>Ga0209494_1000013_pt1 | contig 126859 bp, 128 predicted proteins | sample EN1Hudseemescosm_FD_184628 | JGI IMG/M metagenome (GOLD analysis project Ga0209494, IMG submission 184628) | Methane-oxidizing microbial communities from mesocosms in the Hudson Canyon - EN1B Hudson Canyon (SPAdes) (version 2) | ecosystem: Environmental > Aquatic > Marine > Cold seeps | place... | reverse complement strand
TAAGGACGCCAATTACGACCTGTAAAACTTGCATCGGGTAATATTCTGGATAAGGTAAATAATAAACTGAGAATTCAATTGTTAATGCTATTATGAAGGCATTTAGAATTGTTCCCATTCCAGGTTTCTGTTTAAGCGGAATCCACAGGAGCAATACAAAAATACTAATTACAAGAGTAGAAAGACCAATAGACCAGTCTGTGAGATTTGATATTCCTAGAGCTAATACAGTATATGGACCAACACCCGCGCCACTGGTAATAAGAAGGCTCTCTCCTAATCCAAACAAAAATAGTCCAAATACTAAAAATAAAAAGGTCAATGGCTTAGGCTTTAGATTAAAAGAATCTTCAGAACTCCAAACAACGTTGGGAATTTTTTTGATAGAAAAGATCTCAGAAGAAAGTTTCATAAATTGTTGTCGAAGTAAAAAATTATAGTAATAATACAGTTGTTTAAGATTATTCTAAAGTTGTGTATAAATTATTGTATTTGCCCTCTCAATTTAAGGATTTAGTGATTATTATAGGTCTATTAAAAATGAACTCAAAATACGAAGTTGTTAATTAATCAAATATCATGACAGTGGCACTTAGTAAAACTGATATCCAAAGCTTTAATAATGATGGCGTTGTTGTATTACGAGGTGTTTTTAAAGAATGGATTGATACCTTAAGACAAGGTGCAGACTTTCATATTGATAACCCTAGCGAAAGCGCACTTACTCATAAAGCCGATAGCCATCAAGGGCAATTTTTGGAAGATTTTTGCAATTGGCAGAGGATTCCTGAGTACCAGGATTTTGTTCTAAATTCTCCTTTGGGTGCGGTGGCAGCAGAATTAATGCAATCTAAAACAGCTCAGTTTTTTCACGATCACTATCTACACAAAGAAGCCAGTTCTGGGGTGCCAACACCTTGGCATCAAGACATGCCATATTATTGTGTGCAAGGCTCTCAAACGGTAAGTTTTTGGCTTCCCCTTGAAGCAAGAAGTGTTGAACTTTCTTTAAGGTGTGCTACCGGAAGCCATAGGTTAGAAAAAGAAATTCGACCGACCAGTTGGTCAAGTAATGAAAGTTTTTACGAGGACGACGGCTTATTTATGGATATTCCAGACGTTGAACAATCGGGCTTTGAAATTAAACAATGGGCGATTGAGCCAGGTGATGTTGTCGCTTTTGATTTTAGAACGTTGCACGGCGCCAACGCCAACACAACAAACTCAATCAGTCGTACCATGTCCTTTAGATTGGTTGGTGATGACGTGAGGTATAGGCAACGCCCAGGCAGAACATCGCCTAACTTCCCAGGAATTGCTCAGCAAACAGGGGAGAGCCTCAGGGTCGATTGGTTTCCTATTATTTGGACAAATGAATAACGAATATGTTTGGTATTAATGATTTGTGGTTGTTTGTAGTATCTGGATTGTTGCTTAACATGACGCCAGGCGCCGACCTTCTTTATCTAATCGACCGCTCTATTTCTCAAGGTGTGCGTCATGGTATTGCCGCAGGATTTGGCGCAAGTGTGGGCTGCATTTTGCATATTTGCATTGCTGTTTTGGGATTAAGTGCAGTACTAGCAACTTCAGAATTTGCCTTCTCAGTTGTTAAGTACATAGGCGCAGCTTATCTGGTGTATTTGGGTTGTTCGTTATTAATAATTAAAACTAAAGTTGCAGTCCCTGCAGGTGACACCACTAAACAGGGTGGTTTTTTTGCTGTCATGGGCAAGGCCATATTGATTAATATTCTAAATCCAAAGGTGGCTTTATTTTTCATTGCTTTTTTTCCTCAATTTGTTGATGCCAGTTACGATAATTCAACCTTGACATTTTTAATACTTGGCGCAATATTTGTTATTAATGCCACTTTGTGGAATGTGTTTGTTGCTTGGTCGGCATCAAGTATCGCCAAAAAACTGAGTGCAAATTCAACCTTGGGAAAAATGTTAAAGAAGTTGATGGCGATCGTTTTTATAGGCTTTGGCGTGAGACTGGCGCTGAGCATAGCCCGTTAAGAAGGAGACATAATTATGGAATTAGCAAATGTCACATTGGAAATTCTTGGCTTTTTATTTGTCATTGGAGTACTTGCCGGGTTTTTAGACACTTTAGCTGGCGGCGGCGGGTTGCTTTCAATACCAGCATTAATGATTAGTGGTATGCCGCCTCTTTTAGCGTTGGGCACCAATAAACTGCAAGCCAGTGTTGGAATTGGCGCGGCAACTCTACTGCTTTTTAGAAAGAAAAAGTTTAGTTGGAGTGAAGTGAAAGCAGGTGTGTTGATCGCCTTTATCGGCTCCCTTATTGGTGCAATTATTGTCCAGTCTATCAATGCAGAGGTTCTTTCTTTTGTTATCCCTGTTGTTCTTGGCTTTATTGCGTTGTATTTTATTATTTCGCCCGGCGTTAAAAATAATACCAAAGCAAGCACGTCGAAGCGGAGTTATCAAAATATTGTGGTGTCAATAATAGGCTGTTATGACGGCATGTTTGGTCCGGGAGCGGGCTCGTTTTATGTGTTGACTGGGGTTGCCCTTAAACGGCTTGATTTGATTCGATCTGCTATTCAGGCGAAGCCGCTTAATTTTGCCTCTAACGTCGCCTCAATGGTGGTTTTCATAAGCTTCGGTCAAGTTGCTTGGCTAATTGGCTTATTGATGATGTCTGGCCAAGTGATTGGCGCCTCGATAGGTGCGCACTATTTAGTAAAAGCCAATCCAAAAGTAATTCGATTGCTTATTGTGAGTATGTCTTGCGCTATGTTGCTTCGATACAGTTATTCGATGGGATGGTTTTCATAAGCCACTTGGCAGCGTAAAGCTAGCATCAAAGTGTCGCCACTCGTAGCGCTCAGGGTAATAGCGTCGGTAATGTTCAAACTGCGCAAGATCTTTAATTGCTTTGTCGTCTTCAATAAACGGATAAATGGCATTAAGCGTGTCTTGTAATGAGGTGTGTTGAATGGCGATTCTTGGTGGATTGACAAGGTTGGCAATTTCAGTATTCTCAGTGATGTTGCAATAGTCGCACAAAGCTTGATAAATCATAAAACTGCCTTTAAATTTGGCGTCGATGGAGTGCCCTGCAATATGCGGTGTTGCCCAGTAGGCGGATTTCTGTAGCAATGGATTGATATGGGGTTCATTCTTCCAGCAGTCGATAATATTGGCTTTGGTCTGAGTTGCTTGCCAAATGCCTTCATCAATAATTTCGCCTCGAGCGGCATTAATCACAATAGTGTCTGTGCCGATCAAGTCAAAATTGTGAACACCTAATAAATTGGCGCTTGGATGATCACCTTTAAAAGTCAAGGGTGTGTGGAAGCTAACAATGTCTGCGCTTAAGGCCTCTTCTAATTCAACAAAACCATCATTCGACTCTCTAGCTTGCCGCGGCGGGTCGTTTAATAATGTTTTGATACCAAGTTGTTTGGCTAGTATATTGAGTCGAGAGCCAACATTGCCGACGCCAATAATGCCAAGCGTTTTTTTCGATAAATCAAAGCCATAATCCACTGCTAAATTAGCAAGCGCACTAATGACATACTCAGCAACCGAATTGGCATTACAGCCTTGGGCGGATGAAAACACAATGTTGTTTTGTTTGAGATAGTTCTCGTCAATATGATCCAAACCAGCCACAGTCGAGCCAACAAATTTTACTTGCGATCCCTGCAAAAGATCTTCATTAACTTGGGTGCGAGATCTAACGATAAGGATGTCACAATCTTGCACAGCATCTCGGCTAATATCGCGCCCGGGCAAAGTCACAACTTCTCCAAAGTCACCAAAGATTTCTTGATGGGCGTAAACAGCGTCGTCAATTAATAATCTCATAGTTGCCAGTCGATGGCTTGTTGATTGGTGGAGGAGAGATAATTGTTGGCTTGGGAGAAGTGTTGACAGCCAAAAAACCCTTTGTGTGCCGAAAAAGGTGAAGGGTGTGGCGCCCTCAGGATTAAGTGTTTATCCTCATCAATTAGTTCTGATTTTTTGCCAGCATAAGCGCCCCAAAGTAAAAAAACTAAATGTTGTTTTTTATCGCTTAATAATTTAATGACGGTATCTGTAAAAACTTCCCAGCCTTGATTGGCGTGCGAGGCGGGGCTATTTTTCTCAACGGTTAAAACACTGTTGAGTAATAGTACGCCTTGTTTTGCCCACGATACCAAATGACCGTGTTCAGGCGTGCTGGTATTTAAATCAGATGTAAGTTCTTTGTAAATATTTCTCAGAGAGGGTGGTATTTTGACGCCTTTAGGTACAGAGAAACTCATGCCTTCGGCCTGTCCTTCACCGTGGTAAGGGTCTTGCCCCAATATCACAACCTTTGTGTTTGCATAGCTGGAATGCTCAAAGGCTTTAAACCAAGATTCTTTGGGTGGATAAATGGTTTTTGAAAGTTTCGTCTGTCGGTTTAAAAAGCCGAGCAGGTTTTGAAAATAATCCTTTTCCGAAATACCGTCTAAGTGCGTTGACCAGTCACCAATACCGCTATTCATTATTAAATTATTATAGTTAAAATATGAGCAACTTATTATAACAAGGATTAAAGAGGATGGATTGGTTGGCGCGTTGGCAAAATAATAAAATTGGTTGGCATGTGGATGCGGTTAACCGATCGCTTATTGATTATTTTGAGCTGCTAGAGTTAGCACCTGGGGCGAGTGTGTTTGTGCCACTGTGTGGTAAAAGCCTCGACATGATTTACTTGTCAGAAATGGGCTACACAGTGATTGGCGTGGAATTAAGCGCCATTGGCGTTAAACAGTTTTTTGTTGATAACAGTCTGCCATACTCAGTTAACCAGATTAATGGGTTTGTGCTTTATGAATCTGAGCGTATTAAGATTTACTGTGGGGATTATTTCAGCTTGGGTGCCGAGCACTTGTCGAGTGTATCCGCTGTTTATGATCGGGCATCGCTGATAGCCCTAGACTTGGATTTAAGAGAAAAATACGCACAGCATTTAGCTGCTATAATACCGCTTGATGCGCGAATACTGTTGTTAACGCTTATTTATCCGCAGCATCAAATGAGCGGCCCACCTTTTTCCGTTAGTAATTCGGAGGTTGAGTCGCTTTTTAGTTCGGCTTTCCAATATCGACAATTGCATTGTTTTAATGATATTGATAATGAGCCTAAATTTCTGCGCGCTGGCGTAGATTATGTTGAAAATGCAGCTTATTTGCTGCAAAAAGGGAGAGAGTAATGGCAAAAAAAATGACGGGCATAGTCGCCCAATTCGGCACAAAAGGGTACGGCTTTATCACGGGTGATGATGGCGAGAAATACTTTGTGCATCAAAAGAACGTTTACAACAAATCACGCTTAAGAGGCGACACAAGAGTTGCGTTTAAAGTAGAAACCTCAGACAAGGGCTTGGTTGCGGTTAATGTTAAGCTTGAGAAGGGCGCCGAAGAAAAGAAGCCGCTTACAGATAGCACGATTAAGCTAATGTTTACCTTCTTGCTAGTGATGCAAATTATCACATCTTATTACGCATTTTTTAAATGAAGAAACTGATCGTTTTTGCTTTAGCGATCGTTTTATCGGGTTGTTTTTCAACCCCTGCAAGAGAGGTTGTTGATATTTGTCAGCTCCTCGATGAAAAGGTGAGTTGGTATCAGGCGGTTAAAAAAAGCGAACAGAAATATCAAGTACCAATGAATTTGCAGTTGGCTATTATTTATCAAGAGTCGCATTTTGCCTCTAGAGCGCAACCAGCAAGAACCACTTATCTTGGTTTTATACCAGGGCCAAGGCCAAGCTCTTCTTATGGTTATGCACAAGCAAAGACTGAAACTTGGGAGTGGTACCAGCTAAAAACCGGGAATAACGACGCCAGTCGTAGTAATTTTGCCGATTCAGTCGATTTTGTTGGTTGGTATGTCAATCAATCTAAAGTCCGCTCTAAAATTTCTAAATCGGACGCTTACAACCAATATTTAGCTTATCACGAAGGCCATAACGGTTTTAACAAAAAAAGCTATAAAGACAAAGCTTGGCTACTTAAGGTGGCCAAACAGGTTGAGAAGAAGTCTAACGATTTCAAACGACAACTTTCCAAGTGTCGTGCGCATTTAGACAGTAATAGGTTGTGGTCGTTCTTCTAAACAATGTGGTTTAAGGTATTAGAGAAATCACCTGAGCCGAACGCCATGACTGAGATCTCTGTTGGCGATAATCAACTTGTTTTAACAAATTACGATGGCAAGCTGTATTGTTTTAGTAATCGTTGCCCGCACGAAGATTTTCAGCTGAGCCTAGGATGCATTCAAAAAGGCAAAGTAAAGTGTTCTTTGCATGGCTTTTCTTTTGACCTTGAAAATGGTGAAAGCTCGGAAGAGGGTATTGAATTGTTAAACTTATTTCGCGTTAAAATAGAGGAAGAAGTTATTTACGTTGAGGTAACTCCCGACCAATGAGCTCGCAAAATTTAATCCGCTCTATTATTCAGAGAATTGCTACTGGGCCTGAGTTAAGTAAAAATATTGGGCTTGAAGAGGCTAGCACCGCAATGAGTGCCATTCTTGATGGTGAGATAGACGATGTTCAATCGGCCATTTTTCTGATAGCGCTGCGGATGAAGCGAGAAACGATCGAAGAAAACTTTGGAATACTGGATGCTTTATTACAAGCCACAGAGCGCCAGCAAGCCGATGTAGAGGATTTAGTTGATTTAGGCGACCCCTACAGTGGCTATAATCGATCAATTCCTATCTCAGCTTTTTTACCGCCGTTATTAGCGGAGCTTGGTTTGCCATGTATTATTCATGGTTTGGATGGTGTTACGCCAAAGTTCGGCCTTACCCATAAACACGTCAATCAGGCTTTGGGTAATAATACTGAACTAAGCATTGGAGAGGCAAAAGCACAACTGGAGGATAGCAATAAAGGCTGGGCTTATCTTGATCAAAGTTGTTATTGTGCACCACTGCATGATCTGGTTCCACTGAGAAATAAGATTGTTAAAAGAACGGTTGTGAACACCGTGGAAAGTCTTGTTGGCCCAATTAGAGCGAAGCGTACGCATTCGATTTTGGGCTTTGTGCATAAGCCTTACCCGCCCATTTATGCCTCTTTAACAGCGAGAGCGGGTTTTGACACCAGTTTGGTTATCCGAGGTGTTGAGGGGGGTGTTGTTCCTTCGTTGCGCCAAAAAGGCCTTATGATCTCTTATGTCGGCGAAGTCGAAAAATCTCGAGTAGAGATAGACCCTAAAGCAATGGGTATAGAGCAAGCGTTAAGAGCAATTGCATTTCCTAGTAATATGACCACCGAAAACAATAAGACAGTTCTCGCAGAGCACACGGTTACTTTGGGAACATCGGCCCTTTCGGGAGAGAGGGGTTTGTTTTATGATGGCTTGGTTTATGCAACAAGCCTCATTCTTTGGCATTTGGAAAAATTTACGGATTTATCGAACGCTGCAGATTATGTCAGAGAAGTGCTTGACTCTGGTAGGGCCGTTAGCCGACTCTAAATTTATTGAAATTGCTTGGCGTTTAATTTGGCGTATTCGCCTGACTGGTTTAACAAGTCTTGATGAGAGCCTTGTTCAATAATTTCACCATCCTTTAACACCACAATTCGATCAGCGTTTTGGATGGTACTAAGTCTATGGGCAATGACAATAGTAGTGCGACCCTCTTGCATTTTGTCAATTGCCGATTGGACCAATCTCTCGGTGGCTGAATCTAGTGCCGAAGTGGCTTCGTCTAAAATCAAAATAGGACTGTCTTTGGCAATCGCCCTGGCAATGGATAGTCGTTGGCGCTGTCCGCCCGAGAGCGTGGTGCCATCTTCGCCAATTTCTGTATCAAAGCGTTTGTCCAGTTTGTTAATAAACTGGACAGAATTGGAAACATCTGCAGCTTGTTCAATGATCTCAATCGACATTGTGTCGCCTTGACCAAGCGCGATATTGTTCTTAACGGTGTCGTTAAATAGGCGCACGTTTTGGTCAACAAATGAGATTTGAGATCGAAGCGCAGTGAGCTCTATATTATTAATATCTTGTTTATCAATTGAAATACTCCCCGAAGTGGGATTGTAAAAGCGCGCTATCAAGCTCACCAGTGTTGTCTTGCCACTGCCAGTGCTGCCGACAAGGGCGACGGTCTCGCCTTGCTTGATATCTAGGTTGATGTTGTTGAGCGAGGCTCTTTCGCCGTCATAGCTAAAGCAGACGTTTTTAAAGCTAATTTCACCCTTGATATCGTTAAGGGGTGTTGTGCCAGTGTTTGGTTCGGATTTTTCGTCAATAAGAGCAAAAACACTTTGACCTGCGGCAACCGCTTGTTGAAATGGCTTATTGATATTAATCAGATTTTTAGCGGGTTTAACCAGCATGCCCATAGCCATAAAAAACGCCAAAAAATCGCCGGCACTCATTTTAAAAGTGGTGGAAGAAAGGTAGACAACAGAAGCAAGAGATAAGCCAATTAGTGAGTTTACAAAGGCAGTATTGACAGCGGTTGACATGTCAACCTTAAAGCGTTGCTGGCGGACGATGTTGATGAGTGACCTAAATTTCCCGCTTTCTGCTTTTTGTGCATGATAGATTTTAACCAAGTCATTGCTTGAGATGTTTTCATCCAGCAGGTGAGTCATTTTCCCCATTGAAGTTTGCACCTTCTCAGAGGCAGCCCTCATACGAATACTGGAAGCCTTGACCGCAACATACACCAAAGGCAGAAGCACTAGTAAAATTAGGCTAAGGCGATAATCTTTGTAGAACAAATAGCCGGTTAATATTAACACCATTAAAGATGACTTGATAAATTCCAGCCAAATGGTAGAGGCTGCAAGGGCAATTTGCTCGACATCGAATGTTAGTTTTGACAGTGTACCGCCCGTGGTGTTTTTGTCAAAATACGATTTTGGTATTTTGAGTAATTTAGCAAACATGTCTACTCGAAGATCCATAATAACTTTATTAGAGACCCAAGAGCTTGCGCCAACCGAGGTAAGGGCGAAGAGCGAGCTTAAAATGATGAGCAAGAACAGCCCAACAGCGTAGTTGATGGAGGTGGTATCGGTGCGATTGTCGACAAACAATTTATCAACAATTTGACCGGTAATTTCTGGGATGATGGCTTCAAGAATGGTGGCACAAATCATCATTAAAGAAATAAACACAAGCTTGCCTATATGGGCTTTAATATAGGGATAAAGCCGCTTTATAAATTGTCTATAACCCATTGTGATTACTTTGATTTGATGTGTCCATATTCTACACAAATTTGTGTATCATAACTATTTCAAACTTGTTAGTTTTTCATGACAAAATTCATATTTATCACCGGCGGTGTTGTTTCTTCTTTAGGCAAGGGAATCGCCTCCGCATCTTTGGCCTCAATCCTTGAAACACGCGGGCTAAACCTTACTCTTCTTAAGCTAGACCCTTACATCAATGTTGATCCAGGAACGATGAGTCCGTTTCAACATGGCGAGGTATTTGTCACCAATGATGGCGCTGAAACGGATCTGGATTTAGGGCATTACGAAAGATTTGTTCGTCTTCAACTGGGTAAGAAAAACAACTTTACTGCGGGTCGAGTTTATGAGAATGTCATTGAGCGCGAACGTCGTGGTGATTATCTTGGTGCAACGGTGCAAATCATCCCTCATATTACGGATGAGATTAAGCGTTTAGCAAAAGCTGGCGCCGAGGGTGCAGATGTTGCTCTTGTTGAAATTGGCGGTACAGCGGGTGACATTGAGTCACTGCCTTTCTTGGAAGCCATTCGACAAATGAGTCTTGAGTTGGGTCGTGAAAATACCCTGTTTATTCATTTAACCCTTTTGCCATACATTAAAGTGGCGGGCGAGCTAAAGACAAAGCCAACTCAGCACTCGGTGAAAGAATTAAGAGGGATCGGCATTCAGCCAGATATTCTAATTTGTCGCTCAGAACACCCTTTGCCTGATGCAGAGCGCAAGAAAATTGCGTTGTTTACTAATGTCCCTGAGAATGCAGTATTCACATCACTGGATGTTGATACAATTTACAAGGTACCACAAAGCCTTCATGAGCAAGGTTTGGACGATATTGTTGTGTCAAAATTGGGTCTTGCATGTAAGGCGACCGACCTGAGTGAGTGGGATGCTGTAATTTCCAAGCTTGAGCGTCCAAATCACAGCGTTGATGTTGCCATGGTTGGTAAGTATATGGATTTGACAGAGTCTTACAAGTCCTTGTCTGAAGCCTTAATACACGCCGGTTTAAATACTCAAACTAAAGTTAATATTCATTATTTTGACTCTGAAGAGATTGAGAAAAGCGGCACCGAATGCTTAAGCGAAATGAGTGCCATTCTTGTTCCTGGTGGATTTGGCCTTCGTGGTATTGAGGGCAAGATTGAGGCGGTTCGCTATGCACGTGAAAACAATGTGCCGTATCTTGGTATTTGCCTCGGTATGCAAGTGGCAGTGATCGAATTTGCACGTCATGTAGCCGGTATGGATAATGCTAATAGTACCGAATTTGATATTGACACACCCAGCCCTGTCATTGGTTTAATTACCGAATGGAAAGATGAAGATGGCAGCGTGCAAACGCGTGATGACAAATCAAATATTGGCGGAACAATGCGCCTTGGTGGTCAAGAGTGCGCTTTAGTGCAAGGCTCCAAAGCTCGAGAAATTTACGGTGAAGATATGATCACTGAGCGCCATCGCCATCGTTATGAGGTTAACAACAAGCTGATAGGTGCAATTGAAAAAGCAGGTCTCAGTATCTCTGGTAGATCACAAGACGGGTCACTGGTTGAAATGGTTGAAATTTCTGATCACCCTTGGTTTGTGGCTTGTCAGTTCCACCCAGAATTTACCTCAACACCAAGAGACGGTCATCCACTATTTGAGAGTTTTATTAATGCCGCAAAAGAAGCGCATAACTTAATTCTCAGTTAGCAGTAGAATCCTTACTTCTTTTTCTTGGTAAACTTCATCATTCTTCTTCTTTTTTGAATCTGGCGCTCACTTAACTTGTTCTTCTTATCTTTGAACGGGTTTTCACCGCTTTTGAATTCAAATTTAATCGGTGTATTGGTAAGACCCAATGCGCTGGTGAAGAAATTTTGCAAGTAGCGACCATAAGCATTTGGAATGCTGTGTAGGTGGTTGCCATGCACGGTGAAGGTTGGTGGAAAAAACCCCGATTGGTGGATGTATTTTAGCTTTAAGCGCCTACCCGCTACCGGTGGTGGTTGGTGTCCTTCGTTGGCCTTAGCCAAAATCTCATTAAGCATTGGTGTGCCAAATTTTGCACCTGCATTTTCATAGGCTTTATTGATAGGGCCAAACAACTTGCCAACACCAGAGCCATGCAGTGCCGAGATGTAGTGAACTGAGGCGTAATTAACAAAAGACAGTTTAATATCGAGTTTTCGCTTGACTTCGTTTTTTTGATATTCGTCCAGACCATCCCATTTGTTATTGACAATCAGTAATGCTCGGCCTTTGTCTGCAACCATGCCTAATAAGGTGGCGTCTTGCTCAGTAACACCTTCACTAGCATCCAGTATAAGAATGACCACATGACAGTTTTCAATCGCTTCAATCGCTTTTAGAATACTAAATTTTTCAATTTTATGGTCCACACTGCGCTTGCGTCTAATGCCTGCAGTGTCTATTAAGGTGTAGAGTTGGTCGTTACGCTCAAAAGGTATGAAAATGGTATCACGTGTTGTGCCGGGTAGATCGAGGGCTAGAACACGATCTTCGCCTAAAATGCGGTTGATTAACGTTGATTTTCCTACATTTGGCCGCCCAAGAACAGCAACTGCAATACCTTCAATTTCTTGCTCAGCATCATCCGTTGGTTCGGGCAAAAGTGGCAATGTTAGGTCAACTAATTCTTCAATGCCTTTGCCATGTTCAGCGGATATGGGGACGGGCTCACCAAGTCCGAGTTCGTAAAATTCAGCCAAGGAAGTCGGTGTTGACCCTTCAGCCTTGTTGCAAACTAAAATCAGCGTAAGCTTAAGTCTTCTCAGTTGCTTTGCAAGCTCGTGATCAAGCGCAGTAACACCGTCTTTAGCGCTGACAATAAAGTAGACAACGTTGGACTCATCTAAAGCGCTTAGAACTTGTCCATGAATGCCCGAGTCAATCATGTTGTTTTCGTTGGTCAGTCCGCCAGTATCGATTATTGAGCACGGAACGCCATCGTCCAAGTTGATGGTTGCGTATTGCCTGTCGCGCGTCAAACCTTCAAAGTCAGAGACCAGCGCTTGTCGAGATTTGCTTAGGCGATTGAACAGGGTGGATTTGCCCACATTGGGGCGCCCAACGAGCGAGATAACGGGTAGGCTCACGATAAATTACCGGTTTGTTTAGAGTTTATTACAACAATCTCTATTAGTTAAGGTCGTCTAACTTAATTTGAATTAGCTGCGACAAAGTTGAATTTGCAGTGACACTGTTAAGCGCTAGAGTGTAATGTGTTTGTGCATCAGCAGTATTGCCAAGATCAACGTAAATATCACCTTTCATGTTGTTAACGAGGCCAGAAAAGCTGGTGTCGCTAAGTGAATCAAGTGTGGAGAGTGCGCTGTCATGTTGGCCTAGCTGTAAATAAACAGAGGCTGCACGAAGTGCTGCTGTTGAGTTAATTGCAATGTCATCACTTGAGATTAAGGGCTCTATTAAACTAAGCGCTCCATTGTAGCTCCCAGCATCGAATAATTGTTTTGCCATCACAAGTGTTGCCTGGTCAGCATACGAACTTGAGCCATAATCCGACAATAGTTGGTCGTAAGCGCCCGTGTTGCTTGTATCGGTAGCGTAGTTTAAATAAAGCGTTCTAGCATTTTCAGCCTCTTTATCTTGATAATCGCCGTATTGGCCCCAACCCCAAATAGCCGAAAGACCAATGACAATACCGGCAACTATTTGCAGGCCGTTGCTTTTTAGCCATTTTGAAATTTGTTCGACTTGCTCTTCTTCTGTGCCGCCGACATTGATAAAGTTTTTCATAAAATCTCCTGAAGATGGGCAATGATACCCTCTAGCGCAATTAATTGTTGTTCACCTTGGCCTTTCAACGGCTTGATGCTAATTTGATTGTTGTTGATTTCTTCTTCGCCAAGAATTAAAGCAAAGTCTGTATTCGATTTGTCCGCTTTTTTCATCTGCGACTTGAGGCTTCCCATGCCGATATCATTGATCACAACCACGTTCGGTAACTCCTGGTGAATGTCATTGCAGACTCTCATCGAGGCTTGTTGTGCCTGCTCGCCTAATGCCACGAAATACAGACTTGGTGCTTGCTGTGTAAGGGATTCTGATTGCTCACTGATAAGCAACATTAGGCGCTCTAGTCCCATCGCAAACCCAACACCCGGTGTGGGCTTGCCACCCATTTGCTCAACTAGGCCATCATAGCGTCCACCAGCACAAATGGTACCTTGTGCGCCGAGATCACTGGAGATCCATTCAAAAACGGTTCGGTTGTAATAGTCTAGACCTCTAACAAGTCTTGGGTTGACAGTGTAGCGAATACCCAAACAGTCAAGATAGCCCGTAAACTCTGCAAAATGCTTGGCAGAATCTTCATCTAAGTGGTCTATCATTTTTGGTGCATTGGCAATTAAGGTTGCCATGTCGCCATTCTTAGAATCTAAAATACGCAATGGGTTGGCTTCAAGACGGCGCAAGCTGTCTTCGTCCAATTCGCTTTTATGTTTAGAGAAGTAGGTATAAAGTAGCTCCCTGTATTCTTTTCTGGTTTCGTTTGAACCCAGTGAGTTGACTTCTAAAGTGACGTTTTTCAGCTCCAGCCTTTGCCAAAGTTGTGCTGTCATGGCAATCAATTCGGCATCAATTTTTGCCTCCGTTGCGCCAAATATTTCAACACCCACTTGGTGAAATTGACGATAACGACCCTTTTGCGGGCGTTCGTGTCTAAACATTGGTCCTTGGTAAAACACTTTTTGAATACCTTCTCTGGGCAAGTTGTGCTCAATCATCAGCCGTACACAGCCAGCAGTACCTTCTGGGCGCAAGGTGAGTGAGTCACCACCAAGATCTTGCCAAGTGTACATTTCTTTTTCGACAATGTCGGTAACCGCGCCAATTGCTCGAGTGAATGTTTCGGTTTTTTCGACGATAGGCGTGCGAATATTTTTGTAGCCGTAAGAGATTAACAGCTTGTTGATGACTCCTTCCATGGCCAGCCAAAGGTTGGAATCTTTGGGTAGAAGGTCGTTCATTCCTCTAATTGCTTGAATTTTCTTGCTCATGTTGCTGTCTGTTTTTGTATGAGGAGTATTTTACCTATGAAACACTTCCTCTTGTAGGGCCAATAAACAGCAGAGGTGCCAAGATTTTCTATTTCGAAAAACGTTTTTTAACGGAATCGTAAAACAACAGGATAAGACCGATAACAATGATGGCAAGAACCAGTCGAAAAGTAATCAACACAGTAAGATTTGCCCCAAAGAGTACAAATAACAAAGGATCTTCAATCATTGCGTGAGCGACCATTAGAAAACAACAAATGGATAAAATTTGTTTTCTTGATAAGTTCTGTGCTTCTTTTAGCAAAATTCCCGAGCCATAAAGAATGCCCAATAGAGCGCCGGAAACCAGAGCAATTACTGGGCTTAAGTGTTTGTCAAAACTTTGCACAATACGAAACCCTTTAATGCCTTGGTTTACGAGCAATACCATGCTGACTAGAAAAACAATTTCTAATGTTAAGGTAAGACCATTGATCAGGGTTGTGTAGAAAAATACAAACACATCGCTGCCTTGAGTCAGTGTAAGTGGCTGCAGAATTTGCTGTACTCTGTCGGGGTCATCAAAGAGGATTTCTTTAGGAATGAACTGCAAAGGCAGTAGAACGATAAAGGCCATGGAAAGTCGAAACAGCGTTGAAAAGCGCCAGCCAATGCCGAGTTTTTTTAAAACAGCCGATTCAACAGGCATGGCATGCGCCACCCCTAAAAACAAACCAAGGACTGTCCACTCGTAAACACTAAGACCTAAGGATGCGCCAAGCGCAATAGCGCCGTACAGATTAAACAACATGCCTACAGCAATTGCTAACGCCGATTCTGGCGGGAGACTTAATGCTTGGCTGATAGGCTCAAAAATAAAAGCAAAGTATTTTAATAGATCAAAATAAAGCAACGTTTCTGCCAAGATAAAGTACGGCAAAATCGTTTTAATAATGATTTTTGAAGTGCTTGCCCACGCCTCAATATAGGCTTTAAAATCAAAAGAAAACATAGGGTTATTTATTTTTTATTCCGCTTGGAACGTGGCCTGTTGGTACGTATTTTGATGCCGAATGGCAGTGTTGATGTTGATCGTCAAAGAAAATATCTGCTGCAAATTCTCTCAAGAAAACACCCTTGTCTAAACCGCCTAGAAAAAATGCTTCATCAATACGAATCCCCCATTCACGCATGGTATGAATGACTCGCTTGTGAGATGGTGCCGAACGAGCAGTAACCAGCGCTGTGCGGATTGGGTTATTTTCCTCTGGAAAAGTGGATTGAATTTTTTGTAATGAGACCAAGAACGATTTGAACGGCCCCGCCTTTAACTCGATATTGGCTGATAGTTTTTCATTCTCTTCAAAGGCTTCAAGTCCTTGCTCCTGAAATATTTTCTCAGATTCGTCTGAGAAAATAACTGCATCGCCATCAAAGGCAATTCTAAGCTGAGAAGGGTGAACATTGTCCGACTTTGATTCAACAATAGAAGCTGCTGCAAAACCCGATTCGAGTGCTTTTTGTACGTCGTGATAACTGCTTGAAAGAAATAAATCAGCCTCAAAGGCGCCAACAAAAGGGTGCGTGCTTTCACCCCTGGTAAAGGCGGCTCTTGATATGTTTAGGCCGTAATGTTCGATTGAATTAAAGATTCGTAGACCGGTATCAGCGCTGTTGCGAGATAACAGAATAACGTCAATCGGCGTTTTGTCGCTGTTGAGCGCAAGGAGCTTTTTTACCAAAGTAAATCCGACGCCAGGCTCTAAGACAACTTCTTCGTTCTCTTGTTGATGTTTTGCGTAGGCTTCAACGCCTTTGTCTTTGTAAATTTGATGGGATTCGTCAAGATTAAATAGTGCTCTTGAGGAAATGGCAATGACCAATTTAGTGTTATCGTTTATTATTTGCTTTTCTGCCATGTTGCGCCATTGTACCTATCAATACAGTAGTCAAGCCACCTTAACATAAAGTGATTTAACTCCCACTGCAAAGCCAAATCAGAGCAATTACTTTTATTGGGGTGGTCGCTGTTAATCTTGGTTTCTTCACAAATAGAAATGACTTCTAATAGCTTTGCATCGAAATACAATTTAAAGCGAATATCCGGTCGATTAACACCCGTGCCATCCAGCTCATGTTTATGGGTCAGTGTGTAAGTGCCAGTATAAGGGGCTTTTTCATGGCAAATTAAATGCAGGTTATTGAGGTCGTCTTTAAGGGCGACGTAGTCGTCTTTGATGCTGGGCAGTAATGGGATAAGACGGCAAATTTTTTGAAAATTGTTCTCAAATAGCTCGCAAATATTCGAATAATTGACAGTTCTTTCGGCGTCGTAAATGGCTTTTGTGAAATATTCGTCGCGCATTATAACCAGTGAGTTTTACATTCAATTTTACCGTTTGAATGCAGTGTGTAATGATTGTAGCCAATGTTATCCGGGCCGTTAAATTGCAGTGCAGTTGATGGACAGGAAAATAGTTTTACGTTTTTGCGTTCAAAGGTCTCGCTTTGATGGGCATGCCCCCATAATATTGCTTTAACTTGCGAATGTTGCTCAATGACTTCAAACAAATCCTCCGGGTTTTCCAACGATAATTCATCATTCCAGTCACTCTCCATTGAGACAACGGGGTGGTGTAGGCAGACAACAATGTGTTTTGCATTTGAGTGGCTGATGGTGTCATCCAGAAAGTGTAGTTGATCTTTGCCAAGATGGCCACTAACTTTGTTAATTTGTACCGAGTCCAAAGTGATAATTTGCCAATCACCCAATTGAAAAGTCTTTTGCAGTTTGGTGCTAAAGGTCTCTGATAAATTGTCTTTATCGTCATGATTGCCAGGCATAACGTGAATGTCGGATTGAATGAACGCTAGGCTTTTTTGTAATTTTTTGTATGAGCTTGGTGTGCCGTTGTGGGTTAAATCACCGCTAATCAATAGCGCGTCAAATTCTTGATTTTTTATATCACCAACAACGCGTGTAAGATTCGCAGTTGAATCAACACCCATAACCAATATTTTGTCATCAATATGACAATCACTGATTTGAATAAAAGAGGTATTCATAAAAAAAGGGTAATGCGTAGGCAGTGCCAAAAAACTTAGAAAGGCTCTTGGTCGAAGTGTGTCATATTGTTGAGATAGGCTGTGTCCATCTGGTCGTCGGAGACGTTTTGGAATTGATCTTCAAAAGCAAGATCTTCAAATCGTGCGTATTGACCAATAAAAGCAAGTTTTATATTGCCGGTCGCACCGTTACGGTGCTTGGATATTTTAAGGTCTGCTTTGCCAATTTCCTCGGGATTTGAATATGTGTCGTCATGATATTGTTCGTCACGATAGATAAAACCAATAATGTCAGCATCTTGCTCAATTGAACCAGACTCTCGCAAGTCGGCCATTTGCGGCATTCTTCCTTTGCCCGTTTTAGGTCGTGATTCGACACCGCGATTAAGTTGTGATAGAGCGATTACTGGCACACTAATTTCTTTCGCTAACGCTTTCAGTGAGCGCGAAATTTCAGAAATTTCTTGTACACGGTTTTCTGCCTTTCCGTGAACTGTCATCAGTTGCAGGTAGTCAACCATGATCAGCCCTAAGTCGGGATATTGGCGTTTTAGACGACGACATTTGGCGCGAATTTCGGTTGGTGTGATTGACGGTGTTTCGTCAATCAAAATGGTGTTTTCTTCAAAGGCACGAACCGCATGATTAAAGCTATTCCAATCCACTTCGGTCATATTGCCATCTCGTAATTTGCTTGCGTCGATACGGCCAAATGAAGAGATCATTCTTAATACTAATTGCTCGGTCGGCATTTCAAGACTGAAGACGGCAACTGGGATGGAATTATTAATTGCAACGTGCTCGACAATATTCATCGAAATTGCGGTTTTTCCCATACTTGGACGCCCTGCAATAATGACAAGGTCACCGTTTTGAAGGCCGGATGTAAGTTTGTCTAACTCGCTAAAGCCAGTCTCGACACCCTTAAAGCCGGTTGTTTCATGCATTTCATGGACGCGGTTAACGACGTCCTTAATAATGTCTTTGACGTTAACAACGTCTTGTTTGTTGCGCGAGACTTGCTCGGCAATTTCGAAAATCTTTTTCTCAGAGAGGTCGAGTAATTCGTTAACTTCAATGTCTTTTGGTTGGTAAGCGGTCTCAGCAATCTCGCGACCCGCGGCGATGAGTTGTCTGTACACAGAAAGCTCTCGCACATGTTTGGCATAAGCCTCAATATTAGAAACACTCGGTGTGTTATCTGCAATTTGCGCTAAATAGGCAAAACCACCAATAGAGTCTTCATCCTGAGTCTTGATGACTTGTTCTTTAACCGTCAAAATATCGGCAGGTTTATCGTGCTCTAAAAGCCGAACAATGGCATCATAAATAGTACGATGGGAGGCGTTGTAAAAATCACCCGTGCTTAGGATGTCGGCAACCCTGTCCCAGGCGTCATTGTGTAGCATAAGCCCGCCAAGCACCGATTGCTCTGAATCATTTGAGTGTGGTGGTAATTTGCTATTTTCGATATCCATTTGGTTTGCTATTAGACAATAAAAAACCCTCTCTCGAGGGCTTTTTATTTTAACTCACTTTATGAATCTTTATGAATTATTCGCTATCTGCAGTCGCCTCAACAATCACCTTAACGTTGACCGAAAGGTCTGTGTACAAAGACACGGATACTTCGTACTCACCAACGTGGCGAATGGATTCTGGGAGGTGAATATCACGCTTCTCAACTTCAAAGCCTTGAGCGGTTAAGCTCTCAAGGATATCAGCAGCACTTACAGAGCCGAATAACTTTCCTTCATCACCAGCGTTAGCGGTGATTGTGCAAGTCACATCGTTCATTGCAGCTTCTTTTGCTTGAGCGTCTGCTAATGCAGATGCCTCTTTAGCTAGTAGATCAGCTTTAATTAATTCAAACTCAGCAAGGTTAACTTTTGTAGCTGGTTTAGCTTTGCCTTGTGGGATTAAGAAATTACGTGCATAGCCAGCTTTGACGTTTGCCAAATCACCAATACCGCCTAATTTTTGAATTCTTTCTAATAAAATTACTTGCATGTCAAACTCCTATTTCTTGTGTTTGTCAGTGTAAGGAATCAACGCTAAGAATCTTGCTCTTTTAATAGCCGTTGTAAGTTGACGCTGAAATTTAGCACAAGTGCCAGTCATTCTTGATGGTGTGATTTTGCCACCTTCGTCAATGTTCTTTAATAGCGTGTCAACATCTTTGTAATCGACTTCAGTTACGCCTGCTTTAGTAAAGCGGCAAAAACGATTAACAGGAACCTGATGTCTGCGTTTTTTTCTTTTCATTTGCTTAGCCATATCAATCTCCTATTTTTTTTCTTCTGTTGCGGCCATCATGATTGATGGTTCAGTAATAGCTCCCGGCTTAGAAATAATTAGATTTCTAAGAATTGCGTCGTTAAAACGGAAGTTATAGTTAAGCTTATCAAGAGTCTCTTGATCGCACTCAATGTTCAACATTAAATAGTGTGCTTTATAGATTTTGTTGATTGGATAGGCTAGGTGTTTACGACCCCAGTCCTCTTGACGGTGAACGTTACCACCACCTGTAGTGATGATTTCTTTGTATTTGTCAATCATTGTTGACACCTGGGCACTCTGGTCCGGGTGAACAATGAGAGTTATTTCGTAATGTCTCATTAACATCTCCTTACGGTTAAAAAAAGCTTGCCAGCGTGCGCTGATCAAGCAAGGAAGTGCGTATTTTATACTAGTTGCCTCTTTATCACAATCCTTTGTAGGGTTTTGTTAGGTGCAGGGCCGATCAAGGTTTGAACTTGGATATGGGTGGTACTTTTTTGCACCAATTTATTAGAGCGTACCGCTTTGACGATGCGGCTATTTTGCAGGTCATTATTGATGCTAGTGAGAATATTAACGCCCTAGATGGTGGCAAAACAGCCTTGGACGTTGCAATTAGGCGCGGCCGCTTCACCATGGTTATTGATCTTCTAGAGGAAGCTGGCGGCGTTAGGAGTCAGTAAGAGAACTTTATTGGCTAAGCGCTTTTAACAGTGCATTTAAGTCATCTCGAAGGCGACCAACCCTTTCTAGCGGAAACTGATTCGTCATTCCCTCCAGTAGCTCGAGTGGTATGCACAGTGCGCTTTGTTTGAGTGCACCGCCTTTGTCGGCTAGTTTGACTATTACTCGACGCTCATCACTCTTCGAGCGCGTGCGCTTAACAATGCCTTTGACCTCCATTCTTTTTAACAAAGGTGTCAAAGTGTTGGTCTCTAGCATGAGTTTTTTGCCAATTTCGTTTACACTCAGTTCGTCATTTTCCCATAGCACAAGCAAAATCAGATATTGTGGATAGGTAATACCCAGCTTTTCAAGCAGTGGTTGATAGAGCTTGGTCACCATTCTTGAGGCGGCGTAGAGCGGAAAACAAAGCTGATTGTCGAGCTGTAACATGGCCTCGCCTTTCATTTAACCACCCTCACTTAATAGTGGCTTAATAAAAGCGGCAATTTTACTCGGTTCGGTTTTTGGACCAAATCGCTTGATCGGAGCGCCATCTGGGCCAATGAGAAATTTAGTGAAATTCCATTTAATATTGCTAGTCAAAAAGCCCTTGAGTTCTTTTTTGAGGTATTTGTAAAGAGGGTGAGCGTCATTACCATTTACATTAACTTTGGTTGACATCGGAAAAGTAACATCGTATTTGTCAGTACAGAAAAACTGAATGTCCTTTAACGTTCCAGGTTCCTGATTGGCGAATTGATCGCAGGGGCAGCCAAGTATTACAAGGCCCCTCTCTTTATGTTCTTTGTATAATTTTTCTAGCCCTTCGTATTGGGGGGTTAGTCCGCATTTGCTAGCTGTATTGACGATTAATAGCGTCTTTCCTTTAAAGTCTGTCATAGGAATTTTGTCACCGTTTATGCCGTCTATTATTAATTGGTAAAATTCTGTATTCATTGATTGATTGTCCATTATTCAAAATATACACGATTAAATCGTGTACGATGTATTGTACGCATTTTATGGAAGTATTCAAAATTAATTGACAGTTTTATGACAGAATGGACAGAGCGAAGCATTTCTTACAACGACAAGCGTAATCGTAATAGGGGTATGATTATCATTACAAAATCTTAGAGAGTGTTTATGATAAAAACCGCCGGAGAGTTGATAGCAGAAGCGCAATCTCAAATTAATTGTGTTGATGTGTCGTCAGCCAAAGTATTGTATGACGACTCAGATAGCGGCGTTATCATCGATTTACGGGAAGCCGAGAGTGTAGCAAAATCCAAATTGTCGAATTCCATTCATATTTCTCGAGGACTACTTGAGATGAAAATAACCAAATTTTGCCCTGATGTCGATACGCTAATTTTGACGCATTGCGCCGGCGGTGGCCGTGCATCGCTTGGCGCCCTTACTTTGCAACAAATGGGGTATACCAATGTGCATGCGATTACCGCAACTTTTGACGAAATACAAGAGTCTTTTGGTGAAGCTGCACACTAATTAGGAAATTAAAGATGGAAATAATCACAGCTAAGCACTCTATTGGTGACTTGATTCATCATAAATTGTTTGGTTATCGAGGGGTTGTTGTTGACATCGATCCCTGTTTTCAGCTGACGGATGAGTGGTACGATACGGTTGCGCGTAGTAGGCCACCAAAGAATGCGCCTTGGTATCACGTACTTGTGCATCAATCGACCAATTCAACTTATGTTGCTGAGCAAAACGTAGAACCGGATTCGAGCGGCGAGGAAATTGATCACCCGATGGTGGATTTATTTTTCTGTGAATTACGTGACGGTCATTATATTAATAATGAAAAAGTTAATTAATTCTTTGTTATCCAATAACTCATAAAAAATGAAGAGGTGGCTAAAGCGTTTAACGTTACTCAATCTCATTGTTGTGGTGATTTATCTTGCGTATTTAAATCACCTTGTGCAAGGTGTGTTTTCCGCACCCATTAAAACAACCGAGCAAGTCACTCAAATAGAATACTCGCTTGATAGCTATCCTAAAGAAATGATTAATATGCTATTGTTGGTTGAGGATCAATCTTTTTTTCAACACCCGGGTATTGATGTAAGGGAAATTTCCAGAGTCTTTTCAGGTTATTTGTTGGACAATAATCCACTAAGGGGTGCCAGTACGATTAGCCAGCAATTGGTTAAAAACACCCTGCTTTCAAGAGAGCAAACGTTGGTTAGAAAGACCAAAGAAGTCATGATGGCTTTATTGATGGAGTTGTCTTATGATAAGAATTTCATTCTTGAGCGCTACATGAATACGGTATATTTGGCGCAAGACGGCGCTGTGGCAATTCATGGCTTTGCCTCTGCCGCTGAACATTATTTCGATAAATCGCCAGAACAATTAAACTTAGATGAAATGGCGACCTTGGTTGCCTTGTTAAAAGGGCCATCGTACTATAACCCAGTTAGGCGCCCAGAGCGCTTGGAAAAGCGTAAAAATTTAATCCTATCCATGCATTATAAATATAAGAAAATTGTGCAATGAATATACTTGCGATAGACACTTGTACTGAAACAGCCTCTGCCACACTTTGTGTTGGCGGCGATAAGTTCACTCGCGTATTGCGAGATGTGGCAAAAAGTTCCGGCCAAATTTTAAAACTTTGTGATGAGGTGTTTTCTGAGGCGGGTGTTAAACTGGATGACGTGGATGCTATCGCCTTCACTAAGGGCCCTGGCGCCTTCACTGGTGTGAGAATGTGTATCGGTGTTGTGCAAGGCTTGTCGCTCTCAGCTAATATTCCCAGCATTGGATTTTCCACGCTTGAGTTATTGGGCTATAGGGCGGCAAAGCATTTAAATTGCCAGGCTATCGCCGTGGCGTTTGATGCCAGAATGGGCGAAGTTTATTGGGGGGTCTATCTAGACGGCATACTCAGCGATGAGAAAATTTGTGAGCCAACGGCAGTGGGCAAACTTAAGGGTGAGTTTGTTGGTGTTGGCAGTGGATGGTCGGCTTATGCGGATGAGCTGAGAGTAGCGAGTGGTGTTGAGCATATCGATACTGACCTGTTTCCGAAATCTTCTAGCTTAATTGACTTGGCGTATGAGGCGCTTAAGAACGGAAGTAAGGCGAGTCTTGAGTTTGCTCAACCAACGTATTTACGCAATAATGTAGCGCAAAAGTCTCAAAAGGTTTCTCTTTAACACCAAGGCGCTTTCTTGTAAAATAGCGACCTTTAGCATTTATCGGATTCCGCTATGTGGAAATGGATTCAAAGGCAGGCCTCGCCAAAGGTTTTTTATCGAACATGCACTAAGTTAACCCCTTGGTTTTTAATACCGTTTATCGTCCTTGGTGTTGTTGGGCTTTATTGGGCTTTGGTGGTTTCACCTGCCGATTACCAACAGGGCGACGGTTATAGAATTATTTATATACACGTTCCAAGCGCTATTATGTCAATGACCGTTTATGGCATTATGGCCATTGCTGGTGGTATTGGTCTTATTTGGCAAATTAAAATGGCCGAAGTGGTGGCTAAAGTTTCCGCACCCATTGGCGCCGCCTTTACGATTATAGCTTTAGCAACAGGCGCTATTTGGGGTAAGCCGATGTGGGGCACTTGGTGGGTTTGGGACGCAAGATTAACTTCTGAGTTGATTTTGTTGTTCTTGTATTTGGCTTACATGTCGCTTAACAATGCTTTTGATAACCCTCGTACCGCGGCCAAGGCCAGTTCTATTTTGGCCATTGTTGGCTTGGTTAATTTGCCTATTATTCATTATTCGGTTAAATGGTGGAATACATTACACCAAGGCTATACGGTTGGCACGGGCGGGCTGAAAGACCCTGATATGGGTATAGCGCTTGGTATTATGTTTTTAGTCTTTGTTCTACTTTACGCTGCGTTGGTCACCATTAAGGCCAAAACCGAAGTGCTTACTAGAGAGCAAAATTCTCGCTGGGTGAAGGATCTCGTCAATGGAGAGCGCTCATGACTTTAATGGAGTATTTTTCATTTCTGCCTTACGGAAAATACGCTTTCTACGTGTGGTCTGCTTACGGCGTTGCCTTCATCACCGTGGCCACGCTTTTTATTCGTGCTAGAAGTCATCACAAACAAACTTTGATTACACTCAGCAATAAATACAGCCGACAAAATGACTAAACGACAAAACAGGATGGCGCTAGTTGCAATGCTGGTTCTGGGCATTTCTTTGGCTGGCTATTTCGCCCTTAAGGCTTTTAATGACAATTTATTGTATTTTTTCACCCCAACGGATGTAGTGGAAGGGCGTGCTCCGATTGGCAAGAGTTTTCGCATAGGTGGCTTGGTTGAAACTGATAGCTTTATACGTGATGACATGAAAGTAAGCTTTACTTTAACCGACACTGCAAACAGCATACAGGTGAACTATGTTGGCATACTGCCCGATTTGTTTCGTGAGGGGCAAGGTATTGTTGCTACTGGTTCGTTCAGTCAAGAGGTGTTTGTCGCCAGTGAAGTGCTGGCAAAACACGATGAAAACTATATGCCGCCTGAAGTTGCCGACGCCCTTGAAAAGGCAAAGCAGTCAAAGTGAAGAAACTGATACCGTTGATTGGCTTTATTGTTATTGCCACCTTTCTTTATGTATCGCTCAGTTCGAACCCCAGAGAATTGCCATCGCCTTTTTTAGGTAAAGCTTTTCCAGACATTGAAGTCGACGATTTTTATACGGGCGAAAGTGTTTCGCTTCGTGACACCTTTAGAGGTGGCAGCACACTTGTTAACGTGTGGGCTTCATGGTGCGTAACTTGTCGTGCAGAGCACCAAGTGCTAATGAGTATTTCTAAGGGTGAATCAATACAACTTATAGGTCTTAATTATAAGGATACCCGAGCAGACGCAAACAAGATGCTTGGGGTTATGGGTAATCCGTTTGATTTGATTGTGTTTGACCCTAAGGGCGAGGCGGGTCTTGAGTTGGGTGTTTATGCAACACCAGAAACGTTCCTTGTGAGCCAGCAAGGAGTCATTCTTTATAGGCATATCGGTGAGATTACACAAAAAATTTGGTTAGAAGATTTTTTACCCCATATTCAAAAAAAGAATAAACCATAATATTTCAATTTTATTATTTGCATTTATATAGGGTTTATTTGCCGAAACCCGCTTGACAGCGGGGCTGAATAATGGATAATCAAATGCAGGATTAGAAATAGTCTGCGCATTTTGTAATAAAAATTGTCAAACAAAAAAGGAGAATAGGATATGAACAAATCAGATCTAGTCGCGGCAATTGCCGATGGCTCAGGACTAACAAAAGCAGACGCTGCTCGCGCATTGGCTGCAACAACAGATGCCATTTCAGGTGCATTAGCAGGTGGTGACACTGTTGCAATCACAGGTTTCGGTAGTTTTTTAGTTAGAGAGCGTGCAGCACGCACGGGACGTAACCCTCAAACAGGTGCTACGATCCAAATTTCAGCTTCTAAAGTGCCAGCATTTAAAGCAGGAAAATTATTAAAGGAATCTGTAAACTAATCAGATTTTTTTCAGTATAATACGCCCGGTTCTGGTTTTAGAACCGGGCATTTTTTTTGGGCGCTTAGCTCAGTTGGGAGAGCATCGCCCTTACAAGGCGAGGGTCACAAGTTCAAGTCTTGTAGCGCCCACCAAAAAAAATTGGAGCGGTAGTTCAGTTGGTTAGAACGCCTGCCTGTCACGCAGGAGGTCGCGGGTTCGACCCCCGTCCGCTCCGCCATATTTTTTAGAAAAATCAATGACTTAAAAATTGATAGAGCTAAAAACACCCTTATATTTCTCTTTATTTTTTGATATTGAGAAAGGATTAAAAAAAGGCGCTCATTAGAGCGTCTTTTTTTTTGTATAATAATCGACTTTTATCAAGGAAACTGTGGCCTTAGTTTGGTGTGACTTTCAGCACTCAAATGTGAAGTTAACATTTGTTTTTCGCCACTAAAAATCAAAACATGTTAGGTGCAATAAAAAATAAATCTAAAGGCTGGGTTGCCTATTTAATCGTAGGTCTTCTTTCTGTCCCGTTTGCCTTGTTTGGCATTGCGTCATATCTTGGCCCAAGCAACAATCCGGCAGTAGCGAAAGTATATGGCGAGGAGATTGATTATGCCTCCTATGCTAAGTTGTTGGAAAGTAATCGCCGTCAAAACCAAATTGAGCTTGGCGCCGATTACACGGATGAGGTTGACAAAATCTTAAAAGAAAAATTGATTGATCTCATGGTTACTCAAAAATTGTTTGAGATGATGGTTGACTCTCTTGAACTGGTAACGGTTGAGCAAGAAGTGATCGAGTCTATAAGGGCTGATGCAAAATTCCATGAAAAAGGTGTTTACTCTCAAGATCTTTATGAAAAAAGATTGCGTCTAGAGGGGTATGAGTCTACTAGAGTCTACTTTGATGAGCAATCTGAACAATTAAATAGTGATCAACTTACTCGCAATTTAGCACAATCTGCGCTGACAACCAGCGCTCAGTCGAATCAACTCAATGCATTGGCCGCACAAGAAAGAGAGGTTGCTTTTATCGCATTTAACACTGCGAATTTTGCTGATCAGATCGCAATTGATGGCGTACAAGTCTCTGAGTATTACAATGATAATCTGGCAAATTTTGTCTCCCCTCCTCAAGTTAAAGTTAGCTATATTGAGTTGTCCCGAAGTGATGTCGCTTCGCCTGAAGATGCTGATGAGCAGACACTGTTGGATCTTTATGATGATGAGAAACAACGCTTCGCCACCGATGAAACAAGAAAGGCGCAACATATTCTTGTTAAAACTGAAGAAGAGGCTTCTTCAATTTTGGGCAAACTTAATTCTGGTGCTGACTTTTTTGAAATGGCAAAAGAGCATTCTATTGACTACTCCACAAATATTGTGGGTGGTGATTTAGGCTACTTCGAGCGTGAGCGCATGGTGCCAGAGTTTGACAAAGTGGTCTTTGATTTGGGTGCTGGTGAGACGAGCGGCGTTGTTAAAACACAATTTGGCTATCATATTATTAAGGTAAATGATATTGCTGAGGCTAGCGTGAAGTTATTTGCCGACGTTAAAAGTGAACTGCAGGAAATATACAAAGAAAAATTCATTACAAACGAGCTTTACAGTTTGCAAGCAGAGTTGGTAAGTTTGGCTTATGAAGAGCCAATTGATATAGTTGCCGACCAGTTTGGTCTTGAAATGCAATCTTCTGATTTTTTCCCTGCTACAAGTTCTGCCCATGATGCAAAGTTTGTAAAGGCCGCGTACAGCGATGTGGTGCTGGGCGGCGAGAATTCTGACGTTCTTGAAATTGGCAACACGTATGTTGTTTTAAGTTTGATTGATGAGCGGCCGTCGAGCCAAAAAGCGCTGGACGAGGTTTATGCGGAAGTGGAGTCTTTGTTGAAAACAATCGAGGCGAAAGTTGTTATTGCGGATTTGGCTCAAGAGATCGCCAGTGAGCTATCAAGTGGTAACCATTCAAACGCAAATTCTTTAATCAGTAATAACGGCCTTGAATGGAAGGACGAGAGCTGGATTGGAAGAAGAACTGAGTTGCCTTTTGGGGTTGCTGTTGTAGCCTATAAAATGCCTAATCCAAGCGATTTAAATGCATCCTACGTTGCTCAAAATATGGATGGCGTGACCACGGTATTGGTCAGAGTGAGTGATGTAAGGTTGGCTGAAAACGGTGAGTCTGGCTGGCCTGCAGTGCAGTCGCTTGAAATAATGAATGAGTGGTCTGCAAGTTTAATTAAGAGCCTTAGAGAGTCGGCTGACAAGTCTGGTGATATTCAGATCTTCTCTGAGTTCCTTTAGCATCCAACAAAAACCCCGATTAAATCGGGGTTTTTTATGTCGTTAGCTAGTGATTTATTTAGATGGGGCCGGCATCATAAAAACTGTAACCGGCATCGACATAAGTCACTTCGCCAGTAATGCCAGAGGCAAGGTTAGAGCACAGGAATGCGGCTGAGTTGCCCACTTCTTCAATCGTTACGTTGCGTTTAAGAGCGGAGCTGCGTGCAGCGTAATCAAGTAAGCCTCCAAAGTCTTTAATACCACTTGCCGCTAGAGTTTTAATTGGGCCAGCTGAAATCGCATTAACACGAATGCCTTTTTCTTCGCCAAGAGCAACAGCCATATAGCGAACATTAGCCTCTAATGATGCTTTTGCAACACCCATAATATTGTAATTTGGAATGGCTCTTATAGCGCCAAGATAACTAAGTGTCAGCAAGGCGCCGTTATCATTAAGCATTGGTAGTGCTTCTTTTGCAAGCGCAGTAAAGCTGTATGAGCTAATCTCATGGGCACTGGCAAAATTCTCCCTAGTTGTGGCTTCAACGTAATTACCATCTAAGGCATCACGAGGGGCATGAGCAACGGAGTGTACTAAAATATCGAATGAATCCCACGATTGCTTTAGCTCGGAGAATGTTTGTTTGATGCCCTCATCGGTACCAACATCACAAGGGATGACAATAGATGAGTTACAAACGGCAGCGCATTTATCAACACGCTTTTTTAGTTTCTCTGTTTGGTAGGTCAGTGCGATTTCACAGCCTTGTTTAGCCATTGCCTCAGCGATGCCCCATGCAATTGATCGGTTTGAAGCAACACCAACAATTAGTGCTCTTTTGCCCGTTAAAAAACCCATAATTTCTCCAGAATATTTATAATTTGTATGATGTTGAATTATATGCTGGGTAAACAGTATATGCCATGAAATTTGCACCTTTGGTGGTAAACATGCTACTTGCTTGGTTTCAAGGTGAACCACTGAATGATAACAATATGAAGCACAAAATTTACTACTTATCTAGCTTTGGCTTGTTGACGCTTGATCAACTCTCTAAGCAGGTTGTTGCGTCAACATTCTCTTTGGGTGAGTCGCTTAGTGTAACTTCATTTTTCAGTTGGAGTTATGTGCAAAACAGCGGTGCTGCTTTTAGTCTGTTGGCGGATAGTGGTAATAACCAGCGTTATTTTCTATTGAGTGTTTCACTCATTGCTTCGCTAGCATTAATTGTTTGGATGTGTAAAACCGCGCCGACATTGCGCCAAAGACTCCTGGGTCAGTCAATTTTGCTTGCAGGTGCAATAGGTAATTTGATCGACAGGGCGCTCTATGGTTCGGTTATTGATTTTATTGATTTGCATTATGGCGGGTTCTATTGGCCAGTTTTTAATCTTGCTGACAGTTTTATTTTAATCGGTGTTGCTCTGTTGTTGTTTGAGGGTAAGCATGCAAATGCTAGTAGTGAACTCTAATAGTGCAGCGCTTATGCCAAGGCATTTTATAACTGGTAGAATAGTGCTTTTTTCACAACATTTTTCTTTATGAAAAAGTTATTTTCATTTGCACTAATGTTACTAATTGGCGGTGCCGCCAGTGCTGATTTACTCAAAATCTCTAAAAAAGGCATGACGCTTGAGCTCGATAAAACCAAATGGGCTTGCGTTTTGGATGAGGATTCAAAGCTCTATTGGGAAGTGAAAAGTGCCAAAGAAGGTTTACAATACGCACACAACACCTACACTTGGTTTGACGGCGAAAGCGGTGACGAAGATGGCGAATACTCACGCCATTGTTACTGGGCCCAAGGTTGCAATACCCTAGCTTATGTTGAGGCAATTAATGAAGAGTCACTCTGCTCGTTTACCGATTGGCGTTTGCCTAGTGTTAACGAACTAAAAACATTGGTTGATTATTACGGTGACGCCGATGCGTTGATTGATGTGGCGTTTTTCCCGAACACCCAAGCCGACACCTATTGGACATCGACCACGGTGGAAAATAATGAATTTGTTGCCTACGAAGTGCCTTTTTCCTACGGCGGTTCAGTTGCTAGAGATAAGTATTTTGACACCTATATTCGATTAGTGAGAAGCAGTGCAGAACAGGTCGATTGACGAGGCCTTGCTGGCGTCATACTCTGACGATATTCCCGCCTTTTTAAAAAAAATATTCGCAGCTCGGTCGCTCCAAGAGTCCGATTTATCATTAAACCTATCTGGCTTACTTAAGCCCAATTTCTCCCAGTTGGATGCGGCGATTGCGCTGTTGGAATCAGCCATAACATTTGATAAACGCATTCTCATTGTAGGTGACTTTGATGCTGACGGCGCAACAGCCAGTGCTGTTGCTGTTAAAGCACTGCGCTTAATGGGTGCTAAACAAGTTGATTTTCTGGTGCCAAACCGCTTTAAGCATGGTTATGGTCTTAGCCCTGAAATTGTCATTGAGGCAAAACATGAGAAAGATCCAGATCTCATTATTACCGTTGATAACGGTATTTCTAGTATCGAAGGCACGGCGTTAGCCCGCTCTTTTGACATCGATGTCATCATTACCGATCATCACCTGCCGAGTCACGAATTGCCAATGGCAAACGCCATCATTAATCCAAACATGAATGGCTGCGATTTCCCTTCAAAAAATTTAGCAGGTGTTGGTGTTTGTTTTTATTTGTTTTCGGCGTTGAAAACCCACCTGCAAAAAACGAACTATTTTAGTGAAAGAAATGTTTCAATCCCTGATCTCAGAGAAGTGTTGGATTTGGTGGCCCTGGGTACAGTTGCAGATGTGGTGAAATTGGACAGAAATAACCGCATTTTGATCAAAGAGGGCATTGAGCGAATTCGTCAAAAAAGATGCTCTAAGGGTATTCTAGCTATTCTGGAGCTAACCAAACGACCGGTGGAGACATTGCAAGCATCAGACCTGGGTTTTTCCGTTGCGCCGAGGATTAACGCCGCAGGACGACTGAGCGATATTTCTCAGGGTATTCGCTGCCTACTTTCTGATGATATCAACGATGCTAGGCGCTACGCTGCTACGCTCGAGGATTTCAACAAGACAAGACGCCTAGAGCAAGAGAAAATGCAAACAGAGGCAAGTGCCATTGTTGCAAGGCAAGTGATTAATGACAGCCTGTTTGCGATAAGCCTGTTTGACGAGGGTTGGCATGAGGGTATTGTGGGTATTGTCGCTGGCAAAATTAAAGAGGACTATCAGTGTCCCTGCGCGATTTTTGCCAAATCTGGCGAGTTATTGAAGGGCTCTATTCGTTCCATCCCGGAAGTGCACGTGAAGGATTTACTCGATTTAATGGATAGAGGCACCCCAGGGTTAATTGAGAAATTTGGGGGTCATGCGATGGCGGCGGGACTTACTCTCAAACCTGAAAACTTTGAGATGTTTCAACGAGGCTTTTCTGATGCGGTTAACAATCATTTAAATGGCAAAAAACCGAGTGTCGAATTACTAACCGATGGCATGCTTGATGCAAGTGAAATTACACTGGCCAATGCTAGATTGCTGCAATTAGCTGGACCTTGGGGGCAGGGCTTTGAGGAACCAATTTTTTATGGTGATTTTGAACTGGTTGAGCAACGCATTGTGGGTGAAAAACACCTTAAGTGCACTCTAAAGCAAGCGGGTGATTCTCGAATCTTCGAAGGCATTGCTTTTTTTCAAGACAAGCTTAAAGACAAAAATGTTCAAACTTCATACCGTTTAAACGTTAATCATTTTCGTGGTGTCGATTCCCTACAATTGATGATTCAATCCTTAGAGAATACTTAGTGCACCGCTATCAATAAAATTAACCTCTAATTGCCGAAGGACAAGTCGCGCTGTCGTGAGCTGAGTTGTGACTATTTTGGTTGTAGTTATAGCCGGCGAAGCTCGATATAGAAACAGTCATAATGAAAAGAGCGGTTATTAGTATTTTGCTTTGCTTTAAAAGCATCGTATTATGTTTCATAAAATCTCCTAATCAAGGTTTACAGGCAGCCATTTCGGGCTGCCTAATATTGCGTTAAAAGTTATTGCCTGGGATTACAGCCGACTACGGTAAGGTAAACGTACTTTCCGTCACTCAGTTTTACCCATTCTTGGGTTTGGTTGGCCCAACGTCTTTCGCCGTCATCATTAACCTTTTGTAATTGATTGGAATTTAATTCGGGTACTGGGACGGAATGTTTGTTTCGAATAATCGTTAAATAAGCAGGCTCGCCAGAATCACTGAAAAATGCAAATTTTCCAGCTAAATGGCCATTATCCGTTATCCTAATATTAAACTCGCTTGTTAGGTATTTGGAATCTGATGAGGTGCCTCCTGTATTCCACTCACCTTCGACGCTTAACTTATCCCCTTTGATAAAGGCAGTGCCTTGTGCTTTGATGTTGGCATTGGCTAGAACGCCGGTGCCATAGGCGCCATCATGCAATATAGAAAATACACATTGTAAATCTGCTTGCTGAGTATTTAAATTGTGCTGACTGAAGTCATAATCCGCGGATCCTGCCAGAGCAACACCCCCAGGGCCAAATGAAAGTAGACCAGCTAGTACTAGCTGTTTTGTATTCATGTAATCTTCTTGAAAAAAAATATCAAAATGATTATGATTTGAACCGAGCTAGTGTTTATCGACTAAAGGCTTCTCAGAGCAAGGGTCACTTCGACATATTTAAAGTGTATCACTTTGAAACATTAGTTTATATCTTTTTTGAAAATTACTAGAAAGTCATTCAATACGATGATTTGCCAATCACAACTTCATTACCCGTTCGTGGTGCGTGCGGTACATTAAGTGCCAAAGCAAGAGAAATAACCGCCATAGCTGCGCCTGCGTAAAAAACGAACTGATAAGATTGTAGCCAGATAATACCAAAAGTTACCGGGATAAAGACAGCAGCAATATGGTTAATGGTAAACGACACTCCTGCACTAGAGGCAAAGTCTGCTGGGTCGGCAATTTTTTGGAAATATGTTTTTTGAGCAATGGCCATCGCGAAAAAAAAGTGGTCAAGCAAGTACAAACCAACAGCAATCATTGGGTCTTGAGTTATGCCGTAACCTATGAAAACAAGGATAAGACCAATGTACTCAATTATTAGAGCTTTGCGTTCGCCGATTTTTCCAATAAGTTTGCCAATCCTGGGTGCCAATGGGATTTTGATAAAGGCATTTACCAGGAAAAGAATGGATATTTCTGCAACACTGAAACCAAATTTTTCGACCATTAAAAAGCCAGCAAAAACTACAAAAATTTGCCTTCTTGCACCACCCATAAATTGCAAGGCGTAATAAAGCCAATAACGCTTTCTCAGTACTATCTTCTTTGTTTGCTCGACATGCTGTGGCAAGTCATTGAAGTATTGCCAGCAGAAAATTGCGATGACAATGGTAATGCATCCACCCGACAGATAAACCCAGAAGTAGTCGAGGCCAATGAATTCAAACAACACCCAAACTAAGGTGAAGGCCGCTATTGATGCCGCTGAACGAGTGGCAATGATTTTTCCGAAAAATTCAGCGCTCTTGTCTTTGTCAATCCATTGGAGGGTTAATGAGTTGGAGATGGTTTCGAGGTAATGAAAGCCAATTGACATTAAAATGGTGGTGATATAAAAACCGAGGTTTGTTGGCACAAAGCCAGTAAAGGCAGTGCCAAGACCTAAAAGAATGAGAGAGACATAAGCCATTTTTTGCTCTTTAATAAAAAGCAAAATGAAGACAATGGTGAAGGCTAAAAAACCTGGAATTTCTCTGAGACTTTGTAAAATGCCCATCTCTGAACCATCAAAGCCCACACTCTCAATGGCGAAGTTATTGAGGAGGTTTAGCCAAATAGCGAAGCTCATTGAGCAGCCAACTGTTATTAGTAGTATTAATAATTCGCCAGATTTTCGATTCGCTTTCATCGCCCAATAATATACCTTGATAATGAGCTGGATTTGAACCGCTTAAAGTCTTAATTTTGCTGAGTTATTTGGCCTCTGCAAGGTAAAATAACGCTTTTGTTTTTTGATTTATTGGTTATGCCAAACATTACACTGCCTGATGGCACAGTAAAAATTTATGATCAGCCGCTAAGCATTTTAGAGGTGGCTGCATCAATTGGCTCTGGCCTAAAAAAAGCAACACTAGCGGGTGAGGTGAATGGCGAGCTGGTTGATGCTTCTCATATTATTTCCCAAGACGCGAGTTTGGCTATTATTACCGGTAAAGACGAGCGAGCACTTGAGGTGATACGCCACTCAACAGCGCACTTGTTGGCGCAAGCCACGCAGCAACTTTACCCAGACGCGCAAGTTACGATTGGTCCGGTTATTGACAAGGGCTTCTATTATGACTTTGCCTATAAAGATGGCTTCTCGGAGCAAGACCTAGTAAAAATTGAGAAAAAAATGAACGCCATCGTTAAGCAAAATTTGTCGATTGAACGCATCGAAATGCCAAGAAATGAAGCGATTGACTTGTTTAAGTCAAAAGGTGAGGATTACAAGGCTGAAATCATTGCCTCTATTCCAGAAGATGAAATATTGTCACTTTACAAGCAAGGCGATTTTATTGACTTGTGCCGCGGCCCACATGTGCCTTCAACGAGTAAATTAAAAGCTTTCAAATTAATGAGTTTGGCTGGCGCTTATTGGCGTGGTGACTCCAACAATGAAATGCTGCAGCGTGTATATGGCACTGCTTGGGAAAACAAAGCCGATCTTGAAGATTATCTTCATAAACTGGAAGAGGCACAAAAAAGAGATCACCGTAAAATTGGCAAAACTCAGGATTTATTCCACACTCAAGAAGAAGCGCCTGGCATGGTATTTTGGCACTCAAAGGGTTGGACGTTGTATCAAATTGTTGAGCAGCATATGCGCCAAGTGTTTAAAGACAACGATTATTTAGAGGTGCGCACACCACAAGTGATTGATCGTACACTTTGGGAAAAGTCAGGCCATTGGGATAAATTTGGTGACGCAATGTTTACCACTCATTCTGAGAATCGTGACTACGCGATTAAGCCGATGAATTGCCCTGCCCATATTCAGATTTATAATCAAGGGCTAAAGTCGTATCGTGACTTACCTATGCGTTTGGCGGAGTTCGGCTCTTGCCATCGTAATGAGCCATCGGGGACTTTGCACGGCATCATGCGTGTACGTAATTTTGTCCAAGATGATGGCCATATTTTTTGCACTGCAGAACAAGTGCAAAGCGAAGTTTCTAATTTTATTGATTTAACATTCAGTGTTTATGAGTATTTTGGTTTCGACAATGTTGATATCAAGCTTTCGACTCGTCCAGAAAATCGCGTTGGTTCTGACGCTGTTTGGGATAAGGCTGAAGCAGCACTCGCTGAAGCATTAGATGCGAAAGGCATTCGGTGGGAGCTACAAGAAGGCGAAGGCGCTTTTTACGGACCAAAAATTGAATTTGTATTAAAAGATTGCCTAGATCGAGAGTGGCAGTGCGGCACTTTGCAGGTTGATTTCTCAATGCCAGAGCGCCTCGATGCGCAATATATTTCCGAAGATGGTTCGAAACAAACGCCGGTGATGTTGCATCGTGCGATTGTCGGCTCATTGGAAAGATTTGTTGGTATTTTGATCGAACATTACGAGGGCGCTTTTCCTTCGTGGCTTGCACCGATTCAGGCCGTTGTTTTGAATATTTCGGAAAAACAAAGCGATTTTGTCGCTGATATAGAACAAAAGCTAAAAAAACAAGGACTTAGAGTCATTTCAGACTTGCGAAATGAGAAGATAGGCTTTAAAATACGCGAGCACTCAATGCAGCGCTATCCGTATATCTTGGTCGTAGGTGGTCGAGAAATGGAGAATGGCGAGATTGCAGTACGCAAACGTGGCGGTGAAGACTTGGGTTCGATGTCTGTCGAAGCGTTTGTAGAATTAATAAACCAGGAGTAATTATTAAAAGACCACATAAGATAACCACGCGAATTAACCAGCACATTAAAGTACCACAAGTACGTGTTATTGGTAGCGAGGGCGAGCAGTTAGGTATCATTAGTACAAGCCAAGCGAAAGAAATGGCGAGTGATATCGGGTTGGATTTAGTAGAGGTTTCTCCACACGCTGAACCACCTGTTTGTAAAATCATGGATTTTGGTAAGTTTCAGTACGAACAAAAGAAACAACAAAACGAAGCTAAGAAAAAACAAAAGAAAACTCAGCTTAAAACCATTAAATACCGCCCCGGCACTGAAGAGGGCGATTACCAAATTAAATTTAGAAATTTGATAAAGTTTTTGGAGAATGGTGACAAGGTTAAAGTAAGTATTTGGTTCCGTGGTCGCGAAATGCAACACCGTGAACTGGGCATGGAAATGCTTGATAGAATTGAAAAAGATTGTGAAGAATTTGCCAATGTTGAACAGAAGGCAAAGATGGAGGGTCGTCAGCTAGGCATGATGCTGGCACCCAAATCAAAAAAGAAGTAACGAAACATTAACATTTCGTTGTTTTTTTATATAACAAACTGTTCTTAGGAGTAGTTAAATATGTCTAACAAGACAAGGAGAAAATTATGCCGAAGTTGAAAACCAATAGGGGTGCTGCAAAGCGCTTCAAAAAAACCGCCAATGGTGGTTATAAATGTAAACACTCACACTTACGTCATATCTTGACTAAGAAGAGTACTTCTAGAAAGCGTGCACTTCGTGCCGCCGATACCATTGAGAAGGTAGACGTACCAATGGTTAGAAGAATGTTACCTTATAGCTAAACTAGGAGTATACCCATGGCAAGAGTTTCAAGAGGTGTGCAAGCGCACGCCAAACATAAGAAAATTTTAAAGAAAGCGAAAGGCTATTATGGTGCTCGCTCTAAAGTCTATCGTGTTGCTAAGCAAGCGGTTATTAAAGCTGGTCAATATGCCTATCGCGACCGTCGTCAAAGACGTCGTCAATTCCGTCGTTTATGGATTGTGCGTATTAACGCAGAAGCACGTAACAATGGTTTAAGCTATTCAGTGCTTATCAATGGTTTGAATAAAGCTGGTATTGAAATTGATCGTAAAGTGTTGTCTGATATTGCGATTTTTGATAAGGCTGCATTCACAAAAATTGCTGACCAAGCTAAAGCTGCACTAGCTAAGTAGTAAAATCAATTAAAGCTTACTGCTAAATGCGGTAGGCTTTAACCAAAAGCCCACAAGATTTTGATTAATACCATTCTCACCAACGCTGAAAAGGCCATTGCAAACGCAACTGACCTTAAGGACTTAGATGATGCCAGAGTGCATTTTTTGGGTAAAAAAGGCGAGTTAACGGCATTATTAAAAGGTCTTGGAAAACTCTCGAAAGAAGAGCGGCCTAAAATGGGCGAGGCGATCAACCAAGCAAAAGTTGAAGTTCAGGCGTTAATCGAGTCACGCAAAGAAGCGCTTGAATTAATTGCCCTAGAAATACGCCTTTTAAGTGAAAAAATAGATGTAACTCTACCGGGCAGAAATGTCGAAAAGGGTGGCTTGCATCCAATTACCCAAACACTTACCCATATTCAAAAAATCTTTTCAAAGAGCGGCTTTGAGATTGCAACAGGCCCAGAAATTGAAGATGATTTTCATAATTTTAGCGCCCTAAATATTCCCGAGCATCATCCTGCTCGTGCGATGCACGACACTTTTTATTTTGATGCCAATACCGTTTTAAGAACACACACTTCTCCTGTTCAAATTCGAACATTAGAGAAGCAAAAACCACCGGTGCGTGTGATTGCGCCTGGGCGAGTTTATCGTTGCGATTCAGACGTTACTCATACGCCGATGTTTCATCAGGTTGAGGGTTTGATCGTTGACGAAGAGGCGAGTTTCGCCCAATTAAAAGGCTTATTGATTGATTTCCTAAGAGCTTATTTTGAAAAAGATGATCTTAAGGTAAGATTTAGACCGTCATACTTCCCATTTACTGAGCCATCAGCTGAAGCCGACATTGAGTGCGTTATTTGCGGCGGTGACGGTTGCCGAGTTTGCAAAAAAACTGGCTGGCTGGAAGTACTCGGCTGTGGCGTGGTTCATCCCAATGTATTGACAGCTGTAGATATTGATCCTGAAGAATTCTCAGGCCTTGCCTTTGGCATGGGTGTTGAGCGCTTAGCAATGCTAAGGTACGGTGTCAATGATCTCAGGCTATTCTTTGAAAACGATATTCGTTTCCTTAATCAGTTTTAGGCTGGATATCCGATGAACATTTCAACAACATGGCTAAGAGAGTGGATTAATCCAAACGTTAGTGACGAAGTCTTAGCTGAGAAACTTACCATGGCGGGCCTTGAAGTGGATGGTATTGCGCCAGTCGCACCTCCTTTTGATGGCGTTGTGATCGGTCAAGTTGTGAGTTGCGAAAAACACCCCGATGCTGATAAGTTAAGCCTTTGCCAAGTGGACGTTGGACAGAGTGACAATCTGCAAATTATATGTGGTGCGCCGAATGTGAGACATGGACTTAAAGTGGTTGTCGCTACGGTTGGTTCAAAATTACCGAACGGTTTAAAAATCAAAAAAGCCAAATTACGCGGTGTTGAATCTTGTGGCATGCTATGCTCCGAAACAGAGTTGGGTATTTCAGATTCGCACGATGGCATTATGGAGCTATCCACGGATGCGCCACTCGGTGAGAGTATCAGAATACACCTTGACCTAGATGACCAAATTATTGAGTTAGATATCACGCCGAATAGGGGTGATTGTTTTAGTGTACTAGGTGTTGCTCGTGAAGTGTGTGCAAGTTATGATTTAACAATGCCCTCGGTTTCCTATAAAGCTGTAGAGAAGGGTGGCGCTAGCTTTACAACTCAAGTATCGAATACAAAGGCTTGCCCTAAGTACTTAACTCGTGTGATTAAAGGTATTGATAATACGGTTGAAACACCAAAATGGATGGCGCAAAAACTGAAACGCGCATCACAACAAACCCACTCTCCAGTAGTTGATATTACCAACTACGTTTTATTAGAATTAGGCCAGCCAATGCACGCATTTGATCTGCAAAAGATCAATGGTGAAATTGATGTTAGAATGGCGAAAAAAGGTGAGAAACTAGAGCTGCTAAACGATCAAACTGTTAGCCTTAGAGAGGACACCTTGGTGATTGCAGATGATCAGTCGGCGATTGCAATGGCTGGTGTGATGGGCGGCATGTCAACGTCTACTCAAGTTGACTCTAGTGAGATATTATTTGAAAGTGCATTTTTTGAACCGGTATCAATAGCGGGTGTTGCAAGATCCTACGGGCTTCACACTGAGTCATCATTAAGATTCGAGCGCGGTGTTGATTATAATTTAGCGCATATTGCCTTGGAGCGTGCTACAGAGCTTGTTTTAGAGATTTGTGGTGGTGAGGCCTCAAAAATTAATGAGTGCATTGATGACGCTCAATTGCCACATGTTGAGCCAATCACAATCACTTTGGAAAAAATTTCCAAAGTGCTTGGTTTTGAGCTGGACTCCGATTGGATTGAGGCTAAGTTTGTCTCTCTTGATTTTGAAATTGTTGAGAAAGCAGCTGGCTCATGGACAATTGTGCCGCCGAGTTTTCGCTTTGATATTCGCATTGTTGCTGACCTTATCGAAGAACTGGCAAGGCTTTACGGTTATGATCGTTTGCCGGTTAAAAGTCTAACATTAGACGCCAATGTTACGTCAGCCTCTCAAGCAAGTATTGATGCTTATGATATTGCCCAAGCTTTGGTTAACCGAGGCTACCAAGAGGTGATTACTTACAGCTTTATTTCGAGTAAACATCAAGAGCTAATGGATCCTAGTGCGAAGAAAATCACACTGACCAATCCAATTTCTGAAGACATGTCTGTTATGCGTTCAAGCCTCTGGTCTGGCCTATTGCAAACGATTGAGTCTAATGCGCGTCGCGGCCATCACAATGCCAGATTTTTTGAATCGGGACTGTGTTTTGGCGGCATTTCTGCCGAAGACCAAGTGCAAAAAATTGCCGGTGCTATTACAGGTAATAGACACTCTGCTCAGTGGGCAAGTGAGTCTAAAGCCTTGGATTTTTTTGATGCTAAGGCAGATGTAGAATCACTTTTCGCCCTTGGTGGTGCTCAAGTTTCTTTTGAAGTGGGTGAGCACCCAGCTTTGCAAAATGGTCAAACAGCAAAAATTATTAAAAACGGCAATACAATTGGCTACTTAGGTGCATTGTCGCCGATCGTGCAGAAAAAATTGTCACTGCCAAAAGTGTACTTATTCGAGTTAGTGCAGGCGGAATGCCAGCAAGGTGAGATTGCCAGCTATAAGGCTTTTTCATCGTTTCAGGCTTCACAGCGTGATATTGCCTTGGTGTTGAAAAAAGAAACACAAGCAGCCGATCTTATTTCGGCAATTAAAAGTCTTAAGCAAGAGTACTTAATTGATGTGGGCATTTTTGACGTCTATGAAGGCGAGCATATTGAGTCCGATAAAAAGAGTATCGCCCTTAATTTGAGTTATCAGTCTAGCGAGGCTACCTTGACGGACGAGCAATTAAATCAAAGCGTTGATGAGATATTAAGCCACTTACAAACTGAGTTCTCTGCTCACCTACGATAAACATTTTTATTATGTCTCTTACAAAACAAGATATTGCTAACGCACTGGTGAAAGAAACAAGCCTCACCCAAACGCAGGCGTTGGTTTTAACCAATGAGTTTTTTGATCAAATTACAGAGCAATTAGGCAACGGTGAGAATGTCAAATTATCAAGTTTTGGTAATTTCGTACTTCGTGAAAAATCAGCGCGTCCGGGTAGAAACCCAAAGACTGGCGAAGAAGTGATGATTTCGGCAAGAAAAGTCGTTACCTTTAAAGCGGGCCCTAAGCTTAAGAAGGCGACACAAGAGGGTGACAAGTAAAAGCACTGCTCTGAGGTAATACCCACGCGCAAGTGGCGCTTATACTATCTCAATTAAGAGTGGTAGCTGCTACTCAGAAATAGCACTCATAAAACCCCTGAGCGTTAGCATTGCTGCGTGAATCTCTTCCCATAGTCGTTTTTCATCGGCTTTACCGTTGCCGGTATGGCTGATTAATTTTGGTTGATAGTCATTATCAAGCGAGAACGCTGTGTAGGTGTAGCTCATATCACTATCGTCGCTAGAATCAGAACCTTGAGCCAAATAAACGTCATAAATGGCGTCACTATCCTGCGTGTCATTGTTAACAAAAAGCACCGTGTTTGCAAAATGCAAAAGCAATCTTTTGGCTGGGCATTCGCTGGCTTTTCTTAAAGGCACTTCACCATTGCTCATAGCGTCAACAAATTGCTGTCGATGCTCTTCAGGTAGCTGGATATATTTGGTGTCATCGTATTGGCTAATGTCATTGCAAGCGCCACATTCGGTGATGAATTCGTTTAGTTCTTTAAGCATAGGAAGTGCGAGTTTTTATAGGGTCGGCTTATTGGGATTTCTGACGGTATTTTATCTGATAAATGTCAAACATAGTGATTGCCATTGCCGCAATAATTGGGCCGATGAATAATCCTAGAATACCAAACTGGATAATACCCGCAAGTGTTGATAAAACAGTAACAAGTGTGTGATCAAGCGCACTGCTGTGATTCATTTTACTTGCCAACTTCTGAATAATCACAGGTCGCAGGAAGTTATCAATCAGAGTGCCCGCAAGTACGGCACCAAAGAACAGAATTATAAATGCATTTGCGCCTTCGCCAATGGCAAAAAGATAAAGCACAAGGGGTAACCAAACCAACAATCCACCAAGAATGGGTATAAAGCCTGCAAGCGCCATCGCAACACCAAAGAACAAAGGCGGCATGTCGATTAGACTAACGCCAATAGCAAAGACTAGGCCCTGCAATACAGAGACAATAAAAACACTACCAACAAGGGTAACGGAAAGACCCGAGAACTGCTTTAATAAAATGCCGTTCAGATGATTATTCATCGGCGACAGAGTCTTAATTTTGTCGACAAGTGAAGCGCCATCAATGTAGAAGTAGTAGAGGGAGAAAATTGCCAGAATAACAAAGAAAATAAACTGACTTGATAGAGTGACAATGCTTTTAAGAACAACAACTGCAAAGTCCTTCGCGGTAACAATAACACTTTCTAAATTATTTTTTAGGGCGTCATCAATTAACCCTTTAATTGATTCCGGCACAGCGAGGCCGATGATTGTTTGATCGACTATTTTTTGCACTTCTGACAGTTGAAAATTGTCTTGCAGTGTGCGAACCATGCCACTCATCTCAATACCGCCTACCAGCATTAGGTAGCTTAGAGGCAAGATTAGCAGTACCGTCACAGAAAGTGTCATGATTAAAGCGGCTCTATGCCTTGAGCTTTTTGCAGCTAAGCGGCAAAAAATATCGTAACTGGTGATGCTGATTAATAATGACAAAAATAGCGCCGGTAGGAATGGTGTAAACAGCCAAATAAGCGCTGCTGTTGACATTCCTAATAATGTCAAAATAAAGCCGTTTTCATGCTTATTCATTTTGATTTCGCTCATTTGTTCTCCAGTTTAATAACAGCGTATGCCACCTCTTCGTATGGATGAGATGATTTCATGGCCCTAACGGCTTGGTCGATGTGTCTGTCACCGCAAACCATTTCAACCTTGAGCTCTGGCAACGCCTCAAGTTGATCAATCGAGCCTATGGCTGGCTTGGCGCCTTGTGTCGGTATAAATTGACCAATACCTTCAGTTTGCCAGGCGCAATGACTGTAATTGTTAATATTGCCTGCGCCTGCTTTAAACATAGCGGTTTTAATCTGCTCGGCATCACCTTTTGGCGCGTAAAAACTAATTTGATACATCAAAAATCCCCTTTAGACAGCCTTGCCTTTCTTGCTTGTTCATTCGTTCTATGGCATATCTTAAAGTAGTTCTTGGAAGTTGTGCGTAGTTCTGTTTTAAAAATTGCTTAACAAGGGTGGCGTCACGCTTATAAGTCTCTCTTAACATCCAGCCAGTTGCCTTGTGAATCAGATCTTGGTTATCGCCAAGCAGTGATTGACTAATTTGCAAGGTTGGTTCAAGGCAGTTGTTTTTGATAAAAGCAAAAGTAGAAATAATACCAATTCGACGAGTCCATAAATTCTCAGAATAAGCGTAATTCTGCAAAATTTCAGTCTTATTCTGTTTGTCAAAAAGATAGTTGCCAACTATATTTGGCGCCGTGGTATCAACCAAGTCCCAGTTATTAATTGCCGAAAAGTTTGCTGAGTAGAATTCATAAATTTCTTTCTGGTCACCCTTCGGGTATTGATATACCAGAATAATCAGTCCGCAAAGACGCTCCTCGTGAATAGGCGAGTTAAGCAGTGTTGAGATGCCGTCAAAAGAGATCTTCTGATGGTATTGCTTGGCAACTTTACGCAACTTTGGCATACGCACGCCGATAAATTGATCACCATAACCATACTGCCCTTTGCCGGTTTTGAAAAACCACTCATTGCTTTTTCGACATTCTTCACTGGCGACAGATTTGAGCGCATTAATGACTTCATTGGCAATCATCGGATATACTATATTCTTTCGAACTTTACTAGGATTATCATACATGCAAACAGCTTATTTTGCCGGCGGATGTTTTTGGTGTATGGAGGCGATTTTTCAACGAGTTAGTGGTGTTGAAAATCTTGTTAGTGGATACTCTAATGGCGATACCGAAAATCCAACCTATGAAGAAATATGCACTGGCCAGACCGGCCATGCTGAAGTTTTAAAGATTGACTTCGATGAGTCTTTGATCTCTTATTCAGATTTATTGAGGGTTTTTATTGAAGTGCACGACCCTACGAGTCTCAACCAGCAAGGCGGTGATGTTGGTATCCAGTATCGCTCGGCTGTGTTTTATACTGATGAGTTTCAAAAAGAAGCGGCACAAACCGTGATTGGTGGTGTTGTTGGTGCGGTAACAGAGGTTAGCCCTTTAAATGTGTTCTATACTGCAGAAGGACATCATCAAAATTACTATAATGACAATCAAAACCAGCCGTATTGTCGACTGGTCATTATGCCAAAAATACAAAAATATTTTAAATAGACATTACAAATGAAAGACGAAGAACTGTTGCGTTATTCGCGCCAAATCATGCTGCCTCAAGTGGATATTGACGGCCAGCAAAAACTAATTGATTCAACGGTGTTGATAGTTGGTATGGGTGGACTTGGCTCGCCAAGTGCTTTTTATCTTGCGGCCGCAGGCATTGGTCATTTAATACTTGCTGATTTTGATCGGGTGGAGTTATCAAATTTGCAGCGTCAAATAATCCACAGTACGCCCGATGTTGGCAAAGATAAGGTTGACTCCGCAAAAGAAACCCTAGTGGCCTTAAATCCCGAAATTAACGTCACAACGATTAAAGAATTGACGGAAGAAAACTTAGCAACTCATGTGTCACAAGCCGATGTTGTTCTCGATGGCACCGATAATTTCAAATCTCGCTTTGCAATTAACAAGACTTGCGTCGAAGCCGAGACGCCGTTAGTATCGGCAGCCGTTATTCGATTCGAAGGCCAACTGTCAGTGTTTAAAGGGTATGAAATTAATCAGCCTTGTTACCAATGTCTATATTCTGAAGAGGGTGATGGTGCAGAAAATTGTGTTGAGAATGGTATTTTGGCGCCTGTTGCGGGCGTGCTTGGGACGATGCAAGCTTTGCAGGCTATCAAGGTGCTGTTGAGTCTTGGCGAGCAACTGTGTGGTGAGCTGATGTTGGTTGATGCGCTTGATTTAAGTTTTCGGCGAGTTGGTATCGCCAAAGACAGTCAGTGTCCAATTTGCAATTAGCCTAACCCCAGCATGCCTGAAATTGCTCAAGTTAGAAATAGCGGTGATTTAGAAATCATCAAAACCTTGTTCATTGAGTATCAGCGAGTGCTTGATATAGATTATTGCCCCCCAGTCATTTGAGCAAGAATTGGGTTTTATTGCTAGTAAATCTGTCAGTCGGAAGGATGAATTGGATCTGTTGCATATGACGCTTGACTTGCCTAAATTATCTGCGACAGGCAAAATTTAGCCCCGTACAGGGAAGGCCTGGACGGGGCTGATTAATTGCATGTTTTCATTTCTAAAGGAGAAGACAAGTACAAAGCTTACGCATTGTGCAATTAATATATCACTCAAAAACTGCAAATAATCCCCTTGCACTATTGGGAGAGACAAAGAAAAAAATAAGTTGAAACAGTAATGTAAATTTGAGTGTTACGCTTTTACTCTAACACAGACTTCTTGAATTTGCAACCGTTTTCTAAATTTAATAGCCAAGAAGTCTTTTCTTGACTATTAAATTGCAGACCTTTTAGTACTGCCAAAGATCGTTGATATTCCAGAAATCTTCCGCTCGTTGGCTGATGCCAGCATCAGTGTTTTCAAAGGCTTTCTGAATCCACAGTTTACACTTGGTCATGTTTTGTTCAACACCTTCGCCGTTGGCGTACATTAGACCTAAGTTGTATTGGGCGGCTGCATGACCATTCTCTGCGGCCATTTGATACCAAACAAAGGCGGCTTTATTGTCTTCCTCAACACCCTCACCGGCATCGAACTTGTAGCCAAGATTAAATTGGGCTTTTTGATGTCCTTGTTGTGCGGCAATCTCGTACCAGTGAATCGCCTTACTGTCATCTTTAAGCAAGCCTTCGCCTAAGTCGTATTTGTGAGCCAGTTTGTATTGCGCTTCAGAATGTCCTTGGTTTGCGGCTTTTTCATACCAAGAGACAGCGGCTAGATTGTCTTCGATAACTGCCTCACCCAAATCGTATACTAGGCCTAATTGGTATTGAGAATCTGCGTGGCCTTGTGCAGCTGCTTTCTCATGCCAAGCGAGCGCCTTTTGTGAGTCTTCAAACACACCGTTGCCCTCAGCATACATTCTGCCCATGGCGGATTGAGCTAAGGCATAGCCTTGGTCTGCTGCAGCGCGATACCACTCAACCGCCTGCAAGTTGTCGGCGCTGACACCCTTGCCTGATTCAAACATTACCCCTAGGTTAAATTGGGCAAGCGCACTTTGTTGAAGAGCCGCCTCACGGAACCATTGTAGGGCTTGCTGGTTGTCTTTTGCTACACCTTCGCCATTCATAAACATCAAACCTAGACTTGCTTGTGATTTGGTATGGCCTTGAGTGGCTGCTTGATGGTAATATTGAAGCGCCAATGGGTCATTTTCGTCAACACCATTGCCATTTTCATATACCTGACCTAAGTGATATTGAGCATCGATATGACCCTGCTCGGCTGCATGAGAGTACCAGAAGATTGCCTTGGATGGGTCTTGTGGTATTCCTGAGCCAGTGCCGTACGTTTGCCCTAGTTTAAATTGCGCATGCGGATGGCCTCGCTCGGCTGCCCTACGGTACCATTGAGCAGCCTTTTTGTCGTTTTCAAGTACACCCTTACCGCTGGCATACATCTCAGCAAGAGAAGTTTGTGCGTCTGTGTGGCCTTGCTCTGCAGCGGCAAGATACCAGCGCATTGCCGTCTTGCTGTCTTGCGTCAACCCATTGCCTTCAATATACAGGTTGCCTAGTGCGAATTGCGCATCTGCAAAACCTTGGTTCGCAGACTTAGCGTACCATTTAGATGCGATTTCAATATCCGCACCAACACCGTGACCGGCTGCAAATATTTGACCCAGCATAAACTGCGCTTCAGCATGCCCACGATTGGCGGCCTTGCGGTACCATTGCAGCGCTTGCTGAGAATCTATTGCAACACCAACACCTTGAGTATAGACCAGTCCCATATTGTATTGTGCATCTGCGTAACCTTGTTTGGCGGCATTGCGATACCACTGTAGAGCCAGCTGGGTATCTTGCGCTACGCCGTTACCGTTGGCATATATATCGCCAAGATTTGATTGCGCTGCTGGATGCCCTTGTTCTGCTGAGAGATGAAGCCACTTTAATGCTTTTTCGAAATCAGTAGGCACACCTTTACCGTTGGCATACATAACACCTAAGCTTGACTGTGCTGCAGCATGATTTTGTTGTGCAGCTTTGCTGTACCAGTGAACGGAGCGTTCGAAGTCTTTAAAAATACCTTCGCCGCTTTCGTAAATCAAGCCAAGATTAAACTGCGCATTGGCATGACCTTGCTCAGCAGCGGCTTTGTATAAATTGTAAGCCTGTCTGTCATCTTCAGCAACACCAGTGCCTTCCGCATACATCGCTGCAAGGTTTGCTTGTGCCGATGCGTTATTTTGTGCAGCAGCCATTTTCAGAAGTATTGCCGCAGTTTGGTTGTTTTCAACAACGCCGTTGCCGGTAGCATACATCATTGCTAAGTTTGATTGAGCTTCAGCATGACCTTGATCAGCAGCACGCTTATACCATTGCGCTGCTTTTGATGGGTCGCCGTTTGCGCCTTCATTAGTTTCAAAGGCAAGCGCAGTGTAGAATTGAGCATTAGTGTGCCCTTCAATCGCTGCTTGTTGATACCAAGTAAATGCTTGCTTTAAGTCCTGATTAACACCATCACCGGTGCGATATTTCTCCGCTATCATGTATTGCGCAATGGTGTGACCACTTTGCGCTGCTTGTTGATACCACTGGAAGGCTTGTGCATTGTCTTCGAGCACGTACTCACCCATGTCGTATTTTTGCGCAATCGCAAATTGTGCGAGTGCGTTGCCGCTAGCTGCTGCTTTTTTGTGCCATTCGAATGCTTGTTTGTCATCCTCTTGAATGCCAATGCCACGCTCCAACATAAGGGCAACAGAATACTGCGCATCTCCATGACCACGTTTACCCGCCATTAAGAAATAGTTAAAAGCTTTTTGATGGTCTATTGCAACACCCTCGCCATCAGAGTAGGCCAGTGCAATACTGTAATAAGCTGGTGCATACTTTTGTTCTGCGGCTTGCAAGTATAAAGACATAGCTTTGGCGTAATCTTGCTCAACACCTTCACCCATTGCGTACATCACACCGAGATTGGCTTGCGCTACAGCAAGGCCTTGGTCGGCTGCTTTTTGGTACCAATGGATAGCTTCTTGGTTGTCTTCATAGACACCATCACCGTTGTCGTATTTGATAGCTAGATTCAGCTGTGCAATGGCATGTCCTTGATCGGCTGCCTTAAGGTAGAGCTTTAATGCCAGTTCGTCGTTTTCTTCGGTACCTTCACCAAGATCATACATTTGCGCAAGATTCGCCTGAGCAGTAATATGGCCATTGTTGGCGGCTTGTGAATACCATGCAACAGCTTGGGCATTGTCTTCAGCAACACCTTCGCCAATGTCGTATTTATAAGCAAGATTGTACTGCGCCTCGATATGGCCAGCCTCAGCTGCTTTTTGGTACCAGTAGACAGCTTTTGCGTTGTCTTCTGAGACAAGTTGTCCGGCATCGTAAACCTGAGCTAATTCGAATTGAGCTAATACATGACCACCTTCAGCTGCCTTCTGGTACCACGAGAATGCAAGTCGTTGGTCTGTGCTACTATGAGAGTTGGCAATGTTGATTTGCGCAGTAATAATGCCGTCATTGTTGCCAACCTGTGAAAACCATTGGAGGGCCTTATAATTATCCACCCCAAGTTGTGAGTTTGCGTACTCCAAGATACCAGTAGAGTCTTTTGCCTCTAAGAACCAAGCTAAGGCATTATCATCGTCTGTTCCTAGAAGTGATTTGGCAATGTTGATTTGCGCAGTGGTGATTCCATCATCATTACCTGCTTTAGTAAACCATTCGATAGCTTTATGGTTGTCTTTACCAAGTAATGCATTGCCTAGATTAATTTGGTTGCCTGTAATGCCTTTAATATTTCCTGACTTTTCATACCAAGCAATGGCATTTTCAAATTCTCCATTTGCAGAAAAGGCGTCACCTAGAGCATTTTGTGAGGCAGTAATACCAGCTTGATTTCCTGACTTTTCATACCAAGCAATGGCATTTTCAAATTCTCCATTTGCAGAAAAGGCGTCACCTAGAGCATTTTGTGAGGCAGTAATACCAGCTTGATTTCCTGACTTTTCATACCAAGCAATGGCATTTTCAAATTCTCCATTTGCAGAAAAGGCGTCACCTAGAGCATTTTGTGAGGCAGTAATACCAGCTTGATTTCCTGACTTTTCATACCAAGCAATGGCATGTTCATGTTCATTGCTATCCGTATACGATTTGGCTAATTTGTTTTGTGATGCGGTTATTGCTTCACTGTTGCCTGACTCCTTGTACCATTCGATCGCATTGAAGTGGTCGAGGGCAACACCGGTGCCGGTGTCATACATTGATGCGATGGAGTTCTGTGATTCTGTATGGCCTTTTTTTGCAGTCATTAAGTGCCATTCAAAAGCTTTTTTGTCATCGATACCTATTAGCGATAGTCCGATTTTGTACTGAGCTACCGTTATGCCTTGCTGGTCACCTGCTATTTCAAACCAAGCCAAAGCTTCGTTTAGGTTGTGGTCAACACCTTCGGCGTTCATGTAGAGTGAGCCCATCGCAATTTGGGCATTGATGTGCCCTTGTTTTGCTGCAGAAAGCAACCATTGCGCTGCTGTTGCTGAATTTGATTCTACTCCTTCACCATTTAAGTATTTCTGGCCGGTGCTGTATTGTGCTTCGATGTGCCCTTGATCTGCTGCTTTTTGGTACCACTGCAGTGCTAACGCATTGTCTTCAAGGGTGCCTATACCATTATCGTATTTTGCACCCACATGATATTGTGCTCTGGCATAGCCTTGTTCGGCAGCTTCTAAATAACGCTGAAAAGCTTTTTGAGGGTTTTGTGCAACTCCATCACCTTTGTCGTATTTTTGCGCTAAAGCAAATTGTGCCAACATAACACCACCGTTGGCAGCGTCCTCAAACAAGTCAAAGGCTTTTTCTTTATCTATTTCAGCGCCGTTGCCGGTGTCATAAATAACAGCCAAGGCGTATTCTGCATCGGTGTCGCCCAGTTTTGACTTGATTTTAAGTTCGGTAAGATTTGAGGTAATAAAGCTGGCGGAATCTGAGATGGAGTCGCCGACATTTTTAACTGCTGAGGTTGTGCCCGCAACAACACTGTCCGCACTTTCTTGACCGAAGTCGAAAATATTATCGAAAAATCCCGCTTGAGAGGTGCCCGAAATCGCTAATGATAATGTTAGGGCAATTGATGCTTTCTTTAGTCTCATTCTTTATCCTGTGGTGATAATTCACGTGTTAGATTAATTAATCATAGATGATACCAAATAAAAGTCAGTGTACAAATGCTATATAGGTAATAAAATGAGCTATTAAAATCCACTATTGTTGGGCTTTATCGGCAACTAACACTCTCATTTTGCTGTAATAGAGACTTGCGCGCAAGTCTTGGAAACAACTCAATAAACACGGGATTTTTATCGGTTGTGTTTACTGTCTTAAGGCTTATTGGATAAGGGATTGAGAAGCATTTAGTCAGTGAGTTGGCTACTATTAATTGGCTTTAATTGAATTATTGTTAGCATGTCCCAAAAATTAATCCAAAGTACAAAGTATCATTAATTACAATAGTTATCTCATCAAGCGGCCACTTTTGGCGTATCAATTTTGACACATTAAATAGGAGTTATTCAATGAAGGCACTGGTTAAAAGTCACGAAGAAAAAGGTATTTGGCTAGAGGACGTACCCATGCCAGAAGTTGGTAGTAACGAGGTTCTTATTAAAGTGCAAAAGACAGCCATATGCGGCACCGATGTGCATATATATAATTGGGACGAATGGGCGCAGAAAACCATTAAAACACCCATGATAACGGGCCATGAGTTTGCCGGTGTTATTGCAGAGGTTGGCGATGGCGTTAAGGGTTTAAAGGTCGACGATGTGGTTTCGGCAGAAGGTCACGTAGTTTGCAACAGGTGTCGTAATTGCTTAGGCGGTCGCAAACACCTTTGCCCAAACACCATTGGAATTGGCGTTAACCGTGATGGTGCTTTTGCCGAATATATTGCCGTGCCTGCCGAAAACGTATTTAGATCGACACAAGACGTTTCTACAGACTTACTTGCTTGTTTTGACCCTTTTGGTAATGCAGTGCACACGGCGCTTTCATTTGATATGTTGGGTGAAGACGTACTTATTACAGGCGCTGGCCCAATAGGAATAATGGCGGCCTTGGTTGCCATTCATGCCGGCGCTCGCAATGTTGTCATTACAGATTTAAACGAATATCGACTTAATCTTGTAAGGGAGATTGTTCCAAAAGCCATTCCACTTAATGTGGGTAAAGAAAAAATTTCTAAAGATTTTTTAGATAGACTCTGTATTTTTGAGGGTTTCGACGTTGGTTTGGAGATGTCTGGCTCACCAGAAGCATTCGGTGATATGCTCAAATTTATGATTAACGGTGGCAAAATTGCCATGTTGGCGATTATGCCTTCTGGTTCAGCCATTGATTGGAATTTGGTGGTATTTAAGGGTCTGCAAATCAAGGGTATTTACGGTCGTGAAATTTTTGAAACTTGGTATAAAGGCTCAATGATGGTTCAAAGCGGTTTGCCTTTGGATAAAATTATTACCCATCGTTATCATTTCACCGATTTCCAACAAGGTTTTGACGTGATGTGCTCTGGACAGTCGGGCAAGGTTATTCTCAACTGGGAAGTTGAATCCAAAAACGATTACTATGAGTTTTAAGAGCGCAAAAGAAGGCTTACAAAAAGATTTGGCAGAAATTGAAGCTGCGGGATTGTGGAAAACGGAGCGCGTTCTTGCGTCCGATCAAAAAAACCACATCACATTAGAGGGTGGCGCAGAGGTTGTTAACATGTGCGCCAACAACTATCTCGGTTTGGCCAATAACGCAGACGTTATTCAAGCGGCGAAAGACAGCTTTAGTGATTGGGGGTTTGGTCTCTCATCGGTGCGTTTTATTTGTGGCACGCAAAGTATCCACAAGGCACTGGAGTGTAAAGTGTCAGAGTTTCTTGGTATGGAAGACACCATTCTTTATGCGGCTTGCTTTGATGCCAACACCGGTTTATTTGAAACCATCCTAACAAAAGAAGATGCCGTTATTTCAGACGAGTTAAACCATGCATCCATTATTGATGGTGTGCGCCTTTGTAAAGCGACGCGTTATCGTTATAAAAATAACGATATGGCTGATCTTGAAGAAAAATTGACTGAAGCTAAAGCCGGTGGCGCAAGACGCATTTTGATTACCACGGATGGTGTATTTTCGATGGACGGTACTGTTGCTCAGCTTGATAAGGTGTGTGACCTAGCAGATAAGTACGACGCAATGGTTCACCACGACGATTGCCATGCGGTTGGCTTTATGGGCAAGACTGGACGTGGTGTGCATGAGTATTGCAATGTCATGGATCGTGTTGACATTATCACTGGCACGTTTGGCAAGGCATTAGGTGGTGGCTCGGGTGGTTACACTTCCGGTCGCAAAGAAATTATTGACATGTTGAGACAGCGCTCTCGCCCTTATTTATTTTCGAATACTGTCGCGCCTTCAATTTGTGCAGCCTCTCTTAAGGCCTTGGAGATGCTCTCAGACTCAACCGAGCTCAGAGATCGTCTAGAGGCTAATACTCATTATTTCCGCAGAGGAATGCAAGAAGCCGGATTTGATGTTGACGATGGTGATCACCCGATTGTACCGGTGATGTTGGGTGATGCAAAGTTAGCGCAGACCATGAGCAAGAAATTACTCGAGCGCGGTATTTTCGCGATTGGCTTTTTCTTTCCTGTGGTTGCCCAAGGCAAGGCAAGAATTCGCACACAAATTTCAGCTGCGCACTCTAGGGATGACTTAGACAAGGCGATTGACGCATTTAGTGAGACGTATAAAGAGCTGTCGGATTAGTGTTTTAAGTCAGATTGATAGTTTTAAAGCCGCCGAAAGGCGGTTTTTTTTGTTTTTTGTTTGCATTGAAAACTCTCCTCAGTCATAATGCAATTTTTTAAATTGTTTAAGCTTATGAGATCAACTCCTTGCTCTGTTTGTGGTGAAATATTAAAGTGTGGCGTCGGCACTGGCAGTTGTTGGTGCAAGTCATTCCCGCCAATTATGCCGCTTGATTTTGATCAAGATTGTCGGTGTCCTGCATGTTTATCCAAAGCTGTTGATAGGCAAATTGGCATTCTGATCGAAAAGAATGGTATTGAGCAGATGTTGTTGCTTGCTGAGCCGTATCGAAAGCATGGTGAGCCGATCGAATATCTTGAGCATGTTGATTATGAAGTCAAAGAGGGTATGTATATTTTCAGTAAATGGCAGCACATTAAGCGAGGTGAATGTTGTGGCAGCGGCTGTCAAAATTGCCCTTATTAGGCGCATAAAAGGCCATCAAAGTCAAAAAATATCATGTTAAGATGTGCATAATAATTAGATTACTTGGTGCGTAACGATGACTAGAGACGAGACAAAAAAGCTATTAGCGCAACACGATATGTTTGGTTGTGAAGACACTCTTGAGCAAGCTATGCAAGATCTTGACGATCACTTGGCGGTGATTCCAGAAGAGTATCGGGCAGACGCTTATATTGGGGCGTTTGAGCTTTACAACACCGCTCTTAAATTAATTGAAAAAGCCCAACAGGGTAGAGATGAAGAAGAGGGGTAGATCCCTTGTTCGACACAAAATAAACGCATGATTCGAAATATTATTGAAATTGGCAACCCAGCGCTGCGCGAAGTTGCAAAAGAAGTTCCTATTAAGGACATCAAGTTAGAGACAACACAACAGCTGGTTGATGATTTAATTGAGACGATGCGTCACGCTAATGGTGCCGGTTTGGCGGCAACCCAAATTGCCATACCACTTAGAGTTTGTGTGATTGAGGTCAGTAAAAACCCCCGCTACCCTTATAAGCCCGACATACCACTGACTGTTCTTATTAATCCAGTGATTACTTTTCTCTCAGAGGAAAGATTGTCTGTATATGAAGGCTGTTTATCGGTGCCCAATGTACGGGGCGAAGTTGAGCGTTGTCCGGAAATTAGAGTGCAAGCACTGGACAGAGAGGGGGTTGAAATCGACATTACCGTTCAAGGCATCACCGCTGGCACTTTTCAGCACGAACTTGATCATCTGGATGGTGTTGTTTTTATAGATAAAGTAAAAGATTCAAAAACTCTATGCACACTGAAAGAATTTGCTGAATTTCATGAAGATCAGTTTCGTAACACCGTCAAACAAATCGTTGAGCATTACGGCAGTTAACTGAATTTTACAAAGCCAAATCTAAAGATGGCTTATACTGTTCGTTCAAATTATTAAGGAGAGAGTATGAAAACTAAAGCGGCGGTTGCCTGGGCGGCAAAACAACCACTATCAATTGAAGAGATAGATATTATGGGACCAAAAGCTGGGGAGGTCTTATTAAAAGTGCATGCTTCTGGCGTTTGCCATACCGATGCATTTACTCTTTCTGGTGAAGACCCTGAGGCTTCATTTCCTTGCGTACTGGGCCACGAAGGCGGCTGTGAAGTGGTTGAATTAGGTGCCGGCGTTAAAAATCTAAAAGTTGGCGACCATGTGATCCCGCTCTATATTCCAGAGTGTGGTGAGTGCAAGTTCTGTCTTTCAACAAAATCCAACTTATGTCAATCGATTGCTGGCACAGTTTGGACCGGTTATATGCCGGACGGCACGCGTCGTTTTTCGCACAAAGGAAAAGACATTTTTCATTATATGGGTTGCTCTACTTTTTCTGAATACACAGTCGTGCCAGAGATTGCTTTGGCAAAAATCAATCCCGCCGCGCCGCTTGATAAGGCTTGCTTGTTGGGTTGCGGTGTAACTACCGGTATTGGTGCAGTTTTGAATACTGCCAAAGTTGAAGCCGGCTCAACCGTCGCTGTATTTGGTTTGGGCGGTATTGGTCTTTCTTGTATTCAGGGTGCGGTCATGGCAGGCGCAGAGCGCATCATTGCTATTGATATTAATCCGGATAAATTTGAGTTTGCACGCCAACTAGGCGCCACAGATTTTGTTAACCCTAATGACGTTAACGGCTCTTTTGTTGAATATATGCAAGACACATACGATGGCGGTCCAGATTACTCGTTTGAGTGTATTGGCAACACTCACGTCATGCGTGATGCTTTAGAGTGTACTCACATGGGCTGGGGTGTTTCTACGGTGATTGGCGTTGCTGGTGCAGGACAAACAATTGAAACAAGACCGTTTAATTTGGTTGTTGGCAGGACTTGGAAGGGTACAGCATTTGGTGGCGTGAAAGGGCGAACTGAACTCCCTGGTTATGTTGATCGTTACATGAGTGGTGAAATTGAACTTGACTCTTTGGTAACGCATACTATGCCACTGGAAGACATCAACAGGGCGTTTGATTTGATGCACAGCGGCGAGAGTATTCGTTCGGTCATTATCTTTTAGACGCGAGGGCCTCTAATGAAATTAATCGAATCCATTAAAGAATTTTCTGGTTATTTAAATCGCTACGAACACGAATCAGAGGTTTGTAATTGTTTGATGACTTTTTCGGTATTTTTACCGAAAGAGACTGAGAGAGAAAAAGTGTCAACATTGTATTGGCTGTCAGGCCTTACTTGTACTGATGATAACGTGCGCACCAAGGCCGGCATGCAGCGCTACGCTGCTGAGCATAGTATTGCTTTGGTGTTCCCTGATACCAGTCCAAGAGGTGAGGGTGTGCCAGATTTGCCCGAGCGTTATGATCTAGGTCAGGGTGCGGGGTTTTATGTCAATGCCACAGAAGGCGAGTGGGCGAAGCACTACCAAATGTACGATTATGTGGTCAACGAATTACCAACTTTACTTGAAGATTGTCTGCCCTTAAAGCTAGGTGTCCGTTCTATTTCTGGGCATTCGATGGGTGGCCACGGTGCACTTATTTGCGCGTTGAAAAATCCACAGAAATACAGCTCTGTGTCAGCTTTCGCACCGATTTGCAATCCAATTGAGTGCGGATGGGGGCAAGGTTGTTTTGGTGCTTATCTCGGTAATGACAAGAGTGACTGGCGGCAATACGACGCCACAGAGCTTGTTAAGGCGGGCAATAAAATGCCGCACATACTTATTGATCAAGGCATCGGCGATGATTTTTATGATGAAAAACAGTTGTTGCCGGAGAATTTTTCACAGGTGTGTGCCGAGTCCTCTCAGGCGCTTGAACTAAGAATGCAAGATGATTATGATCATAGCTATCATTTCATATCCACTTTCATTGGCGAACATGTTGCTTACCACGCAAAGGCGATGAAGGTGGAGTAGCAACTTATCGTTATTATCGATAACAGCTGTTTGATTTTTTGTTATCGATTTTCGTAGGAAGTGTTAAGATTCTTGCTCGAATTCTTTGGAGTGTAAAGTGCAGTTTTGTCAACAATTATCGGCTTATCTAGGCACAAAGGAGTACACCGGCTATCAGCTGTACCAGGATATGTTCGAGCAAGCTATTTTGTGCGATAAATGCAACTACGATAGTGTTGCCCTTACTGAGCATCATCTGATCAATATTTTGATGATGCCGGCACCCCTGCAGTTTGCAGTGAAAATTGCCGCTTCAACAAAAAACATCAAAATTATTACTGCAGTTGGGGTTTTGCCAATTCACGATATGCGCATCTACGCAGGAGAAGTAATTACCGCGCAAATGTTTACCGACGATCGATTGATCCTTGGCGTGGGTAGGGGTGCTTTCGCTTGTGAGATGGCGTTATTGGGCTCGCCGCTTGAAGAGTCCCGAGATAAATTCAATGAGTCACTGGATGTCTTAACCGCACTTCTTTCAGAAGAAGAGGTCTCTTGGCAGGGTGATTACTATCACTTCGACTCACTCACCGCAATGCCAAGGCCAATGACTGAGGGTGGTCCGCCGATTATGATGGCGGTATTAAATCCGGAAGGGGTTTATGCTTGTACCAAGCGCGGCTTTCATATCATGACAACGCCACTGGCAGGCAATCACCAACTAATGCTTGACCAAGTGGATGGCTTTAATCGAGCCAAAGCAGAGATGGGCGAGCCGGGTAAAGACTTAACTCTGTCGTTATCAAGAGGTGCTTTTGTTGTCAATAATGAGACAGATAGAAAAGCCAAGCTTGATCAGGCTTATGAGTATTTTGCGCGTTTTGACAACGTTTTTACTGGGCCGGGTATTGTTAAAAATGGCATGATTGAAATCTTGCCGAGAAAGCAAAGCATGGAAGAGTTGGCGGACAGCTTATTGATTTGCACGCCTGAGGAAATGATTGATCAGCTGTCGGTGTATAGCGAAATCGGCATTGATCGAATGATTCTTAATATGAACTTTGGCGCCAGTCATGAGGATACCATGACCTCGATCCAACGATTTTCAGAAGAGGTAATGCCTCACTTTAATTAACTTAATTTTCAAGGAGTAAGATATGCCAATTATTAGAGTAGAAATGTTCCCAGGTAGAACGCGTGATCAAAAACGTGAACTGGTAAAAGAGTTAACCGAGAGCTTTGTCAACACTTGTGGCGGCCCTGCAGCTTCGGTGACAGTGGTTTTGACCGATGTTGAAAAAGAGGATTGGGGCTCAGGAGGCGAGCTTTGTATTGATAAATTCCCGGACTAGCAAACTATGAGCAGCGTTGAGTGTGCTTATGAGATAAGTGGTAGTGGCCCAGCCGTTTTTCTGGTGCACGGCATTGGTGCTCGAAAAAACGCTTGGGATGGCGTTAAAGCGCAGCTTGAAAAAGATTTTACTTGTATTGGTTACGACCTTCGAGGGCATGGCGAGTCACCCAAAGGTGAGCCGCCCTATTCTCTTGAGGCCTTGGTTGCGGACCTTGAGAATCTTAGAGAAAAACTGGCTTTTGATAAAATACATATCGTCGGCCATTCTTTGGGCGGTATGATCGGCCCAGCTTATGCCAAGGCCTATCCACAATACACTCTTAGTGTTTCTTTGTTGAGTACTGCGGCATTCCGCAGCGAAGATGACAGCGTCAAAGTAAAGGGCGTGGTCTCCAGTATGCATGAAAAAGGCATAGAGGCGGTTCTCAGTACTTTGACAAATCGGTGGTTTACCGATACCTTTATTGCCAACAATCCTGATAAAGTTGATTTTCGATTAAAGCAAGTGTTAGAAACCGATCCAGAGGTTTTTTTAGAGGTTTTTAGAATTTACGCAGAAACCGAAATGTCGTCCTGGTTGCCCGCTGTTAAACAGCCTTGTTTGGTGCTAACCGGCGAGAACGATGGCGGTTGCAATCCAAGACTTAACCGGCTCATCCATTCGGCATTACCGGATTCTGAGCTTGTTATTCTTGAAAACTACAAGCATTCGCTATTAATGGAGGCGGCGGATGAAGTTGGCAGGTGTGTCTTTGACTTCCTTCAGCGACACCCTTGAAGCCGGTCAGGCGTAAAATCTGCGGTTTCATTACTTAATTTGCTTTACAGGGCCAATGACAGAGCAGTATTTTTCACAATTTCGTCAAGGCATTATCGGTATTGATGCCTCTATCGAAGCGCCTGATGGTAGTTTGAAGCCTATTGTATATGCTGATTGGACAGCGAGTGGGCGCAACTACCTGCCTATCGAGGTGCGCATACAAGAAGAAATTATGCCTTTTGTTGCCAATACTCACACCGAGGCGAGTGGCACTGGCATGGCAACAACCCACGCTTATAAAAGCGCCCAACAATTGATTAAAGAGCATGTTAATGCTGCCAGCACCGATGTGATCCTGACAACCGATTCTGGGATGACGGGTGTTGTTAATAAGTTCCAAAGGATATTAGGTTTTCGCAGTGCCGAATCTGGCCAGCTTAGCGATGCTAAGCGACCGGTGGTGTTTGTCACTCATATGGAGCATCATTCAAATCACACCAGTTGGCTTGAAACGATTGCTATTGTTGAAGTGATTCCGCCTAATACTGAAGGCTTGGTGGATTTGCAGGCGCTAACGACTTTACTTGAAAAGCACAAAGATCGACCGATGAAAGTTGCGTCGGTAACGGCTTGTTCCAACGTTACTGGTATTTCTACACCCATTCATCAGATTGCCAAATTAATGCATGAGGCGGGCGGTTATTGTTTTGTGGATTATGCTTGCTCAGCGCCTTATGTCGATATTAATATGCACCCACAAGATCAAGACGAGTATTTAGATGCTGTTTTTTTCTCACCCCATAAGTTTTTAGGCGGCCCCGGCTCATGTGGCGTATTAGTTTTTAATAATGAGCTTTATCACAACGAGGTGCCAGATCATCCCGGTGGCGATACAGTGGAGTGGACCAACCCTTGGGGTGGGCATAAATACTTCGAGGATATTGAAGTTAGAGAGGACGGAGGTACGCCTGCCTTCTTGCAAACAATTAAGGCGGCAATGTGTATCAGCTTGAAAGCTGAAATGGGAGTGGAAAACATTCAAAAAAGAGAGAATCACTTAAAAAAGTTGTTTTTTGACGGAATATCAAATACACCAAATTTATTGATTTTGGAGTCAAATCGCTTAGATAGACTTGCCATTTTCTCTTTTTGCATTGCAGAGCTTAATTACAATTTGGGTGTGCGCATGCTCAATGATCGTTTTGGTATTCAGTGCCGAGGAGGGTGTTCGTGCGCGGGTACTTATGGCCACCATCTTTTTGGTATTGATCAAGTACAATCCAAAAAAATTACCGATAGGATTGACGTCGGTGATTTGTCGAAAAAGCCAGGCTGGATAAGGATATCCCTACACCCAACAATGACAGATAAAGAAGTTTTATTTATTATTGAAAGTGTTAAGTCTTTGGCTGAGAATCATCACGACTGGTCTCAAGACTACGAATTGAATTTAAACACTGGTCAGTACCAGTTTTGCCTGAATAATTCTACTTTAAGGCTAAAAAATCGAATCAAACAGCAATTATCAGCTAATTTTATCTAGTAGTTTAGTATTCAACATGAACTATTTTCTGTTCTGTAAAAAAGTTCAATTTAAGGTGTTTTTCCGCATTTCAATGCTATATACTCTTATTCGGTAGGTGTAGAAATGTGCCTGCTAAGAAAAAAAGTTGTTTTTTTTAATACTAAAGGAGAGTAATTTTGGAAGAACAAATTGCACAATTAGCCGCACAGGTCGCAACGACAAACACGATGTTTGCCGAGACCTATTATTTTTTATCGATACCGTTGATGATGATTATTCACGCAGGTTTCCTCGCCTATGAAATGGGCGCAACTCGCTTGAAGAATACGTTATCCTCAGGTATCAAAAACCTCTTAGCGTTTGCGTTTACGATCATAACGTTTTACTTCTTTGGTTGGTGGTTCTACTGGGCCTTACCAACTGGCTTCACAGGATCAGAGGGCTACATGGCCATATCTGGTATTGAGTATGCCAACGCAATTGCATTTCCTTGGGGTGATTCAGCACAATATATGGGACCAAATATTGCTGATAATGCATCGGGTGTATTCTGGGGTGCTTTCGCTTTATTTGCTGCCACAACAGCATCAATCATGTCGGGCGCTTTAATCGAGCGTGTACAGACTGTTGGTTTTGTTATTTGTGCGATTGTATTGGGATCATTCGCATGGGTTGTCGCCGCCGCTTGGGGCTGGCATGCTGACGGTTGGTTAGTAACTGAATGGGGCGTTCATGACTTTGGTGCTGCTGGACTTGTCCATGCTGTAGCTGGTTTCTTCGCTCTTGGTGTTCTTATCAATTTAGGCCCTCGTGTTGGCAAGTTTAATGCTGATGGCTCAGCTAACCATCTTGCTGGTCATAATATGCCGCTAACGGTTGTTGGCTTAATGCTAATCATTGTTGGTTTCTTTGGCTTCTTGATGGCGTGTATTATCCTTCCGGGTGAAGCATGGTCATGGGCAGGTACAGGTACAACGATTTATGGTACACGCATGACATTATCGGCGCTTGCGTTTGGTATTGTTATGGCTGTTTCTGGCGGTATTGTTGGCGCTTGGATATTTACTAGAGATCCATTCTGGATGATGTCTGGCGCTCTTGCCGGTATTATCTCGGTTGCCTCTGGTCTTGATATTTACTTCCCATCACAAATCTTAATCATCTCTATGCTCGCAGGTGTTATTCTGAAGCCTTGTGCTGACTTTGTTGAGAGTATGGGTATTGATGACGCGGTTGGCGCGGTAACGGTACACGGTACGATTGGTATCTTTGGCGTGTTAATGCTAGGTGTGATGGCCTCTGGCTATCCTGCACTAGACGCATATGCTCCTGAAGGAACTGCAACAATTAGCTTTGTTGGTCAATTGGTTGGTTCAGTTGTGTTTATCTTGCTTGGTATTGTTCCGGGCTACATTGTTTCAGCAATCCTTAAGGCTTGTGGAATGTTACGTGTACCTGACGCAGTTCAAGAAAAAGGTCTTGACGTTGTTAAAGTTCCTGCGCAAGCATACCCTGAAGGTATGAATAGCCCAGCATCTGAAGACGTTTAATCTAATATAGGAGAATATTATGTTTGGATTTTCATTTGACTCATGGGCTGATGTAACTGGCGCAATGTATATTGGCGTTGGTCATGAAGCTACATGGACAGCAATTGCTGTTATTTGTTGTATTGCCGCACTTGTACTCGGCGGTAAAAGTGAGCAAGATCACTATAACAAGCATCAGTAAGATTTACTGAGTAAAACGAAAAAGGGCGGTATGAAAATACCGCCCTTTTTTATTGTCTAAGCATTTTGCTTTAAGGTTGATTCGTTTTGCCGATTTTGCTATACGTTTGACGAATCAATTCGTTAGCTCCTGTTAGTCTTTCCCAAGCGTCATTGTCAAAATCAACGGTTGCTGGCGTGTCGCTCTTAAAATGATTGTAGTTATCGGTACCACGCACCAATGTTGCCGAGTCTTCTTCGGTTTGGGTTTGAAACATATTGGTACTAATGTAGTTAAAGTTTAAGCCAATGCGACGCTCGTTACTTTTATTGGGATAAGAGGTGTGTAGTGTCCAGCCATGATGAAGTGAAGCCTCGCCGGCCCTTAAAGGTACACAACGAGACTGATCGTCTGAAATTCCCTCAACTTTTTGACCAAGATAAAGCACGTTATTACTGTCTTTTGTGACACTGTGAGGAAGTTGACCACTGTTATGACTGCCCGGCACCATGTGCATACAGCCGTTTTCATTTGTGGCATCTGAAAGCGCAATCCAAGCAGAGACTTGCTTGTCGTCATTAAAGCCCCAATAAGTAAGGTCTTGATGCCAACTGACGTGTGCGTCAGAACGTGGCTCTTTGATAATAAAGGTGGCGTTATAAAGAAGGATGTTAGGCCCCAATAAATCCTCAACACTATCTAGCAAGGTTTTATTGATTGCCAGTTCGTAAGCCATTGCTACAGCGGTATGGATTTTGAACTGATAATGGAGTGAGCCAACTTCTCTTTCAATGGTCTCGAGTGATTGCCGATAGGACAACGCCTCACCGGCGCCAACAAGACGCAAAGGCGCATAGAAGCCATCGACCTCAAATTGTGATTTTATCGTTCGCATGCTATCCCCTATAGACATCTTGGGGGATTATAAAACCGAACTAGACTTTAAGCAACAGTCTTGCAGGGTCTTCTAAAGCTTCTTTAATGGAGATCAAGAATTGCACAGCTTCTCTGCCGTCGATGATGCGATGGTCGTAAGACAGCGCAAGATACATCATCGGTCTGACCACAATTTCTCCATCAACCACCACAGCTCTTTCTTGCGTTTTATGCATGCCTAAAATGGCGCTTTGTGGAGAATTGAGGATAGGTGTGGACAGTAGCGAGCCAAAAACACCACCATTTGAAATGGTAAAAGTGCCGCCCATCATTTCTTCAAGCGATAGCGAGCCAGCTTGAGCTCTTGCAGCATAATCAATGATATTTTTTTCAATATCGTGCATAGACATTTTATGGGCATCTCGCAAAACAGGTACAACCAAGCCTCGATCAGAAGACACTGCAACAGAGACATCACAATAACCATGATAAATAATATCATCACCGTCAACAAAAGCATTTACCGTGGGGTGTTTCTTTAGGGCTTCAACTGCGGCTTTGACAAAGAACGACATAAAGCCAAGTTTGACACCATATTTCTTCGCAAAAGCATCCTTATAACTTTTTCTCATTGAAAGAATACTGGACATATCAACTTCATTAAACGTTGTCAGCATCGCCGTGTTTTGCGTGGCTGAGTGTAATTTAGTAGCAATGGTTTTTCTCAAGCGACTCATCGGTACACGTTCTTCCATTCTATTTCCCGCTGGGGTAATCGTGGGTAATGGTGTGGTTGGCGCCTTTGCAATGATTGGCTCTTGTAATTCAGGCGATTGCTCATCGTCGATAGAGGTATTAACCTCACTCTCAAACTGTGGCTCGGAATCTGGGTTGGTTTTTATTTCTGTCTCTTCTGGCGCTTCGGTGACTGCTTTAGCCTCTTCTGGTTCGTTGTCTTGAATTTCTGAACCCTCAGTCATTTGACCCAAAACTTGTCTGGCACCCACCGTTTCGCCATCCTGGGCAATAATTTTAGTGAGTACACCCGCTTCTTCGGCCGGAACCTCAAGCACTACCTTGTCAGTTTCAATCTCAACGATAACATCATCGACTTGAACAAGATCACCGGGTTGTTTGTGCCAAACGGCAACAGTAGCTTCACTTATGGATTCCGGTAGGACTGGAACTTTAATTTCTATCATTTATTTTCTCCTAGCGCTTTTTAATGGGAACAATGCCCAGAGCCTGTTCAATTACGTAGTTTTGGTTAATGTTATGCAGTCTTATACTTCCCTCGGCAGGAGCGGCATAGAGATCTCTAGCGACGATGTCTATTGTTTGACCTTTCTTTGCGCAGTACATGAAGTTGTGTCTAGAGGTATACCAAGCGCCCTGGTTAATGGGTTCTTCTTGGCACCAGACAAGCTCTGTTGCATTTGGGTACTTATCAAGCTCTGCATGGAGCATTTCAGCTGGAAAAGGGTAGAGCTGCTCTAAGCGCAGAATAGCTACATTATTAATTTGATCGTCTTGACGGCGGGTCAATAATTCATAAAAGACTTTACCGCTGCACATCACAATACGATCTACTTTTTTTGGTTTAATGTTTTCGTATTGCTCTTCATAGACGTTTCTAAATTTTTCATCAGTGAACTTGTGCATAGGGGATGCAGCAAGCGGATTTCTGAGTAAACTTTTTGGTGTCATGATGATCAGTGGTGCGCGAAATTTTCTTAGTATTTGTCGCCTTAAAAGATGAAAAATTTGCGATGCTGTTGTGGGTACACAAACTTGCATGTTATGACCTGCACACAGTTGTAAAAAGCGCTCTAATCGTCCCGACGAGTGCTCAGGACCTTGCCCTTCAAGGCCATGTGGTAGTAACATTACAAGGTTCGAAAGACGACCCCACTTGGCTTCCGCTGAAGCAATAAATTGATCAATAATGGCCTGAGCGCCATTGACAAAATCACCAAATTGCGCCTCCCATAGAACCAGTGCCTCTGGATTGGCGGTGGCGTAGCCATATTCGAAACCAAGCGCCGCCTCTTCAGAGAGAATGGAGTCAATAACCTGCACTTTTCCTTGGTTTTCATTTAGGTGTTGGAGCGGAATGTAGTCTTCAATGCAAAGTTGGTTATGAAGTACAGCGTGCCTGTGGAAGAAAGTTCCACGACCACAATCTTGGCCCGACAAACGAATTGGCGTGCCGCTATCAGCTAGACTCGCGTAGGCAAGAGTTTCTGCAAAACCCCAATCGGCATTAACTTCGCCATCCGCCATTTTTTGGCGCTCCAACATTACCTTTTTTACCCTTGAGTGTAATTCAAAGCCCTCTGGCAAGGTCTGAAGCTTGCCGTTTAATTCTATTATTTTCTTCTCTGGTATTTTGGAGGTGTAGGATGCAGTCCAATCGGCATCAAAATACTCTTCCCAGTCAAGTTTCCACTGACGTTTTTGCGTTGGTGGAATAATATTGTAAGCTACTCGTTCGCCGTCTTTAAGCCTTTGGCGATAGTCACTGATCATCCCGTCAACTTCTTTTTGTGTGATAACACCTTGAGCAATTAACGACTCCGCAAAGTGTGCGCGAGTTGTTGGCATGCTACGAATAGTCTCATACATCATCGGTTGAGTAACAGCCGGCTCGTCCGCTTCGTTGTGACCGTGGCGGCGATAGCACATCAGGTCAATAACAACATCTTTCTTGTAGCGCATCCGGTAATCCAGCGCAAGCTGGGTAACAAAACTAACCATCTCTAGGTCTTCAGCGTTAACATGAAAAACGGGCGCATTAACCATTTTCACTACGTCTGTACAATAATCCGTTGATCTCGCATCATGCTGTTTACTGGTGGTAAATCCGATTTGATTATTGATAATAATGTGAATTGTGCCTTTGGTACTGTAGCCGCGTGATTGTGACATATTCAGTGTTTCCATGACAACACCCTGTCCGGAGAAAGCAGCATCACCGTGGATAAGTACCGGCAGAATTACTTCGCCATTTTCGTCACCGACAATATCTTGGTGGTAGCGCGCATAGCCTTCAATTACAGGATTAACCAACTCCAAATGTGATGGGTTGAACATCAATGCGAGATGCACTGGACTATTAGCAGTATCAATGTCAGATGAAAAACCTTGATGGTATTTCACATCGCCGGTCTGATTTGCGCTTAAGTCTAATTCGCCATCAAACTCTTTAAATAAGTGCTCGGCGCGTTTTCCCATGATATTGATAAGCACATTCAGTCGACCTCGGTGAGCCATGCCAAGACAAATTCTCTTCATTGCATGCGAGCCAGAGTGCTCAATTAAAACGTTGAGTAGAGGTATTAACGAGTCACTACCTTCAAGTGAAAAGCGTTTTTGCCCAACGTATTTATTGTGGAGGAATTTCTCAAATACTTCTGCCGCAGTGAGTCGCTGTAATAGCCATTTTTTGAATTGAGAGCTGTTTTCTGGTTGTGAATCGTAAGTTTCAACACGAGTTTGAATCCAGCGTCTTTCCTCAATGTTAGGAATGTGCATGTACTCAACACCAAGGCTGCCACAATAGGTTTTTTCTAAGGAGAACATCAGCTCACGTAATGTTGAGCAATTCGCGCCTTGATAGGAGCCCATATCAAAGGTTCTGTCTAAGTCGGATTCGAGCAAGCCAAATTCGGAAATTTTAAAAGGCGGTGTGGAGTGGTGTCTAGGGCGGCCTAAGGGGTCAATTTTCGCCCTAAGATGTCCAGAAAATCGGTAGGCGTAAATTAATCGAAGTACGCCGAGTTGCTGCGAGTTATCACTTTCTATTGGTCGCTGAGTGTTGGACTCAAAATTGTTTTCGCCATAACTAATAAAGCGCTCAATAACAGCTTGATGCGCATTTGGGTTGTTGTTCATTATTGTGTGAGTTGGGTGGAGGGGGAGGTGGTGAAATGCAAGTTTACTGACAGACAGTCTTTGTGACAAGTTCGCACCAAGAATGGAAGAATTATGGCTAACAAAATTGCCTTTAAAAAAGTCACAGTGTGGTAGTTGGTTATTTGTTACTGATTATAATGCTGTAGGGAAAAAATATAGCTTAAATATAATATTTATTGTAGAAATAAATTGCATTTAAATATATTTTAACACCCCTGAAAAGTACTGATACAAAGGCATTTCCAATGTATGATGTTGTATTCATAGTTTAGCCCAGCTAAACTTACACAAGATTTGTAAATACATTGTAATTACTAAGGAAATATTTATGAACAATTTTTTAAAGATCCTTGAAGAAAATGAATATATTTTGGCCGATGGAGCCACAGGCACTAATTTATTTGGAATGGGTCTGGAAACGGGCGATCCTCCTGAGCCATGGAATGTTCATCACATTGATAGAATTAAAGCACTTCACCAAGGATTTGTTGATGCTGGATCGGATATATTCTTGACCAATAGTTTTGGCGGCACATCATTTCGTCTCAAACTGCACAAATTTGAAAACCAGGTGTTTGAACTCAATAAGGCTGCGGGTGTTATTGGTAGAGAGATTGCTGACGGCGTAGATCGACTGGTGGTTGTTGCTGGCTCAATGGGGCCTACGGGTGAAATGATTGAGCCCCACGGGCCAATGACACCTAAACAGGCAACAGATGCCTTTAAAGCACAGGCTGAAGGATTGGTTGAAGGCGGTGTTGATGTCTTATGGCTGGAGACAATGTATGCTATCGAGGAGTTGGAGGCTGCAGTTGATGCCATTAAGGATTTTGGTCTACCAATATGCGCCACGATGAGTTTTGATACCGCGGGAAAAACGATGATGGGCATTACCCCGGCTAATCTTGCCAAGCGAGCACAAGAACTTGGTTTGTTTGGCTTTGGCGCTAATTGCGGTGTTGGGGCGCCAGATTTACTTGCCACCATTACCGACATTAGTCGACATGTTGGGCAGGGTACAACGGTTATTTCTAAGGCTAATTGTGGTATTCCTGAATACCGTGATGGTGAAATTGTCTACACGGGTACTGAAGAGTTAATGGCCGAGTATGTTCATTTAGCGCTAAATTCTGGCGCAAAAATAGTCGGCGGCTGTTGTGGTACTAGTTTTGAGCACGTGCGCGCAATGAGAAGGGCGATGGACGAGCATCAAATGAGCCCTCAACCGAGTATGTCGGATATTGAGTCCAAAGTCGGTGAAATGTCTGCGGGTTCGAGAGCTATTTTTGCAGGCGATGATAGGGCGCCGGTTAAAACACGTAGAAGTCGTCGAGGTCGCTAAAGAGGGTTAAGAGGAGTGCTACGACGTTGGTACGAGGTTTATATCTAGATGAGCTGTGCACCACTCTTTGATAGTAAGTCACAATACACTCGATAAATGAAGCACCTTTTGTTTGTTGAAAGCAATGCTTTTTTCAACTTTATACCGGTGCTGTCTGTCAACTAAAGTAAGTGGTGGTATGCATTGCTATTGTTTTTTTCTATAAACGTCTTGAGACAAAATCTCTAATTAATTTCAATTTGAAAGAGTTTCTTATAAAGAAACTATGATATTATTTAAAAAACGCAATGTTCTTCCGTGTTATTTTTTTTGATTTCTAATAAATTGCTAAGACAATGAGTCCTCCAAAGAAAGGTATATCGATAATTGACAAAGAGCTACCCAGTTTTGGTAGTAATAAGCAATTAGAGGCGTCAATTGGTATACAAGTAAGGAATACGCGTAAAAGTGCGGGTGTTACTCTGCAGCAGCTTTCTAAGCAGTCCTTTCTTTCTGCTAGTATGTTGTCGAAAATTGAGAACGGTCAAATCAGTGCCTCACTAAAAACCATTCAGTTGATTTGTCATGCGCTGAATATTTCCATCAGTTCGTTATTCCAACAGTTTGATAAAAATGTTGATCCAACTTTTGTAAAGTCTGGTGACGGGCTCACTATTGAACGCGCTGGTACACATGATGGTCGACACTACCAATTACTTGGTCATACAATGGGCGGCCATCTCAAGGTCGAGCCTTGTTTGATCACCATTACCAATCGTAATTACGAGTTCCCAGAGTTTCAGCATCATGGTGTTGAGTTTATTTATATGCTCAAGGGTGAGATGGAGTATTTCTACGGTACCAAGGTCTTTCATTTTGTGGAAGGCGACTCGCTTTACTTTGACTCTGAAACGCCGCACGGCCCGAAAAAAATCCTCAGCAAAGAATGTCAATTTTTGGCAGTTATTTGCTCTGCCCAAGCTTAACCTCAGCCTAATCTATCGATAGCATCGATTAACCGCCGGTTTTTTTTGCGTCTAAACGAACCGCATGTATTAATTTGCTACAATCCGTTGTAAATTAGTAAAAATATATTGGTTTTAAGATGCTTTTTCAGAAAAAATAGATAACGCAATGTCGTTTTCTTGAAAATCACAAAAATTTCTTGACAATGGAATGATGGTAGGCGTATACTTGCGATTCAATTTGTGGTGCAAAGCAAAGATAGTATTAATGAGTGGGCGCAAACAATAGGCCGTAATTCGTTGAATTATCATTATTCAATCCATAGATTGACTGATGCAGGGTTTGGTTTTGTCTATTGTTTTCAATATTCGAGCTAAATAAAAGCAGAGGGGCAATTATCTTGTAAAAGATTATTTATTTTATTTATTCGGAGAGATTAAATGACAGATTTAGAACTTCACGTAAACGAACCAGGCAGAGCTGAGCTGGTTAAAGAAGTGGCAAGAAAAATCGAAGCTCTAGGCGTTACTTACGTTTACTACCAATTCGTATCAGTTACTGGTCGTATTGTAGGTAAAGGTATTCCAGGACGTCATTGGGAGCGTTTAGCTGAAAAAGGTTTTCAGTTAGTATACGGTTCAACAGCAAACTTATATATTGATCGTCACGGCGACTACATTGGTTATGGTCCAGAAGCTTCTGAGCTTGTTGGTCTGCCAGATCCAGACACTTTTTGTCAACTTCCGTGGGACAAGCGTGTAGCGCGCGTATTCTGCAGACTTTACAGAAACCGTGAAGAGCGTGAGAATCCAGGTCAGGCGTTAACGTCAGACTGTCGTGGTAACTTGCACAGAATCCATAAAGAATTCCAAGACAAGCATGGTCTAGACATGCGTTGTGGTACTGAGCCAGAAATGATGTGGCTCAAGAAAGGTGAAGATGGCATGCCTAACGGTGGTGTTACTAAGCCAAGTTGCTACCATATTGACCAGTTCGAAGAGCTTCGCCCTGTATTCATGAAAGTGATTGAGTATTCAGAGCAGATGGGTCTTGATATTATTCAAGGTGACCACGAAGACGCTCCAGGCCAGTTAGAGCTTAATACACAGTTCGACGATGTATTGCGTAACGCTGACCGTTTAACAACTTACCGTCAAATTTGTGCACAAGTTGCACGTGAGTTTGGCCTTATTGCTTGCTTCATGTCTAAGCCGTTTATGGGTGTATCAGCCTCAGGTTGTCACCATAACATGTCTTTGTGGAAAGGTGGTAACGAGATATTCAAACCAGAAATCGCTGGCGACACAGATGAATTGCCTGGTATGCCGGGTTGTTTCACTTACCGTGAAGGTGGTGACAACACATTTATGCCGGATCCATCAATCGACGAGAAAATGCCAGGACCAATCGGCCTTAACTCTATCGGTGGTGTAATCGAGCATTTGCCAGCATTGACTTCAATCGGTTCTTCGACAGTAAACTCTTACCGTCGTCTTTGGGACACAGGATTTTGGGCGCCAATCTTTGCTGACTGGGGTTACCAAAACCGCACTTGTGCTTTGCGTGTATCTGCGCCAGGTCGTTTCGAATACCGTTCAGTTGACTCAATGGTTAACCCGTACTTAATGGGTGCAGCATTATTGATGGCAATGGGCGATGGTATCGACAACAACATGGACGCTGGTGAAGCCGAAGAGCGTAATATTTATGCTGCGATGGAAGCGGGTAAAGAAGTTAAGAAACTGCCTATGACTTTAGGTGATGCTTTGACTGAACTTGCCAACGATGAAGTAGTTAAATCTGCAATGCCGGGTGAAATGTACACAGTGTTCGAACACTATAAGAGAGACGAGTGGGAGCGCTTTAACCATACGGTTACAGATTGGGACTTAGAAACTTACTTGGATTGCCTACCATAGGGTAGAGCCATTTAAGTTTCTAATTAGAATGCTCGCCTCAAAAGGCGAGCACTTTTTACATAGGAGTAATATATATGTGTGGAATAGCAGGAATTATTCATAAGAAAGGCGGAGCGTCTGAAAACATCGGTGCACAAATGACCGACATGTTGCAGGCTTTGAAGCACAGGGGGCCGGATTCAACTGGCTATGCAGTATACGGTGAGGACAACGGTAACCAAATTATGCGTCTTAAGGTTGCAGAAGCAATCGAATTAGAAGGCAGCTTCAGCATTCACGCTGAAATCGCAGAGCGCATTGCATTGGTTGACTCACGTTTATCTGAAGCTGGTGTTAAGGTGGTTAGTAAAGAGAACTCAACTGAGTATTCTCTTAGATACGAACTAGACTTTTCTGGCGACATGAAAAAAATTGCTGACTTTATTGAAGACATCGAAGGTGTTGAAATTTTGTCGGTTGGTAACACATTAGAGTTAATTAAGGATCTTGGTGATGCGTCAGTTGTTTCTTCGCAATACGGCCTAAATGACTTTAACGGTACTCACGCAATCGGTCATACGCGTATGGCGACAGAGTCGGATATTGATATTCGTTCTGCTCACCCATACTGGGCGTACCCGTTTAGTGACATTGCTGTTGTTCACAACGGTCAGTTAACTAACTACTGGACAAACAGACGTGACCTTGAGCGTAAAGGCAACCGTTTTTCGTCTAACTGTGACTCAGAATTGATTGCGGTATACATTGCAAACAAAATGAGCGAAGGTGTTGATTTGGAAACAGCGATGAGAGAGTCTATCGACTTCCTTGACGGCGTTTTCACTTACCTTGTAACGACTAAAGACCAATTGGGTATGGCGAAAGATTGTATGGCTGCTAAACCAATGGTTGTATACGAAGGTGATGATATGATTGCTTTAGCTTCTGAAGAAGTTGCGATCAGAAAATTATTTGATCATCAAATTCACACATTTGACCCTTATGATGGAGAGGTAAAAGTATGGCAACATTAAAAGACACTAAGTCTCATGACATGGGACTTCACGAGGAGTCTCTAAAAGGACGTACTCAACAACGTTTCTTCTCAGTTGACGAAACTTCAAACTTGACGTATTTCAACTCATTTGAAGTTGATACTGATAAGGCAGCAACAATTGACGCTCTAGAGATGACTCCTAGAGAAATCAATATTGCAATTAGAGAGTTAATGGAAAGCGGTGTGGGCAGTATTACTGTTGACAACCCTATGTCACGCCACGGTGTTGGTGTTGGTATCCTTAACCGTTTAAATCTTACTTTCAATGATAGCTTGGGCTATTTTGGTTGTGGTTTGATCGATGGTCCAAACGTCCACATTAAAGGCCGTGTTGGTTGGTCATGTGCAGAAAACATGATGGCTGGTACTGTTCTTATTGAAATGAATGCTGGTTCTACATTCGGCGCTGCTATTCGTGGTGGTGACCTTGTTTGTAGAGGTAGTGTTGGTGCACGTACTGGTATTGACCAAAAGGGTGGCACGATCATCGTTGGTGGTAATACAGGTGCTTTCTCTGGCTTCATGATGCAGCGTGGTCGTATGATCGTTTGTGGTGATGCAGGAAGAAACTTAGGTGACTCAATGTACGACGGCGTAATCTACGTTGGTGGTGAAGTTGAGGAGCTAGGTATTGACTGTGTTCCAGGTGAAATGACAGAACTAGATGTTCGTTACTTATCTTCTAAGTTAGATTTGTATGGCATTAAGTCTCCAAATGGCGCTGAAAAAATGCACAAGTACGTTTCTGGCAAAATGCTTTGGAACTACGATAAGTTAGAAGCTCATGAGAAGAAGGTAGCCCTTTAATCGTTAACTCTAACTAAATTATAAAAAGGAAATATTATGAGCAATCAAGTAGATGATACAGCCAAATTAGGATCAAGTTTTATCTTCCCTAAAGAGGTTATGAATGATATTCATATCAAGTCTGATTTGGGTCGTTACAGAATGAGGGGTTTCTCTCTATTCAAAAAGATTCCAACTTGGGACGATTTGACATTTATGCCAGGCACCCTAACTCGCTTCATTATTGAGGGTTATAGAGAGAAATGTTTAACAAAAACAATCATTGGTCCAAACGCCAAAGTACCACTTGAGCTAGACATCCCAGTCTACATCACAGGTATGAGTTTTGGAGCATTGAGCTATGAAGCGAAAACAGCCCTAGCACGTGGTGCTACTATGGCTGGTACAGCGACGTGTTCTGGTGAAGGTGGTATGATTCCAGACGAGCGTCGTTACTCAAGCAAATGGTTCTACCAGTGTATTCAATCACGTTACGGTTTTAACCCTAACCACTTACGTCTTGCTGACGCGATCGAGTTCTTCATTGGACAAGGTTGTAAAGTTGGTCTTGGTGGTCACTTAATGGGTCAAAAAGTAACAGACCAAGTAGCGGAAATGCGCTCACTACCTGCAGGTATTGACCAACGCTCTCCAGCACGTCACCCAGACTGGTTAGGTCCGGATGACTTGGCGCTTAAAATCGAAGAAATTCGTGAAGCGACAGACGGTCAGATTCCAATTCAGTTAAAACTAGGTGCTGCACGTGTATACGACGACGTTCGTATGGCTGCTAAAACCGGTTGTGACAGTATTTACATCGACGGTATGGAAGGTGGTACTGGTGCGGGTCCCCACCTTGCAACAGAAGAAACTGGCGTACCTGGTATTGCTGCGATTCGTCAAGCGCGTCAAGCGATTGAAGATGTTGGTATGGGTGGTGAAATCACTCTTATCTACGCTGGTGGTATCCGTAATGGTGGTGACGTAGCTAAAGCAGTTGCACTTGGTGCAGACGCGGTTGCGATTGGTCACTCAGCATTGATGGCACTTAACTGTAACAGAGACACTCCTGAAGCCGACTACGAAGGTGAAATGGGCGTTAGAGCTGGTGAATGTTATCACTGTCATACTGGCCGTTGTACGGTTGGTGTTGCAACGCAAGATCCTGAGCTTAGAAAGCGTCTAGACCCAGATCTAGCTGCTGAGCGTGTATTTAACTTCTTACACACACTAGCAATCGAGTGTCAAATGATGGCTCGTGCTTGTGGTAAGACTAATGTACACTCATTAGAGCCAGAAGATCTAGCTGCATTGACAATGGAAGCTTCAGCTTGTGCACAAGTACCTATCGCAGGTTCTCAGCACACGGTTGGTCGTCCAGACATGACACGTTTTTAAGAAAGGAGATATCATGAGTACTGAAGAAAAGTTTATTGAGATTGACTCTCTAGATAAAAGCCATGAGGAAATGACAGGCCAGCATATCGGTTATAGATATGATGTAAACCTTGTACCAGACCTTAACTTTATCACCCCGTTTTTGCAAGATTACATTGACGAAATGGGCTGGAAAGATCTTAATTGGTTGGAAGATGTTCATATGGGTTATGAAGCAGACCAAGCGGCTGTTTTTGATAGAAATATCAACGGCTGGGTTACGATTCCTGACACAATTGAACTTCCAAATAACCAGCAAGAGCGTGACATGATTGCACGTGAACTGTTGATTAAGTTCCAAATGTCTGAAAACCATCCAATGGTTGACTTAAACGCAGCTTACCGTAAGTTCTAAGGTAAGTGAGTTTTTAGGGAACGTGAAGAGGTTGTTTGACTTGCTCAAGTAACTTCTTCTCCCCTTAGTTTGGCAGCATCCCCTCCCCCCTGGGATGCTGTTATAACTAAAAATACAGTTTCAATTCTCTCTTATGAGGTCTGTATTTGATAATTTTTATTTTGCTGATCAAGATAAATATGTCTTTTAGAGTATTTAAAATATCAGTACTAACATATCAAGAATCTCAATGGCAATAAGAAGTCTTTCAAAGCCACACTTCAGAGCCAGTTCATATAGATCGTCATACCTTGAACCGGTACTACTATGTTGATTCTGACCCTGTTTCCCCACCTCAATGAACATACACCCCCCCACTCTTTAATGACTTTGGCACCAATAAAGATTAAGCGCCATCATCGGGCATTGCTCTTGATGTATGACGCTAACACCTCGCCCATCTACTAATGAAACGGTATGGTCAGCGTTGAAATAACTTTTTTGGTGGCGTGTTTATAAAACTGACTGCAATTTTACTTGCTTGTCTGTTTAGAGCACTGGGTAGGGTTCATTTAAATCCACAGTAGTAAATAATAAAAGTTTCATTAAGAAGTTGGGTTAATAGCAAAAAAAATAAGAAGAAAGAGTGTGTTAAAAGAGATAAATACAGTCAAAAATAAAAGTAAACTGTATTTCAGTAACTAAAGATAGAAGCAGTATAAATAGAGTAAGACAAGTAATCTTTAACCGACCTTAAAAATTATTTAGAATGAGAGTAACAGAAATTAAATACGCAGAAAACTGTGAAACGTACCAAATTCACGGTGGAGAAGCGGTTTTAATTGATCTCCAGATTGGCGATCAAGTTGAAATTATTGATGTTGAAGGCGACCAAAAATGTAGTGTTTTGGCGTTTGACACAAAAGGCAGTTCCGCAATTAATTCACTTAATTGGGAAAGCGCACCAAATTCAAAACAATCATCATTCGTTTATGATGATTCTTCAAATATGCTTAAGGCAATTCTTAAGTTTAATAAAATCGACACAGACTCAACGGATACAGCAGAATTATTTGCAGATTTGTCTCCGTCTGATTCCAGACAAAATTTTCAAGTTGATGCAGACACGTTATGCGTTTTTGATGCTAAAGGTGGCGTGATGCCTGTAGATCAGCAGTCGACGCCAACGGAAATATTGATTAATGTCACTCGCGCAAATCCGAAAAGCATTGAAGATCGTTTGCCAGAACCTCTGGCTAAGCCACTCCAAGATTTTAGAGTTGCTCACAGCTCGGCCAAATCGTACACAGTTGAAGCCGGTCAATACATTCAAATCATTGACGTTCAAGGGCAGCAATGTTCAGATTTTCAAGCTTTTTCAGTTGAGGATTTAAAAAATGGCGTAGAGTTAACACTTGATCCAACCGTTACAAGATCGTTAATGTTGTCAAGTTACCCAGCCCCTGGTGTGCATGATAAATTTTATAATCAAAATTCAGAGCCGTATATTGAAGTGATTCGCGACACAGTTTGCAGGCACGACACATTTGGCTTGGCTTGTAATTCTAAATACTACGACGATCGTGGCTACCCAGGCCATATTAGTTGTACTGAGAACTTTAATCGGACATTGAGTGAACATGGTATTTCGGCGCGTAAGAATTGGGTTGCTGTCAATTTCTTTTTTAACACCAATATTTTAGAGTGCCATACATTGGATTCAGATGTTTCATGGTCGCGGGCGGGGGATTCTGTCCTACTTCGTGCGGTAACGGATTTAGTCTGCGTTTCATCGGCTTGTCCTGATGACACTTCTCCAGCTAACAACTGGAACCCAACGGACATCCACGTCAGAGTTTATGATGCGGATAATAATTTTTCCCAAGGTATCGATTTTAGACCCGATCCACAAACCATACCGACTATGACTAAAGAAACAGGATTTCACAAAAATACCTCTAAATTAACGAGGAATTTCACAGAATACAATGGCTACTGGTTGGCACTTGATTACACCAACTTGGGTCAAATCAAAGAATATTGGCAGTGCCGTGAAGGTGTTGCAATGATTGATCTTTCCCCTTTGAGAAAATTCGAAATTTATGGCCCTGATGCTGAAGTGTTGTGTCAATATGCAATTACCAAAGACGTTCGCAAAATGGCGATTGGCCAAGTTGTCTACACGGCAATGTGCTATGAAAATGGCTGCATGATTGATGACGGAACCTTGTTCAGGCTTTGTGAAAATAACTTCCGCTGGGTTGGTGGTTGTGGAAGTGGCGGTAAATACCTTCGCAAAATTGCCGAAGAGAAGGGTTTGAATGCGTTCGTTAAGTCATCGACCGATCAATTACAAAACGTCGCTGTACAGGGACCTAAGAGTCGCGATACGTTAAGAAAGATTATTTGGACCGCAAAAACACAAACAACCGTAGATGAATTGAAGTGGTTTAGATTTACTTTTGCTCGTATTGGTGGCGAATTTGGTATTCCAATTATGCTATCTCGTACCGGTTACTCTGGTGAACTCGGCTATGAAGTATTTGCCCATCCGGATGACTGTGAGGCGGTTTGGAATGCAATTGCAGAGGCAGGTGAAGAATTTGACATTTGCCCAGTAGGCCTTAATGCACTTGACATGCTACGTATTGAAGCGGGCTTGATATTTGCTGGCTACGAATTTTGTGATCAAACTGATCCGTTTGAGGCAGGCATTGGCTTTGCCGTTCCATTGAAGACCAAAGAGGATGATTTTTCCGGTAAAGAAGCATTAATGCTCCGTAAGAATTCTCCACAGAGGGCTCTTGTTGGGTTAGAATTAGCTAAAAATGAAGTTGCAACACCAGGAGATGGTGTGTATATTGGCAAGCAACAAGTAGGACACATTACAAGCGCAACACGTTCACCGATACTTAAAAAGAACATTGCCTTGTGCCGAATTACTACTACAGCATCCGAGATTGGAACTGCAGTTGAGTGGGCAAATTAGATGGACATCATAAAAGGTTAGAAGCAACAGTTGTGCGCTTTCCGTTTTATGACCCTGAGAAGACTAGAGTTAGAATGTAGTGCTAGTCCTCCGGGAAAGAAACATTCTTAGACGTAACTAAATCTAAGATTGTGGGAGTGGTTTTTTTGGCAATTTTGCCGGAACAACCGCATTAACAGTTGGTTTTATTAGCTTTCTCGTTATTGAGAAAATATAAAAACCAATGAACTATAAAGGAGAAATAAATGAACAAGTTCACTTCTAAAGCGGCTGTTGCTGCTTTAACAATGACTTTGGCTTCTGTCTCAGGTCAGTCTCTAGCTGACTCAAGCGAGCCAATTAAAATTCCAACTCATAACTGGTCAAGCCAAGTTGTAATGGCTTACGTTATTGGTGGTATTTTTGAAAGCATGGGCAATAACGTAGAATACGTTTCTGCAGACTCTCAAGGTGTATACGAAGCGATTCGTCTTGGAGATGTTACTATCTCTCATGAAGTATGGCAGTCAAGCTTTGGTGCGTCATTCTACAATGCAATGGCAAAAGGCGGTCTAATTGACGCTGGTACTCACGCTGCTCCAACTCTTGAAGAGATGGGTGTACCTACTTGGGTTATCGATCAAAACTTATGCCCAGGCCTTCCTGCATGGGAAGCTCTAGCAGACTGTGCTGAAGTATTCGCTACAGCAGATTCTGGTGGTAAAGGTCGTTGGTTAGAGGGTCCACAATCATGGCACGGTGACTTGATGCCTGAGCGTATTGACGCACTTGGTCTAGGTGATAGCTATGTTGTTAAGTTTGCTGGTGGTGCTGATGCGCTATGGGCTGAACTTGCTTCTGCTAAAGCTGAAGGTCGTGGTACTATCATCTTTAACTGGACGCCTAACTTCACGGATGCTGAAGGTTTCACATTCATCGAGTTCCCTGAGTACACAGATGGTTGTCGTACTGTAGACGGTGGTGATGGTTCTTGTGGTTCACCGAAAGGTTGGTTGAAGAAAGCTGCTAACGCAGACTTCCCTAATACCCACCCAGCTGCATACACTGCGTTTAGCAAGATGTCATTCACAACTACAGACATCGGTCAAATGGCTGCTCTAGTTGACATCGAAAAGATGGATCATCAAGCTGCTGCTAAACAGTGGTTAGCCGATCATGAAGACGTGTGGAGCGCTTTCTTATAAAGAAAGAATAGATGCCGATATTCTTGTGCTTTGAGTGCAAGAATGTTTACTCGGTACCCTAACCCCTTGGGTCTTATCTAAGCTTGAGGGGTTTAGGGTATTTTTTTAGATGTTTGTAAGTGCATATATTTTGCAATAAAAGTATATTTTAGGAAGTAATTATGTCTGTTCAAAATCAAGCCGTCATTAAGTGCGATTCAGTTTATAAAATCTTTGGCGAGAGTGCCGACCAAATGCTAAAGGACTCAGGTGGTAATGTTGATGCTTCAGAGTTTCAAAAAGCAGGCTGCGTCGTCGGTGTAAATGATGCCTCCTTCGAGGTTGAAAAAGGGGAGATGCTTGTTATTATGGGCCTTTCTGGTTCTGGAAAGTCAACCCTTCTTCGCTGTATTTCAAGATTAACAGACGCCACTGCCGGTAATATTTATATCGATGGTGATGATGTTACAACAATGAACGAAAAGGAGTTGATTGAACTCCGTAGAAACAAAATGGGTATGGTATTTCAGAGTTTTGCCTTATTACCCCATAAAACCGTAATAGAAAACATCGCCTTTCCTTTGCAAGTTAAAGGCAGTAGTTTAAAAAATAGCATGCAGAGAGCAATGGACATGGTTGAGCTTGTTGGCTTAACTGGTCGTGAGAATTATTTCCCAAGAGAGTTGTCGGGTGGTCAGCAGCAACGTGTTGGTATTGCACGTTCACTAGCAGTTGAACCAGATATTTGGTTCTTAGATGAGCCATTCTCAGCACTCGATCCTCTGATTCGTAAAGAAATGCAGGATGAGTTTTTAAGACTTCAGGCAGTACTAAACAAAACGATTCTATTTGTTACACACGACTTCGATGAGGCAATTCGTCTTGCTGATCGTGTTGCGATTATGAAGGATGGTATTATTGAACAGCTTGATACCCCGGCAAACATTGTACTAAATCCGGCAACTGAATACGTTCGTAAATTTACCGAAGAAGTGCCAAGAGAGAAGGTGCTTAAAATTCAATCAGTGATGGATCCTGTGGATAGTGAAGCTGATCTTAGTGATCTTAAGGTTTCTGCTGATGCAATCATTGAAACCGTTGCAGAAGCTGTTTTGAGTGAAGAAAAGGCTGTTGCTGTTGTTGACGAGAATGATAACGTTGTTGGTCTACTGCATAGAGATAAAGTCATTCACGTGCTGTTTGGTAAGAGCGCCTCACTTGAGAGTAACACCCAAAGGTAGAAAATATGAGTTATTTAAATTATTTAACTGAACGCCCTAAGTTATTACAGTTTGGCCTTATCTTAATTGTTTTCTTTCTGCTAGTCTCAATGACTGGAGAGTATCACGATTTAATGATTGAGCGCGATAGTTTCGCTAAAGCCGTTAAAAAAGGACATATTGAGGATTCAGTTGGTTTTGTTGAGTCAATTAGAATGATCTTTAGTTGGCAGCTACCACCTCAATTGGTAAGGGTGCCTGAAATACCATTTTGGACTCCTGCTGTAAGCACTTCTTTTGTATATTGGCTAGTTGCTATCGTGGCGTCTACTGCTCTTTTGTACAGTAGCTATACTAGGTCAAGTGATCAAAGAAATTGGTTTGCAAATAATTGGGGGCAGTTTTTCTCTAAAGGTTTTTTTGGTATTTTGATAGGTTTGATTCTTGCTCCAACACTGGCTTATTGGTTGTTCTCTGACGAAATTACCACCACCACTTTTTGGGAGCTCCCAGGTCTCATTCATGAGCTTGGCCAATTTCTGATGTTTGACTTTTTGTTGGTTGATCATTGGAATGCAAGAGGTCAGAAATACGATGAATGGGCTTTAGTAAGAGTTATCACTAGATCGCTCGCCGACGGCCTTCAGTTCCTGATAACTTTCCTTCGTGAAATCATGATGGGCGGTTTTAAGACAATCGTTAATGTAGCCGCCTGGTTCTCCGATACCGGTAGTGGTTGGGACTGGATGGGCAAGCACAAGGGGAGCTGGTATGCAAGCATTCCTGCATTGCCTTGGACGGTTCTTACTGCCGGCTCGTTTCTGTTGGGCTACAGACTTAAGGGCTTCGGTCTTTCAATGTTGGCGGGCTTTGGTTGTTTTTACTTGCTAATCTTTGGCCAGTGGGAGCCAGCGATGGAAACGCTGTCGTTCATTCTTATTGCTGCACCAATTTCAGGTATTTTGGGTGTTATTTGGGGTGTCTTGGCTTACAAGAGCAAAGGGGTTGAAAAAGCGATAACGCCTTTGTTAAATGTTGCGCAAACAATGCCACACTTCTCTTACTTGGTGCCTGTAATCGTGTTCTTTGGCTTGGGCGACCATGCGGGTGCTATTGCGACAATCATTTTTGCCACACCGCCAATGGTTCGTCTGACACTTTTGGGCCTTAAAAAGGTTTCACCAGAGGTTTTAGAGGCTGGTCAAATGAGTGGTTGTACTAATTTCCAGTTATTGTTCAAAGTTCTAATTCCAACAGCCCGATACGATATCTTAATTGGCGTTAACCAGGTAATAATGCAGTGTTTGGCAATGGCTGTTATTGCATCACTAATTGGTGCCAAGGGACTTGGCTTTAACCTTCTCTTGGCTCTAAACCAACTTAGGATTGGCCAAGCTCTAGAGTTGGGTGTATGTATTGTTGTTATTGCCGTAGTCTTGGACAGGTTATCTCTTGCTTGGGCAAATAAACAAAAAGATTATTTTGCCGACTTGAGTTTTGTTGAACGTCACAAAACAGGCTTTCTTTTTGCGGCCATCTTCTTTTTTGCTTGCCTTTTGGCTTGGGTCGGTCAAGAAATGGTTGGTGGTACTTTCTTTGGCTTCCTTGATGGTGTGATCGATAGTATTCGCCTTGGTTTGGCGGGTGTTTTTGATATAACCATTCGCCCAATTAAGCACGGCGTTACAAACTATTTTTCTCTAGTCCCTCATAATATGGGCATTACTACCGAGCCATTTTGGCAGGGCGGCGTTAACTGGATGGTGAGTAACTGGACAACAGATATCAAAATATTCAACAAGTGGTTATTACAGGAAGTATTAATGCCAATGAAGGGAGGCTTCCTTGCAATGCCTGTTGTTGCAACCTTTGTCTTGTTTGCTGGTGTGAGTTATATTATTGGCGGTATTCGCTCAGCATTAGTAATCACTGGTTTCTTAACCTTTATTGCTCTGACCGAGTGGTGGGAAAGGGCGCTAATTACAATGTACATGGCAACATTTGCAGTAGTTGTTTCAGTAATTCTTGGTACAATTGTTGGTGCAGTTGCGGTCCAGAATAAGCGTGCCACAAAATTTATTTTGCTAGTTTGTGATACCTTTCAAGTATTGCCATCGTTTATTTATTTGATTCCTGTAATCATGTTGTTTGGAATTAATGACACTGCCGTTTTGATTGCGGTGATGGTTTATGCGGTTATTCCGCCAACTCGCTACACGATTGAGGGTTTGCGCAGTGTCCCGGAATCATTAGTTGATGCCGGTCATATGTCCGGTGCAACCAAGTTACAAAGAATGGTTAAGATTGAATTTCCATTGGCTTTCCCGCATATTATGCTGGGTGTTAACCAGTGTGTCGCCTTTGCACTCTTCATGATCATTATCGGTGCCTTTATTGGTACCGATGATTTGGGTCAGTTTATCCTAGGTGCATTGTCACACAAAGAAGGTATTGGTGTTGGCTTGATGCTGGGTATTTGTGTGGCCTTTATTGGTCTTGCGGTTGATCATCTTATCCAGGTTTGGTCTAAGAAAAGAAAAGAGGAGTTAGGTATCGCTTAACTTTTCTAAAGACTTAAATAAACGTGGCGCATGTATCATGCGCCACGTTTAATTTTGAGCATTAAAAGGTTGTTAGAAAAGCCTCTAAAGCTTAATAGCTATATTTTTGGTGCGCACATAGTTGTATAGTGCTTCAACACCCTTTTCTCGGCCAAAACCTGACTTTCCAATACCACCAAAAGGCGTAGCCATTCCGCCTGCATACCACTCATTAACAAACACTTGACCGGCTTTTAAGGCGCTTGCTGTTTTATGGGCGAGTGAGAGGTTCTTGGTAAAAATACCAGCGACTAAGCCAAACTCTGTGTCGTTAGCAATGCGAATTGCCTCTTCACTGCTTTCAAAAGGGATAAGGCATAGCACAGGCCCAAAAATTTCTTCCTGGGCGATACGAGCTTTTGCTGGCACATTGGATAAGATTGTTGGCGCCATAAAGTTTCCACAGCCTTCTATTCGAGTTCCGCCTGTTGCAACAGTTATGCCCTCGTTTTTTGCTTGAGTAATTTTGACTTCAATCTCTTCTAATTGCTGCGCTGAAATAATTGGCGTTAAATCTGGATTCTCTAGGCCGTGTCCAATGGTTAAATTTTCAGCAAGTTTAATGCAGCGCTCAAGCACTTCGTCATAACGCTCTTTGCAAACAAGGAGTCTTGACATAGCTGAGCATACTTGGCCAGCATTAAAGAAAATACCCCATTTAACACTGTCGACAACTTCTTCAATATCGGCATCTTTAAAAACGATACCTGCGGACTTGCCACCAAGCTCCATTAGTGACGGCACAACTTCGTTGGCTGCTGATTTTAAAATAGCTTGTCCCGTAGGAACTGATCCGGTAAACACTATTTGGTCAATGTCCTTGGAAGCGACGAGTTTGGCGCCTAAATCTGCACCCACCCCATTAAGAATGGATACTACGCCTTTTGGCACACCGGCTCGCTCGATTGCAAGACCCAGTGAGGCCAATGCTAGTGGATCGAGTTCAGGCGATTTGATAATAACTGAATTTCCTGCAGCAAGTGCAGGAGCTAGTGAGCGCGCTGCAAGTGAGACAGGGAAGTTCCAAGGTACAATTTGCGCAGAAATTCCATACGCCTCATAAACTGTATAGTCAATGTAATCGGGGCCTAATGGGATCGATTTGCCTTCAATTTTGTCTGCCAGGCCGCCGTAATAATCAAAGTAATCTGCAGCTTCAATAAATTCGGCTTTGGCGTCGCTGAGTGTTTTTCCGCTTTCTTTGCATAATAGCTCACCACCCTCGTCAACAAGCTTTCGAATTTCGACGGCAATATTTGTCAGCAGTTTGGCTCGTTCCACCGGCTTCAAGTCTTTTATTGCGCCAGACTCAAAACTTTGTCTTGCGCCCAGTAATGCTTGAGAGAGACTCTTGCCTGATGCAAGTGCACAATAGGCAATGACTTCACCCGTTGCAGGGTCTTCAACAGCAATGCTTTGATTGTTGTCACCGCCTTGCCATTCGCCAGCAACAAAGTTCAGGGCGGTGTTGTTGTCAAAAAATGATTTCATGATTTAAGCCTTTCTGTAGTTGTTGACTTTGTTGGCAACCCATTGATGAAATATGTGGGTAGGGCCGTCCATTACTGGTGAAAATTTACCACCGTCAAATTTTAACCCATGTCTGCCTTTTTGCATGCCTTGGACAACACCGACATCTTCCATGAATACTGTCCTCCAAAAGCGAGCGTTGGAATTCATCAGGGCGCCCAACTTTTGCATTTCTTCAATTGGCTTAGTGTAGTATATTGAAACGTGCTCAATGGTTTTACTTGTTCCCACGGGTTCGAGAATAATACTAAACACATGATCTCGATGAACACCCATTAGTAAGTTGGGGTATACGCAAATGTACTCACTGCCGGTATCCCACTTTTCACTTAAGCCTTCAAAGTCAGGAAAAACATCACCATTCTCCGTTTTTAGTTGTTGGTAGACAAGAGAGCCTTGGCCAGAGAAATTCCCCGGTTCTTCAATATGATAGTGATCTTCAATTTTGGAGGTGATATTAAGCTCTGGGTGGACAAAGGGTAAGTGGTAACTTTCGGCGTAGTTTTCAACGGCTAGCTTCCAGTTGGTGTCAACTTCAAGGGTGAAATAAGCGCCAGCACCACCGTGATAAACTGGTTTTTCAAACTCTTTCCAGCGAGTTATTAATTTTGCAGCATAATCGACAAATTCTGCTGCATTCTCATTGATGTTGACAAAAATTACATCCTGCCAGACATAAGAGCGAATTTTGAATAGGGCAAGTTCTGAAGGGTCAACTGCTTCATGGGTATTACACTCTACACCACCCACCATAGGCGTTGCCAACATGTCACCATTCAGTTCGTAGCACCAAGAGTGGTACGGACAACGTATGGCACCGATGATTTTGGTTGGTTCATCCACTAAAATCATGCCGCGATGACGACACGTGTTTTGAAAGACGTTGACATTGCCATCATTATCACGCACCATTAAAAGTGGTATGTCGACAAAGTTAATGGGTTTGGCGTCTCCCGCTTCAGGGATGTCTTTAGCAAAACCAATGGCCGACCAGTTGTTGAACAAAATGGCTTGTTTTTCTTCTTCAAATACACTATCACTGATGTAATGTTCGTTTGGCAGGCCCCTTGCCGACTCGATTGGATTAAGGGTGGCGTCAATATTAGTTAGCGGTATTTCAGACATAGAAAAATTGCCGAATAAAAAAAACGACATGATACAATTAAGTCGAAATAAACACTGCCAATTAATTTCCTCAAAAAAATTGAAATTAATTCAAGGAAGGTTTTGTTAGTTGACTGCCTAGGGTTTGGCGAGGAGGAAGTCTCTTAGCGCCTTAACATTTTCAGGCAGTAATTCTTCTTTTTCACTCATGATATAAATGGCAGAAGGTGCTGGAATGGCGGTGTCTCCCAAGATTACCAATTCACCGCTATCAATTTTTGGCTTAACCAAGTGCTTCCAGCCAAGAACAATACCGGTGCCGTCACTTGCCGCTTGCAAGGCGATCATGTAGTTATTGACGTGGGTGCCGTGCGAAATTTTTCCTTTATAGCCTAGTGCGTTAAACCAAGAAAACCAATTCGACCAGTTTTTATCTTTCGCCCTTAAGTGAATAAGAGGAAGTTGAGCCAGCCCTTCAATGCTTGGATTTGGATTTTCTTTGGCAAATTTAGGGCTGCAAACAGGCACTAATTCGTCGTGGAACAGGGTGTGCTTTTGGTTTGATTCATTTTCAACAAAGCCGTAGCAAATTTTCAAATCAACAGCTATGCCTTGAGAGTTTGGATTGTCGGTAACGTGTTGGTTAACTGGAATTTCTGGATGTTCGCGCCAAAATTGCGATAAACGCGGTGTTAGCCACAAGCCAGAAACAGCTGTTGTTGCGCTGATAGTGACCTCTTGATCATTAGCCGACCTTCTAAGGTTGGCCAATGTGGAGGAGATGGCAGAAAAACTGGACTGGAGTACGGCAAATAATGACTCACCGTGGTCGGTAAGATTGTTGCCATGGTGTTTTCTGTCAAAGAGTGAGAGTCCTAGTTCGGTTTCAAGAAACTTGATTTGATGACTGACTGCACCGGGGGTAACTCCTAGTTCTTCGGCGGCGCCTTTAAAGCTTCGGTGACGTGCTGCTGTTTCGAAAGTTGCCAAAGAGGTCAACGGCGGTAATTTATAGTATCTGCGTGACATGATCTCTACCTATAATGTTGAATACAAGTATACTTGCTTTTTGTTTTAATTGCTAGCTATATTGCTTTTGGCGGCTATACTTTCCCTCGCAATAACAGGGCTGTGATCTTATATTCTGCTTTAAAACGGCTTTTTCAACAATGACGACCAAGTCAATATTTGAGCTTTTGTTAATATAATATGAATTCAACAGAAAGAGAGGTAAGTGAATTTTCTGCTAATGATTTCATCTCAGTGTGAATATTTTTAGAGTCCAGTACTTTCATTTACAAGATAATAGTGCTATTAAAATTTTCATAAGTTTAACTTAATAGATTTAGTAAGGTTTTACTAGGTCTTAGTATTTTTTTTATTTTTTCAACTAACCAATCCAACAGGAGAAATAGTATGTCATTACCAAGTCAAGCCGAATACGTTATCATCGGTGCCGGTATCCACGGTTTATCAACAGCATGGCGTTTAGCCGAAAATTTAACGGCAGCAGGCGAAAGCATTGATGGTCGTATCGTTATTATTGACAAAGCTGGCGAGATTGCAGCGGGTGCTACAGGTATCGCTTGTGGTGTTGTTCGTAACAACTACTTCCAACCAGCAATGCGTAAATTAATGGCGCATTCAGTAAGTGTTTGGGAAAGCGATCCAGAGGCGTTCAGCTACCACGCAAACGGCTACATGCAAATTTCTTGTGAAAGCATGCGTGAAGACGTAAAGCAAATTCACAAAGAGCAACAAGCCATCGGTTACGAAAGTGTTTTCATTGAAGGTGAAGAAGAGTCACGTGAATACATGCTTAACATGTTTGATGACTGGCAAGCGCAAGGCATTACTTCGGTTCTTCATGAGAAGCCAGGTGGTTATGCAAACAACGTCAAAGCAATGGAAGGCCTTTCTAAGAAAGTTCTTGCGCTGGGCGTAACTATTGTTCTTGACACTGAAGTAACAGGTTTTGTTTCTGCAGGCGAGGGTCAAAAAGTGACAGCAGTTGAGACAAGCAATGGCACAATCGCATGTGATAAATTAGTTATCGGTGCAGGTCCATGGGTTCGTGACTTCTGGACAATGCTTGGCCTACCTTCACAAATTGAGCTAAAAGACTTAGACGGTAACGTTCATGAAAACGTTGACATGTGGGTTTTCTGGCAGCTTGAAGAAGGTGTTCTTGAAATTCCACCTGAAACTTTAGTTACTAACGACGGTAAAGTTCCACCAGTATTGCACGTTGATACTGATGCGCCTTTGTACTCGACTGTTGATGGTTCATTGATTACTGATCAATTATGGGGTATTTACTACAAGCCGGATTGGGGCTTTGGTGGCATTCAAGGTGGCGCAGCCCCTTGGAAAGTTCCTACGCCAGTAGACGAAGTAGCAATCGACCCTTACGGTCCAGCAAGCACAGAATTTGTTGCCTCTAAAGAATTCCCTGAAATGTGGGTTTCTGCACTAGCGCATTGTCATAAGCGTTTCGAAGGCACAATGGACAGTTACCATAAAGAGGCTTCAGGTGGTATTGGTTGTATGACTGCTGACAGCTTCCCAGTTGTTGATACTTATAACGAAAACGTAACAATTATTGCTGACTCTAACCATGGCTATAAAATGCTAGGTGTTGGTTGTTTAGTTGCTGAAGAATTGTTGGGCGAGAAGCAAGAGCTTCTTGAGCCATTCAGATTCTCTCGCTTTAAAGAGGGTAAATTACACCCAGTATCAAACAGCCCTTATCCTTGGAGTTAAACTGTGAGCAAGACAAAGTATTCTGCCTTCAAAGTCTTGAAAGAGGCTTTGACGGGGCACAAAGGTTGGGAGCCTGCTTGGCGTGATGCTGAGCCTAAGGCTGACGGCTATGACGTTATTATTGTAGGTGGTGGTGGCCATGGTTTGGCGACCGCTTATTATTTGGCAAAAAATCACGGTATTACTAATATAGCCGTACTTGAAAAAGGCTGGATTGGTGGCGGTAATGTTGGTAGAAATACCACCATTATTCGTTCAAACTACCTTTTGCCAGGTAACGAGCCTTTTTACGAGATGTCTATGCAGTTGTGGGAGAATCTTGAACAAGATTTGAACTACAACGCAATGGTATCTCAACGTGGAATTATGAACTTAATTCACTCGGATGCTCAACGTGACGCCTTTATGCGTCGTGGTAACGCAATGTTATTTGCGGATGCCGGTTGTGAGTACTTGAACAAAAAAGAAGTTAAGGAAAGATACCCTTTCCTTGATATGGACAATGCTCGCTTCCCAATTCAGGGTGCGTTAGCACAACCTCGTGGTGGTACGGTTCGTCACGATGCCGTAGCTTGGGGTTATGCTCGTGGTGCGAGTGATCTTGGTGTTGATATTATCCAAAACTGTGAAGTTACTGGTTTTAATATCGAGAACGGCAAGTGTCTAGGTGTTCAAACAACAAAAGGCGATATTAAAGCTGGCCGTGTTGGTGTTTGTGTTGCTGGTTCGTCAAGTCGCGTAATGGCTAAAGCGGGTATTAACTTGCCAATCGAATCTCATGTATTGCAAGCATTCGTAACTGAAGGCCTTAAGCCTGTTATGGACAACGTTATAACATTTGGCGCGGGTCACTTCTACTGTTCACAGTCTGACAAAGGCGGCCTCGTCTTTGGCGGTGATATCGATGCATACAACACTTATGCGCAACGTGGTAACTTACCTGTTGTGGAAGATGTGTGTTCTGGCGGTATGGCGATTATGCCTATGGTTGGTCGTGTTAGATTGTTGCGTATGTGGGGCGGTATCATGGACATGTCTATGGACGGCTCACCGTTTATTGACAAGACTGACGTTCAAGAATTGTTCTTTAATGGCGGCTGGTGTTATGGCGGCTTTAAGGCAACACCTGCCAGTGGTTATTGTTATGCGCATTTATTGGCAACCGACGAGCCTCATGAAGTTGCAACAGCTTTCCGTCTAGATCGCTTCAGACGCGGCGAAATGATTGATGAGAAGGGTGTTGGCGCACAACCCAACCTACATTAGAGGATAAGACTATGATAATAAACCATCCGTTGTTAGGTCCTCGTGATTCTGAGGAGTTTGTTTATTTAGGATCTGCTGATCTTATCAATAGACCAACAAACTGGGAATCTGAAGAAGCCGCTGAAGACTTCTATCAGTACCTATACATTAGAGAAAATATTGCTGGTGACAACCGTGAACTTTGGTACCACGAACAAGGTGACCAATCTTGGTTAGTTGTTACTCGCTGTACTTTAACACATGAGATTAAAAGTGTTGAGCTTGCTCAAGACGTCTCAAGAGCACAGGGTCGATCAAAATGAGTCAAATTAACAGAATCGATGGCGGTCTAATTGACCAAACTAAATCTGTAAGCTTTACTTTCAATGGCCAAATTTTACGAGGTTATGAAGGTGACACGCTTGCTTCTGCGTTGCTTGCAAATAACAAGCATTTAGTAGGACGCTCGTTCAAATACCACCGTCCACGTGGTATCGTAACAGCGGGTTCAGAAGAGCCAAATGCCATCATGGAAATCGGTCACGGCGCTTACAAAGAGCCAAATACACGTGCTACGATTACACAATTATATAACGGCTTAGAAGCCAACTCTCAAAACCATAGAGGTCCTCTAGGCTTCGACTTTATGGCAATTACGGATTTCTTCTCGCCATTCCTAAGTGCAGGTTTTTACTACAAGACCTTCATGTGGCCAAAAGCCTTTTGGGAAAAATTTTATGAGCCGGCAATTCGTCATTCTGCTGGACTGGGTAAGCTTTCTATGTTGGAAGATCCAGACACTTATGATAAGGGCTTCCGCTACTGCGATATCTTGATCATTGGTGCGGGTGCTTCTGGTTTGTCTGCTGCACTGACAGCTGCCGAATCTGGTGCTAGAGTTATTCTTGCTGACGAAGATTTCATCATGGGTGGTCGATTAAATTCGGAAACTAATGAAATTAACGGCATGTCTGGCAGTGAGTGGGCCAAGCAAGCGGTTGCAAAACTATCTGCGATGGACAACGTCACGCTAATGGCTGACACGACTATTTTCGGTGCTTATGACCACGGTATTTACGGTGCGATTGAAAACAGAGCAGACGAGGCGAGAGCCGATAGCAATAAGCCACGTCAAGTAAACTGGCGCATATACACAAAACGTACGATTCTTTGTGCGGGTGCAACGGAAAGAGCTATTGCCTTTGGTAATAACGATCGTCCAGGCATTATGATGGCGAGTGCTGTTAGAACGTATCTAAACAGATTTGCGGTTGCAACCGGTCAAAGCGTTAGTGTTTACACAAACAATGACGACGGTTGGCAAACAGCGAAAGATTTGACTGATAAAGGCGTGAAAGTTGTAGCGGTGATTGATTCACGCTCAATTGATCCAGTGATGGCAATTGAAGGTGCTGAGATCTTTATGGGTACAGATGTTACCGATACTAAGGGTCGTAGAGCTATCAAGTCAATTACGCTTTCAAATGGCAAGACAATCAATACAGACACACTAGCCGTTTCTGGCGGTTGGAATCCAAACCTTCATTTGACGTGTCACCATCGTGGCATTCCTAAGTGGAATGAAGAGCTTGCAACATTCTTGCCAGATTCTTCAGTACCTGTTGGTATGTCAGTTGCTGGTCGTGCTAAAGGCACAATGGTATTGGCGGACGCAATTGTTGAGGGCCATAACGAAGGCTCTTCTGTTGCAGCAGATCTTGGTTTTAAAACTGGCGATTCTAAGCCAGCTACGACAGCTTCAGTTGCTTACAACGTTAGTGCAAAATGGGGCGTTCCAAGCGGCAAAAACCGCGCTTGGGTTGACTATCAAAACGACGTAACGGCGAAAGATATTAAGCTTGCTAATCAGGAGGGCTTTAAATCGGTTGAACACGTTAAGCGTTACACAACACTTGGTATGGCAACAGACCAAGGAAAAACAGCAAACGTTCTTGCGATCGGCATTATGGCTGATAACATGGACAAATCAATTGAAGATACTGGTACAACGATTTTCCGCCCACCATACAACCCAGTTGCAATGGGTGCGTTTGCGGGCAGAAGACGTGGAATGGAGTTCTATCCAACGCGCTATACACCGAGTCACAAATGGTCTGCTGAGCAGAACGCTATTTTTGTTGAAGTTGGCATGTGGTATCGTTCGCAGTGGTTCCCTCAACCAGGTGAAACTTTCTGGCGTGATTCAGTGGATCGTGAAGTTAGGCAAACACGTGAATCTGTGGGTATCTGTGACGTAACAACGCTGGGCAAGATTGATATAAAAGGTGCTGATGTTTCTGAATTCCTAAACAGACTTTACGTTAACGCTTTTGCCAAAGTGCCAGTCGGCAAAACACGTTACGGTCTAATGCTTCGTGAAGACGGCATAGCAATGGATGATGGCACAACAGCAAGACTTGGTGAGAATCATTTTGTAATGACAACGACTACTGCGAATGCGGTCAGTGTTTATCGTCATATGCAATTCTGTCATCAGTGTCTATGGCCTGATTTAGATGTCCATATGATTTCTGTTACTGAGCAGTATGCACAGTACGCAGTTGCGGGGCCAAACTCTCGTAAACTACTGCAGAAAATTGTTGACGCTGAGCACGATATTTCGAATGAAGCGTTCCCTTATATGGGTGCTGGTGAAATTTCAATTTGTGGCGGCATTCCTGCAAGGCTTTTCAGAATCTCATTCTCGGGTGAGCTTGCTTATGAAATCGCTGTTCCTACGCGTTACGGTGATTCACTGATTCGTGTTCTTATGGAAGCGGGTGAAGAGTTTAATGCAATCCCTTACGGTACGGAAGCACTGGGTGCGATGCGTATCGAGAAAGGTCACGCGGCGGGTCCTGAGCTTAACGGTCAAACAAGTGCTTACGACCTTGGTATGGGTGGTATGGTTTCAGGTAAGAAAGACTTTATTGGTTACACACTTGGTCTACGTGAAGGTATGCAGCGCGATGATCGTATGCAAATGGTTGGTTTCAAGCCGGTTAATAAAGGCGCCTTATTGGATGCAGGTCATTCAATGGCTGGTGCACACTTAGTTAACTTGCGCGATAAGCCAGATACGTTTACCGATCAAGGTTGGATTTCATCGTCTATCTATTCGCCAATATTTGGTCATTACATTGGCCTAGGTTACATTAAAGGCGGACACAGCCGTAAAGGTGAGACGGTCCGTGCAGTTGATTTAGTAAGAGGTCAAGATATCGAGGTTGAAATTTGTAGCCCACACTTCTATGATCCAGAAGGGGAGTGTCTACGTGTTTAATAATACTCCCTTTGACAAAACTTCAGGAGAAGCCCATGTCTGATTATACAATGGTAAAAGAGTCGCCACTTGGTGGTGCTGAACATGAGTTCGATGGTGTCACTGTCTCAGAGGTAGTTGATCAATCGTTAGTCATGATTGCTATGCCAAATGGCGAAGCTGAAAATATCGAAGCGGCAATGAATAAGGCTTGTGGTTTGTCTGTCCCTGCAATGGGTCAGTCGACGCAGTCTTCGGACGGTTCGGTTACGCTTTGGCGCTTGCAAAAAAACCAAGTAATGGCTTATTATGCTTACGAAGGTGACGATGCTGAGGCAAACATTGCCGAGCGTATCGATGCACCATCTGCTTACTACACAGATCAGTCTGATACTTGGGCAATGATTCGTGTTAGTGGTGAGCGCAGTCGTGATATTCTTGAGCGTATTTGCCCAATCGATCTAGATCCTAACGTCTTTACATTGGGTAGTGTTTCAAGAACGATTATGGAGCACATCGGAACAGTCATCTACAGAGACGGTGATGATTCATACGTGTTGTTAACTATGCGTTCGTTTGGACGCTCTATGTTGCACGCGATTGAAGTGTCGGTTGAGAACGTTTTGTAAGACTGAGCTGGTTAGTCCAAAAAAAGCCCCGACACAGTTCGGGGCTTTTTTTTTGAGTGGTCTTGTAAAGGTTTCTTTTAGGTTTTTTGATAATGACTGAGGTAGTTGACGCTGACGTCATTCTCAAGTTTGTAGATTTTAGTAATCGGGTTATAGGTCATGCCAATCATTGATTTAATCGACAAGTCACAATGCCTCGCCCAACGGTCAATTTCACTGGGTTTGATAAACTTTTCGTAATCATGTGTGCCTTTCGGCAATAAATTAAGAATGTACTCTGCACCAACAATGGCAAAGAAATAAGATTTTGGGTTGCGATTAATCGTTGAGAAAAACACGTCGCCTTGCGGTTTAACAAGCGCTGAACAAGCATTGACAATCGAGCTTGGGTCGGGCACATGTTCTAACATCTCAAGACAGGTAACAACATCAAAAGATGCAGGCTCATTTTCTGCCAATTCTTCCACAGGGATCATTTGGTAAGTGACATCTAGGCCTGACTCCAGTAAATGCAATTTAGCTACCTCTAAGCTCGCCTCAGCAAGGTCAATACCAACAACTTCGGCGCCTTCGAGAGCTAAAGATTCGGCAAGAATACCACCACCACAGCCAACATCAAGTATGCGTTTTCCTTTAAGCGAGCCACCGCAGTGCTCTTTAATGTAGCCAAGCCGTAATGGATTAATCTCATGTAGCGGTTTGAATTCTGAGTTTTTATCCCACCATCGCGCTGCCAACGAGGCGAACTTTTCAATTTCATCGTAGTCAACATTACTCATAACGCTTTAATTGCCTCCAGTACTTCGTCAGCGTGCCCTTTGACCCTAACTTTATCCCAATTCTGAAGGATACTCCCTTCGGGGCTGATGATAAAGGTTGAGCGAACAATGCCCATATATTCCTTCCCGTAAAGTTTTTTCAACTGAATAACGCCAAATTGATTACAAAGTACTTCGTCAGGATCGGAAATAAGATCAAAGTTAAAATTGTATTTACAGATAAATTTATCATGAGAGGTGATTGATTCTCGAGAGACGCCGTAAACAACGCTATTGTGGTCAATAAATTGTTGGTTGAGGCGAGTAAAGTCTTGCCCTTCGGTGGTGCATCCGGGTGTGTCGTCTTTCGGATAAAAATAGAGCACAACATGGCGCCCTTGATCGTCTGGAATTTGCACCTTTAGGTCGCTTGTGGCGATACAGGTAATTGGATTAATTTTGTTCATGTACGATATAATAAGCGGGTTTTAAATCACAAGCATTCATTTTATCATCGATATGCAAAATATCCGAAATTTTTCTATTATTGCTCACATTGATCACGGCAAATCAACGATTGCCGATCGCTTTATTCAGCATTGCGGTGGCTTAAGTGACCGTGAAATGTCGTCCCAGGTTTTGGATTCGATGGACATTGAGAAAGAGCGAGGCATTACCATTAAGTCACAAAGCGTGACACTGGATTATAACGCCAAAAATGGCGAAACTTATCAGCTGAATTTTATTGATACACCCGGACACGTGGACTTTTCTTATGAGGTATCTCGTTCGTTATCGGCTTGTGAAGGTGCACTACTCATTGTTGATGCCTCTCAAGGTGTGGAGGCACAAACAGTTGCCAATTGTTACACGGCACTTGATCAAGGTCTTGAGGTTGTTGCGGTCCTTAATAAGGTTGATCTACCGGCGGCAGAGCCTGAGAGGGTGGTCGATGAAATTGAAGATGTTATCGGCGTTGAGGCGCATGACGCCGTGCATGCAAGCGCCAAATCTGGCCTTGGTATTGAAGCCATTCTAGAGCAAATCGTTGAAAAAATTCCTGCACCAGAGGGTGTAATTGATGCACCAATCAAAGCGTTGATTATTGATTCTTGGTTTGATAATTATTTGGGTGTGGTGTCTCTGATTCGCGTTATTGATGGTGAGATCCGTGCCAAAACAAAAATCAAAATATTTTCCAATGGCAATGAACACTCTGTGGACGAAGTCGGTGTTTTTACCCCGAAACGCACCAAAACAGAAAGCCTAAAAGCCGGTGAAGTGGGCTTCTTGATTGCCAATATTAAAAACATTGACGGCGCCCCTGTTGGCGACACCATTACCAGTAGCAAGAATCCAGTTAGCGAACCGCTTGAGGGTTTCAAGCCGGTACAGCCACGAGTATTTGCAGGCCTCTTTCCAACTTCTGGTGAGGATTACGAAAAATTTAGAGATGCACTGGGTAAATTGCGACTTAATGATGCCGCACTACAATACGAGCCGGAGAATTCCGATGCTCTTGGTTTTGGTTTCCGTATTGGATTTTTGGGTCTATTGCACATGGAGATTGTGCAAGAGCGATTAGAGCGTGAATACGACCTAGATCTCATTACTACCGCACCTACCGTTGTTTATGAAATTGTGGACACCAAGGGCAATATTCATCGAGTAGACAGCCCTTCAAAATTACCTTCAATTCAAGGTATTGCAGAGTTTAGAGAGCCAATCATCACTGCCAATATTTTGGTCACGAATGAATATGTTGGGCCGGTGATCAGTCTTTGTGTAGATAAGCGCGGTGTGCAAAAGGATATTCAATACATGGGCCGTCAAGTTTCTATTGTTTACGAGCTACCGCTTAATGAAGTGGTGCTCGATTTCTTTGATCGATTAAAATCCGTTTCTCGTGGTTTTGCATCGATGGATTATCATTTTGAGCGTTATCAACCATCCGACTTAATTCGTTTGGATATCTTGATTAATGATGAGGCTGTTGATGCCTTGGCGCTCATTATCCACCGTGATAATTCGGTTTATAAGGGTCGAGAAATTGCTGTGAAGATGAAAGAGCTTATCCCTAGACAAATGTTTGATGTGGCTATTCAGGCTTGTATTGGCTCAAAAATCATCTCGCGCACAAATGTCAAGGCGTTAAGGAAAAATGTAACAGCCAAGTGTTATGGTGGCGATATTTCGAGAAAACGAAAGCTACTTGAGAAACAAAAGAAAGGCAAAAAACGGATGCGCTCTATTGGTCGAGTGGACATTCCACAAGAGGCGTTTCTTGCCGTCTTGCATATAGATTAAGCGAGTAGTCGCTCTAAAACAAACTTAGTCCCGAAATAGGCTAAAACAAGTGCTGCAAAGCCAATTTGTGTAGCAAGTGTTGCGTGTTTTCCACGCCATCCGAATATTTTATGGCCAACGACTAAGCCCACAAAAACTGCCCAAGCAATTATCGATAATAGTGTTTTTGCAGTGAGCTCTTGAGTGAAGAAATCGTCAATAAATAGAAAGCCAGAAGCCAGCGATAAGGTTAATAAAAAGCAGCCCATTTTTAAAGTTTGGAATAAAAAATCTTCCATTGTTTGTAACGGCGGTAATTTATTAATAAAGTTGTTAATTTGATGCTCATGCAGAAGCCTCTCCTGAATGTTTAACAGTACCGATTGACAAACGGCAATCGCCAAAAGGGCGTAGGCGCTAATTGAAAGAAAAACATGCGCCGCTATGGAGACTTCTATCAGTTTATTTTGCGTGTCAGGGAAGGCCAGTGAAAACAACAGGGCGACTGCTGCCAAGGGGTAGACAATAATCCCGAGCGCATGAATTGGTTTGCTAAATGATGTGGCGAATAAAAGTGCAGCAACCACCCAGGCAACAAAAGAAACACTACTTGCAAGGCCAAAAAAGACACCCTCGGCTTGCCACAAATCGCTTAATAAATAGGCGTGCGAAACACAGGCCGATAAAAGCAAAATATTAGCCAGTGTTTTGTGTTGGTGCGTCTCACTTTCTTGTGTGAAGTAGCGGGTTAAAAGTAGCGCCACAAGTAGATATGCAACAAATGGAATAATGGTCAAAAAGGGCATCAATTACTATCAATAATGCAAAAGCTATATAATACGATATTTTGTCCAATAAGAAAATAATGTTTGATAATTTAAGCGATCGCCTCTCCAATAGTTTCAAGGCTTTACAGGGTAAAAACAAGCTTTCTGAAGCGAATATTAAAGACGCAATTCGTGAAGTTAGGCGCTCGTTATTAGAGGCCGATGTTGCCCTTGAAGTCATTAAGGTCTTTATTGAGAAAGTACAAACTAAAGCGCTTGGCTTTAAAGTTGGCGAAGGCTTAAACCCGTCTCAAGCCTTTATTAAGTTGGTTGAAACAGAACTCACCCAGATTATTGGTGGTGAGAACGAATCCCTTAATTTAGCGACTCAAGCCCCTGCAGTAGTCATGGTGGCTGGCCTACAAGGTGCTGGTAAAACAACCTCGATTGCCAAACTAGCGCGCTTTTTAAAAGAGCAAGAAAAGAAAAAGGTATTGGTGGTTAGTGCCGACGTTTATCGACCGGCCGCGATTGAGCAATTAAAAATTCTTGCCGAACAAGTTGATGTTGATTTTTTCCCGTCCAGCACTAATGACAAACCAGAGAAAATTGTTGCTGAGGCGAAAAAACACGCGCAAAAACAATTTCATGATGTGTTGTTGGTCGATACCGCGGGTCGTTTGCACGTTGACGAACAAATGATGGCTGAGATTCAAACTCTACAACACAAGGTCAATCCAATTGAAACCCTGTTTGTTGTAGACTCAATGACAGGCCAAGATGCCGCTCACACTGCCAAAGCTTTTGCCGACGCACTGCCTTTAACGGGTGTTATTCTTACCAAGACTGATGGTGATGCCCGCGGTGGTGCGGCACTTTCGGTAAGACACATTACCGGCAAACCAATTAAGTTTCTCGGTGTTGGTGAAAAAACCGACGCCCTAGAGCCATTCCATCCAGATCGCATCGTTTCACGATTACTCGGTATGGGCGACGTACTTTCTCTGGTTGAAGAGATTTCTCGCAAGGTTGACCAGAAGAAAGCGATGAAAAGCGCGCAAAAAATCATCAAAGGTCGTTTTGATCTTGGTGATATGCGTGACCAGCTCCTTCAAATGCAACAGATGGGTGGCATGGGTGCTTTAATGGACAAGTTGCCGGGTATGGGTAATTTACCCCAAAGCGTTAAAAACCAGGTGATTGGCGATAGCGAGAGTGTTTACATGATTGCTATTATCAACTCGATGACACCTAAAGAAAAAACCCATGTTAATCTTATTAAGGGCTCTCGTAAGAAACGTATTGCTAATGGCTCTGGCACCAGTATTCAGCAGGTGAACAAGGTACTTAAACAGTTCGAGAAAATGCAGAAAGGGATGAAGAAAATGGGTGGCGGCAAGATGAAAAAAATGATGGAGCAAATGGGTCAGATGCAAGGCGAAGGGGGTATGCCTGACTTTTCAAAAATGGGTGGCGGCGTACCAGGCCTTGGGAGTAAGAAGTTTCCTTTTTAATTGACCAAATACTCAAGTAACAAAAAAATCAATATTAAAGATTCAAATAAATCACTTCTGAAAGGTTACACGCTGGAATTATTCATATAAAATTTCCGAAATCATCAAATCGTTGTTGGTATCAACATATTCCATTCATGGAGAAAATAGTGAAAACAATTAAAAGTTTATTCGCATTCCTAGTAATCGGTTTTGTTTCGGTTACAGCAATGACAACTTCGCTTGCTGCAGAAGATACCACGGCGAACACTGTTCAAATGACCCTCGAGATTGTTGCTGACGATCAAATTACATTAAATGTAGTCACACAGGTTGCAAAAGGTTTAAACGCTATTCAGGCTCTTCAACAAGTTGTTACTATGGGCATTAAAGATACAGATTGGGGTCCACAAATTATGGCACTTGGTGGTGTAGAAGCTGTCGGCAACACATACTGGGCTTTATGGGTGAACGGCGAAATGTCAATGGTTGGTGCGCAAGACGTTATTCTTGATGCGGACACAACTATTAGCTTGATTCTTACGGGATTCTAGAGTAATATTTATTGATTAAACGATTAGGAGAATTGTTATGAGTACACAAGATCACAAACTTAACTCAAGTTTTACTTATTTAGTTATTTTGGCAGCGTTGATTGCTTTGGGTGTTGCTGGTAGGTTGCTACCACATCCACCAAACTTTACACCAATGGCAGCCATTGCACTTTTTGCAGGTTTTATTTTTGTTAAGAGATACATGTCTATTGTTGCGGTTGTTGCGACGATGCTTTTGACTGACTATTTTGCTTTTGGCTACCTTTCTCCTGATTGGTTTGCTTCAAAATCTATGATGGTTGTTTATATGGCTTTGTTGTTTCCAATCGTCTTTAGAGGTTTTTTACAGAAAAAACTAGGCGTGATGAGAATCGCTGGTGCTGCGCTTGCAAGTTCAACGGTGTTTTTTATTGCAACAAACTTTGCAGTTTGGGCGTTCTCGCCAATGTACGAAAAAACATTTGCAGGTTTGGCGCTTTGTTACACGATGGCAATCCCATTCTTCCAAAACACTATTGCTGGCGACATGATGTGGTCCGGCATAGTTTTTGGTGTTTATTTCGCACTTCGTCATTTTTCAAAGTTGCGTGTTTTGACAGAAAAGAACGACGTCTTATACAGTGCGAACTAAGACACTCAAAGTCAATTAAGATGAAAAAACCCTCGCAATGCCGAGGGTTTTTTTTACTTTAAACGCCTCCAGCGCGTCACACTAACCTCTCTAGCTTAAGATAAAATTAGTTCTTTATTGATCAGTATTCATCAATGATTTATCAAATTTTCAGCATTATTTTCCCGATGGTGGTCATTGTCTTGGTTGGCTATTTCTATGCGGCTAAATATCAGCCAAATATTGATGCGGTTAACTCGATCAACATTACTATATTTTTGCCAGCACTGATGTTTTCAGTGCTCTCGAAAGAGTCCTCTCATCTACAAAATTACCAAGAGCTGGCGCTATCTGCTGTAATGATTGTCTTGGGATCTGGCTGTATTGCTTGGCTTGTTGCAAAGCTATTAGCTATCAATTTAAAGACGTTTATACCGCCGATGATGTTTAAATAATACTGGCAACGTTGGCCTGCCAATTGCTGTGCTGGCTTTTGGCGAAGTTGCACTCGGCACCCCAGTGGTGTTAATTTTGATGATTGGAAACTGGGTGTTTTGGGTGCTGTGGTATGCCCTTTGTCGGGTTTAATTGCCGCACTGTTAATGGTTAGCGTGTTTGAAGTTGAGGGTCTGCACTACCAGCAACATATTTTGTTCAGTGTATTGCCACCAGCGGTGTTTAATCACATGATGGTTGAGAAATATCAACAACAACCAAAGACGCTCGCCTCCATCGTTATGATGGGTAACATGGGTAGCCTAGTCGTATTGCCGATAACACTTTTTTTTATTCTTTACAAGAGACCCCTAAAACTATGTCACAGCATTTAAAAGGAATCTTAATCACTGTTTTAGCGGTGATTATCTTAAGTCCAGATTCGGTATTGATTCGTTTGGCGGACGCAAATGATGGCTGGACATTAGTTTTCTGGCGTGGCCTAACTTATGCTGTTGTTGTTAGCATAATTCTTGTCATCATGCACGGCTCACGCACGGCTCAAGTTTGTCGAAGTATTGGTGGTGGAGGTGTGTGGATTGGATTGCTTTCTGGTGTTTGTACGGCAACTTTTGTTTTTTCCATTCAAAACACCTCTATTGCGAACGCGCTCGTTATTATAAGTACAGCTCCTATCCTGATAGCAATAGTTTCTTGGTTTATGCTTGGGGAAAAAGCTGGATTGGCAACATTTACTTCGATGATTCTAGTCTTTATCGGTATTTACATCGTTATGAGCGGCAACTTTGGCGGTTCAAGTTTAAATGGCGACTTGTTTGCCTTGTTGACAGCCTTCATAATGGGTTTCACGTTTACATTGACACGAAAATACCGTGAAGTGAGCATGATACCCACCAATGTTCTTGGCGGTGTGGTTGCGGCACTGATCTCTGCATTTATGGCAGAAACCCTATATTTAGCGCCAGAGCCCAGACTCTATATAGTTATTAGCGGTGTTTTATTGGCCGTTGCTTTTAGCATGATTGTCATTGCGCCGCGATATATGCCTGCCGCAGAAGTCGGAATGATTATGCCCTTGGAAACTGTGTTGGCAATTATTATCGCTTGGTTTGTTCTTGGTGAAATACCCTCGTCTAACGCAATAATAGGGGGCTTCGTTGTCATTGTTACATTGTTTTTTCATGCTTGGTACAGTACTCATCTGGCAAGAAAAAACAACATAGTTTAAGGGTCGGTTTGCTCTTGCTGATTAGTTAATTATCCAATAACAGTTATTTGTTTTTTTTGTGGTTGAATGGTTAGTGTCCCGATAAAATATGTTTTCAGTTATTTAAGCGCCGAACGTTCCTAGTTCGGTCTTAATCATTATTTAATTTCAAATTAGGAGATTATTATGAGTGAAGAATTACCACGTGAGTCAAAATTAGCCAGTCGTCACAAAGCGCTAGGCTCTGGCCTTGAAGACTGGAATGGTATGGGCACTGCTTGGTCGTATGACAGCAATGCCGATGATGAGCATAACGCGGTTCGTGAAGATGTTGGCATGTTTGATATGTCGCCACTCAAAAAAGTTCATATCCGTGGTGCAGATTCAGCGTCTGTAGTTGATCATTTGATCACTCGTAAGATGGAGAAAATCTACACGGGTAAGTCAGCCTATGGCGCCATTCTTAACGAAGAGGGCGGTGTATGTGATGATGCAATTATTGCCAACAACGGCGATGAGTATCTTTTAGTGCACGGTTCCGGTGAGAGCATGGAGATGTTGCAAGATTCAGCCCAAGGCAAAAATGTTGACATTGAATTTGATGATGATATGCACGACATTTCAGTTCAAGGCCCTAAGTCTGTTGAATTGTTGAATGCGCACACGCCGATTGATCTGCTTTCTCTCGATTACTTTCATCAGCAAAAGACGGAAATTTTTGGCCATCCATGTACAATTTCTCGCACCGGTTACTCTGGTGAGCGTGGCTACGAAATCTTTGTTGGTGCAGACAGCGTTTGTGATGTTTGGGATAATCTTGTAGGTGAGGGTGTGATGCCATGCTCATTCGACTCATTAGATAAAGTACGAGTTGAGGCGGCATTGTTGTTCTTTGGTTACGATATGACGGCGGATCACTCCCCTTGGGAAGTTGGCCTTGGCTGGTCGGTTTGTCGCACAAAGGGCGACTTCCGCGGCAAAGAAGCTGTGTTTGCCCGTGAAGGCAATGAGCGCTTTGTCATGGCCGGCCTTGTGGCTGATTATGGCGAAGGCCTTGCTGGCGGTGAAACGCTTTCGGTTGATGGTCAAGTAATAGGCGTTGTCAACAGCCCAGTGTGGTCTGAGCGTTTGCAAAAGTCCATTGCACTTGTTCACATTCAGAAGGAGTTTTCTATGCCAGGTGTAAAGGTTGTTGTTTCTGGTGAAGGTGTGGAGTGTGCTGGTGAAATTTCAGCTGTGCCATTTTATGATCCTAGTAAGTCTAATACACACGCATAATTAAATTATTAACACCTTAAAACACCCACTGAGAGTTGCATCTTCAGTGGGTGTTTTTGTTTGTAGAATTGTTCAATTTTATAGGGCAAATTGGCGAGTATAATGCCGATTAATTTTCAACTCAATACATAAATACTCATGGAAAGAAAAGCACTTAGAGCGGACTTATTAATGCTAATTGCAGCGGCTATTTGGGGCTTTGCATTTGTCGCTCAACGTGTGGGCATGGAGACCATGGGCCCGCATTTCTTCAATGCTATTAGGTTCTTTATCGGCGCATTAGTTTTAGTGCCTGTGGTATGGTTTTTTTCGAAAAAACCGATAAAATCAGGCAAAGCAGAAACATCCACCAAGAAGTTGCTGATTGCAGGCTCTTTGGCGGGAATATTGTTATTTGGTGGTGCTGCATTTCAGCAAGTGGGCATTCAATATACCACGGCAGGGAAGGCTGGATTTATTACCGGTTTATACATTTTCTTTGTGCCGTTAATCGGCTTATTTTTTGGCCAACGAACAGGCTCGGGCACATGGCTTGGCGCCACAATGGCACTGGTCGGCCTTTATTTGTTGAGCTTTTCTGATGGCTTGAGTTTAAATTTTGCTAATTCTTTAGAGTTAAAGGGTGATCTTCTCGAGTTAGTATGTGCTGTTTTCTTTGCAGGTCACGTTTTAATTATTGGTTTTTTGGCCAAAAAAATGGATCCGATCAAACTCTCTATTGTGCAATTTTTTGTTGCAGCTGTTCTGAGTTTATTGGTTGCTGTTTCGCTAGAATTAATCACATGGGCGATGATTGCTGCTACAGCTATTCCATTGCTTTATGCTGGCGTTATGTCAACAGGCGTCGCCTACACGCTACAAGTGGTTGCCCAGCAGCATGCGCACTCATCCCATGCTGCTATTATTCTTAGCCTAGAGGGTGCGTTTGCTTTGCTGGGTGGTTGGCTGTTGTTAGACGAGCAACTACCCGCCAGAGGTCTTCTGGGTTGTGGGTTAATGTTGGCGGGCATGTTGTTGTCACAGTTAATGCCAAAAATAGGATTTTCTCGGGCAAAGTCTTAATTGTTCCCCTATAAAAGTTATACTTGATTCCTTTTTAAAAGAAAGACTTAAGTTGTGACAAAAAGCAAAAAGAGCTACCTGCCAATTCCTTTGCCAGATCGTCTTGATCTCAGTGATGAGGAGGCATTGCAGGCAGCAATTTCATTCTCGAAACTTATGGCTAAGCGCCATACTGTGCGCCATTTTTCAGATCGCGCAGTCGATCTATCCGTGATTGAATCATGTGTTCGAGCTGCGGGCTTTTCGCCCAGTGGTGCCAATCAGCAGCCCTGGCACTTTGTTGCTATTTCTAATTCAATAATTAAGCAAAGAGTCCGTCAAGCTGCCGAAGTTGAAGAGCAAAATTTTTACACAGGAAAGGGCGGCGATGAGTGGATTAATGCCCTTGAACCGATAGGTACAGATGCAACAAAAGAGCATCTAGAAAAAGCACCTTGGCTGATTGTAATTTTTGCTGAACGTTATGGTGTTGATGACAATGGTGAAAAATATAAGCATTATTACGTTACTGAAAGCGTTGGTATTGCTGTGGGTGTTTTGATTACGGCACTTCATCAAGCGGGTTTAGTGTCTTTGACGCACACACCTAATCCAATGCGCTTTCTAAATGCAATATGCGAAAGGCCTGAGTCGAATAGGGCGGTGATGATTCTTGCTGTGGGGCATCCAAGAGAAGACGCCACTGTGCCCTCTGCGGCTAAACAGAAGAAGCCTTTAGAGGAAATTTTAACAATTTTATTGGATTAGCTTATTGGCTTATAATGGCAGGTAACAATTATTCAGTCCATTTATGCAGAACATTATTGAAATCAAAAATGCCACTTTGTTTCAGGGCAGCACAAGAGTATTTAATAATTTAAACCTCGACATTAGCAGTGCATGCAATACTGCCATATTGGGCCCAAATGGTGCTGGCAAAACCACCTTACTAAAACTCATTAACCGTGATTTTTACCCCGTGGTTGCTAGTAATAGTTGCGTTAAACTGTTCGGCAAAGAGCGCTGGGATGTGCAAGAGCTACGCTCTCGTCTTGGTATTGTTTCCCACTCATTGCAGCAAAACTATTCAGGCGATACTATCGGGCTTTATGTGCTTTTATCGGGCTTTTATGCCAGTGATGGTATTTGGCAGCATCAACATTTTGATGAGATAAAAATCCAGCGTGCTCACGCTATTGCCGAGCAGCTGGGTATTGCGCATTTGCAAGATCGTGAGTTTTCGTCCATGTCAACAGGAGAACAACGGCGGTTTTTGCTTGGCCGTGCATTGGTCCACGATCCGCAGGTATTGGTGCTGGACGAACCAACCAGTGGTCTTGATATTAGTGCCTGTTTCCAATATTTAGAGACGATTCGAGGCCTGATGAGCAAGCGCAAAAAATTGATTCTTGTAACCCATCATGTGCATGAGATTCCGCCAGAAATTGAAAGAATAATTTTCTTAAAAGAGGGTGAAATTGTCGCAGATGGTGATAAAGAGAAGTTGCTTAACAGTGAGCAACTATCAAAATTATTTGATTGCCCGATTAATATTGTGCGCTCCAATGGCTTTTATCAGGCGTTTCCAATTTGACCTGCTCAATATAATGTTAATGGAGAGAGTAAATTGAAGTTTGCTGAAAGAATGTTACGACTAGGCACCGAAACTGCCTTTGAAGTGATGGCCAAGGCAAAAACCTTAGAGGCTCAAGGCAAAGATATGATCTATTTACAGATTGGTGAGCCTGATTTTCTCACGCCAAAACACATTATCGAGGCTGTGCTTGAAGGTCTTAAGGCTGGAGTGCGGTCTAAATTAGTCGTTAAGGCGGTATCTGGCAGATTCTGCATGTGCTTGTAAGCCTTCGCCATCGGCAAGCGTTGCAGCAACTCTTCCCAGAGTATTGGCGCCTTCGCTGGAAACCATAATCAAGCTCGATTTCTTTTGAAAATCGTAAACACCAAGCGGTGATGAGAAGCGCGCCGTACCTGAAGTTGGCAGTACGTGGTTTGGTCCTGCGCAGTAATCACCAAGGGCTTCACAGGTGTGTTTTCCCATAAAGATAGCCCCTGCATGTTTGATGTCGTCAAGCAGTGATTCCGGATTATCAACTGAGAGCTCCAAATGTTCTGGTGCAATGGTATTCGAGATTTTAATGGCCTCAGCTAAGTCTTGAGTGCAAATCAGCGCACCACGGTCTTTAAGTGCCGTGCGAATAATATCTTGTCTATCCATTGTCGGTAATAGTTTTTTAATGCTTTGCTCAACTTGATCGATAAACAATTGATCTGGGCATAGGAGAATGGATTGTGCATCCTCATCGTGCTCTGCTTGAGAGAACAGATCCATGGCAATCCAATCGGAGTCGGTGTTACCGTCGCAAATGACTAGAATTTCTGAAGGGCCAGCAATCATGTCGATACCTACTTGGCCGAAAACAGCGCGTTTTGCGGTAGCAACATAAATGTTGCCAGGTCCAACGATTTTGTCCACTTTTGGCACGCTTTCGGTGCCGTAAGCAAGGGCTGCAACGGCTTGTGCGCCACCAACAGTAAACACCTGATCAACACCAGCAATATGTGCGGCCGCGAGCACTAATTGGTTAACTTGGCCACCAGGGGTTGGGACCACCATAATAAGCTCTTCAACGCCAGCAACTTTTGCTGGAATGGCGTTCATCAATACCGAAGAAGGGTAGGCTGCCTTACCTCCAGGTACATACAGACCCACTCTATCCAAAGGGGTAATTTTTTGCCCAAGCATAGTGCCATCGCTCTCGGTATACGTCCAAGTTTTCTGGGTTTGTTTTTGGTGGTAGTTCTTAACCCTCTCAGCGGCTGTTCTTAACGCCTCTTTCTCCTTGGCCTCTAGCGTATCAAAGGCTTTTTTTAGTTCACTTTGACTGACCGTAAGATCATTCATCGACGTTGCATTGACGCCGTCAAATTGGATAGAGTAATTAATGAGAGCCTTGTCACCATCGACTCTGATTGACGAAATAATCTTGTCAACAGTTGATACTACTTCTTTATTGGAGACACCTTCCCAAGCCAGAAGGGCGGCAAGTTTTTCATCGAAGTCCGATTGTTGAGATGACAGTTTGGCTATCATAAATTAGCCTCGATACGAGTAACCCAGTCTTTAATCTCCGTGTGCTTGGTGTTAAACGAGGCAGAATTAACAACAAGGCGTGAACTAATGTCTTGAATGTGATCAAGAGGAATTAAGCCATTGGCTTTGAGTGTGTTTCCAGTATCTACCAAATCAACGATACAATGTGCCAGACCAACGATTGGGGCAAGTTCCATCGCGCCATAAAGTTTAATAACTTCTACCTGCTGACCTTTGGCTTGGAAATATTGCTTGGCGGAGTTAACGTATTTTGTTGCAATTTTTAAAGTGCTTTGATTTAGATCTTGACTCGGCTCTGCTGCAACCATAAGGCGACATTTGGCGATGCCCAGGTCTAACAGTTCAAAAAGTCCGTTAGCGCCATGTTCAAGCAGAACGTCTTTACCAGCAATACCGATGTCGGCAGCACCATGTTGGACAAAAACAGGGACATCACTTGCCCTGATGATGATGACCTTAACGTCGTCAAGATTGGTGTCAAGAATGAGTTTTCTGCTTTTTAGTTCTTCAGCAGAGACGGCAAGACCAGCTTTCTCAAGTAGAGGAAGTGTTTGTTCTAATATTCTGCCTTTTGAAAGAGCGATTGTTAGCATGAGACCTTTGTGTAAATGATTTTAGATTTGATAGTGGAATATTTTATTGTTGCACAAGGCATAATTTTGGAAGTTTTACTCAAAGATCTCAACATATTTTTTGTAAAAGTTAATGTTGAACGCGCTCGATATTCGCGCCTAGCATTTTAAATTTTTCTTCAATCGATTCGTAGCCACGATCAAGGTGATAAACACGCTCGATGGTGGTTGATCCGTGTGCAGCAACGCCTGCCAACACTAGGCTGGCAGATGCTCTTAAGTCGGTAGCCATCAAATTCGCGCCAGATAGCGATTTTACCCCTTTGCAAACAACTGTGTTACCTTCCAGCCTGAGATCTGCACCCATTCGGCACAACTCTGGCACATGCATAAAGCGATTTTCAAAAATGGTTTCGGTGACTGTACTACTACCCAGTGCAATGGAATTAAGTGCAACAAATTGCGCTTGCATGTCGGTCGGAAAATTTGGGTGCGGACTGGTTCTGATGTTAACTGCTTTTGGTCGCCTACCTTTCATGTCCAGTTTGACAGAGTTTTCATTGGTTTGAATGTCGGCTCCGGTCTCAATCAGTTTGCCAATTACTGCGCGCATTGCATCAGGTTGGATGTTTTTTACCGTTATGCAGCCACCAGTGATTGCTGCAGCCACTAGATAAGTGCCTGCTTCGATCCTGTCTGGACAGATGTTGTATTCAGTGCCGTTGAGACGATCAACACCCTCAACAATGAGTGTTGAGGTATTTTCGCCGGATATTTTTGCGCCCATTTTTCGCAAGCAATGAACCAAGTCTGTTACTTCCGGCTCTTGAGCGGCGTTATTAATAGTTGTCACTCCGTCTGCTAAAGTTGCAGCCATCAGGATATTCTCAGTTGCTGTGACCGAAACCAGGTCAAAGTTGATTTGACAGCCTACTAATTTTTTTGTGCTGGCATAAATGTACCCGTTTTTTACTTCAATTTTTGCACCCATTTCCTCAAGGGCTTTCAAGTGCAAGTCAACTGGTCGAGTGCCAATCGCGCAACCGCCAGGAAGAGAAATTTTTGCTTCCTTGTATTTTGCCAACATTGGACCAAGAGAGAGAATTGAGGCGCGCATTGTTTTAACGAGCGAATAATCCGCCACCAGGTTTGTTAAGTTTGAAGAATCAATGAGAATTGAGCTATCGGCCTCTAAAATAAAATGAGCACCCATATCCATCAACAGTCGTAACGTCGTTGAGATGTCACTTAATTGCGGAGTATTTGAAAGCTTTAAGGATTCGTCTGCGAGAATGGAGGAGAAAAATATCGGTAGTGCAGCATTTTTTGAGCCAGACGCCTTAATCTCACCATTAAGAGGCGTGCCACCTTGAATAACCAGTTTGTACATTATTAAATTTTTTGAAGAAAGTTGTGTAAACCGTAGCGATGAATTTTGGCGCCGTAGCTCATTTTTTCAATCTCTAGAATGCTGATGGTTTGATAAACCAAGTCGTAAACGCGCCAGCGACTGTTGTTGCGTATCATTTTTAGTGTGATTGCAGTCACCTCTCTGTCGCTACCAGTAGAGGTGTATATTTTTACTTCAGATGTTTTACCTTCGAGAATGATTTTTTTATCAACCTCAACGTAGATACTTTCGAATTTATCGTAATTAACTAATAAGCTGACGTAGTCTTCAATCAGTGATTTTGTTAGGTCGCCCTTAAAGGTCTTTTTTTCCTCAGGCTTTAACCCTTCCCAGTGTTCGTCCAGAACCAGTTCGGCGGTGTAAGGAATGTCAATAAATGGAATGACTTGTTTTTTGATTAAATCGAGTACATTGTGGTAACGATATTCACCGTCTTTTTTGAGCTGAATTAATGCGCATAAAGCGCTACCAATGACTGCTTCAGCTTGCGTGGCCGGAGAAATGTAGTTTTTGTCGATTGATAGGGCTGGGCAGGTGGTCGCAGAAAATGCCACGCCGATAAATAGAATGTTTAAAAGGAATGCCTTTAAAATATTGTTAAGTGTTTTCATGGAGTGTGATAAATACTTTAGCTGCTATTTTACTATCTTTCGAGCGATTTCTGATTGAAATGACAAGGCAAACATTAAAGGATAAATTAAAGCATTTGAGCACTAGTCCGGGCGTGTATAGAATGCTGGATCGTAGCCAAAAGGTAATTTATGTTGGCAAAGCAAAAAACCTAAAAAAAAGGGTTTCTCAATATTTTGTTGAATCGAAATTGCACGACAAGACAAGCATTTTAAAAAAGCAAATCGACACCTTTGAAGTTATTATTACCAAAACAGAAACCGAGGCGCTTCTTTTAGAGAACGACCTTATTAAGCAGCACAAGCCCAAATACAACATCCTTCTTAAAGATTCAAAGAGCTATCCTTACATTTTTATCAGTGGCGACAAACATCCTAGGCTTGGTCTTCACCGCGGAAAAAAAACGTCAGAAAATCAATATTTTGGCCCTTATCCTTCTGCTTATGTAGCGAGAGACGCCTTGGCTCTTTTAAAGAAAATATTCAAAGTAAGGCAGTGTACTAACAGCTTTTACCGGGCAAGGTCAAGACCTTGTCTTGAGTACCAAATAGGACTCTGTAGTGCGCCTTGTGTCGAAAAAATATCGGATAAAAAGTACCTGCAAGATGTTGATATGGTTGCGTTATTTTTAAAAGGAAAGGGCGCTAAATTGTTAAATAGTGTTTCAGATAAGATGACACAGGCCTCTATTGATTTAGATTTTGAAGCGGCTGCAAATTATCGAGATCAGTTGATTGGATTGCGCACTATTCAGGAACAGCACGGGTCTCAATTCTCTTCGGACATGGATGTGGTTAGCGTTGTTGAGAAATCCAACAAGCATTGTGTTGAGGTGTTATTTGTGCGCTCTGGAAAGCAAATCGGTTCTGAGAGTTTCTTCCCAAAACACACCACTGAAAAAGATTGCAACACTGTGTTAAGTGCTTTTTTGCCTCTGTATTATCTTGGCAAGAAAACACCAAAGCAAATTCTTATTAGTCATAAATTGAGCGATAAGACGCTGATTTCCAGCGCCCTATCAACACAGTTGATTCAGTCGCCAGGAGTTGAAAAAAAACATTTTTTGGAGATTGCAACATTAAATGCCAAGGAATCCCTCAAACAGCACCTATTGTCCGGTTTTACCAAAAAAAATCAGCTTGAGTCTTTGCAAAAAACACTCGCTCTTGATGAGTTGCCAGAGTGGATGGAGTGTTTTGATATAAGCCACACTATGGGAGAGGCGACAACTGCATCCTGTGTAGTGTTTGAAAAAGGCCTGCCAAAAACAACCAAATATCGTCAATTTAATATTAATGACATTACCCCAGGGGATGATTATGCCGCGATGAATCAGGCTGTGTTTCGTCGGTATTCTCGTCTGATACAAGCGGGTAGGCCATTACCTAGTGTGGTTTTTATTGATGGTGGTTTGGGTCAACTTAACCAGGCGATTATGGTGATGAATTCAATTGGTGTAGAATCCATTCAGTTGGTGGGTGTTGCAAAGGGCGAGGGCAGAAAAGCCGGACTAGAGACCTTGATTGTGATTGAGGATGAGGGAGTGAGGCGCATTAACTTGTCACCACACGATCCTGCATTATTACTTATTAATCATATTCGCGATGAGTCGCATCGCTTTGCGATAAAAAACCATCGACAAAAGAGAGCGAAAAAACGTAACACCTCTCCACTTGAGGCGGTAAGGGGTATTGGTGCCAATAAGCGCACAGCTTTGCTTAATCATTTTGGCGGGTTACAAGAAATTCAAAAGGCGAGTCTTGATGAATTGCAAAAAGTAGTTGGCATTAATGAGAAATTGGCAGCTAAAATATTGGAAAGCTTCAAATAAGTATTTTTAAAGGCATTTAACAAGGACATTCACTCTATGGCACCCATTCTTAAACTACTGCTTATTGCTTTTATTGTTAGTTACGTGATTTGGTTTGTGGATAAGCACTTTTTAGGAAAACAAATTTCTTTTAACAAGCTTATGTTGTACGGCTTTTTAGCAGCCTTTTCTGTTTTCGCGGTGTTGTATTCTTTGAATTTTTTGGTTACTGGCCTTTAAGCGGGCAGATTAACGGTTGATGAAAGAAGAGAGCCTCTATGAGGCTGATTCGCCTTTTCTTGATAGAACCAATGTTTTTAGATGACTGGTATTGTTGATGATGCGCTTGCTTGCGTTGACAATGATTGCAAGGTTTGAGGCATCCCACACGGGCAAGTCACGCATATGGTCTCCCATATAATCAAATTGGCCTTCACCAAAGCGCTGAACGAGTTTTTCAGCCTTGTTGTGGCTTGAGAGATTAAAGTCTTTATTGCTTGCCATTACATCGTCAAAAATTGTTAAATGCTTGGCGACGGCATAGGCGTAGTTTTTGTGGGACGCCGTTGCAAGAATGACGCTAGCCCCAAGTTTCTTTCTCTTTTGAATGTAGACGATGACCGACTCGTTAAAAGGCAGTTCGGCAATGTTAATTTCAAAACGTTTAACCAGCTGATCTTTCAAGTAGCCTTTGCCCTTTGAAAGCCAGTATAGGTAATGAAAAATTAGCCATGGCGACTTGCCAAGAACACCTTTAGACGACTCCACTAAAAGATCGGTATCAATAAGGGTGTGATCCAGATCAACAATTAAAGGTATTTTGTTTTTATCCATTATCCAGTTCGCTCCACTTATCGTACATCTGCTCTAATTCGAACTCCATTTTACTTAATTCAATGGTTATATTTTGAGCGTCTGGATTTTGGTAAAAAGCCGGGTCTGACAATTGCTTTTGCGCAACGGCAATGTTGTTTTCAAGGCTTTCGATTTTCTTAGGCAGTTCATTTAATAGCTGCTGCTCTTTGTACGAGAGCTTGGTTTGTGTTTTTTTTGGCTTTTCGACAATCTTTGTTTTGCTTTTGCTTTTCAACTCTAATTGCTCAGAGCGTTGGCGCAGGTAGTCGTCGTAGCCACCAATGTACTGTTCAATATTGGCATCACCCTCCATAACAATGGTCGAACTAACAATATTATTGAGAAACGTTCGATCGTGTGAGATGAGAATAACGGTGCCAGCGTAATCAACCAGCATTTCTTCGAGTAATTCTAGGGTTTCTACATCCAGGTCGTTGGTGGGTTCGTCGAGTACAAGCAAATTAGCTGGCTGAGATAAGATTTTAGCCAGCATGAGTCGGTTTTTCTCACCACCAGAGAACATTCGAATAGGTGCCATCGATTGTTTTCCAGTAAACAGAAACTGGCGTAAGTAGCCGACAACGTGTTTGTCTTTACCGTTGATGTTGATGTAGTCGCGACCACCGGAAACAAAATCCATTGCTTTCATATCCGGCTCAAGCATTTCTCTCATCTGATCGAAGTAGGCAAGTTCAATGGTTTTTGAGCGACGGATATTGCCTTTATCGGGCTGGAGCTCACCAAGCAAGAGGCGAATTAGCGTGGATTTTCCAGAGCCGTTGCCACCAATAATGCCTATTTTTTCACCCTTTAGAACCAATGCTGAAAATTCTTTAACAAGCTCTAGTTCGCCAATCTGATAGCTAATTTTTTTAACTTCAAAGACAATTTTTGAGACGCGTTGCTCATCCTCAAGTGTGTGAATTCTAGCCTTTCCTTGTTGCTTGCGTCGATTAACAGAGGTTTGGCGCATTTCTTCCAGAGCCCTGACACGACCTTCGTTTCTTGTGCGTCTTGCCTTGATGCCTTGGCGAATCCATGTTTCTTCTTGCGCAAGCTTCTTGTCGAATCTGGCATTGGCCAAATCTTCTGCATTGAGCAGGCTGTCTTTGCGTTTAATATAGTCTGAGTAGCCGCAGTCAAAAATTGCCAAATTGCCTCGGTCTAAATCGAACACTTTGTTGGCAATGCCTTTTACAAAAGAGCGATCATGGCTAATTAACATCAGAGTGCCGTGAAAATCTTTAAGCATTTTTTCCAGATCCAAGATGGCGGTAATGTCCATGTGGTTGGTTGGCTCATCCAGTAATAACAAATCAGGATCTTGTACTAATGCTTTAGCGAGCAAGACGCGTCGTCGCCAGCCACCTGAAAGAGTTGCAAGTGTGGCCTTTGAGTCGAGCGTAAAGCGATTAAGAATGGTTTCAATTTTGTTGAGGTAGTGCCAAGCATCTTTTCTCTCAATTTCATCTTGATAGGCGGCGCTTTCGTCAATATTACCATTGTTCAGACAGGCTTGGTATTTGGCTAATAGCTCGCCAATATCACCAAGTCCTTGGGCAACGATTTCAAACAAAGTTAGGTTGTTATCTTCGGGTGGCGATTGCTCTAGATAACTTATTGTTGTGCCATTTTTGATTTTTAGATTGCCATCGTCAGCTTGAATGAGGCCTGCCAGTACTTTCATAAAGCTGGATTTGCCTTCACCATTACGCCCAATCAGTGCGATTTTGTCGCCCCTATGAATGGTAGCGTTCACTTCACAAAGAATAGGCTTCTCAGCAAAACGTAGGGAAAGATTGTCTAAGGTGATAAGTGGCATGCGTTAAAATTTAAGCTTTACAAAACAACTGTTTTTGAATGCGCTATTTTATTCAATTTGCACTTCTACTTTTACTTATTCAAGGTGTTTCTGCGCAGAGTATTGATGCTAAAGAGTTTTCATCTGTCCAACAAGAGCAGCGTTATCAAGATTTAATTAATGAAATTCGTTGCCCCGTTTGTCAAGGACAGAGTATTGGCGGCTCAAACGCTTCTCTAGCGCTAGATCTGCGAGAGAAGGTGCGGCAGTTGATTATCAGCGGAAAAACGGATGATGAAATTCACCACTTCATGGTTGAACGCTTTGGTGATTTTGTCGTCTTTAAGCCCCCAGTAAAGATCTCGACTTACGCGTTGTGGTTTGCGCCTTTTGCTTTTTTGTTGATTTGTTTAATACTTCTATTTCGTTCGACCAAATCAAGAGTGATTAAAACAAGTGAAGAGGGAGTTGATATAGAAAAGGCAAAAAGCTTATTAAAGTAGACCCCTTCAATGCCACAGAGGCTAAAATACACGCTCTTTATGGGCGACCTTTGCGCGAATTATTTTAGAGTTTTCTAAATAGATAAAATGAATACAGATCAAGAGCTTAGTGATTTAATGGTTGAGGCCTATACCCGTCAAAAACAGGGCGAGCTTTCTTTAGCTATTCAATCTTGGAATGCGCTTGCCAGACATCCATCGAGTGATAGCGAACTAAAGGCAAACGCACATCTTAATTTGGGCCATCTTCATCAACAGCAAGGCAACAATGACTTGGCGCATGAAAGCATGGCTAATGCTATTGCAGCCAATCCGAACAGTGCGGAAGCTTATTTTTGTTTGGCCTATTTGGCGCAAGAAAAAGAGAGTTTTGAGGAGGCGATTGGGTATTTTGAAAGCGCCCTTGATCTAAATAAAAACGATGCCGGCGCTTATAATAATCTGGCTAATTGCTATGACCGTTTGAATAAAAATGCTGAAGCAATAGTGAATTACACAAAAGCACTGGCGATTGATAACAAATACATTGCAGCTTACTATAACCGTGGCAATGCATATATTAAAATAGCGAAAGAAAAATTAGCTATTAAGGACTTAAGCAAAGCACTCGAGATTGATGAGGATTTCTACCAAGCTTATTACAACCGCGGCACGGTTTATAAGCAACTAGGCAAAGACGATTTGGCAGAGAAAGATTTGGCAAAGGCGAAGTCCTTGGCTCAAGCAGAATTAGAACAGCAAGAATAATAGCGAGATAAAGTGAACGAACAAGACGACAACAAACTGATTGCAGAAAGAAAATCCAAATTAGCAGTATTGCGCGAACAGGGCAATCCTTTCGTAAATAATTTTAAACCCAAGGATTCCATAAAAAACCTTGTTGATGCATACAACGTTTTATCTAAAGAAGATTTGGATGAGAAAGTTGTAGAAGTGAGTGTCGCCGGGCGAATGATGCTAAAGCGTGTCATGGGTAAGGCCAGCTTTGCACAGTTGCAAGATTCAAGCGGACAAATTCAGTTGTTTGTTACTCGCGACGAACTGAAAGAGGGGTTTTATAACGAGCAGTTTAAAAAGTGGGATATAGGCGACATTATTGGCGCCAGTGGTACTTTGTTCAAAACCAAGACGGGCGAGCTCTCAATACGAGTAAGTGATGTTCGCTTACTGACCAAATCTCTTCGACCTTTGCCAGAAAAATTTCACGGCCTCTCAGATCAAGAAACCATTTATCGTCAGCGTTATGTGGACCTAATTATGAATGAGGAGTCGCGAGATGTCTTTAAACGCCGCAGTGCAATTGTTGGCTATATTCGCAACTTTTTTATTGAGCACGATTATTTAGAAGTTGAAACGCCAATGATGCAAGTCATTCCAGGCGGCGCAACGGCAAAACCATTTGTTACTCATCACAATGCGCTAGACATGGACTTGTTCTTGCGCATTGCACCAGAACTCTATCTTAAGCGCCTGGTTGTGGGTGGTATGGATAGAGTGTTTGAAATTAACCGAAACTTCAGAAACGAGGGTCTCTCGACCCGTCATAACCCTGAATTTACGATGATTGAGTTCTACCAAGCTTACGCCACTTATCATGATCTGATGGATTTGACTGAGACACTTTTCAGAGGCATAGCGACCGATGTATGTGGCAGTACCAACATACATTATCAAGGTGATGATTTTGACTTCTCAAAATCGTTTACGCGACTGAGTGTTGTTGATTCCATTCTGCAGTACAATTCAACATTAACAGTGTCCGATCTGCAAGAGGGTAGTGCAAAGAGCACGGCTGAGAAATTGGGTATCCACATTAAAGACAACTGGGGTTTGGGTAAAATTCAAATTGAAATTTTTGAGGCAACGGTTGAAGAGAAACTCATCCAACCAACCTTCATTACCGAATACCCAACAGAGGTATCTCCATTAGCTCGACGCAACGACGACAATCCGTTTATTACTGACCGCTTTGAGTTGTTTATTGGCGGTCGTGAAATTGCAAACGGCTTCTCCGAGCTTAATGATGCCGAAGACCAAGCGCAACGATTCCAAGATCAGGTAAGTGAAAAAGATGCGGGTGACGATGAAGCCATGCATTATGACGCTGACTATATTCGTGCTTTAGAGTATGGCATGCCACCAACAGCGGGTGAGGGAATTGGTATCGATCGTTTGGTAATGTTGTTCACCGACTCCCCCTCAATCAGGGATGTGCTTTTATTCCCTCACATGCGCCCAGAATAAATTGGCAAATATACCTGTATTAACCCTTGATGGCCCAAGTGGCGTTGGTAAGGGGAGTGTTGCGCGTATCGTGGCTGGAAAAATGGGCTGGCATCTGCTTGATTCTGGCGCTATTTATCGTGGTTTTGCGCTTGCCGCTCACAGTCGAGGTATTGTTTTTGATGACGAGCAAGGTTTGGTTGCGCTTGCTAAAAAACTGGATTTGAAGTTTGAATCAGTTGAAGGTCAAGAGCTGCTGAATGTTTACGTAGATGGCGTAGAAGCATCCAAAGAGCTTCGCACTGAACAAACGGCAGAATTAGCCTCGCAGCTAGCGGTTATTGCATCCCTGAGGGAGGCGCTTTTAAAAAAGCAACAGCAATTTGAGCAAGCACCGGGATTAGTCGCTGATGGTAGGGACATGGGAACTGTGGTTTTTCCTGATGCCCCCTACAAAGTTTATTTGACGGCAAGTGCCGAAGAGCGTGCTCAGAGACGCTTAAAACAGTTGCAAAATAGTGCTAATGCTGGTAACATTTCGCAGATTTTGGCAGAGGTTAAAAAAAGAGATGAGCGCGATTCTAATCGCAAACATTCTCCCTTAACACCTGCTAAAGATGCATTAATCATTGACACAACCTGTCTTACGATTAATGAAGTCGTTGCAAGAGTAATGGCACTAGTTGAAGTTTGAGCGGTCAAACTTCCTAATTAACTAACCCGATATGCATTAAGCGCAAACCGTAAGAGCTTAATAATTACCGGTCAACATCAAAAATATAATATGTCAGAATCATTTTCCGAGCTATTTGAAAATAGCGAATCTCAACAAAACGTTAAAGTCGGCGCCTTATTAATGGGCACAGTCGTCAGCATGAACCGCGAGAAAGCGGTAATTAATGTCGGCCTTAAATCTGAAGGCTTTATCTCTCTTAGCCAATTTAAAGATGCACACGGCGAAATTGAAATCAGTGAAGGCGATGTCGTCGAAGTGGCTCTTGAGTCTATCGATGATGGCCTTGGTCACACGCTTCTTTCTCGTGAGAAAGCGAAGCGCATTAAGATGTGGCAAGAGCTTGAAACTGCAATGACTTCTAAGGAAGTGGTTACTGGTGTCGTAACAGGCGTTGTTAAAGGCGGCCTTACAGTTGATATCGGTGTTATTAAAGCGTTCTTACCGGGCTCATTGGTTGATGTTAGACCTGTTAAAGACTTTGATTATTTACAAGGTCAAGAAATTGAGGCCATCGTTATTAAGATGGATGAGGTTAGAAACAATATTGTTATTTCAAGAAAAGCAGTTATGCAAGAGGTTAATTCTGCAGACAGAGAGGCACTTCTTGAGACACTTGAAGAGGGTAAAGAGATCGAAGGTATCGTTAAGAACCTTGCTGATTACGGCGCCTTTGTTGATTTAGGCGGCATCGACGGTCTACTTCACATTACAGATATTTCGTGGCAGCGTGTTAACCACCCATCTGAAAAGCTTGCGATTGGTGACAAGATTATCGTTAAGGTACTAAATTACGATAAAGAGAAGATGCGTGTTTCTCTTGGTCTGAAGCAGCTAACCCCAAGTCCTTGGGACAGTATTTCAGAGCGCCTTCCAATTGGTAAGAAGGTGACTGGTGAGGTTTCTAACCTAACTGACTACGGAGCGTTTGTACGCATTGAAGCCGGTGTTGAGGGTCTTGTTCACGTTAGTGAAATGGACTGGACAAATGCCAACGCTAGACCTTCTAAGTTTGTTAAATTGGGTCAAGAAGTTGAAGTGGTTGTATTAGACGTTCAAGAAGCTAAGCACCGTATTTCTCTAAGTATGAAGCAAGCTCAAGAGAACCCTTGGGAGTCTTTTGAAGGCAGCTTCACGAAAGGCGACAAGATCAATGTAGTGGTTAAATCAATCACTGACTTTGGTTTGTTTGTTGGTCTTCCAGGCGGCATTGATGGCTTGATTCACTTGGCTGATATCTCATGGGAGAAGCAATCTGCAGATCAAATCGTTTCTGATTTCTCGAAAGGTCAAGAACTTGAAGTTGTAATCCTTAACATTGATGCTGAAAAAGAGCGTATTTCTCTAGGCATTAAGCAAATGGTTGAAGATGACTTCTCTCAATACGCAAACTCTAATGGCAAAGGTTCGATCGTTAAAGGTACTGCTGTTGAAGTAGATGCAAGAGGCGCAGTCATTGAGCTTGCTGAAGGCGTTACTGGTTACTTACGTGTTTCTGAAATCTCACAAGATCGTATTGAAGACGCTTCAACAGTGATCAAGCAGGGTGCAGAGTTAGAGGTTGTCATTACTCAAATCGACAGAAGAACGAGAAAAATTGCACTAAGCATTAAAGCGAAAGATTCAGTAGAAGAAAAAGCAGCGATGGACGACTACAATGCGCAAGTATCAGGCTCTGGCAGTTCGACTTTCGGTGATTTACTTAAACAAGCGAAAGATAAGTAATAATCATAGTTAGCCATCACGCATTGTGTGGTGGCTTATTCTCAATGAAAAAAACAAACCTTATTGAGTTTATCTCAAACACTTGTAACTTATCTCGCACAGAGGCAAAGCGCTCTGTTGAGGTGATTATTGACGAGCTGAGTAAGGCAATTATTTCGGGTGACGGTGTTGAAATACGCGGCTTTGGTGGCTTCTCTAGAAAGCACCGTAAAAGTAGAGTGGGTATCAATCCAAAAACCAGTGAAAAAACTGCAGTTGCAGAGAAATATGTACCTTTTTTTAAGCCAGGAAAACAGCTTAGAGAGTCGGTAAATAAAGACTGATTTACGATTGATTATTACTCGCTTGTTGAGTATAATTTCTCGTTTTTGACAAAGCACACAAGTTCAGTTATTTTGAACTTGCGACAAGCTTTTTTTTGGGGGCGTTAGCTCAGTTGGTAGAGCACCGGACTTTTAATCCGATGGTCGAGCGTTCAAGTCGCTCACGCCCCACCATATTTAATAAGGCCTTACAGCGATGTAAGGCCTTTTTTATGTGTTTAAATATTTTTTGGGTACACAATGGGTACACATTCATCTATTCGGATGCGATGGCGCCATAAATTAATGCACCCACCATTAATTCAACAAATGCCATCGCTGAATTTTACGAGATGTATGAAGCCTTAAGAGCGGTAGCAACTGAAACCTTTATTATAGCTACTGCAGAAGCAAGGACTTTGTACGAGCAAACTGTCGAGCCTGTTGAAGATGAGTATGATAGAGCTATAGAGGGCATTGCAATAAAGAGAGATGGTCTTTTATGGCAAGCATATGATGCAAAAAAAAGGAGGGGGGCTGTACTCGTCGCACTTTCTTCTTCAGGGTAAAATCAACCTTCTATCGACATTCTTTGACATACTTTGACACATTTGTAAGAATATAATCTATTTACAGTGCAGGTATGTTAAATTGCTTTTTAGTCAACAATTATATTTGTTATATAGATGAATAAAATCGCTCTTATCGACGATGATCTGGAAATACGTCGGTTGTTAGACCAATACTTTGTAAAAAACGGATTTGAGGTGTCAGATTTCGCTGATGGTGAGAGCTTTTTGACGGAGGATTGCAAGCAATTTAACATAGTTATTTTGGATATTGGCTTGCCAGGTATGGACGGCCTAGAGGTGTGTCGTAAGCTTCGTCAAAACTCTTCGATTCCGATTATTATGCTCACTGCTGCCAGTGATGACTTTGATCGAATTTTGGGATTAGAGCTGGGAGCGGATGATTATGTGAGCAAGCCTTTTAATCCGAGAGAGTTGCTTGCCCGAGTTAAGGCATTGCTTCGTCGTGTAAGTGTCGAAGATGATACCACTGATTCTCGTATACACATAAACCATGTTGCCAGAAGTGTGACTATCGACAGTGTGCAAGTAGAATTGACTGGCGCTGAGTTTGACTTGCTTTGTGTTTTGCACAAGCAAGCTGGAACTGTTCTGACTAGAAATGAAATCGGTGAATTGTTGCGTGGTAGAAGAACGCAACCGTTTGATCGATCTATTGATACGATAGTTAGTCGTCTTCGCCAAAAACTTGCCGATTATTTTGAGGGTGAAATTATTCAAAGTGTACGCGGCAAGGGTTACACATTGCTTTCGAAATAAACCAAAACAAGTTGTGACACTGATTATGATTTTTTATTGGAGAGGGTTGTCACTGTTACATAACAACTGAACCTCATTGTAAGGGGATAGTTGTTTTGAATAATATTACAACTATGAATGATGGGGTTTAAAAACCGAATTCTACATTTTCTTTTGCCACAAACCATTGTGGCGAGAATGGCCGCTGTTCTATTTTCTGGAGTATTGCTTGCTCAGATATTAGGCACTGTTTATTGGGTTGGGCAAGTTGAGTCAGCTGAGAGAAACCGGCTGGTTGAGGTGTCACAATCCATGGGCTCTCGTATTGGGCAAACCGTTGGGTTTTTTGAAAAACTGCCAAAACAATACCGTCATATGGTTCTTGATCAGTTACGCGATATGGGAGGCACTCGCTTTTTTGTTTCCGTGAATAGGGAATTTATCGAGTTAGACCAAATAATTGAAACAGAGTTTTCGTCACTAGTTCGCAGTAACCTACAGTCGAGCATATTGGATCAAACAGGCGCTATTCATGAACTAACGATTCAATTTGTAGACTTTGATGATCTTAAAATATTATCGGGCGACAATACCATGGTTGACTTGCCACCAAAGTGGAAAAGATTTGCTTTGCTGGAACCTGGCGATTCAAGCCCTTTTGCCGTTGTTCAATTTCCGATAGACAAGGAGTGGATGTATCTAACTACAGTTGTGCCGAATGGTGGTGTAATGCTCGGCACCAATTGGATTAGTGGTGAACGCATAATAAGCCTTGTCGGAGTTTCTATTGCGGTGCTACTGTTTATGATTATATTGATTCGCTGGGTTGTTTTGCCATTCAAGTTATTGGCGAGCCAGGCCGACCACTTGGGGAAGGGGCGTAATCCGCGACAATTGGTTGAGAGTGGCTCTAAAGAAGTGGCAACAACAATCAGAGCGTTTAATGCTATGGCTAGACGTATTCAAAAGTTTATCTCTGAAAGGGAGCAGTCATACGCCGCTATCTCGCACGACTTAAAAACACCATTAACGAGAGCGCGCCTTAGGGTTGAAGAAATGGATGAAAGCGAGATGAAAGAAAACCTCATTGGAGATTTGGAGTATCTTGACCAGATGGTAAAAGGTAGCCTGCAAGTAATGACAGATGGCACTATTTATGAAAACTCTACGACTATTAATTTAAACAACTTACTGGATGAATTGACCAGTAAAGAAAAAATTCTTGGTTTGCCTATTGCACTTAAGATGCAGGAGAACATGACAATCAATGGGCGAGCTATCGCAATCGAAAGGCTTTTCTCTAATTTGATAAATAATGCCCTAACCTACGGCAAGGGCGTTGAAATCAAAGGAACAAAGCAAGTCAACGGACTCCTAATAAAAGTCATGGATCGAGGGCCAGGTTTATGTGATGCAGAAAAAGCTAATGTATTTGAGCCGTATTATCGTCTAGAACAACACCTCTCCAGTAGTCATTCTGGCCTAGGTTTAGGTATCGTGCGTAACATTGTAAACCTCCATGGCGGCGATATTGAATTAAAGGATCGTCAAGGAGGCGGTCTGATTGTCGAGATTTATTTCCCTTTGTAATGTTTTGCCACATTATGTAGTATTTAGCCACATAGACGCTCTTAGAATTCCTAGTGTGTTCCAATGTAGGGGCATAAAACTAAATAAAAGGAAAAAACTATGAAAAACAATAAAAAAGTTTCGGCGATTGCTGCAGCTGCCATTATGGCAAGCTCGACAGCGGTTATGGCCGGTGAAGTTGAAGTACTACATTGGTGGACAAGTGGCGGTGAAGCTGCTAGTGTTGGGTATTTACAGGACAAGTTAAGCGATGCTGGCGTTAGCTGGACTGATTTTGCCGTTGCTGGTGGTGGTGGTGAAAACGCCATGACTGTTCTTAAATCTAGAGCTATCTCGGGCAACCCGCCTACAGCAGCTCAAATCAAAGGCCCTTCAATTCAAGAATGGGGTGATTTAGGATTTTTAGCTGATATCGATGCTGTTGCTCAAGCAAACGACTGGGACAGTCTTTTACCTAAAGTTGTTTCAGACGTAATGAAGCACAATGGTAAATATGTTGCTGCGCCAGTTAACGTTCACAGAGTTAACTGGATGTGGTCTAATCCTGAAGTGTTCCGTGCAGCGGGTGCTACTATCCCTACAACATGGGATGATTTCATGGTACAGGCTAAGAAAATTCAAGATGCTGGTTATATTGCTTTAGCGCACGGCGGACAAGCTTGGCAGGATGCTACGTTATTCGAAGCAGTTGTACTTGGTGTTGGTGGTGCAGACTACTACAAGAAGGCTTTTGTTGAAACAGACATGAGCGCACTTCAGAGTGATACGACGTTAGCGGTATTTGAAACGTTTGGTCAATTGCGTCAGTTTATTGATACTAACTCACCTGGACGTGATTGGAACGTAGCTACTTCAATGGTTATCAATGGCGAAGCAGCGATGCAGATCATGGGTGACTGGGCGAAAGGTGAATTCAAAGTAGCTGGTAAGAGTGTTGGTACTGATTACACATGTACTGCTGCGCCAGGTACTTCAGGTACGCACACGTTCAACATCGACTCTTTTGCATTCTTTGCGCAAGCAGATGCAAGCGCCACTGCGGCTCAGGCAGTTATGGCTGCGGAAATTCTTGGTAGCGACTTCCAAGAAGTATTCAACCTTAACAAAGGTTCAATTCCTGCACGCTTAGGCATGTCACGTGATAAGTTCGATTCATGTGCCCATGATTCAATGGATGCATTTGTTGCGAGCTCTCAAACTGGCGGCCTAGTACCGAGCTTTGCCCACGGCATGGCTGTTTCATCAGCAGTTTCTGGTGCGATTTATGACGCTGCTACAAACTTCTTTAACACAAATCAAAGTGCAGAAGAAGGTGTAAGACAATTGGTTGGTGCGATTGCAGCAGCTAAATAAAGTGCAGTAATTATTAAGCATTAGGCAAATTACTCTCCTTTTTTGCCAACTCGCTTAATAGGCACAAGCAGGGCGCTCAGTTTCAGCATGAGCGCCCTACTTTTTTATAGATTGATCGGCATGATTGAATTAAAAAATGATAATCACGTTGTTGTTAGTACAAGTAATTAAATTACAATCGCATTGATAAAAGGAATCACAGTGCTAAACTTATTAGAAAAACACCTTCCAAAAATTGTTATTGCCCCCACAACAGTGGCGATGATAGTGTGTATGTATGGCTTCATTTTATGGACGGGTCTATTGTCGTTCACGAAAAGTCGGATGATGCCGCAATGGGACTTCGTCGGATTTGAGCAGTATGTACGTTTATTTGATAATCCAAGGTGGCATATTGCACTTGATAATCTATTTATATTTATATTTTTATTTATTGCCATCTCATTAGTTTTAGGGCTTTTATTGGCAATATTTCTTGATCAAAGAATTCGTAATGAGGGTGCAATCCGAACCATTTATTTATATCCAATGGCCATATCGTTTATTGTTACCGGTACCGCCTGGAAGTGGATTCTTAACCCCGGTCTTGGTATCGAAAAATTACTCCGTGATATGGGCTTCGTGGATTTTGAATTTCGTTGGCTTGTTGATCCAGATATGGCAATTTACACCATAGTAATAGCTGCCGTGTGGCAATCCAGTGGCTTTGTTATGGCCATGTTTTTGGCTGGATTACGTGGTGTTGATGACAACCTCACCAAGGCGGCCAAGATTGATGGGGCATCAGCCATAAGATTGTATTGGCACATTATTTTACCCATAATGCGACCTGTGTTCTTTAGCGCTATTGTTATTCTGACTCATATTGCAATTAAAAGTTTTGACTTGGTGCAGGCGCTTACAGGTGGCGGGCCTGGGTATGCCTCTGATTTACCGGCTAATTTTATGTACACTTTTGCCTTCAATAGGGCGCAGATGGGGGTGGGTGCCGCAAGTGCCATGATTATGTTGTTTGGGGTTCTGGCTGTTCTTATTCCTTATTTATATTCTGAACTGCGGGAGAAAAAATCATGAATCTGAAAATGTTATCTGGTATCAGTCTTGGTCGAGTGGCAATCTATTTAATCCTGATTGTATTCGCCTTGCTTTATTTAGCCCCTCTGTACGTGATGCTCACCACATCACTTAAAGACATTGAAGAAATTCGTAGTGGTAATTTACTGGCCCTACCGAATGATCCTACTTTTTATGCGTGGATTAAAGCCTGGTCTTCCGCTTGCACTGGCAGTGAATGTAATGGCCTTGCTCCTTTTTTCTGGAATAGTGTGAAGATAGTGGTTCCAGCGGTATTAATCTCAACTGTTGTTGGTGCATTTAATGGCTATGTTTTGGCGAAATGGAAGTTTAAAGGAAGTGAGCTGTTGTTTGGCGCACTACTGTTCGGTTGTTTTATTCCATTTCAGGTAATTTTATTGCCAATGGCAATATTGCTGGCGAAATTAGGCTTGGCAAATACTGTATCTGGGTTGGTATTGGTGCATGTGATATATGGTGTCGCCTTTACAACATTATTTTTTCGTAATTATTATGTTGGCATTCCAACCGAACTGGTTCGTGCCGCACAACTTGATGGCGCTGGTTTTTTAAATATTTTTAGACATGTTTTCCTACCGCTGTCGACACCCATCTTTGTGGTAACAATAATCTGGCAGTTTACTCAAATATGGAACGATTTTTTATTTGGTGTGGTTTATTCAGGACCAGGAACCCAGCCGATTACTGTGGCATTGAACAATTTGGTCAATACTTCAATTGGCGGTAAAGAATATAACGTGGATATGGCGGCAGCCATTATCGCTGCGCTACCGACCCTGTTCGTTTATGTGGTTGCAGGAAAATATTTTGTACGTGGCCTAACCGCCGGAGCTGTGAAAGGCTAGTAATAGTAAATTTATAAGACAAATAATAACTAACCAAATGGACAACAATATGGGACATATACAACTTAACAATATCTGCAAGTCTTTTGGCTCGACAGAGGTGCTCAAAAACATTGATCTTGAAATTCAAGATGGTGAATTTTTAATTTTAATCGGGCCATCCGGTTGTGGCAAGTCCACTCTTATGAACTTAATTGCCGGTCTTGAGGATATTACCAGTGGAGAGATTGTCATTGGTGGTAGCGATGTATCTGATAAGTCGCCAAAAGACAGGGACATTGCCATGGTGTTTCAGTCGTATGCATTATATCCAACAATGAGTGTTGGAAGAAATATCAGTTTTGGCTTGGAGATGCGTAAAGTGCCAAAAGCAAAGCGGGAAAAAATTGTTGCCGAGGTGGCAGAGCTGCTTCAGATTAATCATCTTTTGGATCGCAAACCCGGCCAGCTGTCCGGCGGACAGCGTCAACGGGTAGCCATGGGACGAGCTTTGGCGCGATCACCAAAAGCTTTTTTATTTGATGAGCCGTTATCTAATTTAGATGCGAAACTCAGAGTTGAGATGCGTACTGAAATTAAGAAATTGCATCAACGTCTGGGCACAACTATTGTTTATGTGACGCATGATCAGGTCGAAGCAATGACCTTGGCTGATAGAATTGCTGTATTGAAAGATGGTGTGGTACAACAACTGGGAACGCCCTACGAAATATACAATGATCCAGTCAATCATTTTGTTGCTGATTTTATGGGCTCTCCTGGAATGAACTTTGTTGAGTGTGTTGTTTTTAATGACAAATTGATTATTGAGAGTGCCTCGAAAAGTTATCAGTTAGCGGTGCCCTGTGCAAAAGCGATAAAAGATTCGGGTTTGGAGAGCGTGCTATTGGGTATACGCCCGGAGATGCTTACCGATCCCAAGCCGTATGACGATAGTGGGTTTGTTCAAGAAGTGTGTTTTGATGTGGAAGTTGTTGAACCAATGGGTGCCGATACAGTAGCGATTGGCAAATGGAACGACACTGAAGTGCAGGTTAGGTTAAGCCCAGAATCGGGTGAAGTGGCAGGTGAGGGTTTTACTCTGCAGGTTGACACAAGTAAGTCGATTATTTTTGATCCGCGTTCGGGTAATCGAATTCGCTAACAGGTTGAGCATATATACATTTTTAATAATGGAGAGGCGGCAATTATAAATACGCTTGCAAAATTATCTGGAGCTATTAAGTGAGATTCGGAATTTTAGGTGAGGCAAAAATAGCTCGTGAATGGCTTGTGCCAGCAATTATCGAAGCTGGACATGAGGTTACCCATCTTGGACGCAGGAACCCCTGTCAAGAAGCCTTACCCGAAATTTATCAAGACATTATTGAAACTGATTATGAGAGCTTGTTGGCAGAACCAACTATTGATGCAATCTACAATCCTTTACCAAATCACCTTCATGTGCCATATTCCATCGCCGCACTCCAATCAGGCAAACACGTACTCTGTGAAAAACCTGTCGCATTAAATATAAAAGAGTTGAAGCAACTTGAAACAGTGGCCAGTAAAAGTGGCTGTTATTTTCAAGAGGCCTTTATGATTCCACACCATCCGCAGTGGCAATGGTTACAAAAATTAGATATTGGTAAAATTCAATCAGCACATTTTATTTTTAGCTACCCCCAACAACCCCCTGGTAACTTTAGAAATCGTTCAACGGATGGCGGCGGCCCTCTATATGATATTGGTTGTTACGCTATTTTGACCGGTTGTTTGCTTTTTGGAGGCATGCCTGAAGTTATCTCAGCAGTTGCAATAATGAGTGACAAATATGATGTCGAGAAACAAGTTGATGCTGTACTTAGGTGGCCGAATGGTGCAATTCT
>Ga0209494_1000012_pt1 | contig 129840 bp, 133 predicted proteins | sample EN1Hudseemescosm_FD_184628 | JGI IMG/M metagenome (GOLD analysis project Ga0209494, IMG submission 184628) | Methane-oxidizing microbial communities from mesocosms in the Hudson Canyon - EN1B Hudson Canyon (SPAdes) (version 2) | ecosystem: Environmental > Aquatic > Marine > Cold seeps | place... | reverse complement strand
TAACGTGAAGATGTCAGTAGAGCTACTTGCACCGATCGCTATGGAAGAAGGTTTAAGATTCGCAATCAGAGAAGGCGGCCGTACAGTGGGTGCGGGTGTTGTATCTAAGATTACGCAGTAATTAGTTTTAACGAGTCAGTCTCGGCTTATGCTGAGGCTGATTTATGATGATTTTAGGCAAGTGGCTCAATTGGTAGAGTGGCGGTCTCCAAAACCGTTGGTTGGGGGTTCGAGTCCCTCCTTGCCTGCCAAATTTAAAGGATAGATGTGGCTAAGAACGCAGACAATCAAAAACAAGGCTTAGGTAAATTGAATGGTGTTTTATCGCTTGCTATATTAATAGCATCGATTGCATTATTTTATTTAGAACCATTGACGCAGGTTGCACTTTACAAGGTGCTTATTTTGCTCGTTGGTGTTGTTGTTGCAGCATTTGTATTTACTCAGTCTTCGCAAGGTGAAAGATTTACCCACTTTGCTAAAGAGACAAGAATTGAATTACGAAAGGTTGTTTGGCCAACTCGTGAAGAAACGCTCAAGACAACTGGCATGATTATGGTTGCGGTTGTGATTGTATCCATCTTTCTGATGATTGTTGATGCATTCTTCACTTGGGGTGTGCAATCAATTAGCTCGTTTTAACACTTTAACTGAAGGATTCTAATGTCTAAGAAGTGGTTTGTAATACACGCAAGAAGCGGCTACGAAGCGAAAGTTAAAAAGTCGATTGAAGATGCTATCGATCTGGCCATTAAAGAAAAGCAGCTAGAAGAAGGTCTGATTGGTGAAATCATGATCCCTACTGAGCAAGTGGTTGAGCTTAAGGGTGGAATGAAGAAAGAAACAGAGCGCAAGTTCTTTCCTGGCTACATGTTGGTTAACATGGAGTTAACAGAGCCTACTTGGTTATTAATAAAAAATACCAATAACGTCATGGGCTTTATCGGTGGTTCATCGGGTAAGCCATCACCTATTACCCAAAGAGAAGTGGATAGGATTCTTGCACGTGTGCAAGAGGGCGCAGACAAACCAAAACCAAAGGTGGCGTTTCAACCGGGTGAAGAAGTACTGGTTATTGATGGCCCATTTAATGAATTTAACGGCACCGTTGAAAGTGTCGATTATGAAAAGAGCTTGTTAACTGTAGAAGTATTAATTTTCGGACGTACAACTGCAGTTGAGCTGGAGTTTTCTCAAGTCGAGAAAACATAGCACAACCTTAGGGTTGTAAACTAACGGGGAGCTTAACGGCGCTTGCACCCATAGGAGAAAGAAATGGCAAAAAAAATTGAGTCATATATTAAGTTGCAGGTACCTGCAGCGGAAGCAAATCCATCACCACCGGTTGGTCCAGCATTGGGTCAACATGGTGTTAATATTATGGAATTCTGCAAAGCGTTTAATGCGAAAACTCAGGACCTTGATAAAGGCATGGCTGTGCCAGTTATTATCACTGTCTATAACGACCGTAGCTTTACGTTTATTACGAAAACACCACCAGCAGCCGTTTTGCTTCGCAAAGTAACGGGCATTGCTAAAGGTAGTGGTGAGCCACACATAAATAAAGTGGGTACGGTAACCCGTGCACAACTTGAAGAAGTGGCAAACATTAAGATGAAAGATTTAAATGCTAATGACATCGATGCAGCTGTGCAAATTATTGCTGGTACTGCACGTTCGATGGGCCTAGTGGTGGAGGGTTAATCATGGCTAATGTAACTAAAAAACAAAAAGACAACCAAACAAAAATTAAAGTTGGTGTCCGCTACACAATGGCTGATGCTCTTAACTTAGTTAAAGAGTGCGCTTCAGCAAAGTTTGATGAGTCTGTTGATGTAAGTATCAACCTTGGTATTGATGCGAAAAAATCAGACCAAAACGTTCGTGGCGCAGTGACATTGCCAAATGGCACTGGAAAAACGGTTCGCGTTGCGGTATTTACTCAAGGTGAAAACGCACAAAAAGCAACTGACGCAGGTGCTGACGTTGTTGGTATGGAAGACTTGATGAAGTCAATGCAAGACGGTGATTTAAACTATGACGTTGTTATCGCATCGCCAGATGCAATGGGTGTTGTTGGTCGACTAGGTCAAGTATTAGGTCCGCGTGGTCTAATGCCAAACCCTAAAGTGGGCACAGTAACGCAGGACGTTGCCACTGCTGTAAATAATGCAAAAGCCGGTCAAGTTCGTTACCGAGCTGATAAAGCGGGCATTGTTCACGGTTGTGTAGGTAAGGCTTCTTTCGATCCAAAAGCTTTGGAAGAAAATATTACAGCATTGTTGGATGCGCTTAAAAAATCTAAGCCAAGTTCAGCAAAAGGTGTTTACTTCCAAAAGATGAATGTTTCTTCAACAATGGGTCCAGGCCTATCAGTTGATTTATCAAGCGTCGATATCTAATGATTTACCAGTGGTTGGCTACGGTTGATCACGAAAAGAATTCTTTGGGCGACAAGGTAACTTGTTTAGCCTCAAAGACCATAGGTGCGATGAATTTTTCGGAATTTGTTGCTTAATAAATTGATCCTTCAATTTGCCTATGTAGAGGGTATGCGAATACCTTGTGGCGAAAGTTATTTTATATAGCTTTCTTTTTATAATTGTTCAGGAGAGACTATGGCTCTAAATCTTGAAGCAAAAAAGGCAGTTGTCGAACAGGTAAACGCAGTAGCATCTACTGCAATTTCTGTTGGCGCAGCCGAGTATCGCGGATTGACAGTTGAACAAATGACTAACTTGCGTACTTCTGCAATAGATGCGAATGTATCTTTGCGTGTTGTAAAAAACACACTTGCAAAAAGAGCGCTAGCGGAAACTGGTTGTGAGTGTATCTCACCAGTATTAAGCGGTCCTGTTATCTTAGGTTTTTCGCAAGAAGATCCAGGTGCAGTAGCCCGTGTTTTCCGTGCATTCATGAAAGAAAATGATGCGTTAGTTGTTAAGGGTTTGGGAGTTTCGGGCGAATTTGTTGACGCAGATCAGCTGAAACGTATCGCAGACCTACCAACGAAAGATCAAGCAATTAGTATGGTTATGGCGTTAATGCTTGCTCCAACTGAGAAGCTAGTAAGAACTTTGAATGAAGTTCCTACCAAGCTAACTCGTGTTGTCGCAGCTGTTCGTGACCAAAAACAATAAATAATAATATAAAGAGGAGTAAATATCATGGCATTATCAAATGACGATATTTTAAATGCAATTGCAGATATGTCTGTAATGGATGTTGTTGAACTAGTTTCAGCAATGGAAGAAAAATTTGGTGTTTCAGCAGCAGCAGTTGCAGCAGCACCAGCGGCAGCAGCAGATGCAGGCGCAGCAGTTGAAGAGCAAACTGAATTCAATGTCGTTCTAACGAGCTTCGGCGAGAAGAAAGTTGCTGTAATTAAAGCTGTTCGTGGTATCACAGGCCTAGGTCTTAAAGAAGCGAAAGATTTAGTTGAAAGTGCACCAGCACCAATTAAAGAAGGCGCAGAAAAAGGCGAAGCAGAAGAGTTAAAAAAGCAGCTTGAAGAAGCCGGCGCTAGCGTAGAAATTAAGTAATTCCTTCAACGCTAATAACCAAAATCCCCACCAGGGGATTTTGGTGTTTTTATTCAGAAGAAATTCTGAATCACAATTTATCGATTAATACGGGGTATTCATGACTTATTCGTTCACTGAGAAAAAGCGCATTAGAAATAATTTTGGTACTAGGAAATCGGTTCTGACAGAGCCAGATTTATTGTCCATTCAGATTAACTCATTTAATACTTTTATTCAAGCTGGAGCAACTGAAAAGCAAGATGTTGGCCTTCATGCGGTTTTTCAATCGGTATTCCCTATTACAGCATTGAATGGTTATGCTGAAATTGAATATGTGGATTACGAGCTTCAAGACCCTAAGTACAGTGTCAAAGAATGCAAGCTTCGTGGTGTTACTTATGCAGCAACCATGCGTGTTAAGCTTAACCTTGCGCTATATGATAAAAATGGCTCAACGTTAAAGAAAAAACGTCGTGTTAAACAAGTTATTGAAGAGGATGTCTATTTAGGGCAACTGCCTTTAATGACGGACACTGGTACATTTGTTATTAATGGTACAGAGCGTGTTGTGGTTTCTCAGCTTCACCGTTCTCCGGGTGTTATTTTTGAACACGATAAAGGTAAAACACACTCATCGGGCAAGATATTATTCTCTTCTCGTATTATTCCTTACCGTGGATCATGGTTAGATTTCGAATTCGATCACCACGAGCATTTATACGTTCGAATTGACCGTCGCAGAAAACTTCCAGTAACAACATTGCTTCGTGCAATGGGTTTAAATGCGGAAAATATCCTAGATACTTTCTTTGATCACGTTGTGGTGAAAATGAAAGCTAAGTCGTGTGATTTAGTGATGGACCCCTCACGTCTTCGCGGCGTTATTGCTGAGTTTGATATTAAGGCAGGTAAAGACCTAATCGTGGAGAAAGGTCGTCGTATTACTGCAAAACACACTAAATTATTAGAAAAATCCGGCGTTAAGGTAATCAATGCACCGCTTGAATATCTTTTGGGCAAGGTTCTGGCCATCGATATTATCGATACGGATACCGGCGAAATTCTTCTTCCTGCAAACACTTTATTAACTGAAGAGTCGCTTGAAATATTGAGCGAAACAAAGGTTAAAAAAATCGACATTCTCTACATCAATGATGCTGAGAATGGCGCCTATATTGCAGACACTTTGCGCCTTGATGACCTGCAAACTGAAATCGAAGCACGTATGTCGATTTACCATGTAATGCGTCCAGGTGAGCCAGCTACAGAAGATGCGGTGAACACGCTGTTCTCGAACTTATTCTTTAGTCCAGATCGCTACGATCTATCACGTGTTGGCCGTATGAAGCTTAATCGCCGCCTAGGCATTGCCTCTGAAACAGGTGAGCACGTATTGACTCACGATGATATTGTTAATGTTATCAAGCAATTGGTTGATATTAAGAACGGCCACGACGTCGTTGACGATGTTGATACGCTAGCAAACAGACGTGTTAGAGCAATTGGTGAAATGATTGAAAACCAATTCAGAATTGGCCTTGTTCGTGTTGAAAAAGCCGTTAAAGAGGGCTTAAACTTAGCTGAAACGGACGAATTAACACCACAAGACTTGATTAATTCGAAGCCAGTATCTGCGGCAGTTAGGGAATTCTTTGGTTCTTCGCAGTTATCTCAGTTTATGGACCAAGTGAATCCTCTATCGGGCGTGACTCACAAACGCCGTATTTCGGCCTTAGGTCCGGGTGGTTTGACTCGTGAACGCGCTGGTTTTGAAGTTCGTGACGTTCATCCTTCGCACTACGGCCGCCTATGTCCAATTGAGACACCAGAAGGCCCAAACATTGGTTTGATTAACACACTTGCGGTTTATGCGAAAACCAACGAATATGGATTCTTAGAAACACCTTACCAAGTGGTTAAGAGTGGTTTGGTTACAGATGAAATTATTTATGTATCGGCGATTGATGAGATTAGCCATACAATTGCTCAAGCAAATGTTACAGTGGATACTAAAGGCCGTCTAGAGGACGACTTGGTTCCAGCTCGCCACAAAAACGAATTTGTTTTGGTTGAAAAAGATGAAATCACATTGATTGACATCGATTCTAAGCAAATCGCTTCGGTTGCGGCATCACTTATTCCATTCTTGGAGCATGACGATGCTAACCGTGCCTTGATGGGTTCAAACATGCAGCGTCAAGCGGTGCCAGTACTTCGCGCTGAAAAGCCGTTGGTTGGTACAGGTATTGAGCGAGTTGTTGCAACAGACTCTAGAGTTTGTGTAACAGCTGAGCACGGCGGTGTTGTTGAAGCAGTTGATGCGTCAAGAGTCGTTATTCGTGTGGATGCAAAAAAAGCAAAAGCTGGCGAATTGGGTGTTGATATTTACAGCCTAACAAAATACGCCCGTTCTAACCAGAACACATGTATTAACCAAAAACCATTAGTGAAGCCTGGCGATAAGATTGTTGCTGGTGACGTTTTAGCTGACGGCCCGTCAACCGACTTAGGTGAATTGGCCCTTGGTCAAAACATGATGATTGCCTTCATGCCATGGAATGGTTACAACTTTGAGGACTCTATTCTTATTTCAGAGCGCGTTGTTCAAGAAGATCGTTACACATCGATTCACATTGAGGAATTAACAGCCTATGCTCGTGATACTAAGTTGGGCTCAGAGGAGATTACCGCGGACATTCCAAATGTCAGCGAATCCGCCCTAGCAAAACTTGATGAAGTTGGTATTGTCTACGTCGGTGCCCGTGTTAAAGGCGGCGACATTTTGGTTGGTAAGGTAACACCTAAGAGTGAAACAGCCCTTTCTCCAGAAGAGAAATTACTGCGCGCTATCTTTGGTGAAAAAGCTAACAACGTTAAAGATACATCGCTTCGTGTTGGTGCCTCTAAATCTGGCGTGGTGATTGACGTACAAGTCTTTACCCGCGATCGTGTTGAAAAAGACGCGCGCGCCCTTGAGATTGACGAAGATCGTTTAGAAAAAATTAAAAAAGATATTGACGATGAGTTTGGCATCATTGACGAGGATATTTTCCGTCGCGTTCGCGCCAAGCTTTCTGGCAATATTGTCACTAAGGGTGCAGACACTGTTAAATTGGGCGATAAATTATCGGCCAAGTCGCTTAAGTCACTTGACAACGCTGAAGTTGCAAAATTGAAAGTTGAAGATGCTGATGTTAATAAAGAAGTAGCAACATTGGTTAAGCAAGCGAAAGCAAAGCAAGAGGAGTTTGATGAGTTCTTAAAAGTAGAGCACGCCAAAATTTTAGAAGGCGCTGAATTACCGCCGGGTGTTTTGAAGATGGTTAAGGTTTATGTAGCAACACGTAAAACACTTCAAGTGGGTGATAAGATGGCGGGTCGTCACGGTAATAAGGGTGTTATTTCACGCGTATCGCCAGTTGAAGACATGCCTCATCTAGAAGACGGGACACCAGTTGACGTGGTGCTTAATCCATTAGGTGTACCATCGCGTATGAACGTTGGACAAGTACTTGAAGTTCACTTGGGTTGGGCTGCAAAAGGCCTTGGCCACAAGATTGGTGCAATGCTTGATCAGCATCAAAAAGATACGGTTAAAGAAGTTCGCGACCTACTTGAGAAAATTTATAACAGCTACGGAAAAATCGAAGATCTGAATTCATTCTCGGATGATGAAATTTTAGAATTGGCGCACAACCTTCGTACCGGTGTGCCAATGGCAACGCCAGTTTTTGATGGTATTTCGGAAGCAGATATCAAGTCGTTATTAACGATGGCGGATCTTCCTGAGTCAGGTCAAATTCAGTTGTATGATGGCCGCACAGGTGACGCCTTTGATCGTCATGTGACGGTTGGTTATATGCACATGTTGAAGCTGAATCACTTAGTTGACGATAAGATGCATGCCCGTTCTACCGGTCCTTATTCATTAGTAACGCAGCAGCCACTGAGTGGTAAAGCGCAATTTGGTGGCCAGAGATTTGGTGAGATGGAAGTTTGGGCCCTTGAAGCTTACGGTGCCGCTTACACACTTCGTGAAATGCTAACAGTGAAGTCGGATGACGTTGCTGGTCGTGCGAAGATGTATAAAAATATTGTTGATGGTGAAAATCGTACTGAGTCGGTGATGCCGGAGTCGTTCAACGTTCTGATTAAAGAAATTCGTTCGTTGGGTATTGATATTGAGCTTGAGCAAAATTAAATTAGGAGAATAACTTGAAAGATTTATTACAAATTTTAAAGCAGCAAAATAAAGAACAAGATTTTGACTCGATTAGAGTTGGTCTAGCATCTCCAGAGAAAATTCGCTCATGGTCTTTTGGTGAGGTTAAAAAGCCTGAAACCATTAATTACCGTACTTTCAAGCCTGAGCGTGAAGGTCTTTTCTGTGCCAAAGTATTTGGCCCAATGAAGGACTTTGAATGTTTATGTGGCAAATACAAACGGATGAAATTCCGCAACGTTGTATGTGAAAAATGTGGCGTTGAAGTAACGCTTTCAAAGGTTCGTCGCGAACGCATGGGCCATATCGAGTTGGCTGCACCAGTTGCCCATATTTGGTATCTTAAATCTCTACCTTCACGCCTCGGTCTTTTATTGGACATGACGTTGAAAGACATTGAGCGCGTACTTTACTTTGAAGCGTTTTTGGTTACTGACGCTGGTAACACGCCTTTGGTTAAAAAACAACTTCTTACCGAAGAGATGTATTACGATGCTCTTGACGAATATGGTGATGATGAGTTTGTTGCTAAAATGGGTGCGGAAGCAATCCAGGACGTCCTTGCGGAAATGCAGCTTGTAAAAGAAGCGGCGAATCTTCGGGAAGATGCACTAAGCACAAAATCTCAAACTAAATTAAAGAAGATCAACAAGCGCCTTAAGCTGGTTGATTCATTAATCCAGTCTGGTAACAAGCCAGAGTGGATGGTACTTAAAGTATTACCGGTTCTTCCGCCTGATTTACGTCCTTTGGTGCCACTAGATGGTGGTCGTTTTGCGACCTCTGACCTTAACGACTTATACCGTCGCGTTATTAACCGTAACAACCGTTTGGCTCGCCTATTAGAGCTAGACGCTCCTGAGATTATTGTACGTAACGAAAAACGTATGTTGCAAGAGGCTGTTGACTCTCTTATCGATAACGGCCGTCGTGGTCGTGCGGTAATGGGTAATAACCGTCGTCCTTTGAAGTCAATTGCTGACATGATCAAAGGTAAACAAGGTCGTTTCCGTCAGAATCTACTCGGTAAGCGAGTGGACTATTCCGGTCGTTCGGTTATTGTTTGTGGACCGTACCTTAAATTACACCAGTGTGGCCTTCCGAAGAAGATGGCATTGGAGTTGTTCAAACCATTTATTTACAATCGTTTGATTGCCACCGGTTTAGCTTCTACGATTAAAGCAGCGAAGAAAATGGTGGAAAGTGAGATTCCTGAAGTTTGGGATATCCTTGAGAAAGTTGTACATCAACATCCGGTACTTCTTAACCGTGCACCGACGCTTCACCGTTTAGGCATTCAAGCGTTTGAGCCGTTACTGATTGAAGGTAAGGCAATTCAGCTGCACCCACTCGTTTGTACGGCGTTTAACGCAGACTTTGACGGTGACCAAATGGCGGTACACGTGCCTCTATCTGAAGAAGCGCAACTAGAAGCCAGAACATTGATGTTGGCCTCTAATAACATTCTTCATTTGGCCAGTGGTGACCCGATCATTATTCCGTCACAAGACGTTATTTTGGGTCTTTACTACATGACGCGTGAGATGGTAAAGCAAAAAGGCGAGGGCATGATTTTTGCCAACGCTGGTGAGGCATTAAACGCCTACCAACAAGAGGTAGTCTCTCTACACGCTATGATAAAACTTCGTGTGCAAGATTATGAGAAGACCGACAACGGTTTTGAGCCAAGCTCAAAGCGCATCGTTGAGACAACGGTTGGTCGTGCAATCTTCTCTAGAATTATGCCAGAAGGCTTAAACTTTGATTTAATCAACGAAGCTTTGACCAAGAAGGTTGTGTCAAACCTGATTCACGTTTGTTACCGTACCCAAGAGCTAAAAGAAACGGTTATTTTTGCCGACCAAATGATGTACATGGGCTTTGAGTATTCAACAAAGTCGGGTATCTCATTCTGCTCGAATGATATGATCATTCCTAAAGAAAAAGCAGAAATGATTGAGACTGCTAACGCACAAGTTAAAGATGTGCAGCAACAGTTTGCCTCGGGTATTGTTACTAACGGTGAGCGTTATAACAAAGTGATTGATATCTGGTCACGTACCTCTGAAGAAGTAGCAAAAGCGATGATGGACAGGGTGGGCTTTGAAGACATTACCGATGCCAAAGGAAAAACAGAGAAAAAACCGTCGTTTAACTCGATTTATATGATGGCTGATTCTGGCGCCAGGGGTTCTCCAGCGCAGATCAGGCAGTTGGCTGGTATGCGTGGTCTAATGGCAAAGCCAGACGGCTCTATTATTGAAACGCCTATTACTTCAAACTTCCGTGAGGGTTTGAACAATATGCAATACTTCATCTCAACGCACGGTGCCCGTAAAGGTCTAGCCGATACAGCGCTTAAAACAGCCAACTCGGGTTACCTAACACGTCGTTTAGTTGACGTTGGTCAGGATCTCGTAATCACTGAAGAGAATTGTGGCACTGAAAATGGTCTAATCATGAAAGCTGTGATTGATGGTGGTAACGTATCTCAAACGTTGGGTGCAGCAGTACTTGGCCGTATTACAGCTGAAGATATTGCCTATCCAAACACAACCGATTTGTTCTTACCTAAAGATCATTTGATTAGCTTAAGTGATTCTGACAAGATTAATGAACTGGGCATTGAATCTATCAAAGCTCGCTCTCCGATTACTTGTGAGACGTCATACGGTGTATGCTCGTCATGCTACGGTAATGATATGGCACGCGGCCATAAGATTGGTGTTGGTGAGGCGATTGGTGTTATTGCCGCTCAGTCTATTGGTGAGCCGGGTACACAGCTAACGATGCGTACTTTCCATATTGGTGGTGCTGCAAGTTCATCAACTGCGGTGAACAGTATCAACATTAATACTGATGGTGTTGTTTACTTTGACAACATGAAGTCCATTCAAAACGCGAAGGGCGATTTGGTGGTGATCTCTCGTTCTGCAGAGGCTTCAGTTCGTAATGAATTGGGCCAAGAAAAAGAACGCTACAAGTTGCCGTATGGTGCTTTGGTTCATTATAAAGATGGCGGCAAAGTTAAAGCAAAAGATAAAATTGCTGACTGGGATCCGCACACTCATCCAATTATTGCAGAGTATTCGGGCCGTGTAATTTTCGTTGACTTCTCTGAAGGTGTTACCGTTAATAAGAGTTCAGACCCTATAACGGGCTTAAACTTCTTTGAAATGATTGATGAAGGCGAGCGTTCTGCTGCAGCGAAAGACTTAAAACCAATGATTAAGTTGGTTGATGATAAGGATAACGATCTCATCTTGTCAACACACTACTTGCCATCAGGCGTTAAACTAAACTTGGTTGACGGTCAGGCAATTGCTGCTGGTGAAATTCTTGCAAAGATTCCAAAAGCGGTTTCCAAGACAAGTGATATTACCGGTGGTCTGCCTCGTGTTGCCGATTTGTTCGAAGCACGTAAAGCGAAAGATCATGCAATCCTAGCTGAAACAACAGGCGTGGTAAGTTTTGGCAGTCCTACGAAGTCAAAAATACGCTTATTAATTACTAATGAAGCGGGTGAAGCGACAGAGATGATGATTCATCAGTGGCGTCAAATCAACGTATTCGACGGTGAAACCGTTGAAAAAGGTGATGTGATATCCGATGGCCCATCAAATCCTCATGATATTCTTCGCTTGCTTGGCGTTGAGCCTTTGGCAGATTACGTTGTGAAAGAAGTGCAAGCGGTTTACCGTCTACAAGGTGTGAAGATTTCTGATAAGCACATCGAAGTGATTGTGAAGCAAATGCTGAGAAAAGTTGAAATTCTTGATCAGGGTGCTTCGACGTACGTCAACGGTGAAACAGCCGAATACGTTCGTGTTGTTGAGATGAATAAGCAATTGAAAGCGCAAGGCAAAGATGCAATTAAGTACCAAAGATTGTTGATGGGTATTACTAAAGCGTCATTGTCAACAGAGTCGTTTATCTCTGCTGCATCATTCCAAGAGACAACTCGAGTATTGACAGAGGCTTCAATTACAGGCCGTATGGATGGACTTAGAGGCCTTAAAGAAAACGTTATCGTTGGTCGTTTGATTCCCGCGGGAACAGGCTTTACTTACCATAAAGAAAAAAAGCGTCGCAAGGTAGAGGAGACAATGCTTGTTACTGATGCTGAAGATGCATTATCGGCACAGCTCAGCGAAGTTGGTGCTGAGCAAAGCGAAGAATCTTAAGATTCATCTGAAAAACCCCTCTGAGTATTACTACTTAGAGGGGTTTTTTATTGTGCGCTCATAAATAAAGTCTTGCAAGCACTGGCCACCTGGCGTTAAAGCAAGCCAAAGTTTTTCTGGGTAAGTTAAAATGCTTCCATGGAAAAATCACACTTTAACGAACTCGTCGATCAAGGCTTTAATCACATACCCGTTTCTCGCGAGTTAATCGTTGATACCGATACGGCTTTGGCGCTGTATTTAAAGGTTGCCAACACCCCTTACAGTTATTTTTTAGAGTCTGTTCAAGGCGGTGAAAAATGGGGCCGCTACTCATTTATTGGACTTTGTGCGCAAACAGTTATTAAGGTCTTTGATTACCAAGTAACGATTGAGAAAAACGGCGCAGCCCTAGAGACGCAAGAAGTTGAAGACCCCCTTGCCTGGATTGAAGAATACCAAGCCCAATTCAAAGTGCCGAAATTAGACAATTTGCCAGATTTTAATGGTGGCTTGGTGGGGTATTTTGGTTATGAGATCATTCGCTATATTGAGCCGAAGCTGGCTCATTTGGATAAGCCAGATGAGCTGAATGTCGCTGACATTCTACTGATGCTATCCAATGACTTGCTGGTGGTTGACAACTTATCCAGTACCGCGCATATTATCACCCATATTAATCCTGAAGAGAGCCGTTACGAGGATGCGATTGCCCGATTGGATGAAATTGAGGCACAAATAAAAGAACCACTGGCTGAGCAAGCGAGTGAACCCGCCAATATTAAGGCAGAGGACTTTGTCTCCAGTTTTGGACGAGAGGATTTCATGCGCTCTGTCGAGGATATTCAGAAATACATAGTTGCCGGTGATGTTATGCAGGTTGTGCCTTCGCAGCGACTTAGTTGTGAATTTAAAGCTAAGCCGATTGATCTTTATCGCCAACTAAGAATCCTCAATCCGTCGCCTTATATGTACTTTTTGAATTTGGACGATGTCACTATTGTTGGCTCTTCGCCAGAAATTCTAACGCGCGTCGATAACAATAATATGGCCACGGTAAGGCCGATAGCCGGCACCCGATCACGAGGCAAAACAAAAGAAGAAGACTTGACTTTAGAAGTGGATTTATTGTCCGACCATAAGGAAATTGCAGAACACTTGATGTTGATTGACCTAGGAAGAAATGACCTTGGTAGGATTGCTAAAACAGGTACAGTGACACTCACCGATAAAATGTTTATTGAGCGTTATTCTCATGTGATGCACATCGTCTCCAATGTAGAGTGCGAACTGCAAGACGACATGAGTGCTATTGACGTGCTGAGGGCGACCTTCCCTGCCGGAACTTTAAGTGGCGCACCTAAGGTTCGAGCAATGGAAATTATTAACGATGTTGAGCCATTAAAACGCAATATCTACTCGGGCGCAATTGGTAATCTCTCATGGCACGGTGGCATGGATTTGGCGATTGCAATTAGAACGGCAGTAATCAAAGATGAAATGCTTTATGTGCAAGCTGGCGCCGGAATTGTTTACGACTCGGTTCCTGAATCCGAATGGCAAGAAACGATAGATAAGGCGCAAGCGCTTATTAGGGCTGCCGAAAAAATCTAAGGCTTTGTTGTTCTGCATTGGTGGAAATATATAAAACAATCCATTTTTTGCTAAAAATGCCCCAAGTTAGAGAGCTCTTTGTTTGTAAAATATAAGCTCTACTCGGTTAAATAATAACACTATAAATGCAAAATTCCGCTTTTGTTCATCTGCAATGCCAGAGCGAATATTCTGTCAAGAATAGCCTTATTCGAGTGCCAAAATTGATTGAGGGTATTAAGCAGGCTGGCATGAACGCTGTTGCGTTGACTGACGATATCAGTCTTTTTTCTGCGGTTAAGTTTTATCAGAAGGCTCGATCTGCTGGTGTTAAGCCACTATTTGGTGCAAAAATGTCACTGAGTTCTGATGAGGGCCGCTACGACGTTCTACTGCTTTGTCAAAATCATCAAGGCTACCTCAACCTATCTGAGCTTATTTCAAAAGCTTACCTTAATCAACAAGGTATAGAAGGCCCAAGCATTACTGAGGCGGAACTAGGGGCTTACCATACGGGTTTGTTGTTGATTGCAACACCAGTGAGTTCTGATGTTGCGCAATTATTACTCACCAATCAAGCGTTACTTGCCAGAGAAAAGGCGCAAAAATGGCAAAATATTTTTGGCGATCGTTACTATTTTGCAGTGCAAAGAACACTCAGGATGACCGATGAGCAACACCTTCATCTTGCCATAGACTTGGGCGTTCAGCTGGGTATTCCGGTTGTTGCAACTAACGATGTGCAATTTTTGTTGCAAAGTGATTATGAGGCCCACGAGGCGAGAATCTGTATTTCACAGGGCGGCTTGTTAGATGATGCCCGACGAGCAAAACATTTTAACGAAGCCCAGTATTTAAAAAGTGCTGATGAAATGTCGGCATTATTTGCAGATTTTCCACAATTATTGTCCAACACGGTTGAAGTGGCCAAGCGTTGTAATTTGCATTTTGAATTATTTAAAAAAAACTACCTTCCGCTTTTCCCAACGCCAGAAGGCGTGTCAATTGCTAGATTTTTTGAGCAAGAGTCTAAGCGGGGTTTGGCTGAACGACTCAAGGATAAAAAAGCTGATGTAAAGATGTATGCCGAACGTTTGCAGTTTGAGCTTTCGGTTATCTTGGAGATGGATTTTCCTGGCTATTTCTTAATTGTTTCTGACTTTATTCGCTGGGCAAAAGAAAATGGCATCCCTGTTGGTCCGGGGAGGGGCTCGGGTGCAGGCTCTCTGGTGGCTTGGGCACTATCAATTACCAACGTTGACCCGATTGAGCATGAGCTGCTTTTTGAGCGTTTTTTGAATCCAGAGCGTGTCTCCATGCCTGACTTTGATATTGATTTCTGCACTGACCGCCGAGACGAGGTGATTGAGTACGTTTCTCTTAAGTACGGTCAAGAAAAAGTGTCGCAAATTATCACCTACGGTACGATGGCTGCTAAAGGCGTGGTACGTGATGTGGGCAGGGTGTTGGGCCACCCTTACGGTTTTAGTGACACAATTTCAAAGCTCATTCCTAACGAACTTAAAATGACTTTGGATAAAGCGTTGCAAGACTCGCCAGATCTTAAGTCACGCTATATTTCAGAAGAGAGCGTCACCACCTTGATGGATCTTTCCCAGGACCTCGAGGGCTTGGTAAGAAATGTTGGTACTCATGCCGGTGGTGTGGTTATTGCGCCGAGTAAAATCAGCGATTTTTGCCCAATTTACAAAGGCCCTGGCGAAGGTGATGTAGTGGTCTCCCAATTTGATAAAGACGACGTTGAAGCGGTTGGCCTAGTGAAGTTTGACTTCCTAGGCCTGTCGAATTTGACGGTTATTGATAAAGCCGTTAAGATGATTTTTAATAAGGGTTTGACGGACGAGCTCATCGACATCGACACCCTATCTCTTGATGATCCGGCGGTTTATGAATTGTTGCAACGTTGTGATACGACGGGCATCTTTCAGCTGGAATCCGACGGCATGCGCGGATATTTGAAAAAACTCCAAGCCGACAATTTTGAAGATATTGTTGCTATGTTGGCGCTCTATCGTCCCGGCCCATTGGACGCCGGAATGGTAGACGACTACATTAACGTGAAGCATGGTGCCAAGGTGAAGTACCCACATCCAATGCTGGAAGAAATATTAAAGCCGACTAACGGTGTGTTTCTGTATCAAGAGCAAGTGATGAAGTCGGCCCAAGTAATGGCAGGCTATTCTTTGGGTGGTGCCGACTTATTGCGTCGAGCAATGGGTAAGAAAAAAGTTGAAGAAATGGCGCAGCAGCGGCAAGTGTTTGTTTCTGGTGCGGCCGAAAAAGACATCAAGGAAGAAAAAGCCAACGAAATTTTTGATCTCATTGATAAGTTTTCGGGCTACGGTTTTAACAAATCTCACTCGGTTGCTTACGCTTATATTTCATACCAAACGGCTTGGTTAAAATCACATTATCCAGCGCCTTTTATGGCCTCGGTGCTTTCCGGGGTGATGGACGATACCGATCGAATTGCTTTCACCGTTAGTGAGGCTAAAAAGATTAATCTTGTTATTCATGCGCCCAATATTAATCAATCTGAATACCAATTTAGTATTTTAGACAACAATACCATCACCTATGGTTTGGGCGCTATTAAAGGTGTGGGTGAGGCACTAGTACAAGCTATTGTTGCCGAGCGCATTGAGAGCGGCGAGTATCAGGATATCTTTGATTTTTGTTTACGTATTGAGAAAAAGTTTTTAAATCGTCGCGCTATTGAGGCTTTAATTTACAGTGGCGCCTTTGACTTATTCGGTATTGATCGAGCAACACTTATTGCCACTTACCCAAGCGCCATCAAGCAAGCAGAGCAAAGGCAAAATGACCAAAATAATGGCCAGACTGGGCTTTTTGCAGCAGTTGAAAGTCACATTGATTACGAGAAAAAATACGTCTCGGCTAATGGTCTGTCTTTCAAAAAAATGTTGATGCTTGAAAAAAGTGTCATGGGTTATTATTTGCATCGCCACCCAACCGATGCCTTTAAGTCTGACTTACAATCAATCGTCTGTACTTTGCCCAAAAACATTGTTTTTCGAAACAATCGCGAAGTTCGGATTTTGGCGTTGATTTCCGAAATTCGTTACCGTAATACGCAAAAAGGCCAGATGGCCAGCGTTATTGTTGAAGATGGTGTTAAGCAATTAAATGCGGTTTTGTTTACCAAGACCTTGGGTGAGAACTCCGAACAACTGCTTGTCGACGAAGTGGTGGTCATTACCGGAAAGGTTAACAAAGATTTTAGAGATCAGTGGCAAGTGGTGGTGGATAAGGTCGAAGGCGTTGAGCAAGTGCAAATGAAATACGCCAAATATTTGCGTATTGGTCTTAACGCTAAACAGCAAAATAAGTATCACAAGCTTTCTCAATTATTAAGAGAGCATAGTGGCAAATGCCCCGTCATTGTTGAGTACAGAACAGAGTCGGCCTACGGTCGGTTGCCGCTTAAGCCTGAGTATTCCGTTGCCCCTACTGCTTTGCTACTGGAGTCTTTAGAGCAGCTTATTGGGCAAGGCGGTTGTAAAGTTCAGTATTAGGTGTTGTTGAAAAATAGTGAACAGCGTTTTTCAACGGTATTTATTAATCCTTATTGCATTGTCGATGATAAAAAGAGCGCTGCTCTTTTCTGTATTCATTAATTATTATCTTGTCATCGAGAGCAAAACTCAGCTGCCCTGAACAACTTGTATCAAATACGGCAACGCCCGTGTTTCTGTAACGATCTACAATAGCCTTAGCTGGATGTTTATATGGATTTTTATACCCTGCTGAGCTAATGGCAATAGCGGGCGAAATTGCCCCAATAAAGGCCTCAGTAGAGGATGTTTTACTGCCGTGGTGAGGGGTAAGCATCACCACTGCCTCGAGAATACTGGCGTTGTTTTTCAATAAGGTTTTTTCTGCTTTTTTCTCGATGTCGCCAGTGAGCAGTAAACTCGCATCTGCAGTGGATATTTTCAATACGCAGGAGGCATTGTTGCCTTTAAGTGTGGTGTCACTTAAAGGGCTCAAGATATCGAACTGAACGTCATCCCAGATCCAAGATTGCCCAGAGTGGCAGAGCTCAGCGGGAGCGGTTATTTTATTAGGTACCGAGCTTAGTATTTTATCAACAGTAAAATTATTCATGACGGCTTGCAGGCCGCCAATATGATCATTATCGCCGTGGCTGATAATGATCGTATCAATACGGTTGACCTGGTTGGCAATCAGAAATGGAATCAGGGCGGCATCACCCATATTAAATCCTGAGGGGGAGTGAGAGCCAGTGTCATAAACTAAAGTATGGTTTTCAGTGCGCACGATAACCGATAGACCTTGGCCAACATCAAGTACATCAATCAGGGCTGTTTTTGCAGAGATGTTGGTTTGGGAGGTCAATATTGGTATAGTAATAATTAATACTGCCGCCTTTCGAAGTTTTAAGCCTCGAGGCAGTATTAACAAGCAGGCACCAATCACCAAGAGAAGTAAGTCGAGCGCACTTGCTGGCATAAAGTGCATTCGATTAAAGGACAAGTCGCTAATTTGTTGCAGAAATACAGCAAGAAAAGACAGTGTTTTATCGGCTATAGCAAAGCAGAGTTGGGCAGGCGTTGTAATTTCAACAACGCTAAAGAAAGCGCCCAACAAAGAAATTGGAGTGACAATAAAGCTAAATGTGGGAATGGCAATAAGATTGGCCAAACCAGACAGTGAGGAGCTTGATTGAAAAAACCACAAGGTAATAGGCAGCATCGCTACGCAAATCAGCAGTTGTAAATAAATCAGTTTTGACAGCGCTGATTTATTGTTAAAAAGTGATACACCATACAAAATAACACCGACAGCGTAAAAAGACAGCCAAAAACCAACATCATAAACCGACAGGGGGTTGAGCATGAGCACAAGAAGCATTGCAAGCCCGTATAACGTCCAGACATTGTACTGAGTTCGCAGGATAATGCTTAAAAATGCTACCGATGCCATGATGAAGGCGCGTTGCGTAGGAACAGAGAAGCCAGCAATAAAAGCGTAGCTCAGTGCTCCAATAATGCCGAAAAAAGAGCCCACAACTTGGGCAGGGGTGATGAGCACTAAGAGTCTAGAGAGGCGCCAGAAAAAGGAAGCAATAAAAAATAACAAGGTGGAAATAAGGCCAATATGGAGGCCAGAAATAACACTCAGATGTGTTGTATTGGTTTGCTGAAACAACAACCAATTCTTGGTCTTGATAAGAGATCTGTCACCAAGAATCAATGCATTAATTACACCAGAAAAATCCAGATCTTTCAAATAAGGAGATAGTGTTGTTCTAATGGATTGTCTTAGTTGGTGAATAAATGCGGTATTAGATGAGGACAAGACTTTATTGACTTCACTTTTTCGAACATAACCAGTGGCGCTTATTCTATTGGCAAAAAGCCATTTTTCATAATCAAAACCACCCTGATTTCTAAGGCCGTTGTTATGTTTTAATTTCACTGTAAGTGCCCACTCATCCCCGACAACCAGTTTCGGTCTATCTGCACCATACCAAGAGAGTCGAACTTTAGCCTTAAATGGCTCGATAACCTCATAGAGAAATATAGATTTTTCGGGGCTTGAGGTGGGCAGTGAAACAACAAAACCTTGGGCCTCAATCGGCTGGTTAAGAAATTTTTCGTCAATGCCTTGACTCATTAAAGTATGTGAAAAAACACCCATCCAAGCAAAACCCGCAAGAGCAAAAAGAAGTTTAATTGAAATACTGGGTTTGCGCCTAAAGGTGGCCAAAAAAGCGATGAAAAGTGCCAATACTAGTGTTAACTCGACTGTGTGTAATTCGAGTGTATTTTTTGTTGAAAAAACAACGAGTCCGGCTAAGAAAAATAGGGCATTAAATAGCATCAGAATTTTCGATATTATGACCTTGGTGGGGTGGGGAAAAAGTTATAGATCAAATATAGCCTTAATATCCGTGAAACGCTTGATTTAACGCGAGAAACATTAAAAGTTATCCGCTATTATTAGACTTATTAAATTACTGGGTTATTGTGATCGGCACCTAATGCGTGAAAAAAATATAAGTTATTGATTTTTATAATAAAAAAACTTCTGATACATTTTTAATCAAAACCGTAATAAAGCCTATTCTGATGCCGTTTATGCATCGAAACTAGGAGATATCAACAGAGTTATCCACAGTTTTGTGAGTAAGTCCATTAAGTCTTGATTTAACGGCATTTTGCACTGACTACATCAGTGTTTCAGAAATTTTTATGACCAATTTTTTCGCAATAATAATTTTGCTATTTATTTCAATTTTTTCACAGACCTTATCGGTGATAAAAAAGACCTCATTTTGATCGGATTTAAGGCCAATTTTTGAATTTGAAACATCGTTGAGGATAATGGCGTCACAACCCTTGTTTTTAAGCTTATTTTTGGCGTTTTCGAGTAAATTTTCAGTTTCAGCGGCAAAGCCAATACAAACAGGCTTGTCCTTCATTTGGCAAATATTGGACAAAATATCTGGATTTCGCACAAGGTCGATTGACACTGTTTCACGATCTTTCTTGATTTTGTTTTTTGCAATATTTGTGGGCCGATAATCAGCAACAGCTGCACAGGAGATAAAGATGTCCTGTTCGCTAATATTGTCATTCACGGCTTTAAGCATTTCACTTGCGCTTGTTACTAAAATACCTTTTGCACGAGACTCTACCGCTACTGAAATTGCTCCAATAATTAGAGTTACTGTGGCGCCTGCTTCAGCGCAGGCTGAGGCGAGCGCCATACCCATTTTGCCGCTGCTGTGGTTTGAGATAAAACGTACAGGGTCAATCGCCTCAATAGTGGCACCCAGCGTAATCATGACATTCTTGCCTGCAAGTTTAGTGTTTTGAAATAAACCGGCTATTTGTAATGCAATGGAGGTTGGCTCGGCCAAACGTCCTTCGCCAATATCACCACAGGCCTGCTCCCCAAATTCTGGTTTTGCAATCACCATACTTCGATTTTCTAGTAATTTAAGATTATCCTGAGTTGCCAATGAGCCATACATTTGTTGGTTCATCGCCGGCGCAATAAGCACTTTAGCCGCGGTTGCTAAAATAAGGGTGGTTAATAAGTCATCTGCTTTGCCATGACAAAGCTTGGCAATGGTGTTGGCAGAAGCGGGCGCTATAACAACCGCATCGGCCCATTTAGCCAACTCAATATGACCCATCGAGAGTTCTGCCTCTTTGTCCCAGAGGTTGTCGTGTACTTTATTTTTTGATACGGCTTGCAGAGATCTTTCGCTAACAAATTCAGCACCACCTGCAGTGAGCACTACGCGTACTTCAGCGCCCAGATCTTGCAAGCGCCTAACAATGTCAGGAGATTTATAAGCAGCTATTGAGCCACTAACACCTAATACAATATTTTTGTTTGTTAGGGTCTTCATTTGAAACTCGCTGTTATTTTCATATCCACACCGACTTGTCGACAATCATTAATTACTAGCGAAACTTTGTCGCCCATATCAGTTATTGGTAATTGCATCATTGAAGTGGCTTTGTTTCCTAGCAATACGGGTGCTGTGTAGATTACCAATTCGTCGATTAGATTGGCTTCTTGCATTGCCCCGTTGAGGCCGGAACCCGCCTCCACCAGTACGGTGTTAATGCCCATTTCGCCAAGCTTAAGTAGGGCGGCTTTTAAATCAACCTTGCTATTAGCTGTGGATGCACAATTATCACTATTAATCACCAGCGTCTGTGCATCGTCGGAAAATATATTAAGTTTTTTATTGGTGATTTGATTATTACTGTCAATAACCACCCTGAGTGGTGTGATAGTGCTCTCAGGTAATCTAGCGGTCAAGCTTGGGTTGTCTTTTAACACGGTACCTGAACCGGTGAGGATGGCTTGGTTATCTCGGCGCAGTTTGTGCACATCCATGCGAGCCGTTTCAGAGGTGATCCACTTGCTCTCGCCATTTGCCATCGCTGTTTTTCCGTCTAGACTCATTGCAATTTTACTGGTAACAAACGGCATGCCAGTTTGCATTCTTTTGATGAAGCCACGATTTAGGTTTTTGGCTTCATTTTCTAGCAAGCCAATTTCAACTTCAATACCTGCATCTTTTAGCATTTGAACACCTGTTCCAGCCACCAGTGGATTAGGATCTAGTGTGGCAATAACCACCTTGTTTACGCGTGAGTTAATCACAGCTTTAGCGCAAGGAGGCGTTTTACCATGGTGTGAGCACGGCTCAAGTGTGACATACATTGTAGCGCCATTTGCTTGACTATTCATTTGCGCCAAGGCATTGGCTTCGGCGTGACCTTTGCCAAATTCTCGATGGTAATCTTGAGCGAGTATTGCACCCTCGCGCGCAATGATACAACCGACCATTGGGTTGGCGTGAACAGTGTGTCGACCTTTGCTTGCAAGTTGCAGTGCAAGCGCCATACATTGTGTGTCTTTTGCTGTGAAAGGCATTATAATTCCACTAGTAATCTTTGCATAAATCGCTTTAGTTTTTAAAATGGTTCATACAAAGGTCTTTTAATTATTTAATCAATATTTTACTCGGGAGAAACGCGTGGATGAACAGAAAAAACAAGCACTAAAAGCGGCACTTGCTCAGATTGATAAGCAGTTTGGTAAGGGCTCAGTGATGTTTTTGGGTGACGATGAGGCCAGAGCTGATATTGAAGCAGTCTCAACGGGCAGTTTGAGTCTTGATATTGCTCTAGGCATTGGCGGCTTACCGAGAGGTCGTGTGGTTGAGATATACGGCCCCGAGTCTTCGGGAAAAACAACATTAACTTTGCACGTGATTGCGGAAATGCAAAAGCTGGGTGGTACGGCAGCCTTTATTGATGCCGAACACGCACTAGACCCTCAATACGCTAAACGCCTTGGTGTTAATACCGATGAATTATTGATTTCACAGCCTGATACCGGTGAGCAAGCTCTAGAAATTACCGATATGTTGGTACGCTCTGGTGGTGTTGATATTATCGTAGTTGATTCGGTAGCCGCATTGACGCCAAAAGCTGAAATTGAGGGTGAAATGGGCGCTTCACATATGGGTCTGCAAGCTAGGCTAATGTCACAAGCACTTAGAAAGCTGACCTCTAATATTAAGAAAACCAACACTATGGTGATTTTTATTAACCAGCTGCGGATGAAAATTGGTGTGATGTTTGGCAATCCTGAGACCACTACCGGTGGTAATGCACTTAAATTCTACGCATCGGTTCGTTTGGATATTCGTCGTATCGGCGCGGTTAAGAAAGGCGATGAGATTTTGGGCAACGAGACTCGTGTTAAAGTACTGAAAAACAAAGTGGCACCTCCGTTCAAAAAGGCAGAATTTCAGATTCTATACAATCAGGGTATTTCCAGAGAAAGCGAAGTCATTGATTTGGGTGTCGAACTGGGTTTTGTTGAAAAAGCGGGCGCATGGTATAGCGCTGGCGGTGAGCGCATTGGCCAAGGAAAAGACAAGGCAAGAGATTACCTAAAAGCCAACCCTGAACTTGCGCAATCCCTTGAAGCGCAAATCCGCGAAAAATTGATGGCCGGTGATGATGGAGACTCCTCAGAATAAAGACAGCGAGTGTTATGTTGCTGCAATGCGAATGCTTGTTAGACGCGAACATTCGCAATTAGAGCTCAAGCAAAAACTCCAACTTAAAGACTTTGATAGCGCTCTTATTGCTAGCGCAATAGACTTGTTGATTGAGCAGAATTATCAAAGTGATGAGCGCTTTTCTGAAGACTTTATCACCATGCGCTTTAATCAAGGCAAGGGTCCTATCAAAATTTCCGGTGAACTCAAGCAACGCGGTATTGAGGTTTTTGATTTATCCGTTTTTGACTGGTTTGCGTTAGCGCAAAAAATCAGAGTGGCAAAATATGGCGAGGACTTGCCGTCTGATTATAAAGAAATTACCAAACAAAAGCGTTTTCTCCAATCTCGAGGTTTTGATTTTGATCAAATCAATCAAGCTTTTTCGTCATAATCAGTCATTGAATGCATAGCAATAATGGCCAAACAACGGCTTACGATTTTAAAACCAGAGACATTAAGGTTTTAAAAAAGTTACTGCCTTATTTGCTCAAAATGCGCTCTCGCGTTATTTGGGCTGTTAGTTTTTTAATGTTGGCAAAGCTTGCCAATGTTGCGGTACCCCTTGCGCTAAAAGAAATCGTTGATGGTCTCGATCAGACTAATTTGGCCTTGGTATTGCCACTCGGCATGTTACTGGCTTACGGTCTTTTACGACTAGCCAGCTCTCTGTTTAATGAGCTACGCGACGCTATTTTTGCTAAAGTACGTTATCACGCGATGAATTTGATTGCGCTCGGCGTCTTTAGGCATTTACACACCTTGGATTTATCCTTTCATTTGGATCGCCGTATTGGTGGCATTACTCGAGATATTGATCGCGGCACTCAAAGTGTCTCCACCTTGCTGTCTATTTTTGTCTTTAACATTCTCCCGTCCTTGTTTGAAATATGCCTTGTTGTTGGCATTTTATGGCTGAATTACGACCTTATTTTTGCAGGTGTTTCCTTGTTAACGGTGTTCTTTTATGTGGCATTGACTTTGGCTATTACCACTTGGCGAATGAAATATCGCTACCAAATGAACGACATGCAATCCGAAGCCAATACCAATGCGGTAGACAGCTTGATTAATTACGAGACCGTCAAATACTTTAACCAAGAAAAATTTGAAGTTGATCGCTACGGTGAGACGATGCAGCGCTGGGAAGATGTGGCCACTAAAAGCTTTACCTCCATGACGGCGCTTAACTTTGTCCAAGGCGCGGTGATTGCCATTGGTGTTACGATTGTCCTTGTCATGGCAGCACAAGGCGTGGTTGATGAGAGCCTTAGCTTGGGCGACCTTATTATGATTCAAGCTCTGCTCTTACAGCTCTTTATTCCACTCGGTGGTTTGGGTATTATTTATCGTCAAATCAAACACAACTTTATCGATATGAATAATATGTTTGAGTTGCTTGAACGCACCTCTAAAGTGACTGATGTTGATAACGCACCAGAGCTTGAAGTCACTCAAGGCGAAGTGGAATTTAACAATGTTTCTTTTGCTTACGCTGGCAAAAAGGAAGTGCTGAGCAATATCAACTTCACTCTTAACCCTGGGCAAAAAGTAGCGGTGGTCGGCCCTTCGGGCGCAGGAAAATCAACGCTCGCTAAATTACTCTTTCGTTTTTACGACATTTCCGGCGGTGAAATACGCATCGACCAACAAGATATTAAGCGTTTTACTCAAGATTCAGTACGCAGTGTGATGGGTGTTGTGCCGCAAGATCCGGTGATGTTTAATGAGAGTATTTATTACAATATTGCCTACGGCCGTGCAGGCGCAACCGAGGCCGAAGTCAAGCGAGCGGCCAAGCTCAGCTTTATTGACAGCTTTATTGACTCCTTGCCGCAAGGCTACGATACGTTGGTTGGTGAAAGAGGCCTTAAACTCTCAGGCGGTGAAAAGCAGCGGCTAGCGATTGCGCGAGTGCTGTTAAAAAATCCACCGATATTGATTTTTGACGAAGCCACTTCAGCGCTTGATTCCTATTCGGAAAAAATGGTACAAAAGGCACTAGCGAGTTTGGCGCATAAACACACCACTTTGGTGATCGCCCATCGCCTCTCAACCATTGTTGATGCTGATCAAATTATTGTCCTTAGTAACGGCACCATTGCCGAGCAAGGAACCCATCAACATCTGCTTGACCTTGATGGTCAATACGCTCGTCTCTGGCACATACAAGTCAATAAACAAACGCAAACATAACACCGCTAAATTAAGCGAAAAGTGACGCTGAAAAGTTGAGTGAGCATTCTATAATTGCACCTATGAAATTTGAATTAGCAAAGACCGATAATAAGGCCCGTTTGGGGAAAATGACTTTTGCACGAGGCGAGGTCAACACGCCAGCTTTTATGCCTGTCGGCACTTACGGCACAGTCAAGGCAATGACGGTGGAAGAGGTCAAAGAGCTTGGCGCTGAGATCATTCTTGGTAACACATTTCACCTGTCCCTCACGCCGGGCACCGATGTTATTGAGGCGCATGGTGATTTGCACGATTTTATGAATTGGCAAGGGCCAATCCTCACCGATTCCGGTGGTTTTCAAGTTTTTAGCTTGGGCCATATTCGCAAGATTAATGAGAAAGGCGTGGCTTTTCGCTCGCCAAAAGACGGCGCTAAAATATTTATGGGGCCAGAAGAGTCAATGCAAATTCAGAAAAAACTCGGCGCTGATATTGTTATGATTTTTGATGAGTGCATTGCTTATCCAAGTGAGAAGTCTGAAGTTGATCAATCAATGCGACTCTCTTTGCGTTGGGCGAAGCGCTCTAAAGACGAACACCAGAGGTTGAATAACGACAACGCACTGTTCGGTATCGTTCAAGGTGGGATGCATGAAGATCTTAGGCGTCAATCGGTTGAAGCTTTAGTCGATATTGGCTTTGACGGCTACGCAATTGGCGGGCTTTCTGTGGGCGAACCCAAAGAAGAAATGATTAAGGTGTTGGAGTATTTGCCAGACACAATGCCGGCGGACAAGCCCCGTTATTTGATGGGAGTGGGCACACCATCAGACCTGGTGGAAGCGGTCGCTAGGGGTATTGATATGTTTGATTGTGTCATGCCTACGCGTAATGCCAGAAACGGTTATTTGTTCACTTCGACGGGCATTGTTAAACTTCGTAATGCCAAACACAAAATGGACACTGAGCCGTTGGATGCCAATTGCAATTGTTCGACTTGTCAGAATTATTCTAGAGCGTATTTACATCACTTGCAAAAAACCAACGAAATATTGGGTTCACGCCTCAATACCTTGCATAATTTGCACTATTATCAATCTTTGATGGGGTCGATACGAGAAGCAATTAAAGGCGACAGGTTTGAGGATTTCCGAGCGAATTTTCTCGCTCAACAAGCTTCAAGTGATTAGCTATTCAACGGTTGCTGGGAGCGTTACTGGATTCTTGGTAAAGTAAACATCCAGTACGGCTTTGGCGATTGGCGCGGCTTTTGAGCTACCACTACCAGCATTTTCAACAATGATTGCAATGGCCACTTGTGGGTTTTCTACTGGTGCAAAACCGGTAAATAGCGCGTGGTCTCTGAGTTTTTCTTCGTAATTTTCAGCGATATAGGTTTCTTCAGGGTCGAGGCCGAATACTTGCGCGGTACCTGTTTTTCCGGCAAGTGTGTAACTAAGGTTGTGATTTAGGCGTCTCGCGGTACCGCTTGAGCCGTAGACGGTTTGCTCCATGCCAGTAATAATGGCCTCCCAATTTTTGATATCTTTTATCGGGATTTGAGTCGCCCCAAGGTTTTCACTCACTTCAACATCCCCCGTATTCGTTTGCGAGTGCATTAGAATTTGAGGTATTGGTAGCTGACCTTTATTGGCGATTGCTGCGGTTGCAACGGCTAGACGTAATGGGCTGGCGGTCATAAAGCCTTGGCCAATGCCAGTATTTAGAGTTTCTCCTCGATACCAAGGCTCATCTCTATTGGTTTTTTTCCACGCTCTAGAAGGTAAGATTCCTGCAAATTCTCCCGGTAAATCAATGCCCGTTTTTTCGCCAAATTCGAAATATGCTAAATTCTCATGAAGTTTGTCGATACCCATGTTAAAGGCTAGATCATAAAAGAACACATCGCAAGACTGGGCGATGGCGCCCTTGACATCAACATGACCATGACCCGTGCGCTTCCAGTCGTTAAATTTTCGTGAGTAATTTGAAATTTTGTAATAACCGGGACAAAAGACTTTACTGGTGACAGTAATATCTTTTTGCTCGAGTCCACCAAGGGCAACCATCGGCTTAATGGTTGATCCCGGTGGGTAAAGGCCTTTAATACTGCGATCAAATAGCGGTAGATTTTTATCTTTTTGTAACGTTTGGTATTGCTTGCTAGAGATACCCCCGACAAACCAATTTGGGTTAAATGTTGGCATACTAACGAGCGCCAGAATCGAACCGTCACTGACATCAATCATTACCAATGCGCCGCGCTTGCCATCCATCAGCTCTTCGGCTTTTAATTGTAAATCCAAGTCAATGCTTAAATATAAATCTTGGCCCGATTCAGCTGGAATAAGTATTTGTGAGTCCACTACTCGACCGGAGACGTTTCTCTCAATTTGCCTCCTGCCAGAGTTGCCATGCAGCAGGTTTTCGTATTGTTTTTCAATGCCAGTTTTGCCAACGAAAGTCGTACCAGCGTAGTTGTCTTTATCGTAGTTGTCTTTATCGTTTTGGTTCATTGAAGAGACGTAACCAATTAAATGCGAACTGCTGGCACTATTGGGATAAACACGATGAAAGTAGGGCTCTATTTCTACACCAGGCAGTCTCGCCTTGGTGAGGAAAATAGCTGCCGATTGCTCTGAAACATTATGTTTTATTGGGATATTGTGAAATTTTCTATAGCGTTTTTTGGTTTTATAAAATTGCTCGATATCATTATCGTTGATTAGATTAAAGCGTTTAAGTTCAGCCATTGTGGTGTCCATATCCTTAACTTTCTCAGGTGTGATTGTGAGCTTATAAGCGAGGGTATTGGTGGCTAGTATTTTGCCATTACGATCAAGAATGTCTCCTCTTGCAGGAGTGATTGGCAGTTGTTGCAATTGATTGCCTAGAGCCTCTTCAGAATAGTAGTCGTAATCAATAATTTGCAGGCTGTAAATACGCGATATCAACACCAAGCTCAGCGCAAAAATAAACAGCCCAGCAACGACAACGCGAGACTGGAAAACTCTTATTTCTCGTCTTGTATTGGCAATTTTATCCATGGTTTTTAGCGTTTGAGCTTGGCCAGTAGAAAATGCACGATTGGCCAGAGAATTGCGCCGGTTAATGGCGCGAGGAAGATCAGATAGCTAAAATCAAAGCCTTGAGTAATCCAGTGAACACAGATTGTGATTAATAAATAAATGAGCGATGCGACAAAAACATAGACTTGTTGAGTGCTAAGGTTGGATACGTAAAACGATTTCTTTACATTGAGGATAAAAACAGTACTTGCAATAAGTGCTAGAGCATTTTGCCCAAATACATTGCCGTGCAATAAATCAAGTAACAAGCCTAACAACAAAGCAAAGGTGTAAACCGCTTTAGTTTCGGCATAGATTAGCCAATAAGTAAAAAATATCAATATCCAGAAAGGTGCAGCGCTCTGAACAATGTCCGGCAAAGAAACGGCGCTCAACAAGGCAGAGATTAAGGTGAGTTTAAAGAGTAATATTTGTGGGCGTTGTCTGATCATAAAGGCTCCGAGACTACAAGTACAAACTCTAACTCATTCATATCTTCAAGCGGTTGCAGCCTTATCAGTAAGAAGGCTGCATCGTGTGGTGTACTCACCTCAACAACTTCGCCGACAGGATAGCCCGCTGGATATGATTGGCCAATACCACTGGTAACAAAAATATCACCTAATTTAACATCGGCATCGGACGGCATAAATTCTACCTTCATGCCGCTCTTATTTGCCGCTAGACCTTTGGTAATGCCTCTGGCGCCATTGCGGACATTCTTCACCGGAATGTGCTGAGTTGGATCTGTCGTTAATTGAACTGTGGCGTAAAAAGGCGTTGATTGGATAATTTGACCAACAACACCGTTTGCACCAAGCACAATTTGCGATGCTAGAATATTATCGTTACTGCCCTTGTTGATCACCATTTGCCTTTTTAATCTGGATTGAGCAATAGACTTGATTCGAGCCAATTTGACAGCGTTCGCTGGCAATGTGTAACTAGCATCAATGAGGCGACTAATTTTCTGATTTTCCAAAGCAAGATTGTTGTAGATTTGCAGCTTGGCCTTGAGCTCGAACAATTCATTGGTGAGCTGTTCATTCTCGCTAATAAGCTGTTCGGTATCACTTCCTTTGTCGCTTACCCAATTCATCATTTGACCGGGCAGGTCAACTACAAAGTAAATCGGTGACAACAAGGTAGTGCTGTTACGTTTTAGGTTGTCTAAAGTTGAAAAACGAGCGTCCAGAACAATCAGGATAATTGAAATTAAGGCCGGAAGTAAGGGTTTTAAAAGTCGCATTGTTAATAGATTAACTTAGCAATGAAGATTGTTCATATAGCGGCAGGCTTTTTCAAGTTTTCTACAGATGTTATCTTTACTGTCACCAGTTACTACAGCAACCTGCCATGGCCGAGTGTTTACGTCAGAAGGGGTGGTTTTTGCTTGTTCAATAATTTTGTTGATAATATTAATTGAAGCGTTTTTATCTAAAAATGCTCTTGTTGATTTTCGTTTTGCTGAAGCAGTTTTTTCATCCATCTTTTACTCCATAAATTAATTATTTAAATAAGGTATGAGTTTCAGCCGATCATATTAATTAGGCGCTTGCTGGTTTGGCATAGAGTACTATTATATTTCCAAAAATAATTAAAACAACACCAATAAAGCCAATCCAGCTCCACTGGTAGTTTTCGAAAAAAGTTGAAAGTAGTAGTGCAATAGTTGGCGTAAAAATATTGACATAAGAGGCCTTATCAGCACCTATATTACCCACCAGTTTAAGATAGACACCAAAACCAATAACAGATCCAACTAATGCTAGGTAAAGAAGAGAGACAATATAGCTATAACTTGTACTTAGGCTGAAACTAATATCGCTGATACTGACATAAGCAACAATAATTATTGCCCCATACAGCATACTAAAAGCATTACTCTGAACTAAAGGCATTTTTCTTGCTTGTAATTGACCTGATAATAACATACCTATTGATGCAAAGAAAGTAGCAAGTAGCATCCAAAGAAACCCTTTTACAATTCCTGTTTCAAGTGACCACTGAGTATTGCCAATCTCATTTGAAAATATAATAGATAATCCAAATACTCCTACTATTGCTCCAATTAGTATAGGTAATCTAATAGGTTTATTAAAAAATATAAACCCGTTAAAGACAGTAAACAAGGTAAGTGTAGAAAAGATAAGACAAACTAAACCTGATGCTAAATAAAAAGTTCCAAAGTAGGCGCAAACATAGTTAATACAAAATAGAAAAAATCCTAATAAAAGCCAACTAGCATGTTCTCGCCAAGAAAAAGAAAGATTAAGACCGCGAACATAACACCATATAAAGAGCATCAAAGAAGCAAGTAAAAAGCGCCATGCTATTGATACCTGGGGAGCAACATCTCCTAACTGAAAGCTAATAGCAAGCCAAGATGAACCCCAGGCAAGAAGGACTATGAAATAAAGGACTGCATTCATGAATTATCGATGAGACAGAAAGACTTCAATAGCTACTCTGCAGCTAAGAATCCCATGTTGTGCTTGTTGATCATGTCGAGGGCAATGCCGCCGCCACGAGCCACACAAGTTAGCGGGTCGTCAGCGACACTGACCGGTAGATTGGTTTCGCTATTAATCAACTTATCAAGACCTTCCAATAGGGCGCCACCGCCAGTGATAACCAAGCCGTTTTGAGCAATATCCGAAGACAGCTCCGGTGGTGTCTGCTCTAAAGCAGTCCTGACTGAGTTAATAATCATTCCTAGTGGCTCGGCGAGTGCCCCTAATATTTCAGCGTTTGTTACTTCAAAACTGACCGGAATGCCTTTGGCAACGTCACGACCGCGAAATTCAATTTTTTTCACAACTTTTGATGGAAAGGCAGAGCCAACTTCTTCTTTGATTTGCTCAGCTGTGGCTTCGCCAATAATAATGCCGTGCGCGCGTCTAACGAATTTAACAATGGTGTCGTCAAAGACGTCGCCGCCAATTCTGATTGAGTCCGAATAAACAATACCGTTTAAAGACATAATTGCGATTTCGGTTGTGCCACCACCCACATCAATCACCATTGCGCCTGAAGGCATGTCAATCGCCATACCAGCGCCGAGAGCGGCCGCCATTGGCTCTTCAATTAGGTAAACGTCACGTGCACCAGCACCAACAGCACTTTCTTTAATGGCGCGACGCTCTACTTGAGTAGCACCACAAGGCACACAAATGAGTACTTTTGGGCTGGGCGAGAAAAAGCCCGATCTCAATACTTTACGCATAAAGTATTGCAACATTTTCTCTGTTACCTTGAAATCGGCAATCACGCCATCTTTCATCGGTCGAATGGCTTCGATGGCGCCAGGGGTTCTACCCAACATATTTTTTGCATCTTGACCGACAGCAATAACAGTCGACTCCATTGCACCTCTTTCGTGTCGCAAGGCGACAACAGAGGGTTCATTTAAGACAACTTTTCCATCCATATAGATAAGCGTATTTGCAGTACCTAGGTCGATAGAAAGATTTTGCCCTTTGAAGAAGTTAAACATAGTGAAATTCCCTGCTAGATATTGATAAAATGCTCAGCTAGATATAGATAAAATGCTCAGAAGGAATAATATAACCTGCTGGGTCTAAATAGACAATAGCGTAGGCCAAATAAATATGAAAATAAAGCAAAAACACCTGATAGATAGCATTTTTTCTGCACTCCAGTACATCTCTTATTACCACTCGCCGGATTTCATTCGAGCGATGGTTGAGGCCTACGAAAAAGAGAGTAATGTGGGCGCTAAAAATGCCATCGGCCAAATCCTTATTAATTCAAAAATGTGTGCTTTTGGCAAGCGACCTCTTTGTCAAGATACGGGCATTGTTAATATCTTTTTAGAAGTAGGTATGGATGTACAGTGGGATGCCGAACTTTCTGTTGACGAAATGATTAATGAGGGCGTTAGAAAAGCTTATACGCACCCAGATAATCCACTTAGAGCCTCCGTTGTGAGTGACCCAATATTTAGTAGAGTGAACACCAAAGACAACACCCCGGCAGTCATCCATACCAAAATGGTGAAGGGCGATAAACTGGATGTGATTGTTGCTGCAAAAGGTTGTGGCTCTGAAAACAAGGCTAAATTTACGGTTCTTAATCCCGATGACAATCTGACCGATTGGATTTTAAAGACAGTTCCTACCATGGGTGCTGGCTGGTGTCCGCCAGGCATACTGGGAATTGGTGTTGGTGGTACGCCGGAAAAAGCCATGCTAATGGCTAAAGCGTCACTAATGGATCCGATTGATATTAATGAAGTCAGAGCTAAAGACAATCCGTCTGAGATTGAAAAATTGCGACTTGATTTGTTCGAGAAAGTAAATAATTTGGGTATTGGTGCTCAGGGTTTGGGCGGTTTGACGACCGTGCTTGATGTTAAGATTCAAGATTACCCAACGCACGCTGCTTCGCAGCCGGTTGCGATTATTCCAAACTGCGCGGCTACCAGGCACGTCCACTTCACCCTTGATGGTTCAGGTGTGGCGCAATTACCACCGGTTGATTTCGACCTTTATCCTGACTTGGAGATGGACTATTCAAAATACATCAAAGTTAATTTGAACACGCTGACACGCGAGCAAATGCAAGATTGGGATATTGGTGACACATTACTATTAAGTGGCACCATTATTACCGGGCGAGATGCGGCACACAAAAGACTCAATGATATGGTCGAGTCTGGCGAAGGCTTGCCAGAAGGTGTTAATTTTGACAATAAGTTTATCTATTACGTTGGTCCAGTTGACGCTGTTGGCAATGAAGTGATTGGTCCTGCCGGCCCAACAACAGCCACTCGAATGGATAAGTTTACCGATATGATGCTGGAGAATACTGGCATTTTCGGTATGATTGGCAAGGCTGAGAGAGGCCCGAAAGCTGCTGAAAGTATTAAAAAACACCAGGCAAGTTATTTAATTGCCGTCGGTGGTGCTGCATACCTTATTTCCAAGTCCATCAAAAAATCGAAAGTTTTGGCTTTTGAGGAAATGGGTATGGAGGCTATTTACGAGTTCGAAGTAAAAGACATGCCTGTTGCTGTTGCCGTTGATACGCAAGGCAATAACATTCATAAAATTTTCAGTCAAATACCGGTTACTGAGATTAAGTAATGTATGTTGTCATTTTCACCGCCAAATTAAAACAGCTTGACGAGGGTTACTATGAGACTGCCGCCAAACTTAAAGAGGTGGCTTTTGATCAATACAATTGCATCAAGTTTACTTCGTGCACCGAAGGCGATTTGGAAATAAGTACTTCTTATTGGCATTCTTTGGAAGATATAAAACACTGGAAGCAGCATTCGGATCATTTGCAGGCACAAGAAAAGGGCAGAAAGGAGTGGTACGCCTCCTACGAAGTGCAAGTGACTGAGGTTTTAAGAGAGTACAAGCACTAGGATTAACACGCCTAATCCTAGCGTATAATTCGCGCTGAAGTTGATCGGATAGTCGCTGGTGGCGTTTGCCATCAGAGGAAAGTCCGGGCTCCATAGAGCAAAGTGCTAGTTAACGGCTAGGCGCAGTGATGCGACGGAAAGTGCAGCAGAAAAGAAACCGCCTACTTGTAGGTAAGGGTGAAATGGTGCGGTAAGAGCGCACCGCGCACTTGGTGACAAGTGTGGCAGGGTAAACCCCACTTGGAGCAAGCTCAAATAGGAAGGCACTGGCGTGGCTCGCGCTGTCTTCGGGTAGAGTGCTAAAGGTGCTTGGTGACAAGTACCGTAGATGAATGACTATCCTGATTTCGGTCAGACAGAACCCGGCTTATAGATCAACTTCACTTATTTTAGAACGTGTTTCGCTTTGTTGTTATAATCACAGAACAAGCAACTTTATAATCGTTGGAGAAAGAGCGATGACTTACGTATATTTAGCTTTAGCCATTGTCACTGAGGTGATTGGTACCAGTTTACTGAAGTCAACTGAAGAGTTTACTAAGACTGTTCCTAGTGTTATTGTTATCGTTTGTTATCTGCTTTCGTTTTGGTTGTTAACCCTTACTCTTAGGGAGATGGCTGTCGGCGTGATGTACGCTATTTGGTCCGGCCTTGGTATTGTTTTGGTGGCTGCTGTGGCGGCTATTTATTACAAACAAGTCCCTGATTTGGCGGCCATGGTCGGTATGGCATTAATCATTGCCGGCGTCCTGGTTATCCACCTGTTTTCAAGTTCGATACAACATTAGACGTACCTCTTCATCCTTGCAAATCTCAGTCTATATTGCATACAATAAACTTCTGAGTAAAGTTAAAATTAGCACCTATAACAGAAGAAACTTTAGGTCTATTGATGTCTTGTTGAATTTATTTCTATTATTCGGCTTAAAATATTAACTATTAATCTATTTTTGGTGTGATAATAAGAACATGTTTAAATTAGACGAAAGAGATATTCAAATTCTTGCCATTCTTCAAGAGGAAGGCAGAATCACTAAAACGGCTTTGGCAGAGCGTTTGAGTTTATCTTTAACACCCTCATGGGATCGCTTGCAGCGCCTTGAAGAGGCTGGCATAATTGACGGCTACAGTTCGCGACTTTCATCAAAATTTATGAAAAACTTCCACTTGGTGATTACCGAGGTGGAATTAGAAAGCCATAAAGAGGGCGAGTTTGAGCGCTTTGAACAAGCGATTACCAGTTTTGACGAAGTGCAGTCTTGTTGGTCTGTTGGTGGTGGTTTGGATTATATTCTGCGCGTTTTGGTAGAAGACGTTGCTGGCTATCAGGCTTTTATTAATAAAGTGTTAAAAGCCGACATTGGTCTTCGTCGTTACTTCAGTTACGCCGTGATTAATAGTATCAAGGACGACAATGTTGTCCCTGACAGTCTGATTCGCAACTCCTCTGTAGCCAAGTAATTTTTCACCACTTAGCCCAATTCTGTTTTGTTGCTATTGAACTTGCCCGAGTACGGCGCGATCAATACCGTTGTTGTCTTGAAAGCCCCTAACTTCGATAAAAGACTCCCGCATTAATCGCATAATTTTCCTTTGTTGGTTGTAGCCATGCTCCAGTAGAAGATAACCGCCTGAGTTTAACTGCTTGGGTACGTGCTCGATAATCATGCGAATGTCATCAAGACCGTCGACACCTGAAACAAGCGCGCTAATCGGCTCAAATTGCAAATCTGATAGGTGTGGATCATTGGTTTCAACATAGGGTGGATTGCTGACAACTAGGTCAAAAGTTTGGCCGGGGACAGCTTCAAGCCAACTGCCATGGCTAAACTCAACCGAGTTTGCTATACCTTTGGCGTTGGATATTGCTACCTCAAGGGCCCCTATTGATTGATCGCTTGCACTGACTTGCCAGTTGGCGCATTTATCCGCCAAAGTGATGGCGATAATACCACTACCTGTGCCCAAATCCAACACTTTGGCTGACTTGTTTGAGTCGAATAAATCAAGGGCGATATCAATCAATAGTTCTGTTTCTGGCCTTGGAATTAGGGTGTCGCTAGTTACTTTAAAATCTAGGTGATAAAAACCTTTGGAGCCAGATAAATAAGCAAAGGGTTCGCCACTTTGACGTTTTTGGACAAGGATATCAAGGCTTGCTAGCTCAGATGCACTAATCTTATGATTTGGGTTAGTATATAGCGAAGACTTTGAGCAATCTAGCGCCAAGCCAAGCAGTCCTTCGATGTCAACAATATCACTTCGAAGAAAGTCTTGAATTGTTTTTGCCCTAGACATGGAGTATCACACACAGGTTCATTATTGCACCTGAACCTCGGTAAGGGCTTGTGGTGCTGCAGCGGTTTGTGTTGTTTTTTGTTTTGAATCCACTAAGTTTTTAAGCGCCACAATCAAGCCAAGGCCGATGAAAGCGCCGGGTGGTAAAAGAGCAATTAAGCTGCCTTGATAGTCATCAAAAAATGTCATCGTTAGCGAGACACCAAATTCACCAAATAATAAATCGGCTTGATCAAAAAGCGTGCCATTGCCCAAGATTTCTCTCATGGCACCTAGTAACACCAATACTGCTGTGAAGCCAAGACCCATCATCAAGCCGTCAAGCATAGATTTATCCCATGTATTTTTTGAGGCAAAAGCCTCGGCGCGACCCAAAATGGCACAGTTAGTAACAATCAGTGGTACAAAAATACCGAGGATTAAATACATGTCGTAGAAAAACGACTGCATGATAAGGTCGACGATGGTGACAAACGAGGCAATCAATAAAACGAAAATAGGGATTCTGACTTCCTTACGGATGTGATTTCGAAACAAAGATACCGTTACATTGGAGGCAATCAAAACAAAGGTTGTTGCCAGGCCTAGGCTAATGGCGTTAACCACATTGTTAGTCACCGCCAATAGTGGACACAAACCCAGCAAGGCCACTAAGGCCTGGTTGTTGCTCCAAAGGCCGTTTCGAGTAATTTTTGCGAAATCTTTCATTGCAGAGGTCTTTGCACAAACCATTTTAGATTTGATAGCGGGGTTTTAATTATTTTACAAGGCATATTTTTAGAAGCTCTACTTGTTGTCTAGCGAAAAAAATTAACGCGGGAAAATGGGGAAAACCCCCTATTCCTAAGGACTGAGGTGAGAAGTACTAAAAAGTGTAAAAAATTCTCATCAATAGCGAGTGCTATTAATTTTAAATTTTTACACATTTCTTACTCATTTTTATCACTCAGCAAATTATAAATGGTTTGCGCAAAGGTCTCTTATATTATATCAACAAGCCAGTCAGAGTAAACACCATGAGGCCGCCATATTGGAAAAATCCAATATTATTACTGAGTCGCTAATAAATACATAAGTTTTATGATCCAAGTAGGAGTAAAAATAGAATTTTTTATCAAGTGCAACTATCTAATGATAGTTTTTATATATGACTACTGAATTCGAAAACGCCACAATTAAACACACTTCGGGTAAACCGAACTCACACAAAGCCGCAATAGAGGTATTGCCTTTAGAGGGTTTCGTCTCTGCGATTGATGAGATATCTCAATGGGATAGCTACTCACCGACACCGCTATTTAGCCTTAAAGACCTATCATCAAGCTTATCTCTAAATGAAGTGATGTATAAGGATGAAGGTCCACGATTTGGTCTAGGGAGTTTTAAGGCACTTGGCGGCTCTTACGCCGCGCTCAAAGTTTTGCAGCGAGAGATATCTAGAGCATTGAATGACATGGTTTCACTTGAAGATATACGCAATGGTAAATACAGCAAAGAAGCCTCAAAGATTACTTTGGTTTCAGCAACTGATGGCAATCATGGTCGGTCTCTTGCGTGGGGATGTAAGCGCTTCGGTGCGCCATGCAAAATATATATTCACGCAGAAGTCAGTGAGGGGCGAGCAGAAGCAATGCGTGATTTAGGCGCAGAAGTGATTCGTATAGAGGGCGACTATGACGATTCGGTAGACCTTGCTCGTTCTGAGGCGGAAGAAAACAATTGGTTTGTTGTATCTGACACTTCTTGGCCTGGATATTTTGAGCCACCTCGTGATGTTATGCACGGTTATGGGGTGATGATGTACGAGATTAGTGAATCATTAACTCAAATACCAACCCATGTTTTTATTCAAGGGGGATGTGGTGGTTTTGCGGGCTCCGTCTGTGCCTCTATTAGGCAGATTTGGGGCGATCAAGCGCCAAGAATTGTGATTGTTGAACCCCATATTGCTAACTGCTTGTTTGAGAGTTCAAAGGCAAATAAAGCACTGTTTGTCAAAATCAACGAGGAAAGCATTATGGCTGGACTGTCTTGTGGCGAGGCATCGGGTTTGGCGTGGGATATCATTGCCGAAGAGGCGAGTGATTTTGTCACCATTCCTGAGGATGTCGTAGCTCCAACGGTTCGACTTTTGGCGCGACCTGAAGGCAATGATCCAATTATCGAAGCCGGAGAAAGCGCTGTGGCTGGTCTTGCAGCACTTATTTGCGTAGCAAAACAAAGCGATATTCGTGAGCAGCTCGGTTTGGATGAATCATCCCGTGTTCTGTTGTTTGGCTCTGAAGGGGTAACGGATAAGGCAATATTTGATACGATTATGACAGGAGACGACCATGGTTAACACCCCTGAACGCGGCTTTCGGGTCTCGGAGTTTGAGGCGCGTTTACAGCGAGTTCAAAGCCTGATGGCAGCTGATGGTTTGGATGGTATTTTGCTGATGACCGAGCCCGAGGTGCGCTACTTTAGTGGCTTTCACACGCTTTTTTGGCAAAGCCCCACACGCCCTTGGTTTTTATTTATACCGATTGACGGTAAACCGATAGCTGTCATTCCAGAAATTGGTGCTGCGCTGATGCGCGAAACATGGATTGAAGATATTCGCACATGGAGTGCACCTTCACCGGATGATGATGGCATCAGCTTGTTGTTGGATCTACTCATCCCATTGTCAAAGCGTAGTGCTCGCTTAGGCATTATGAAAGGACACGAGACTAGCTTGCGCATGCCGCTTGCTGATTACGAGCGATTGATGGCATCTCTTCCAGGTCTCGATTTGGTTGATGCTACCAGTATGATTCGCAGCTTGAGGATGGTTAAATCAGAAGCTGAAATTGAAAAAATCGCCCATATTTGCACAATAGCCTCAAATGCTTTTGCGCGTGCAAATGAGATTTTTTATGAAGGTCAGCCTTTTGCAGAAGTGTTTAGAGCTTTTCGAATGGAGTGCTTGGCACAAGGGGCGGACGACGTACCTTATTTGGCTGGTGGTGCTGACATTGGTGGCTATCAAGACATTATTTCACCACCTTCACAGCGCCTGTTGCAAAAGGGCGATATTTTGATGCTAGACACGGGCGCAACCTTTGATGGCTATTATTGTGACTTTGATCGTAATTATGCAATAGCAAAAGACGACGAATTGTCCCGCCGAGCGCATGATACGTTATGGCGTGCTACTGAAGCCGGATTGGCTGTTGCAAAGCCAGGAACAACGTGTCGAGAATTATTTCAAGCAATGGCCAAGGTTATTGCAGAAATGGATTGCCCCGAAGGCGATGTTGGGCGAATGGGGCATGGACTGGGTATGCAATTGACAGAGCAGCCTTCTCATGCGACTTTTGACGAAACGGTATTAGAGGAAAATATGGTTATTACTTTGGAACCTTCCCTAGGCTACGGTGATGGACGTATCATGGTGCACGAAGAAAATATTGTTGTTCAAAATGGTGCACCGCGTCTTCTGTCTAAGCGCGCCGACCAGGTATTGCCAATTATTGGTAGGAGTTGATATGAAGTTAGATTTTATAACAGATGGAGGCATCGGTAGTAAAGCTACTTTAGGTTTGATCGTCTTGCAGACCGATGAAACCCTTGAATTTGAATTGGGAAAAGTGTTGCCAAAAGATGGTGTGGCGTTGTATCACAGTCGCATTCCAATGTGCAATGAGGTAAACTCAGACACCCTAAAGCAGATGCAAATTGACATACCGAATTCTGCTGCACTTTTACCGCCTGCACTTGCATTTGATGTCATTGGTTATGGTTGTACCTCTGGGGCTTGTCTTATTGGTCATGAAGCTGTGCGTGATGCCGTGCAACAGGCTCATCCTGAAGCCCAAGTCACTGATCCCATGAGTGCAATTATTGCGGCATGTGAGGTGCTGGGTGCTAAAAAACTAGGATTTCTCACGCCTTACGTTGCAGAAGTTTCAGCGCAAATGCGGGAAAAGCTTGAAGCCTCGGGTCACAGCGTTGTGGCTTTTGCTTCTTTCGAAGAAACGGAAGATAAGGTAGTTGCCAAAATTACTGAAACCTCCATTCTTGAGGCGATTGAATCTGTTGCCGCTCAAGCGGAGTGTGATGCAGTGGTTGTTTCTTGTACCAGTTTGCGCACAACAGACCTAGTTAAGGAGGCAGAGAGCCGCATAGGAAAGCCCGTTATATCGAGCAACCTAGCCATGGCGTGGCATATGATGACGCTAGCTAACTTGCCGCAAACTCAAGAACAATTTGGTAAGTTGCACGCGCTTATCACCTAGCAACAATAACCACCCCAATCTGAAGAAAAATGACAAAGGTATTAACCAACGAGCAGATTGAGCAATACAATGAAATGGGTTTTATTTCACCGATTCGAGTGATGTCTGAAACCAATGCTCTGGAAATAAAACACCAGATTGAAGAGGCTGAGAGCAACTTCTCTGACGAAATCCACGCCCAAAGTCGCAATAACCTTCATCTCTGTTTCGTTTTTCTTGACGCACTAGCGCATCATGATATAGTAGTCGGCGCCATGGAGGACTTGATGGGCCCGGATCTTGCTTTATGGGCATCGGTGATGTTTATCAAAGAGCCGTCATCTAACCACTTTGTGAGTTGGCATCAGGACGGCACGTATATGGGCATGAATAGTAATGATTTTGCCACACCGTGGATTGCGTTGACGCCGAGCACGATTGAAACGGGCTGTATGTCGATGATTCCGGGTAGTCACAAACAAAGCATTCAGATCCATGAGGATACTTTTGAGGATAACAACATCCTCACTCGTGGTCAGGAAATTCAAGACATTAAAGAATCTCAATCCGTTAACTTAATCCTAAATCCGGGTGAGATGTCGATCCACCACGGCGCCATTATTCATGGCTCTAGACCCAATAAAAGCAATCAAAGACGCATCGGCTTTGCTTTGCAATCCTACATGCCGCCCTCTATCAGTCAGATTGCTGGGCAAAATATGTGGATGCATATTAGTGGCAAGAAAAGAAAAGATCGTGGTGGTGTTGATCTGGCTAGACCGAAGTTTGATATGGATCCGCAGGGGGTTGAACAGCGCAAGCTTGCAGACGAAAACCTATCCAATATTCTTTACAAAGGCGCGAAAACTAAAAGGAAGTATTAAACAAAAAAACGTTCTATTAATATTGTGTCTTAACATGCTCTGGATGGCTCATAATAACCAAATCGATTTAAATAAAGAAATGGTTTAAATGAACAAGAATTACCCTTTGGTCAATGCTGACTGGCTTAATGAAAATATGGGCGATGAAAACCTTATTATTCTGGATGCAAGCATGGATAAAGTCGCGGGTAAAGAGCCACTGGTTTACGACAACTTCTTCTGTATAAAAGGTGCTCAAAAATGCGATATTGAGCAAGCTTTTCACGATGCGAGTAGCACCCAACCCCACACCATGCCAACGGCGGAGCAATTCACAGTTGAAGTACAGAAATTAGGCATAGATGCAGAGAGCATTGTTGTTATTTACGATAATCAGGGCATTTACTCAGCGCCACGAGCTTGGTGGATGTTTAAGTGCATGGGGCATCAAAAAGTTTATGTGCTTGACGGCGGTTTGCCAGAATGGCTAGACAGAGGTTTTGATATTGCACAGCAATACAGCCCAATACCTAATGGTAAACTTGTTGGAGCTTGTCAAGTAAACACTGTTTGTGATTCTAGTTCTGTCTTGAGTGCAATTGCCTCAGGCGATCAAGTCATTGTAGATGCACGAGCAAATGCCCGCTTTATAGGAACAGCACCTGAACCACACGCTGGGTTGCGTAGTGGCCATATACCCAGTTCTGTTAATATCCCTTTTCTTGATTTATTGCTGGGTTATCGCCTTCAGTCGCCTGAGGTCATTAGAGAGATATTTTCACAACGAGGTGCGGTGGGTAAACAACTTATATGTTCGTGTGGATCGGGTATTACAGCTTGTGTGGTTATTTTGGCGGCTAATGTTGTTGGCATAAAAGACCTCTGTCTTTATGATGGCTCTTGGAGTGAGTGGGGTGGTAACTCTGCACTCCCAATTGAAAAACTATAATGAAAAAGAAAATCCTTGTGTTCAAACATATGCCATCGCAAAACCCTGGCATATTTCGTGATTTTGCAGAAGCGCAGGGCGTTAAGTTTATCGAAATTGATTTGCACGCTGGAGATCGAATTCCAGATTTGAAGGACTTTGATGGGCTTTGGGTGATGGGTGGCTCGATGAATGTTTGGGAAGAAGAAAAATACCCTTGGTTGATTGCCGAAAAACAGGCTATTAGGCATGCAGTAAATGAACTCAACATGCCTTTTCTGGGTATTTGTCTAGGGCACCAATTACTTGCTGAAGCTATGGGCGGAAAGGTTGATAAGGCCAAGAATTATGAGGTCGGTTTGTTTAAAGTGAGCCCAACTATTCAAGGTTTGGATCATCAACTGTTGCACAGCATACCAACCCCATCAAACTGGGTAAATGTGCATTTGGCAGAAGTGGTCCAACCGCCTCAAAATGCTGTGATTTTAGCGACATCCAAACATTGTGATAATCATATAATGCAAATGGGAAAAAACGCCTATTCATGTCAGTTCCACCCAGAAGTTTGTGAGCATACGGTAGAGGAGTGGATGAAAATTCCTGGCATACCAAAGGCATTGAATGAGTTGCTTGGGGTAGAAGGTTTGGCTTATTTTAAATCCAGTATTAATGAAAATTTACCTGTTAACAACGCTAATTCGTTAGAGCTGTTTGAAAATTGGTGTAGATTGGTTTTTGATTAATTATGATGACCTATTCAAATATTCTTAATTATTGGTTTTCAGAAAAAAGCCAACAACATTGGTTTGCTTCGACTCCTGAAGTTGATGCTGAGATTCGAGAAAAGTTTGAGAGCTTTTGGGAAAGAGCGGCTTCTGGTGAGCTTGATTCTTGGAGTGAAACCCCTGAAGGCAGTTTGGCGCTTATTATTGTATTGGACCAATTTCCGCTTAACATGTTTCGTGGCGAAGCCAAGGGTTTTCAAACTGAACAGAAGGCAATTGAAACGACTTTAAAGGCTATAAAAAACGGTTTTTATAAAGATTTAAACCAAGAGCAGCTTGTATTTTTGTTGATGCCTTTGGTCCACAGTGAAAAACTTGAAGAGCAAGAATTATCAGTCAAGCTTTTTAAATCGCACAACTTAACCGACGGACTGAGCTTCGCTGAGCACCATAGAGATTTAATTATAGAATTTGGCCGTTTCCCTCATCGTAACGCCATCTTGGGACGTGAAAGCACTCCATTAGAGCTCGATTATTTGGCTTCGAAGCGTGCGTTTATGGGATGATTGGCGCTTTCAAATGACAAAACATACAAGCCACCCATGAGTAGCACACTGAATATCGTATTATTTGAACCGGAAATTCCTAACAATACTGGCAGTATTATTCGCCTGTGCGCCAATATGGGGGCAACGCTGCATTTGATCAAACCCTACGGTTTTGAGATTACCGATAAGCGTCTTAGAAGGGCTGGGTTAGATTATAAAGAACTGATGTGCATGGCGGAGTACGATGACTTTGATGATTATCTTGATAAAGCTAACCCGAGTCGAATTTTTGTTGTTAGTTCAAAAGTACAAACCAATTACACAGATGTCAGTTATCAAAAGGGCGACTCTTTTTTATTTGGCAGAGAGACCAGTGGTTTACCGGACACTATTCGCAATCAATTTGAGGGCATTACTTTGCCAATGCAGGAAAACTCTCGCAGCCTAAATCTTGCAAACTGTGCCTCGATTGTTGCTTATGAAGCTTGGCGACAGCTTGGTTTTTGCAAATTATAGCTCCAGGAAGGCTTTGCAATAATATTGTATTGAACTAGCATTGTTTTTGAACTGCTTAATAGTTTGTACTAGCCCAAGTGTCTTTACCGCTAGTTTGCGCATTTATCAAAACGTAAGGGGCATCTTTGTGCCTAAGCAAACCTTGAGTGGGCGGGGTATTGGTATACAATTACACCAATTGATCTAACATTTAGAAATACTATAAATTTGATTGAGATTTTTGAATTGTATACTCTCTTGCCAATATGACTATTCTTATTCTTTATGTAGCGATTGCTTTGCTTGTATCGTTTTTGTGCTCCATTTCAGAGTCGGTATTACTCAGTGTCACTACCGCTCATATTAATGTGGTTGAGAAGGAGGGTAAGGCTTCTGGGCCACTATTGCGCGAATTAAAGAGAGATATTAACAGGCCATTAGCCGCGATCCTTACACTAAACACCATCGCCCATACTGTTGGCGCTGTGGGTGCTGGTGCCCAGGCGCTTCTGGTATTTGGCAATGCATGGGTAGGGTTGGTCTCTGCAATCCTAACACTTATGATTCTGGTATTTTCGGAGATTATCCCGAAAACACTTGGCGCCACCTACTGGCGCGGGATGGCCGGTGTTACAGCACACGGACTAAAGTTCTTGATAAAGATACTGTACCCATTTGTGGTTATGTCTGAGTTCTTGACACGTGGCATATCAAAACATAAGAAAATTGAAGGCTTCAACCGTGAAGAGTTTGCTGCTATGGCAGATCTTGGCGAGCAAGAAGGGCAGCTCGAAGAGCGAGAGTCGCGTATCCTGAAAAACATGTTTCGACTCCACGAGACCAGCGTAACTGACGTGATGACGCCGCGTCCTGTAGTGTTTTCATTGCCCGAATCGGTAACAGTTGAGGAGTATTTCGATAAACATTTCGACTCCAGTTTCTCACGCATTCCAGTTTTTGCAGAAAACGACGAAATACTCACTGGTTTTGTGCTCAAGGATGATTTATTGCTGGCGCAGGCGCGCAACAATACAAATAAAGCTTTAGAAGCATATCGCCGCAATCTGATCGCATTGTCGGATAACACCTCACTGTCTGATGCATTTGATGAAGTGCTACACCAGCGTGCACACATCATGGTGATCATCGATGAGTACGGCGGCATGGAGGGTATTATTACAATGGAGGATATCCTGGAAACGCTGCTTGGCCTAGAGATAATGGATGAAAGTGACAAAACAGCCGATATGCAGCAATATGCTCGGAGCATGTGGAAAAAACGGGCACAGGAAATGGGCATTACCTTGCCTAAAGATGAGGAATAGATTGGATTGCTTGTTTGCCTGCCTGCCGTTTTCTTGAGTGCCTAGTTTTGATTGGGCTATTGTGTTTTGATAGTGACTTATGAGGCCTGTATCAGCTGAGTTTTTGTAAATTATAGGCGTTAGTAAAATCTTTGATATCCAGTGCTTTTTTTCCAGCCAACTGAACGGTTGTTAAGCTTAGCGCGCCATTTCCAGTGGCCACTAAACATCCCTCTTTATCGCAACTAATTATCTCGCCAGGGAGCTTGTTGGTTGTCTCATTTGTAACGGTTACTGAGAGAATTCTTAAAACTTTATTTTCAAATTTATCGCTAGAAGCATTAGTTTGTGCAATAGGGTAGGGGTTAAAGGCGCGAATTTGTCGATCAATCTCTACAGCGCTTTGATCCCAGTCTATCCAAGCTTCGTTTTTAGATAGTTTTTTGGCGTAGGTTGCGCCATCTTCAGATTGCTTAACAGGCTCTATACTATCAATATTATCAAGCACTTCAAGAATGCTTTCAGCGCCCATTGTTGCCAGTTTGTCGTGCAAAGATTTTGCACTATCGTGATCGGTAATAGCGCATTTGTTTTCAAGCAACACATCACCCGTATCAAGCCCTTCATTCATCTGCATAATGCCTACGCCAGTTTCGTCATCACCCGCAAGAATGGCTCGTTGAATAGGAGCTGCACCGCGCCAGCGAGGCAGTAATGAGGCGTGAATATTAAGGCAGCCGAGTTTAGGGGTTTCAAGTGCAAGCTTTGGTAGTATTTGCCCATAGGCCACTACCACCATCACGTCTGCATCGAAACTAGCTAACTCGGCCTGTACATTTTCGTCTTGAAAGTTTGTCGGCTGAAGTATTGGTAAATTATGGCCTTCTGCATAATCTTTAACAGGGCAGGCGCTCAATATTTTTCCACGGCCTTTGGGGCGATCTGGCTGACAATATACCGCAACAACCTCATGCGTGGATTGATTGAGTGCGTCAAGCGCCTCAACAGAGAAATCGGGCGTACCGGCAAAAATAATTCGCATTACTTTAATGAATGTCGTGCCACCTTAATTGCTTCAAGCACTTGGACTGGCGCTGTGCCACCAAGGTGGTTGCGTGCATTTAGCGAGCCCTCTAAAGAGATAAAGTCAAAGATATCGGCCTCAATCGTACTGTCGAATGATTGTAATTCTTCGAGACTGAGTTCGCTTAAATCTTTATTTTGAGTAATTGCATAAGCCACGGCATTGCCCACAGCATCATGGGCGTCTCGAAATGGCATGCCTTTTTTCACAAGGTAATCTGCCAAATCTGTTGCTGTTGTATAGCCTTTTAAGGTGGAATTGCGCATCGTCTCGGTATTAGCCTTAATTGTTGGCACCATGTCGGCAAAAACACGCAAACAAGCTTGCAGTGTTTCCACGGTGTCAAATAGTGGCTCTTTGTCTTCTTGGTTGTCTTTGTTGTAGGCTAAAGGCTGACCTTTCATCAAGGTTAGCAACGCAATTAAATTGCCATTGACGCGACCCGTTTTGCCACGAACTAGCTCGGGTACATCAGGATTTTTCTTTTGTGGCATGATTGATGAACCAGTACAGAAGCTGTCTGGCAAGGTGACGAAGTTAAACTGTGCACTTGACCAAAGTATTAACTCTTCTGAAAAGCGCGATAAATGCATCATAACCAAGCTGGCATTTGAGCAGAATTCAATAGCAAAATCACGATCACTGACAGCATCAATCGAATTGGCGCAAATTCGCTCAAAGCCTAACAGTTCGGCTGTGCGTGAGCGATTGATTGGATAGCTGGTACCAGCAAGGGCAGCCGCACCAAGAGGCATTGTGTTAATGCGTTTATAACTGTCTTCTAAGCGCTCATGGTCACGCTTGAGCATTTCAAAATATGCTAACAAGTGATGACCGAAACTAACTGGTTGGGCTGCTTGAAGATGGGTAAAGCCAGGCATAATTGTTGATTTTTCTTGCTCAGCAAGGTCAAGTAATGCATTCAACAGGCGCAGTATCTCCGTGTTAATCATCTTCACTTGATCACGAAGGTAGAGGCGAATATCGGTTGCTACCTGATCATTTCGTGAGCGACCTGTGTGTAGTTTTTTACCGGGGAGGCCACAAATTTCTGTAAGCCGTGCTTCGATATTCATATGAACATCTTCTAAGTCTATTGACCATTCGAATTGACCATTTGAGATTTCGTCTTTAATGATTGTTAGGCCATCCAAGATTTGCTTGAGCTCGTCTTTGGTTAATACACCAACTTCGCTAAGCATTGTTGCGTGAGCTTCAGAGCCCTGAATGTCATAGAAGGCAAGTACTTTGTCAAAAGTGATGGAGGCGCCAAAAATTTTGACAAATTCGTCAGTCGGCTCGTTAAAGCGGCCACCCCAAAGATGGTTTGTTTTAGAAGTCATTTATTTGTTAATGTTTGCTATTGTTTGTGCGCTAATTATCCCTTTTATCAGCTTAAAAATGCTTAATATTTACAATTGCTTCTGTAAAGCGTCGGAATTGTTCATGCTTGGCAACTATTCTTTATTATCATTATCAATGAGTGACATTCGAACCTAGTAACCGATAAAATAAATACCATGAAAAATACACTGAAAATTGCCACTCGAAAAAGCCCTCTCGCTCTTTGGCAGGCGGAATATGTGAAGTCACAATTGCAAGACCTACATCCTAATCTTGAAATTGAATTAGTCAAGATGACCACAAAAGGTGATCAAATACTTAATTCGCCATTATCAAAAATTGGTGGCAAGGGGTTGTTTATTAAAGAACTCGAGATAGGCATGCTAGAAGGGCGTGCTGACATTGCCGTGCACTCTATGAAAGATGTGCCGTATGCCTTGCCTGAGGAATTCGAACTTGGCGCTATTATGGCCCGGGAAAATCCTTTTGACGCCTTTGTTTCAAATAATTACAGTCATTTAACTGACCTACCTATTGGCGCGCGCGTTGGCTCTTGCAGTATGAGAAGAGTTGTGCAACTCAAAGCCATTAGGCCCGACCTAGAAATCCTAGACCTTAGAGGGAATGTCAATACACGCTTAAGAAAACTTGACGATGGTGAATATGATGCGATTATTTTGGCTTGTGCGGGCCTCATAAGACTTGGTTTTGAAGGTAGAATTAAACACCCTTTGGACGCGGACACTTCTTTGCCAGCTGTTGGTCAGGGCGCGCTGGGGATCGAGATTAGAAAGGGTGACAGTGAAGTTACTGCACTTATTAATGGCTTGATTGATAAAAATACAATGACAGCGGTTTTGGCTGAAAGAGCGATGAACGAAACTTTGGAGGGCGGCTGCTCGGTGCCGATTGCAGGCTATGCGACGATTGATGGAGAGGTGTTGACTCTTAAAGGTTTGGTTGGTAATGTCAGCTCGGGAAAAATACTAACAGAGAAATGTGTTGGCACTGTTTTTGGGCCTGAAACTTTGGGGCAGTTGGTGGCCAACAATCTGATTGCCAGGGGTGCTAAAAAATTACTACACGAGGATTAACATGGTTTTAACAAGCGACGATATTAATAACGCCTTAGAGGGCTTGAATGGATGGCAAATTGTTGACAGCTACCTTTCAAAAGAATTTACATTTAAGGGTTTTATACAGGCCATGGGTTTCATGTCTCAAGTGGCTATTCACGCACAGGTTATGCAACATCACCCTGAATGGTCTAATGTCTATAACAAAGTTAAGATCAATCTAACTACGCACGATGAGGGAGGTATTACCGAGTTAGATACTCGTTTTGCTGAAAAAGCAGAGCATGTTTATAAAGCTATGATCACTTAATGTGAAAACGTTAAAAGCCATTGGCTATAACGGCAAGGAGTTTGTTGCCTTCGAAAAACAAATTCCTGAAGCTACAGGCAGGGATTTGTTGGTTGAGATTAAAGCAATTTCCATCAACCCGATTGATAGTAAGGTCAAACATATGGTGGGCGGCAATCTGGAAAAACCATTGATTTTGGGCTTTGATGCTTGCGGTGTTGTGAAGTCGATTGGCGCAGAGGTAAGTCTTTTTAAGCCAGGCGATGAAGTTTACTACGCAGGTGATATGTCGCGTGATGGCTCGAATGCCAACGTGCAGCTCATTGATGAAAGAATTGTGGGCCATAAGCCTAATACCCTGGGTTTCGTTGAGGCTGCGGCGATGCCATTATGCACAGTCACTGCATGGGAGTCATTGTTCGATAGATTGGGCATTAATGAGCTTGATGCCGGCAAAAGTATTTTGTTGATTGGTGCCGCAGGTGGTGTGGGCTCTATTGCGATACAGTTGGCCAAGCAAGTTGGAAAATTAACGGTGATTGCTACTGCTTCTAGGGGTGAGAGTGCAGATTGGTGTCTAAAAATGGGCGCCGATATAATACTTGAGCATGGGAATTTGCCCACTCAATTTGCTCAACATAATTTGAGCGCACCTGATTTTATTTTGTGTATGGGTGTGCCTGATGATTATATGACAGAGATGGTTGCTGTTATCAAGCCACAAGGCTCGATTTGTTTATTGGCCAATGCTAGGGAAGTGCTTGATATTAATCAATTAAAAGCCAAGAGCATTAAGCTCGTGTGGGAGATGATGTTTACTCGTTCAAAATTTGAAACCGATGATATGAGTGAACAAGGGCAGATACTGAACACACTCTCTGGGCTTGTCGATGACAATAAAATTAGCTGCATTGCAACGCGCCAATTAAGTCCGATTAATGTGGTGAACGTTACTGAAGCCCACAATATAATTGAAGCTGGCTCTATGATTGGTAAATTGACGCTTTCGAACGAGTAGTAAATTCTAGTCGAATAGGGCGTCAATAAACTCCTTGCTTTTAAAGGGCCGTAGATCGTCGATACCCTCCCCTACGCCAATATAGCGAATAGGTAAATTGAGTGAGTCAGAAATGGCAAATAGCACGCCGCCTTTTGCGGTGCCATCGAGCTTGGTGACGCTTATGCCTGATAATTCAATTGTTTTGTTAAACTCACGAGCTTGCTGAATAGCATTTTGTCCAGAGCCTCCGTCGATTACCAACATCGTCTCGTGCGGAGCATTTTCATCGTGTTTCTTTAAGACACGTTTGATTTTTTCTAACTCCTGCATTAAGTTGTCTTGCGTGTGCAGCCGTCCGGCAGTGTCTGCAATCAGAATATCGATGTTTTTAGCGAGTGCGGATTGATAGGCATCATAAACCACAGATGCTGAATCGGCGCCTGTTTTTTGCGCAACCACAGGAATATCGTTACGCTCTCCCCAAACTTTGAGCTGTTCAACCGCCGCGGCCCTAAAGGTGTCCCCTGCAGCTAACATGACAGACTTGCCTTGATTTTGGAAAGACTTGGCCAATTTACCAATGGTGGTGGTTTTTCCGGCGCCATTAATGCCAACAACAAGGATAACAAAAGTAGCATCATTTTCAGTGGTAAGTTGGTTGTCGGCGACAAGGAGCGATTCAAGCTCATCTTTTAGTAGTTGATAAAGGCTGTCTTCATCTTTCAGTGTTTTTCGCGAGGCTTTTTTACGGATAGACTCCAAGACTTTGTCGGTGGTATCAATACCAATATCAGCACCAATGAGTAGCATTTCAAGCTCATCTAGAAGCTCGTCGTCAATTTGTTTTTTGCCAAGTAAAATCGAAGCTAAACCATCGCCAAGACGTTGTCTGGATTTAAACAATCGCTCTCTCAGGGAGGTTTTTTGAGCTGGCGCCTGTTCTTCCGAGTTTTGATTTTTTTTGAAAAAACTTAACATGAGGTCTTTACGATAATGATTTGAACAGTTTAAGGTGATGAGATTTTACTATGCCCATCAACTTGCGTTGTTTAATTAGTGAATCGGTGTTAAATATTCTTGGCAATAATAAGCAGCAATTGGTCAATGGCCTGCATTTTTGACATTGCCTCCATCATCGGCCCTTTAAAGGCGAGCCCACCAACGGTTAAGTGGTACATAAAATCGTTTTCACCTTTTGAGATTGCATGCCAGTCTTCGATGTCGGCAAAAAACTGGTAATCGACATCATTGTCAATTGAAGAGTCGGCAGATTTGGCGCTATCGATCCAAGTGATGATCTTGCCTGACTTATTGATATGCAGTTCAATACTTTGGAAAGAGTGGTTGACGAAGATTTGCACAATTTTAAAGTTTTTTCCGCCGTCATTTTTAACCCAACCAGAGCTAACCAATTCACTTGGCCCCCCAGACTTGTTAAAGTCTTCTGCCAGGGTTTTTGTATCAGCAAAAGAGGAGAGTGCAAAAGCACTTGCCAAGAGTGCAACAAGAATTGTTGTAAATTTCATTTTGGTTAATAATACTAAATGTACTGAGTCACTGACAATGTTATCACAGGGCACTTTCAAAGTTGTCAAAGATTCTTTATGTTCGCTAGACTATTGAAAACGGTATGATGTCATTATTTGTAGGAGTTGCTATGCTCTGGGTGAAGGCGTTTCATATCATTAGTGTGATTACTTGGTTTGCGGCCCTTTTCTATCTGCCACGCTTGTTTGTCTACCATTCAATGGCACGGGATGAAATCAGCATTGAGCGCTTTAAAGTGATGGAGCGTCGACTTTATAAAGGCATCATGATGCCGAGCTTCATTATCACCACCTTGCTTGGCTCTTGGATGCTGTATGACTACGCATGGCAGAGTTACTCCGCGGATCTTTGGCTGCATATTAAATTGGCATTGGTGGTCATTCTTATTGCGTATCATTTTTATTGTGGACGCCTAGTGCGCGTTTTTTCAGAAGATAAAAATACGCCGTTCTGATGGCTTTTATCGCTGGTTTAATGAGTTTCCTACTGTTTTGCTTCTGGGCATAATAATCTTGGTGGTGGTGAAGCCTGTATAAGCCATAATACATCCAATTTTTTATAATCTGGGGGGGTATGAGCACAATTGTTAATGATGTAAAAACCATGAGTTCTTATATCAATCGCAAGGTTGATACTGAGTCTGTCGCTTCGTTTAAGGGTAACGAGCATATTATCAAACTCAACTTTACCTTTGATATCAAACTTATCCGCGAGGCGCTGGATGAAATTAAATCAAAGTCCGAGTTTAAAACAACATGTTCGGGTTTTCACGCCTTGGCAATGACCAAAAGAAAAGGACACTCTGTTGATGATGATAAGGATTTGATAGGGCGTTACTACACCCGCGTGGATAACTCCTACCAAGAAATTGCTAAAGACGAGTTGGTTGATGAGGCTGCATTCACTGAGTTGGTTGATGTGTTCAAGGGCACTTATTTTGAGTATATTCACCAACAGCTTTCATCTCGTTACCCGATAGGGCGAGTTCGTATTCTTGAGAAGAGTGTCTACAATTGTAATTCTTGGCACCGCGACCCAGAGCCGCGCATTCACATTCCGATCGTTACCAACCCGGGCGCTTTATTTATCGTTAACCATCACTGCACGCATTTGCCCGCAGATGGCTCTGTTTACTTTACCGACACTCGGGGTTACCATACCGCCCTTAATGGCGGTGACCAGCCAAGAACTCACCTTGTGGCCGCATTGGCCTACCCAGAATACCGGCCTTAATTATGACAAATCAATACGCTAAACTAAATATTGCAAACAAAGAGCCAGCAGATTGTATCGACTTTAGAAGTGATACCGTCACCCTACCCTCTGCAGAGATGTTTCAAGCTATGGTGGGAGCAAAATTAGGCGATGACGTTTATGGCGAAGACAGAGCAACCAATGAATTGCAAGATTATGCAGCTGAGCTTTTAGGTAAAGAGGCTGCGCTATTTTTTCCAACGGGCACACAAAGCAATCTCAGCGCTATATTGTCACACTGTCAGCGGGGTGACGAAGTGTTGATTGGTCGTGAATACCACACCTTTGTATATGAGGCGCATGGTGCTTCTGTGTTGGGTGGTGTGGGAATATGTACGATTGACACTAACCATCGTGGCAGTGTTTCCGTTGAAGATATGCTTGCTCACATTAAGGCCGATGACCCTCATTTTGGCATTACCAAATTACTTTGTTTGGAAAATACGGTTTCGGGTCGAGTGCAGCCGCAAGCGCAAATTGATGAATTGTCGGATGCCGCACATGCGCGTGGCCTCAATGTGCATTTGGATGGTGCGCGATTATTTAACGCCCATATCCACACAGGCTTGTCGCTAAAAGATTTATGCTATAGCCTGGACAGTGTTTCTATCTGTCTATCAAAAAGTCTGGGTTCGCCAGCTGGCTCTTTGTTGGTTGGCGATCAAGAAACCATTAGAAAGGCAAAACGTCTTAGAAAAATACTAGGCGGAGGCATGCGCCAAGTGGGTGTTTTAGCTGCTTGCGGCATGTATGCGTTGAAAAACAACGTGGCCAGATTGCAAGAAGATCACGATAATGCTCGCCGATTAACCCAAGGCTTGTCAGAGTGTAGAGGCCTGCAAGTTAGCGTTGACGAGTCGCAAACAAATATGGCGTTTTTTCATTGCCCAAAAGAGCACAGAGAAAATTTACAGCTATTGTTGCTTGAGAATAATATACTGGTTCCCAAGCTTTCATCGGCGTCTCGACTGGTGTGCCACTTAGGCATATCGAGGGCAGATATCGACTTTACTGTTCAGGTTTTTAAGGCCTACTTCAGCAGTCAATAGCGCATAAATTCAGCTTGCGATTTTGTAGTAATTGAGCGCCAGTGTTTCGTAGAGTCGATTCTTTTTGATAAACGAAGAAGCGTAACTCGCGATAAAAGCAACCATAAGTGCTGGCAATATTAAATGCAGCGTTGAGGTCATCTCCAACACCACAAAAGCAGATGTTAATGGCGTTCTGATGGTGCCCGAAAGATAGGCAACAATCGCCATGATAATAACTATCTGTGGGTTAATCGCCGTTATTATTGCGCTACTTTCAGAGCCAATGCTTGCGCCAATGGAAATGGCCGGCATGAATAAACCACCCGGAATGGTAGAGGTAAGGGAGGTTAGTGTAGCAAAATATTTCATCAGTAAGAAGTCAATACCGAGTTTTTCTGATTCAAACATTAGCAGTACTTCTTCCTTGCCAGAGCCGGCAATCATTCCACCAGAAAAGTAATTAAAGAGGGCGACGATACTGCCTAGAATGAGTGCAACGAAAAGAACTTTACCCTTGGTATGAACAATAAATTTTCTTACCAAGATCACCATAATTTTGGCGAATGCGCCACCCATCAATCCAGCGACGATTGCCAAAGGAATCAGTTGCCAAATCAGCGTGTAGTCAAAAGTAAGTGTGGATAAATCGCCAAGATAAGGCTCACTGCCTCGATGATAAACAATGGATGCCAAATAAACACCCGCACAGCAAAGCGCGATTAAGATTAAAGCTTGTTTTTTGATGTTTCTGCCAAGCTCTTCAATGGCAAATAAAAATGCAGCGATTGGCGAATTAAAAGCAACAATAAGGCCCGCACAGCCACCGATGACAATCATCGAGTGAATCATTATTTTTCGCTTTAAATTAAGGAATTGGTTAAATCCGTAGAAAATTGAACTGCCAATATGAATGCACGGCCCTTCAATGCCAATCGGCGCACCACCGAGCATGCCTATGAAAATGAAACCAATTTTTGCCAAGGCAATGCGAAAGGATAATAACTGTTGTCTTATTTGCCTATTGCGTGAGTCAAGTGCTGCGATGATTTGCGGTATGCCAGAGCTTTGCACCCTATGAAAGTAGAATTTCGCCACATAAATGACCCCTATATAGGTCAGTGGTGTAATTATCAGGCCTAATAATGGTTTTTCACGAACAGTTTGTTTATAGAGGTGCTGGGCGTAATCACTAATTTCAATAAAAAAAGTAATAACAATAATTGTCAATAAACCAGCCAGCAAAATAGCTAGGTAAGTTTGTGACTTGGAGGGAAGTTGATAGAGTACGTAGCGTTTCATTAACGCTGAAAAACCCCTGTAGAGAGGTATCTGTCGCCGCGGTCACAGATTATCGTGACAATCACGGCGTTACTCACTTTCTTTGATAGCTCAATCGCACAGGCGACTGCTCCGCCTGAAGAAATACCGGCAAAAATACCCTCTTCTGTTGCTAAATCTCGAGTGGTTTGCTCGGATACAGTTTGTGATACATCCATCACGGCGTCCACTTTAGAGGCGTCAAAAATACTTGGTAAGTATTCTTTTGGCCAGCGACGAATACCAGGAATATGAGAGTCGGCATCGGGCTGAATGCCAATGATTTCAATCTCAGAATTCTGCTTTTTTAAATAACTAGAAACACCCATAATGGTGCCAGTTGTACCCATGGCGCTGACAAAGTGACTGACTTCGCCATTTGTGTCCCGCCAAATCTCTGCAGCTGTGGCGTTGATATGAGCGCCCGGATTATCTTGATTGGAAAATTGATCCAGCTGTGTGCCTTTATTTCCCGCTACCATTTTACTGGCAAGATCGCGCGCACCCTCCATACCTTCTTTTTCGGTGACTAAGATCAGATTTGCACCGTAGGCGGCCATTGCATCTTTTCGCTCTTGAGAGAGGTTGTCAGGCATGATTAAGCACATTTTGTAGCCTTTAATCGCAGCCACCATTGCTAAAGCTATGCCAGTATTGCCACTGGTTGCTTCAATAAGGGTGTCGCCTGGTTTGATGTCGCCACGTTTTTCGGCCTGAAGAATCATGTTGAGAGCAGCGCGGTCTTTCACAGAGCCGGCTGGGTTGTCGCCCTCGAGCTTAAGCAGAACCACATTAGACGGGTTCGGATTTAATCTTTGTAGGCGAACCAGCGCCGTATTACCGACACATTGTTCTATGGTTTTATAGCTTTGCTTGGTCATTCAACAATTGCTTTGATTGAACTACATATTATCCAAAATGGCTTTTTTAACTTCTTTCAGTGTTGGATTAACATTAATCATTGCGCTCTGATCGCACTGACCAATCGCCGTATCGGGATCTTTAAGTCCGTGACCTGTCAATGTGCACACAACAGTAGAGCCTTCAGGGATTTTTCCAGATTGAATATCTATCATCGCGCCAGCAACTGAAATCGCTGAAGCCGGTTCACAGAAAATACCTTCTTTTTCAGTTAGTAGTTTTTGTGCCGCCAAAATAATATCGTCCGAATGCGCAGTGAACCAGCCTTTTGATTCTTTGCTTAGCTTGAGTGCTTGATCCCAGCTTTGCGGGTTGCCGATTCGAATGGCTGTTGCCACCGTCTCAGGATTGTCTACTCTAGAGCCTTTAATAAATGGGGCTGCGCCTTCGGCTTGATAGCCGACCATAACCGGTGTTTTGCTTGCTTTTCCGGCGTCTTTGTATTCAGTATAACCCATCCAATGGGCGGTGATATTACCGGCATTTCCTACCGGAAGGCAGTGGTAATCTGGTGCTGCACCAAGCTCATCGATAATTTCGAAAGCGGCCGTTTTTTGCCCTTGTAGGCGGTAAGGGTTAATTGAATTTACAATTGAAACAGGCGCGTGATCGGCAATTTCTTTAACGATCTCCATGCCATCGTCAAAGTTGCCTTTGATCTGAATAATAGTCGAGCCGTGAATCATTGCCTGAGCTAATTTTCCAAGTGCAATTTTTCCTTCGGGAATAATAACAAAAGCTTTGATTCCTGCGCGAGCAGCGTAAGCTGCTGCTGCTGCAGAAGTGTTGCCCGTTGAGGCGCAAATAATGGCTTTAGAGCCTTCTTCAACTGCGTGAGTAACAGCCATCGTCATGCCGCGGTCTTTGAATGAGCCGGTCGGGTTTAGACCTTCGTATTTAATGTAAAGGTCAACATTCTTGCCAAGAAGGACTGGAATGTTTTCAAGCTTAATTAAAGGTGTGTTGCCCTCGCCAAGGCTGATAAGGCGCGTGTTGTCACCAACTGGTAGTCTGTCTCTGTACTTTTCAATTAGACCTGTGTATCTCATCATTACTCTCTTATTGTTAATCTAGTGATTCAATGTGAATAATTTTCACACTGGCTTGGTTGAATTCGCAGGCTTCAATAGCCAATTTAACGGCTCGAATGTCCTGAGTGTGAATTTTGTTGGTGATGACGGCGATATGAGCGTTGTTATTGCCATCTACTTGTTTCTGTACAAGGGACTCAATGCTGACATTGTTTTGAGAGAATATTTGTGTGATTTCAGCTAGCACGCCCCTCTTGTCAGAAACTAACAAACGCAGATAAAACTCGCTTTCAATTAAATCCGAATCAAGTACTTCAGGTTTTTCTTGTGCTTTCCAACCAAGGATGTGATCACTTTTTTGGTTGTTGATAATGTCAATTAAATCAGCTATGACCGCTGAGGCTGTCGCTTCATCGCCTGCGCCAGCACCATAGTAAAGTGATGTTCCAAGGGCGTTACTTTTAACAAGTACTGCGTTCATAACGCCATTGACATTAGCAATTAATTGTTTATTAGCGATTAAAGTTGGATGAACGCGCATTTCGATCGCATCGCCAGATCTTTTGGCAATACCAAGATGTTTGATTGTATAGCCCAGCTCTGTCGCGTATTTAATATCTTCAGCGGTAACTTCGCTGATGCCTTTTGTGTACACTTTGTCAAATTGAAGTTCTGTGCCAAATGCAATCGCCGCAAGAATGCAAAGCTTATGCGCCGCATCAATACCTTCAATATCAAATGTTGGATCTGCTTCGGCGTAGCCTAGTGCTTGAGCCTCGGCCAAAACGTCGGCAAAATCTCGGCCTTTTTCTTTCATTTCGCTAAGGATGAAGTTACCAGTGCCGTTAATAATGCCCGCCACTAGTTCAATTTTGTTGGCGCTTAGTCCCTGCTCTAAGGATTTTAAAATGGGAATTCCACCTGCAACAGCCGCTTCAAACAGTAGATGTACATTTTTTTCTTTGGCAAGCGCAAGCAGCTCATTGCCGTGGGTTGCAATTAAAGCCTTGTTAGCGGTGATGACGTGCTTGTTATTATTGATTGCGGCAATAACTAACTCTTTAGCGATGGTTGTGCCGCCAATAAGTTCTAATACAACATCTATCTCTGGGTTGTTAACGACTTCAAACGCATCTTCGGTAATGTTGATGTCACCATCATCACAAATTCTTGGCTCGTTAACGCTTTTGACTGCCGCATGGGGCATTTGAATTTTCACTCCGGTACGACGCTCAATAGAGTTGCTGTTTTTTCGTAAAACATTAACAACGCCACCACCGACGGTCCCAAGACCTAGAATACCAATTTTCATAACCCAACCTGAATAAATGCAAAGCTGCATTATACCAAGCGCTGAAAAACCGCACCAGTTTATCAAGTATAAAAATGTTGGTATTGCTATTGAGTTGGATTAATTTTTATTGGTAAAAAATTCAGCCTAATCCACCCATGCAAATGTATTTAAGCTCAAGAAAATCGTCGATTCCATAGTGCGAACCCTCTCTGCCTAATCCCGATTCTTTAATACCGCCGAAAGGTGCGACTTCGTTGGAAATTACACCTTCATTAACACCCACCATGCCGTATTCAAGTGCCTCTGATACACGCCAAACTCTGCCAATATCATTGGTGTAAAAATAAGAAGCCAAACCAAATTCAGTGTCATTGGCCATTGCAATGGCTTCTTCCTCTGTCGAGAATTTAAAGACTGGCGCCAATGGCCCAAAAGTTTCTTCTTTGGCGACTTTCATTTCAATTGTTGCGTTAGCGATAACAGTAGGCTCAAACAGGGTTCCGCCTTTTTCGTGGCGTTTGCCGCCAGCGATCACTACACCCCCTTTGGCAATAGCATCCTCGATATGCTCTTCTACTTTTTCAACTGCATTTTGGTTGATTAGTGGACCTTGAGAGACGCCATCATCTAAGCCGTTACCCACATTGAGGGATTTAACTGCCTCGCTTAGCTTTTCTACAAATTGATCATAAATTCCTTCTTGCGCAAGAATTCGGTTTGTGCAGACGCAGGTCTGACCTGTGTTACGATATTTGGACGCCATCACACCGGCAATTGCCTTGTCTAGGTCTGCATCATCAAAAACAATAAACGGGGCGTTACCACCAAGCTCCATCGAGACTTTTTTCATCGTGTCGGCGCAATTTCTGGTTAGAATTTTTCCAACCCCTGTTGAGCCTGTGAATGACAGCTTTCTGACAATTGGGCTGTCGGTTAGGGCGAGGCCAATTTCTTTTGCATTGGTACCAACAACAACGTTAATAATGCCCGAAGGGATACCTGCTTGATCGGCTAACTCCGCCAACGCCAAAGCAGAAAGCGGTGTCTCGGCAGCAGGTTTGATAACAACTGGGCAACCAGCAGCTAAGGCGGGTGCACATTTGCGAGTTATCATAGCAATAGGGAAGTTCCAAGGGGTAATAGCCGCAACAACCCCAATGGGTTGCTTGATTGCCAAGATACGGCGGTCGTTGGAAGGTGTCGGTATAACATCACCATAAGTTCTTTTACCTTCTTCTGCAAACCACTCGATAAACGAGGAGCCGTAACCAACCTCGCCTCTGGCCTCGGCTAACGGCTTACCCTGCTCAAGGGTCATTAATGTGGCCAGGTCTTCTTGATTGTCAAGGATAAGATTAAACCATTTTCTTAATATTGCAGCTCGTTCTTTAGCGGTTTTGCTGCGCCAGTTTGGCCAAGCATTATTGGCGGCTTCAATAGCACTATTTGTTTCTGCTTTACCCATTTCTGGCAGTGTGCATATAAGGTCTTGAGAGTAGGCGTTTTTAACATCAAACCGATTAATGCTTTCAGCACCAATCCACTGTCCGTTAATATAGCCAGCTGACTTCAACAAACCCTCGTTTTTTAGTATTGATTTTTTCATAATAAAAATAAATGTTTTAAGATGGGAATTATAAACCTCAATTATCAATAGTTGTGATTTATAAGGTCGAAACTAAGGCCGCTCTCTGGTGGGTTTGCATGTCGATTAATTCGTGGATTTAATATTTTTTCGTTGGTTTTAAGTGGATTGGTTTGTGGGATAATAAAATTTGTGATCACATTTTTAGTTTAGTAAAAACGCACCACATAAAAGGATTTATGCAAAACGAGCTGTTGTTAAAAGTTGCAAAAATAAGAGGGGATACTTCCGTGAAAGAGTGGGTGTACCAATCTCTCTGCGAACTTTTGCTTACCGGTGAATTCACCCCCGGTATGAGCATTACTTTGCGCGGCATTGCAGAAGCATTCGAAGTGAGTCCAATGCCTGTTAGAGAAACTGTGCAGAGGCTTGTGTCAGAAGGTGCATTGGAGTTAACAGAGACCCGTAGAATTTGTGTAGCCGAAATCAATGAAGACAAGTTTGATGAGATCTTTCATGCAAGAGTTAGTCTAGAGCCCAAGCTTGCATCTTCCGCCTTGCCAAGTATCGATGATAAAGCATTAAAACAAATAATCGACGTGGACGAGCGATTGATGAGGTCAATCGTTGAGGGCGATGTTGAAGAGTATGTTAGATACAATCGTCAATTTCATTTTTTAATATATCATCACAGTCCTTCGGTGGTTTTATTGCCAATGGTGAACAGTCTTTGGTTGCAGTTTTCTCCTTTTATGCGGGTGGTAGTTGGCAGAGTTGGTACCCAAGTGATGATGGATCATCATGAATCTGTTATTGAATCCATCAGTGAGAATGACGCACAAGGTCTTCAAAAAGCCCTTTACAATAATATCTTTAACAGGATGATTATCGTGAAGGATGAGATTTTCTCTCATGACACACCCACCTGAGTAATCTAAATGATCATTGGTATTTTTCAAGTAGGCAAGGTGCCTGATGAATTAATAGAGGTATACGGTAGTTATGCTGAGATGTTTGTCGCACTTCTGAGTGATAAAGAGAGCACGTTTGAGTTTAGAATATATGAAGCTTGTGACGGTGAATTTCCGCAAGATATTAATGAATGCGATGGATGGATAATCACTGGCTCCAAAAACGGCGTTTATGAGGAGCTAAGTTGGATTTCAATACTTGGTTGCCTCATCGTGGATATTTACCGTGCTAAACAACCCCTAGTCGGCATTTGTTTTGGCCATCAAATCATTGCGCAATCTTTAGGTGGTGTTGTTGAAAAATCCAACAAAGGCTGGGGAATCGGCCTTGATACTTACAGTCTTGATAATAAGGCAGACTGGATGGGCGACATAAGTGATGAAATTACACTTAATATCATCCACCAAGATCAAGTGGTTAAGCCTCCAGGTGGCGCTATTGTCTATGCCAGTTCTGATTTCTGTGAAAATGCTGGTTTTTACATAAATAACAATATCTTAACAATTCAAGGACATCCCGAATTCTTGGTAGAATTTACAGCAAAAATTCTAGCGCTTCGAAGCGCACTGACTATTCCAAAAAAAGTGGTAGAACCGGCACTTTTTCAACTAAACCAAGAAGGTGGATCAGTTGGTCGTCAAGATTTTGGAGTTATGATTAACCAGTTCTTTCGATCTAACTTAACCGATTAAAAGCCTTAATTGCTTTATTAGTAATGTATTTGCCAATAGGTATTGCTGAGGTTGCCGCAGGAGAAGGGGCATTGCAAACGTGAATGGAGCGCTTACTCTCGGCAAATAGAAAATCATGCACCAGAGTGCCATCTTTTAGTACGGCCTGTGCACGTATACCTGCTGGATAGGGGTTTAACTCTTTGAGTTTGATTGATGGGCAATATTTTTGAACTTGCCGCAGATAGCCAGCCTTGAAAACCGAGTTAAGTATTTCACTGATGCCCGATTTCCAGTTTTGTCTAATCACCTTGTAGAAGCCCTTAAAGGTGAGCATTTGTATTGTATCTCTGAAACTGAAGTTGATTGTGCTATAGCCTTCACGTTTAAACCCCAAGACTGCATTGGGGCCAACGGTGATACTGCCGTCAATCATTCTTGTTAAGTGAACACCCAAGAAAGGCAGTTCGGGGTCTGGAATGGGGTAGATCAAATGCTTAACAAGTTGATTGCATTTTTTTGGTAGTTGAAAGTATTCGCCACGAAAGGGAATAATTCGAAAGTCTGTGGGTATATTGAGCAGCTTAACAATGCGATCAGCCATGAGTCCTGCACAGCTAACCAGATACTTGGTTTTGAATGCTTCTTGTTTGGTAATGACTTCAACAGAATTCGAATCTTCCTTAAGGTTGGTGATTTGGCTGTCCAGTAAATATTCACCGCCTAAGGCTTCAAACTGTTCAGCCATTTTTTGAGTGATTAATTTGTAATTAACAATGCCAGTTGATTTAACTAGAATGGCGCCAAGACCGGTGATATTGGGTTCAATTTGCTTTAACTGCTGCTTGCTTAACGATTTAGCCTCAATACCATTCTGTTGGCAGCGTTCAAACAACGCGCTCATTCGGTTGAGTTCGATATCTGTGGTGGCAACAAGTAACTTGCCACATTGTTCAAAAGGTATGTTGTGCTCTGTGCAGAAATCTATCGTTGCCTTTAGTCCTTCTTTGCAGAATTGTGCCTTTAAACTGCCGGGTTGGTAGTAAACGCCCGCATGAATGACACCACTGTTGTGACCAGTTTGGTGGGCGGCAAATGAACACTCTTTCTCCAATAATAGGATTTTCTTGTCCGGTTGCTCGGTTATCAGCGATAGGGCAGTAGAGGTGCCTACAATGCCGCCACCGATGATTATGTAATCGTACATATTTGAAATGCTATTAAATCTCTAGATACTATACCGATTTTTGCTCAAAGCGTGCGTTCTCAGAAAAAGCGCCCCTTTGGCGCAAGAGTTCTCGGTGTAGATTCTTTCTGGCAATAAATTTATCCCGACCGTGCAGCCAACAATAGTTGTTAATAATAAGCATACTTCCTTCACAGAGCTCAACGCCAAAAGTATTGGTTTCGGCTTCTAGAGATTCACCCATCTCATAAAGGTACAAGCCTTGATCGGTATTAAGTGGTTCGGCAAATTGATCAATAAAGGACATGCGTGGCTCACCTTGTTTTTCTTCTTTGATAAAGACTGGGTGGTAGGTTTTGTAACCCACGTTTTTGCTTGGTGGTGAACCCCATTGTATCTCCGCTTTAGCCTGGTCATCGCTGTAGAACTTATCCAATTCTTGCCAATCATCAACGTGCAGAAGTAGAGATTCGCCACCTTCAACATCAATTTCAAGCATTTTTTGCATAATGACCCAGTCGGTGTGCTCTTTAACATAGGTGCCGTCTGTGTGAAGCTCCATACGGCGATGTGCTTGGCGCAGGTAACTGTCACTGTTATCCTCGTTTTTAACACTAAAACGTGCATAAAATTTGCCCGACATGGAGTCAAGGTTTGGCACACCAATAAGGTGGGAAATTGCCGTTGACAGCAGTATGTTGAAATCAATAAAGTCTATGTTGTTTAGTGTTTCTGAATCAAGTGATTCACATTGAAGCAGCACCGCACCAGTTTGACGGTCTTTAATAGTGTTTAGGAGGAAATCACCAAGGGTGTTATTTGTTTCCTGGTTGAGGCAGTTGGCGACATGAAAACGTAAAAATGGCTTGTACTCAATTGATTGTACGCTTTGCTTGGCTACCTTTTTGCAAAAGCCATTAATTGTCGAACTCGAGAGTGTCACTACTGTCAGTCTGTTGTTTTTCAGGTGCGGGTTAACGCTAAACCCTTTAATTTGATTACTTTTCATGGCTGCAATAAGTTTAAATAAAATGTCGACATTTTTTTATTATAACGACATTTGTAGTAAAATTCAATTAATTACACTAGGGGCCACTCAGCATTTATCATGATGGTATTTATCAATATCACCGATCAGGTTTAATTATCGCATCATCAAAAAACACAGCATCACAAATTCTTGAAGCTCTTACCGGTGATATTCTAGAAGGTAAATACCTTCCGGGTGAAAAACTACATATTAAGACCCTAAAAGAGCGCTATGAAGTGGGCACTAGTCCCCTTAGGGAGGCATTAAGTCAACTGATCACGAAAGACTTGGTTGTCTCAGAAAACCAAAGAGGATTTTACGTTAGCGACATTTCATTGGACGACCTAGAGGATATTTATCAAGCGAGAGCCAAAATCGAGGCGCTTTGCATAAAAATGGCCATTGAGAAGGGTGACGACTATTGGGAGGCCAATTGTTTAGCTGCTATGCACAGGCTAAATAAAAGCAGTTCTGCGGAGAATGTCGACCTCAAAGAGTGGCAGAAGCGACACAGTGCCTTTCACAGTGATTTAGTAACTGGCTGCGGATCGCCAAGATTGCTGCAAATTAGGCGGTCGCTATTTGAGAAATCAACCCGATACCGCAATCTTTGGCTAAAAGAAAATGTGACTAATGCCGATACACTTGGAGTGAATCAGCAAGAGCATACAGCGTTACTTAATTTGGCACTTGAGCGCAATGTTAAGGGCGCCACGCAGCTTGTGGAGGCACATATACTCACGCCCGTAGAGATAATTAAAAGGTCTTTAAGCTAAGAGTCAAATCGAATAGCGGTGCATTGAAGCGGGCGTGAATACTCGGCTGGAATATGGTGTTTATTATCGAATAATACTGGAGCTAAGGCTTTTAGCATGTCCTCATAGATGTCTTTTTTGAAGTCGATGACGGCCTCGATAGGACTCCAGAAATCGACCCATTTCCAATCGTCAAATTCAATTTCATCGTGAGAATCTAGACAAATACTCTCTTCTCCAGAGCTCAGTCTTAGTAAAAACCACACTTGTTTTTGGCCAACATAAAGCGGCTTTTGGTTGGGTCTGAGGTAATTATTTGGTAAATCATAACGTAACCATTTTGGTGTTTTTGCAAGCACAGTAACATGCTCTTTTGCAAGTCCAACTTCTTCTTCAAGCTCGCGATAAAGCGCATCGAAGAGGTCTTCACCCTTATCGATTCCGCCTTGTGGAAGCTGCCAAGAGCTTTCCTTGTATCGCTTAGCTAGAAGTACTTGCTTCTTTTCGTTTGTGAGTACAATGCCAACGTTAGCGCGATAGCCCTCAACGTCGACCACTAATCGTCGCCAGCAGCGAAGCCTAGGAGATGAAGCAAGCTAAGGAATAAATTATAAATCGAGATATAAAGTGTTACCGTCGCCATAATGTAGTTCGTTTCACCACCATGGATGATCTCACTTGTTTGGTAGAGTATTAGTCCGCTCATTAACAAAATAAAACCAGCAGATACAGCTAGAGATAAGGCTGGCATAGAGAAGAAATACGCAGCCAAGCCCATCAAAAACATCACCATAATGCCTGCGAATAAAAAGCCACCCATAAAACTAAAGTCTTTTTGGGAAACGATAGCATAAACTGATAGAGTGCCGAAAACAACCGCAGTGCCAGTCATTGCCATGGCAACCAGTTCTGCGCCATTACTAAAGGCATCGAGGTACATACTAATAATTGGCCCTAAGGTTAAGCCCATGAAGCCAGTCAAGGCAAATACCGCTAAAATACCGTAAGCAGAGTTTCTAAGTTTGGTTACTAAAAATAGTAAACCAAAGTAACCAAGAAGGGTCATCAAACCAAGGTGTGGGAAGTCAATTGCCATTGATACATAAGCCATAACACCGCTAAAAAGTAGCGTTGCTGAAAGTAATTGGTAAGTGCTTCTAAGGGTGCGATTGATAACAATCGCGTTACTTGCTGCTTGAACGTTTGAACGCATAATATTTAAAGATAAAGTAAAAGTGTAAAATATAGTCAATTTCGACTCAAAAAGCAAGGAAAGAGGGCTCTTTTTTAAATGAAACTTATTTTAGGTATGGGACTCACAGGTCTTTCTGTTGCGCGTTTTTTTAAAAACCAACAAGTGGGCTACCAAGTTGCAGACTCTCGTCAGTCACCACCATTGCTTGATACCTTTATAACAGAAGGGTTGTCTGATGATTGCAAGTTGGGCTTTTGGAAGGAGGATTTACTCGAGGGCGTTGAAGAGGTTATTGTTAGCCCTGGCATTGCTATGTCAGAGGAAATAGTCATTTGGGCGAAAGAAAAAAACATTCCTCTGATTGGTGATATTGAGTTATTTTCGCGTCACGCTAATGCACCTATTATTGGTATCAGTGGCTCTAACGGCAAATCAACTGTCACTCAGCTTGTTGGTGAAATGGGGCTTGCGGCAGGTAAAAATACAGCAATTTGCGGCAATATTGGCATTCCTGTGATGGATGCTTTGAGTGATGATGTGGATTTGTATGTTGTTGAATTATCCAGCTATCAACTGGATTATACGAATTCATTGGATTTGCTCGCGGGCTTGGTGCTGAACATTACTCCGGATCATTTGGATCGCTATCCAGACTTTGATGCTTACATCGCTTCAAAAATAAGCCTTTACCCCTATTGTCAAAACAAGGTGGTTAATCTTGATGAGAGCACCACTTCTGAGATTGCCTGGGATTGTTGTTTTGGTCTAGACAAGTCCAGTCAAGAATGTGAGTTTAGAGTTGAAACTGATCAGGGTGTCACCACTTTCTTTAATAAAGATGAGGCTTTATTTGGTAGCGAAGATTTGAAGATAGTTGGCAAGCACAATATGAGCAATGTTCTTGCGGCCTTCACATTGGGCTATCTTGTTGGTTTGCCAAACAAGGCCATGACGCAAGCGGCAATCGAATTCACAGGCCTTCCTCACCGCTTAGAGTGGGTGGTTAACATGGATGGCGTAGACTTTTTCAATGATTCGAAGTCGACCAATGCCATCTCAACAATAACCGCTATTAATGCACTGAGTGAGAGTTACCCATCTCTGGTTTTGATAGCGGGCGGCATTGCAAAAAAAGAGGATTATTCGGCGATGTTTGAGCTAATCGATGAAAAAGCAGAGGCGGTTGTTTTCATCGGTGAGGCGGCTGAGGGCTTTGCCTCAAACATTACCAACTGCGCTGTTGAAGTTGCCCAATCGATGGAGCAGGCCCTATCGATTGCAAAGTGTTACGCACCTAGCGGAGCAATTTTACTTTCACCGGCTTGCGCAAGTTTTGATATGTATGATGATTTTAATGCGCGCGGTGAGGACTTTAAGCGCCTGCTTTTCCAATAAATTCAATCACTTTATCGATGTTCGATTCAGCTAGGGTGAGCGCTTCATTTTCGTGTCTAAGCCAAGTGCACTGGCGTTTGCATAGCTGTCTAGTTGCAATGATGGCTTTTTCAACCATTTCATCCTCGTTGGTGTTGCCGTCTAAATATTGCCATGCTTGACGATAACCAACACAACGAATGGATGGCAAATCTAAATTGAGTTTTTTATTCGCTCGAAGCGTTTTAACCTCGTCTATAAATCCAGAGCTCATCATATTGTTAAAGCGTTGTTCGATCCTCTGATGCAGTACTGCTCTATCGGGCATCAGTACAATTTTCTTAATAGGGTTGTTGAGCGCATTGCCATCTTTGTTACCTTGTAGTTCACTCAGTGTTTTTCCGCTTAAGTAATGCACTTCAAGAGCGCGCGTTACTCTTTGAGAGTCGTTGCAATGAATTCTGTTTGCCGCGATAGGGTCAATAGAGCTTAAATGTTTATGCAGTTCTTCACTGCCTTGATTTTTCAATTGTTCGGTGAAATGTTGCCTTGACTCATTCGTTGACTCTGGCAAAGCTGAAAGACCGTATTCTAGGGCGTGAAAATAAAACGAAGTACCACCCACCAAGACGGGCAATTTATTTTGTTCAAGTGCTAAGCTAATATGCGTTTTTGCTTGAGAAACAAAGTCGTTGACCGAAAAAGAATCCTCTGGTTCGCAAATGTTGACCAGCGCATGCGGGTATTTTTGCAAGGTTCCGGCGTCGGGTTTGGCGGTGCCAATATCCATTGTGCGATAGATTAGAGCCGAATCCACACTAATCAAATAAGCGTCAAGGTGCTTGCACAGCTCGATGGCTAACTCTGTTTTTCCCGAAGCGGTCGGGCCCATTAAAAAAATGACCGAATTATTAGGCGATAAACTCATATGCATACTAGACTTACATCAAAGGGTTCTTAATTATACTCAAGGAGCATAAGTTGCGTAATCCAAGCAAGTTGCTCAACTTAACTTTATACCCATAGGGCAGTGCGTAGCCTCCTTTAGGGTAAGTTTCGTATAGTCAAGCAGGTTTCCTAACTTAACTTTATAATACCCCTAAATTTTTATATTACTCAATACGATGTTTACAGTCTTAAATCAGGCCAGTGGAAAATCCTTTCAGAGCGCGGGTGACGGGCCAATTTTAGATGACGCTCTAGTGCATGGACTTAACTTTCCCTATGGTTGTCAAAATGGTTTTTGCGGTAAGTGCAAAGCCGTTGTTTTAAACGGTGACATTGAATACGACGGCGATGTGCCTCCAGCGCTTACAGAGCAAGATTTAGAGGCCAGCATGGCGCTGCTTTGCCAGTGCAAAGCGACGAGTGATTTGTATATTAATGTTGATGAGTTAGATGATTTGGCAAATATTGAGGTTCGTTCACTACCTTGCAAGGTAGAGCAGATTAATCGCCTCAACCACGACGTGATTCAAATCATGCTTAAGATTCCAGGCGCTCAATCTTTGCAATATTTAGCAGGACAATACCTCGATCTAGAGCATTCTGATTTTGAGCCTCGTGCCTTTTCAATTGCCAATGCGCCTGTTAACTCTAACTTAATCGAGCTTCACGTTAGACTGGTTGAGGATGGTCAATTTACCAATTTTATTTTTAATAGTTTGACCGAAAAAACCATTCTTAGAATTGAAGGCCCTAAAGGCGACTTCTTCTTAAGAGAAGAAAGCGATAAGCCCGCCATCTTAATTGCGGGTGGTACTGGTTTTGGTCCTATTAAGGCGATTGTTGAGCATTTGATCTCTATTGACTCTCAAAGAAAAATACATATTTATTGGGGTGTTAGAGCTGAGGAAGATATTTATTCTAGCCTGCCTTCTGAATGGGCCAATGAGTTTGAGTCGATTGCTTATACCCCTGTTTTGTCAGAAGCCAATGATTCTTGGGGTGGCGAAAAAGGCTTTGTTCATGAGATTGTCATTCAAGATTTTTCAGATTTATCCGATTATGAGGTTTATGCTTGTGGGCCACCTATTATGGTCAGATCAGCAGCTAGTGGCTGCCTAGAAAGAGGCCTTTCGAAGAAAAATTTCTACTCGGATGCTTTTGAGTACGCCTTTGAGGAAAATACTGATGACTAGCATACAGTCTCACTTAGAGGAGCAACTGAAAGTTGCTTTAGAGCCCAGCCACTTAGAAGTGATTAATGAGTCAAGTAATCATTCAGGACCCGCTACGGAGTCGCATTTTAAATTGGTGGTTGTGAGTGAGATATTTGCTGATATGAAGTTGATTGATCGACATCGTTTTATCAACAAACTCTTTAAAGAGGAGTTAAATCATATCCATGCTCTCGCGATGCATACTTACACATCAGCTGAGTGGGTGACGCGCCAAGGCGCCCCAGATTCACCACTTTGTTCAAGCAAATAATAGTGCGACCCTTTTTATTATTGCTTGTATTGGTATTATCGAGCTGTCAAAGCGGTGTTGACAATGTCAGAAATGTAGCTAATTTAATTGATATTTCAGCGCCATCAAAAGCTCATAAAGACGAATCTAATCTTTGGCACTATATTGCCAATCATCAGAGGCTAGGCAATCAAAATCATCAACGAGTTGATGAGCATATTGCATGGTTTGTAAAGCACCCAGATTATCTTGAAAGGGTGAGTAAACGCGCACAACCCTACCTTCATTTGGTTGTGAGTGAAGTTGAGAAAGAGGGTTTGCCGCTTGAAGTTGCCTTGTTGCCAATTGTCGAGTCTGCTTATTATCCGTTTTCTTATTCTCACGGCACGGCAGCGGGGCTTTGGCAATTTATTCCTTCGACAGGCAAGTTGTACGGCCTTGAAGAGGATTGGTGGTATGCGGGAAGGCGTGACGTATTAGCATCTACAAAGGCCGCTGTAAAATACTTGAAAAATCTTAATCAATTATTTGGCGGTGATTGGCTATTAGCAATTGCGGCCTACAACGCTGGCCCTGGGCGAGTTCAAAATGCGATTAACGCCAATAAAAAAAGCGGCAAAAAAACAGATTTCTGGCACTTGCAGTTGCCGAATGAAACAAAACGATATGTGCCAAAATTACTAGCAGTGGCAAAAATTCTACAAGACCCATCTCGCTATAATCAAAGTTTCGAGAGGGTTGATAATGAAGTCTATCTACAAGAGATTGAGCTGAATTCTCAGTTTGATTTGGCGTTAATCTCTCAGTGGACAGGGCTTAGTATTGATGAGGTCTATACGTTCAATCCTGGTTTGCGACGATGGGCAACACCAAGTACTTTGCCATTTACACTTTTACTGCCAGATTCGGTAGTATCAATTTTTGAGAAAAAGCTCAACGAGTCGGGTGAGCATCCTCAGATTAGTTGGGTTCGTCACCAAATTCAATCGGGTGAAAGCCTTAACTATTTAGCGAGTAAATACAACACAACACTAGAGCAGATCATCAGTGTTAACGAACTTCGCGACGACAGAATTCGTGCGGGTGATTACATCATTGTGCCGCTTGCACAACAAGGCGAAGCGTATTATGCACTGTCGGAAGAGCAAAGAGAAAAAAGCCGACTAAACGCACAAAAAAGCGCCTCTAAGGTGGTATACGAAGTTGTCTCTGGGGATAGTTTGTGGAAAATTTCCGCCCAGTTTGGGGCCAGTATTAATGACCTTGTTCGGTGGAATCATATTCAACCATCAGCGCCCTTGTCGATAGGTAAAAAGCTGGTTATTTGGCTGACAAATAAGAATCAAACAGAGCTCGCCAAAATAGCCAAAACCGGTCTTGACATCACTCGTAAGATTACTTATAAAGTCAGGTCGGGTGATAGTTTGTCCAAGATTGCCAACAGGTACAGTGTAACGGTGACTCAAATACGCGAGTGGAATATGCTGGGCACGTCGAGTATTATTCATCCGGGCCAAAGACTAAAAATTACAATTAGTGTTGTTAATTCGAGTTTAAGTTGATGATATTACCTATCAAAAAAACCATTCTTGCCAGCTTGGCGTTTAGTATTGTGAACTGGCGGAAAATTATAGAAATATCTATCATTCCACTGGCTTTTGCTTTACCTTTGCTACTTATTTTTTCTGACTTGTTAATTTGGTACAAGCAAGTGATTCCACCGTTACTTGCTGGCCAAGTAGTTGAAGGGGTTGCGCCGCCGGAAAAGACCTTACTGTATATGCTGTTATTTATTTATGGTTACGCCTTGCTTTCAATTAACGTATCTCGTTTGGTTCTGCTTGGTTCAAGTGCTGTTTCCGTCTTGGATGGTGTTCTTGAGGTTGGGAAAAATTTCAGATATATTGGGCTGGTTATGACGATTGGCTTTACTGTGATGTTTCCTTCTTTTGTTACAGGGCTATTTTTTGTCCAATTGGCAGTGTACTTTCTGATTGTTCCGCTGACACTTAATTTTATTAATATTGCACTAGGGAAGGAGCTTAGTTTTCGTTGGGGCTTGCCTTTTGTTGTTCATATGAACTTGTTCTTTCTCCAAATTCTATTACCGACAACATTTGCCTTTCTGATTGGACTTGCAGTCGACGCTTTAGGCTTTAATGCTTACCTGTTTATTGTTGCGCAAGTGCTTATTTTTTATTGGTCCGCCATTAATTTGGCTTTTTGCTATCAAATGATTACTGCTGCTGATAACTCAGCGCAAAACCCTTAGCATAGCGCATATCAAAAATTCCTCTTGTTCGTATCTTTCTAGAAGTTTGTTTGAGGTTGTTATAGGCTTTAACAAAATCCCGTAAACGCCTCTCTTGCTTTTGATGTCCTAGAATAATACCCACGTCGGGCTCAATGGCAAGGGTGTCTATTTGCCCACGTACAAACTTTGTAATGACGAGTGGCGTAAGGATGGCCTGATAAAGTTGGTAATCTTCAAAGAATTTGGGTGTTTCATTTTCATCAACAACGGCTAAAGGAGTCTCTGACGTTATTAGTACTTCTGGCTTAAATAGTGCACCTTCTGTTGAAATATAACCCTTATCCTGCCAGCGCATTGCTATGGTATGGGCAGTAAGTTCAATGTCAATTTTGTTCCAAAAAAACCGATTAACTTCAGCGCTTGCAATCCATGGCTCAGCTTCGAGATTTGTTTTTAATTCAGCCAAGCTGATTAAATATTTATTGTCAAATAGGGGGGTAATAAGTTGCTCATAGTGAATTTCACTTTTGCTTAGTTTTTCGTCAATTGTCCAGCTAATCTCTGGCTCAAATAAATGCGAGCGATGAAGGTTGTAACCAATGACAGCAATGGCCAAAATAAGCAATAAAAATGGCAGTTTTTGCCCCAGTTGTTGAACAACAGCTTTGGTTGATTTTTTTGGCTTATTTAAGCGATTGAATCGTTGCCTAGCCATTGAGAATACTTAGGACGAGCTGTTCAAAGGTCATGCCTCTAGCTTTTGCTGCCATGGGTACAAGCGAGTGTGAGGTCATACCCGGCACGGTGTTGATTTCGAGCAAATAAGGGGTTTTGTCTTTGTCAATGATGAAGTCAACTCGCCCCCAACCTGCGGCACCAGTTGCGCGAAAAGCCTCCATTGCAATTGTTTGCAAGTAGGATTCTTCCTCATCGGTTAAATCGGCAGGGCAAAGGTACTCTGTGTTATCGCTAAAGTATTTCGAATCGTAATCGTAAAATTCAACATCAGAAATAATTTTCACGCTAGGTAGCGTCTCTCCATTAAGGATGCCAACAGTGTATTCGCTGCCTTCGATCCAGTGTTCAATCAGCGCATCGCCATATTTCCATGCCAATTCAAGAGCATCATCCAACTCACTGGCATTGACTACTTTGCTGATACCGATGCTAGACCCTTCTAGAATGGGCTTGACTGCCCATGGCAGGGGGATATCAACACTCTGTGGTGGGTTCACTTTGCTTGCAACAATGGATGGCGACAAGGGGAGAAGGTGTTGCTGCCAAACTTCTTTGGTAATTGCTTTATTCATGCATAAAGCTGAGGCGGAACTGTTGGAGCCAGTAAATGGAATGCCTTTGCTTTCTAAAAGAGATTGCATGTAGCCATCTTCACCGCCGCGACCGTGGAGTACGATAAAGGCCTTGTCAAACTCTTTTTCCCACAGTAGTTCAAGGTTGTCTTTCGTTAGGTCGAAAGCAAAGCAATCAACGCTGCTTGCCAAAAGCGCTTCATAAACCGCTTTACCACTTTTCAGTGAAATTTCCCTCTCGGCAGAATAGCCACCCATGAGTACTGCAATCATATAATCACCAACTCCGGCTCAAGGGCGACATCGTACGTGTTTGCGACGGTAGTTTGGATGTGTTGAATAAGCTCTTCTATATCTTGGGCAGTGGCAGAGTTTTGGTTGATAATAAAATTAGCATGCTTGTCAGAAACGCAAGCCCCACCAATGCAGAAGCCTTTTAAATTACAGCTCTCAATGAGCTTGGCGGCAAAATTATTATCAGGGTTTTTAAAGACACTGCCGCAACTTGGTAGCCCGATAGGCTGAGAAGCATTTCGTTTATCAAGTAAGTCACGCGCTTCGATGTTTTTTTCGACTTGGTTAAAGTTAAACTCGGCGCTTACAAAAAATTCATCACTATGTTCTGCCTTAACGCTGCGATAAGCGATAGCAAAATCATCAGGCGATCGTTGTTGAATATTGCCGTTATTGTCAATTGTTGTAACGGAGGTGACATATTGCCAAATTTCTGAGCCAAAAGCACCTGCATTCATTGCCAATGCACCGCCAACGCTTCCTGGGATGGCACTGAGAAATTCCGCGCCGTGCTTATTGTTTGCTCCTGCAAATCGGGAAAGCTTGGCAAGTGTTGTGCCGGCTTCTGCCGCTATTGTGCCATTGGTAAAATTAAGGCCTTTTAGGTGTTTGGTGTGTACGATCAGACCATCAAAGCCATTATCACGAATGAGTAAATTACTCCCTAAGCCGATGAAAATAATCGTTTTTTTGTTTTTCTTTAAGTGGCTTGAGAGTTGACCAATATCGGTCGGCGCAAAGAATTCACTGGCAAGACCACCCGCCCTCAGCGAGCAGTGTTTAGCCATTGGCTCTTCCATTAAAATCATACTTACTGACACCCAAAATGTTCGATCAATTCGTGCGGTATTTTATGAACATCGCCAGCGCCTAATGTCAAAAGTATGTCTTCAGCCAAAACAACATTCGGTAGCACGTCGAGTATTTCTTGACTGCCGCCAAGCACAATTGGGTCAATCGAACTTCTTTGTCGAATAGAATCGGCAAGCGCTGCGGACGTGACTTGATGAATGGGCGCTTCGTTTGCTGGATAAATATCCAATAAAATTAAAACATCTACTCGAGAAAGGCAACTAACGAATTCATTAAATAAATCTTTAGTGCGTGAGTAACGGTGCGGCTGAAAAATAACCACAAGGCGATTGGAAGTGAAGGTGTTTCTAAGTGTACTTAGCACGGCTGCTACTTCGTTAGGGTGGTGGCCATAATCGTCAAACAAGGGTACAGCATGGCCGTTAATTTTTATTTTATGGTGATAGTCCAGTCGGCGGGCAACACCGCTAAAATTGTCTAACGCTGCCTGAATGACATCATGCGGAATCTCAAGCTCAATGGCAACGGCAATGGCCGCGAGCGCATTAAGAATATTGTGTTTGCCAATTAAGTTTAGGGTGACAACAAAATCTTGCTGATGTTTTTTGCACGCCACATCAAACGTCATTTTCATTTTATTTTGAACAACATTAGACGCCTGCACGTCAGCATCATCGCTAAAACCATAACCCAAAACAGGACGATGAATCTTTTTCAAAATATCTTGTACGCCTTGGTCGTCTACACAAACAACACAAACTCCGTAAAAAGGCAGGTTGGAGGTAAAGCTAACAAAGGCATTGGTTAGATTGTCGTAATTGTGTTCATAGGTCTCCATGTGATCTTCGTCAATATTGGTAATTACACTAAGCATCGGCTGTAAGTGCAAAAATGAGGCGTCACTCTCATCGGCTTCCGCCACTAAATAATCACTTTTTCCCAATTTGGCATTCATGCCAGTGGCATTGAGAATGCCACCAATAATATAAGTTGGATCAAGTTTTGCTTCACTCAAAATATGAACGATAAGGCTGGTTGTGGTTGTTTTTCCATGGGTTCCGGCAACTGCAATGCCAAAGCGAAAACGCATCAACTCGGCCAACATTTCAGCGCGAGGTACAATCAGCAGGTGATTCTCTTTGGCAGCTTCCAGCTCTGGATTGTTTTTTGAAATAGCAGAAGAGACAACAACCGCTTGCTTGCCGGTGATATTCTCGGCTTTTTGACCGTACATTACTTCACAGCCTAATTTCTCAAGGCGCTTAGTCACAGCATTGGGCTGCAAATCAGAGCCTGAAATTTCATAGCCTAAGTTATTCAGAACCTCAGCAATGCCACTCATGCCTGTACCACCGATACCGATGAAGTGAATTTTTTGTATTTTTGATCGTGTAGGAATATCTATTAATTTCATTTTTTGCTAACGGTAATAATGGTTAATGCCTGAATACCCTCACCTCTACCAAAGGCTGTCAAACCTTCTCCTGTAGTGGCGGTAATACCAACATCGCTGGTGCTAATTTTGCATAGCTCAGCAATATTGCTTTTCATTTTCTCGATTTGAGGCGATATTTTTGGCTCAAGGCACTCCAATGAAATTGCAATGTGCTCGATTTGCCAATCGTTCAAATCATCAAGCGCACACTGCAAGTATTTGCAAGAATCTGTAATTCCTCGCTGGCAAAGCTCGTCTGCGACTTTTCCTAAAATATTTCTGCCGGTGATGCTGGAGATTGCGTTAGTTAAAGAGTGCAAAACAACATCGGCATCACTATTCCCTCTCAGGCCTTTTTCGTACTCGAATGTAACACCCGCCAAGATTAGCGCCTTTCCTAACCCAGGCTCAAAGGCGTGAGAGTCTTGACCAAGTCCCGTTTTAATTTTCATTGTTGCTGTCTATGTAGTAGTTAGCTAATTGCAAATCGCCAGTAACCGTAATTTTGATATTATTTTTTGAACCCAAGACAACTTTAATTTTGCCACCGATCTGCGCAACCGCCTCGGCTTCGTCGGTAATGTGACTGTTGTTGCTAATCACATTTTCTAGCGCCTTAACCAGTACCCCAAATTTAAACATTTGCGGTGTTTGCGCTTGAAACAAGCCCTCTCTATCAACGGTTTGTTGCACCTCGGCGTTATCAGCGAGTTTTAACGTATCCACCACAGGTGTTGCTAAGATGCCGCCGTCAACTCCATGCCTTAATTCGTTGATAAGTGATTGAACGTCGCTCGCTTTAACGCAAGGCCTGACAGCATCGTGTACCAACACCCAGTCGTCTTCATTGGCAAATTCCGATAAAGTATTCAGGGCGTTTAATACAGAATGAAAGCGCTCTTGACCGCCTTCAGTTATGGCCAACATTTTTCCATGTTTTTGATAAGCGGAAGTGTGGAAGTGCTCGTCGTCTTGAGGTATGGCAACGACACAACCAAGAATGTCATCCATCTTAAGCAGTGTTTTTAGACTTTGGTCGAGGATACTCAGGCCATTTTCAAGTTTCAAATACTGTTTTGGCATACTTGCCTTCATGCGCGAACCGCCGCCACTGGCTGGAATAATTAAGAAACAATTATTATCTGGCATGGGGGTTTAATAATTCCTATTCAGGCTCTGTATTGATAGGCTTTATTATAGACACTTCATGACTCTTATCCCTCTCAACAATTGCATTGATTTGATAGTAAGTTTCACCGTCTTTAACCAGTCCATATTTATAACGCGCTCGAGACTCTATCAAGATTAAGTCGTCATCAAGGTAGTTGTTAATTTGCTGGGATAAGACTTGGTTTTCCTTTTGAATTCTACCGTTATCAGCAATGATGTTATCGATTGTATTTTGTCGATCGTGAATCACCATCGGAAAGTCGTTAATCCAAATATTTTGCCTAAAAAGAGCGATAAAAATGACTGCAAATACAAACGTGAACTTGTACTTAATAATGAATCCAATAATGCCTTGTTGAGACTCGAAAGCCATTTATTTTTTGGTTGATTGTAGGTAAGTTTTTGAAAAGTAATCGTGCAGTGGTAGTCTGTCTTTGTTGAACAGCGGAAAGATGAAGCACGCTAGAGACAAGGGTGCCAGTATGAATCTAACCAGTGATTGTGCGTAAGTAATGCTTTTTCTGTCAGCCTGCATAATCTCAAATTTCCACGCCTTCATCCCAAGTGTTTGTCTGCCTTTAGCCCATGATAGCGCAAAATAGCCATAAGTTAGCACCAGCATTAGCAAGAAAAAAAGTGGGCTCTTTGTGCCATCTTGAATAACAATAACGACAAAAAGACCAATGCAAAAAACCAGTGAAAACACTAAGAAAAAATCATAGGTGATGGCGCCTAATCGGCTGACAAGTGAGATGTTTGATTTCATACTTACAGTAACAATAATTCAGGGTTAATAGCCACTTGATTCAGAAAGACACCCCAATGAAGGTGTGGACCCGTTGAGCGACCAGTCGTGCCAATTTTACCTAACTCCTGCGCCTTTCGTAAGGTCTGACCCTCAATTACGTTGACTTCACTCAGATGGCTATAGCTGCTGAGCAGTCCTTGGCCGTGATCAATAAACACTGTTTTTCCCAGATAATAAAAATCGTAAACAAGGATAACTCGACCGGAGGCGCTGGCATTGACTGGTGCGCCTAAAGTGTTGGCAATATCGAGACCGATATGTGGCAAGCCTTTTTCGCCATTATAATACCGGTTAACGCCAAATACGCTCGTTAACCGGCCATTGGTTGGTGAGACGAAATAACCCTTGCTTAATGGTTGCTTACTGAAAGTTTTACGCGTCTTGGCGAACAGTGCCTTTTCGGTTTTAATTCGCACACTGCTCGAATCTTGGTTATCGCTAACGTTAACAGTTGTCTCGAAATATTCATCTGGGTAGTTTTGATTGACAACCTCTATAAAAGCGTAGCCCCCCTCGTTGCCTTGGATAGTGATACGCTTGCTGCCGGGCTTTGTCATCAAAGGCAGGCCAATTAGCGCTTGATATTTATTTTCGTCTAGAGATTGAACATAAAGTGGCACATTGCCATAAAAGGCTTTGGGATTGATTTGCTTTGATTCAAAGGTAATTTGTGCGATACCACCTGGCGTTGAATCGATTGTTACGCTGATATTGGCCCAAAGTAGGGTTGGTAGTAATAATAAAAAACAACTAACTGTCTTTTTTATCATAAACCTTTGAAAGAAGTTTGCCTTGATGGAGTGTGGTGCTGATGACGTCACCGACGTTGATTTCATTTCCGACCTGAACGACAGATCCTTGTTCATTATGGGTAATACTATAGCCGCGGGATAAAGTAGATAGTGGTGAGAGTATGTGCAATGCTTTTGCTTGACTGCCTAGCTTAGAAGAGTGCTCAGCGAACGAATGCGCCATATTTTGATGCAATTGGGTATTAAGGTGTTTGAGTTCGCTTTTGAATAGATCGGAATATTTAGCGCCAACTTTAAGTAGTCGTTCGTGCGCAAGCTTACTTTGTTCGATTTTATAAGTAATAAATCGTGCGGGCGAGCGTTGGTGAAGTTCGTTATTGAGTGCCTTCAATTTGGCTTGATTTAAGGTTTTTAGTGTCTTAATGGCTCGAGTCAACCTTGCCTCTGCTTCATCCAGTCTTTGCGCCTTGCGCTGCAGTTCTTGGCTGGGATCAATAATTCTTAGCTGCAGCTGTTGTAATAAGAATTGATTTTTTTCAAGTGATTGGCCCAAAGTGCTGGCCAAGTTTCGTTTGAGTTTTGCTAATTGATTTAGAAGTTCAATTTTATCAGGCGTTACCAATGCTGCAGCCGCACTCGGTGTCGGCGCTCTTGCGTCGGCGACAAAATCGGCAATGGTGGTGTCGGTTTCATGTCCAATGGCGCTTATAACTGGCTTTTTACAGGCGAAAATTGCCCTGGCAAGGCTCTCTTCGTTAAATGCCCAAAGATCCTCCATTGAGCCACCACCGCGCGCCAGGATGACTACATCAGAGCGCTTGTCAGTCTCGGCCATTTGCAATGCTTTGATAATTTGCAGGTGGGCGCCATCCCCCTGCACCAGAGTATCGTAGAGTTTGATCTTGGCAAAAGGGTAACGTTTATTGAGCACATTGACAATATCGTGAATAACGGCGCCATTTGCCGACGAAACAACAGCAATAGAGTTAACTAAGGTTGGCAGAGGCTTCTTGTGTTCTGCATTAAACAAACCCTCTGCTCGTAGTTTGTTTTTTAATTGGTCAAAAGCCAGCTGAAGATTGCCAATACCAGCAGGTTCAAGTTGTTGCACAATCATTTGAAAATCACCACGTGCTTCGTAAACCGTGGGCGCACCCCTAAGGATGACAGACATGCCGTTTTCAAGAGCAAATTTGAGTTTTCGTTGGTTAAGTCGAAACAGCGCACAGCGGATAGAGCCGCGCTCGTCTTTTAGTGAAAAATACCAATGTCCCGAAGAAGGTCTTGATAAGTTTGAGATCTCACCTTGTACCCAGCAGTGAGGGATATTGTGTTCAACGGTGCGGCGGCAAAGTCCTAGGAAGTCTGAAACGCTGTAAATTTCATCTAGGTTAAACATCGGCTTTAAGGCAAACAAAAACGGCGCCGGTGCCACCATCTTTTTGTGGGCATGAGCAAAAGGCCAGTACTTGCGGGTGCTGCTTAAGGTAACTCACCACTTGCGATTTTATGATCGATAGGCCTTGGTTCGAGTGGTAGCCCTTACCGTGGATTATTTGAATAAAGCGCTCATCACGATGGTAGTGCAGAAATTTGGATAACGACTGACAAGTCTCTTCCACAGTTTGCCCATGGAGGTCAAGACTTGGTGCATACTCAAGATTTCCTTGCTTCATTTTTTTAATGGTTTTTGGCGACATGCCGTCTTGTGCGTAACTAACAACTTCTGAGCCAGAAATGTTTGCTTCCGACAAATAACTGTAGGCCTCAAATGGCTCTGCAAAATGTGTGGTTGTTGATTTCGGTTCTTGGTTGCCGTCTTTGTCGATTGGCATCTGCTTATCAATCGAACTTCTGAATAACGATTTGTCGTTTTCGCTAACCATTGTTTAAGTAAATACCATGCATAAAAAAAAGCCCTCGCTAGAGGGCTTTATTATAGCAACGAATGTGCTATTGAATTGCTATCCTGATGGTTTTATCAGTCAGTAATTAGGTATTTCTTAAAGTGCTTTAATCTGTGCAACAAGGCGAGACTTTCTTCTCGCTGCTTGGTTCTTATGCATTAGACCTTTGCTAACCGCTTGGTCAACATTTTTTTGCATTGATGCATAACCGGTTTGTGCTTCTTCTTTGTTGCCAGCTTCAATCGCGTAAGTTACTTTCTTAATAAAAGTACGTACTTTAGCTCTGATTTGAGAGTTGTGCTTGTTGCGTTTAACTGCTTGTCTTGCGCGTTTTTTAGAACCTGCTGAATTGGCCATATTATCTTTAATTAAAGGTAAATTACAAAACGATAGATTATAAAGTCTTAGTTGGGTTTATGCAAGCATTAGTTTTGCGTGCTTAGGCCTCAAGAGAGTTGATAGTTTGTAAAGTTTTCTTCTTATTGAGTGCCAAGTGCCAAGTCTTGCCACCCAAGGACTTCCATAATGACGCTGCACGTATGCCTGCCAATAATAACGCTCTAATGTTGTTCGCGGTATGCTGGTTGCTTAGATAGATTTGCTCACCTTTGACCATAACCGTTGGATTAAGACTACCCAGTGTGTTTTTATAGAGTTCTGCCAGTCTGGCGATTGAGTTGGCATGGTGGATTTCGAAAAACTCTTGTTTGTTGATAAAGGCAATCTCGGTCGAGATTTTTGTTAATAATTGACTTTGTTTCATTAATTTCTTTTCGAGATTGATCAAAGAAATAGCGTAAAGCGCGATGTTTTGTACACTTTTCGTTTTTGAATCCAAGAGTGTTTTTAGAGAATTAAGGCCAACTTTTAAATCCTCTGGCGACTTAAAAATATCCTCAATTTGAGTGCTTTGATTAACAATACTGCCAAGACTTGCTCGATTTCCCCGTGAATCGCATTGACCGGTAGAGGCTAGCTGATGAACCAATGCCGTGCTTTGCAGTAAGCTCGCTAATGCCAAAGTTTGTTGATGATGATTACTCATTGTGTTTTGATTTGATGACAGCACCACCAAGACAAATGGCGCCGTCGTAAAGTACAAGCGATTGACCTTCGGTGATGGCTCTTTGGGTGGCCTCAAAGTGCACTTTCATTTCGCCACTTTCAAGTATTTCAATTTTGCAATTTTGTGAGGCTTGACGGTAACGAATTTTGGCACTGCAATCGTGTGGGAGATTGGGTTTTTCGCCAATCCAGTGAACACCATCAGCGATTAACGTGTTGTGATAGAGTAATGGATGATCGCCCTGAACGACGACTATTTCATTGCTTTCAATGCGCTTTTCAGCAACAAACCAAGGCTCGGGTGAGTCGCTGAAGCCACCGCCAATTTCCAGGCCTTTTCTTTGGCCAACAGTATAAAAAGCGATACCGTGGTGGTGCTTTATAAAGCGGCCATTTTCGTCAATAATATTGCCTTTTTCCTTCGGTAAAAAGTTGTTTAAAAACTCGGAAAAGTGACGCTCACCAATAAAGCAAATACCGGTTGAGTCTTTCTTTTCAGCTGTCACAAAGCCATTTTTTGTGGCGATTTCTCGCACCTCGGTTTTGTCTATTTCGCCAAGTGGAAACAGACTTTGCGACAATTGTTTTTGATTTAAAAGGTGGAGAAAGTAGCTTTGATCTTTGCTATCATCGAGTCCCGCTTGTAATTGATATCGGCCTTTGTTTTCAATAATTCTGGCGTAGTGGCCGGTGGCAATTTTATCCCCGCCCAAGTCTTTCGCGTGGTCAAGAAAAGCCTTGAATTTAATGTGTTGGTTGCACAGTACATCTGGATTGGGCGTTCGCCCTTTTTTGTGCTCTTCTAGAAAATGATCAAAAACGTTTTCCCAGTATTCATGAGCGAAATTAACGGTGTGCAGTTTAATACCTAGCTTTCCAGCAACCTGTTTGGCGTCGGCTAGATCTTGTGCGGCAGAGCAATGCTCCGAACTGTCGTCTTCTTCCCAGTTTTTCATAAACAAGGCCTCTACTTCGTAACCTTGCTTAAGTAACAAAAGGGCGGTAACGGAAGAGTCGACACCACCGGACAAACCGACAATGATTTTATTGACAGCCCTAGTCATTCTGCGTTGTCGTATGCTTTGACAATGCGCTGCACAAGGCTATGTCTAACAACGTCTTTAGCCTCAAAATTGCAGAATGCAATTCGCTTTTCATCTTTTAAAATCCTCATCGCATCCAGCAAGCCAGATTGCTTAGGGTTGGCCAAATCAATCTGTGTTACATCACCAGTAATCACCATTTTTGAACCAAAGCCCATGCGCGTCAAAAACATTTTCATTTGTGGAATGGTGGTGTTTTGCGCTTCGTCAAGAATAATGAAGGCTTCATTCAGTGTGCGACCACGCATAAAAGCGAGTGGCGCAACTTCGATAATGTTTTTTTCCAGTAATTTAGCGACTTTTTCAAAGCCAAGAAACTCATACAATGCATCGTAAATTGGACGCAAATAAGGATCAACTTTTTCGGTTAAATCGCCGGGCAAGAAGCCCAGCTTTTCTCCCGCTTCAACGGCGGGTCTGACCAAAATAATTCTTCTAACACTGGAGTTACCAAGTGCTTCTACGGCTCTTGCAACGGCTAAATATGTTTTTCCTGTGCCCGCTGGTCCCACACCAAAAGTAGCGTCTTTTTCATCAATGGCGTTGACATAGGTTTGTTGGTTGGCGCTGCGAATGTGTACGTGTTTGCGTGCGGTTCTAATAGTGACAACCTTTGAGGAGTCATTGCCATTTTTTTGCGATTTAATACTGAGGTCGATATCACTAAGCTCAAGCATTTTGCCATTAGACTGCAACAAGAGATCTTGTAGGACATTTATAGCTAAGTGGGCGTTATCGCCTTTAATGCTAAAATCAGCACCCTTATTGGAGAGGATTACATCAAAGCTTTTTGCGATGTTTTCAAGATTTTTATCGAGGGAGCCACAAATATTGGCTAATTGGTCGGAGCTTTGAATATCGAGTGTAAATTTCATTAATTATATTTTACTGCTTTGAGCTGTAAACAACAATAATTTACACAAACTATTGTTGAGTTTCATTTATGATGTTTCAGATGCGTTATTATCGAAAAATCTTACTGGCCGCGCTATGTTCTTTGTTCAGTGTTTTTCCACAGCAAGCTATTGCTGGGGATGATCATTGTGTTTTACTGGTTTATCATCGTTTTACTGATGATGGCCCAAAATCCACCAGTGTATCGCCGGAGCTTTTTCGCGAGCATTTAAGCTACTTGCAAGACAATGACTTTGAGGTATTGCCTTTAGACGAGGTTATCAGTGCACTGCAGGAAAGGAGAGTCTTGCCTGATAAATGCGTGAGCTTGACGGCTGATGATGGTTATCAATCGATTTACGACAATGCCTATCCTTTACTCAAAGAGTTTCAAATGCCGATGGCTGTATTTGTTGCAACAGAGGCGATAGATAATCACTTTCCAGCGATGATGTCGTGGCAGCGGCTTGATGAAATGTCGGATTTAATTGCTGCCTACAATCACGGCGTTAGTCATTCACACCTAGTGGGTAAAAAGAGTGAAGTGATTGCTGCGGAAATCACTGGCGCACAAAAAAGACTCGAGGCGGAATTGGGCGTTCAAACCAAATTCTTCGCATACCCTTATGGGGAGTTTGATGACGCTACTTATAGTCAATTGCAAGCGTTGGATTATGTGAGTTTTGGCCAACAGTCTGGCGCTATCGGTGTACATAGTGATTGGCTGAATTTGCCACGTTATGCCATGGCAGGGTCTTACGCAAAAATGAGCAGCTTTACCTTGAAGGTCAACTCGTTGCCAATGCCGATTGCTTCTGAACAGCCAAAATTAATGCTTATTAGTGAGGATGATAGGCCTTTATTAACGTTGAAATTTACAAGGCCCATGAATGCCAACGAGCGTTATCAGTTCGCTTGTTTTGTTGCAGGGCAAAGCGCCCCAGAGATTCATTGGGTAGGTGTGGATGAGGTGACAGTACAGGCCGTTGGGCCTTTATCGAAAGGCAGAAGTCGTTATAATTGCACCGTGCCCTCTAAGCAGAAAGGGCGTTATTATTGGTACTCTAAACTGTGGTTAGTGCAGGCTGACTAACCAACTCACCTTGTAGAGAGTTACCAGTGCCGTCTGTAATTTTCACTGAAACGATCTGACCAATAAGACCTTCATCGCCAGCAAAATGTGCGGTACGCATATTCTCTGTACGAGCGCTTAAGGTATTTCCCTTTTTAGACTTTCCTTCAACGAGCACTTTTTGTACGCTGCCAATCATTGATTTGGATATCGAGTCGGTGCTTTCACTGAGCGTGTCTTGCACAATGGCCAGGCGCTGTTTTTTAACTTCTTCACTAACGTCATCAGGAAAGCTTGCTGCCAAGGTGCCGGGGCGTTTAGAGTAAATAAAGCTGAAGGATTTGTCAAAACCAACATCGTTGATAAGCTTCATGGTTTGAATAAAGTCGTCTTCGCTCTCGCCTGGGAAGCCGATAATAAAATCCGATGAGAACGAAATATCTGGGCGAATTTCTTTGAGTCTTCTCAGTTTGGATTTGTATTCTATCGCTGTGTGGCCGCGCTTCATTAGACCGAGAATTTTGTCCGAGCCGCTTTGCACTGGTAGATGCAAATGCGAAACAAGCTCTGGTACGTCTCGATAGGCCTCAATCAGTCGATCGCTAAATTCTACTGGGTGTGATGTGGTGAAACGAATGCGTTCAATGCCGTCAATTTGGGCAACAATAGTGATGAGAAGGGCTAGGTCAGCCATTTCACCATCGTCCATTAAGCCTTGGTAAGAGTTAACATTTTGCCCTAATAGATTAACTTCTTTTACGCCTTGCGCCGCTAATACTTCCACTTCGTGAATGACGTCATTAAACGGACGAGAAACCTCTTCGCCGCGAGTGTAGGGCACAACACAAAAAGTGCAATACTTGCTACAGCCTTCCATAATAGAGACAAAGGCAGACGCGCCTTTAACTTCAGGCTCTGGAAGGTGGTCAAATTTTTCAATTTCTGGGAAAGAGATATCAATACTTACCTGATTCTTTTCAAGCACGTTATTGAGCATATTGGGCAGTCTGTGCAGTGTTTGCGGGCCAAAAATAAGATCCACATAAGGCGCTCTTTTGAGAATCAATTCACCTTCTTGGGAGGCTACGCAGCCACCAACGCCAATCACCAGGTTGGGGTTTTTGTCTTTGAATTTTTTCCAACGACCCAATTGGTGAAATAACTTTTCTTCAGCCTTCTCTCGGATGGAGCAGGTGTTAAGCAATAACACGTCAGCTTCTTTAGCGTCATCGGTTAGCGCAAGGCCATGAGAGTGCTTGAGCACGTCGCTCATTTTATTGGAGTCGTACTCGTTCATTTGACACCCAAAGGTGCGAATGTGTAATTTAGAGATGGTCATAACGTTTATTTTTGTATATGCAGAGTTTGCGTTGGATAGGCAATTTCCGCACCATGTTTGGCGATGATGGCGGCAATATCAAGCAACAATTTACCTTTAATGCGCTTAAACTCCGTGGAGTTGGTCACCGAGCTGAAGGCGTAAATAACAAAGTCGAGTGATGAGGCGTTGAACACATCAAAATAAACACGACAAGCTTCGCTGTGGTCAATGTGTTCGTGATTGTTCATCAACTCCTCAACCTCTTCAATAATGCTTGGCATTTGTGCGATGTCATCATAACGAATGCCGATAATTTCATTGATGCGACGGTTGGTCATACGGGAAGGTGTTTCGATCGGAATCGTCGCAAAAATAGAGTTGGGTACGTATACCGGGTTTTTGGTGAAGGTGCGAATACGAGTCATCCGCCAGCCGATTTTTTCCACCATGCCCTCAATACTGGAATCTGTTGTGCGAATCCAATCACCGGTGGAAAATGGTTTGTCCATTTGAATCATTAAGCCACCGAATACATTGGCAAGCATGTCTTTTGCAGCGAAGCCAATAACAATACCACCGACACCACCAAAAGTGATAATTGAGGAGACTGCAAAACCGAAATACTGTGCTACACCAAGAATGATGGCAAAGACAACCAACATTTTGAAAAGGCGAGTAAAGAGTCGGACGGAGTCTTTATCGACACTACCTTCTCGCTCCAGCATAAAACTCTCAATGCTTGAAATCAGTCTAATCACCGCCCAAGTTAGAATGAGGATTGGAATGATATCGATATAGTCAATAATCTGGACGAGCACCGGGTTTTCATCTTTAAGTGCAATCGCTGAGAAGTAAACCCAACCAAACCAAATCAGTACTTTTAGCGGCGCCGAAAGAGACGCAATTAAATAGTCATCTATTTGTGTTTTGGTTTTTCCTGTGTGTTTGGTAATTAATTTAAGCGCAACGCCTAGACTAAAGTGGGCAACAAGCGCCACCATGAAAAGGACGCCGGTCATTTGAATCGGGGTGATGTTTTGGATGAATTCGCTCATTTCAAGTATTTTAATGGATTAATGGGGTCTGAGTATTTTTTCATTTCGAAATAGAAAGGATTTTTTCCTGTTAAAGCAATCACTTGCCCTTTCTCTACGTGGTCACCTTCACGAGTGCGAAGTAATTGATTTTGAGTGTAAGAGCTGTAAAAGCCAAAAGCGTGCTTAATAATAATCATTTTTCCGTAACTTTTCATCTTGCTTCCACTATAAACCACTGTGCCATCACGAATTGCACGCACTTCTTGGCCTGGTTCGGTGGCAAAAGTAATGCCCAGGTGTTGATCGTCTGGTGAGTATTTTTTTAAGATTTCAGCATCCACAGGAATGAACCAACTGCTTTTCTGTTTCGCTAGTTTCTTTACTGTCTTGGCCTTGGCTGTACCTACTTTTACGGGTTCGGTTGGCTCGATAATGGTTCGAGCATCTTCAACTTCGAACGAACTTACGGCATTTTCTTTGTTAAATGATCGGTCTTCAACAACAACCTTGTTTGGGTCGTTGGTAAAACACCCCGAGAGGAATAAGCACAGTGTAGCGATCAGTAATTTAGTAGACATACCAAAGTCCTATTGCAATAATGACGATTAAGATGTAACCCAATCTGTCGATGTTTTTATTTAACCATGCATCACACTGTTTGCCAAATTTTCTTACGAGAAAGGCAATTAGGAAATAACGCGCAGCTCTGGCAATGAGCGAGAAGAGAATAAAAGGTACAAGTGCCATTGAGAGCATGCCTGCGGCGATGGTGAAAATTTTATAAGGCACGGGGCTAAAGCCAGCAATCAAAATAATCCAAATACCGTACTTGATAAACCAACTCTCGGCTTGATTAAGTTGAGAAAGATAGCCAAATTTCTCTATAAATGGCAGTAATAAATCAATGAAGTAAACACCTAGGTAGTAGCCGATCATGGCGCCGGAAACGGAGCTTAGTGTGCAAAAAAGTGCGTAGTAGTAGGCTTTGTTTCGTTTTTGCAGTGACATTGACGCCAGCAAAACATCTTGCAACGGCAGGGGTAATATAAAGGACTCTATAAAGCTGATGGCACATAGCCAGTAAATAGCAAATTGACTCTTTGAGTATTTAAGTACTTTTTGGTAGGGGTAATGAAAAAGTCTCATTAAAAATGTTTGTTATTCCTTGAGAAGTGGAAAGCCAAGTCGTTCTCTTGAGTCGTAATACGCTTGCGCTACTTTTTGACTCATTGCTCTAACGCGACGTATAAAACGCGCTCTATCAGTAACACTAATGGCGTGTCTTGCATCGAGTAAATTAAACAAATGCGAGGCTTTCATTACTTGTTCGTAAGCAGGAAAGGGTAATTCTTTTTCAATTAGTTGTGAATTCATCACCTCGGCTTCATCGAATTGTCGAAAAAGCACTTCGGTATCGGCAATGTCAAAGTTGTATTCTGACTGCTCCACTTCGTTTTGATGAAATACATCGCCATAGCTTAAACCTTGTGTCCAAACAAGATCATAAACACTGTCAACACCTTGTAGATACATCGCCAGCCTTTCAAGGCCATAAGTAAGCTCACCTGAAATTGGCTTACAAGCTAGGCCGCCAACTTGCTGAAAATAAGTAAATTGTGAAACTTCCATGCCATTTAACCAAACTTCCCAACCCAAACCCCAGGCACCCAATGTCGGCGATTCCCAGTTATCTTCAACAAAACGCACGTCGTGAACACTGAGATCGATGCCAATGGTTGAAAGGGATTCAAGATAGAGGTCTTGGATGTCGCTCGGTGAAGGCTTCATTAGTACTTGAAATTGGTAGTAGTGTTGCAGGCGATTTGGGTTTTCACCGTAACGGCCATCGGTCGGACGACGAGAAGGTTGAACGTAGGCGGCTTTCCAAGGTTCAGGACCAATCGAGCGCAGAAATGTTGCGGGATGAAATGTGCCGGCGCCAACCTCCATGTCAAAAGGTTGCATTACGGCGCAACCTTTTTCAGCCCAGAATGCTTGTAATTTAAGGATTAAATTTTGAAATGATGCGGTTGCATCTAAGTCTAAAAGTGACATGAAAGCAGCTGAAAAATAACAAAAATTTTACCGCATCAACCTCTTGCTTTGAATCTTTTCAATAAACTGTTAAGTGGGGGAATTTATAGCGGCAAAGCGTCGAGTGGCCAGTAGTAAAGCAGCGCTGGAATGGCGACAATGGTAATAATGATTTCAAGCGGCAGCCCTAGCTTCCAATAATCCCCAAATCGATACCCTCCGGGACCCATCACCAAGGTGTTGTTTTGATGACCGATAGGTGTTAGGAAGGCGCACGAGGCGCCAATCGCAACCGCCATTAAAAATGTATCGGGATTAACACCTAGAGTTTTGGCTATTTCGAAGCCGATTGGCGCGGCAACAAGTACGGTAGCAACGTTGTTGAGTACTGCGCTAAGCAGCATGGTGATTAGAAGCATCATGGTGAGAATCACCACTGGCGATACGCCACTTGCAATGGTGAGCAAACTATTGGAAATGGTCTCGGCGCCACCACTGCTTTGCAGGGCTTGGCCAATGGGGATCATTGCCCCTAAGAGCACGATAACAGGCCAACTGATGGAGCGATAAACCTCTATCGTAGGGATAACATTTGCAGCAATATAGAAAACAACAACCAGAGACAGTGCAATCGGTAAATTGATATAGCCTAGGCTGGAGGCGATAATAGCAATCAAGAAAGAAAAAACAGCCATCCAAGCCTTTTTTCTTTGGGGGATTTGCAAATCCTTTCTTTCAAGAGTGAGGCACTCCATCCACTGAACGGCACTTTCTAGGTGCTCGCTGTTGCCGTGCAAAAGCAACACATCGCCCGGTTGGATTTTAGTTTTTCTTACTTGGTGAATAATGGATCGGCCAGAGCGAGAAATGCCTAGCAGTGAAATTTGTCTGAGCTTTAGCAGACTGAGTTGGGTGGCGGTTCTACCGATTGAGCGTGAGAAGGGCGGTGCAACGGCCTCTATAAGAGAGGTGTGGGTGAATTCAAAGTCGGATGCTGTTTCGCTAATATAATGAGTTTTTGTTTGCTTCATAAACTCATCAATGCCTTGAACGGAGCCTTCTAGAATCAGCAGGTCGTCAACATTAATAATAAAATTACGAATAAAACCCTCACCCTCCAGTCGCTCATTATTCCTAATAAGGCCCAAAATCGAAACGTTGGCTTCGTCGCAAATATCATCCAAATGAGACAGGTATTGGCCGACAAAATTTGAGTCTTCGGCAATCACAACATTGGACACATATTGTCGGATGTCTTCTGGTCGAGCGTCTAGCTTGTTCGAGCCTTTGGGGCTGGGCATTAGTCGCCAGCCAAATAAGGCGATAAAAATAACGCCGGAAAGGGCGACAATCAAGCCAACCGGGGCAAAGTCAAACATTGAGTACGGCGTATTCAGTACACCCTCTCGATAGGTGGCAATAACAACATTTGAGGCGGTGCCAATCATTGTTACCATGCCACCCAATATTGAAGTAAAGGCAAGCGCCATGAGTGTTGCAGAGGGTTTTCTGTTGGCTTTCTTGTTCAGTGCGGTATCTGCGGGCATGAGTATGGCCAAGGCTGCAACATTGTTAACAATGCTTGAGAGCATTGCTGAGACAGTTCCCATCACCGCAATATGGGTTTTAACGCCGCTGATAAGATGGGCGAGCTTTGAGCTAATCAGCTCAACAGAGCCGGAACGAACCAAGCCTCTGCTAATAATAAGGACTAGAGCAATAATAACAACCGCTGGATGGCCAAAGCCAGAAAACACTTCTTGAGTGGGGATAACGCCAATGAGTGTGCCAGCAATAAGGGCGCCGAAGGCGACCATGTCATAACGAACTTTGCCCCAAATAAACAAAACAAAGGTGGCGGAAATCAGTAAAAAAACAAGGGTCTGATCACTCATATTTACTCAATTACTTCCGTTTAAGTAGAAAGTCATTATAGCGAATTGAAGCCCATGCAAGCTTAAATAAAGGGGGGTAACCGCCCCTAAATAAATATAATATTGTGACAAATGAAGGCAGGTGAGATAGGCTTCATTTATGAGCTTTGATTAACCCATGAAGTGCACCAATATTGAAAACTCAAGGAGTTAATGTGTCATCAAGCAGTAAAAAAATTGTTCTCATCTCTCATTGCCATGCTACTTGGTGTCGCAGCAGTATTTTTGGGTAGGGTGAATATGATTTATTTATCCGACATTCGCCATTTGGAAATTGAAGAGGTGTTCATCAATATTTGTAAAGCGCACAATGAAGTTGAGCTTTGTCATGATGTCAAATCCATTGTTATGGATGAAAGCAACATTGTTCTTGTTGCCGAGGTAGAGGTTAGGGAGGAGGCGTTAATTGACAATATCCAATCCGATATTGAACATATAAAATCCAACATTGCAGACAACGTTGAGTTTCGGGACGAGCGTTCCGCGGTATTTGCTACCGTGGGCCGCATTGATCATATTGTTGAAGACCTAACTCGTCGGTTGCAGCAAAAACACCCGGAGGTGCAATCGGTGACGATAGAGGTGGGTATTTACCAGAGTTAATGACCGCACATTCATTTCGCCCTTGAGTTGATACCTTGTTCGGTATTTGCAGCTGTATTGAGTCGGGTTCATTTATCTCAGGCTGATTAAACGATTGGTCTGTTACTGTATAATTTAGCCCCATGTCGTTACCGCCTAAAAATCTCCATTCTTACCCCAAATTTTGGCCTCATAAGAAAGGGCTTGTTCCTGCGCCATTGCTACCAATGTCTCGTAAAGAGATGGACCAGCTGGGGTGGGATTGCTGTGATATTATTATCATTACAGGAGATGCTTATGTCGATCATCCCAGTTTTGGTATGGCGATTATTGGCCGCTTATTGGAGTCTCAAGGGTTTCGTGTGGGGATTATTTCTCAGCCTGATTGGCATTCAGCGGATGCCTTCCGTCAACTAGGAAAGCCAGGTTTATTCTTTGCTGTCGCATCAGGTAATATGGATTCTATGGTGAATCATTACACGGCTGAGAAAAGACCGCGTTCTGATGATGCTTATACTGCTGGTGCTATGGCGGGAAAGCGCCCTGATCGCGCGACCACTGTTTATACTCAGCGCGCCAAGGAGGCTTACAAAGGCATTCCTGTTATTATTGGCGGCATTGAGGCCAGTTTAAGACGTGTTGCGCAATACGATCACTGGTCGCAAACGATTCGTCGTTCCATTCTTCCTGACTCCAAGGCAGATTTATTACTTTTTGGCAATGCTGAGCGCGCTGTCGTTGAGGTTGCACACCGGGTTGCAGCGGGTGAAAATATTAAGGAAATCACCGATATTCGTGGTACGGCTTATATGCGACAAGGCATTCCTGAAGGATGGACGGTGCTAGATTCAAGTGAAATTGATTCTGATAAGAGTTTGGTTTATCCACAAACAGACCCTTACGCAGATACATCTGCCAAAGATAGGCAGGGTTGTGGTGACAAGAGTAGTCAGGCTAGTCCTAGTAAAATTGACCCAAATCAGGGAGCGGTTCAGGTGATTGATTTTGACCATCGCACCAAAGGGTTAAAGCGAGAAAACACAGTTATTCGCCTACCTTCTTTTGAGCAGGTGGCAGCAGATCGCTATCTGTATGCACACACGTCACGCGTTTTTCATCTAGAGACAAATCCGGGTAATGCTCGTGCTTTAGTGCAGCGTCATGGTGAGCGCGATGTTTGGTTAAATCCACCCCCGATTCCTTTGTCAACTGAAGAATTTGACAGTGTTTTTGAGATGCCCTATACGCGCAAACCGCATCCATCTTATGGCAAGCTGAAAATTCCTGCCTTTGATATGATTCGTTTTTCAATTAATATTATGCGTGGTTGCTTTGGTGGCTGTACTTTTTGCTCTATTACCGAGCATGAAGGGCGTATTATTCAAAGCCGTTCTGAAGACTCTGTGATTCGTGAAATTGAAACCATCCGCGATACAGATGAAGAGTTTAAAGGCAATATCTCTGACCTTGGCGGCCCTACGGCCAATATGTATCGCCTGCAATGCAAAGATACTAAAATTGAAGCCGCTTGTCGTCGCCTTTCCTGTGTCTATCCTGGTATTTGCCCAAATCTGGGGACGGACCATAAGCCGCTGACCAAATTGTATCGACGTGCTCGAAACTTAAAAGGGGTTAAGCGTGTTTTTATTGCTTCAGGTTTGCGCTATGATTTGGCTGTCAAGGATCCGGAATACATTAAAGAGCTGGTAACTCATCATGTGGGTGGGCGTTTAAAAATTGCGCCAGAGCATACTGAGGAGGGCACCTTGTCCAAGATGATGAAGCCGGGTATTGGCTCTTATCATCAATTTAAAAAATTGTTTGATCGTTATTCTAAGCAAGCAGGAAAAGATCAATATTTAATTCCTTATTTTATTTCCTCTCACCCAGGAACCAGTGATGAGGATATGCTAAATCTAGCGCTTTGGTTAAAGCGTAATGACTTTAAGCCTGACCAAGTGCAGGCCTTTATCCCTACTCCTTTGGCAATAGCGTCCGCCATGTATCACACCGAATTAAATCCGCTTAAGAAAATTACTCGACAATCGGAATCGGTCCAAACCCCACGCAGTGGACAACAACGCAAGTTGCATAAAGCTTTTTTGCGCTACCATGATCCTGAGAATTGGGGTGTATTACAAAAAGCCTTGAAGCGTATGGGGCGTAGTGATTTGATTGGCAGTGGCGAAGAATGTTTGGTGCCTTATTCTAAAATGAGTGACATGCTTACACCAAGGCCACCACACAAAAAAAATAGCGATTTTCATCATCGTATCACTGTCAAAAAAACGCGAAAAAGATAGAAGTAATAAGCCCCTTGATTGCGCAAAAAACTATGACGGTTAATCCGTTCACAATATAGCTGTGTCAATAAACAACAATGCGAGCAGTGCCCGCATTGCAAGTAGACTAGTAAAGATTAATATTTGTAAGTTTCGGCCTTAAATGGACCATCTTTTGGTGTGTTGATGTAGCTTGCCTGGTTGTCAGTCATTATGGTCAGTACACCGCCAAAACCACCAACCATACCGGCCGCAACCTCTTCATCGAGTTTTTTAGGAAGTAGTTCAACGGTGATTTTTGCTGTTTTTTCAGCATCAGGAAGGTCGGCAAATTTCTGTTCAAACAGGTACATTTGCGCCAACACTTGGTTGGCAAAAGAGCCGTCCATAATACGGCTTGGATGGCCTGTTGCATTGCCTAGATTAACCAAACGACCTTCGGATAAAAGGATTAAATAATCATTTTTATCACCTGATCTAAAGACGCGATGAACTTGCGGCTTGACTTCGTCCCACTGCCAATTGTCACGCATGAATTGCGTATCAATTTCATTGTCAAAGTGGCCAATATTACAAACTACTGAGCCGGGTTTTAGTGTTTGTAGCATGGCAGAGTCACAAACATTGATATTGCCTGTTGTGGTTACAATCAAGTCCGTTGTTGAAAGCAAGACTGTGTTGATACCCGCAGTTGTGCCGGTGTTGATGCCATTATTGTAAGGTGAGACTACTTCAAAGCCGTCCATGCAAGCTTGCATCGCGCAAATTGGGTCGATTTCACTGATCTTCACAATCATGCCTTCTTGGCGTAGTGATTGCGCTGAGCCCTTACCGACATCGCCATAGCCGATAACAAGTGCTTTCTTGCCGGACATTAGCATATCTGTGCCGCGCTTAATGGCGTCGTTTAGAGAGTGGCGGCAGCCGTATTTGTTGTCATTTTTTGATTTTGTTACTGCATCATTGACATTGATCGCTGGTACCTTAAGTTCACCAGCGGCAATCATTTCGATTAAGCGGTGTACACCTGTTGTTGTTTCTTCACTAATGCCGTGAATACCATTGAGCATTTCCGGGTATTTTTCGTGCAACATTTGCGTTAAATCACCACCATCGTCGAGCACCATATTGGCATTCCAAGGCTTACCATTTTCAAGGATTGTTTGTTCGATACACCACAAGAATTCTTCTTCGGTCTCACCTTTCCAGGCAAAAGTTGGAATATTTGACGCAACCATTGCTGCAGCTGCGTGATCTTGTGTAGAGAAAATATTACAAGATGACCAGCGAACTTCGGCACCAAGCTCAACCAACGTCTCCATTAGGACCGCAGTTTGAATAGTCATGTGAATGCAGCCTAAAATTCTAGCGTCTGCAAGGGGTTTTTCATTGGAATATCGATTACGAAGTGCCATTAATGCAGGCATTTCTGCCTCTGCTAACTCAATTTCTTTGCGACCGTAGTCGGCAAGAGTCATGTCGGCTACTTTGTAGTCGTTATTGTCTAGAGTGGTGTTGCTCATTTGTTTTTCCTATTACTAGTTTGAAAAATAAATGAGCGTCGTTGATAAAAGACGGTATTACCATCTTTGTGCCAAGCCTGATGGGAATTCCCAATGCAACGCTCCTTGGCGGGTGTCGTATTATAACTAAAACACAGCGATTCTGCTAGCCAAGCAGGTGGGCTTTATCGGTTTTTTCCCAGCTAATGGAATCCTCTGTTCGTCCAAAGTGACCACAACTTGCTGTTTGTTGGTAGATAGGTCGTTTTAAGTCTAACATCGCAATCAAGCCTTTAGGTCTAAGATCAAAGTGCTCAGAGATTAATTGTTCAATTTCTTGGTTACTTGCTTTGCCCGTACCAAAGGTATTGATATTAATACTGGTTGGCTCTGCAACGCCAATGGCGTAAGATATCTGAATTTCACAAACTTCAGCTAAGCCTGCAGCGACAATGTTTTTTGCCACGTAGCGAGTTGCATAAGCCGCACTGCGATCAACCTTAGAAGGGTCTTTACCGGAGAAGGCGCCGCCGCCATGACGAGCCATGCCGCCATAGGTGTCAACGATAATTTTTCGGCCTGTCAAGCCCGCATCACCTACAGGGCCACCAATAACAAAATTACCCGTTGGATTGATGTGATATTTAGTGTTTTTATTGAGCCATTCACTTGGCAAAATGGGTTTAATAACTTCCTCAAATATTGCTTCGCGTAAGTCATCTAGCGAAATATTTTCATCGTGTTGGGTGGATAAAACGACCGCATCAATACCAACAACATGGTTGTCCTCGTAAATACAAGAAACCTGAGATTTGGCATCGGGACGCAACCAAGGTAATGCGCCAGATTTCATCAATTCTGCTTGGCGCGCTACTAGGCGATGAGCATAGACAATAGGCGCTGGCATCAATACATCGGTCGCGTTATCGGCATAACCAAACATAAGACCTTGGTCGCCTGCACCTTGCTCGTGATCACCTGACTCATCAACGCCCATAGCAATATCTTGCGATTGTTCACCGAGCAAATTCGTGATAGAGCAATTATGGCCGTTAAAGCCGTATTCGTCCTGGTCGTAACCAATCTCTACAATTGTCTTGCGAACGATGGCCTCGTAATCAAGGTCGGCACCCGTGGTGATTTCACCCGCAAGCACGACTTGATTGTCTTTAACTAAAGTCTCAACGGCAACGCGTGAATTGATATCTTGAGTAAGTGCTGCATCAAGAATGGCATCGGATATTTGGTCACAAACCTTATCGGGGTGACCCGCTGAAACGGATTCGGAAGTAAATATCATGATTGTTTTCCTTTTGTAATATATAAAAACCCTTAAAAGTGGGGTTTCGGGTAAGGAAAACGCCTACTTTAGCTTGTTTTAGTCACTTAAAGTGACAACGCTAGCAATCGGGACAAATCAGCGTGTGAGGAAATTATAACGTAGTTTCTTAGAAAGTAAAGGTCATTCTAAGCTTGTTTTTAAAGCAAGGGCGCTAACAAAGGGTGAGCCCATTAAGCTCAGTATTAAAATGCTTGCAAGGAAATAAAGCTGAGCACTAATGGAGAGATCGAATTGCGCTTGTGAAACAGCACTCGAAGCAAAAATCAGAATAGGGACATAAAGTGGCAGAATCAACAATGACAACAACATGCCAGAGTTTTTAATGCCGACGATTAGAGAGGCGCCAATCGCACCAATAAGGCTCAAACTCGGTGTGGCGAGCAACAAGGTGAGCATTAATACGCCAATGCTGTCGCTATCAAGAAAAAGCGCGGCGCCCAAAAGCGGTGATAACAACACTATAGGCAGGCCAGTCAACAACCAATGCGCAGTCGTTTTAGCAAGTAGTAGCAAAGGCAGGGGGTGGTGTGAAATCACCATTTGCTCTAGAACGCCGTTGTCGTAATCGGTGTGGAATAAGGCGTTTAGGGAAAGTAGTACAGCCAACATGCAGGTGACCCAAATAATGCCCGGGGCAATGTTTGAGAGGGTGTGTGCTTCGGGGCTGATGGCCAAAGGAAAAAGAGAGATGGCGATGACAAAAAACAATAAAGGGTTGAGAAAACTTGACGGGTTTCTCAACGCCATCTTCAGATCGCGCGCGAGTGTTTGTATGAAAATATTCACAGCGAGAGCGACCTCATATCGGACAAATTACAATCTTGATGGGTAGTTAGAATACAAATGCCACCATTGTTTGAATGTTTGTTGATTTGCTTTTCGAGAATAGCAATGCCGTTGCTATCAAGTGCGGTAAATGGCTCGTCTAAAAGCCAAACAGGGGCCTTGTTAATGAAAAGTGACGCAAGCACAACGCGTCTTTTTTGGCCGGCCGATAAATTAGCGGCGTACTCATATTCGTAACCTTTTAAGCCAATAGCGATTAAGGCGTCTCTTATATGATCATTGGCATTGTCACCTTGAAGGTGTGACAAATAGCTCAAATTTTCTCGACAACAGAGCTCAGGACTGAGAGCTGGTAGGTGGCCCAAGTAGAAAATATCTTTTTGGTATTCACTCGATCTTACCTGGTTTTGGTTGTAACTGACGTTTCCGTATTCGGCGCCACTAAGGCCAGCAAGAATTTTTAACAATGACGTTTTGCCACTACCATTGGTGCCAGAAATTCTTAAAATTTCACCTGCGGTTAGTGAGAATGAAAGGTCGTTAAAAAGGTTGTTATAACCCCTTTGACAGCTTAGTTCATTAACGATTAATTCAGACATGGGGGTATTTTACTGGATTGACTCTTGGCGCTCAAGTAGGGTGAATTTACAGTTATTCTTCTGCGCTATTGAATAAGCCGCCTAGGCCGCTGTCATCGATAACCGACAATAAGTTATCTGTAAAAATCAGCGTCAAACGGTAGTGAATCACCTCTTCACCATCGATTGTTGAATGATGAATGTAGTCCCACTGATCTTGGTGGAAGGGGTCGCTTATGCTTGGCGAGCCGATAAGCCCCATCACCGCACTCTTATTCATGCCTAGTTGCAGTTGCTCAACTGCTTCGATCTCGAGTACAGACCCTTGAATAATAGTGGGTTTGTGGACGTCAATACTAGGCCACGAAGGCGTTAAGAAACTCGGCCAACTTGGCATTGAGGCCTTAGAAAAGTCAGGCATTGATATTGAAGGCATTTTCGGCATGGATGCTCCACAGCCTGTTAGCAAAGGCAAAATCAGCACAAGCAAAGTTAGTCTTTTCATGATTCGTTAAACGATTAAAATATTGAATAGATTTTACCGAAGGATTTTGAATGGACGCACAAGATTTAAAAAGCGCTGGCCTCAAGGTTACCCTGCCTAGATTGAAAATATTAGAAGTGCTGGAAAAGAGTCCGAATCATCATCTGAGTGCGGAAGATATTTATCGTGCGCTGATTGAGCAAAACGAAGAAGTGGGTGTTGCCACTATTTATCGAGTGCTGACTCAATTTGAAGAGTCGGGCATTGTTAATAAGCTTAATTTTGAAAATAATCTGAGTGTTTATGAGCTCTCCAATGTCGAGCATCACGATCATTTGGTTTGCGTGAAGTGCAACGAAATTGTTGAGTTTCAAGACGATGTGATCGAATCTCATCAATTACAAATTGCCAAACAACACGGCTTTCAGTTAACAGATCATTCTTTGTATCTTTACGGTCTTTGTCGCCGTTGTCAGTAATTTAATTAAAGCTCAATAGGGCACTATGGAAGACTTTATTATTCGCGCACTAGCAGCATCACTTGGTGTGTCGGTGATTGCCGGCTCACTGGGTTGTTTTGTTATTTGGAAGCGCCTGTCATACTTTTCAGATTCAATCTCACACAGCGCCTTGCTTGGTGTTGCGCTTGGCCTTGTTAGTGGTCTTGGGGTTAATTTTGGCTTGTTAATCGTTGGCGCACTTTTTGCCTCTTTGATTGTGACCCTACAACAAAAACAATTCCTATCGAATGACGCCATTTTGGGTATTTTTTCTCATATCGCGCTTTCGGCTGGTATTGTTGTGCTGGGGTTTGTTGGCGATAGAAATACCGATTACTTTGCCTATTTATTTGGTGATATTCTCTCAATTACCATGCAAGACTTATTCTGGGTTTATTCGGTAATGGTTGTTGTTGTTGGTTTGTTGATTATGAATTGGAAGAAGCTGTTGTTATTGACTCTGAATGAAGAGTTGGCTCGAGCAGAGGGTATCAGTAAAATCGCCTATGAACTTCTCTTTATGTTCCTAATCGCACTTGCGGTATCTGTCTCTGTGCGAATAGTGGGGGTGTTGTTAATTACTTCTTTATTGATCATTCCTCCGGCCATTGCGCGGGTCTTTTCCCGGTCACCGCCATCAATGATTTTTGGGTCTATTGTTGTCTCGGTGATATCCGTATTGTTGGGCCTTTACAGCTCTATTCAGTATGATATTGCAACAGGACCGGCTATCGTTATTACTCTGGGTATTATTTTTGTGTTGTCACAGTTAATGCCTAAGAGAGCTTAGCAAATTCTCTAGAGTTAAATGCTGTCGTTAAGGGCCGTCAATTGGTTGGTTTGTTGCTCAACAATAAGCGGCTCAATAACTGATTCCAGTTCACCTTCCATCACTTCGCTTAACTTATAAAGCGTTAAGTTGATACGGTGATCAGTAATCCTGCCTTGAGGGTAATTGTAGGTGCGTATTCGCTGTGAGCGATCGCCACTTCCAACCAATTCTTTGCGTTGAGAGGCCTGCTCTTGATGCTGCACTTGTTGTTGTGCATCTAGAATCCTTGAGGCTAGTACCGACAAAGCTTGCGCTTTGTTTTTGTGTTGTGATCTACCGTCTTGGCATTCCACAACGGTTCCGGTTGGGATGTGTGTAACTCGTACCGCCGAGTCTGTTTTATTGACGTGCTGACCGCCAGCGCCGGAGGCTCTGAAAGTATCCACTCTAACATCACTCATGTTGATGTTTACTTCTTCAATTGTCGTCACTTCTGGCATTACAGCAACAGTGCAAGCAGATGTGTGTACACGACCTTGAGATTCAGTTTCAGGCACGCGTTGTACTCGGTGGGCGCCCGATTCAAATTTAAGTTTTGAGTAAACATTGACGCCACTGATGCGCGCAATGACTTCTTTAAAGCCACCGTGCTCGCCAAGGTTTGAACTCATCACTTCCATTTGCCATTTGTTTTTTTCAACGTAGCGGCTGTACATTCTGTAAAGATCGCCTGAGAAGATGCTGGCTTCATCACCACCCGTACCCGCTCTAATCTCAATAATAATATTACGAGAATCGTTGGGATCCTTAGGCAGTAGGGATTTTTTAAGTGCGAGTTCTAATTCAATTAGCTTCTCTTTGCCATCCGAAATTTCTTCCTCTGCCATTTCTCTAAGATCGGCATCATCCTCACTAAGCATGTGCTGGGCAGCTTCAATATTTTCTTGAGTGGATAGATAGTATTGATATTGATCGTTAACAGGCGTTAGCTGAGAATGTTCAATCGACAAATCTCTGAATTTATTTGGATCTGAGGCAATTTCCTGCTCCGAAAGCATGGCGTTGATTTCCTCGAGACGCATGGATAACTGCTCAAGTTTACTTAAGATGGACTGGTTCATGAATTATTGACTTTAATGGGTTTTGTTGATGACTTGGGGATGCAAGACCTGCATTGCTCCAAGTTAATGTTTGATGTTTGTTTGATGTTTTTAAATGGCGCATGCAAGAGCTTGTTGGTGAGCTGGTCTGCAAGCTCTTGAATGACTGCATTTGCATCCGTTCCAGCAGATAGTTTTTTTATGGCACCTTTGACTGCATCGTCTTTAAGGTCCATTGCATGCTGGCGATACTGCTTGATAATTTCTTCGTTGGGAATATTATCGAGCCAGACTTTGAATTCTATATTTTGCTTTTTGATGATTTCGTGAGCGGCAATTTTTTCTTGTTTGCGGCCTTCAAGATTGTTTTCTACAACCTGCTGTAGGTCGTCCACCGTGTAGAGAAACACATCATCTAGTTTGCCAACTTCTGGCTCAATATCTCTGGGAATGGCTAAATCCAGTAGCAACATTGGTTGGTGTTTTCTCTGCACAAGGACGGTTTCTATCAGGCCTTTACCCAGAATGGGTACTGGTGCCGCTGTGGACGATATAACAATATCGGCGCGGTGAAGGTGTTCTGATAATTGTTTAAGATTAATCGCCTCAGCATCATAATTGAGTGCAATAGTTTGCGCATTTTCAATCGTTCGATTAGCAACAATTATCTTGCTGACGCCTTTTTGTTTGAGGTGTTGAGCACTTAACTCAATCATCTCACCTGCACCAATTAAAAGCACTGTTTGATCGGCTAAATTAGTAAAAATCTTTTCACTGAGTTTGACGGCACAATAAGCAACCGAGACAGGCGAGGCACCTATTGCAGTATCTGTCCTAACTTTCTTTGCCGTTGTAAAGGCGTGTTGAAATAATTTTTCGAGTGTTTTATCAAGCGCTTTATGTTCTTTTGAAAATTGATAGGCATCTTTTAGTTGGCCAAAAATTTGCGGTTCGCCCAATACCATTGAGTCAAGACCCGCAGCCACACTGCAAATGTGATTAATGGCATCATCGTTTTCAAAATAGCTTAAATATTGAGACAGTTTCTTATAGTCGATACCATGTGTGTTGGCCAAATATTGACCCAATACCTCTTCAACATGGCTTGACTCCGAAGCGACATAAAGCTCTGAACGGTTGCAAGTGGATAATACGACGCAAGAAATAATACCGGGCACTGAAAGCAGCTTTGAAACTGAGCTTGATAATTCGTTTTGCGCAAACGCCACTTTCTCTCGTATTTCTACGGGCGCGAGCTGATGATTAACACTCAGTACGGCAATATGCGGCATTCAATTTATGGCTATTAAAGTCAGATGGCAATTATACAGTGTCATCCTTATTTTGGCCTGTTGATAGTATTTAGCTACAATATTCATTAATGCTTCACACTATCTTCATAAAACTCGTGAATCTATTAAGATAAAATAGGTCGAATCATGTCAATATTCATCACCTTATGATCGAAGAAGATCGCCTAGTCGGCGGTGAAAACCAAGACAACGAAGATATAAAAGTCAACTCGGTTAGACCCGCATCTTTCGATGATTATATTGGTCAAAATGATGTCAAATCTCAGATGGCGCTTTTTATCGAGGCTGCCAAAACACGAGGAGATGCGCTGGATCATTGCTTGATTTACGGCCCTCCCGGCTTGGGGAAAACCACCCTAGCCAATGTGATTGCAAAGCAAATGGGCGCAGGCTTAAAGCAAACTGCAGGGCCGGTGCTGGAGCGCTCTGGCGATTTGGCGGCTATTTTGACCAAGCTTGAGCCTTACGACATTCTATTTATTGACGAAATTCATCGCCTTAATCCAATTGTCGAAGAAATTCTTTATCCTGCTTTAGAGGATTTTAAATTGGACATTATGGTGGGCGAGGGCGTTTCTGCTCATTCTGTGCAACTTGATTTGCCACCGTTTACTTTAATTGGCGCAACGACTCGTGCTGGCATGCTTACGTCGCCTCTTAGGGATCGATTTGGCATTGTTCAGCGCCTAGTATTTTACGAATTAAAAGACTTGCAGATGATTATTGAGCGTTCAGCTTCAATATTGGGTATTACGATTGTACCGGAGGGTGCGCACGAAATTGCCAAGCGCTCACGAGGCACGCCCAGAATTGCCAATCGATTATTGCGCCGAGTTAGGGATTTTGCCGATGTTAAAACAAACGGTGTTATTCATAAAGAGATTGCACAGGAGGCTTTGTTAACGCTTAAAGTGGATGAGGCTGGATTGGAACAACTCGATCGAGATTACCTTGATCTTATTATCACTAAATTTTCAGCCGGACCTGTGGGCTTAGACACGTTGGCGACCGCACTTAGTGAAGAGCGAGTAACGCTGGAAGATATGGTAGAGCCTTATCTTCTTCAACAAGGCTTTATTATGAGAACGCCACGAGGGCGTATTGCTACCGATATGGCATTTGCCCATTTAGGATTGACACGCCACGAAAAACAAAAAGATCTTTACGGCAAATGAGTAAATTAAGCATTCGCATATATTACGAAGATACAGATGCAGGCGGTGTTGTTTATTACGCTAATTATTTAAAATATATTGAACGCGGCCGTAGTGAAATGTTGCGCGAAGCGGGCTTTGAGCAAGATCAAATTAACAAGGATTTTGGTGTGTTATTCGTGGTTAGAAAAGTGACAGCAAACTATTTAAGCCCCGCTAAATTTGACGACTTAATTGAGGTTCAAACTGAAATTAAAGCGGCTGGCAAAGCAAGCCTGATTTTTTATCAGAAAATAATGAATATCAGGCAAAATACGGTATTATTTGATGCGGAAGTTAAGGTTGTTTCTGTTCTTACGCAAAATTTCAAGCCTTGTGGAATGCCGCAAGCTATCTCGGAGAAGCTAAATGGAAGAAAGTAGTTTATCAATCATCAGTTTAATACTCAGTGCCGGTTTTGTGGTGCAAGTAGTGATGGCCATATTGGTGTTAATGTCAATCTATTCTTGGACGGTGATTATGTCAAAGAAAAAAGTTTTAATTGATTCCAAAAAGGATATTAAGACTTTTCACCATCGCTTTGAAAGCGAGGCTGAACTCTCAGTGCTATACGAAGCACTTCCTGCGATTGTGGATGATAGGACGGCAATGGAAGATATTTTTGGCTCTGGCTATAAAGAATTCAATCATTCAAAATCAACATCGAATCAAGCATTGATTATGAACTCTGAGCGCGCTTATCGCTCGATGAATACCACGGCAAATAATGAAATTGATCGTCTGGACGGCAGTTTATCCGTACTGGCGATGATTGCCTCTTCAAGCCCATATATTGGTTTGTTTGGTACCGTTTGGGGAATAATGCACTCCTTTATTGGACTAGCATCCGTTAAGCAGGCAACGATTGCCGTTGTTGCGCCAGGTATTGCGGAAGCGTTAATCGCTACAGCATTTGGTTTGTTTGCTGCGATTCCTGCAACGATTGCCTACAATCGATTGGTTTCTCAAGTTGAAGAAATAGGCAGTAAATACACAGCCTTTATTGAAGAATTATTTGTTAGCTTCCAAAGACAGCAATAACAATGATTGCATTACCGAGTCGCGCCAGACCTAAAGTTAACGCCGAAATAAACATCGTGCCTTACATCGATGTCATGTTGGTGTTGTTGGTGATCTTTATGATGACCACACCAATTATTGAGCAAGGTGTTGAGGTGGATTTACCTCAAGCCGAAGCAAAAATGGTGGACTATGCTGAACAGCAACCGACGGTTATTACCATTGATAAGGTGGGCAATTACTACATTAATTCACTGGACGATGTCGCCTCTTCCGATCTTGAAGAAGGCGAAAAAGTCTCTATTAGTGTTGCTGTTGGCCGCGTCATGGCTCGCTTAGATACTTATCCGCAAATGAAAGTCTTTGTTCGCGGCGATAAAGACGTGAATTATGGCAGTGTTGTGCAATTAATGGCTCTGTTGCAACAGAGCGGCGTTGATAAAGTCGGCATCGTAACTGAAACCCCTGAATAAATAAGACCCTTTATGGAACAGTTAAAAAAGTTTTTAAATTTTATTGTTAATTTATTTACCGGTTTGATCGTTGCCGTAGTTCACCCAATGGTGAGAATTGCACGCAAGCATCCAATTGCCTTTGCCTTTGCCGTGATTATTCATGTTACTTTGGCTGTTGGCATGCTTTACGCTAAAGTGGAGAGCTGGGAGATGCCTGAACAAAAAGCGGGCGCGCAGCAATCTGTACCAACCAAGGCGGTTACTATTGATGTTGAAGTAATTAAGGCCGAGCGACAAAGACTGGTTGATCTTGAGCAAAAAAAGAAAGACAAATTAGAGAGCGAGATACAGCAATCTGAGGCCGCTAAAAAAGCACAAAAGCACGCTGAAGAACATCGAAAAGATGAGGAAGAAAAGGCTGAAGAAGCAACAAAGAAAAAACAAGAGGCCGACGAAGAAAGAAAAGTAACGGAAGCCAAGGCAGCGGAGGCGTCTAGGAAGAAAGAGTTAGCTGAAGCGGATGCGCTGGAGGCTGAAAAGCAAAAACAGCTGGCGGACGAAGAAAGAAAAGAGACTGAAGCCAAAGCCGCTGAAGCTGAACTCAAAGCTCAAGAGGCAGAGGCCAAGGCAAAAGAGGCAGAAGAGCAAGAAGAACTCGCCAAGCAACTTACTGAAGAAGAGCGTAAGAAAAAAGAACAACTGGAGAAAGAGCGCGCTGCTGAAGCTGAACTCTTTGAGAAGGATCAAGAAGCAAGGTCACTGACGCAAGAAATTCAAGCAGAAGAGGATCAAGAAAGAGAGCTGGTGGTTGAAGATCAATTCTCTAAATTGAAGTCCAGTTACATCGGTTTAATTGCTGCACGAGTTAAAGATGAATGGCGTTATATGGGTGCAGAAGATGATTGGGGTTGTGACGTTTATATTATTCAAGACGAAGATGGCTATGTTGAGGCCGTTAATGTTCAAGACTGTACTATCGATGATAGTGATAAAGCAGAATCGTTCAGAAACTCAATTGAGCGAGCTGTTTACAAGGCATCACCATTGCCAGTGGCACCTGATCAAAGTGTGTTTGACACTGAAATTATGTTCTTCTTTAGGGTTAACTAATCAGCCGTGGTTCAATCGTCGTCTCCGATAAACACGTTGATGGCACTTGGCACATCCTATGCCATTTAAGCTTTCCACTAATTCTGAGTCCATAGCGAATATCGATGTGGATTCAAGCGATTGTGATAGTTTTTCGACGCTACTAGAGTCAAAATCTTTTAAGGATGAATTGCAGGATTTGCCCGTTATTCTCGATATTAAAGGTGATGATCTTCAGGCTAACGAACTTGCGGTCATGCTGGAAATTTTGGTGCAAAATCAAGTGGTTGTTATTGGTATTCGCTCCAACAAGCAAGAGCTTATTGATTTTGCTAATTTTTCTGGTTTAGCGCATTTTCCAGATGCAAAAAAACCGATGAAAACGAAAGAAGTCAAGTCAAGTATTCAAGCGCCAAAACCAGTAACACAAACGGTACCACCTACTGTTGTTTATCATCGACTTACCGGCGAGGACCAAGTGGTTGTTGATAAAGGTGACTTGGTGCTACTTGATGTGGCCGAAAAAGAAAGTGAATTGGTTGCTAAACAAAGTGTTTGGGCTTATCAATCGGTGTCCGGCAAAGTTATAGCGGGTATTGAAAATGAGGCGGCGACTATCTACATTCAAGACTTCGATGCGCAACTAATCTCCATTGGCGGTGTTTACAAGCAATTTGATCAAACACCCGATAAACTGAAAGGCAAAACGGTGATGATTGACCTCGACAAAGGTCGTTTAAGATTTAGACTGATCTAGACAAAACTAAAATCGCCAATACGCTAAAATACCCTGCATGAAAACGCATGACTTCTTATTGGAATTGGGCACGGAGGAACTCCCTCCAAAGCTTCTTAAAAAACTATCAAGCGCATTAAAAGATAATCTTGTTGCTGAGCTTAAATCACTTGATTTAACCGTGGGCGAGGTCAAAGCGTTCAGCACCCCAAGACGCTTGGCCGTCTATATTGCTGATTTACAGTCTGAACAAGAGGATCAGCTAATTGAGCGCAAAGGTCCTGCAGTTGGCGCTCCTGAGAAAGCAATTGAAGGTTTTTCACGTTCAAATGGTGTTGATGTGTCTGCTCTTGAAAAGCAAACGCTAGGCGATAAAGACTATTACTTTTTTAAGTCTGAAAAAGCGGGCGATAAAACAATAAATCTTCTACCAGTCGCCGTAGAAAGAGCCATTAACAATATCCCGATTACTCGTGCCATGCACTGGGGTGATTTTGATTATTCTTTTGTTCGGCCAGTGCACTGGCTAGTGATGTTGCTGGATGACGTTGTTGTTCCTGCAAATATAATGGGGCTTGATAGTGGCAATGTCACCCGAGGTTTAAGATTCACCGGCGAGCAGTCGTTTGAGATCACTCACGCTAGCCAATACCAAAGCTTAATAAAGCAAAAGTCTGATATTGAGGTTGATTTCACTGTTCGCAAGGAGACGATTCGCGAACAAATCAACACAGTTGCCAAAGATAATAACGCAACAGCGGTTATTGACGAGTCTCTACTGGATGAAGTGTGTGCTTTAGTTGAATACCCAAGGGCCTTTTCTGGAAATTTTGACGAGAAGTTTTTAGACGTTCCTGAGGAGGCGTTGATTTCGGCAATGAAATCGCATCAAAAATATTTTCATATGACCGACACGAGCGGTAATTTACTGCCAGCATTCATATCGGTCGCCAATATTGAGTCAAGTGATTTATCCGTCATTATTAATGGTAATGAGCGCGTGATCCGCCCTCGACTTGCTGATTCTGAGTTTTTCTGGGAGCAAGACAAAGCTAAGCGATTGGAAGACAGGTTGGTTGATTTGGATAAAGTGCTATTTATGAAGTCATTAGGGTCGATGGGTGACAAAGCAAAGCGCATCGCGAAGTTGAGTAGCACCATTGCAGAAATGATTGGCGTTGATGAGGATTCTTGCGCAAGAGCGGGACTTCTAGCAAAAACCGATTTGTTGAGTGAAATGGTTGGTGAATTTGCTGATTTACAAGGTGTGATGGGTGGCTATTATGCCAAAAATGACGGCGAGTCCGACGTAGTATCGAGTGCAATTAAAGAGCACTATCAGCCAAGATTTGCAGGCGATGATTTACCTTCAACACCAAGTGGTCTCGTGGTGGCGATTGCTGATAAATTGGATACGATTACTGGAATTTATGGCATTGGTCAAGGGCCAACAGGCTCGAAAGATCCTTATGCCCTCAGACGTCTGGCGCTTGGTTTATTGAGAATATTTGTCGAAGCAAAACTTGAGCTAAATTTAAAAACGTTGATTGAGTCGTCTTTAAATCTGCACACAGACTCGGTAGATAAGACCGTGTCACCGAAGATTTATCAATTTATGATGGAACGCTTAAAGGCGTATTACCGAGATAACAAGGTCGATGGCAACGTATTTGAGGCAGTGCTTGCGGTTAGCCCAGAGTCGCCACTTGATTTCCATCAAAGGGTTGAGGCATTAAACGCCTTTACCCAGCAAAGCGAATCTGCCAGCTTAATTGAGGCCAATAAGCGCATTGCCAACATGTTGAAGGATGGCGAATCTGACGCTGAGGTGGATGTGTCTTTGCTACTCGAAGATTCTGAAATTGCTCTTTTTGAGGCCATTAAAGCTGTATCCGATCAACTCAGTGGACAGAAAGACTATCAAGCGATTATGACCTCTCTTGTGGGTTTGAAGGCTGTGATTGACTCATTCTTTGACCATGTCATGGTGAATGCTGAAGATCCAGATCTACGCAAGGCAAGGTTAGCGTTAATTGGCCGTGTTAGAGCGTTGTTTTTGTCGGTAGCTGATATCTCATACCTGTCGTCCTAGACAGAGAATATGAAAGCCTTAATCCAAAGAGTGTCATCCGCCAGTGTTGTGGTTGATGGCGACACTGTTGGGGCGATTAATCAAGGCCTGTTGGTTTTTATTGGTGTTGAAAAAAACGACTCCTTAATTGAGGCAGATAAGATGATTAATAGGCTGCTTTCGTATCGAGTATTTGCTGATTCACAAGACAAGATGAATTTAAGTGTCAGCGATGTTGCTGGCGGCGTGTTGCTTATCTCTCAATTTACTTTGGCGGCAGACACCAAGTCTGGCACAAGGCCGGGATTTTCTACAGCGAAACCCCCCATGGAGGCTGAAAGGTTATACGACTACATGGTGGAGTCGTTCAAGTCCAAGCATACTGACGTCGCATCGGGTATTTTTGGTGCTGATATGCAAGTATCTCTTGTTAATGATGGCCCCGTTACTTTTCTTTTAACATGTTAGACTTTGCCCTAAATATCTACACTCAATTTGAAGACTACATTATTCTCGTCGTCACAGCTTCGGCATTAATTTTTGTTGCTAGTTTGCTTTTTACGCCGTTTTTGGTGTCCAAAATCCCACACGATTACTTTACTAATACAAAATATCATAAATTAGAAATTAAGCATTTTGGCCGCTTGATTGTCGTTGTTGGCAGAAGTGCCCTGGGACTCGTGCTAGTTCTTTTGGGGCTTGTTATGCTATTCACTCCGGGCCAGGGGATTCTGGCCATTATTGTCGGCTTGTTTTTGATGGAGTTTCCTGGAAAAAAACGGCTTGAGCGAGAAATGATTGAGAATGAAGTCACTTTTAAAGCGCTTAATTGGATGCGTGAAAAGTTTAAGAAGCCTCCTTTCGATCGCTAAAGAGCGCCTTATGAGTGTTGAAATTACAGTTTATGGTATTAAGAATTGCGATACAGTAAAAAAAGCCTGTAAGTATTTAAGCGCACACAATGCCCATTATCAATTTATAGACTTCAGGCAAACGCCATTATCTGTTGATACGATTAAGGTTTGGATTGAATCCATTGGCTGGGAGGCCTTGGTAAACAAACGCTCAAGTACTTATCGATCGCTTTCAGAATTGCAGAAAAGCAATATCACAATTGAACTACTAATTGCACAGCCAACAATAATAAAACGCCCAGTGCTTGTCAGCGGGGGAGTGGTTGTTGTAGGATTTACAGAAGAGAAATACGACCAGTTTGTTGGATAAACTACTTGCTTTCTGCGGTTATTTCTTTTCTAACGACATCCATATCAAGGTCTTTTGCTTTTGCAATTAAATCTTTAATATCGCCAATTGCCAGAGTGCCGGAATGTGAAAAGATCCCAATGCCTTGGCGAAAAATCATAAGTGTTGGAATAGAGCGAATGGCAAAGCGAGACGCCAAGAATTGTTCATCTTCGGTATTGACTTTGGCAAACACTACCTCGTCGATTTGTTCTGAAGCCTGTTCAAAAGTAGGCGCAAATTGCAGGCAAGGTCCGCACCAGGGAGCCCAAAAATCAAGCATGATGATTTCGTTATTAGAGATAGCTTCATCAAAATTGTGTTGCGATAAGTCAATAACGGCCATGGGTGGTCCCTTTTATTCAAAGGTCTCAGATTATAGCTGTTAGAATAGCGATCATGAATATACTTGGCGTTGATCCAGGCTCGAGAATAACCGGTTTTGGCCTTATTACTGCAAACAAACTTAAGTTTACCTACCTTTCAAGCGGTTGCATTCGCACCGAGGGTGATTTTAATCAGCGAATTATTACAATTTTTAAAGGCATTAAGGAAATACTCGAAAAAAACGAAGTCGATATTGTTGTTATTGAGCGAGCATTTATGCGCCCAGATCGTCCCAATCCGGATGCTGCGATTAAGTTGGGGCATGCACGAGGTGCGATTATCTCAGCTGTTGGCACACAAGACCTACCCATTGTGGATTACAGTCCTAATCAAATCAAAAAGGCAATTGTTGGAAAAGGCCATGCAGGTAAAGAACAAGTCTCTTTTATGGTGCAACAATTATTAAAACTTAACAAGGCGCCACAAGCGGACGCTGCAGATGCGTTAGCTGGCGCTATTTGCCACGCTTACCACGCGTTATAGAGTGCTAGCCGAAGTACACCTTAACTTCGCCAAAACCAGGTAATTTTCCGACGATGCTCGATAGCTGATTGTTGATTTCTTGTGCGTCAACAGTTTGTAAATAATCAAGCGAAAGGAAGAAGTCCACCAGTATTTTGCCGTCGAGATAATGGAGTTGTGTGCGCTCGATTTCGTAGTCGCATTGCTCAAGTTTTAACGCTTGCTGCAGAATTCTTCTGGCTTGGGCGCGTTCAGGAAGGTTTTCGTAAGGAGTGCTTTCATCATCATCCTCAGGGTCGATATGAACAGTCACGTCGTTTAAGCCTTCAACACAATCCTTGGCAACACGTTCGACACTGACACTAATGATATGTCCTTCGCTAACCGACAAAAATGGGTTGACTTGTACGTGAACATCAGCTGAGATCTTATGGCCATTTCGTCTTGTGCGTAAGGAATGCACACTGTTGACGCCTTTAATTTCAGAAAGTGCAGTGCGCAGCCTTGTAATATCCTCAGCATCGATAGAGGTATCTACCAGTTCTTTTGTTGCGCCAATACCCAATTTCCAGGCGATAAAGATAATCATTAGGCCGACAATTATCGCTGCAATAGAGTCTAGATAAAAATAACCCTGAGCGGCTCCATAAATGCCAATCAATACCACAATAGATGAAAATGCATCTGAGCGGTGATGCCAAGCATTGGCTTTTAGCATATCGGATTTAACTTTTTTGGCAACAATTAATGTATACCAATACAAAGCTTCTTTGCTGATAATCGAAAGGGTGGCAACGGCAAGTAACCAAGGGGCATGACTTAATTGCCCTGTATCCGATAGGCGTTGTGCGGCGTCAAAAATAATACCCGTACCAATGATGGCAAGAAAAATACTAAGCCCCAATGTAGCAACCGTTTCGAACCGCTCATGACCGTAGGGGTGTTCAGCATCAGGTGCTTCGCCTGCGTGTTTGGCAGCATACCAAACAACCCAGTCAGACAGTAGGTCAGAAAACGAGTGAATGCCGTCTGCGATAAGTGCCCCTGAGTTGCCAATAAAGCCGACAGAGATTTTAAGAATGGACAGTAAAAAATCGATTACTGCTCCGACTAGGGTAACTTTTTGGCTGGCTTTGCTGCGAGTGATAGAATCCATTAAGGCTATTTTATGTTATCTGCTTAGTTCTTACAGTCAAACTCGATAATGATTAATTTGGCGTATATTGCAAAAAAAAGTTTTTCTTATATAATAATGAGAATCATTACTATTTGTATTTAGCATGTTAAGCGTCTCTGATCTCACAATTTCATTTGATGACAATCAAGTATTGGAAGGATTTAATCTTGTGCTTGAAAGTGGCGATATTTTTGCACTCCTCGGCGACAGCGGTAGCGGCAAAAGTTCGGCACTTCGTTTTATTGCCGGACTGGAATCTGCACAGAGCGGTGCCGTTGTACTTGATGGCAACGACCTAAGCAGTAATGGCACGCATCAAATGCGCCCTGAGCAAAGAGAAATTGGCATGGTCTTTCAAGATTACGCTTTATTTCCACACATGACTGTTTTTCAAAACATTTGTTTTGGAATCAATGAGTTAAGTAAAGAAAATAAGGTAAAAAAAGTTAGCGAATTGTTGCAACTAATTTGTCTTGATGGAATAGAGGAAAAATACCCACACCAGCTTTCCGGTGGTGAACAGCAACGGGTTTGCTTGGCTAGATCACTGGCAACTTCGCCAAAGTTACTGTTATTAGATGAGCCTTTTTCAAGTTTGGACAAATCCCATCGCGACCAATTAGTTAAGGAAGTGAGGGAGATCTTAAAGAAAGAAGGTGTTACCTCAATCTTGGTAACGCACGACCAAAATGAAGCTGAAAATTTTGCTGATAAAATAGGCCAAATTGATAAAAAACAGTTGCGTATTAATTGATACTGTGTATCATATGCAAATGATATTGATTATCATTTGAAATTAAACTACTTATTTATATTGGAAAAACCAATGTTTACTAAACGTATTATCGTGTCTATTTTGGCACTTACAACCCTTGTCGTGGGTTCAATCACTTTAGTTCAAGCTGCAGCGGGTGAAGTAGTCACCGTTTATAGTTCAAGAAAAGAGCATTTAATTCAGCCCTTATTCGAGCAGTTCACTAAAGATACTGGTATCGAAGTTAATTATTTGACCGGAAAGGGCGGCGACTTGATAGAGCGCATGAAGTTAGAAGGAAAAAATACACCGGCAGATATGTTTATGACGGTTGATGCTGGAGACCTTTGGTATGCAGGGACACAAGATGTTTTTCGCCCCGTTTTGACGGATGCACTTCAGAATAATATTCCACCTCATTTAAGGGATCCCGAGGGCTTATGGACGGGCCTTTCTGTTCGTGCCAGAACAATTGTTTACAGCACAGAGCGTGTTGAGCCATCTGAACTGTCTACTTACGCGGATTTGGCTGATGACAAATGGCAAGGCAGACTTTGCCTTAGGACCAGCAAAAAGATTTATACCAAATCTCTGGTGGCTTCAATTATCCACAATGAAGGTGAAGATGGCGCTGAAGTAATTGTCAGCGGCTGGGTAAATAACCTTGCAGCCACACCTAACGCAAAGGATTCTCACGTGATGAATGCAATTCTTGCTGGTCAGTGTGATGTTGGCTTAGTAAACACATACTACTTTGGTCGTTTGATTGAAGAAACGCCAGATGCACCACTAAGTCTTTTCTGGGCGAATCAAGAAATAACGGGTGTGCATGTTAATGTATCTGGTGCCGGTGTGACAAAACACGCTTCTAATGCAGAAGGTGCGATCCAATTGCTAGAATGGTTGTCATCGCCTAAAGCCCAAGCAATTTATGGCTCGCTAAATAAAGAGTATCCAGCGAATCAAAGTATTGCTTCCGATGAGATCGTATCAGCTTGGGGTGCTTTCAAGCAAGATGATATGAATCTTTCGATTGCTGGCATTTTGCAGGCAGATGCAGTGGCGTTGATGCAAAGGATTGGTTATAAATAATCAACAGGAAAAAGCGACAATGAGACCCAAGGCACGAAAGAGTCTTGGGTTTTTTCGTATTAAAATACTGTCTTTTTAAAGGCTAGATAACAGTGGATCGATTCTGCTTTAAATCAAACATCTGGATTGCGCTTCTTGCGCTCATCGTAGCCACGCCAATTTTTGTCGTTGCCTCTGCATGGCTACTGCCTGGTGGCGAACTGTGGGCACATTTTGCCCAAACTTTATTAACAGATCTTGTTATTTCCACCGTTATTTTGTTGCTCGGTGTTGGGCTTGGTGTTAGTGTTTTGGGTACGATTTTGGCGTACTTGGTGGTGATGGTGGAGTTTCCTGGGCGTCGTTGGCTGGAGTGGGCGTTGTTCTTGCCATTTGCAATTCCAGCTTACGTCTTGGCTTTTGTTTATCTGGGTGTCTTTGATTATTCTGGTTATGCCCAAGTTTGGATGAGAGAGACTCTAGGTTTGCCGGGTTTTGATATTCGTGCAGGCCATTGGGCTATTATTCTGACCTTTATTTTAGTTTTTTATCCCTACGTTTATATGATGGCACGCGCCTCCTTTAAGCGCCAAAAAATTCATATGATTGAAGCTGGGAAAATGCTCGGCGCTAGCCCTATTCGTGTATTTTGGAAAATTTCGGTACCACTTGCGCGCCCAGCTATTGCGGCGGGTTTATTGGTGACATTAATGGAAACTTTGGCGGATTTTGGCGTTGTTTCGTTGTTCAATTATTCGACATTTACCACCGCTATTTATTCGGCTTGGGGGGATTTTCGTTCGATTGAAGTCGCGGCTCAGTTGGCATCTCTCTTGGTTTTAGTTGCCTTCTTTTTGATTTACTTTGAAAGAAGGGCGCGAGGAAAGGCCAAATACTATTCAACCGATGTTTCGCATATCAGACCGTATACTGCCAACGGCTGGATTGGTTGGCTGTTGTTCACCTTTGTTTTTTCTGTTTTTATGCTCTCGTTTGCTATGCCAATACTGCAAATAATTATTTGGAGTGTGGATGTTTTTGCCAAAGAATGGAGTGGAAAATACACCAGTTTTTTCGCCTCAACAGCCATTCTAACATTGAGCGCAGCGGTATTAACAGTGACGGTTGCTACGGTATTGGCTTTACCAAGTCGTTGTAAAAACCAGAGCAAGATATTACAAATGTTGATCCATCTTTCCACCCTAGGTTATGCCTTACCAGGCTCAGTAATGGCGGTTGGCTTGATGTATGGCGTACAAAATATTTCTTTAGTGAGTGGGTATTTAGGCGGTTCATCCTTAAATCATTTTCTATTTGGCTCCATTGCTTTGTTGTTGTTTGCTTATGTTTCTCGATTTATGGCGATTGCTTATAATTCAACCAGCGCCTCAAGCGAGCAAATTAAGCCAGTATTTGAGCAAAGCGCTCGACTTTTAGGTGCTTCACGCTTTCGCTTGATTTGGCAGGTGTATCTGCCAATGATGACACCAGGTATTATGGCAGGAGCTTTATTGGTTGCTGTTGATGTAATGAAAGAATTGCCTGCTACTTATCTTCTGCGACCATTTGGCTGGGACACACTCGCCATAAGAGTATATGAACTTAGTGCGGAAGGGTTGTTTGAGCGAGCGGCAGTGCCCGCGCTCATGATGGTTATATTTGGTGCGGTTTTGATGCTTGCCTTTAATAAGCTTGACAGCTCGCGATTGTAATAAAGTAGAGCCTACTGTCAAATTGGGTAAAATCAATTTATCCTAATTATTTTATTGTTTTCCAATGCGTAATGACTTACTTCAAGTTGCCGGCGTTAAGTGCTCGTCAATCGCCAGCGGCATCAAAAAGAATAACGCGCTAGACCTATCCCTTATCACCTTGCCAGAGAACAGTAAAACCGCTGCGGTTTTTACGCAAAACGTCTTTTGTGCTGCGCCCGTTCTATTGGCGAAAAATCATTTGCAATCCGATGTTCGGGCTTTGCTGATTAATAGCGGCAATGCCAATGCCGGCACGGGTGAAAAGGGCTTTGAGCATGCGTATCAGAGTTGCCAGATATTTGCTGATGCTATTGATTTAAAGCCAGAACAAATACTGCCATTTTCGACTGGTGTCATTGGGCAGTTATTGCCTCTTGCGCCTTTTCAGGAGAATGCAGAAAAGCTGGCAGAGCAATTGTCTGAAGAAAATATGAATCGAGTGTCGGAAGGAATACTAACCACCGATTTGGTTGATAAATGTCACTCAGAAACATTTGAATTTGACGGCAAAACAGTGACACTAACTGGCATTGCCAAAGGCTCTGGCATGATCCGTCCCGATATGGCAACCATGCTCAGTTTTATTGTTACTGATATAGGCGCCTCTCAAAAACAGTTGCAAGCCTGCTTAACACAAGCCGTTAATCAATCTTTTAACCGCATTACCGTTGATGGCGACACTTCAACCAATGACGCTTGCACTTTGAGCGCAACGAATCAATCGGGTGTTCAGCTCTCTAGTTGCCTTGAGATTTTCCAAAAGGTTCTTAATAAGCTAACCCAAAATTTGGCGCATAAGATTGTAAGAGATGGAGAGGGTGCGACCAAATTTGTTGAGATTTGTGCCAGTGGTTTGACAACAAACGAGGATTGCTTGGAAGTGGCCTACACTGTGGCACATTCGCCATTGGTGAAAACAGCGCTATTTGCCAGCGATGCAAATTGGGGCCGAATTTTAGCGGCGGTAGGTCGGGCAAAAGTTAATGGCCTGGTTATTGAGGATATTAATATTTACTTAAACGAGCTGCCGATTATTACTGCTGGCGAGCCGGATGTTGATTATAGTGAGGAAGCAGGTGGCGCTGAAATGGCAAAAGCTGATATTGTGATTTGCATAGAAATGGGTAATACTCTAACTTCCGAGAGTGTTTGGACGACCGACTTCTCTTACGACTACGTCAAAATAAACGCCGAATACAGAAGTTAGCTAGTTCGATTTATCAATAACAAACTGTTTAAAACGCGTAGCAATTGGCGATAGTTCGGCATTTTTGTGATGAACGATATGCCAATTTCTAATAATTGGAAAGGGTGCGACATCGAGTTGTTTGATGATATTGTTTTTCAATTGTAATTTAACCGAATGTTTGGATACAAAGCCAATACCTAGACCTGCTTGAACCGCCTCTACGATTGCTTCATTGGAGTTAATTTCGATATCCGAGTTGAAATCTAGCCCAGTAAATCGCTCAATAGTAATACGCGTTCCTGAACCCACCTCACGCGTCAACAAAGTTTCTTGACCAAGGTCTTTAATTGAAATGGTCTTTTTCTTGAGTAATATGTTGTCTGGATGGACAATTGCAATTAACGGATTTTCCATAAACGCTTTAGAGGCTAACGGAATGTTTTTCGGCGGCTCACCCATAATCACTAAGTCCGCTTTGTTTTTCCTTAAGTTTTCCAGCAGAGCTCGACGGTTGGTTACGTCTAGGTAAAAAGTCATTTTCGGATAGTGCTGTTTAAACTTGGAAAGTAAACTGGAAGTGAATGAATTTGCCGTTGTAGCAACAGCTATTTGCAGATGGCCGGAGTCGGGGTTAAGCGCGTTTTCAATTTCTAATTTAGACGCTTCAGTAATAGTAATGATATTACTTGCCGCTTGGTGAAGTTTTTTACCAACAAAGGTTGGGGTGATTTTTTTACCGCTAATATCAAGCAGGCGCACGCCGATATTCTCTTGTAGTTGCTGCACTTGCATGTAAACAGCGGGCTGAGTTATATTGAGTTCTTTACTTGCGAGAGTGTAGCTCGCGAGCCTAATCACCGCCTCAAAACTGTACAGTTGCTTTAGGGTGTAATTAATCATAAGTAAAGCTTATTATTTATAAAGTATTTATTATTTTACATTATTTAATTACTCTTCTATAATCAAGCTATTTTTATAAAGATAGGAAATCCACAATGGATCAATCGAATAGATATGCTGACTTGTCTTTAGATGAAGAGACGCTAATCGCAGAAGGCCAGCACATATTGGTTGCATATACTATGACGCCCGCAGAGGGTTACGGTTATTTGTCCACTGCATCGCATTTTGCAGCAGAATCATCTACAGGTACAAACGTCGAAGTTTCGACAACGGATGACTTCACCAAAAACTTAGATGCAATGGTTTATGAGATCAACGAAGCCGAAGGCTGGATGAAGCTCGCCTATCCGAACGATTTATTTGATCGTAACCTAATTGATGGGCGTGCCATGGTCGTTTCATTCCTAACCCTTGCTATTGGTAACAACCAGGGTATGGGCGACGTGAAATGTGCGCAAATGCAAGATCTCTGGGTGCCAAAGGCAATGCTTGATATTTTTGATGGTCCATCGAAAGATATTACAGATTTGTGGAATTTATTAGGCCGTTCACGCACAGATGGCGGTTATATCGCAGGCACGATTATTAAGCCAAAACTGGGTTTGCGCCCTAAGCCATTTGCAGAGGCTGCTTATCAATTTTGGCTGGGCGGTGACTTTATTAAGAACGATGAACCTCAAGGCAACCAAGTTTATGCGCGCATGAAAGACGTAACTCCTTTGGTTGCTGATTCAATGAAACGAGCGCAGGATGAAACGGGTGAAGCAAAACTATTCTCAGCTAATATCACTGCAGACGATCACCACGAAATGTGCGCCCGTGCAGACTACATTCTGGAAACTTTTGGTGAAAATGCTCACCACGTAGCTTTCCTTGTTGATGGCTATGTGGGTGGTTGCGGCATGGTAACAACTGCACGTCGTAATTACCCTAACCAATATTTACATTACCATAGGGCGGGCCATGGTGCGATAACCTCTCCATCTTCGGTGCGTGGTTATACAGCATTTGTTCTGGCTAAGCTTTCACGCTTAATGGGCGCCTCTGGCATCCATGTAGGCACTATGGGCTACGGCAAGATGGAGGGTGGTGCCGACGATAGAAACATCGCCTATATGATAGAGCGTGATAGTGCTGATGGGCCGTTCTTCCATCAAGAGTGGTTTGGTATGAAGCCAACTACGCCAATTATTTCAGGCGGTATGAATGCACTGCGCCTTCCGGGCTTTTTCGAAAATCTTGGTCATGGTAATGTTATCAATACCTCTGGTGGTGGCGCGTATGGTCACATTGATTCACCTGCAGCGGGCGCGACGTCGCTGCGTCAAGCGTTTGAATGCTGGAAAGCTGGTGTTGATCCGATTGAGTTTGCTAAAGATCACAATGAGTTTGCAAGAGCTTTTGAATCATTTCCAGGCGATGCAGATTTGTTGTATCCAGGCTGGAGAGAGAAGTTGGGCGCTCATAAATAACATCGGTTGAGCTGGTTGTAATTTATAGATTGTTTAAAGTATAAATCGTAGCCACCAACCCAAAGAGCAGCACTTGGTGCAAAAGGTAGATAAGCAAGGAGTGTTGCCCCAGATATTGGATAAAAGGTGAGCGGAAGGTGATGATCCGTTTATGCCAAGGATTGTGGCCCAAGTAAATACCGACAAAGACAAGAGAGAGCCATGGGAAAAGTGGGTAGAAATCAACACTAGCGCTTGGGAGATTATTCGAGAATAGGACCCTTAAGAAGGATAAATCCGGGAGATTAAAATACCCCAAACCTAGAATAACAACCCCAATTAACAGCGATGTATTAGGCGCCCTAACAAAAGGCACGGCGATTAAGCAAGAGGCCCAAATCAAGTGCAAGATACCAAAATAAACCCAAGCATTAGGAAACATAAGATGGGTGCCCAGTGACACCACCAAGGCGGCCAAACCAAGAAGAGCCATCCGCTTACTAAATTTAACAATATTGAATTTTTGGCCGTATGCCAAAACAAGACTGATACCGACGGAGCTTAGGAATAGAAAAACAATTAAATAACGCCAATACGTCGTTAACCAATAACCAGTAAGAGGAATGTCCGTAAAACCGAATTCATTCAGATCGTAAATCAGATGAAAGACAATCATCATTAAGATGGCAACGCCGCGCGTTAGATCAAGGGAGTGGTCTCTATTGTTCATTAAAAGGCTCTTTTCTAAGTTATGTGTTTGGCAAATTCTTTGGCGAATGGAGAGTTAATTTTCACATTAAAATAGCAGAAATAGCTACTATTATCTAACAAACAAATTCTCGGAGTGTATTGATGGCAAATTTCGACATAAATCAGTTCAAAGTAGGGGAGTTGCCCTACTATCAAGCACAATCCAACGAGGTTGAGCTTTACACTGCCGCATACCAATCTCGCTTGCCGGTGATGGTGAAGGGGCCAACAGGTTGTGGTAAGTCGCGCTTTATTGAGCATATGGCGCATCAATTGGGAAAGCCTATTATTACCGTTTCTTGTAATGAAGACATTACTGCCTCCGATTTGATTGGTCGTTTCTTGTTGGATGCAAATGGCACCAAATGGATTGACGGTCCTTTGACGTTGGCCGCACGTCATGGTGCAATTTGTTACCTCGATGAGGTGGTGGAGGCGCGCCAAGATACGATGGTGGTTATTCACTCATTAACAGATCACAGGCGGGAGTTAATGCTTGATAAAAAAGGCGAGTTATTAAAAGCACACCCCGATTTCCAATTGGTTATTTCATACAATCCTGGCTATCAGTCGTTAATGAAGGACTTGAAACAGTCTACCAAGCAGCGCTTTGTCGCAATGGATTTTGACTTTGCCAGTGAAGAATTGGAGACAATCATTGTTGCTCAAGAGTCTGGCGTTGATCAAGACATTGCTGCTAAGTTGGTACAATTTGCCAGCACCACTCGAGCGCTAGTGGGTCACGGACTTGATGAGGGCGCTTCAACAAGACTGCTTAATTATGCGGGCACACTAATCGTTGGCGGTGTTGGTGTAAAGGACGCTTGTCAGATGGCAATGGTAAAACCCATTACGGATGATGCCGAAGTGCGCGAAACAATGCAGACTTCAATTGAGGCGATCTTTGGCTAGCAAAAGAACTTAGTAGTCATGACAAAGTCACTCCAGCCTCGCCAATTACATTGCGCTTTTGATTCGGTACATACTGAATTCAACAAGCAAATTGAAACAGCCCGTCAAAGATTGAGTCCGACCTTGTTGGATGAGTATTACGATGGCGTAGAGTTCTTTGCAAAAATTGGCCAAGGCCCCTCAATTTCCATTACCTTTATTAGTATGATGTATTGGGTAGGCGAGCATTTTGGGGAAGGGTCTATTAAAAAAATCACCGATTTCTCCTATCAGGCCATTGCAAGAAGCCCAAATAAGGATTTTTTGGTGGATTTTCTTCTCAGTTTCATGGAAGTTATTAATCACACCAAGTCCGATGAGTTGGATGAGTATTTAGCATTTATTGACTATCACTTGGCAAAGACGACTTATTCTGTACACGGTATTCATGTAACCCATAGTTCGCCTTCATTTAAGGCGTTATTGTCAAAAATTGGCATGATTTTAGGTCGACTTGACTACAAAGGCGCCTATGCTTGGGTTGATTATGGCTTGCGTTATTTCAAAAGGCACCCCGATCAACAAGAGGCATTTTTCTCTTTATCGACTTCGGATTCACGTGCAGTTTTTCAACGTCAGCGCAAAGGCTTGCTGTTTATCGATGTTGAAAGAAAGCTTTACTTGTTACAGAAATCCTTATGGGGTAAAGATTATGTGTACGCCCCTTATTCTTCGGATTTTGAGCGACTGCAGTTTTTTCGCCCGTATATCGAAGACGGCACTATTCGCTTACCCGATGTTTATAGCGAACTAAATGGCGTTACACCGTTGCGTCGATATTTGGCCTTGATATCGCATTTGATTGCCCATCAACAGTTCACCAAAGCCGTGATTGCGGACAATTTAAGCCCACACCAAAGGCTATTTGCAGAAGTGTTTGAAGATGCGCGCGTCGAGTATTTATCTGCAAAGCGTTATCCAGGGTTGGTCGATATTTGGCGAAATTTGATGCCAGAGTTGGATGAGTTCGACTGTGATGAAACCAAACAATCTGGCGTTAAACATCGTGCGGCAATGCTATCACGTGCATTAATTGATGATAATCATTCTTATAAAAACACAGATATCTTGGATTATGCTGCTCGTTTTAAAGCACTAATGATAGGCAAAGAGAATACGAGCACTGGGGACAGTTTGGCCTTAGGTATTTCGTTTCTTGCCAAAACCAAGAAGGCGTCGGACTCTCTCGCCGACTTATATTTTGATAATACCGAGGCTTCCTATCGCGACGACAATCGCATGATGTGGCGGTTTATTGAAAGGGAAGATGAGGGAGAGAAGCTGTTTATTGCAGAGTTGTATAACGATATGGAACCCATTGCTGTTGAGGCGATTCCACCGCGCTATTATGATGAGTGGGATTGTTTTCACAAGTCTTATAAGCCCGATTGGGTCTCTGTGTATGAGCGCCTTCATTCGCATTCGGATCCATCTAAAATTGATAAGTTATTAGAGAGGCACGCTAATTTAGTCAAACAACTCAAGCGAGTGCTGGATCTTCTAAAACCCCAAAACAAAAAACGTTTAAGGTATCAGGAAGAGGGCGCCGAGCTGGATTTGGATATTGCCCTTCGTAGCGTCATTGATTATAAGAACGGCTCACAGCCAGACACTCGCATTAACACCGATTTTGAGCACGACTCACGCAGTGTTTCGGTGCTGCTTTTGCTTGATTTATCCGAGTCTTTAAATGATACTGTCCCCGGTACAAGCCGCTCTATTTTGGAACTGCTGCAGGAAGCGGTTTCCTTGTTGGGTTGGGCCGTTGAGCAATTGGGCGACAACTTTGCCATTGCTGGGTTTAACTCAGATACACGTGAGCGGGTCATGTATTACCACATTAAGGGTTATAGCGAACATTGGGACGACACCGTTAAGTCAAGATTGGCGGATCTGAAAGCTGAATATTCCACTCGTATGGGGGCAGCAATTCGCCATGGTGCGCATTACCTTGACTTGCAGCAAAGTGATAAAAAATTGATGTTGATTTTGACCGATGGCGAGCCTTCTGATATCGATGTGTCCAATTCAAAAGTGCTTATTAAAGACACTCATAAGGCCGTTCAGGAGTGCCAACAAAAGGGCATGTATCCGTATTGCATTAGTTTGGACAATAAAGCGGATGGTTATATCTCAGATATTTTTGGGTCGCACTATTCTGTAATTGATCGAATAGAATCGCTTCCCAAGGAATTACCGAAACTTTTCATGTCTTTGACAAAATAACGATGAAGCATTCGTTACACGCCTCTGTTTCTTTTGATTATCAAGGAAAGGGCTACGCACTGCAAAGTGTGATTAATATTGAAAATATCATCTTTCACCAAGATTTTTATCAGTCAATATATCTGCAACTTGCGCAAGATCATGGCATTGATTTGTATTCTTATCAATTGGAAGTCATGATGGATCAGACTGTTCAATTTTCCAATGCCCAGGGCTGTGCTGAGGGTTGTATTGAAAACCAATCTCTTGATTTGAGGTGTTTAAGGCAGTGTTATGAACAAGCGTTGTGCCTAGAGCGAATTGAAATTGTTGCCGAAAAACACCTTGATTCGAGTGAGATGACCCAAGGTGTAAAAAAAGCCTTAATTGAGGCTTATGGATTGGGAAGGGTGTCTAACCAAAATCCTGTTTGACAAAACCTTTATCGATTTGCATGATTGAGTTATCAAGCAGCTCTAAGCATTTTGGTACGGCCAAAAATACCGCTCCCAAACAAACAGCAATCGCAACCGGCTTTCCCGGTAGATTGATGATTAAGCTATTACCGCGTGTGCCGGCAATTTGACGTGAAAGAATGGCTGTTGGTACAGTGCGCAGTGAAACTGCTCGCATTTGCTCAGCAAAGCCATCGTAAATTCTCTCACAAACTGCCGTGGTTGCTTCGGGCGTAACATCTCGTTTAGTTGGGCCGGTGCCACCGGTAGTGAGTACAACACTACAACCAAGCTCGTCACTCAGTTCAATGAGGGTTTTTTCAATGAGTTCTTGTTCGTCCTCAATAACTCTTACAACGCTCTCGTATGGTGTTGTGACGGCGCTAGATATCCACTGTTGCATGGCAGGACCGCTAATATCTTCATACTCACCGCGAGACGCCCTGTCAGAGATGGTTAAAAAACCAATTTTGATTGTATTGTTCATAAAAACCCCTTATCCACCAGTTACTGGCGGGAAAAATGCCACTTCGTCGCCTGCGATAACCGTTGTGGTGTCATCGGCCATTTCGTGATTCACCGCGCAAAGTATGTTTTTTGGGAAGTGTTTTTCACCGTGTCTTTTAATCAGCTGGTTTTTAATTGACGCAACGGTTGAGTCTGCGTCAATAGTAATTGCTTCAGAGGCTGTGTTTAAATTCTCTTTAAGGGAGGCAAAGTAGAGAATATTCATCCGCCAATCTCCACCATTTGTCGATTACTGATATTGTCAATCACTGAGCTAAAGACATGTTTTTCCGGTTTTTTGGTAATCGCATTTCTAATGAGGTCTTTAATTTCATCATCCGTCATACTTGAGCGAATCGCATCGCGCAGAGAGACTGAATCCTCTTGACCGAGACACAAAACCAAGTCACCCTTGGCGGTCATTCGTACGCGGTTACAGGTGCCACAAAAATGGTTCGATACCGCTGAAATAGTAGCTACACGAGTATTGCTCCCCTCGATTAATAGGGCCTTGGCTGGGCCATCGGTTTGTTTTGCTTTTTGTGCGATAAGCTTGTCGCCATAACGTTTTTGAATGCGTGCAAGAATTTCTGCTTCAGAGTAATGTCTATCGACAGCTTCAATACCAGCTAGGCCAATGGGCATAGTTTCAATGAAGCGAATGTCCAGTCCCCTATCAATGGCAAACTCAACCATGTCTTCGATTTCATCATCGTTAATGCCTTTCATGACCACCATATTAAGCTTAATAGGCTTCATTCCAACTGCAATGGCGGCGTCAATGCCGTGAATTACGGTCTTCAAATCGCCGCCCCGGGTAATTTCTTTATGGCGCTGGGGGTTGAGTGTGTCAAGTGAGATATTAAGTCGGTTAATGCCGTGATCTTTTAGTTGGCTAGCCATTGCTGGCAAAAGGTGGGCGTTGGTTGAGAGCGGAATGTCAGTTAACCCAGGAATCTCCCCCAACATTTTGGTTAAATCCAAAATGTCTTTTCGTAGCAATGGTTCGCCACCGGTAAGCCTAACTTTAGTGACTCCAAGCTCGGCAAAAAGCCGCACGATTTTGGCAATTTCTTCAAACGACAAAACTTCAGAGCGTCGAGTGTGAGTTTGGTGGTCTTCATCACGACAGTAGTGGCAACGATAGTTGCAATGATCCGTAACTGAAACGCGCAGATAAGTAATTTGACGATCAAATGGGTCAATCAGTTGATTCATGATTCTAATTTCCAGTGACCGGATTTACCGCCTTTTTTCTCTAACAATTGCACCTTGTCAATACGCATGAAGCGATCAACTGCTTTGCACATGTCGTAAACAGTCAGTGCGGCGATACTTGCAGCTGTCAGTGCTTCCATTTCCACACCGGTTTTGCCCTCTAGTTTGGCCATAGCTATAATTTCTATTGTTGAGTCTTTCTCGTTTGGATTGAGGTCGACAGTGACTTTTGAGAGCATTAAGGGGTGGCAAAGTGGGATAAGCTCCCAGCATTTTTTTGCCGCCTGAATGCCTGCAACACGAGCAACAGCGAGTACATCACCTTTTTTGTGTGAGCCAGAAGTGATTAAATCCAGTGTTTCTTTTTTCATGTGCACGACAGCACTTGCACTGGCTTCACGAGAGGTATTAGCTTTGCCAGAGACATCAACCATTTGCGCTTCGCCTTTATCGTTAATATGGGTTAATTTACTCATCGTGTTAACTCGCTTAGTGGGTAGTAATTGAGCAGTTTGCCTGCTTCAAATGTGGTGTTTTCAGGAATTTCAACAATACCGTCGGCCCAGACAATAGAGCTCATAACATCAGAGCCTTGTTTTGGAAAGAGGTTTGCTTGGACGTTACCTGTTGAGTAGTCCAATCGAGCGCGTGCGTATTCGCGTCTTGGCTTGGCGCGCTTGCAATCAAAATTTGCTTGAACTTTAATGGTGTTTGTTTGGTACTTGCTGTTGCCTTGCATTTTTTTAATAAAAGGCAGGGCAAAAATAGCAAAAGTAACAAAGCTGGATACCGGATTGCCAGGCAGGCCAATAAACGCCGTATTACCGACTTTGCCAAAAGCCAATGGTTTGCCGGGCTTCATTCGAATTTTCCACAAATTCAATTCACCAAGAGATTCTACCGCGCCCTTGACGTGATCTTCTTCGCCAACGGAAACACCGCCTGTAGTCATAATGAGATCACATTTGCCACAAAGTTCTGAGAGGGCAGTGCAAGTTGAGTCGAATTTGTCTTCGATATTGCCGAGGTTAATAACTTCGCAACCCACTTGCTTTAACAGTGCTACTAACGCGTAGCGATTGGAGTTGTAAATTTTCCCTGCAGTTAGTGGGTTGCCAGGCTCAACCAATTCATCCCCGGTAAAAAAGACACCGACTTTAATTTTCGAAAAAACCCTTAATTCTCCAACACCGACAGATGCTGCCAATGAAATATCTTGAGGTTGCAGTTGTCTTCCCCTTTGTAGAATGATGCCACCTTCGACAATATCATTTCCTGTGGGGCGAATGTTTTCATTTAGATTAATTGTGCGATCAATGGTGATTTGAGTGCCGTCTTCAGACAGTTGACACTCTTCTTGCATGATGACGGTATTGGCACCTTCTGGAATTGGAGCGCCGGTAAAAATACGAGCGGCACAACCTTCGTTCAACTCGTTGCCGGTTGTGCCTGCAGGAATTCTATCGACAACAGAAAAACATAAATTTGTTTTATCGAGATGTTTGTTGCCGAGAGCAATGGTATAACCATCCATCGCGCTATTATCAAAACCTGGAACGTTTATTGAAGAGTTGATGTCATTACTCAAAATACGGCCAAGCGCATCATCCAAGCTGACGATTTCAGTTTTGTTTGGCGCGAGTGCAGCTCCAAGCAAATAATCCAATGCGGAGCCGGCACTCATCATCGATTGGTTAAATACCGGTGAATCGCAGTTAAGGGTTTGATTTTTCATCAGCTTTAATAGCTTAAGATTTTAATGTGTGTATTATACAATTGCAGTGGGTTTTTCTCATTACAAATAACTTGATAAAAACACGGGCTTTAAGTGAAAAAAATCAGCAAAAATGAGATAACAGCAGTCATTCTAGCGGGCGGGCGATCCTCAAGAATGGGTGGTGACGACAAAGGCTTGATTGAATTTCGTGGCAAACCGATGATTGGCTATGCTTGCGATGTTGTTCGGGAGAAAGTTGGTAAGATTCTAATTAGCGCCAATCGTAATCACGGCGCTTATCAAACTTATGGCGAAGTGGTTGAAGATAATTTGGCCGATTTTCAAGGGCCTTTATCTGGCATTTCCTCCGCGCTTAATGTTTGCTCAACACCTTATTTACTGGTATTGCCTTGTGATAGTCCACTAGTTACTAGTGAGTTGATCGATGAAATTATTATGAAAATGACGGCTTCATCGGCTGAAATATGTGTTGCTCACGATGGGCAGATAATGCACGCCACCTTCGCGCTGATCAGATCAAATCTTGGTCTTAACCTTGATGAATTCTTGGCCAGTGGCGAGCGAAAAATGGCATTGTGGTATAGAGGGCAAAAATTAGCTAGAGTGGATGTTTCTAATCATCTTGAAGTGCTGACAAACATCAATCGAGTGGAAGATTTGGCGCTTTAAGGCTCCCAGCGATTTTTTTGATCGGTGTCGCTGTCTCGAGATTCGACCCATCTATCTTTATTATTGACCGATTCTTTTTTCCAAAAAGGTGCGTCTGTTTTTAAGTAATCCATAATAAAGTGACACGCATCAAAAGCGTCGCCTCGGTGCTCGCTGGTGGCGATAACCAGTACGATTTGATCTTGTACTTGAAGCTCACCAATGCGATGAATAATGGTGATTGCCTGAATCTCCCAACGCTCTCTCGCCTTTAAGGCGACACTCTTAAGGGATTTTTCAGTCATTTGTGGATAGTGTTCGAGTGTCATAGAGCTTAGTGAGTCGCCTTCAAGGTCGCGCACCGTACCAACAAAACTAACAATAGCACCAGTTGCTGAGTTACCTTCTCGAGCAAGCCCTACTTCTGTTGAGAGGTCAAAGTCCTCTTCTTGAACAATTATTTTATCCATTGGTTAATTTTATCGTTTTTATAGTCGGCTTAATTAATTTTGCACAATTTCGATTGGACTATAATTACAAGCTTAATTACATCAAAAAGATCATGAGAGTAGCCACTATTTCGCTTGATATTCGCTGGCAAGACATTGAAGAGAATCTTAGGCGTGCAGAAGAATTTGTAACCAAAGCCAAAGCAGATGGCTGTGATGTTGTCGTCTTTCCAGAGGTGTTTAACACCGGATTTATTGCTGATATGGGTAAGTATTGCGAAGCCCCTAATTGCAGGACACATCAAGCACTGCAGCAGTTTTCATTAAATCACCTAATCGGTGTTGTTGCTGGAATAACGGAAAAGCCCGCAAATAAAAAAGCCAATAATCTTGCCTTTGTTTTTGATCATTATGGCCAGGAAGTCGCAAGATATTCAAAGTTGCAACCGTTTAATTATGCCAACGAGGGTAAGTACTTTGCTTCTGGGAATGAGACGGTCACTTTTGAAATTGCCGACACCAAGTGTGCTGTTTTTATTTGCTATGATTTACGTTTTCCTGAGATTTTTCGCAAAGTGGCAAAGGATGTTGAAGTAATTTTTGTTATTGCCAATTGGCCAGATACTCGAGAGTTGCATTGGCAGCAACTGCTTATCGCTAGAGCGATTGAAAACCAATGTTTCGTTGTCGGTGTTAATCGTACCGGTGGTGATGGCATGGGTTTAAAGTACAACGGATCCTCTATGGTCATTCATCCTTCGGGCGAGGTTTTACTGCAAACCAGCAAAACCAGCGAATACGATACTTGCGAGATGGATATTGCTGAAGTTGCCAAAGTTAGAAAAGAGTTTCCCTTTTTAGACGATATGCGTTTTGTATAGTTAGACTTGGATTTTGCTAATTATTATGACTTTTATGACCTATAATATTTAGAGAGTATGAGGCCAAACTGAGAAAGTGAAAAATACAGTAAATATGAGCTCTAATGTGGCATCCGATAGAAAATACGGAATTGCGGTATGTCTTTGCGCTATCTTTGGCTTGCTAGGTTTTCATCATTTCTACCTTGGAAGGTTTGCGCACGGCTTGCTTGACTTGTCGATGACAATAGGTGCGGTTGTATTGTTAATGATGGATAACCCCCTAGGCATTGCTCTTCTGGTTGTTGATATTATTCATACTCTTGTTATAACCGTTATGTTGTTGATTGGGGCTTATAGGGATGGCAATGGAAATATTGTCCCTTACCCCGGGCAATTTAAATAGAAGAAAAAAATGGAAAAAAACGAGAAAACAGTACAAGATGCAAGCATGGAGATAAGCGACAAAGGATTTGTGCCAACAGCGCTTTTGGCTTTCTTTTTAGGGCCTCTCGGTGCTCACAGGTTTTATGTTGGAAAAATTGGCACCGGGCTGTTGATGCTGGTGACCTTTGGCGGTTTAGGGATATGGGCTTTAATTGATTTTATTATGATTATTGTTGGCTCTTTTAAAGATAAAGAGGGTCGTCCTGTCAAAAACCATTAGTAGTTTTTGTTTTACAAAATGGCTGTAAACACCGAGTCCATTATTATCTGCCCTGAATGCGGATTTTCTGCTGAAGAGGTAATGCCTACCGATGCTTGTCAGTTCTTTTATGAGTGCAAGTCTTGCAAGGCTTTGCTAAAACCACTGCCTGGTGATTGTTGCGTTTATTGTTCTTATGGTACTAATCCTTGCCCACCGATTCAAGAGGATAAGAGCTGCTGTTGAATAAAAATTGCCTCCTCTTAATTTAGGGCTGATCAATTGGATTTTTTTACAGGCATTGAAAATTTGTTGACCAAGTAAAGGCCTAATGCTACTGATGGGCCAATACCCAAAGCAAAGATAACCGTTCCAAGTCCAACCACTTCTCCCAATAATTTATCAATATTATTAAGCAGACAAATTGATCCCAAGACAACAACGCTTATTTCAATCGCCGTTCGAATTGAATATATAGGTAGGTTGCTTATTTTTT
>Ga0209494_1000009_pt1 | contig 168625 bp, 169 predicted proteins | sample EN1Hudseemescosm_FD_184628 | JGI IMG/M metagenome (GOLD analysis project Ga0209494, IMG submission 184628) | Methane-oxidizing microbial communities from mesocosms in the Hudson Canyon - EN1B Hudson Canyon (SPAdes) (version 2) | ecosystem: Environmental > Aquatic > Marine > Cold seeps | place... | reverse complement strand
TGACATCCGTGGTGGCCGACAAATTACCGCCAATAGTCAAGGTGCCACCATCGGTTATAGCGCCGCCACTGGTTAGCGTCAAATCGCCATCGACCGTAGACGCCGCAATCACCAACGCCGTGGTGCCACCATCTATGATGACATCCGCATCAGTACCCACAGCATCATTGGTGGTCAAGGTGACCGCGCCCGTAAAGGCGTTGGTTGCGGTATTTAATGTAATAGTCGCATCGTTCGCACTGGTGGTGAATGCGGATGTGCCTGAAATCGTCAGGGCACCGCTATCCGTAATATTACCCGTGGTCGCCGTTGCTGATAACGTACCTGCGACAGACGAAGCACCTAAAGCAATTCCTCCACTGCCTCCAATACTCACATCACCACTGGTAGTGGTATTGGTAACTACACTGGTAAGACTGTTTCCTGTTTGACCAATACTGATATCTGCGGCAGTAGTGCTTAACGTTGTAGCACCCGCTGTTAGAGATCCCGATGACTGAGTAATAGCCTTGTCAGAGTTATCTGAAGTGTCAATAATCAGTGCCTTACTGCCAAAACTCACTGTGCCATCAATTGCGGTCGCGCCGCCATAAATTGTTGTGGCTGCTCCAAACGTTACCGCATTAATATCAACGGCACCAGAATAGCCAGACGCACCAATCACTATAGTGCCATCACCGTCAGATTGCAGATAAGCAGCCTCGGTAGCGTCGATGTTTATAGTGCCTGTGGCATCGGCTCCAATACCGATTGTGCTCGTTGCACCAGATGCCGCTATGAGGGTTAAATTAGAGCTGCTGCCTGAGTTGATATTCGCGCCAATAGTGAACGAATCAGCTTCGAGCGAAATGTCACCACTGTTTGAAATCACTTGACTAGTTACAATTGCACCGCCACCATCATTTTGGCTGTCGGCATTTAACGTCATCGTCCCGGTAGATGTGCTGCTAAAACTCGAATCGCTAACGGTAATCGTTCCTTCTGCCGATATGTCGATATTACCGGTTCCAGAAACAGACAAGTTTTTGATTGTTAAACTATCGTCATCTGCAACATCTACCGCTCCAGTTGACGTCAGGTCTGCGTTAGTGACGGCTGTATCGATTGAAACTGCGCCATCCGCATCAATAACCAAGTCAACTGCCGTAATCTTGTTGGTGCCACCCGAAATTGTTCCGTCCGCCATCAACCAAATATCACCGCCTGATTTTACTGTGACTGGGGTTGATATTGTTAAGTTAGTGCCGCCCGTTAGCGTCTCGGAGGTAATTGTTGAGAAACTATTAAGATCATCAACATCAGTCACTGCGGTTGAGTTGGTAGAAAGGAGCAGATCAGTAACGCCACCGAAGCTGGCACCGGTGCCAATTGTTATGCCATTGTCATTCACAAATATTAAATCGACGTTATCACTTGCGGTTACCGAGCCCAAAAATGAAGTGGCAGTTGAACCTGTGACTTTATTCAATATAACGGAAGCTGATGCGTGGGAACCCGAAAACGTCAACGTTTGGTCATTGGCCACGCCAAGATTTTCCCATTTCAATATCGCTTTTGCGTTACCTTCTAGGGCAATAACACCTACATCATCACCAACTTTTGTATAGGTTGGGATAGTACCGCCTGAATCAAAACCTGTGCCTGCTCCATCAACACTGAACTCACCAGTATCTGGCAAGGTAGTGCCATCCGTAGCCTCCGCTTGAGCGGAAATCATCGACAAAACCGCCAACGCAATCGCACTGCGGCGAATGTCTACCTGAGCATTTGATACATTTGAATTATTGTTTTTCTTAGACTTGACCATTAGTGACATTCCTTCCTAGATCCGAACACTACAACGCAACAAAACCATTAAAAGTTACGTTCACATAACCGATAAATTTGCAAGGTCTTTATATTAATAACACATGTTCTGCGCCATTAAAAACATTTTTTTACTAAATTTAACTCAATTCCTTCTAAGCTATTGACTATTGGAGATTAGTTGGTAGCGAAAAATACATGATAGGCCCACCCCTGAAGCATTTTTATTGTTCATTATTGAGAACAAAAAAAAACCCAGTCATAAGACTGGGTTTTTTATACTTCCGTAGAAGGTTTACTCGTCGCTAGTTACAGGACGGTCAACCAATTCTACGTAGGCCATAGGGGCATTGTCGCCAGGGCGAAAGCCGCATTTCATAATACGGATATAGCCCCCAGGACGAGCCTCATAACGAGGGCCTAGTTCATTAAACAGCTTGCCAACTGCTTCTTTGCTACGAGTACGAGCAAAGGCCAAACGGCGGTTAGCAACGCTATCTTCCTTAGCAAGGGTGATCAGTGGCTCTGCCACACGACGCAACTCCTTGGCTTTAGGTAGGGTGGTTTTGATCAATTCGTGTTCAAACAACGAAACAGACATGTTCTTGAACATGGCTTTACGGTGAGTGTTGGTACGATTTAGATGACGACCACTTTTACGATGACGCATTTGTTAATTCCTTATCAAACTAAGTTTGAAATTGTAAGCCGGTTAAGACGCTTGAGTGCCTTTAAGAATGGCTGGTGGCCAGTTCTCTAAACGCATACCAAGAGACAAGCCACGAGAGGCGAGTACGTCTTTAATTTCGGTCAGTGACTTCTTGCCGAGGTTCGGAGTTTTAAGCAACTCAACTTCGGTGCGCTGAATCAGATCACCAATGAAGTTTAAGTTTTCTGCTTTCAAACAGTTAGCCGAACGTACGGTCAGCTCAAGATCGTCTACTGGACGTAGAAGAATCGGATCAATTTCCGGCTCGTCAACCTTAGCTTCTGGCTCGTTGTCGTTTTCCAAGGCCACAAACACCGCCATCTGACGTTGCAGAATGGTAGCGGCGCTACGGATTGCTTCTTCAGGATCTAGAGTACCGTTGGTCTCAAGATCAATCACTAGCTTGTCCAAGTTAGTACGCTGCTCTACACGCGCACTTTCAACCGCGTATGCTACTCGCAATACAGGGCTGAAAGAAGCGTCTAGCTGTAGCTTGCCAATGGCGCGAGTTTCGTCTTCGCCAAGGTCGCGTGCGTCGGCTGGCTCGTAGCCTGTGCCGGCGCGCACGGTAAGCTGCATTACTAGCTTGAATGCAGTGTTTAATTGGGCAATCACATGGTCTGGGTTAGCCACTTCAACGTTGTGGCTCAGTGCGATGTCGGCAGCCGTTACAGTACCAGGACCCTGTTTAGTCAGAGTTAGGACTGTTTCTTCGCCTTCGTGCATGGTTAGTGCAATGCCTTTAAGGTTAAGCAAGATTTCGATAACGTCTTCTTGCACTCCCTCAATGGAGCTGTACTCATGCTCAACACCGTTGATTTCTACGTCAACGATTGCCGCGCCTGCCATTGAAGACAGCAAAATACGACGCAAAGCGTTACCTAGAGTGTGGCCAAAGCCACGCTCTAATGGCTCAAGAATAATCTTAGAGCGGGTTTCACTTACACGTTGCACTTCGATGTTACGCGGTGTCAATAGATCGTTGGTTGAAGTCATGGACTCACCTTTCACTGTGGCAATTAATTTAAAAAGTTTACTTAGAGTAAAGTTCTACAATCAACTGCTCATTAATTTCGGCAGGCAGTTCGCTACGCTCAGGTGTACTTTTAAAGGTACCTTCCATCTTAGTAGCATCCACATCACACCACTCTACTGCGGCGCGCTGTGCGGCCAACTCGAGAGCGCTCTTGATGCGCAACTGATTCTTTGCCTTTTCACGGATAGAGACTACGTCACCTTCAGCTACTTTGTAGCTTGGGATGTTAACAGTCTGGCCGTTTACCAAAATGCTCTTGTGAGAGACAATTTGACGTGCTTCTGCACGTGTAGAGCCGAAGCCCATACGGTAAACAACGTTATCCAAGCGAGTTTCTAACAAACCCAACAAGTTAACACCTGTTGCGCCTTTTAGACGATCCGCTTCCTTATAGTAGTTACGGAATTGACGCTCAAGCACACCGTACATACGACGTACTTTTTGCTTTTCACGTAATTGCGTGCCGAACTCAGACAGGCGACTACGGCGTGCGCCGTGTACACCTGGAATGGTATCAGCTTTACATTTTGAGTCTAATGCCCGCACACCGCTCTTAAGGAACAAATCTGTTCCTTCACGTCGAGACAGCTTGCAAACGGGTCCAATATATCTTGCCATTTGATCCTACCCCTTTATACGCGACGCTTTTTAGGCGGGCGACAACCATTATGTGGAATTGGAGTCACGTCTGTAATGTTTGCAACCTTAAGGCCACAACCGTTTAAAGCACGAACCGCAGACTCACGTCCTGGTCCTGGGCCTTTAACGAATACATCAATGTTCTTCAATCCAAATTCCATTGCTGCTTTACCAGCACGCTCTGCAGCCACCTGGGCGGCAAAAGGCGTGCTCTTTCGAGAGCCACGGAAACCAGAACCACCAGCTGTTGCCCAGCTTAGTGTATTGCCCTGGCGATCGGTTAAAGTAACGATCGTGTTGTTAAAAGAGGCGTGGATGTGCGCTAGCCCGTCCGCTACCTGCTTTTTAACTTTTTTACGTGTACGAGTACCTGGCTTAGCCATGTTGATATCCTGTACTTATGTTTATCGGCGAATAGGCTTAGTCGGTCCCTTACGGGTCCGTGCGTTAGTCTTGGTACGTTGTCCGCGTAGCGGTAAGCTACGACGATGACGTAATCCACGATAACAACCTAAGTCCATCAATCGCTTGATGTTCATTGAGACTTCGCGGCGCAAGTCGCCTTCGACGTTCATTTTAGCAATGGCGTTACGAATCTCATCTAATTTCTCTTCACCCAAATCACTAACCTTGGTGCTGCCCTCAATGTTGAGGTCGGCACAGATTTTTTGAGCAGTAGGTCGGCCAATACCAAAGACATAAGTCAACGAGATAACCGTGTGCTTATGATCTGGAATATTGACACCAGCTATACGAGCCATTCAATTTACTCCGTTCGAGGCACTCAAAAAGCGCTTCGTTTCTATTCTCTTCGTCACAGAAGGCGGCGAATTATACATTCGATACCTTCTCAGGTCAAATAAGCTTAGCCTTGGCGTTGCTTATGACGTGGCTCTACTTTGCAGACCACGCGAACTACACCTTTGCGACGCACGACTGTGCAGTTTCGACACATTTTCTTAACTGATGCACGTACTTTCATTTCGAACTCCTAAATTCTTGGGGCTTTTAAATTGCTCGGCAATTAACCAAGCAAACCGTTATTACCCGTCAAATTCGATTTCTTCATCAGGGAACTATACTGGTTGGACATCAAGTGAGATTGTACTTGGGACATGAAATCCATGACCACAACCACAACGATCAACAGTGATGTACCACCAAAGTAAAAAGGCACATTCCATGCAATCACTAAGAACTGCGGCATTAGCGAAACCGCGGTAATGTAGAGTGCACCGAATAACGTTAACCGACCTAAGACAGTGTCGATATAACGCGCCGATTGTTCACCTGGGCGAATGCCTGGAATAAAAGCTCCAGACTTCTTCAAGTTATCCGCCACATCTTTTGGGTTAAAGACCAATGCGGTATAAAAGAAGCAAAAGAACACAATACTTACTGCAAACAGCAATATGTACAAAGGCTGACCCGGCGCAAGCGCCAAGGAAATGTCCTGCACCCACTGCATATTGTCTGCCTGACCAAACCACTGACCGATTGAAGCCGGTAGTAAGAGGATGGCCGATGCAAAAATAGGCGGTATTACCCCCGCCATATTCACTTTCAAAGGCAAATGGCTAGACTGAGCGGCGAACACCTTATTGCCTTGCTGACGCTTGGCATAATTAACGGTGATGCGACGCTGACCACGCTCCATGAACACCACAAATGCGATGGTCGCGAGCGCCAGTACGGCGATTGCCAGCAGGGCGATAATGTTTAAGTCACCCTGACGGGCGGCCTCAAACGATTGTCCTACCGCGCCAGGAAGACCTGAAACGATACCTGCAAAAATGAGTATTGAGATGCCGTTACCAATGCCCTTTTCTGTCACTTGTTCACCAAGCCACATTAAGAACACAGCACCAGACACCAAGGTTACGACTGCAACGAAATAAAAGCTGAGGTCTGCATTAAAGGCAATTCCTTGCCCAGCAAGACCGACCGCCATAGCTAAAGACTGCACTGTGGCTAAAATCACAGTACCGTAGCGGGTGTATTGACTTATTTTCCGTCGACCAGCTTCACCTTCCTTCTTCAGCTGCTCTAACTGTGGGCTTACCACAGTCATGAGCTGCATGATTATCGAAGCCGAAATGTAAGGCATAATGCCCAAGGCTAAGATACTCATGCGCTCCAACGCGCCACCCGAGAACATATTAAACATGCTCAGGATGGTGCCTTGATTCTGCTCGAACATAGCGGCAAGGCGGTCCGGGTTAATTCCAGGAACTGGAATATGTGCACCGATACGATACACCAAAATGGCGATCAGAACGAAGCGCAAGCGAGACCATAGCTCACTTAACCCACCTTGATTGCCAGCTGGCGACTTACCTTGCTTTGCCATACTATGCCTCGATCTTACCGCCAGCAGCTTCAATAGCTGCTGCAGCGCCCTTAGTTACGCGCAAACCTTTGACAGTAACTGCCCGGTTTAGCTCGCCGCTAAGGATAATTTTAGCGTCTTTCATGCGATCGTTGATCACGTCAGCAGCCTGTAGTGCTGCCAAGTCGATCACGTCAACATTCATGCTCGCCAATTCGCTCAACCGCACTTCGGCTACAAAAGCAGCTTTGCGTGAGGTAAAACCAAACTTAGGTAGACGCCTTTGTAGAGGCATCTGGCCGCCTTCAAATCCTGGCTTAACACTGCCGCCAGAACGAGACTTTTGACCTTTGTGGCCGCGGCCACACGTCTTGCCCAAACCAGAACCGATGCCACGACCTACGCGCTTTGGCGCGTGGGTAGAACCTTCGGCTGGGGATAGAGTATTTAAACGCATATCAATTTCCCTTATTCGCCTTCAACGCGAACCATGTAGTTGACCTTATTGATCATGCCACGTACAGATGGAGTGTCTTCCACTTCTACTGTATGCCACATGCGCTTGAGGCCAAGACCCTTGACGCAATCACGGTGACGTGGCAATTTGCCATGCACGCTGCGTACAAGAGTGACCTTGATCATAGACTTTGCTTTTGCCATGACTAAATTACCCCAATATTTCTTCGACAGTTTTACCGCGTTTAGCTGCAATCTCGTCTGGAGAATTCATAGCCTTAAGGCCATTGAATGTTGCACGTACAACGTTTACCGGATTGGTAGAGCCGTAGCACTTAGCTAATACGTTATGGACACCAGCCATTTCAAATACAGCACGCATTGCGCCACCAGCGATTACGCCGGTACCGTCAGATGCTGGCTGCATGTATACCTTAGAGGCACCATGGCGAGCTTTAATTGGGTATTGAAGGGTAGTACCGTCCAATTCCACTGTAATCATGTTGCGACGCGCAGCTTCCATAGCTTTTTGGATTGCAGCAGGCACTTCACGAGCCTTACCACGTCCATATCCTACTCGGCCTGCGCCGTCGCCTACCACTGTTAAAGCGGTAAAGCTAAAGATACGGCCACCTTTAACTACTTTAGATACACGGTTAACCTGTACCAAGCTTTCTTGCAGGTCGCCGTCTTTCTGTTCAATGTTAGCCATTGTCATATTTCCTTAGAACTGCAAGCCAGCTTCACGCGCGGCATCAGCCAACGCCTTCACTCGGCCGTGGTATTTAAATCCAGAACGGTCAAATGCAACCGTCTCGACACCTGCTTCTTTAGCGCGAGTTGCGATCAATGTGCCCACTTGTGCAGCCGCATCAGCGTTGCTAGTAGCGCCAGAGCGCAAGCTAGAGTCTAAAGTAGAAGCTTGAGCTAGTACTTGAGATCCGTCGCCAGAAATGACTTGTGCGTAGATGTGCTGTGATGTGCGGTTAACACACAAACGGGTCACACCTAGGTCACGCATCTTATAACGTGCGCGCGCGGCGCGACGTATACGTGCAATTTTCTTTTCCATCGTTATCCTGCCTTACTTCTTCTTAGCTTCTTTACGACGCACATGCTCGTCTGCATAACGTACACCCTTACCTTTATAAGGCTCTGGCGGACGGAAAGCGCGAATCTCTGCAGACACCTGGCCTACACGTTGCTTGTCGATACCGGAAACTACGACTGTAGTTTGGTTAGGGCACTCGGCCGTAATGCCTTCAGGCAACTGGTAATCTACTGGATGGGAAAAACCCAAAGTAAGATTAAGCACAGAGCCTTTAACGGCAGCACGGTAACCAACACCTTGTAATAACAAAGTCTTAGTAAAACCGTTGGCGACGCCAGATACCATGTTATTGACCAAAGCACGGGTGGTGCCGGACATAGCGATGGCTAGCTTACTATTATTTCGTGCACCGAAAGTAAGAATACTATCGGCTTGATCAACTTCCACGTCGTTGTGGATAACCAAGTCCATAGATCCTTTACCACCTTTAACGGTCAAGTCGCGACCATTAATAGTGACGGTCACACCTGAGGGCAGCGCCACAGGGCTTTTTGCTACTCGTGACATGACAACTCCTTAAAATACAGTACAGATGACTTCACCACCGATACCAGCAGCACGGGCTGCGCGGTCGGACATGACGCCATGAGAAGTTGTAACGATTGCAACGCCTAAACCACCTTCAACGGTAGGGATAGAAGAAGCGCCTTTGTACACGCGTAGAGAAGGCTTAGAGATGCGTACAATCTTTTCGATTACAGGCTTGCCTTCATAATATTTCAAAGTAATAGTTAGTTCAGGCTTAGCACCTTCAGCAACAGAGATGTCGCCTACGTAACCTTCGCTTTGGAGAACTTGCGCTACTGACACCTTCAACTTTGAAGAAGGCATAGTGACTGATACTTTACCAGCCATGTGCGCATTACGGATGCGTGTGATCATATCCGCTAATGTGTCTTGCATACTCATGTGAGTGAGCTCCATATAATAACTTTTGTACAGCCTATCAAAGATACGCTTACCAAAAGCGTGATCAGACCTGAAGTCGGTATTGACTTAGGTTTCCAACCACCGTTTTAAAAATCTGAATGCACCCAATTGCACATTCAAACTTTAAATTGGCTGCTCAGTACAGGTACCAAACAGCCAACCTGACTACCAGCTAGCTTTCTTAAGCCCTGGCACATCACCACGCATCGCAGCTTCACGAAGCTTGATACGTGACAGGCCGAACTTGCGGTAAACCGCATGTGGACGACCTGTAATTTGACAACGGCGCATCTGACGCACTGGGCTTGCGTTGCGTGGCAACTTTTGCAAAGCCATTTGTGCATCCCAACGATCTTCATCGCTAGTATTCACGTCGTTTAAAATTGCTTTAATTGCGTCGCGTTTAACGGCAAACTTAGCAACAGTTTTTGCACGTTTGTCTTCACGCGCTTTCATGGAAGATTTAGCCATGTTCTCGCCCTACTTTTTGAACGGGAAGTTCAGGGCTGTTAATAGCGCCCGACCTTCGTCGTTGTTGCGTGCTGTGGTAGTAATGGTGATATCCATACCGCGTAGCTTATCCACTTTATCGTATTCGATTTCAGGGAAAATGATCTGCTCGCGCACACCCATGCTGTAGTTACCACGACCATCGAATGACTTAGGGTTTAAGCCACGGAAGTCACGGATACGTGGAATAGAAATATCTACCAAACGGTCGAAGAATTCCCACATTTGCTGGCCACGTAAAGTAACTTTACAACCAACAGGCCAGCCTTCACGCACTTTAAAGCCTGCAATAGACTTACGCGCTAAGGTAACAACAACTTTCTGACCGGCGATAGCTTCTAAATCAGCTACTGCGTTTTCGATCATCTTCTTGTCGCCAATGCCTTCACCAACACCCATATTTAGAGTGATTTTGGTGATCTTTGGAACTTCGTTAACGTTAGCAAGCGCAAGCTCTTCTTTAAGCTTTGCTGCTACTTCGTTTTTGTATAATGCTTTTAGTCTTGACATAGTCCGAATCCCCTTATGCGCCGATCACTTCGCCGCTGGACTTGAAGATACGAACCTTGCTGCCGTCTTCAAGAATCTTGAAGCCAACACGGTCGCCTTTGCCAGTTGCGGAGTTGAAAATAGCAACATTAGAGGCAGCAATTGCTGCTTCCATATCAATGATGCCGCCAGGTTGGTTCGTCATTGGGTTTGGCTTCTGGTTTTTCTTAACCATATTGATGCCAGACACAATGAAGCGACCGTCAAGAACTTTTGCGACTGTGCCGCGCTTGCCCTTGTCTTTGCCTGCAATAACGATTACTTCGTCATCGCGCTTAATTTTAAGCATGTCTTTATCCTTTCCTACAACCTTCTCATACTAGAAAGAGCGCGCTAGCGCTCTTTCTCTACCCCACTGTGCAAGCGGGCCAGTTTAGCTCCCTAGGGAGACTTAAAGTACTTCAGGTGCCAGGGAAATAATTTTCATAAATTTCTCGGTACGTAACTCACGAGTTACTGGGCCGAAGATACGTGTGCCGATAGGTGCGTCTGATGCGTTTAACAACACAGCAGAGTTAACATCGAAACGGATGATAGAACCATCCGGACGACGTACACCTTTACGGGTCCGTACTACAACAGCTTTAAGCACTTGGCCTTTCTTCACCTTACCGCGAGGAATTGCTTCCTTAACAGTAATTTTGATGACATCGCCGATGCCTGCGTAACGACGGTGAGAACCGCCGAGTACCTTGATGCACTGTACTCGCTTGGCGCCGCTATTATCAGCAACGTCTAGCATTGATTCTGTTTGAATCATGGTTTACTCCAAACTATTAGGGCCAATTTTGCGCTCCTTAACCAGAAAACCTTCTAATTTAGGCGCCCAAAATTGGGGATCCCGAGAAGCGAGGCGGGTATTCTACACCTTTGCGACGCTTTCTTCAATTTTTACCAAAGACCAAGACTTAGTCTTTGAAATTGGGCGTGTTTCACCAATAGTTACCAGGTCGCCGGTGCCGCACTCATTGTTTTCATCATGTGCATGAAGCTTAGTAGAACGCTTCACATACTTATGATAAATAGGGTGCTTTACACGACGCTCAATCAACACAGTAATGGACTTGTCCATCTTGTCGCTGATGACCCGGCCAGTGGCGAGACGAGGCTGTTCAGTTGCCGTCATATCAGTTACCTGCCTTTTCGTTAAGAATAGTCCTGACGCGGGCGATATCGCGGCGCGTCTGACCCAACAAGTGGGACTGACCTAGCTGACCTGAAGATTTTTGCATACGTAGGTTAAACTGTTCCTTTAATAGGTCCAGTAAAGACGTTTGCAATTCGTCAACAGATTTTTCACGCAATTCAACAGTATTCATTACATCACCGTCCGCTTAACAAAAGTGGTGGCGAGTGGCAATTTAGCTGCAGCAAGCGTGAACGCTTCGTTGGCTAGTTGCTCAGAAACACCTTCCATCTCAAACAAGACTTTGCCTGGCTGAATTTGGGCAACCCAATATTCAACGTTACCCTTACCCTTACCTTGACGAACTTCAAGAGGCTTTTGAGTAATCGGCTTGTCTGGAAAAACTCGGATCCAAATCTTACCACCACGTTTGATGTGACGCGTCATAGTACGACGAGCCGCTTCAATTTGACGGGCAGTAATACGGCCACGACCAGTAGCCTTAAGACCAAATTCACCGAAACTAACTTTACTACCGCGAAGTGCAAGGCCGCGGTTACGGCCTTTGTGCATTTTGCGGAATTTTGTGCGTTTAGGTTGCAACATTAATGTATCCCCTATTTAGCTTTTTTCGAAGCGTTGTTTTTTGCAGCACGGACTTCGTCCAAACCACCCAAAATTTCGCCTTTAAAAATCCACACTTTAACGCCGATGATGCCATACGTAGTATTGGCTTCATAGGGAGCGTAGTCGATGTCTGCACGGAAAGTGTGCAATGGAACGCGGCCTTCACGATACCACTCAGATCGTGCGATTTCAGCACCACCTAGACGACCACCCAATTGAATCTTGATGCCTTCGGCACCTAGACGCATGGCGTTTTGTACAGCACGCTTCATGGCGCGACGGAACATAACCCGACGCTCCAATTGACCGGCTACACTTTGTGCAACGAGTTTCGCATCCAATTCTGGCTTACGGATCTCTTCGATGTTGATGTGCACAGGCACGCCCATCATCTTAGAACATTCGTTACGTAGCTTTTCTACGTCTTCGCCCTTTTTACCGATAACGATACCAGGACGTGCTGTGTGAATTGTAATACGTGCATTCTGAGCAGGGCGCTCAATTTCGATGCGACTTACTGAAGCACGTTCAAGACGCTGCTCCAAAAAGGCACGAACTTTTAAGTCCTGCAACAGGTTAGTCGCATAGGTTGAGCGGTTCGCATACCAAGTAGAGGTATGGTCCTTCACTATACCAAGGCGAATACCCGTAGGATGTATTTTCTGACCCATTGGTAGCTCCTATTTCTCAGCGACTTTCACGGTGATATGACATGAGCGCTTTAAAATTCGGTCGGCACGGCCTTTGGCTCGTGGACTGATACGCTTCATGGTCATACCTTCGTCTACGAATGCGGTAGTAACCGTTAATTCGTCTACGTCGAGACCGTTGTTATGTTCTGCATTAGCGATAGCTGAATCCAAAACTTTCTTTACTAACTCAGCCGCCTTTTTGGGGCTGTAAGCAAGAATAGTTAATGCTTCATCTACGCGCTTTCCGCGGATTTGATCGACAACCAAACGCGCTTTTTGAGCAGATATTCTGGCACCCATATGTTTTGCGGTGACTTCCATCATATTCTCCATTAGCGCTTGGCTTTCTTGTCTGCTGCGTGGCCCTTATAGGTCCGCGTGGCAGAAAATTCGCCGAGTTTATGCCCTACCATGTCTTCAGTTACGAAAACAGGTACGTGTTGGCGTCCGTTATGGACTGCAATCGTCATCCCTACAAAGTTAGGGAAGATCGTCGAACGACGAGACCAAGTTTTAATTGGTCGACGGTCGTTGGCTTCAACTGCAGTCTCAACCTTTTTCAACAAATGAAGGTCGATAAATGGACCTTTCTTAAGTGAACGTGGCACAGCCGTATCCTCTTCTTAGTTATTTAGCGTTACGACGACGAACAATAAGTTTGTCGGTGCGTTTGTTGCTACGAGTTTTGTAGCCCTTAGTAGGAGTACCCCATGGAGACACAGGATGACGACCACCAGAGGTACGACCTTCACCACCACCATGTGGGTGATCAACTGGGTTCATTGCCACACCGCGAACGGTAGGACGAACACCACGCCAGCGGGAGGCGCCAGCCTTACCCAATGACCGAAGGCTATGCTCGGAGTTGCTTACTTCGCCTAGAGTGGCATTACACTCAACACGAATTTTACGCATTTCGCCGGAACGTAGACGTAATGTAGCGTAATCACCTTCACGCGCTACTAGTTGCACAGAGGCACCAGCAGAACGAGCGATTTGCGCGCCTTTACCTACTTTCATTTCAACGCAGTGCACTACGCTACCCAGAGGGATATTGCGTAGAGGCATGGTGTTGCCACTCTTAATTGGCGCATCTGCACCAGAAAGAATTTGATCACCGGCCTTCATGCCTTTAGAGGCAATGATGTAACGACGTTCGCCGTCTGCATAAAGCACAAGTGCAATATTGGCAGTACGGTTTGGATCGTATTCTAGGCGCTCCACAGTGGCTGGAATGCCCACTTTATTGCGCTTAAAATCAACCATGCGATAATGCTGCTTATGACCACCACCGATATGACGGGTGGTGATACGGCCGTTATTATTACGACCGCCAGACTTTGACTTCTTCTCTAGCAAAGGCGCGTATGGCTTGCCTTTATGCAGATCAGCGTGTACGACTTTAATGACGTGACGACGACCCGGAGAAGTAGGTTTACACTTTACAATAGACATGTGCTTCTCCTTACGCCTCAGCGATGAAATCGATGTCATGACCTTCCGCTAAGCGTACATACGCTTTACGGATATTGTCCTTGTGACCAATGCCATAACGGGTGCGTTTAGCCTTACCCTTAGCATTAAGTACACGGACAGAAGCCACTTTAACTTCGAACAACTGCTCAACAGCCTTTTTAATTTCTGGCTTAGTCGCATCCGCGGCAACGCGGAAAACAACCTGACCACCGTCGTCTGCGACGATTGTGGCTTTTTCAGAAATGTGTGGACCTAGCAGCACTTGATATATACGTTCTTGGTTCATCCTAGCAACTCCTCGATCTTCTTCAGAGCAGCAACGGTTACGATAACCTTCTCGCTTCCTACCAAGCTAACAGGGTTAATGCCAGCGGCATCAACAACGTCAATCTTAGGAATGTTACGAGCAGCCAAGTAAAGGCCCGTTTCTACTGCTTCAGTCACAATTAGTGCGTCGGTAGCGCCAAACTCGGCCAGCTTAACAAGCATTGCTTTCGTTTTAGCTTCAGCCAACTCAAACGTTTCAACAACGATTAAACGCTCTTGACGTACTAGTTCAGCTAGGATGCATTGCATCGCCGCACGGTACATCTTGCGATTAACTTTCTGTGAGTGATCTTGAGGACGAGCTGCAAATGCACGACCACCGCCAACCCAAATTGGGCTACGAATGGTACCAGCACGCGCACGACCTGTGCCCTTCTGATTCCAGGGCTTACGACCGCCACCGCGCACTTCTGAGCGGGTCTTCTGCTTGCGAGTACCTTGACGGCCTCCAGCTAGATATGCGGTTACTACTTGGTGAACAAGCGCTTCATTAAAGTCACGACCAAAGGCTACTTCGGACACTTCAACAGAACCACCTGCGACAAGATTTAAATTCATGATATTCTCCTAAGCCTTACCGACGGATTTTGACGGTAGGTCTAACGATCACATCACCACCTGGTGCACCAGGAACAGCGCCCTTAATCAACAACAGATTATTTTCTGCGTCAACACGAACGATTTCTAGTGATTGGGTAGTAACTTGTTCAGAGCCCATATGACCCGCCATTTTCTTGCCTTTCCAGACACGACCGGGGGTTTGACACTGTCCAATAGAACCGATAGAACGGTGGGAGATAGAGTTGCCGTGAGTTGCATCTTGCATTGTGAAATTCCAACGCTTAATGCCACCCTGAAAGCCCTTACCTTTTGATTGGCCTGTTACGTCTACTTTCTCTCCAGCGCTAAAACGCTCGACAGTCAGTGAATCGCCAACAGAGACTTCTTCGCCATCAACATTGCGTAATTCCCATAAACCACGACCAGCAGCAGTATTTGCCTTAGCAAAATGGCCTGCAGCAGCCTTAGTAACGCGTGAAGCGCGACGTTCGCCAACAGTAATTTGAACGGCTGCATAGCCATCCGCATCTGTTGTCTTCACTTGCGTTACGCGGTTGGGATCAACCTCGATAACGGTGACTGGCACGGAATCACCTGCATCGGTGAATACACGGGTCATGCCCGTCTTCCGTCCGACTAATCCAATAGTCATTGTATTACCTCAAATTGCCAGTTGTGCAAGGGGCTGCTTACCCACTACGGCTGGTGATACACACCAATTACACGAATAAATAATAGTTTTGCACATTTAAAGCGTTGCCACGCTGCCTTTCGGCACTACGATTCGATTAGCTCAAGCTGATCTGAACGTCTACGCCCGCAGCTAGGTCTAGTTTCATCAATGCATCTACAGTTTTTTCTGTAGGGTCAACGATGTCTAGAACACGCTTATGGGTGCGGATTTCGTACTGATCACGCGCGTCTTTGTTGACGTGCGGTGAAGTCAAAACTGTAAAACGCTCTTTGCGAGTAGGTAGTGGAATAGGACCACGAACCTGCGCGCCAGTACGCTTAGCAGTATCTACGATTTCCAACGTAGAAGAATCGATCAGACGATGATCAAAAGCCTTTAACCGAATACGGATTTTTTGGTTTTGCATTATCGACTACAACCTTCATTAAACGGGTTTAAATCCAGCCCATTTCTGCGCCAAAAAGCATAAAACCTTCTGACCCGAATAAAATGGGTACGAAATTGTACGCGATCGAGCAGGCATACGCAAGCGTGGTTTACGTCTATCTAGTGAGTCACTAACCAACGCCATAACCGTTCTAGCGGACCCTGGCCACAATACTTGCGCCAGACCACAGCAAACACCAACTGCACCAGCGAATACACGGCAACCACCGCCAAACACTCCAACCGAGATAGCTGCCCCCACAGGTCTGGCATGAGCCAACGAAATAGCAACACCATGGCTACAGACTGACTGAGGTATAAGGTGAAGGCCAACTGACCGGCGCTTTGAAAGGCCCTTGCTAACCAGCCGCCGATACTGGCCCAACGCACTATTAGCGCCGCATAAGCCAGCGCCATACAGGCCGCCGCTATCATTGGCAGGGGACTCAGAGACGAGGTGGCAGATAAGAAGCCAGCGTTATAATTAAACCACAGGTCAATGAGGCTAATGGCCAAGCCAATAACCAACAGCAGACCAATGCGCTTACCACTGAGGCCGCGATGAAAAAAGCCATGGTGGTACAAACCCATACCGCAGAGCATCATGCCCACCACTAACCAAGCAAAACCAAAGCTCGAAGTGAATAGAGACAGGGAAAAGAACAGCGCCTGGGTATAGATCTGCCCTATGTAGGGGCCTGTCCACACCCCAGCTTGTTCAGCCAGGCCTGGCCCGGTTAACTGGAGTGTTGCCCAAGGGTCGTCCGACATAGCTACTGCAGTCACTTCAGCCAGGTCCAGCAAGGCCATCATTAGCAGCATAATCCCACAGCCTAGGGCATAGACAATTGCTGCACGCTTAAAGAGCCACAGGGCTGACTTACCGGCCCAGCGGTAGATGACCAATCCAACCAAGGCATAAATGGTGAGGATATCGCCAAACCAAATAAATACTCCATGCAACAGACCAAATACCAGCAGCCAAACTAAGCGCCGCTGCATGAGTTTATTAGCATTGCGGCCATCTTGCTGCATGCGCTGCATTTGTAAGGCAAGCCCAGCGCCAAACAGCAACGAAAATAAAGTCACAAAACGATTGTTTACAAATAGCTGCTGCGAGCTATAAACCCACAAGTCAGCCTCAGTGGCTGCACCCAGTAGCCAATATGGTGTGTCGTAGGCTTGATGGGGCAAAGCAAAGGCATAGATGTTAACTAACAGTATGGCTAGCACGGCCACACCACGGATAAGGTCTAAACTGGCAATGCGTTGGCTCATAGCAATCAATCCGCGGTCCAGCCACCATCCACCAAATGCCCTGTGCCGGTTACCATGGCCGACGCATCACTGGCCAAATACACCGCGGCTCCCATGAGGTCTTCGACCTCACCTACGCGACCCAGTTTAATTTTATCTTCTACCCAGGCGCGTGCATGCGGGTCGTCGAAGGTTGGCACAGTGAGTGCCGTGCGTATAAAGGTAGGGCACAAAGTATTGACTCGAATATGGTGAGGGCCAAACTCAATGGCCATGGCTTTGGTAAAACCTTCTACGGCGTGCTTGGAGGCGCAATAAACGGCGCGCTCTATACCCCCCACGTGAGCCATTTGGGAAGATATGTTAATTAACGAACCTGACTTCCCCGCCGCGATTAAACCTTTAGCAACGGCACGGGTAAGGAAGTAGGCACCGCGCACATTGAGATTCATCACTGCATCATAATCTGCAGGCTGGGTTTCTATGGCAGGGCCGTGGATAGCCAAACCTGCGCTGTTAACCAGAATATCAAAGGGGCCAAGCTGCTCAACTTGTTGTTCGGTTTGCTCTACATCGGCCACATCCATGAGCAAGTAATCGGCCTTATGGCCACCGGCAACCAGCGCTTCTACCAAGGTTTGCAACTCAGGCTGGCGCCTTGCCGCCACAGTCACCACAGCACCCGCTTGGGCCAAGGCAGCCGCCAATGCTAAGCCAATGCCAGATGACGCCCCGGCGATTAAGGCCCTTTTGCCCGTGAGATTAAATGTTGGCGTAGTAGGAAGTGAAATCATGTACATTCTCTTGTTAGCGAATTCAGCTGGGAAGCATGCTAAAGGATACAGCATGCTTCCCAGCCCTACAAAATGACAGGGGCGAGTAAATTGCAGGCACAAAAAAGGCCCCTAAGGGCCTTTGTATACGCTTTAACCGTTAGGGTTAAGCGAGGATCTTAGCTACAACGCCGGCGCCTACAGTACGGCCACCTTCGCGGATGGCGAAGCGTAAACCTTCGTCCATTGCGATTGGGTTAATTAACTCAACAACCATTTGGATGTTGTCACCAGGCATAACCATTTCTACGCCTTCAGGCAATTCACAAGCACCAGTGATGTCGGTAGTACGGAAGTAGAACTGTGGACGGTAACCCTTAAAGAAAGGAGTGTGGCGTCCGCCTTCGTCTTTGCCTAGTACGTATACTTCAGCTTCAAACTTGGTGTGCGGAGTGATTGAACCAGGCTTAGCCAATACTTGACCACGCTCTACGTCTTCACGCTTAGTACCACGTAGTAGTACACCAACGTTCTCGCCTGCACGACCTTCGTCAAGCAACTTACGGAACATCTCAACACCAGTACAAGTCGACTTGGTAGTGTCCTTGATGCCGATCATTTCTACGTCGTCACCAACGTTAACGATACCACGCTCAATACGACCCGTTACTACAGTACCGCGGCCTTGGATTGAGAATACGTCTTCGATAGGCATGATGAATGCACCATCAATCGCACGCTCTGGCTGTGGGATGTAACTGTCTAGCGCTTCAACCAACTTACGTACTGCAGTAGTACCCATTTCGTTGTCATCTTCGCCGTTCAATGCCATAAGGGCAGATCCTGGGATGATTGGCGTATCGTCGCCTGGGAATTCGTACTCATCTAGAAGCTCACGTAGCTCCATTTCAACAAGCTCAAGCATCTCTGCGTATTCTTCTGAGTCTGCGCCGCCGCAATCTTCAGCCAACAAGTCTGCCTTGTTTAGGAATACGATAATGAAAGGTACACCTACCTGACGTGACAAAAGGATGTGCTCGCGAGTCTGAGGCATTGGGCCGTCAGTTGCGCCACATACCAAGATAGCACCGTCCATTTGAGCAGCACCAGTGATCATGTTCTTCACATAATCGGCGTGTCCTGGACAGTCAACGTGTGCGTAATGACGCTCTTCAGAATCATACTCAACGTGTGAAGTGGCGATAGTGATACCACGCTCGCGCTCTTCAGGTGCGTTGTCGATTTGAGAGAAGTCTTTTAGCTCTCCGCCCCATGCTTCTGCACAAACGCGAGTTAATGCAGCTGTTAATGTAGTTTTACCGTGGTCAACGTGACCGATGGTGCCAACGTTTACGTGTGGCTTATTTCTTTCAAACTTTTCCTTAGCCATGAGTAGAATCCTCTAAAATTAGGCTTGATTAGTAATCGCATCAGCAATGTTCTGAGGCGCTTCTGAATAGCATTCAAATTCCATGGAGTAGCTGGCACGGCCCTGCGTGGCAGAACGCACGTCAGTAGCATAACCAAACATTTCACCCAATGGCACTTGTGCGTTGATGACTTTGCCCGCAGAGCTGTCATCCATACCCAGTACAATACCACGACGACGGTTCAGGTCTCCCATCACGTCTCCCATGTTTTCTTCTGGGGTTACCACTTCAACCTTCATCATTGGCTCAAGCAAACAGGGGTCTGCTAATTGAGCAAACTTCTTCAAACACTGAGAAGCAGCAATTTTAAAGGCCATTTCGTTAGAGTCAACGTCGTGGAAGGAACCGTCATACAAACGGGCTTTTAGGCCCAACAGAGGATAACCGGCAATGACGCCGTTTTTCATCTGCTCTTCAATTCCTTTTTGTATGGCTGGGATGTATTCACGAGGAATCGCACCACCCACGATTTCGTTAATAAATTCTAAACCTTCGTCATTGGAAGGGCTGAACTCAATAACCACGTGGCCATACTGACCGCGACCACCAGACTGACGCACAAACTTATGGTTGGCATCAACGGTAGCGCGAATCTTTTCACGGTAAGCCACACGTGGCTTACCAATGTTGGCCTCAACACTAAATTCTCGGCGCATACGATCAACGATGATATCAAGGTGTAATTCACCCATACCGGCGATGATGGTTTGGCCTGTTTCTTCGTCGGTTTTAACACGGAAAGACGGATCTTCCTGCGCTAATTTACCAAGTGCAACACCCATTTTCTCCTGATCGGCTACAGAGCGCGGCTCTACAGCAACGGAGATAACAGGTTCGGGGAATTCCATCCGTTCGAGAACAATTTTATTGTCCACGGCACACAGAGTATCACCGGTAGTGACGTCTTTAAGACCGATGGCTGCAGCAATGTCACCAGCACGTACTTCTTTAATCTCTTCGCGGTCGTTAGCGTGCATTTGCACCATACGTCCCACACGCTCACGCTTTTCTTTAACCGAGTTAAAGACGTGATCGCCAGAGTTTAATACGCCTGAGTAGACTCGCATAAAGGTTAGGGTACCCACAAATGGGTCCGTAGCGATCTTAAATGCTAAGGCAGAAAACGGGGCAGTGTCACTGGCTTCGCGAGTTGCCACAGTGCCTTTACCGTCGTCTAAAGTGCCTTCAATAGCTTTAACTTCAATTGGCGACGGCATATACTCAACCACAGAGTCCAATACCGCTTGTACACCCTTGTTCTTAAATGCAGAACCTGCGTGCACCAGCACAATCTCGTTAGCTAACGTACGCTTACGCAAACCGGCTTTAACGTCTTCAGTAGAAAGGTCGCCTTCCTCAAGGTACTTTTCCATCAAGTCGTCATCGGCTTCGGCTGCGGCTTCAACTAGCTGTTCGTGGAATTCGTCGGCCTGGTCTTGCATATCAGCAGGAATATCTTCCAACTCATAGGTCATCCCTTGGTCTTCTTCGTTCCACATAATGGCTTTCATACGCACAAGGTCGATAACGCCCTTGAATTCGTCTTCTGCACCAATGGCCAGGTGAATCGGTACAGCATTGGCACCAAGGCGTTCCTTAAGTTGCTCAACCACCATAAGGAAGTCGGCACCTGCTCGGTCCATCTTGTTAACAAATACCATACGCGGTACGCCGTACTTGTTGGCTTGACGCCATACGGTTTCTGTCTGCGGCTGAACGCCGGAAGATCCGCATAATACAACCACCGCGCCATCTAATACCCGCAAGGAACGCTCAACTTCAATGGTGAAGTCTACGTGCCCAGGGGTGTCAATAATGTTGATGCGGTGGTCTTCGAACTGCTTGCTCATGCCTTTCCAAAAACAGGTAGTCGCCGCCGATGTGATGGTGATACCGCGTTCTTGTTCCTGCTCCATCCAATCCATTGTGGCTGCACCATCGTGCACCTCACCGATTTTATGGGACAGGCCGGTGTAAAACAAAACCCGCTCCGTAGTGGTGGTTTTACCCGCATCTACGTGAGCGACGATACCGATATTACGGTAACGATCTATTGGAGTTTTACGAGCCATACAGTTCTCTCTATTCTCTTACGTCAGCTTAGAAGCGGAAGTGAGAGAAAGCCTTGTTAGCTTCAGCCATACGGTGAACGTCTTCACGCTTCTTAACCGCAGCACCTTTGCCTTCAGCAGCGTCTAAAATCTCACCAGCAAGACGTAAAGCCATAGACTTTTCGCCACGCTTGCGTGAGTAGTCTACCAACCAGCGCATAGCTAGGGCAGAACGACGTGCAGGACGGACTTCAACTGGAACTTGGTAAGTAGCACCACCCACACGGCGAGACTTAACTTCGACCATTGGTTGGATAGCTTCTAGAGCCGCTTCAAATACTTCTAGTGGATCGCCGCCTTTACGCTCAACGATTTTGTCTAGAGCACCGTAAACGATACGCTCTGCTACTGATTTTTTACCCGAGATCATGACATGGTTCATGAACTTGGCTAGGGTAACGTTGCCAAACTTTGGATCTGGCAGGATATCGCGTTTGGCGACAACTCTTCTTCTTGGCATGATGGGCCTCAAATATACTTCAGGTTATGTTCAGGAATTAACACTCATAATTAAGTGCTTACCTGGCCTTACTCTTATCGGTTCTCGATAAGTCTCATGGCCAGCTGCTAAAAAGCAGACTGGCTAACAATAACAACCTAGGCCGATATTGCCCGTCCTAGCTGATTGCTGCTGTTAACAACTACATCAGCTAAGGAAAGTTTCATTAAGACTTAGGACGCTTAGTACCGTACTTAGAACGACTCTGTTTACGATCGCTCACGCCGGATGTATCCAAAGAACCACGTACTGTATGGTAACGAACACCTGGCAAGTCTTTTACACGACCGCCACGGATCAATACAACGCTGTGCTCTTGTAGGTTGTGACCTTCACCACCAATATAAGAGGTAACTTCAAAACCATTTGTCAAACGCACGCGACATACTTTACGTAGAGCAGAGTTAGGCTTCTTAGGGGTAGTTGTATAAACCCTTGTGCAAACGCCACGACGTTGAGGACAGGCCTGTAGTGCAGGTACGTCACTCTTTACGATCTTACGCTTACGAGGCTTACGAACCAACTGGTTAACTGTTGCCATTATGCAAACTCCACATTTCTTCATCGGCACAACACTAACAACCTATTTGCTAGCACCGCCGAAAATACCCAAAAAATACACAGGACTATATTTGCCTGCCAATTTCGGGCGGTGAATTATATTCGCTTTAATAGATTAGCGTCAAGCGAGGCGGCGGTCATTTTGCTCTTCAACACAAGAAAAAGGTACTTTTTACCCCTCATCTATACCTAGTTAAGAAAAAACACGATAAAAGGCCACAATGACCTAGCTTTATAGCAGTTTTTATTCGATATCCACAATGCTTTCCTGTACAATGCGCCGACGTTTTTTAGACTGTAATGAACCTGGAGCCCACATGGCTGACTTAAACTTGTACCGAAATATTGGTATTTTTGCTCACGTAGATGCGGGCAAAACCACCACCACAGAACGAATTCTAAAGCTTACGGGCAAGATCCATAAGACAGGTGAAGTTCATGATGGCGAATCCACCACAGACTTCATGGAACAGGAAGCCGAGCGCGGCATAACCATCCAGTCTGCAGCGACCACGTGTTTCTGGAAAGACCACCGCATGAACATCATCGACACACCTGGACACGTAGACTTCACTGTAGAAGTATACCGCTCACTTAAGGTACTTGACGGCGGTGTTGGCGTATTCTGTGGTTCTGGTGGTGTAGAGCCTCAGTCAGAAACTAACTGGCGCTACGCTAACGAATCTGAAGTTGCTCGTATCATCTTGGTTAACAAGATGGACCGTATGGGTGCAGACTTCCTACGCGTTGTAGATCAAGTAGAAAACGTACTGGCTGCTAACCCACTGGTAATGACCCTACCTATTGGCACCGAAGAGAACTTCGTTGGCGTAGTAGACGTATTAACCAAGCAAGCTCACATCTGGGACGATACCGGTTTGCCTGAGAACTTCGAAGTTTCCGACGTGCCAGAAGACATGGTAGAGCTAGTCGACGAGTACTACGAAAAGCTTGTTGAAACTGCTCTTGAGCAAGACGACGACCTAATGGAAGCCTACCTAGAAGGCGAAGCGCCTTCAATGGCCGACCTCAAGCGTTGCATCCGTAAGGGTACAATCGCACTAGACTTCTTCCCAACCTACTGTGGCTCTGCGTTTAAGAACAAAGGCGTACAGTTAATTCTGGACGCGGTAATTGATTACCTACCTAGCCCAACAGAAGTAGACGCACAGCCTTTGACCGACAAAGAAACTGGCGAAGCCACTGGCGAAGTAGCTACTGTTGCTATCGACGAGCCACTACGCGCTCTAGCATTTAAGATTATGGACGACCGTTACGGCGCCCTAACCTTCGTACGCATCTATTCTGGCACCTTAAAGAAAGGCGACAGCATCCTTAACTCGTACACGGGTAAGACAGAACGCGTAGGCCGCATGGTAGAAATGCACGCCGACGAGCGTACAGAGCTTAGCTCTGCACAAGCGGGCGACATCATCGCTATCGTAGGCATGAAGAACGTTCAAACTGGCCACACTCTTTGTGATCCTAAGCACGAATGTACACTTGAGCCAATGATCTTCCCTGAGCCAGTAATCTCTATCTCTGTAACCCCTAAAGACAAGGGTTCTACTGAGAAGATGGGTATTGCCATTGGTAAGATGGTTGCAGAAGATCCTTCGTTCATCGTTGAAACAGATGAAGATTCAGGCGAAACCATCCTTAAGGGAATGGGCGAGCTTCACCTAGACATCAAAGTAGACATCCTTAAGCGTACTTACGGCGTAGAGCTTCAAGTAGGTCAGCCACAGGTTGCATACCGCGAAACGATCACTACCAAGCTAGAAGACAGCTACACTCATAAGAAGCAGTCTGGTGGTTCTGGTCAGTTCGGTAAGATTGACTACATCGTTACTCCAGGCGAAACTGGTTCTGGCTTCATCTTTAAGTCTTCTGTAGTTGGTGGTAACGTTCCTAAGGAATACTTCCCAGCCATCGAAAAAGGCTTCAAGATGATGATGGAGGAAGGCCCATTGGCTGGATTCCCACTTCTAGACGTAGAAATCGAATTGGTTGACGGTGGATTCCACGCCGTTGACTCCTCAGCTATCGCCTTTGAGATCGCTGCTAAAGGCGCTTACCGTCAATCTATGCCTAAGGCTGGCCCTCAGTTACTAGAGCCAATCATGAAGGTAGACGTGTACACTCCAGACGATCACGTAGGTGATGTTATCGGTGACTTAAACCGTCGTCGTGGCATGATCAACGACCAAGAAGCTGGCGTTACTGGTGTTCGCATCAAGGCTAGCGTACCACTTTCTGAAATGTTTGGTTATATTGGCCACTTGCGCACCATGACTTCTGGCCGTGGTCAGTTCTCTATGGAATTCGCACACTACATGCCTTGCCCTAACAGCGTTGCTGAAAAAGTAATCGCCGAAGAGAAAGAAAAGCGCGCTGCAAAGTAAGTAATTCATTCTCCACAAAAACCCCCGCATTGGCTTAGCCAGTGCGGGGGTTTTTATTGCCTACCTACTTGCGCAGTAGCGCCTTTATTTCCGCCAGTTCTGCCTTCAGGTCATCTAAGGTTACGTCACCATTAGCAATGGCTTCTGCCTCTCGCTCTTTGCTGTGCTCGTTTTCCATGACGTTCACCACGATGCCAATTACCATATTTAAAAAGGCAAAGGTCGTGAGGAAGATAAAGCTCAAGAAATAGATCCAGGCATAGCCATAAACCTCCATCACCTCATACATGACGTCTGTCCAATCCTCAAATGTCATCACCCTAAATAAGGTGAGCATAGAAATAGAGATATCCTGCCACAACGAAGGGTTAATCTCGGCAAAGAACGAGGCCCCCACGGCAGCATAGATGTAAAAGATGATAAACATAAGCAGAATAACATAGCCTAACTGGGGCATAGCCTTAAGTAGCGAGTTAAGTAACAAGCGTAACTCAGGCACGATGGACACCATGCGCAGCACCCTAAAAATGCGAATCAAACGCCCCACAAGCGCCAACTCACTATCCTCTACCGGTATCAGGCTCACCGCCACAATAATGCTATCGAACAAATTCCATGGGTTATTAAAAAAGCGCCACTTACGCGGCTCACCCACAAACCTCAAGCTAATTTCCACCAAAAAGAAACCCGTAATAGCAATGTCTAACCAGCCTACCAGCACCATGAAGGTAGGCGATATGGAGTAGGTTTTTGCACCGATGACTAACGCAGAAAGCAATATCACCGACACTACGGTCAGCTCAAATAGCTTATTGGCCCGTAGTTTATACAAACCAGATTGGAGCGAATCGTAACGCATGAGCGAACACCTTAGTTATCACAATGGCAAAGCCGATAAGTTTAACATAGGCCTGCGGGGCCAATACAAAACCTCGGGCACAAAAAGGCCCGAACGAGTCGGGCTTTTTTGATTGTTCAGGATGATAAGGCTAGCTAGCTGCCAGACATCTCTGCACGTAGCGCTTCAGTTAGTGCTGCTTGCACTTCTTCTGCACTTACAGTGGACGTACCTTTGGCTGCACGCTGCTCTTGACGCTTACGCTTACGCTCTGAGTGGTAAGCTAAACCAGTACCGGCAGGAATCAAACGACCTACTACTACGTTCTCTTTCAAGCCGCGTAAGTGGTCTTTCTTGCCAGTTACTGCGCCTTCAGTCAATACACGGGTAGTCTCTTGGAAAGACGCCGCAGAGATGAAGGATTCTGTGGCTAGGGAAGACTTGGTAATACCCAACAACACACGCTGCATATGAGCATGAATCTTGTCTTCTGCAGCCATCTTTTCGTTAGCTTCAAGGTAACGGGTGTACTCAACTTGATCACCTTTGATCAAGTTAGTGTCACCCGAAGAAACCACGTCAACCTTACGCAACATTTGACGTACGATAACTTCGATGTGCTTGTCGTTTATGCCTACACCTTGTAAACGGTAAACTTCTTGCACTTCGGTAGTGATGTAACGTGCCAATTCTTCAACACCCAAGATACGCAAGATATCGTGTGGGTTGAATGGACCGTCGGCTATAACTTCGCCCTTCACTACAGTTTCACCTTCGAACACGTTCAATACGCGCCACTTAGGAATCAACTCTTCGTAGTGATCGCTGCCATCGGTAGGTGCAATAACCAAGCGGTTCTTGCCTTTAGTTTCCTTACCAAAGCTCACAATACCAGAGATTTCGGCCAAGATAGCCGCTTCTTTTGGCTTACGTGCTTCAAACAAGTCAGCTACCCGTGGCAAACCACCGGTGATGTCCTTGGTGGTTGCACTTTCCTGGGGGATACGAGCCACTAGGTCGCCGATTTCTACTTGACTACCATCGGTGATGGACAACATCGCGCCACCTGGTAACAAGTAATGGGCTGGTGCGCCAGACTCTGGATTGATGATTTCGTTGCCGGTAGCATCAAGCAAACGGATCATTGGACGCAAGTCCTTACCCGCTGCAGGACGTTCACCAACAGTAAGCACCTGGATAGAGCTAAGACCGGTCAAATCATCCGTCTTACGGTTGATAGTAAGGCCTTCTTCCAAACCAACAAACTCAACCTTACCCGCCATTTCTGAAACGATGGGGTGAGTATGCGGATCCCAGTTGGCTGCTATTTCGCCAGCCGCAACGGTTGCGCCGTCGGACACTTGAATAACAGAACCGTAAGGCAGCTTATAACGCTCACGCTCACGACCGTGCTGATCGGTTACACCCAGTTCTACAGAACGCGAGGTGGTCACCATGTTGCCGTCTTTACGGGTTACTGCCTTGAGGTTATGTAAGCGAATTTCACCGCCATTTTTAACCTGAATTTTATCTTCTGCAGCCGCACGAGATGCCGCACCACCAATGTGGAAGGTACGCATGGTTAGCTGTGTACCCGGCTCACCGATGGACTGTGCAGCAACAACACCTACCGCTTCACCAATGTTCACCTGATGGCCTCGACCTAGGTCACGTCCGTAACAGCTAGAACAAATACCGTGACGAGTCTCACAAGTAATCGGTGAGCGCGTCTTCACTTCGTCTACCGAGGAAAGGCTTTCGTCGTTTTCTAAGCGCTCTACCCAAGATTCGTCAATCAGGGTGTTTTTAGCAATCAATAAGTCGCCAGTGCTTGGGTTAACGACGTCTTCTGCAATCATACGGCCCAATATACGGTCACCTAAAGGTACACGTACATCGCCGCCTTCGATTACAGGCTGCATGGTTAGACCATTTTCGGTGCCACAATCCACTTCGGTCACTACCAAATCTTGTGCCACGTCTACTAAACGACGTGTTAGGTAACCGGAGTTAGCTGTTTTCAACGCCGTATCGGCCAGACCCTTACGAGCACCGTGAGTCGAGATAAAGTATTCTTGTACCGACAAACCTTCACGGAAGTTAGCCGTGATCGGTGTTTCGATGATGGAGCCATCTGGCTTAGCCATCAAACCACGCATACCACCTAACTGACGCATCTGAGCAGCACTACCACGAGCGCCGGAGTCGGCCATCATGTAAACAGAGTTAAACGACTCTTGCTCAACTTCTTCACCTGCGGCGTTAATAACCGTATCACTCTTCAAGCTGTCCATCATGGCGCCGGCAACTAGTTCGTTAGCACGAGACCAGATGTCGATTACCTTGTTGTACTTTTCGCCTTGAGTTACCAAACCGTCGCGGAACTGAGCTTCGATTTCACGAACTTCATCTTCTGCACCGTTGATGATAGAGGCTTTCTTTTCTGGGATAACAAAGTCGTTAACGCCAACAGAAGCACCTGAACGAGTCGCATAGGCAAAACCGGTGTACATCAATTGGTCAGCAAAGATAACTGTTTCTTTAAGACCAACGTTACGGTAGCACTCGTTGATTAAGGTAGAAATACCTTTCTTCTTCAAGGTTTGGTTAACCAAGCTGTAAGGTAAACCTTTAGGCATGATTTTTGAGAACAGGGCACGGCCCACAGTGGTGTCTGTGACGGTATCGGTGGCGTCAAAAGAACCGTCTTCGTTCTTTTTATGAGCAGTGATACGTACTTTAACCTTAGCCTGCAAGTCTACATGCTTGGCGCCGTAGGCACGCTCTACTTCAGCGATGTTGGCAAATACCATACCTTCGCCTTTGGCATTGATACGGTCACGAGTCATGAAGTAAAGGCCCAATACTACGTCCTGTGAAGGCACGATAATCGGGTCGCCGTTAGCCGGTGACAAGATGTTGTTGGTAGACATCATCAAGGCACGACATTCTAGCTGTGCTTCAATTGTAAGGGGTACGTGTACCGCCATTTGGTCACCGTCGAAGTCGGCGTTGTAGGCCGCACAAACGAGTGGGTGAAGCTGAATGGCTTTACCTTCGATCAATACTGGTTCAAAGGCTTGGATACCCAAACGGTGCAAGGTAGGTGCACGGTTAAGCATCACTGGGTGTTCACGGATGACTTCGGCAAGGATGTCCCAAACTTCGGCAGTTTCGCGCTCTACCATCTTCTTAGCGGCTTTAATGGTAGTGGCAAGGCCACGCAATTCTAGCTTAGAGAAGATAAACGGCTTGAATAATTCCAAGGCCATTTTCTTAGGCAAACCACACTGATGCAAACGCAAGTAGGGGCCAACCACGATTACAGAACGGCCAGAGTAGTCTACGCGCTTACCCAAAAGGTTTTGACGGAAACGACCTTGCTTACCTTTGATCATGTCGGCAAGTGACTTAAGTGGACGCTTGTTAGAGCCAGTGATGGCACGACCACGACGGCCGTTGTCCAACAAGGCGTCTACAGATTCTTGCAACATACGCTTTTCGTTACGTACGATGATGTCTGGCGCGCTCAAATCCAACAAACGCTTTAAACGGTTGTTACGGTTGATCACACGACGGTATAGGTCGTTCAAGTCTGAAGTAGCAAAACGGCCGCCATCTAGCGGTACCAATGGACGCAAATCCGGTGGCAAGATAGGCAATACGTTTAACACCATCCATTCTGCCTTGTTGCCAGAAGCTAAAAAGGCTTCCATTAGCTTTAAACGCTTAGATAGCTTCTTGATTTTAGTTTCAGAGTTAGTTGCAGGAATATCCTCGCGCAACTGAATGGCTTCTTGAGCCATGTCCAAATCTTTTAACAAGGCTTGAATCGCTTCGGCACCCATACGGGCATCAAAGTCGTCGCCAAATTCTTCTACAGCTTCAAAGAACTGCTCATCGTTCATCATCTGGCCACGCTCAAGGGTGGTCATACCTGGATCAATAACGATGTAGCTTTCAAAATAAAGCACGCGTTCGATGTCACGCAAAGTGATGTCTAGTAACAAACCAATACGCGACGGTAATGACTTTAGGAACCAGATGTGTGCCACTGGGCTAGCCAGTTCGATGTGACCCATACGTTCACGACGAACTTTGGCCAGTGCAACTTCTACGCCACACTTTTCACAAATAACACCACGGTGCTTTAAACGTTTGTACTTACCGCACAAACATTCGTAGTCTTTTACTGGGCCAAAGATCTTGGCACAGAACAAACCTTCGCGCTCTGGCTTGAAGGTACGGTAGTTAATGGTTTCTGGCTTCTTAACTTCACCAAACGACCATGAACGAATCATTTCTGGTGATGCTAAACCAATACGGATCGAGTCAAACTCGTCCGAATGGCCTTGGGCTTTTAATAATTTCAGTAAGTCTTTCATTGCCTATTCCTCTTAACCTGCTACTGGTCCGTTTCCAATTCGATATCGATACCTAGAGAGCGAATCTCTTTCACCAATACGTTGAAGGACTCAGGCATACCTGGTTCCATGCGATGATCGCCATCAACAATGTTCTTGTACATCTTAGTACGGCCGTTAACGTCATCCGACTTAACCGTAAGCATTTCCTGCAAGGTGTACGCTGCGCCGTATGCTTCTAGGGCCCATACTTCCATCTCACCAAATCGCTGACCACCAAACTGAGCTTTACCACCCAATGGTTGCTGCGTAACAAGACTATAAGAACCGGTAGAACGAGCATGCATCTTGTCGTCAACCAAGTGGTTCAACTTCAACATGTACATGTAGCCTACGGTTACCGGACGATCAAACTTGTCGCCAGTACGGCCGTCGTATAACCAAGTTTGGCCAGAACGATCTAAGCCAGCAAGCTCTAACAAACGCTTAATTTCGTTTTCTTCAGCACCGTCAAACACAGGTGTTGCTAAAGGCACGCCGGCTTTTAAGTTTTTCGCCAACACCAGAATTTCATCATCGGTGAAACTCTTAAGGTGTTCTTGACGATAACACTTATCATCGTTATAGATTTGATCTAAGAAAACACGAATTTCTTTGATGGACTTGGCACGTTCTAGCATCATCATTTCTTCGATGCGCTCGCCTAAACCTTTGGCAGCCATACCCATGTGGGTTTCTAGGATCTGGCCAACGTTCATACGCGAGGGTACACCAAGCGGGTTAAGCACGATGTCTACAGTCTTGCCAAATTCGTCGTAAGGCATGTCTTCAACTGGCATGATTACAGAGATTACGCCCTTGTTACCATGACGGCCGGCCATCTTATCACCTGGCTGAATACGACGCTTAACGGCAACGTAAACCTTAACGATCTTCAACACACCTGGTGCCAAATCGTCGCCTGTTTGTAGCTTCTTCTTCTTGTCTTCGTACTTCTCATCGAGGTCGGCACGAGTTTCTTCTAAAGACTGCTGAGCTAATTCTAGCTGCTGCTGAAGCGAGTCGTCTGCCATGCGTAGCTTGAACCAATCGGCTTGGTCAACTTCAGCTAGGTTCTCAACAGTCAGCTTATCGCCTTTATTGAAACCGGCTCCACCGTTAACCGCATTACCAATTAAGGCTGCAGACAAACGTTCAAAGGTCGCTGATTCTACAATGCGGAAACGGTCGTTGAGGTCTTTACGCTCTTGATCCAACTGCATTTGCTCAATAGCAACGGCACGCTGATCTTTATCAACACCATCACGGGTGAACACTTGCACGTTAATAACAGTACCTTTGGTACCGGTCTTCACGCGCAGTGAAGTGTCTTTAACGTCTGAGGCTTTCTCACCAAAGATGGCACGTAGTAGCTTTTCTTCTGGTGTAAGTTGAGTTTCACCTTTAGGCGTAACCTTACCGACCAGAATGTCGCCTGGGCCAACTTCTGCACCAATGTGCACAATGCCAGACTCATCCAACTTACCCAGTGCGCTTTCGCCCACGTTAGGGATGTCAGAAGTAATTTCTTCGCTGCCTAACTTAGTGTCACGCGCCACACAGGTCAGTTCCTGAATGTGGATAGTGGTGAAACGGTCTTCTTTAACAACGTTCTCAGAGATCAAGATCGAGTCTTCGAAGTTGTAACCATTCCAAGGCATAAAGGCGATACGCATGTTTTGGCCAAGGGCCAATTCACCTAAGTCCACAGAAGGACCGTCGGCTAATACGTCGCCACGCTCAACTACGTCACCTAAGTTAACGATAGAGCGTTGGTTAATACAGGTGTTCTGGTTTGAACGGGTGTACTTAGTCAGGTTGTAGATATCTACACCTGCGTCACCCACTTCTGTTTCTGAATCATGGGATTTAACTACCACACGAGTTGCATCTACAGATTCGATCACACCACCACGGGTAGCCACAACACATACACCAGAGTTCTGGGCTACGTGACGCTCCATGCCGGTACCCACTAGAGGCTTTTGCGCCTGTAACGTTGGTACAGCTTGACGCTGCATGTTCGAGCCCATCAAGGCACGGTTAGCATCGTCGTGCTCAAGGAATGGAATCAATGATGCCGCAACAGAAACCACCTGACGTGGCGACACGTCCATGTAGGCCACGCTGCTTGGAGACATCAAAGTAAATTCGTTTTCGTGACGTACCGTTACTAGGTCTTCAGAAAGCTTGTTCTTGGCATCAACCTTGGCGTTGGCCTGGGCGATAATGTGTGAGCTTTCTTCGATAGCAGACAAGTATTCAATTTCGTCGGTCACTTTACCGGCTACAACTTTACGATAAGGCGTCTCTAAGAAGCCGTAATCGTTAGTCCGAGCATAGGTCGACAACGAGTTGATCAAGCCGATGTTTGGACCTTCCGGTGTTTCGATAGGACAAACACGACCGTAGTGGGTTGGGTGTACGTCACGTACTTCAAAACCAGCACGCTCACGGGTCAAACCACCAGGCCCTAAAGCAGACACACGACGTTTGTGTGTAACTTCAGAAAGCGGGTTGTTTTGGTCCATAAACTGAGACAATTGGCTGGAACCAAAAAATTCTTTAATGGCTGCAGAAACAGGCTTAGCGTTGATCAAATCCTGTGGCATCAAGCCATCGGATTCGGCCATACTTAGACGCTCTTTAACCGCACGCTCTACACGCACTAGGCCAACACGGAACTGGTTTTCTGCCATCTCGCCTACAGAACGTACACGGCGGTTACCCAAGTGGTCAATGTCGTCAACAATGCCCTTACCGTTACGAATGGCGATCAGGGTCTGCATTACTGCAACAATGTCTTCGTCGTTAAGCACGCCAGCACCGGTAGTTTCACTACGGCCCAAGCGGCGGTTGAACTTCATGCGGCCAACAGCAGAAAGGTCATAACGATCGCTTGTGAAGAACAAGTTGTTAAACAAGTTTTCTGCAGATTCTTTGGTTGGTGGCTCGCCAGGACGCATCATGCGGTAAATTTCTACCAAGGCTTCTAGCTGAGTACGGGTCGGGTCGGCAGTCAGTGTGTCTGACATGAATGGACCACAATCCAAGTCGTTGCTATAAATCAACGGTAAAGCAGTGACGCCAGCTTCGCGTAGGGCAACCAATAACTCTTGGGTGACTTCTGTATTACAGTCACAAATCAACTCGCCAGTGGCTGGGTTGATTTGATCCGTAGCAATTTTCTTGCCTACTAGGTAGTCTTCTGGAATTTGTAGCTGTTCAAGGCCAATCTTTTCCATGTTCTTGATGTGGCGAGCCGTAACACGGCGGCCTTCTTCTACCAGCACTTTGCCTTTTTGATCAACAATGTCAAAGGTGGCTGTTTCGCCACGTAAACGGCTAGGCACCAAGGTCATGGTGAAGCCTTCTTCGGTGATGGTTACATCCACATTGTCGAAGAAGGTTTGAACGATTTGCTCAGTGGTATAACCCAAAGAACGTAATAGAATCGATGCAGGTAGCTTACGACGACGGTCGATACGCACGTAAAGCATGTCTTTTGGATCAAACTCAAAGTCCAACCAAGAACCACGGTATGGAATAACACGCGCGTTATACAACAATTTGCCAGAGCTATGGGTCTTGCCCTTGTCATGGTCAAAAAATACACCCGGTGAGCGGTGTAGCTGAGACACGATAACACGCTCGGTGCCGTTCACAACAAAGGTACCGTTGTCTGTCATCAAAGGCATTTCGCCCATGTAGACTTCTTGTTCCTTGATGTCTTTAATCGCCTTCGCTTTGGAATCACGATCGTAAATAACGAGGCGTACTTTAACACGCAACGGTGCGGCGTAAGTTACACCTCGTAGCTGACATTCTTTAACGTCAAAAACAGGTACGCCAAGCTTATAGCTAACGTACTCTAACGACGCATTGCCAGAAAAAGAGACAATGGGAAAAACAGATTCAAAAGCAGCATGAAGGCCGATGTCATTACGTTGGTCAAAACCATGACCAGATTGTAAAAACTTGCGGTAGGAGTCGATCTGGATGGCCAACAGATAAGGCACATCCATCACCGGAGGCAGCTTGCCGAAATCCTTGCGGATACGTTTTTTCTCAGTGTATGAGTAAGGCATCAAAAATCCCCGATTTGGGTCTGTATTCAGACCGTTAAATTGGTCGGACAAATGTCCAAATATACTTATTTCGCTCTAAGCGACGGGGGCATACACCCCGCAAAACGGTACTGGCAAAGTGATTTAAGCACTTCAATCCAGCCTTTTTCGGTTATAAAACGCGGCTAAAAAAAGCCTTCGCTATAGAACCGAAAAAGGCCGGTGGCAAATATGCCACCAGCCGTGTGCAGTCAAACCTATATTTCCGTAAGGAAACATAGGTTCAAGCAAGCACATCTCAAAGAGATGGATTACTTGATTTCTGCAGTAGCGCCAGCTGCTTCTAGTTCAGCTTTAAGGGCTTCAGCGTCTTCTTTAGAGATGCCTTCCTTAACAGCTGCTGGAGCAGACTCAACTAGACCTTTAGCTTCTTTCAAGCCAAGTCCAGTTGCGCCACGTACAGCCTTAATAGCTGCTACTTTCTTTTCGCCTGCAGAAGTTAGAATTACGTCGAATTCTGTTTGCTCTTCTGCTGCGCCGCCAGCGTCGCCGCCAGCTGCTGGGCCAGCTGCTGCAACTGCAGCAGTTACACCGAACTTCTCTTCCATAGCGGAGATAAGTTCAACCACATCCATTACAGACATGTCGGCAACGGCATTGATGATATTGTCTTTAGTGATAGACATAACAATTCCTACTCTTTTGTAAGACCCATAATGGGTCATCAGTTCATGCGTAAAGTCGGTTTAAATCCGGCCAAAATAGGCCTAATGGATTTAAGCGGCTTCCTGTTCTTTTTGATCGCGGATTGCAGCTAGAGTACGTGCCAGCTTGCTGGTCGCCCCTTGCATTACGCTCATCAACTTAGCAATTGCTTCGTCGTATGTTGGCAATGATGCCAATACGTCGATTTGATCGGCACCCATAAGGTTGCCTTCAAACGCCAGTGCTTTCACTTCAAATTTGCCGTTGCTTTTTGCAAAGTCTTTGAACAAACGGGCGCCAGCGCCTGGATGTTCGTTAGAAAATGCAATAATGCTTGGACCTTTGAAGGAGTCCTGCAAACACGCGTAATCCGTGCCTTCAAGAGCAATCTTCGCCAGAGTGTTACGTACAACCCGTACGGTCACACCATTCTCGCGAGCTTGCTTTCGAAGAGCAGTCATGTCACCTACAGTTACGCCGCGTGAATCGGCTACTACTGCAGATAGAGCACTGGTGGCTGCTTCGCTGACTTCTGCGATAATCGCTTTCTTGTCTTCGAGACCTATAGCCACGCTATTTCTCCTGGAAAAATTATCCAACTCCTTACCTTTATTCGGCTTGCGCTAAATAAAAATAAGAACCTTATAACGGTGTTGGATTCAGAATTCTGAATCGGGTTCACCGTCTGCGTAGGCGTTAATTAAGGTCTGTCACCAGAAGGATCAAAACCACCTACGGTCTTTGACAGCCTTGTATAATTACAAGACCCCAAAGTTTGCTTTATTAAGGGGTCAGCTAACATCAGCAACCCCTTAACATGGCTCGCACAAGGCGAGCCTAATGCTTTAGAACTTCACAGCACCATGATCAACAACAAGGCCTGGACCCATAGTCGTTGAGATGGTGACTTTCTGAATGTAAACGCCTTTAGCAGAAGCTGGCTTCATCTTCTTAAGGTCACCCAAAAGGGCTAAAAGGTTTTCTTGTACTGCATCTGCAGCAAAACCAACCTTACCTAAAGAACAATGAATGATGCCGGCCTTGTCTGTACGGTAACGTACTTGACCTGACTTAGCGTTCTTAACAGCGGTAACAACATCTGGTGTTACAGTGCCAACTTTAGGGTTAGGCATAAGACCACGTGGGCCTAAGATCTGACCTAGCTGACCCACAACGCGCATTGCGTCTGGAGTAGCAATAACTACGTCAAAATCCATCTTACCGGCTTTAACTTCTGCAGCTAGCTCGTCCATACCTACAATGTCTGCACCAGCAGCTGTAGCTTTTTCAGCGTTTTCACCTTGAGTGAATACGGCAACACGAACTTCTTTACCTGTACCGTTAGGAAGTACAGTAGAACCACGAACAACCTGGTCAGATTTACGCGGGTCAACACCCAAGTTAATAGCCACGTCGATCGCTTCAGCGAACTTAACAGTAGATAATTCAGTTAAAAGATTAACTGCCGCCTGAGTTTCATATACCTTACCAAGCTCTACCTTTTCGGCGATCGCCTTGGCGCGTTTAGTCATGTTAGCCATTAGATAACACCTTCTACATTTAAGCCCATAGAACGAGCACTGCCCGCAATTGTACGTACCGCTGCGTCCATGTCTGCAGCAGTTAAATCTTCCATCTTAGTAGTGGCGATTTCTTCTAACTGCGCACGAGTCACTGTACCCACCTTTTCGGTGTTAGGACGGCCAGAGCCGCTCTTCAAGCCTGCAGCCTTCTTAAGAAGCACAGCAGCAGGAGGAGTCTTAGTGATAAAAGTAAAGCTACGGTCGGCGTATACAGTAATAACTACTGGTACAGGCATACCGGCTTCCATGCTCTGAGTTTGAGCATTGAACGCCTTACAGAATTCCATGATGTTTACACCGTGCTGACCCAATGCAGGGCCTACTGGCGGACTTGGGTTGGCCTTACCGGCAGCAACCTGTAGTTTGATATAGGCTTGTACTTTCTTAGCCATGATATATATCTCCTAATGGGTAATAACGCCCTTATCAGGCTCCCCAGTTCATAAGTGCATTCTGCTAGTGCTGAATGCGCAAAAACCCTGGACGCCAATAACGGCTCCAGGGTCTAGAGTTGGCAGCCTAAGCTGCCAAAGATCAGGCTTTTTCGACCTGACCAAATTCCAATTCGACCGGTGTTGAACGGCCAAAAATGAGCACTGCTACCTGCAAACGACTCTTTTCGTAGTTTACTTCTTCAACCACGCCATTAAAGTCTGCAAACGGCCCATCAACAACACGTACCATTTCGCCCGGCTCAAAGATTGTCTTCGGCTTAGGAGCTTCAGCGCCGGTTTCAACGCGCTCTAATATAGCGTTAGCTTCACGCTCAGTAATGGGTGCTGGCTTGTCAGCTGTACCGCCAATAAAGCCCATTACACGAGGCGTTTCTTTAACCATGTGCCATGTGTCGTCATTCAATTCCATATTCACTAACACGTAGCCAGGATAGAATTTACGCTCACTGCGACGCTTTTTGCCGGCGCGCATTTCAATCACTTCTTCGGTTGGCACTAAAACATCGCCAAACACGTCTTGCATTTCAAAACGCTCAATGCGCTCATGCAAGGCGCGCATAACCTGCTTCTCGTAACCTGAGTATGCGTGAACAACGTACCAACGCTTTGCCATGATATCTTCCTAACTATTGTTCGAGCTGATTAACCGATTAAAGACGAAACAGCCCAACTCAAAAATGAGTCTAAGCCCCAAAGAACCAGCGCCATGATCAACACCACTACCACAACAATCAGTGTAGTTTGGGTTGTTTCTTGACGGTTAGGCCAAACGACCTTACGTATTTCTTTGCGTGCTTCTTTAAAACTGACTGCCCAACCCCTGCCTCTAGCTGTTTGTAACACTACAAACAAAGCCACAGCCGCAATCGCGACTAGCGCCAAGGTGCGGTACAACAAGGATTGATCAGAATAGATCGAGTTACCCACTACGCCAGCAATCACAAGGGCAGCAACGATAACCCACTTAACAGTGTCGAAGCGTGTGGTTTGTGTACCTGATGTAGCGCTCATAATGGAGCCTCTGGTTAACTCTTAAAATATGGCAGGCCAGGAGGGATTCGAACCCCCAACATTCGGTTTTGGAGACCGACGTTCTGCCGTTGGAACTACTGGCCTAGAACATCCTCTGGCATAATAATTACTATTTCACCAAAAGTATGGGACGCGTATATTATACGCGTCCCATGTTTTTTGCAAGCAGTTAGAGATAACTGCTTGCACATCCTTAACTTAATTTACGTTCAAACTATGCTAGGATCTTAGCTACAACGCCGGCGCCTACAGTACGGCCACCTTCGCGGATGGCGAAGCGTAAACCTTCGTCCATTGCGATTGGGTTAATTAACTCAACAACCATTTGGATGTTGTCACCAGGCATAACCATTTCTACGCCTTCAGGCAATTCACAAGCACCAGTGATGTCGGTAGTACGGAAGTAGAACTGTGGACGGTAACCCTTAAAGAAAGGAGTGTGGCGTCCGCCTTCGTCTTTGCCTAGTACGTATACTTCAGCTTCAAACTTGGTGTGCGGAGTGATTGAACCAGGCTTAGCCAATACTTGACCACGCTCTACGTCTTCACGCTTAGTACCACGTAGTAGTACACCAACGTTCTCGCCTGCACGACCTTCGTCAAGCAACTTACGGAACATCTCAACACCAGTACAAGTCGACTTGGTAGTGTCCTTGATGCCGATCATTTCTACGTCGTCACCAACGTTAACGATACCACGCTCAATACGACCCGTTACTACAGTACCGCGGCCTTGGATTGAGAATACGTCTTCGATAGGCATGATGAATGCACCATCAATCGCACGCTCTGGCTGTGGGATGTAACTGTCTAGCGCTTCAACCAACTTACGTACTGCAGTAGTACCCATTTCGTTGTCATCTTCGCCGTTCAATGCCATAAGGGCAGATCCTGGGATGATTGGCGTATCGTCGCCTGGGAATTCGTACTCATCTAGAAGCTCACGTAGCTCCATTTCAACAAGCTCAAGCATCTCTGCGTATTCTTCTGAGTCTGCGCCGCCGCAATCTTCAGCCAACAAGTCTGCCTTGTTTAGGAATACGATAATGAAAGGTACACCTACCTGACGTGACAAAAGGATGTGCTCGCGAGTCTGAGGCATTGGGCCGTCAGTTGCGCCACATACCAAGATAGCACCGTCCATTTGAGCAGCACCAGTGATCATGTTCTTCACATAATCGGCGTGTCCTGGACAGTCAACGTGTGCGTAATGACGCTCTTCAGAATCATACTCAACGTGTGAAGTGGCGATAGTGATACCACGCTCGCGCTCTTCAGGTGCGTTGTCGATTTGAGAGAAGTCTTTTAGCTCTCCGCCCCATGCTTCTGCACAAACGCGAGTTAATGCAGCTGTTAATGTAGTTTTACCGTGGTCAACGTGACCGATGGTGCCAACGTTTACGTGTGGCTTATTTCTTTCAAACTTTTCCTTAGCCATGATAGCCTCCGACAATGGGCGGCCACTGGACCGCGCTAAGTTAAAAAATGCAATTATACTCACGTATTGAGCAAACCGCAGATAACAAGAAGGGTAGATACATTGCTATATCTACCCTTCAAAATATACCGTGCTCCATTGTTCTTATGACAATGGAGCTCTAGGGCGGAATTGAACCGCCGACCTCACCCTTACCAAGGGTGCGCTCTACCCCTGAGCTACTAGAGCTTATATCGCACTAAACTGGCTCTAAATAGCCTTCAAACAACTCACTAAACTAGCAAGCTTCACTCAATGGAGCGGGTAGCGGGAATCGAACCCGCATATACAGCTTGGAAGGCTGTCGTGATAGCCATTATACCATACCCGCTAAGAATGGTGGTGGGAGGTGGATTCGAACCACCGAAGCTTACGCGTCAGATTTACAGTCTGATCCCTTTGGCCACTCGGGAACCCCACCTAATGTTCTTTAACAGGAATTGGTGCCGGCACGAGGAGTCGAACCCCGGACCTACTGATTACAAGTCAGTTGCTCTACCGTCTGAGCTATACCGGCTAAATGCCTGCGTTCCTGAAACTGCCTGAACTCAGGAGGGGCGTATAATACTTAACGAAGTAGCAGGATGCAAGCATCAATACATGATTTTATTAAAGTTTTTCAGACTTTTATTAAGCCCGCAACAAGGGCCAAGCCATCGAGGACTAAATCACCATTATAAGTGACACTCAGTGCCTGTGCTGGGGCCTTACCATCACCACCCGTGAGCATGATGACATAACCCGCCTGCTGGGCCTCAAGCAACAATCCACATAGACCATAACTGGCCATCTGACCACAACCCGCCAACACCGCATGGGCGGTGTTTTTGCCTGGCACCGCAGCGTCTACAGCCACACCAGAAAATTGAATCTTCGCCGTGTCGCGTAGCAACGCCTGCACCATCAAACGCTGCCCGGGAATGATATAACTGCCTTCGTGCTGCCCACTTGCATCTATATAGTCAACAGTGATTGCACTGCCGCAATCGGCCACACACAGCGGCGCTTTGAACTGCTCTCGTGCCGCCACCATGGCTAACCAACGATCAACGCCCATCTGCTGGGGTTGCTCATAACCATTAGTCAGGTCTTGCCATTGTGCTTGTGATTCTGCCTTGTACGCTTGGAGGTTGCGCGCACTTGCCCACGCCTCTATAAACGTGCCGCACTCTGGCGCTGCAACACTAGCCCACGCCAATTGGCTGACCTGCGCTGGCAATTGTGCATCCAATGTCGCCAAGGTAATGTCACCGGTGGCCATGGTGCCGGCTCCAACTAAGGCGCCTTGCTGCTGAGCACGCCATTTTAAACGAGTATTACCAATGTCGATCAATAAATCAGTCACATCACACCCCTTGTGGTCGCAGACTAATTTCTCCGCCATTAAAGGCTCGTAGTTCGCCACCTATCTCAACCAATACCGCACCAGTGTCATTGACACCGCGGCACACCCCACTCAAGGTCTCGCCAGACAACAATAATTGCACTGCCTGATCCTGATGCTGATTATAAGACTGCCACAAGCTCCGCACCGGCGCAAAACCTTGGGCTACAAAGGTATGCAAATGCTGATTTAAGCGCAACAGTAGGCGCGCCACTAAATCGTTGCGCTGCACTTTGTAACCCAATTGCCGTAGGCTCACCCAAGGCTGGTCTATATTGGAATTATGCTCTAAATGCACATTGACCCCTATGCCAATCACTACATGACACGGACCCGTCGCATCACCTCGCATTTCCAACAAAATGCCCGCCAGCTTTTTACCTTCAGCCAGCACATCGTTAGGCCACTTAAGCTTTGTCGATGACACGCCTAGATCTTGCAACGCCTCTACCAAAGCCAAACCCACCACCAAACTCAGCCCCTCTAAGGCTGCTGCGCCACCCGTAAAACGCCAACCCATCGACAGCGCTATGTTTTGACCAAAAGGAGATTGCCACTGGCGGCCCAAGCGGCCACGACCCTTGGTTTGCACTTCGGCCAGCACCACCTGCCCATGAATAGGCTCTTGCTGTACGCGCCGCATGAGGGTTTGGTTGGTAGATGCTAGTGACATATGCAATTGCATACTCAAGGCGGGAATGATCGGTGGTAATTGACGCTGAATAGCTTCTAAGTCAAGCAAATCTAAACCACCGGCAATGCGGTAACCACGGCCACGAACTCGGTATAGCTGCACACCTAAAGCCTCCACGCCCTTAAGCTGCTTCCATACCGCGGCACGGCTCATGTTGAGGTGTTGACCTAGGTCGGTACCCGAATGAAAATGGCCATCTGCAAGTAAATGCAGCAATTGATTAAGCGAGGTTAATGACATAACGCACCATGGATTGCCGCGGGGCTACGCCCCTCGCAATGACGAGGGCTTGGGCTAGGCCCCTCGCGATGACGCGCGCCAAAGCCAGTATCATTACTTGCTTTTAGCCTTTTTCTTGGCTTTTTTGACGTGTTTTACTAAGCGCTGCTTCTTGGTAATTTGGCGTGCCGACAACTGATTCTTCTTGCCGTCGAAGGGGTTATCACTGGTACGGAATTCAAAGCGCACTGGGGTGCCACGAATTTTAAGCACCTTAATGAATTTATTTTCCAAATAACGCTTATACGCCATAGGCAACGCGTTGGTTTGATTACCATGAACAATAAATAACGGCGGATTAGAGCCACCTAAGTGGGCATATCGCAACTTGATGCGGCGGCCATGCACCAGTGGCGGCTGGTGATCTTGCAACGCATCTTCTAGCAACGTGGTTAACTTGTTGGTACTCCACTTGGTAAACGCACAACCATGGGCCTCTTCTACCGATTTATACAAATCACCGACGGCAGTACCGTGCAAGGCCGAGATAAAGTGGATGCGCGCAAACTTGGCAAAATCCAATCGTGTTTCTAGCTCATGCTTCACATGGGCCTTATCGTCAGCGGTCATGCCATCCCATTTGTTAACGGCAATCACTAAGGCACGACCAGCATCAAGAACAAAGCCTAACAAATGCATGTCTTGCTCGGTTAAGCCTTCATGTGCATCCACCACCAACACCACAACATGGGCATCTTTAATGGCTTGCAGGGTTTTTACAATAGAAAACTTTTCTACGGTCTCTTTAACCTTGCCACGACGACGCACCCCTGCGGTATCAATTAAGGTATAGGGTTTATCGTTGCGACGGTAGGGTATATAAATACTGTCTCGTGTGGTACCCGCTTCGTCGTATACCACCACTCGATCTTCGCCAAGCATACGGTTAACTAAAGTCGACTTACCTACGTTAGGTCGGCCAACCACACCAATACGGATGCCCCCTTCAGTTTCATCACCAAAACCTTCGGCTTCTGGGAACGGCTCCAGCACATCTTCCATCAACTGGCTTACACCACGTCCGTGGGAGGCCGCGATGGGTCGCGGCATACCCACTAAACCTAGTCCGTAGAAGTCGCCCATAGCCACGTCTGCGTCAATGCCGTCGGTTTTGTTAACCACCAAGTAAGATGGCTTTTCGCTACGGCGTAAATGGTCTGCAATGAGTTCGTCTGAGGGGTTTAAACCCGCCTTACCGTCGACTAAAAACAACACCACGTCGGCTTCTTCGATGGCCAACAGGGACTGCTCTGCCATCACCTGGTCAATGCCAGCTTCATCACCACTAATACCGCCCGTATCAATGACCAAAAAATCGCGCTCAGCAATTTTTCCCTCGCCGTATTTACGGTCTCGGGTAAGGCCTGGAAAATCAGCCACTAGCGCATCACGCGAACGCGTTAAACGGTTAAATAATGTGGACTTGCCCACATTGGGACGCCCTACTAAGGCAATTACGGGATTCATAGATAAACCAATTATTTCAAGCCGATGCGCGTTAAACGACCATCTTGGCTCAATATGTAAATGTTATTTTGGTAACTCTTGCTACCAACGCGCGCACCTAAGGTGCCTATTTTTTTGCGTCCTAAAAAGGCCCCATCTGTCAGTTGTAACAGGTGGGCATAACCTTGTGCATCAATCACTAAGGCCTGATTATCCAGACTCATGGCCGCCGATAACAGGCGGTGTTTAAGGGCATTGTTTTGCCATAACACGTGACCTTCAATGCGATCGTAAGCCAGCACCACGTCATCGGCATCAACCGCTAAAATGGTATTGCCAACAATAAACGCGCTACTTAAACTCGATAGTGGCTGCTGCCACTTTACCGCCCCAGTAAGGGCATCAATGGCAACTAAGCTACCTTGGTAACTAGTGCTGTACAGTACGCCATCTAACAACTGTAAGGCGCCATCTATATCAACCAAACGTTCAATTTCGGAGCGGCCTTTAGCCGAGCCTACAGTTTGCTGCCAAACGATGCTGCCCGTTTGGTTATCAAGCGCAACCAGTTTGCCGCTAGCAAAACCCGCATAGGTATAGTTGTTCGTTACCACGGGCGTACTCGTACCCCGCACTGTTAGGCTCGGTAAATTAGCGGTGTAAGACCACAAAAATTTACCGCTCTCGAGTTGATATGCGCTCACCTTGCCGTCAATAGTCTGCACCACCACCAACTGTTCGTTGGCTTGCGGCACGGCCAGCGCTTCGCTCGAGGTATTCGCCTGCCACTGCAACGAACCATCAACACCGCTCAAGGCCAGCAACTTGCCACTTTGGGTGGCCACAAATAGTAAATCCTGCGCCTGGCCTATACCCGCACTCAAGGTTTGGCCCAAATCCACCTGCCAAACTGCAGCGCCGGTGTCCATATTATAGGCCGCCACACTGCCGCTGGGCGCCACTGCTACAATTTGACCTTGCTGCAGGACCGGCTCCAACACAGAAAAGGCATTGTGATCACCAGCTCCAACTTTACTAGACCAGTGCTTAACCAACTCTTGTTGCGCCACAATAGACTGCAGCTGAGTAGGTTCTGGCACACTACCGCCAGTGGATGAACAGGCGCTAAGGGTAACCATAGCCATGCACAAGAGAAGCAGTCGTAACGGTCGAGTTAACATTGAGTCATACCTTATCACAGGGGTTAAGTACGCAATTTATTGCGCAAGATTATCCAACTTCAAACCCAATAGAGGGTTATTCGCGCCACTAGCCTTAGCCAGCACAGACGCTTGAGAATATGCAGCCCTTGCGGCATCAAGCTCGCCTTGCGTCACAAGGATATCGCCTTTAGTTTCTAAACGTGCTGCAGACCATGCATCATCACCGTCTACTAGCAATGCTAGCGCTTGATCATACTGACCTTGTGCTGCCAATACTTTGGCAAGACGAACGTTAGCCAAAGAGACTATTTCAACATCGCCTTGTTGTGCTACTACCCACTCCAATTCAGCACCCGCAGCAGCAAGGTTACCCGCTTGCACTTCCACTCGAGCCACCATTAAAGCAGCGAGCTGTGCGTAGGTACTGGCGCTAAATTCAGTTTTCAACAAGTCACTATTGTGACGAATACTAGCGGCATCTTTTTCGCTTAACTCGCCCTCTGGAGCGCTATTAAGCAAACGCTGAAAATAAGCACTGGCCACTTCAGACTGCTGCACCTGATAGTCTTGGTAAGCATTCCAGCTCAATACGCCACCGATAGACACGGCGATGGTAAGAATCAACGACTTGCCGTTTTCTTTCCACCAGTTTTTTAACGCTTCTACCTGTTCTTCTTCGGTTTTCATTTCGGTCACGACCAAAAACTCCTCAATACTGCATTTAATAATAATTGTTAATTGTGTTACAAAAAGCGGGTCACTTGAGCCGTGACTTGATCAATAGCGATGCTTTGCTGTTGACCTTGACCTTGTAGTGGTTTCAACTGAACTTGGCCCTGAGCAAGCTCATCATCACCTAAAATCAGCACCATTTTAGCACCGCTACGATCCGCCTTTTTCATTTGGTTTTTCAAGCTGCCTGCACCACAATGCCAAACCACACGCAGGCCTGTAATATCACTGCGCAATTGTTCTGCTAACTGCATGGCTCGCACATTGGCCTCAGCGCCCAAATGGGCGACATACAAATCCACCTTTTGCGTAATATCAGCAGGCGCTTGCTGCAGCTCTTGCAGCAACAAAATCATCCGCTCTACACCCATAGCCCAACCCACGGCCGGTGTAGGTTTACCACCTAATTCTTCTATCATGCCATCGTAACGACCACCGCCACACACCGTGCCTTGAGCACCAAGTTTATCGGTCACCCACTCAAACACCGTTTTACAATAATAATCTAAGCCACGCACTAGTCGCGGGTTGATTTCATAGTTTACACCGGCGGCATCTAACAGCTGACGCAAGCGCTCAAAGTGACCACGGGATTCGTCATCTAAATAGGCATAAAAATCAGGTGCTCCATCTAGCAAGCGTTGCGTGGGCTCATCTTTACTGTCCAGCACTCTCAACGGGTTAGTCACCACCCGGCGCTGACTATCTGCATCTAGAGAGGCCATATTAGCCTGCAAAAAGGTCACTAAGTCAGTGCGATACGCCGCACGGGCTGCGCTACTACCCAAAGTATTAAGCTGTAATGTAACAGCGTCCTGCAAACCCAATTGACGCCATAAGCGGGCGGTCATAATAATGAGTTCTGCATCAACGTCGGGGCCATCTAGACCATAAACTTCAGCACCAAACTGATGAAACTGGCGCTGACGACCCTTTTGTGGCCGCTCATAGCGGAACATTGGCCCGTGATACCACAAACGCTGAACTTGATTATAGGTTAAACCGTGCTCCAACGCCGCCCGCACGCAAGATGCTGTGCCTTCTGGTCGTAGAGTCATGTGGTCACCATTGCGATCTGCAAAGGTGTACATTTCCTTTTCCACTACATCTGTCGCTTCGCCAATGGAACGGCAAAATAAGTCGGTTTTTTCGGCAATAGGCATGCGGATTTCTGCATAACCATATTGCTCAAAAACAGATTTAACTTGCGCTTCAAAAAACTGCCACAATGGTGTTTGATCGGGCAAGATGTCGTGCATGCCGCGAATGGCTTTAATAGATGCCAAAACGTGTTCCTTTACTAAACTGTTTACGGGGTGTCGATTATTTCTTTAACGTAAGACGCGCAATATCTTTACGTGTATGAGGCTTCAAGTCGATGACGCGCTCGTCAAAGGTCATGTTAGTGACTGCAGACGAACGGCCCAACAAGACTTCAATCGGTGCGGTAACCACTTGATCGATGCGTTCAGCAGCAGAAAAGAGGTCCGACAAAATCATCTTGCCATTGCCGTCTTTAATTTCCACCCAACAGTCTTTATCAAACACCATCACCAACACAGCCTCATTGGCCGCCAACACCGGAGTATCTTGCACAACAGATTGCTCTGCAGGTACGGGCGCAGGCTCTACCGCTTCTGAGGCAGGTTGTTCAACTTGCACCGGCGTTGTGTCATCACTTGCCGACGTTTGACTTTCCTCAACTAAAGGCGACGCCCCCACTTCAGCTTGACTGGCAGTTAACGTGGCTAGATCGAGGTTATCGTCAAGTTCTTCTAGCGGCTCGATCAGCGTCTCACCTTCCGCACTATCCACCGCTACACTGTTCAATGGAGATATGGCAAAACCACCATTTTGGCTTTGCCACCACATGAGTGAAACAACCACCAAACCAATGACAAACAGCGCCGAAACGATTTTCACCCATGTATCACTAGGCTTGCTTTGCTCACCCGCGTTGCGCATGCCCGCCATAGGTTTAGACCCATGGTCCGGCACGCCATAAACAGCATCAAACTCGGCGACTAAGGCTTGGCCATCCAACCCCACATGGCGCGCATAGGAACGAATATAGCCACGCGCGAAAACAAAACTAGGAATAATCTCAAAATCATCTTCTTCAATGGCATTAATCACCTTCGACGTTAAGTGCAATTCCCGTGCAGTCTCCATTTGAGACCAGCCCTTATCTTCTCGAGCTTGGCGTAATAAGAACCCGGGGAAGCCGGGCAGCTGCCCGTCCAGTTGATCTTGATCTTGATCTGACATGTCTAACGATTCCGCATCACTCACTTTGTGCACCTTTTATTATTATTTACAGTAGAGTTAGTTAAATTTGTTTATCTTTGAAGCAATAATAGCGCCCATTTTTGGACACTGCCAGCTTAGCTTAGTTCCTCGGCTAAATTTGTTGCGCTTCAATACGTGCCGCATGGGTCGCACTGCGCCGTGTACGGTCTTTTACTTGGCCTACCAGCTGCCCACAAGCGGCATCAATATCGTCCCCACGAGTGGTTCTAATGGTAGTAATAATACCTGCTTTAGCCATGATGCGCTGAAAGGCTTCAATTTGCGGCCGAGGGCTGCGACGGTAGTCGGACCCTGGAAAAGGATTAAATGGGATCAAGTTGAGCTTGCAAGGCACCCGCTTTAACACTTTAGCCAATTCACGGGCATGCTTAGGCTGGTCGTTAACACCATCAATCATGGTGTACTCCATGGTAATCACGCGTTTATCGGTGAGCTTATCTAGGTAGCGATTACACGCGTCTAATAACGCATCTAAATTGTACTTTTTATTGACCGGCACTAACTCATTACGCAACAAGTCGTTGGGCGCATGCAAAGAAATAGCCAAAGACACGTCGGTGACCTCACTTAAGCGGTCAATAGCGGGCACCACGCCTGCAGTGCTTAAGGTCACGCGCCGCTTAGATAAATTATACGCATTGTCATCCATCATCAAGGCGATAGCAGGGGTGACATTATCAAAATTTAACAAAGGCTCGCCCATACCCATAAATACCACGTTGGTGACCCGACGTGGCCCATTAGGGTCTACCGGACCAAAGGATTTTATGGCAATACGTACTTGGCCGATAATTTCAGCAGAGGTTAAATTACGATTAAAACCCTGCTTACCTGTCGAACAAAAACTGCAATCTAATGCACAACCCACTTGAGATGACACACACAAGGTGGCACGGTCGCCATCGGGGATCAATACCATCTCAACTTTGTTGTCACCGGCCACACCAATAACCCACTTCCGGGTGCCGTCTTTAGAGTCCCCGCGATACAACACTTCTGGCTCAACGATTTCGGCCGTTTGAGTCAGCTTTTCACGCAGCTGTTTACTCACATTGGTCATGCTTTCAAAGTCTTCAGCACCAAATTGGTGGATCCACTTCATCACTTGAATGGCCCGAAATTTGGGTTCATTCATAGCTTTAAAATAAGCTTCCATTTGGCTTGGGGAAAAACCCAAAATATTGGTTTTTTTGCTGACTTCAGACATTTTCAGACCTATATATTTAACTGGCAAGTTTTATTTGCCTAAACGCAATGCGGCGCTCACTAGGAACGCCGCACTGTGTTGCCGATAACGTTTCAGCACCTAAGTGCGAGCCGATAACAGCTTACTTTCTTGTCACGGAATTAACCGCCGAAGAAGTAACCGATTTCGCGTGCAGCTGACGTAGTAGAGTCAGATCCGTGCACAGCGTTGGCATCGATAGATTCTGCAAAGTCACTACGAATAGTACCTTCAGCAGCTTCTTGTGGGTTAGTAGCGCCCATTAGATCACGGTTTTTGTTAACCGCACCTTCACCTTCAAGAACCTGAACTACAACAGGACCAGAAGTCATGAAAGTCACTAGGTCGCCAAAGAAAGGACGTTCGCTGTGCTCAGCGTAAAAGCCTTGAGCTTCAGCTTCGGTTAGCTGCTTCATTTCCATTTTAACGATTTTAAGGCCGTTAGTTTCGAAACGTGAAGCAATTTTTCCGATAACATTTTTAGCTACAGCATCAGGCTTGATGATGGACAGAGTGCGTTCTACCGCCATGGTGTTCTCCAAACAGTGGGACCCATAAAATGGGTAATAAATAAAAAGTGTTAACTCGCACGAAAACCGTACGCGAAATTTGACCGCGTAATTATACGCTGTATTGACGGGCTTTAAAAGTGGCTAGTCTAGCTCATCAATCCAAGCGGTTTGTATGGCTTCTAATATTTTTTCGCCACAGCGTTTTGGGTCGTCATTAAACTCTGGCAAGTCCATGGTCCATTGCATTAAATCGGTAAACCGCACCTGCCGCGGGTCAACCTCTGGGTGAGCTTCATACAACTCAATGGCAATATCTAAGGTATCGGTCCAACTCAGTGACATAACAAACTCCTAGTGGGCTTCTGAAACAATGTTAATGGTGTACTTAGGAATCTCTACCACCAAGTTTTCATCGGCCACAACAGCCTGGCAACTCAAACGAGAATCTGGCTCTAAGCCCCAAGCCTTGTCTAACATATCATCTTCTAATTCATCAGACTCAATCATAGAATCAAAACCTTCACGCACGATCACATGACAGGTAGTGCAAGCACAGGACTTCTCGCAGGCATGCTCAATATCAATGCCATTGGCTTTGGCCGCATCAAGGATGGTTTGGCCCGCATCAGCTTCAATTACTTGGCCTGCTGGGCAAAGTTCGGCATGGGGCAATATAATAATCTGGGGCACGGTTACAACTCCTCAACTGCATTCTTTAAATTCACGGGCTGGCGACAAGCTACAACTGATCTACAGACTTACCAGCCAAAGCGCGCTTAATACTGTCATCCATACGCATGGCAGCGTAGGCATCACTGGCCTTAGCCATCGCTTCAATTTGTTTGGCTATCGCATGGTGGTCTTGGCCATTACGAGCGATGACCACTTGCTCCATTTGAGCCGCAATTTCTTGTTGGGCTTGCGCCGTTAGTAAGCGCGCACCATCTTCTGCCAAAGCCATAGTCACAGCCTCTAGCAAACGATCTGCCTCTACCTGCTGCTCACGTAAACTGCGCGCGCTGCGGTCGTCTTCAACGTTGCTCCAGCTGGCCTTAATCATGTCCGCGATCTGCTTCTCAGACAACCCATAAGAGGGCTTCACTTGCACCGTGGCGGCCACACCCGAGGTTAATTCACGAGCATTTACTTCTAGCAAACCGTCGGCATCCACTTGAAACGTGACACGGATTTTAGCCGCACCAGCGGCCATCGGCGGAATACCACGCAACTCAAATCGCGACAAAGAGCGGCAATCTTGTACCAATTCGCGCTCACCTTGCAACACGTGGATGGCCATGGCTGTTTGGCCAGCTTGGTAAGTCGTAAATTCTTGTGCACGAGCCACAGGGATCGGTGTATTACGATCGATCACACGCTCAACCAACCCGCCCATAGTTTCTAAACCTAACGACAAGGGCAGCACATCTAACAACAATAGTTCTTCGCCACTCTGGTTGCCAGCCAACACGTCAGCCTGACGCGCAGCGCCCAAAGCAACTACTCGATCTGGGTCGATAGAAGTCAACGGTTGGCGTTGAAATAATTCGGCTACGCGTTCCTGCACTCGCAAGCTACGGGTTGAGCCACCCACCATCACCACTTCGGCCACTTCGTCTAGGCCCACCTTAGCATCACGTAAGGTGCGCTTTGTGGCCCGGATAGCACGACTAATAATAGGATCCAGCAACTCATTCATTTGCTCAAGGCTGAGGGCCAAATTGGCATAGACGTCGCCGCCCGGCCAACCCTCAAACGACAAAGTGGTGGTTTTTTCTGTACTCAAACGTTCTTTAGCAGCACGAGCCAAGCGCAACAAAAAACGTTGTTGAGCAAGGTCTAGTTGTTGCGGTATTTGGTGCTGCTGGTGCATCCACTGGGCTAAGGCATGGTCAAAATCATCACCACCAAGGGCTGAATCCCCACCTGTTGCCAACACTTCAAATACACCTTGCTCCATACGCAGAACAGAAATATCAAAGGTGCCGCCACCTAGGTCAAATACGGCAATAGTGCCCTGCTGTTGCTCGCCTTGGTTAGCCTCTTGCTGCTCAAGCCCATAAGCTACAGCTGCGGCGGTAGGCTCGTTGAGCAAGCGCAATACCTGGATACCCGCCAATTGGGCCGCATCCTTGGTCGCTTGGCGCTGGGCGTCATCAAAATAGGCAGGTACCGTAATTACCGCACCCACTAACTCGCCCCCTAAACTGCTCTCGCCACGCTGCACTAGGGCTCGTAGAATTTCTGCAGACACCTGTACCGGGCTTTTAAGACCAGCCACGGTATGGATCATCGGCATACCTTGGTCACAGGCCTCAAATAAATACGGCATATTGCTGCCAAGGCGCTTAACGTCTTCGATACCACGACCCATAAGCCGCTTGACCGACATCACGGTGTTGGCTGCATCATCCACCAAGTGCGCTTCGGCCTTAACACCCACCTGCGGTGACTCATCTACCAGATAACGCACGACGGAGGGCAGCAGTGGCTCACCACGGGAATTGGGTAGGGTTTCTGCCTGCCCACTACGCACACTCGCCACAAGGGAGTGAGTGGTGCCTAAATCGATACCTACTGCCAATTTACGCTGATGTGGCTTAGCGCTTTGACCGGGCTCTGCAATTTGCAACAAGGCCATGAAATCTAATCCTTAATCGAGCAGCTCGCCTTCGAGGGCATCTAATTGCTGCTGTAACTTGACAATAAATTGTAACTTTCGTACCGCTGTTTCTGCACTTGGGTAGTTATTTGCGGTGTAAAAGTGAGAAAAATCCTTTTCTAACTGCGCCGCTTGCGCTTGTAACTCGTGCGTCAACGCCTCTATAGCCGGTTCTGGATCCGGTACCTGAGACAGTTCTTCCATGCCTTCACGCAGCTCAATCTGCTGCAGCAGAAAGTCCATGGGCATTTGCGTATTGGTGGGCGCCATAGGATCCATACCCAATAACTGCAGCAGGTAAATGCCTCGCTGCAAGGGCGCACTCAAGGTCGCAAAGGCTTGATTCAAATAGGCCGTAGTTTGTACCGCCAGCCGCTGCTGCGCATCACCAAAACTGACAAACCGGTCTGGGTGGTACTCTTGCTGCAAAGCACGGTGACTTTGTCGCAAAACCCCTAGGTCTAGCTCAAACGTGCGCGGCAAGCTATAACAGGAGAAATAATCTTGGCTGATGTCCACGGGTTAAGGTATCTGCCAGCAGCTTAAACGTTAAAGCTTTCACCGCAGCCGCACTCACCTTTGGCATTGGGATTATTAAACTGAAAACCTTCGTTTAAGCCTTCTTTGGCGTAATCTAGCTCGGTGCCGTCTAAATATAAGAGACTTTTTGGGTCAATTACAATCTTCACACCCAAGGTGTCGAACACCTCATCTTCTGCCGCTACCTGATCAACAAATTCAAGGATGTAGGCCATGCCAGAACAACCTGTAGTACGTACGCCTACGCGCACACCTTCGCCATGGCCACGGTTAACTAAGTAGTTATTAACGTGATCTGCTGCAGCTTGGGTCATGGTAATGGCCATGGGAATATCCTCTAAATACGCGTTAAACGTTACTGCTTGCTTTTGTAGTTATCGATAGCCGCTTTGATGGCGTCTTCGGCAAGTACGGAGCAGTGAATTTTAACCGGTGGTAACGCCAATTCTTCAGAGATATTGGAGTTGCGAATTTCGCCTGCCTGATCCAAGGTCATGCCCTTCATCCATTCTGTAACCAATGAACTCGAAGCAATGGCCGAACCACAACCATAGGTTTTAAACTTGGCGTCTTCGATGACACCTTCGTCGCTAACCTTGATTTGCAAACGCATTACGTCGCCACATGCGGGCGCGCCTACCATACCAGTACCTACGTGCACGTCAGCTTCATCCATCTTGCCAACGTTTCGAGGGTTTTCGTAATGGTCAATGACCTGTTCGCTATATGCCATGTGTCTATCCTCTCAATCTATTATATTAGCGTGCATCTACTGCACCCTTTATTTAATCTATTAGTGCGCAGCCCACTGCACACTGTCCAAATCCACACCATCTTTGTACATATCCCAAAGTGGTGATAAATCACGTAATTTGATCACTGCATTGCGTGACTGCTCAACGGCTTGATCTATGTCGGCTTCAGTGGTGAAACGGCCAATACTAAAACGAATCGAGCTATGCGCCAATTCGTCGTTCATTCCTAGTGCGCGCAGCACATAAGATGGCTCCAAGCTGGCAGAGGTACACGCAGATCCAGAGGACACTGCGAGCTCACGCAGCGACATCAGTAGCGATTCGCCTTCTACAAAGTTAAAGCTAATGTTGGCATTGCCAGATACGCGCTGGGTAGCATGGCCATTCATATACACTTCTTCCATGTCCTTTACACCATCCCACAAGCGCTGACGCAACGCGTCGATACGAGCATTGTCGGACTCCATCTCGGCTTGGGCAATAGCAAAAGCTGCGCCCATACCCACAATCTGGTGAGTTGCTAGGGTGCCAGAACGCATACCGCGCTCGTGGCCGCCACCGTGCATTTGTGCCTCTAGACGCACACGTGGCTTACGACGCACAAACAAAGCACCAATACCCTTAGGCCCGTATACTTTGTGAGCAGAAAAGGACATTAAATCGACCTTAGCAGTTTCTACGTCGATGGTAATTTTGCCCGCACTCTGGGCTGCATCCACATGAAATAATACTTTTTTAGCGCGTGTGATCTCACCAATAGCGGCAATATCCGTCACCACGCCGATCTCATTATTCACATGCATTAAAGACACTAAAATGGTGTCTTCACGCATAGCTTCAGCCACTTGTTCAGGGCTAATCAAACCTTCGATGCTGGGCTCAAGATAAGTCACCTCAAAACCCTCACGTTCCAATTGGCGACAGGTGTCTAACACAGCCTTATGCTCAATTTTGGAGGTAATAATGTGCTTGCCCTTCTTATGATAGAAGTGCGCCACACCTTTAATCGCCAAGTTGTCTGATTCGGTTGCGCCTGAGGTCCACACAATTTCACGCGGGTCGGCATTAATCAGGTCAGCCACTTGGCGACGTGCATTTTCTACAGCCTCTTCTGCTTGCCAACCGTACACGTGCGAACGTGATGCTGGGTTGCCAAAGTTTCCTTCTTGCGTCAAACAGTCGCACATTAACTTGGCGACACGGGGATCAACCGGCGTGGTCGCTGAATAATCCAAATACAAAGGCAATTTCATGTTGTTTCTCCGCTGCAACCAAACAGCAATTTACATTCTACAAATACAGGTCAGCCAGCCTAAACTAGCTAACAAAATTAAGTGAAGCCACTTGGTCCAATTTATCGATCTGGCGCCGTGCCAACTTTTGAACTTCGCCACGGGCAACTAAATCAGCCAAACTAATGTCATTCAAAAAACTATGGATCTGGGTACTCAAGTCTGCCCATAAATGGTGCGTAAGGCAGATATCACCGGCCTGACAATTACCTGTCCCACGACAACCCGTGGCATCAACCGTCTCATTTACGGCATCAATTACCTGTGCAACAAAAATACTCTCGGAATCACGACTTAGGCGGTAGCCGCCACCCGGGCCTCGCACACTGTCTACCAAACCCTGTCGGCGCAATTTCGAAAACAACTGCTCAAGGTAAGATAAGGAAATTACTTGGCGCTCAGAAATGTCTGCCAAACTAATAGGCTTCCCCGATGCGTGAATCGCTAAATCCAGCATTGCTGTAACGGCGTAACGGCCTTTAGTAGTGAGCTTCATGGGCGCTCCAAGTTTAGTGTCGGCGCCAATATAACTCGGCACATCAAACGATAGGGGCATTTTACTAAAGCTTGACTAATTTAGTCAAGTATTAAAAGCGACCTTAAAATCAGTGTTTCAGCCCTGCTTATCGCCATCGGGATCAATGGCCCCAGAGAAGTCAACATCATTAAGTTCGGGCAGACATTCATCCACATAACTCGCATCCAACTCCTGCATTTTGTCGGCCATACACTGTAGCTTACGATCCACCGCATGCATATGATCTAACATCGCAGCCAAGGATTTAGCGACCGGATCGGGTAGGTCAGAACTCATGCCGTAGGCATCAAACTTATCCGCCATGTCTTGACGTAGCTTTTGCTGGACTTCAGTAGGGCGCTCGATAATACGCCCAGGTATACCCACCACTGTGGCGCTGGCAGGTACTGGCTTGGTAACCACTGCATTGGACCCAACTCGGGCATTTTTACCCACCTCGAATGGCCCTAATATTTTAGCTCCTGCACCCACCACTACACCGTCATGCAGGGTTGGATGGCGCTTACCTTTGTCCCACGTAGTGCCACCTAAGGTCACACCATGGTATAGAGTCACGTCGTCGCCGATAATGGCAGTTTCGCCAATCACCACACCCATACCATGATCAATAAAAAACCGATGGCCAATTTGCGCCCCCGGGTGGATTTCGATGCCCGTAAACCAGCGCGTCAAGGTTGACAAAAAACGTGCCAGCCACTTGAGCCGAATGTTCCACAAACTATGGGCGATACGATGCAGCAACAATGCATGCAAGCCAGGGTAACAGGTCAAGACTTCAACAAAATTTCGTGCCGCGGGGTCGCGATGAAAAACAGATGCGATGTCTTCTTTTAAATGACGAAACATGACCAGATTCCTGTTTTAGTGAGCTGTTAGTTTATATAGGGTTTAACGTGGCTTTTTCAACGTGCGCTGAGTCGCAGTAAACATACCCCGTAAGATATTGTGTTCTATACGATCCAAACGGGCGCGCAAAAACAGACGCCTTAAACGGGCCAGCAATTGGCGCGGATATTTAGGGTCAAAGAACTCAATGTCCACCAAGGTCTCTTCCATATGCTCAAATAAACGTTCCATTTGCTCACTAGTCGCCAGCTCCTCATCCCACTCGGTACCCCATATCGGCGCAGGCGCGTCACCTTTCTCGGAGGCTAGCAATGCCATGCGCAATTCATAAACAATGACTTGTACCGCGGCAGCCAGGTTTAACGAACTAAAGTCTTCATGAGAAGGGATATGCACGTGGAAATTGCACAAATGCAGTTCATCATTTGTTAAACCACGGTCTTCGCGACCAAACACAAACGCCACTGAGTGCTTTGGCAGCTCGGCTAACGCTTGCGCTGCCGTCTCTCGCGGATCTTGCAACGGCCACGGAATATGGCGACTACGGGCACTGGTCCCCACCACCAAACCACAACCCTCAATGGCTTGCTCTAAGGTGGGCACGATGGTGGCATTTTGCAGCACATCCTTTGCACCCGCAGAGCGGGCGTCGGCTTTGCCGCTGGGGAATTCTTGAGGATCTACCAAAACCAAGTTGTGCACGCCCATGTTTTTCATCGCGCGGGCAACGCCGCCGATATTACCGGGATGAGAGGTGTTGACGAGCACAATACGTGCATTGGCCATTAAATTTTGCATTGGGGCAACTCACCTAAACGTTTAAAAAGTATCAGCCGCGAATGATAGCGATATTTGAGCTAAAGTTAACGTTTTTTTCACACTTTTTTGCTATACTGCGCGCCTTTGGCGTAGTTGCAAGTACAGATTCACTGACAGGTACGCCCCGTTCTTTTAAACTTTTGGTTAACTGTAGGGAATTTCACATGCTTCCGCTAATTAATATCGGCCTGCGTGCCGCACGTATCGCTAGCGAACAACTTATTAGATCAATGGAGCGATTGGACCTTATTCACGAAGAAGGCCAAGAGTTAGATGTGCATTTGCGTCGCCAATGCGAAGGCGCCGAGCGCACCATCGCCTATGAAATTCACAAGGCTCACCCAGAGCAAGGCATCATTGGTGCTGTATGTGGTGAAATCAATATCCCAGACGAAGCACCAACTAAAGTTTGGCGCATTAACGCCATTGATGGTTTAGACCAATACGTACACAGTTTACCGATGTTTACGCTGACCATGGCTTGCTACGAAGATGGCAAACTTCTGCACTCCATCATTATCTGCCCATCCAGCGGCGAAGAGTTCTGTGCCAGCAAAGGTCGTGGCGCACAACTGAATGGCCGCCGAATTCGCGCCAGCAAACGCGCTACACTAACCGGTGCTCAATTATTTGGTGGCTGCAGTGACAACCGCGAAGACTTAACAGATTTTGATCGTCACCAGGCTATTAGCCGCAATTTATATAGTAACGGCGCCAGCACTTACGGTCAGATAAGCAACAATATGGCGTTAGCCTACGTTGCCGCAGGACGGCTTGATGGTTTGTGGCATAGTGGTCTAGAAGACCAAAGTGCAGATGCAGGCTTATTACTCGTACTGGAAGCCGGTACCTTAGCCGCCGACTTTAGTGGTGGTACAGCCCTCAATAAAGGCCAGCTTGTGTGTGCAACACCTAAGTTACTTAAGTTAATGCTTAAAGCGGTTCATAGCGCTTAGGCTGTTTATGATCTTGAGCGCTGCCGAGAGATCTTAGACCCTTCGGCTGCGCTCAGGGTGACATATACCACCCTTGTCACCGTCACCTCTAGCGCGGCTCTAGATCTTCTTCAAAGCCTTCACCCTCTTCAAAACCCTCACCTTCCTCAAACCCTTCGCCCTCAACAAAATCTGCTTTGGGCGGTACGATCAAATCTTCCTTACTGATGCCTAACATCAGCAACACGTTGGCCGCCACATAAATCGACGAGTAAGTACCTACTAACACACCAATAATCAACGCCAACGCAAAACCGTGGATCAGCTCGCCACCAAACAGTAACAAGGCCAGCAACACCAAAATAGTGGTCATAGAGGTGACTAATGTCCGACCCAAGGTCTGAGTTAAAGATTCGTTGATAACTTCAACCGTGGTGCCTTTGCGCATCTTGCGGAAGTTTTCTCGGATTCGGTCTGACACTACAATAGTATCGTTAAGAGAGTAGCCGATTACCGCCAAAATGGCGGCCAACACCGTTAAGTCGAAGTCTAATTTGAGTATCGAGAAGATACCCAACACAATCAGCACGTCGTGAATCAAGGCTACAACCGCACCCACAGAGAACTTAATTTGAAAACGCAACGCCACGTACATCATCACAATGGCTAGTGCCAGCAGCATACCCATGCCACCCTGTTCGGTGAGTTCCTCACCGACTTGAGCACCAACGTATTCAGACCGGCGTAACTCAACTTCAGATGACGATGCAGACTGCAAAGCCGTTAATACTTGTTCGCCAACCTTGTCGTTAAAGGCCTGACCTAAACGTACCAATACATCTTTATCGGAGCCAAAGTTTTGTACTACGGCATCGTCAAAACCCGCGCCTTGTAACTGACTACGCACTGCCACTAAATCTGGCGCTTGGGTATAACCGACCTCAATTAAGGTACCACCGGTAAAGTCTAAACCAAACTGCAACTGATTCACCGTAAGGGACACTATTGCCCCCAGCACCAAGGCAATGGATAAGGCACCGGCGATTTTACGCAGGGCCATAAAGTTAATGATTTTTATATCACTCATTTACCTGCTCCCATAAACAGCGGCCATATCTTAATATCGGTCAGCTTCTTGCCACCGTAAACCCCATTAACCATGGCACGACTCACCATAATGGCGGTAAACATAGAGGTCACAATACCGATAGACAAAGTCACGGCAAACCCTTTCACTGGGCCAGTACCTACCGCATACAAAATCACCGCCACCAACAAGGTGGTAATATTGGCGTCAAAAATAGTGGTAAAGGCGCGTTCGTAACCTGCATGAATCGCAGATTGTGGCGCCAAACCAGCGCGCAATTCTTCCTTAATTCGCGAGAATATGAGCACGTTTGCGTCTACCGCCATACCCACAGTCAACACCACGCCAGCAATACCCGGTAACGACAAGGTAAAACCAAGCAATGACATCACTGCCGCCACGAGCAACAGGTTAAAGGCCAAAGCAATATTAGCGATAATGCCAAACACGCTGTAATAAGCCAGCATAAAGATGATCACCAAGGCCAAACCAATTTGTACCGAAGTTAAACCTAGGTCAATATTTTCTTGCCCCAAGCTTGGTCCTACTGTGCGCTCTTCCACAAAGTAGATGGGCGCGGCCAACGAACCTGCCCGCAATAACAAGGCCAATTCTGAAGCTTCACCAGCGCCATCTAGGCCTGTAATACGGAAGCTGTTACCCAACGCAGTTTGTATAGTGGCCAAAGAAATAACACTTTTTTCCACATAAGGCTGGCGTTGCTCGACTAACTCGCCGTCAACTTCTACCACTTTAGTGCGGGATTTATGCTCCACAAAAACCACTGCCATGCGGCGTTTAACCGCATTGCGGGTGACGCGATTCATAAGCTTACCGCCCTGGCTATCCAGGTCGATATTCACTTGTGGCATGCCGTTTTCATCAAAGTTGGATTGTGCATTAGAGACACTATTACCGGTGATGATAAGGTCTTTCTCTAAGGTTGCCTTGCGCTCGGGATTAGAGCGGAAGGTAAATTCTTCAGTGGCAACACGAGCGGCACCAGGCTTGGCCTCCAGCCTAAACTCTAGATTAGCGGTTGCGCCCAATATACGTTTAGCGGCAGCGGTGTCTTGTACGCCAGGCAATTGCACGACAATACGGTTACGACCTTGGCGCTGAACTAATGGCTCGGCTACGCCTAACTCGTTAACACGGTTACGCAGCGTAGTGAGGTTTTGGTTAACCGCATAATCTTCAATTTCGCCAACGGTAAATTCATTGAGGGTGACCAACAAGTAGTAAACACCGTCGCCATCTTCGGCGCTCATTAAGAACTCACTGTAATTAGACTTAAGCTCCGAACGTGCTTGATCTCGCACCTCGGCATCCATGAATTTAATACGTAAACTGCCATCGACTTCGTGTGTGACCGCGCGATATCGCAGCTTTTCGGTACGTAATAAGGATTTAATTTCACTTACGTACACGTCTAAACGCTGGGCTACGGCTTGTACCATATCCACTTCTAACAAAAAGTGTACACCACCCCTAAGATCCAAACCCAATTTCATGGGCCCAGCACCGAGGTTAGTTAACCATTCTGGCGTTGTGGGTGCCAAGTTAAGCGCGGTTACGTAACCCTCACCCATAGCGTCACTCAACAGCGCCTTAGCCTGTAATTGTGACTCGGAATCAGCCACCCTAATAAGCACGTTTTTATCAGTCAGTTCAATACCTATAGTATCAAGCTGAGCTTCTGACAAAACATGGGTCGCTTCGTCAAGCACCTGCGTGTCAATGACCGTGGCGCTTCTAGCTCCAGAGATTTGTATAGCCAGATCATCTGGGTATAGGTTTGGCAGCGCATATAGGCCACCAAGGGCCAAGCCAACTAGAATCAGTAGGCTTTTCCATAGGGGATAACGATTTAACACAGGCTTTCCTTGAAAAACGAGTCACAAGAAGCCCTGCTGCCAACACGTGCAGCAAGGCTTGAGTAGAGCAAACTAGATAGACTTGATGGTGCCTTTTGGCAATACCGAAGCTACTGCAGCTTTTTGAAAATGGGCATCAACACCGTCAGCCAAAGTGATGGTAATAAAGTCATCACCTACCTTCGCTACTTTGCCGATCATACCGCCATTAGTTACTACTTCGTCACCTTTGGCTAATCCGCCCATCAAATTCTTATGTTCTTTGGTGCGCTTAGACTGTGGGCGCCAGATCATAAAATAAAATACGGCGGCAAAAATCACCATCATAATGACTAAAGAACCTGGATCACCACCTGTTGCTGCAGCTTCACCTTCTGCTACGGCTGATTCGATAAAGAAACTCATACTATCTCCAATAACTAACTAATAAATGCTACAAAAAAAATTAAAACTCATCTAAAGCAGGCGCTGCTAAGCCTCGCTTGCTATAAAAATCATCGACAAAGTCGTCCAATGTACCCGCTTCCAAGGCAGCACGCAATCCTGCCATTAGGCGCTGATAATAATGCAGGTTATGAATGGTATTGAGCTGGGCTCCCAACATTTCACGGCACTTGTCTAAATGGTACAAATAAGCCCGCGAGAAGTTGCTGCAGGTATAACAATCACACTCGCTATCTAGCGGCCCGGTATCAGTTTTGTGGACCGCATTACGGATTTTGACTACGCCGTTGGTTATAAATAAGTGGCCATTGCGAGCGTTACGGGTTGGCATCACGCAGTCGAACATATCGATGCCACGACGCACACCTTCCACTAAATCTTCTGGTTTACCTACACCCATTAAATAACGTGGCTTATCAGCTGGTAACTTGGGTGCTGTGTGTCGCAGCACACGCAACATGTCTTCTTTAGGTTCGCCTACCGACAAACCACCAATGGCAAAACCATCAAAATCGATGTCAGCTAAACCCGCTACGGACTCATCACGTAAGTGTTCATACATGCCGCCTTGAACAATACCAAATAAGGCCGATGGACTATCACCATGCGCATCTTTACTGCGCTGAGCCCAACGCATAGAACGGCGCATAGAGGTAGCGGCCTCTTCTTCCGTAGCCGGGTGTGGTGTACATTCATCAAAAATCATTACCACATCGGAACCCAGGTCTTTTTGAACCTGCATCGACGATTCTGGCGTCATATACACCGTGTCGCCATTAACGGGAGATTGAAACTTAACCCCTTCTTCGTTAATTTTGGCGCCTAAGCTAAACACCTGAAAACCACCCGAATCCGTAAGAATAGGTTTATCCCACTGGGCAAAGTCATGTAAATCGCCGTGTAACTTCACCACTTCTGTGCCGGGGCGCAGCATCAGGTGAAAAGTATTACCCAAAATAATCTCAGCACCCGTGGCTTCAATATCGCGAGGCAACATGCCTTTAACTGTGCCGTAAGTACCCACCGGCATAAAACATGGTGTTTCAACCGTGCCGCGAGGAAAGCTCAAACGGCCACGACGCGCTTCGCCACTTTGGGCTAAACGTTCAAATTTCATAAAACAGCTGCGTGTCATGTGAGATCCAAAACAGAAGGCTGTGGCGTCACTAACATGGCGTCGCCATAACTAAAAAATCGGTAACCTTGTTCAATGGCGCAGGCGTATGCCGCCATAACGTTATCGCGGCCTGCAAAGGCACTCACTAACATCAACAAGGTTGATTCGGATAAATGAAAATTAGTTACCAAGGCATCCACACTCTTAAAGCGGTAACCTGGGTAAATAAAAATATGTGTTTCGTCGTTAAAGGCGGCAATTTCCCCACCGGCGCTGGCGCTTTCTAGCGCTCTTACACAGGTGGTTCCAACGGCCACCACTCGACCGCCATTAGCACGAGTACTTTTGACCGCGGCCACTACGCTGGCATCAAGCTCGACCAATTCACCATGCATATGATGGTCTTCTATGCGGTCTACCTTAACCGGTTGAAAGGTACCGGCGCCCACGTGTAACGTAATATAAGCTAGATTAACGCCTTTGGCCGCTATTTCTGCCAGCAGCGACTCGTCAAAGTGCAGGCCCGCTGTAGGCGCGGCAACCGCACCATGATGCTCACCAAATACAGTCTGGTAGCGATCACGGTCTGCCGTATCATCGGGCCGATCAATATAGGGTGGCAAAGGCATATGCCCTAACCGTTGCAACACGTCTAACGCTCGCTCACCGTCATCTAAGCACAGCTCAAACAAGGTATCGTGCCGCGCCACCATAGTCGCCCAGACCTCACCTTCTAACAACAATCTCGCCCCGGGTTTAGGTGATTTGCTGGCACGCACATGGGCCAAGAAATTTTGCTCACCCAGCAAGCGCTCTACCAACACTTCAATTTTACCGCCCGATTCCTTAGCCCCGAACAAACGCGCGGGAATGACTTTGGTATTATTGAGCACCAGCAGGTCGCCCGCTTGAAGAAACGCCAGCAACTCAGTAAATTGGCTATGGGATACATCGCCAGATTCACCTTGCAAACGCATTAAGCGGCTAGCAGTACGCTCTTCGGTAGGGTAACGAGCAATTAACTCATCAGGTAAGTGGAAACTAAAATCGGAAACTTGCATGAGATCTTGATGGGGTCTCTTGGTGATAAACCCAAGGCCTAGATAATTTAGCTGGCCATAATAGCAAAATAGACTGCTCCAGCACAGGCGTTTTTAGCGTTTCTTTGACGCACCAATATTTGCTAACATGCCATGTTATGCACCATACCTAAATTCGCCAGAGACTATGGGTTATGGCAAAAACTATTGAACAGTGGATCAACGCTTATGCTGTATCTCACCAACATCCACAAAACGTACTCATACATCACCTTTGTGTGCCGCTAATATTCTTAAGTATTGTTGCAATAGTTCACTTCATATCACCCTGGTTACTACTTGTGAGTGGCTTCCTTGCGAGTGCTTTTTACCTGCGTCTAGGGTTTAAACCCTTATTGACTTTCTGGGCCATGGTTGCAGCAAGCCTGTTTGTTACTGGCCTCTTTAACCTTTCTTTGCAAATACTCACCGTTATTTTTGTGCTGGGTTGGATTGGCCAGTTCATTGGCCATACGATAGAAGGCGCCAAACCCAGTCTATTCGATGATTTGAAATTCCTGCTTATCGGCCACCTTTGGCTGTTCAGCAAGGGGCTAATTAAGCAAAACCCCGAGAAATAGCTCTTAAGCCGTTGACGCTTAAGATGAACTCTGTATAATTCGCTCCTCAATGTGCCAGTGTGGTGAAATTGGTATACACGACGGATTCAAAATCCGTTGCTTCGCGGCGTCCCGGTTCGAGTCCGGGCACTGGTACCATGCACATTTTTAGAGAAAGATCAGCGACTTAACAGTAACTGGTCTTTTTTTATGCCTGCTTTTTTTAGTCTTTCCGAATGCTTCCGAATAGATAGAGATACCAGCACCCATTGGCTGTAAACTGCCAATGTCACTCTACCCTTGTACATTCTGTTTATCCAAAAACCCCACAGTCCACATTGACGGATGCAGCCCCACTACCGCCATGAATAATTAATAATTTACCATTGGTATACTTTAATATACAATTCAGCTTACGTTAATCATTCTCATATAGCTCAAGCCCTATGTCGAACACTCTCCCCGATCACGGTTTTAAAATAGCAGGCCAACGTTTTGGTCAGCGCTTAAGGCAATTGCGCCAAATCAACAAGCTATCATTGGCAGCATTAGCCGAAAGCGCTGGCGTGACTAAGTTGACCCTAGGCAAAATTGAACGCGGTGAAGGCAACCCGACCTTATCGGTTATATGGAAAATTGCCAATGGCTTAGGTGTGCCGTTTTCTACCCTGCTTAATCAAGACATGCAGCCACAGTTGACGCGTTTTAATGAGCAAGCCGACGTCACCAGCCCCGATGGCCAGTTTGTGGCTCATGCCATGACCGAAATACCCGAGCAATGCAGCTTTGACGTACAAATTGCACGTATTCAGCCTGGCAATCACTACGTGTCCCAGGCCCACGCAGACGGAGTGATTGAAATTGTAAGCCTAATGCAGGGTCAACTGATTGTTGAAGTGCAGGATAAGCACTTTACCCTAGCCGCAATGGACTGTTTACGCTTTTGTGCCGACCGGCCCCATAGCTATTTTAACTGCGGCGAAGTAGAAGCGGTGTTTCATTGCATTATTGCCTACCGCCAAATCGCTAGCGATAAAGCGCACACCTATTAGGGACTAAACTCATGTTACAAAACCTTTCACCTACGCCTGCATTAGAACAACTAAGCCAACGCTTAAGCAATGATATCGTGCAATTACACGAGCAAGGCCTGTATAAGCACGAAACTCCAATCAGCTCTCAACAGCAAGCGGCCATCACCACCGACAACAAACAGCTGATTAATCTTTGTGCCAACAACTACTTAGGCTTGGCTAATCACCCAAAGTTAATCGCTGCCGCCCAAGGCGCGTTACATAAGCATGGTTTTGGCATGGCGTCAGTGCGGTTTATTTGTGGCACACAAGAACTTCACCAACAACTCGAAGGGCGGCTAGCCGCTTTCTTAGGGTTTGAAGACAGCATTTTATACTCCTCTTGCTTTGACGCCAATACGGGGTTATTTGAAGCCTTATTAGATGCCAACGATGCGATCATCAGTGATAGTTTGAATCATGCCAGCATTATTGATGGTGTGCGCTTATGTAAAGCACAGCGACTACGATATGCCAATAACAACATGCAAGAGCTAGAGCGTTGCTTAGAGCAAAGCTCAGACAGTCGCACGCAACTCATTGTAACCGACGGTGTGTTTTCCATGGATGGCAGTATCGCCAACTTAAGCGCCATTTGTGATTTGGCGGAGCGGTATGGCGCCTTAGTAATGGTGGATGATTCCCATGCGGTTGGGTTTATGGGTGATAATGGCCGTGGTAGCCACGAATACTGTAACGTTATGGGCCGAGTCCACATTATGACAGGCACCTTTGGCAAAGCCCTAGGTGGCGCGTCAGGAGGTTACGTAGCCGCCAATGCGGTAGTAGTTGAGTGGCTGCGCCAGCGTTCTAGGCCATACCTATTTTCTAACGCCCTAGCCCCGCCAATATGCGCGGCCACATTAGCGGCACTGGATATCGTTGAGCAAGAGCAAACTTTGCGTCAACGACTCATCAACAATACACAACGACTACGCAATGGGCTGGCTAACGCAGGTTTTGAGCTATTAGGTAAAGACCATGCCATTGTGCCTATCTTGTTAGACGACGCCCAACTGGCGAGTCAATTTGCTCAACAAATGCAAGGCCTTGGTATTCATGTTGTGAGCTTTTCGTTTCCCGTGGTCCCACAAGGCCAGGCACGTATTCGTACACAAATGTCTGCGGCCTTAAGCGACCAGCAAATTGATCTGGCGCTAGAGGCATTTATCGCGGTTGGGCGCGATTTAGGAGTGATTGTATGACCGCCACCATGCGCGCCCTTACCAAACAAAAGGCCTCCAGAGGCTTATGGATGGGTGAGGTTGTCGTACCCCAATATGGCCATAATGACGTGTTAATTAAAGTCATGCAAACCGCCATTTGTGGCACCGATGTTCATATCTATAATTGGGACCAATGGGCGCAAAAAACCATCCCCATAGGCATGACAATAGGCCATGAGTTTGTCGGCGAAATAGTCGCCATGGGCGATAAAGTTACCAGCTTCGAAATAGGCTTGCGCGTCTCGGGCGAAGGCCACATTACCTGTGGCCATTGTCGCAATTGCCGCGCCGGCCGCAGACACTTGTGTATCCACACTGTGGGCGTTGGAGTGAACCGTAACGGCGCATTTGCCGAATACTTAAGTTTGCCGGCCGAGAACGTATTCCCCGTGGCCGACGAAATAGACAATGACCACGCTGCTATATTTGACCCTTTAGGTAATGCCGCTCACACGGCATTGAGCTTTGATTTAGTGGGTGAAGACGTGTTGATTACCGGCGCTGGACCCATTGGTGTTATGGCGGCTGCCATTGCCCGCCATGCCGGTAGCCGCAACGTGGTAGTGACCGACGTTAACCCGTACCGTTTGGCGTTGGCGGAAAAGATGGGAGCAACCCGTGCAGTGGACGTGAGCAACACTCAGCTCACGGACGTAATGCAACAACTCAACATGAAAGAAGGCTTTGATGTGGGGCTCGAAATGTCAGGTGCCATGCCTGCCCTTGAGCAAATGCTGTCGACTATGAACCATGGCGGTAAAATTGCGATGTTAGGTTTGCCGAGTGATAAAACAGCCATCGACTGGAGCCAAGTCATCTTTAAAGGCCTGACTATTAAAGGCATTTATGGCCGCGAGATGTATGACACTTGGTATAAAATGTCATCGATGTTGCAGTCGGGCCTCAACATCGAACCTATTTTAACCCACCGTTTTGCCGCTGCCGATTTTGAACAAGGCTTTGATGTCATGCGATCAGGCAACAGTGGCAAAGTTATTCTCGATTGGTAATCTATTTTTTGGTATATGGTATACCAATATGTCGGTTCTTCGATAGTTGCGAATTTAAAAACCCTTTAGTATGCCCCTGCTTTGTAAAGCGAGGTGCCATTTGGCACTCAACAACCATTTGAGTGATTGAATAATCGGTTCAAACTTTTACGGGCAGATAAAGGCTGGACACAAGCCGACTTAGCCACCCAACTGAACGTTTCAAGACAAACCATTGTCGCTATAGAAAAAGGTAAATTTGACCCCAGTTTACCTTAGCCTTCAAAGCTGCACGCCTGTTTGAGCTCACCATTGAGGACATCTTTAGTGAGCTTGGCTAAGTTAAGCGGTGGCCACGGGCAAGTCTTGGCGACCGCCCCATTCACTCCAAGAACCATCATAAAGTTTAACTAGGTCATCACCACACAAGTGCAGCGCCAACACTAACACCGCCGCAGTCACCCCCGAACCACAGCTGGTAATAACCTCCCCTTGACCTATGTAAGGCGCCAAGGTCTGCCGCAACTCATCAAGGGGTAGTAAACACTGTCTGGCATCTAGCAAGTGGGTAAAAGGTAGGCTGTATGCACCGGGCATATGGCCGCTACGCAGACCTTTGCGGGCTTCCTGTTCTTGACCAGTAAAGCGTGCCGCCGAGCGGGCATCCAACACTAAGGTCTGCGACTGGGACAGGCCTTGCAACACATAATCCGCGTCCACCACTTGGTTAAACTGGGCATAGGCATGGAAGTGGCCAGGCGCTGGCTGACTCACACCGGCCTGCAAGCCATACCCCGCTGCCACCCAGGCCGGCATACCACCATTGAGCACAGCAACCTGTGGGCAGCCAAATAACCTAAACATCCACCAAACGCGAGCCGCAGAAAATAGGCCATGGCCATCGTAGATGACAATCTGATCATCATTGCTAATACCCAAATTGGTGACATAGTCGGCAAATTGCTGGGCACTGGGTAGCATATGGGGCAAGTCACTCTTAGCCGCACACTCATCAATATCAAAATGCACAGCACCGGGAATATGGCCGCTAGCGTATTCGAGCCTGGCATCACGGCCAGAGGCAGGCAGATACCAAGAAGCATCCACAAGTTTAACTAACGACTGATGCTCTGCCAGCCAAGCTGGCGTAACCAATGTATCCATGTTTACACTCTCTCATTAGTGAGGTCTAGGCTCAAGCTAAGCCTTTAAACGCAGGTTACGTGGATCAAAACTCGGCTTTAAGCTTACCTTAGCGGCATAATTCTGGCCTTCGATACGTACCTTATACTGACCCTTGGCAAGCCACTGTTTGTCGTTAGTTCCCTCAGGCAACTGCAATAAGCACACCGCCACCGCCGCTTGACTGTGATACGCATAGGCGCCTGAAGTAACAAACCCAACGATCTTACCATTTCTCAACACAGTTTCGTTGTGATGCAGCATCGGCTGGCTATCTTCCAGAACCAAATGACACAAATAGGGACCTAGAGCAGCGTCACGTCGTTGCTCGTACTCCGTCTGGCCTAAAAAGGGAGTTATTTGGCTGGGTTTACACACGAAGTTTAAGTTCACCTGATGCGGTGCATCTGTGTAAGACACATCGTGACCCCAGTGTAAGTAGCCTTTTTCGATGCGCAGAGCGTTCAAAGCTTCACCACCCATCAGCCGCACACCCAAAGCTTGGCCTTTATCGAGCAACAGCTGCAGCACATAGTCGGCAAAGTCTGGGGTGACAAAAATCTCCCAGCCTAATTCACCCGTAAACGACACCCGTTGAGCCCAGCAAGGGGCATGGCCTAGGTAGAGGTGTTGCAAGCTAGCAAATGGAAAGGACTCATTGCTCATATCGATATCGGCAAGGCCTGCCATTAACTCTCGGCTCTTAGGGCCGACCACTGATAACACCCCGTAGGCGCTGGTGGCATCGTGTAAAACCACATCGTCTTGCGCTAACAGGTGGGCTTTAAACCATAAGTGGTCACGGCGTGTGCGGGCCATAGAACTCATGACCATAAACTTTTGGGCCGCAAAACGCGCGATGGTCACATCACTTTCGATACCTCCGCGGGGGTTGAGCATTAGTGTGTAGACCACTTGCCCAACCTTCATTGCCATATTGTTAGTGCACATACGCTGCAAAAATTGCTCTGCCCCAGGCCCCTCTACCCACAACTTTCCCAACATGGAATAGTCCAACAAGGCCACAGCTTCACGGGCAGCTTGTTGCTCCTGCTGTGCGTACTCAAACCACTTAGGCCGATGAAAACTATAATCGGTTACCGGGGTCTCGCCCTGAGGTGCAAACCACGCCGGCCTCTCCCAGCCCTGCTGCTCAGCAAACCAAGCACCCTGCTGCTTTAGTGTGTAGTAAAACGGGCTCTTACGTAAGCCACGAACTGTGTCACGCTGGTAGTTAGGCCAGTGCATGGCATAAGTGCGGGTTTCTGTTTCTGGCGCTCGGGCTTGTAAATAGAGATCGCGGGTCTGAAAGGTCTGGATTCTCGCCGGGTCCATGTCATTAAGGTCCATGGGGGCATAGCCTTGCATAATCCACTGTGCTAACGCACGGCCAGCGCCAGCGCCAGACTGGATACCAGTAGAATTTACGCCGGCTAAAACAAAGTAGTTCTTCACCTCTGGGGCTTCGCCTAAGGTGAAATTACCATCGTAGGAGTAACTTTCTGGACCGTTAAAAAAGGTGCGAATGCCTGCTGTTTCCAACGCTGGCACCCGTTTCATGGCGAGCTCCAACACGTCCATAACGTCGTCATCGATAAACGGTAGGGAATCAAAACAGAAATCTTCGCTAATACCGTCCATGCCCCAAGGTTTGACCTTGTTATGGGCAAAACCAAACAACAGCTTACCGGCGTCTTGTTTAAAATAAGTGCAGTCGTCGTAGGCCCTTAGTACCGGTAAATCGGGCGTAAGACCTTCGATGGTATCGGTCACAAGGTAGTAATGTTCACACGCATGAGTGGCCACATTAACGCCGCTTTGTCGGCCCAACTCCCGTGCCCACATACCACCGCAGTTAACCACAAAATCGGCCTCTATTAAGCCTTGCTCGGTAATCACGGCAGTGGCCTTGCCGCTCGACACCACTACATCGAGCACTTTGGTTTGTTCAAATAATTGTGCGCCGTGTAATCGCGCGCCCTTAGCCAAAGCCATGGTCAAATCTATAGGGTTAATGTAGCCATTGCTGGGCACGTGAATGCCACCCACAATGCCGTCTGGATTCATCAACGGCCAACGTTTGAGGATTTCATCCACGCTTAATTCTGCCGCTGATATACCGTTAAGCATCGCAAAATCCGCTTGGCGGCGTAGTTCACGCAGGCGTTCAGGTTGGCTAGCCACAGAAATTGAACCACATTGCACAAAACCTGTGGCTTGACCGGTTTCGCGTTCTAGCTCAGGATAAAGATCCACGCCATATTGCGAGAAGGCCGTCGTGGCATGGCCGCCGTGTAAACGGCCTGCTAGGCCCGCAGCATGCCACGTGGTGCCGCAGGTCAGCTGCTTACGCTCCAACAACACCACATCCGTCCAGCCCGCTTTAGCCAAATGATAGGCCACCGAGCAACCGTGAATACCGCCGCCGATAATCACTACTTTGGCGTGTTTAGGGAGTGTTTTGGTCATGGCCTTTGTCCTGCTAAAGAGAGTGTTGAAATAAACGACCAAAGTGAGTTGCCGGTGGCGCGACGCCTGCCAAACTCAACAAGTGCCAAGCTAGCGCTTGATTGCTGGAGATCACTGGCTTGCCCAGTATGGACTCGGCTTGGGCAATAATGCCCGCCACCCGTAAGCTAGTGCAAGACACAAATACACCATCGCAATCGATGTTTTGGCCCAGTGCTAACACCGCCTCTAAGATACTCGCCGAAGTCACTCTACCTACGGTAAAGTCGTCTTCTAAGTTGAAATATCCGGTAGTGGCTATGTGAATACCCGAGCTGTGTAAATTATCAGCAAGGGCCTGCGTAACCTCAGGCGTGTAGGGCGTAAGCAAGGCAATACGTGTTAAGCCAAGGGCATCACAAGCGGTTTTACACGCCGTTAACGGGTTACTTACCTTGGCATGTGGGTGGTGGTGCTGAATCGCCGCGGCCACAGCCTCTTCGCCAATCACAGTGGCACCTGAGGTACAGGCATAACCGATGGCGTCAAACTCAAATTCAGAAGGTAGAAGGCTTGCGGCAACAGGTAAATCGGCGGTCATTTGCGCCAGTGTTTGTGGCGTCACTGCCATGGCATTGGCAATACGAGAGTGGTAGCAGGCAACCCCATCAATATTGAGTAACTGACGAAATTCATGCTCAATAGTCTGGTCGGTTTGTAATACGATCAGGCCAATCTTGGCGGTAGGGCCGAGGCCCGCGTCGATGGAGCAAGACAGTTGTTGTATGTAGGCCATAGTCTGGCTCCTGTCTTGCGTTTACATAGCGGTAAGAGTTTAGTCTTTACGTATGACCGCGTTGCGAATTAATAATACAAATATACCAAGCATGCCGCCCAACACAATCGATAGAGCCAACACTAAAGTAGACTTAGTTTTGGATGTGTACTGGATTGAAGCTAGGTCATATGTTGTCGCTCGAAAGTCATCATGACCGATAGGAGTTTGAGCAAACGTTAGCTCTGCTCGTTCGGCGGTTTTATCAGATAGAAGGGCCTGTTTTTGAGCGTTAAGACTCACCCATTCGTTAATAAATGGAATTGGAGACGTTCGGGCATTCAAGGTCTCAATTTCCTTTTCAATAGCAATATAGCCACGCAAATAGAAGGGCTCTTTGGTTTTCACAGCAGTGACTTCAGCCGATGAAGTAGTATAATCGTGGGAAGAGAGTGTATCTTTTGCAAGATCAAGGACTCGCGCTATACCCGCCTGTTCTGCCAAAAATGCCAAACGTTCCGTCAGTTTTAGGTCATATTGTTCAATGGCATTGTTTTGCGCTATGGCAATATCTTCCAAAGAGATGTGAATTGCCCTTTTCTTCATCGCACTTAACCTCTGAAACTGCTGGTTAAGTAATGTATTTACACTAGTATGCGCTTGGGCAAATGCCCTTCTCAACACTTGGTCTGCCAAAAGCATTTCGTGAGTTGTGATTTCAATCGTCCAATTAGGTCGGTATGCCTTTTCATCATCTCGGCTAGGAGGCACCACAGTAAAATTATAATAGGCATCGCGACGCACCCGTGCTAAAAAATCGGAAGCACGTTCGCCAGTTTCTTTTTTAACGAAATCCAGGGATAACATCGCTGCCTCGATACCGTCATACGTTATAAGATCTTCAATAAATAAATCTAACAACTTTTGTTGAGTAATGGGCATGAATTGGCTGGCATTAAACTCTTGGTATATTTCAAGATCAGCCTGGCTAATTGGTGTGATGGGTAGGCTGCCGGTGTAAGTCTTTGGCAAGAGCATCAAATAAGCCACTGCCAGCAACGTCGTCAGAAAGGTTACGCCTATCACTAACCATTTGCCATCCCACAACGATCGCACTAGATCGGCTAAATCAATTTCGTCGTTATAATGGTCGTGTTGAGCATTTTCGTTTTGCATAAATTGTTTCCTATTCCATATTGGGACACAAAAGTTCAAACAGGGCTAGGCTGGCCTAGCCCATGGGCGTTACCCCACGATAGAGACGTCTTCGGCCTGTAGGCCCTTGTCGCTTTCGGTGACGCTAAAGCGCACACGTTGGCCTTCTAACAACGAGCGATGGCCTTTGCCACGAATCGAACGAAAGTGTACAAACACATCATCGCCCTGATCACGGGTTACAAAACCAAAACCTTTGGTAACGTTAAACCATTTTACCGTGCCAGACTCGCGATTTGGATCATCGTCCATCTCGTCCCACCGGGCCTCGTCTTCTACGTAGGATGTAATAAACTTAACTCCGGTGGCCAAAGTAGCTACCCAAAACATGATAAAACTTACGGCAGCCACAAGTTCAAATTGGGTGGCGACTATGTTGGAACCTTGCACCACTTCGTCAAAAATAAAAGGCAGTGCTAGGGCGGCTAATAAACTAATAATGAAGCTGTAGATAAATAATGTACGTCTCATAATGACTCGATATCTCTTATTATTGTGGTAGTTATAATCACATATGTACTACTTAGGGCCGCCTATATCCATATCACAGACAACCATAAAGCAGTACAATCAATCAAGGTTATAGAAAAACCCGCCACCAATCAAACACTTGATTTATAAAACATCACTTTTATGCAACTTCTTGAGATTATCATGGATAATGCCGCCGATATCATCGAATTACAGCAACAACTCGCCTTCCAAGAACAGACTATAGACAGCTTAAATGCCGTGGTGAGCGAACAACAAAAAGACCTGACGCGACTGGATCGTGCATTAGGCTTATTAGCTCAACAAATGACCAATTTGCAGCTGGCTGCTGATGCGGGACAAGGTGGCCCAGAGGCTAATCAACCACCGCCGCATTATTAGTGCATGGATTGCCACAGGCCTGCGGCCTTCGCAAAGACTGAGGAGTGGACTGTGGCTTCAGCAAAGACGGAGCTGCGTTATTTAGTAAAACTTTGGTTAACGTAAATATCAAACCGATTGGCTTTGCCTTCCAGCCGATAGGTGGGCTTTTGGTCAGCTAAATCTGGCGCAATTCTGGGCCGTTTTACCACCACGCGATGGCTCGCTAAGGCCCGGGCTGGGCCGAGCATCTTGTCGGCGTCGTCATCAGTGCCAACCAGCTGGCGAAATAACATCATTTCTTTTTTCACTTGGGCAGATTTGCCCGTATGCGGGAACATGGGGTCTAAGTAGATCACTTGCGGCGCAACACCTTGCCACGCCTGCATCACGTTCAAAGCATCGCCTTGATGTAACGTCATGGCGGCAACAATGTCACCCGCATCAATATCCAATACCCCACGTGCAAGCCCATCGGCCAATAAGGCTCGTACCACAGGCTGACGCTCGGCCAGCGCCACCTGACAACCTAAGCTGGCCAACACAAATGCATCGCCACCTAAACCGGCGGTCAAATCTAACACGCTAGGCCGTACGGCGCCTTGCACGCCAACCGCCTTGGCAATTTGTTGACCTTTGCCACCGCCATAAACACGGCGATGACGTGATTTTCCTGCCGCAAAATCAACCCTTACTGCGCCGCTACGGCCATCCACCGGCTCTAATCCTAAGCCGTCATTAGTAAACCGTAACAGCAACTCATAAGCAGGGTTGTTTTTATTAATCAGCGGCAACTGTAACAGTTGGGCGAGGGCCTTCTCTTGGGTTTGAAAACCCGCAGCCACAAGCGCTATGCTTGGCTGTTTATCAGCAACCAACACAGGCCCGCTCCTAGTAATAATCGATACACCACAAAGGGCCACATACCCATACGGCTTATGATTTGCATAAACAACACAATACATAACCAGGCACTGGCAAACGACACCACAAAGGCAATGGTCATCTGCACCCAAGCAATAGCCACATCACTGGTTGCCAAGTCTAAGCTCATGAGTAAGGCTGCGGCCAAAATAATAGGAATAGACATTAAAAACGAAAACCGAGCTGCGGCTTGGCGTTGGTAACCCAACATTAATGCCGCAGTCATGGTAATGCCAGAACGTGAGGTTCCGGGCAATAGAGCCAAGGCTTGGGCCAACCCTATAAGCAGCGTATGACGCCAGCTCATAGCGGCCATAGAATGAGTTCTACGGCTGCGCCAATCGGCCCAACCCAACAACAAACCAAACACCAACGTAGTGGCTGCCACCACCCACAATGCACGGGCATTCACCTCTATCCAATCTTTGAGCACCAAACCAAAAAACACCGCAGGCAAGGTGGCCACAATAAGCATCAGCGCTAAGGTCGCATGGCTATTAAGGCGCTTTTGTTGCTGCCACTGCCACAGCCCTTGGGTCATGGCGATCAAGTCGTCGCGCAGGTAAATCACCACGGCCAACAAACTACCCAAGTGTACTGCCACGTCAAAGGTTAAGCCTTGATCGGGCCAGCCAAATAATAAACTAGGGAAGAGTAAGTGAGCCGAACTTGAGATGGGTAAGAATTCGGTAATGCCTTGAATTAAGGCGATAATACTGGCTTGCATCCAATCCATGGTCAGCCCCTATTGGTAACGAGGTAGTTTTTGCCAGGTGACTTCGTCACGCAAATAAACTGGCAAGGCGTGTTCTGGTTGACACACCCGGCCCAGTGCAAAATCTGCGCCGGCCAAACGTGCCATTTCTTCGGCTCTAGGCTCTAGCTCAGGCAATACCTGCTGAGCCTGCGTCAATATGCCGACTGGCATGCTGGTCAATGCTATACCGCTACCACAGGCCACATAACTGGCACTCATCACTTGTACCTGTTGTGGGTCACATACGCGCTCTTCAACCACGGCTAAAGCCAGCTCAGGGTGATTTTCATCAATCGTATATTCGCCCCAATACACCTCACCCATACGCGCATCCAAGCTGCACGCGTAGGCGGATTTTTGCGGCTGTTTAAGCTGTAAGTGTGCGCGCAAGGCCTGCGCAGCGAGGGTAGAAACGGGGACCACTGGACAGTCCAAGCCAAAGGCTAACCCTTGGGCCACACCCGCGGCAATACGAATGCCGGTAAAGGATCCCGGTCCACGACCATAAGCGATGGCCTGTAGGTCAGCCATCTGCACATCGGCTTGTGCCAGCAAAGACTTGACCATCGGCAACAAACGCTTAGTATGCTGACGTTCGGCTTGCTCTTCTAGCCCTAGCAACAATCCGCTATCGTTCCACAATGCTACACTGCAGGCGGTTCCCGACGTGTCTAGGGCCAGTATATGGGTCATGGTGAAGCTTACTTATCGAGCGACGAAAACACGGACGCTTTAATATCACTCACACTGCCAACACCAGCAATATAGTGGTACGCCGGAGCAGAAGGGCCTTCGGTGGCAATCAATGTTTTGTAGAAATCAACCAACGGTGCGGTTTGCTCATGATAAACATTTAAGCGCTGACGCACTGTGTCTTCTTGATCATCCACACGTTGTACTAGGTCTTCACCGGTAACGTCGTCTTTGCCTTCTTGTTTAGGGGAATTAAAGACCAGATGGTAGGTACGGCCTGAACCAGGATGTACCCGACGGCCACTCATGCGCTTAATGATTTCGGCATCAGCAACGTCAATTTCTACCACTGCGTCAATCGCCACGCCAGCATCTTTAAGGGCTTGTGCTTGTGGAATAGTGCGAGGAAAACCGTCAAACAAGAAGCCGTTAGCACAATCGTCTTGCGCAATGCGTTCTTTTACTAAGTTGATGATCAGTTCATCAGAAACTAAGCCGCCGGTGTCCATAACTTGCTTAGCAATTTTGCCCAGCTCAGTGCCTGCTTTTACTGCCGCACGTAACATGTCGCCGGTGGAAATTTGTGGAATACCGTAATGGCCCGTCAGAAATTGTGCTTGCGTACCCTTGCCTGCACCCGGTGCTCCTAAAAGGATTAACTTCATGATTTAACTCCAAAAAAAACTAAAATAATTTGGTCATTCACTCGTAGTTCAGTCAATCCATATTCGACTAAATTCGGATACCTTCGCAAGCAACTCTAATGTGTTTGTAGTTGCTTGCGAAGAAACCCTATTTGGCGAGGCAAATGTAACGTGGCCGCGTAGTGTACCGAATCAAACGCACCAGCGCCACGAGACCAATAGCTAATGTGGCCGATAGCCGTTATAAGCAGGTTAAGCCGTGTTATAGGCCGTGTGATTTGGCGGCGTCCCAGCCGGCATCCATGCGTTCAAGGCTAACGTCTTCTAGCGCTTCACCAGCCTCCAGCAATTGCTTTTCTAAGAACCGAAAGCGGCGCTCAAACTTAGCATTTGCTGCACGCATCACTTGCTCTGGGTCTTGTTTTAGGTGGCGGGCCATATTAACGCAGGCAAACATCAAATCGCCCAACTCTTCTAGCGTATGTTGTAGGTCACCACTGGCAAAGGCCTGCTGCACTTCTTCCAGTTCTTCGGCCATATTAGCTAATACGGGGGTGGCGTCGGGCCAATCAAAACCTACATTAGCCGCACGTTTTTGTAACTTGGCACTACGTTGCATTGCCGGCAAAGCGTTAGGTACATCATCCAACACCGAGTGTTGCTGTTTGGCGTCCCGCTCTGTTTGTTTAATAGACTCCCAACGTTGTAATACTTGTTCGGCGTCCATAGTGCCTGAGCCTGCCGATACCTCTTCGCCAAACACGTGCGGGTGACGACGAATTAACTTGTCGGCCATGGTTTGCGCCACGTCGGCAAACTCAAAACTGCCTTCTTCGCGTGCCAACTGGCAATAAAACACCACCTGAAATAACAAATCACCTAGCTCGTCGCGCAGCTGCAGGCGATCATCCGACTCAATAGCGTCGGCTACTTCATAGGCTTCTTCTAAGGTGTGGGGCAAAATACTGCGAAAGTCTTGTTTTAAATCCCAAGGGCAGCCGCCCTCCGGGTTACGCAACTGCGCCATAATATCCAGTAGTTGCTGCATGGGTTCACTGCTACTGTTGCTAGCATTAACCATTTTTTCGTCGCCTTACGTCCAATACATTAGGTAATTGACTAATCTTGTCCAAAATCCGGCCTAATAAGTCTAACCGAGGAATATCAATGGTCATGGATATGGTGGCCGAGTGGGTGGTTTTATCCACTTGCGTGTTAACGTTGCCTAAGTTCACATGCTCATTGCCAAGCACCATAATCACCTCGCTCAGCAAACCTGGCCGGTCGATGGCCTCAATAAAGATATCTACAGGGTAAGTGTGCTCACTCTGGCTAGACCAGTCCACGTCGATAATGCGCTGACGGTCTTGTTCCGCCATATTCAGGATATTAAGACAGTCTTGTCGATGTACTGATACGCCACGATTGAGGGTCACAAAACCCATAATGGCATCACCAGGCACCGGCTTACAACAACTGGCTAGGGTGGTTAACAAATTACCCACACCGGCTATTTGAATATCACCACTGCCAGACGAAGTAGGTTTAGATTTACCCGTAAGCAGCGTTAAGTCCAACTGCTTCTTCGGTTTAAAGCTCGGTTCAACCTGCTGCTGAGCGGCATTGACGATTTGAGCCAAACGCAAATCGCCAGCACCCAAGGCAGCATACATATCGTCTGCCGACTTAAAGTTAATGGTAGTTGACAACTGGCCATAATCGACGCCAGAAATAGCCATGCGACGCATTTCTCGCTCCACCAACAAACGCCCAGCAGTACAGTTTTTATCTTTGTCTTGCTGCTTGAAATAGTGACTGATTTTGGAGCGTGTGCGGCTAGCGTGCACATACCCTAGGTTAGGGTTCATCCAATCGCGGCTTGGTGCCCCACCTTTGGCGGTCATAATGGACACTTGGTCGCCAGTTTGTAAGCTATAGGTAAGGGGCACAATACGGCCATGTATTTTAGCGCCGCGGCAGGTATTACCCACTTGGGTATGCACGCGATAAGCAAAATCGATGGGCGTGGCTCCGGTCGGCAAATCCACCACATGACCGTCGGGAGTGAACACATAAATGCGGTCTTGCTCTACGTCGCCCTGAACCTGGGCCACAAACTCACTGCCGTCACCCACTTCATCATGCCATTCCAGCACTTGCCGTAACCAAGCAAGCTTGTCATCGTAGGAATTGCCGTTGCTGTTAACGTCTGTGCCTTTGTATAACCAATGGGCACAGACACCAAGTTCGGCTTCATCATGCATAGCAAAGGTGCGGATTTGAATTTCCACCACTTTACCTTCTGGCCCAATAACGGCGGTATGTAAGGAACGGTAGCCGTTCTCTTTAGGCGTGGCAATATAATCGTCAAACTCTTGGGGTATGTTGCGCCACAAGCCATGCACTATACCCAAAGCGGTATAACAATCAGTTAACTCAGGCACCAATATACGCACCGCGCGCACGTCGTAGACTTGAGAAAACTCAATGTTTTTACGCTGCATTTTACGCCAGATGCTATAAATGTGTTTTGCGCGACCGGAGATATCCGGCACAATGCCGGCGTGCGTGAGTTGCTCTGTTAGGTTACCTAACACACGTTCAATATAGTCTTGGCGATCCATACGCCGCTCATCCAAAAATGAGGCGATTTCTTTGTAAGCGTTGGGTTTTAAATAACGAAAAGAGAGGTCTTCAAGCTCCCACTTAACGGCACCAATACCCAAGCGGTGAGCCAAAGGCGCATAAACGTCAAACACTTCGCGTGACACCAAATAACGCTTTTTACGATCTACGTTTTTTACCGCACGAATGGCACAGGTACGTTCTGCCAACTTAATCAGAGCAACACGAACGTCATCCACTAAACTCACTAACATCTTGCGCACATTAGTCAGCTGGCCATTAGATTGGCCCAGAATATTGTCGCGGGTGGGACTTTGCAAATTGCTAATGGCCGCCATTTGTAACACGCCATCAATAAGCTGTGCCACTACCGGACCAAAGGCTTCTTTCACCTCTTTAAGGGCCATTTTCTCTTCACGTACCGCACGATACAACACGGCAGCCACTAAGGTCTCTTCGTTGACTTGCAGGGTGGTGAGTATCTCGGCCATTTCTAGGCCTGTGCGGAAACAGTCCACTTCGGCTGTTGCCCAAATATCTTCGCTCTCACTGGCGCGATCACGCACGTCTTGCGCCCATTCACAGGCCCGCTGTAGGCGGCTAGTGTCTAACAGTTCAACCTGTTCAGAAATACCTGCCATCCAAGCTTGGATATCAATGTTGCCGTCCGCGTGGATCGGGTGTACTGCGCGTACCTGTACCATTTCACACTCTATTCTTTTATGAGTAAGGCCATCACTTCTAAGTGAGTGGTGTGTGGAAACATGTCCACACAGCCGACTTTGGCTACCGTTAAACCTAGGCTTTGTAGGTCCTTTAAATCCCGTGCCATAGAGGCCGGATTACAAGACACATACACTACACGCTCAAGGGGCTGGCCTTTTAGTAACTGGGCAATGCCCTTAGCTCCGGCACGGGGTGGGTCTAGCAACACCTTGTTAATGGCCTTTTTTTGCCACTTTTTGCGTGCACTGGCTTCAAATAAATCGGCTTGGATAAAGTCCACATTGCCTAAACCGTTGTTTTGGGCATTGCTGCGGCCCTGCTTAACCATGGCATAGTCACCTTCTACAGCCAACACTTGTGCGCCACTCGGTGCCGCATTGGCAATCGGTAAAGAAAAGTTACCCACTCCACAAAACAAATCCAATACCTGATCTTCAGCATCCAATTGTAACCAATCTAGGGCTTGCGTCACCAACGCTTGGTTGACTTGGGCATTCACCTGCACAAAATCTTTCACAGAAAAATCCATGGTTAAAGGCTTAGCATCGGCCTCTACCGGCAAGGTATAGACTAGATCTTGTGGAGTGCCGTGTAACCATAAGTCATCAACATCGGTTTGCTGACACACTAAACTCACATTATGTTGAGCGGCAAAGGCAGCCATCAACTGTTGGTCGTCTGAGCTGAGAGCAGATGACACTTTCAAGCTCACACACACTAAGTCTTGTGCTTGTAATAATTCAATGTGGGTTACCCATTGCGTCTGACTCAAATTTACTAAGGCATCGTGCAACGGCGTTAGCAAAGCCGACAGTGCAGGTTCCAGCACAGGGCATTGATCAATGGGCACAATGTGTTTATGGCCGCTCTGGCGAAAACCCATTAACAATGTACGACTGTCCGCAAAATAGCGTGTGGCTAACTGGGCACGGCGGCGGTACCCCTGGCTCGCCTTGGTAATCGGAGCTACCCATTCAGGCACCTCTATAGAACCAATACGGCGCAATTGTTCGGCAATAGCGGCTTGTTTGAACGTCACTTGAGCGGCCGGCTGTAAATGCTGCAGCTGGCAGCCGCCACAGGTGTCGTACACTGGGCAAATAGGGTCTATACGATCAGCACTGGCTTGATGAATTTCAAGTACTTGCGCTTCGGCGTGGGTTTTGTGATCGGCGGTCACTTCGGCGCTTACAGTCTCTCCCTGTAACGCCCCATTTACAAATACGGTTTTACCCTGCCAACGGCCTACGCCACGGCCGTCGTGGCTTAAGTTTTGTAGTTCTATTTCAATGTGTTTGCCCATGGGCAGGGTGACCACACTCACATCCACCTGCGCTTGCGCACGTTTTTGCTTGGCGGATGCAGAAGGATTTTTAAGCTTGAGCTTACGCTGAAGTGGGGATAAACGGGGCATAATTAACCAAAAACTCCGGTAGATAAATAACGATCACCACGATCACAAATAATACAAACAATAACTGCATTTTCAACTTGTTTAGACAAGCGCAAAGCACCAGCCACCGAACCTCCAGATGACACACCGGCAAAAATACCTTCTTCTGTAGCCAGTGCCTTCATGGTCGCTTCGGCTTCGGCTTGATCCATGTCGATCACTGCATCAACTTTGGCGGCATCAAAAATGCTCGGTAAATATTCTTTAGGCCAACGCCGAATGCCCGGAATCGACGAATCAGCATTAGGCTGTAAACCATGAATCTGCACTTGTGGATTTTGCTCTTTAAAATAAGCCGACAACCCCATAATGGTGCCGGTAGTGCCCATAGAACTCACCAAATGGGTAATGCGGCCTTGGGTTTGCTGCCAAATTTCGGGCCCCGTAGTACGGTAGTGGGCTAAGGGATTGTCGGCGTTGGCAAACTGATCAAGCACCTTGCCTTCGCAACGAGCTTGCATCGCCAAGGCTAAATCACGAGCGCCTTCCATACCCACTTCTTTGGTGACTTCAATTAATTCAGCACCATAGGCCGCCATAGACGCCTTGCGTTCACTACTCATATTTTCGGGCATAATGAGCTTTAGCCGATAGCCTTTAATGGCCGCAGCCATGGCCAGGGCAATACCTGTATTACCACTGGTGGCTTCAATTAATATATCGCCTGGGCTAATATCTCCGCGCTTTTCTGCTTCGATAATCATACTCATAGCAGGGCGATCTTTTACCGAGCCTGCCGGATTATTGCCTTCGAGCTTGGCCAAAATTATATTGCTGGTGTGCCCTGGCAGCCGCTGCAAACGTACTAGTGGCGTGTTACCCACGTAGTCTTCTATAGTCGGAAAATCAGCGGAACTGTGCATAATGTTTGTCTCGTCTCTATTTCGCTAGCTCAGCACAACAAAGGCTAAGGCTTGGTCTAATTCATCGGCAATACTGATATGGGTTTTATGACTGCCCAGATCCGTTTGTCGTTGTTTGGCTGCGCCTTGCAGAATCAGCAAAGGTGCACCTAACTCATCGTGTTCAATATGCATTTGCTGCCACGAAATGCCACGACCAATACCTGTACCTAGGGCTTTGGCGGCCGCTTCTTTAGCAGCAAAGCGTTTAGCTAAAAAACCAGCTTGGTTATTGGTGGCATCAAACTGTGCCATTTCCAGCGGGGTCAAAATACGCTCAGCAAACTTGCGCCCACTTCGCTCTAAGGCCGCTTCAATACGTGCCGTAGCTACAATATCCGTGCCAATTGCCTTCACCACAATCTCGCCTAAACTCGGCTAGGACGGCTAGGATCACGGGCCGCGAGCATCGCCGCTTTCATGTCTTTCACCGCCTGCGGCAAACCCACAAACAACGCATTGGCGATCAGTGAATGGCCAATATTAAGCTCATTAAACTCAGGAATAGCAGCAATGGCTTCTACGTTTTGCAAGTTCAAACCGTGACCGCCATTAACAATCAAACCAATGCTGGCGGCATAGGTTGCGCCCTTAGCAATGCGCACGAGCTCTGCATGTTGCGCTGTATAACCTACTGCGTCGGCGTAGGCACCGGTGTGTAACTCAATGAGCTCTGCGCCAGTTCGCTTAGCGGCGTCAATCTGGGCAGGATCGGCGTCTATAAATAGCGATATTTGTGTACCAACGGCCTGCATACGTAAACACGCTGCTTTGATTTTAGCTTCTTGCGAAGCCACATCCAAACCACCTTCGGTGGTGAGTTCTTCACGTTTTTCTGGCACCAAACACACGTAAGCTGGGGCAATCTCTACCGCCAAATCGACCATAGCATCAGTCACAGCCATCTCTAAATTCATACGAGTTTGTAGTACTTGCGCCATCACCCGTACGTCACGCTCTTGAATATGCCGCGCATCTTCACGCAAATGTATAGTAATACCATCGGCACCGGCTTGTTCGGCATCCAAGGCAGCCTTCACCGGGTCGGGGTAGCGTGTGCCACGCGCTTGACGCAAGGTGGCCACGTGGTCAACGTTAACACCTAATAAAATTCGATTGGGATCAACCATTATCCATGTTCCTAATTGTCGCTTAAACCTTGGCTCGGTGGCGGAGCCACAGCCATGGATTGAAAAAGTGTTCGGCTATGGAGCGGCTTGCCACCCAATAACTGATCGATATTCGCCCGGGCAATATACTTAGCGTATTTTAAGCAGTTAGGTTCACTAAACCGCCCCGCTGCCAACTCGAGTAATACGTGCCCTGGTATTAGCTGAGCATCGCCGTTTTGATTTTCAACTCGGCAGAAGCCCTGTAGTGGTAATAACCGATAACAATGCTCTGGCAACACCGGCATTTGGGTTTCAAATTCTTTATCTAAGGCAACATGATACCCCAGTTCATCCATCAGATGGACTTCAAAGGGACGCAAACTTTGCTCTACCGACTGTTTTATAGACAAGTTTTCTAGCAAGGTTTGATAGTAGGCAAATAACGCCGGATAAGCATCATCCACGGCCAGCAACTTAAGCAGCAATTCGTTGGCGTAAAGACCACTATAAAGGTGACTACCCTGCAAAGGTAACGGTGGCCCAGCGGCATCAACAGAGGTGGCCGTGCGCAATTCGCCGCGGCCCGTAAAAGCCACCAGCAATGGGGTGAATGGTTGTACTAAGGCGTGCTTGGCCGGTTGTTTGCCACTGGCTTTGCGGGCGCCTTTGATAATTACCGATACACGGCCACTGTGGAGAGTCAATAAATCGGCAATGACGCTAGTTTCGCGCCAGGGTCGGCTATGTAAAACGTAAGCCGGTTGTTGTTCCATTACCAACATAAGCACATCCCAAACTTAATCGAGGCCGTCGTAACCCAGACTTTGTAACGCGCGCTCGTCGTCGGACCAGCCACTTTTGACTTTAACCCACAACTTAAGCATCACCTTACATTCGAACATACGCTCCATATCGACTCGAGCATCGCGGCCAATCATTTTGATACGGTCGCCTTTATCTCCAATCAATATACGTTTTTGGCCTTTACGCTCAACCAAAATTAGCGCGCCTATGTGCAACACTGGGCCATCTTGAGCAAATTCTTCGATTTCTACCGTCATTTGGTAGGGTAATTCATCCCCCAGTTGGCGCATGATTTTTTCGCGGATCAACTCTGCAGTAATAAAACGCGCGCTACGGTCGGTGACTTGATCTTCAGGGAAAAAATGTCGGCCATTAGGCAACTGATCCAGCACACACTGCTCTAGCTGATCCACAGATGCACCCGTGTGCGCGGCAATGGGCACTAACACGGCATCTGGCAAGCGTTGCTGAACTTCCTGTAAATAAGGCAGCAAAGACTGTTTATCATCCAAAATGTCAATTTTGTTAATGGCCAAAATCACTGGGCAATTCGCCGCTTTAACCTTTTCATACACGTGTTCGTCGGCATCATTCCAGCGCGTACGGTCAACCATAAAGATCACCAAGTCCACATGCTTTAGGGCGCTCGACGCGGCCTTGTTCATGTAACGGTTGATAGCTTTATCGGCTTGGTCTAAATGTAATCCAGGCGTGTCCACATAAACCACCTGGATATCGCCTTCGGTTTTAATGCCTAAAATCTGATGGCGTGTAGTTTGAGGCTTACGCGAAGTAATACTGATTTTTTGACCCAAAATATGGTTCAAAAGCGTAGATTTACCCACATTAGGGCGCCCCACAATGGCCACATAACCGCATTTTGTGCTGCTGTCACTTTGCTCTGCGAGCCAACTATCTAAATCTGTCATGATCTATCTATACCGCTTCTTGACCCAGCTGCTGTAACGCCAGCGTGGCCGATTTTTGTTCTGCAATACGACGGCTAGAGGCCTTCGCTTGAGTGGGTTTATCCAGCAACTGAGTGTGGCACTGGATGGTAAACACCTGTTCGTGATCGTGCCCTTGTACGTCCACTAGGTCGTACATAGGAAGATCGGCTTTTTTGGCTTGCAAGTACTCTTGCAAACGGGTTTTAGGGTCTTTTTGAGTATCAGTAAGGCTTAAGTTTTGCAGCCTCGGCCCAAACCACTCCAATATACGTGCTTCACACACCTGCATACCGGCATCTTGGTAGATGGCACCAATAATGGCTTCGGTAGCGTCGGCCAAGATTGACTCACGGCGTTGGCCACCACTTTTAAGCTCTCCCGCACCCAGCTTAAGGCACGGGCCCACTTGCATTTCTATGGCCACCTGCGCCAAAGTAACGCCTTTAACTAAACCCGCACGCAAGCGGCTAAGCTGGCCTTCGCGGGCTTTAGGAAACTTTTCGAACAAGGCATGGGCAATCACAAAGTTAACAATGGAGTCGCCTAAAAACTCAAGCCGTTCGTTATTACGGTTGCCACAAGATCGGTGAGTGAGCGCCAACTGCAGCAGTGTTTCGTCATTAAAGGTATAACCAATTAACTTACACAAAGTATCTACTTTTTGCTGATAAGCTGCAGCTGCCGGCGCTTTCATATTATTCTATGCCGCCCACAGTGCTGAAGTTAGGCAAGCTAAAGAAGTTCTCCCAATGCAACCACACGGCAATGGCTTTACCGGTAATGTTCTCTTCTGGCACAAAACCCCAATAACGGCTGTCGTTACTGCCATCGCGGTTATCACCCATCATGAAGTACTTGCCTTCTGGCACGGTCGCAGCCCAGTTTCTACCCGCATTTTTATTTCGCCAAATCTGATGCTCTACGCCACCAATCAACTCTGCATAGAGTTCGGTGGTGGGTGATTGATCTTTAAGGTAGGTTTGTGACAACGCCACACCATTCACCGATAAAACTTTATCACGGTATTGCAATTTGTCACCGGGCACACCCACCACGCGCTTAATAAACTTAACCGCCGGATCTACCGGGTATTTAAATACCATCACGTCGCCCACTTGCGGCTCGTTATTGTCAAATACCTTGGTGCCAAGTACCGGCAAACGAATGCCGTACTCAAACTTATTTACCACAATAAAATCACCTACGGCCAACGTAGGCAACATCGAACCCGACGGAATTTGATAAGGCTCCATGAAAAATGATCTGAGTACTAACACCAAGGCTAATACTGGGAAAAAAGAACGACTGTACTCGGCAAACAAATTCTCTTTAAGTAATTTGGCTTGATCTACCATGGGCAATTCCACACCCGCAGTGCTGGTTGCCGCTGCTAAAGCCGCAATACGCGCAGGCTTCCACACCCATACGTCAATGGCGTAACCCACCCCAAATAGAGCCACTAGTCCAGTGAGCACCAGCTCAAAATCAAAATCCATCATGTCCTTACCTCTAGTTCCTAAACAGCCTACTTAGCCATCAATTTTGAGCACAGCTAAAAAAGCATCCTGTGGAATTTCTACACTGCCCACTTGCTTCATGCGTTTCTTGCCTTCTTTTTGCTTAGCTAACAATTTTTTCTTACGGCTAATATCACCACCATAACACTTGGCCGTTACGTTCTTACGCAACGCCTTAACGGTAGTACGAGACACAATGTTGCCACCGATGGCGGCTTGAATCGCCACATCAAACATTTGTCGCGGAATCAGCTCTTTCATCTTCTCACACAACAAGCGACCACGGCCTTGGGCGTTATCTTTGTGCATGATCACCGCTAGTGCGTCGACTCGTTCAGCATTGATAAGAATATCCAATCGTACCAATCTAGCTTCTTCAAAACGTACAAAGTTGTACTCCAAAGACGCATAACCACGACTCACTGACTTTAAGCGATCAAAGAAGTCCAACACCACTTCACTCATGGGCATGTCGTAGGTTAACGCCACTTGAGTGGCAGTAAACTGCATGTTCTTTTGCACACCACGCTTTTGCACGCACAAGGTAATGACGTTACCCAAATGTTCTTGGGGGACCAATATGTTGGCTTCCACAATTGGCTCACGCATTTCCGCCACACCACCCATGTCAGGCAATTTTGACGGGTTGTCTACATAGACCACGTTACCGTTGTTGAGTTCCAATTCGTAGATTACCGTAGGCGCTGTGGTTAACAGGTCTAGGTTATATTCGCGCTCGAGACGCTCTTGGATGATTTCCATGTGCAACATGCCCAAGAAACCACAACGGAAACCAAAACCCAAAGCGTCGGAACTTTCTGGTTCGTAAAACAAGGAGGCATCATTCAGGCTTAGTTTGGCTAGGGCCTCACGGAAGTCTTCGTAATCGTCTGAACTGGTGGGGAATAAACCCGCATATACCTGCGGCTGCACCTTCTTAAAACCAGGCAGACTGTCAACATCGGCGGTTTTTACATGGGTTAAGGTATCGCCAACTGGAGCACCGTGAATATCTTTAATTCCGGCCACCACATAGCCCACTTCACCAGCACGCAAGATATCTGTTTGTTTACGCTTCGGCGTAAAGATACCAATACCATCCACGCCGTATTGCAAACCGGTCGATTTAACAACAATGCGATCTTTTTTACGCAGCACGCCGTTTTTGATACGCACCAACGAAACAATACCCAGGTAGTTATCAAACCATGAGTCAATGATAAGGGCCTGTAACGGCGCATCTTCATCGCCTTCTGGCGCTGGAATCAACTCCACCAACTGCTCTAACACTTCGGTCATGCCCATGCCACTCTTGGCGGACGCGGCTACGGCGTCACTGGCATCAATGCCAATGACTTCTTCAATTTCTTGCTTAACCTTATCTGGGTCGGCTTGCGGTAAATCCATTTTGTTTAGCACCGGCACCACTTCCAAACCCAACTCAAGGGCCGTATAGCAGTTAGCCACTGATTGCGCTTCTACGCCTTGCGCCGCATCCACCACCAGCAAGGCCCCTTCGCAGGCCTCTAACGAGCGCGAGACTTCGTAAGAGAAGTCCACATGCCCTGGGGTATCGATAAAGTTAAGCTGATAAGTTTTGCCATCGTTACTGTGGAAATCCAAGGTCACGCTTTGGGCTTTAATAGTAATGCCACGTTCGCGTTCAATATCCATGGAATCAAGCACTTGCTGTTCCATTTCACGGTCCGACAGGCCACCACACATCTGGATAAAGCGGTCAGCGATGGTGGATTTACCATGATCGATGTGAGCGATGATGGAAAAGTTACGAATCAGGGAATTAATGGACATGCAATGACTTCCGGATTGCCGCTATTTAACGAAGTGCTATAGCTGCGCATAAAAGAGCGGAATTATATCCTAGTTCAAGGCAAAAAACCGCAGCAAGAGGCTTGCTACGGTTCGGTATTATAGCTTAATGCTAATCACTGTGGTTTTTATTGTGCTTTTGCATGCGTTCAGCACGGCGCTCGGCCATATCAGCGTGCATTGTTTGGTACTTTTTCAGCTGTTCTGGGGTGAGCAGCGCTTGCACTTGTTGCTCAACGTCCGCTTTATTAATTAAGCGCTGCGCCATGGCGTCGCCTTGTATAGCACCAATAGCTTTCGCTTTGGCAATGTATGCATCGCTACCGGCTTCTAGTTGCGCCAACTCAGCTAAGGCTGCTGCCATGGCCTGGTGTTGGCCACTAGCGTCTTGGTGCTGGGCCTGCATGATGTCTTTAATGGCATCTTGTTGGGCGTCGGTGAGGTCGAGTTTCTTAGCCATGCGATGGGCCATCATGCCGCCCTTTTTGCCGCCTTTATGACCCATGCTCTGCTTGCCTTTGCCATCATGGCCGTTACCACGCTTGCAGTCTTTGCCGTCGGCCATTACCGCACCGGTGGCAAACACGCCCGCCAAGGCGATTGAAGGGATGATGATTAGTGCGCGCTTGATTGATTTGTTCATGGTCTTACTCCTAAGTAATGTAAGTCCCTCATTGGGATGGCTCCATTATAAGAACTGCTTTGCAAGTGTGAGTGTAGACACTGCAAAGGAATGCAAAGAAGCTGTATTGAATCAGTCAACTTCGGCTAAATTGCCCTTCTCTTGGAGCCAAGACTTACGATCACCAGAGCGTTTTTTGGCCAATAGCATATCCATCACTTCCATAGTGCCATCACCCGCTTCTAAGCTTAACTGAACTAAACGGCGACTATCCGGCTTCATGGTGGTTTCCCGCAGCTGAGAAGGATTCATTTCACCCAGGCCCTTAAACCGCTGCACATTAACCTTGCCGCGTTTCTTCTCGACTTCGATGTGATCCAATACGCTTTGCTTCTCGCTTTCATCCAAGGCGTAGAACACTTCTTTGCCAATATCAATGCGGTACAAAGGCGGCATCGCCACATAAATATGTCCCGCTGCCACCAACGGCTTAAAGTGGCGCACAAACAAAGCACACAGCAAGGTGGCAATGTGTAAACCGTCGGAATCGGCGTCGGCTAAAATACATATTTTGCCGTACCTTAGGCCTTCTAGATCCTCGGCACCTGGATCTACCCCAATCGCCACAGCGATGTCGTGCACTTCTTGGGAAGCTAAAATCTGGCCTGAATCGACCTCCCAAGTATTAAGAATTTTACCGCGCAAGGGCATAATGGCCTGAAATTCTCGCTCGCGGGCTTGTTTAGCAGAACCACCAGCAGAGTCACCCTCCACCAAGAACAGTTCGCCACGACTAGCATCTGTACCACTACAATCGGCCAATTTACCGGGCAATGCCGGGCCTTGAGTAATTTTTTTACGAGTTACTTTTTTACCAGCCCGCAAGCGCTTTTGAGCGTGATTGATCACCAACTCGGCTAACAACTCACCTTCGGCCGTATGTTTGTTGAGCCACAAGCTAAAGGCATCTTTAACCTCGCCCGATACATAGGCAACAATTTGGCGAGACGACAAACGTTCTTTAGTTTGGCCAGAAAATTGGGGGTCCTGCATTTTTACCGACAACACAAAACAGCATCGATCCCAAATATCTTCTGGGCCTATCTTTACACCACGGGGTAATAACGTACGTATTTCGCAGAATTCGCGCAGCGCATCCAACAAACCGCTACGCAGACCATTAACATGGGTGCCGCCTTGGGCCGTAGGGATCAGGTTAACGTAACCTTCTTGGGTCAAATCACCCCCTTCTGGCAACCATTGTACAGCCCAATCCACAGCTTCGATCTCACTTTTTCGGCTGCCTACAAAAGGCGTCTCGGGTAGGCAGTTGTAGCCTTCGTTAGCCCCTAATAAATAATCTTCTAGGCCCGCTTCATAGTGCCATTCGTGTTTTTCTTTAGACGCGCTAGTTAGGTCTAAGAGGGTGACCCTGAGGCCACTACATAAAACGGCTTTAGCTCTTAATACATGCTTCAAGCGGGCAACGGAGAATTTTGGCGAGTCAAAATACTGTGGGTCAGGCATAAAACTAACACTGGTACCCGTGTTGCGCTGACCTACGGTATCAATTACTTCTAACTCGCTGACTTTATGGCCATCGGCAAAGCTAATACGATGCACTTGGCCGCCGCGCCGAATTTTAACTTCCAACGCCGACGTCAGCGCATTCACTACCGAAATACCTACACCGTGCAGCCCCCCAGAAAACTCATAGTTTCTGTTAGAGAACTTACCACCCGCATGCAAACGTGTGAGGATTAATTCCACGCCACTCACGCCTTCTTCGGCGTGAATATCTACCGGCATTCCGCGGCCATTATCAACCACGGTTAGTGAGTGATCACTATGTAAGATAACGTCTATTTGATCAGCATGGCCAGCCAAGGCTTCGTCCACGGAGTTGTCGATAACCTCTTGAGCTAGATGGTTAGGGCGGCTAGTGTCGGTGTACATGCCTGGGCGCTTTTTAACCGGGTCTAGGCCGCTCAGTACTTCGATAGAGTCTGCGGTATAGTTATCTTGTGCCATGTGTTATTTCGTCTTGTCCGTGATCGCTTGATTAGGGATTTATTGGTTGTGTTGCTGAGCCACAAACGCCAATATTTGTGGCAATCGTTGATCAAAGTTTTGGTAACCATGATCGCCGCCTTGTTCGATGTCTACCTCAGCACCCAAGTAGGCGTGTGCGGCCAAACGATAATCTAACACCTCATCGTCTGTTTGTAATAGTACCAGCAATTGCTTTGCTACCGTCAAATTTTGTACTTTAAGATCTATCAGTTGCTGCATGTGTTCGCTAGTGAGCTGGTACACCTCTTGGGTGTACATATTTTGTTGGCGCCCGAGCATGGTTGCCAATAACTCGTAGGGCCGCACGGCGGGGTTAATTAAAATCGCCCTAGCAGCATATTTTTGGGCCAAGTAAGTGGCGTAGTAGCCACCTAACGAGCTGCCTAAAAATACCAAAGGTGCGCTCGGCGTGGGTGTCACATCCGCCACTATGGATTCGACTTGTTGCATTGCTTGGGCAGGCCAAGGCGACAGTTCCGGGATCACCACACGAGCTTCAGGCTGCATCTGGCTAATGGCCCGCTTGAATTGCTGGGCTTTATGGGAGGCCGGGGAGCTGTTAAAGCCATGTAAATAAATATAAACCGGTGCCATAGTCGAGACTCTGTATAGTTATAATTTGGCTAGGCGGTGCACTTGGGTGTGAAACTCGCCCGTCGGCGTTAACTGCAATAAGCGAAAGCCTGGGCCCAGTTCAGGGTCCACATGAAAATGATATTGTTGGCAACTAAATTGAAAAGCGCTCGAGGGGGTCGCTAAATATCGCGCTCTGCCCAAGGGTTGATCGAATTGCTGATGTACATGACCACATACCACGGCTTTTACCTGAGGATGGGCAGATATAAGGGCGTTAAACTCATCGGCATTGGCCAACATAACATCATCTTGCCAAGCGGAATTGACCGCTACTGCATTGTGGTGCATAAACAGGCACACGGACTTCTCTTTGCTGGCGATTAAGGCCTGGTCCAAGGCCCTCAAACTGGCCGCCGATACACTGCCGCCACCTTGGCCATCGGCTGCATGATTAGTATCCACGGTAAGTAATTGCCAACCGTCATAATCAAAACTACGCACTTGCTGTACTGCTTGACCACACACTCGCTGCATGGCCTCACCATCGTCATGGTTTCCTGCTAGCCAAATACTGCTGATGCCCAGAGCGCTGACTTTGTGTTGGAGTCGTTGGTAAGCATCGATGCTGCCAAAATGACTCAGGTCGCCCGTTAGCACCAATAGGTCTACCTCAGCTTGAGATGCCAACCAAGCCAGACACTGGTCTAAATGAAGGTCGGCATTAACGCCTTTGTATAAGGTCGTCTCATCGGCCTGTAAGTGGCAGTCGGTAATCTGGGCAATACGTAAACTCATGAATTATTCCACTGCGCCTGTAAGCGTTGATGGTGTAGTTGCAGCCATTGAATGACAATAATGGTGGCCGCATTGGTAAGCTTGCCTTGTTCGAGCATGCCCCATAACGCCTCTCGATCGATGACTTGCACCTTAATGTCTTCTCCCTCGGTGGGCAAACCATGCACGCCGGTGACCTGACTTGCATCTACCGGTGCACAATAAATATTGAGGCTTTCATTGCTGCCGCCCGGCGTCACCAAATACTTACACACTAGTTCTAGTGACTCTAGCGCAACTTTAGCACCCGACTCTTCTTCGCACTCACGCACAGCCACTTGTTCAGGTGTTTCGTCGGTATCAATCATACCCGCCACCATTTCTAGCTGCCATGGACCGTCTTCATGGGCCATAGCTCCCACACGGAACTGCTCAATCAGCACCACTTGATCACGTTTTGGGTCGTACATTAATACCGCCACAGCCGGCAATCGCACAACTAACTCTCGCGACAGTTCTCGACTCCAGCCACCATTAAATAGGCGGTGCTTCAAACTCAGCTTTTGCACCTGATAAAACCCCTGATACACCGTTTCTTGGTGCTCGATACGTACATCAGGGCGCTTAAACTGGGGCCTGTAATCGGGCTTTTGCATAGGATTTCTCTAGTTATAATGGTCTGGCGCCAATATCTTGTGCTAATTGATACGCATTTTCTACACAATCACCCAACGCCACCCCGTCTCGCCAATTACTGCGTAAATGTAATCCCGGAAATTGCGCCAAGGCTTCGTCCACTAGAGCCACTTTGGGCAGGTGGCCTAATTTATACTGTGGAATGGCGTGGGGCCACAAGCTCTCTTCATGCCACAAGGGTTGGCCTTGTATACCTAAATAGCCCGCTAACTCCTGCACCACTAATTGTAAGCGCTGATCTGGCGTAAGCGTCATCGCTTCAGCGCCACGACCGCCACCAATAAACACCGTTAATAAATGCTGATCATCTGGGCAACGGTTGGCAAAAATACTAGAGGGAAACAGCACACCGAGGGTTTGTTTAGCTTCTTTGGTGGGCAATAAACAACCAAAGCCATTTAACGGGTGGCTAATCTGTTGTTTATTAAAGGCCATACTGATGCTCGCCACTGACGGATAGTCTACTTGTTGCAAACAGTCTTGGGCACGTGAATGCAATTCAGCATCGAGAGGCTGCAAGTCATCTATTAACCGTGCCACCTGTGCCGCAGGAATCGCTAACACCACCTGAGACGCCTGCCAAATTTGGTCTCCAGAACACACTTGATAACCAAATTCAGCACTAAAACTAAGGCTATCCACTTGCGTATTCAACTGTACCGCTGCACCCAATTGCTGGGCCACTACCTGGGGCAGTTGATGCAATCCTTGCGCAAAACTCATCATGGCGCCATCCAGCGATTCAATCCCCAAACCCTGATCCTGCTTCTTTTGTTTGGCTTTGGCTCGCATTTTAGCCAAGCCGCCAACAATCATGGAACCATATTGTTTTTCTAAGTCATACACTTTGGGCACCGCGGCACGCACCGACAGTTGATCGGGATCGCCTGCAAAGACGCCTGAAATAAATGGATCGATGAGCCAATCTAGCATTTCTGGTCCTAAGCGCCGGCGTACGTGCTGGGCAATCGACTCTTCCTGAGTGGCCTTGCTAAAAAAGGGTTCTATTAATAAGCGTAATTTGCCGAGCAGACTCAACACTGGCGTAGTTAGGGCACCAAATAGGCTCATCGGTAGCGCCAACATACGGCCTTTTTTACCAATAAAACGTCGATGGGCCGAAGGCTCTGCTAGCACTAAATGGGGTTGTAAACCTACTTGTTGTATTAACAGAGCCATAGCCGGGCGATTATTAATAAAAGAGTTAGGGCCACGCTCCCACAGACAACCGTGATGACTCACCGTTTGTAAGTTGCCACCCACTTGATTACCGGCTTCTAAAACGGTGACAGAAAACCCTTGTTGCTGTAAAAACCACGCACTAGTGAGGCCCGAAATACCGGCACCCACCACCACAATATGGTGTTTATGGTCCAGTTCATGGGGCTTTTGAGGCACCGGACCAGCACTGGTATTTGAATTATGTTGAGGCATGTCGATTTCGAGAGACATTATAAATTATCCTATAGCCTAGCAGTTTTCACCTAAATAGGCTTTGATACGGGCATCAGTTTGCTGCAAAAAATCTTCGCTAGTGCCCTGCCAATGCACCTGACCTTGGGCAATGAACACCACTTGCTGTGCTAATGCCAGCGCATCCCTTGGCTCATGGGTCACCACTAAGGCCGACAACTGATGTTGCTGACACACCGTTTTTAGCAACATGGTCATATCTTGACGTAAAGCGGGGTCTAGCGCGCTAAACGGCTCATCCAGCAACAATAACGGTTTGCGACGCACTAAGGCCCTACCTAAAGCCACCCGCTGACGCTGCCCGCCCGACAGTTGTTTTGGTAGCCGGCTGCCCATATTAGCTAGGCCCACCTGGTCTAAGGCTTGCTCCACTTGCCGTTGTTCTTGAGTAGTGAGTTTAAGATTGCTGCGAATGCCTAACGCCAGATTTTGATAAACACTCATATGGGCAAACAAGTTATGTTCTTGAAACAAACTCGTCATAGGCCGTTGCGACGGCTCAAGGGTGTCTACACGCTCACCTCCTAGGTAAATTTCCCCTTCACCGTCCACCTGAGAGTCTGGCTTGATAAATCCAGCGAGTAAATTGAGCAAGGTCGACTTACCTGCCCCACTGGCGCCCATCACTGCCACAATTTCGCCCTCTGGTAACTGCAAGTCATAGTGGAATTGCTGCTCACCAATGCCACAACGAACATGTTTCAACTCAATCACGGGGGCCTCCTAAGGCGCGTTCTAATACTAAAAATAGAGTTAAGCTCAAGCCCAGCAATAACACTGCCGTCACCCCAGCTGCGTCGGCCTGATAACTGCCTAAACGCTGATACATTAACAAAGGCAGGGTTTGAATGTCTGGACTACCAAATAAAGCCACTACACCTAAATCTCCAGCAGACATGGCCGCCACCAGCGCCATAGCCAGACCTATGGGGCGCCGCAATATAGGCCACTCTACCTGTCGTAAACGGTGCCAACCGTAAATCGCCAAACTGCTACACAAGCGATCATAGTCGCTACTTACTTTGACATACGCCACGGACAACACCCGCAACATATACGGCAGGCCCATAAGGGCATTAACCAACACCACCACATACAAATTAATGGCAAACACGTCCACATGGGGTCGCAAACCAATAAATAGCCCCGTGGCCAACACTAACGGCGGCACCACTAAAATGATGGAGCCTGTCCACTCAACAGCCTCCGCAGCAAGACGATGACGTTGTCGCCAATAACGTTGCGCCAACACCAAACCCCATGCCATCAACAGACTCAGCAAGGCCGAGCTTAGGGCAACCCACAAGCTGTTCACAAAAGCGCGCCATAGGCGCACATCCAGCAGCACTTGCAACCAAGCATCGTTAATGCCCGCAATCACCACCGCTACTAACGGCACTAATACCAACAGGGTGGCTAGCAATAACACTGCCGCATCATGCATTTTTCCCATTAGTGATTGAGTATCCGGCCGCAGAGACAGCTTGCTATGGCCTATACCTTGACTGGCGAACATATCAATAGGACGCCCTAAGCGTAGGCCACACCATAAAATAAAACCACAAAATATAATTTGCAAAAGGCTCAAGTACACGGCTTTTGCCATGTCAAAATCAAACCTAATGGCTTGGAAAATGGCTACTTCAATGGTGGTGGCTTTTGGCCCCCCACCCAAGGTCATGACAATGGCAAAACTGGTAAAACACAAGGCAAAAATCATGGCAGCCAGTTGCGGTAAAACACCTTTGAGATGGGGCCATTCAATGTGGCGCCAAAGGCCGGTGGAACTCATACCGAGTTGGCTGGATAAGCGCCAAGTTTCCGGCGCAATGGCTTCTAAACGCTGTAAGAAAATACGCGCCGCAAGAGGTAGATTAAAAAATACGTGGGCCAATAGAATGCCCACTAAACCGTACACGTAACTGCGTGGTTGCCCACCTAACCAGTGCCACAGCTGATTTACATAACCTTGTTTACCATGTAATAAAATGATGCCGTAAACGGCAATAATGCTCGGTACCACTAGGGCCACACTAAAACAGCGCAACATTAACCAACGGCCCATAAAATGCGGTCTACGGGCTAACGAGCGGGCGACCAATAAAGCTAAAACTAAACTAATGACAGTAGATAAAGTGGCTTGCCACCAAGAAAACCAAATCACCCGCCAAGTGTACGAATCCTGCACGTATAGCGCCCACTGAGCCTGTTCTGTGTAGGATAAAAATGCCCCCACAGCCGTTAATAATGGCAACAACACCAACAAAAAACTAAAGCCACTAAAGGCATGCCAACTGCGCAGCTTAAACATTAACGAGCATGCTGTTGAGTACAGCAAAATGCCGATCTAAAGCACCTTTTTTAGAATCCACTAAAGCTTGGCCTGCAACACCCATACCTTGGCGCAACTCCAAGTCACTCAGCAAGCGACTGATATCTGCCAACAGGCTAGCATTGGTAGTGATCATTAACCCTCGTACCTGCTCTAGTTGGTCGCACACTTGGGCAAAGTTAAAACAATTGGGGCCCATCACCACCGGCTTACCTAAGGCCGCCGCCTCTAATGGGTTGTGACCTCCGGTGTCTACCAAGCTACCGCCCACAAACACCAAATCGGCGCAGCGATAATAGTCCACTAACAAACCCATGCTATCTACTAACAACACGCGTTTTTGTTGTTGTGCCTGAGCCTGTTTAAAAGCGCCAGCTAACTCGGCTAACTGACTGTGCCGCGCCCATACAAAACCCGACTGTGCACACAGGTCCGCCACTTCCTCAAACCGTTGGGGATGCCGCGGCACCAACACCAAGGTGCCACTGAGCTCGGCAGGCAATTGTGACCAAACCTGCAGCAGCGCCGACTCTTCACCGTTACGAGTGCTGCCACACACCCAGCACAAATCACGGCACAATAATTCAGTGACTAAGGGCTGCTGCTTTACTGCAGGCAATTGTAAATCGTATTTTAGACTACCTAATACGAGCACCGATGCTGCTGGTGCGCCTAACTGTATAAAACGTTGTGCGCTGGCCTGATCCTGCACCAATACGTGGCTAAGCTGCCGTAACATTGGCGCAAGCAACACCTTAAAGCGTTGATAACCCTTGGCCGAACGGGCGGACATACGCCCATTAACCAACACCGTTGGCACCTTGCGTCTGGCGCACTGGACAATCAAATTAGGCCACAATTCGGTCTCTACCAACAACACCGCGCGAGGATTAACCCGACGTAACATTAAGCTATTGGCAAGGCCTAGATCCAGCGGTAAAAAGCCATGACTTACACGTTCGTTGTGACCAAATAGCTGCTGGCATCGAGCTTGAGCGGTAACGCTGGTGGTGGTGACTAACACGGGGAGCATTAATTCACTGAGCAGGCGCTCAATGAGTGGGGCAATGGCGTTTAACTCTCCTATGCTGGCAGCATGAACCAACACCGGGCGGTGCTGTTCATTAGGCAACCAACCATAACGTTGCCAAAAACCTTGGCGAAATTCTGGCCGACGCCAGATGAACAACAGGTGAGCCACTACCCCAACGGGCAATAACAAATAACACAAGCAGGTATAAACGAAGACTGGCACGGGTACAAAATAACCTTATGTTTGATAGACTAGCCGTTCATCCATTTGCATGACGCCCCATACATGAAGATCGTCAATCTGATTTCTGGCAAAGACTTAGGTGGCCCTAAGCAGACTTTTTTACATTACAGCGATAATTTACGCCAATTAGGCCATCAAGTCACTTCCGTCATACGCCCTAAAGCACAATTACAGAGCCTATTTGAACAAAGGCAACTACCATATACGTTTCTTGATTACCCACGCACCCGCTTGCCGTGGCTTAAAAACATTGCCATCAAGCGGTTAACACAGCTGTTTTCGCAACAGGGTGCGCAATTGGTGATTGTGCACAAACCCATAGACGCCGACCTCGCTCGAGCCGCCATGCCGGCCCAGTGCAAACTGGTATTAGTGCTACATAGCTACACTGCAAAAGGCATTATGGCAGCCGACTTACTGGTTTGCGTGTCGCCAGTGTTGGCAGAGTTTGCCCGTCAACAAGGCTACACTGGTCCCTTAGAGGTGATTCCCAACTTAGTGGAATTGAGCGCTAGTGAGCCTGCCACTCGCAAGCCACATCAACCACCGGTAATCGCCACCATGGGCGTACTCAGACGCACCAAAGGTCAGGACTTGTTATTACAGGCCGCCCATATTCTACAACAACGCCAAGTGTTATTTAAATTAGTGATTGCTGGCAAAGGTCGTTGGCATAAAAAAGTAAATCGCCTCATCAACAGTTTAGGCCTTAGCCACATCACCCAGAGGCTCGACTGGGTAAGCAATGCGCAACGTGATGCGTTTATCGATGCAGCCGACATTGTGTGTGTGCCATCTCGTGGCGAGACCTTTGGTATGGTGGTGATCGAAGCCATGGCCCGCAAACGCTTAGTGGTAGCCACCCGCTGTGGTGGCCCACAAGGCATTATTGAACATCAAGTCAATGGGCTCTTGTGTGATATTGACGCATTTAGTTTAGCCGACGCGTTACAACAGGCCATCGAGCTAGCGGCACAAGACCACCAGCAACTCTGCGAAGCCGCTTTTATCCACGCCCGCGATCATTACAGTCCATTGCCGGTGCGATCACAGATTAATGCCATACTTAAGCAGCATATCGAAACGCCGTTAGAAAAATAGCACCAAGCTCCAAACTAACAGACACTGTAACAGGGCTAGCAATACCGCAGCCGCAGCCACATCTCTAGCAACGCCAGACCAATGGTGACGTTCGTGAGTATGGCGGTTAACCGCCGCCTCAATACCGGTGTTGAGTCATTCGGCAATCAACACCACAAACAAACTGAGCATCAAAATAGCGCTTTCCAGTGCAGTTTCTGGCCACTACAAGGACAGCGGCAACAGCACTAATAGAGCCAAGGATTCTTGCTGAAATGCGGTTTCGTTACGCCACGCAAACAGCAGGCCTTGCCACGAATACTGGCAGGCTTTTAACCAACGTTTTACACCACGTACTTTAACGGAAGACCCCTTATAGACTCCTAAATTAATCCTGAGCCGAGCGGAACTGAAGTTGATGTAGGTGTGCGTACAAGCCTTGCTTAGCCAACAGTTGAGCGTGATCGCCTTGCTCAACCACTTGGCCTTGGTCCATCACTAAAATCACATCGGCTTGTTCAATGGTGGACAGTCTATGGGCAATCACCAAGGTGGTACGGTTTTGCATAACTTCATCTAACGCTGCCTGAATGTGCCGTTCCGACTCAGTATCTAGGGCCGATGTAGCTTCATCCAATACCAGTAGCGGCGCGTTTTTAAGCAAGGCCCGGGCAATAGCAATGCGCTGCCTTTGTCCGCCAGACAATAACACGCCCGACTCGCCCACCAAGGTATTTAAACCGTTGGGCATACGTTGGGTAAATTCAGTCACTCGAGCCGCCGTAGCCGCTGCGGTCACTTGCTCTGCACTGGCGTCGTGCATAGCTCCGTAAGCAATATTGTCGGCAATGGTGCCGTTAAACAGCACCACTTGCTGATTAACCAACGCCACTTGCCGCCGTAAGTCGGTACGTACAATGTCCTGAATATTATCGCCATCCAGTAAAATGCGCCCCGCTTGGGGTTCGTAAAAGCGTAACAACAAGTTGACCAAGGTCGACTTGCCACTGCCTGAACGCCCCACCAAAGCCACCACTTGGCCGGCTTTAATGTCAATATTCACTTTTTCTAGCACGGGCTTGCTGTCGTAACTAAAATCAACCTGTTCAAAGCGCAGATGACCTCGCGCCCTGCTAATGTGTTTTTTACCTTGGTCTAATTCTGGCGTTTCGTCTAACAAAGAAAAGATACTTTGTGACGCTGCAATACCCTGCTGCAAAATGCTGTTGATTTCGGTCATCGAGCGTAACGGCTTGGTCAGCATGCCCGCAGCGGTGATGAAGGCGATAAACTGGCCTGCGGTCATAGTGTCGATAATACTGGGGTGCAAGGCTAAATAAATCAAACTCGCCATGGCCATAGCCACAATCATTTGCACTAAAGGGGTAGAAATGGATTCTGCCAGTGCCAGTTTCATGGCTTGTTGGCGGTTATTATTGCTGGCTTGGGCAAATCGTTGTTGCTCTTGCTGCTGCGCGCCAAACACACGCACCACTTCATAGCCTTTAATGGCTTCGCTGGCGCTCGCCGTCACCTGCCCCATACTGTCTTGTAAATTAGAACTGATGTTTCTAAAGCGCTTAGAGGCCTTATTAACCACCCAGCCAATAAACGGGCCAATGGTGAGAAACACCAACGACAACTGCCAGTTAAGGTAGACAATATAGGTTAGCAAACCCACAATGGTGAGACCCTCACGGACAAATATTTTTAAGGCTTCTGTGGCTGCACCGGTCACCTGTTCAACGTTAAAGGTCAATTTAGACAACAAAGTGCCCGACGTATTACGATGATAGAAACGTGCTGGCAATACCAGCAAGCGGTCAAATATGTCTAGCCGCAGCTGGTGAATCACCCTGCGTGCCACATAGGTGATGCCGTAATTGCCCAGGAAAAAACCCACGCCACGCACAAGAAATATGCCTAACACCGCGGTCGGAATCAGCAAACGTGCTTGTTGATCATTTTGTTCAACGCTATCCACCATATATTCCATGAGGCTAGCAAAGGCAGGTTGGGTGGCGGCGAACAAGACAAAACCAACAATACTCAGCGTAAAGATGAGGCCATGTTGCATAACATAACCCAGCAAACGTCGGTAAGCGCTCCACGCGCTCATGGGCTGGCCAGCAGGGGACTCAGTAGTAGGTGGGTTCTGTGGGTCGGTCATTTCTGATCCTTAGATAACATCGCAAACCTAGTTTCAAAGGCGAGCTCGGTGTAAACTGCAGCTCTGTTCAAATTTATACTAGCCGTGGCTATTTCTCATACACCTAACATGCCTAACCCCACCACCCCATCAGACTTGCCTTCACTACACCGTTTTTGCGGGCCTAAATATTGGGCCATATGGCTGGGGCTGGCCTGTTTACGCATCACCATTATGTTACCGTGGCGCTGGCGTATGGCAGTGGGTAGAGCCATTGGATGGCTATTGTATCAGTTATCCGGGCGCAGACGGGGGATTGCAGAAACCAATATTAGACTTTGTTTTCCGCACCTAAGCCGGCACCAACAAAGCTGCTTAGTGCAAGCCACCTTTGCCGATAACGGTGTGGGTGTAATTGAGACCGCAATGGCTTGGTGGAGTTCCCGCCATACCTTCAACCAACGTGTCACCATGACTGGCTCCGAGTTGATTGACCAAGCTCAGTCTGAGGGTCGCGGCGTGCTGTTAGTGGGCGCTCACTACACCAGTCTAGACCTTGGGGGCATATTACTTGCGCCTAGCCACCCCTATTATGCAACCTATCAACGCCATGGTAACGCCTTAATGGATACCATCATCCGTGGCGGCCGTTTACGCCATCTACCGGGCATGGTAGAACGTGACGACATACGCCAGGTGATGCGGTTATTAAAACAAGGCAAAATCGTGTGGTTAGCCCCAGATCAAGACGTTGGTCCTGAGCGTTCCGTATTTGCACCTTTCTTTGGGGTCGATGCGGCCACCAGCCCTATCGTCAGCCGCCTCGCTCAAGCAACGGGCGCAAAAGTATTGCAGTTTAGCCACCACCGCATTAACCAAGACGCCCACTACCAGCTCGCCATTAGCGACACGTTATCCAGCATCCCAAGTGGCAATGCCGAGCAAGATGCGGCCTGTTTAAATGCGGCTATAGAGGCACAAGTTTCCCGCTATCCAAGCCAATATTTGTGGCTTCACCGGCGCTTTAAAACGCGGCCAGCCAACAGCCCGTCGATCTACTGACCCGAGCAGTCCACCATCATTTTTTGCCAAATACCTTTCACCGTTTGGCGTTGCTCAAACAGCTCATCTGCTGACACTTTGCCCGCTTGGTTTTGCAAGGTTAGCCGATGCTCTACGGAGCGCATTAGCTGATAAGCCTCGCGTAAGCTGTGAGCTTGTTCGGCAGGCATCAGTCCCTGTGATTCTAGGCCTTCTAAAATGCGGATATTATCGGTGTGGGTCAGTAGCTCAGGCTGACTTTGCCCATGGGCTAGCACTGCATATTGCACCATAAACTCAATGTCGACGATGCCGCCTTCGTCCTGTTTTAAATGGAACTCATGCACCTTACCGTCGGCACTAGGTTTGGTTGCCAACTGCTGACGCATTTTGTTACGCATAGACACTACTTCTTGGCGTAGCTCTTGCGGTTCTCTAGGCTGGCCTAACACCTGCTGGCGTACTTTAAGAAACGCCTGCGCTAAGCTTTGACTGCCTGCGATAGGCCTTGCGCGTACTAGGGCTTGATGCTCCCAAGTCCAAGCTTCATGCAATTGGTATTGCGTAAACGCTGTTAGGCTCGACACTAATAATCCCTTGGCGCCATCTGGCCTTAAGCGCATATCCACTTCATACAACTGCCCAGCACCGGTGACCGTATTAAGGTAGTTAATCATGCGCTGGCCCAAACGGGTAAAAAACACACTGTTAGCAATGGGTTTGGGGCCATCCGTTTCCGTTTGAGAGGGCATATCGTAAACAAACACTAGATCCAAATCTGAGCCATAACTTAATTCCCAGCCCCCAACTTTACCGTAGCCAACCACAATGAAATTATCACATGCGCCATGTTGGTTTTGGGGGTTACCGTGGCGTTCTCCTAACTCGCGCCACGCCAGGTGCATCACTTGCCCCATAACAGCCTCGGCGACGAAAGTTAGCTGGTCGCTCACCTGCATGAGCGATAATCGCCCGGTAACTTCGTTAGCCGCTATACGTAACAAATGGGCATGCTTAAAATGCCTCAGGGCCTCCATCAATTGTTCGGTATCGTCTTCTGGCAGACGCAACAAATTTTGCTCTAACTCTTGCTTGAGCGCCACCGCATCAGGCACATGAAATAAGCTATTAACGTCTAGTAATTCATCCAACAACGACGGTTGGCGCGCCAAAAAATCTGCAAACCAGGAACTAGCCGCGCACAGTTCAACCAACAACCTTAAGGCTCCCGGGTTTTCTAGCAATAACACTAAATAAACCGACCGCCGCAGCACTGCTCCTATCAAGACCAATACCCGAGACAAAGTCACCGCTGGGTCTAGGTGCTGGGCAGCAAGACATAATATTTGTGGCATCAACAGCGCCAATCGTTCTTGCGCTATTGGCTGCATCGTTTGTGCAGCACGGCTTTGGTGTAATGCCCACAGGTGCTGCAAACTACGATGGGTGTCTGCAAATCCTGCGGCGTCCAAAATGGCTTGCCACTGGGGCTGTTGCGGCATCTGATCGTTGGCCAGGCTTGCGTGTGTGATTTGTTGCCAAAGGTGCGTCAGCTCATCATCCGGCATCAAAGATTCAGCATCTTCTTTAACTTCAACTACCAGTTCGAATTGTTGATGTATAAAACCTCGGGCTTGATCAATGGCCTGCTGTAAACCTTGCCAATCGGCAAATTCCAAGGCAAAGGCCACACGCGCTTGCTCTAATTCTTGCTCAGGGAGGTCTTGCGTTTGTTGGTCTTGCACTGCTTGTAATGCATGTTCCACATCCCGCAGAAACCAATAATGTCGACGCAACTGCTCGACGTCATCACTATCGAGCCCCGCACACTCTGGCAGCAGATCCAGTACCGCCATCAAGCTGGTCGTTTGCAGCCGTTGATCGCGACCGCCGCGAATCAACTGGAAGGCCTGAGCGATAAATTCGACTTCGCGGATGCCCCCAGTACCTAACTTAACATTTTGTTGCAAACCTCGACGGCGCACCTCACTGGCAATCATTTGTTTTAAACTGCGCAGTGACTCGATGGCACTAAAATCAAGATAACGCCGATACACAAAGGGCCGCAACAAACGGAGTAATTGAGCCCCTGCAATATCGTCACCCGCGATCACCCGCGCTTTGATGAAAGCATATCTTTCCCATTCACGGCCTTGCTGTTGGTAATAAATCTCCATGGCGTAAAAGCTCAAAGCTAATGCCCCGCTACTGCCATAGGGCCGCAGCCGCATATCCACCCTAAATACAAACCCATCAACAGTCACCGTATCAATGGCCTGAATCAGGCGTTGCCCTAAACGGATAAAAAACTGTTGGTTATCGATACTGCGTTTGCCACCTTGGGTTTCACCGCCTTCGGGGTAACTGAAAATCAAGTCAATGTCCGACGACAAGTTGAGCTCGCCGCCGCCTAACTTACCCATACCCAGCACCAACAACGACTGAGGTTGGCCGTCATGGCCAGTGGGCTGGCCCCATTGAGCAACACTGTCTTGGTGCAACCATTGCAATGCACTAGCCACACAAACGTCGGCCAAATTAGACAGTTCTTGCACTAATTCGGCACTAGTACCAAGCCGGCAGCGATTACGCCAAATCAACCGTACTTGATGGCACTTTCTAAACTGCCTTATGGTTTGCTGTAACTGTAGTTCACTGGAAATTTCCGCCACTTGATCATGCAGATCTTCAGCCAAGCCGCTTTTAGTGTAGCTAGCGGTGAGCAAGTCATAATCTAACCATTGTTCGTTAAGACTCAATACCTGTGCGACAAACGGGCTTGCCGCTAGCACTTGCAATAATTGTCGCTGTGGTCCCGTCTGGCCCCAAACAGACGTTTCATCGGCTGTTTGGGTTAGCTCGTGAAAGCTTGCAAACACCTGCAACCGCAATGGATTGGGCAATGGATCAATTATATTTAAGTTATCTTGCGTCACGTTCAGCGCCATACGGTATTTTCCCAAACCACTGTAATTGCTCGTTCACCGGCCATTTACCCTAGGGTTATGGCGGTCAAACGGGGCTCAAAACCAAATAAAGTTACCTAGAAGACGTAGACCCTAACGGAAAAATTCCCCTACAATCAAGTTATACGTAAATTTTGTAGTACGATTGACACTCCATTTGGCACAACCATATACAAGCAAAACCAAGACTATGAATGCAAAGGATGACTCGTCTCTGGCACCTGCGCCAGATATAACGCAACTTAAGTTTGGCCTTAAAGATGCCAACGACATTACCTTAATGGCTTTGAGGGCGAATGGAGAACTTGGTGTGGTGATTAACTTTTTGGAACACAGCTTTTCATGTGCAGATCACGTGGCCGTGGGGCAGCAAGTTTTTAAGGCCATGCGGGCATTTGATTTGTCTTCATCAGTGCAGTTACGAGTCGAGTCTGGCGCCATTAATATTTTGTGATCAAGAGTTTGCAAGACAAGAGCAAGAATTCCAGTTTTTAAGCCGTTTACGGGGAAAGGCCGGATTTTTGATTTCGGTGAGCACCCCCTTGTCAACTACGACCGCATCAGCCTTCTTATCCGTGACATGCCGTTGGGCCAACCCGACCGCCACGGTCGCATAAAAGACAACGTGGTATTATTACTCAATGGCGCCGAAGCGAGCATTAAGGCGATTTAGCTAAGCTAGGGCATTATTTCGAGCGTATTCGGGTGGGTGACAACCGCTTATTATTGTTACTGAATGACTTACTGGATCTGTCAAAACTAGAATCCGGAAAGATGGAATTTTTCATGCAGCAAGGTGACCTTGCGGCACTCATCACTCGTGCAGTACAAGAGGTTAAAAGTTTAATTACCGACCGTGAGCTACAGGTGATTATTGAACCCACCAACATCAACACGGTGACTTATTTTGACGAAGAAAAAATTCTCCAAGTGATGATTAACTTATTGTCTAATGCCATTAAGTTCACTCCCGTGGGCAAAAAAATTATCATCTTTTTTGATGCCGACGTTAGCGCCCAACCCAAAGGCCTGCATCTCAATAAAGATTTGTTAACCTTAGTTGTAAACGACCAAGGTTTAGCTATCCCGCCAGGCGAAGAAGCTTCCGTTTTTGACAAGTTTATTCAGAGCAGTAAAACCAAAAAGGTGCGGGTGGCACGGGGCTTGGTTTATCCATCGTACAAGAAATAATTACCGCCCATAATGGCTATATTGCAGCCACAGGCAACCCCGATGGCGGTGCACGTTTTCGTTTTAGTTTACCTATACTTACCGGCGACAATGTAGACACCAAAGCGGATCCGGAAAACGAAGTGGATATTTTCTAAAATAGTCCCCTTCGTGTGATTGACAGCGCGCTCCTAGCGCGGCTTAATAGCACTTATCCCACCCTTAAAGGCTAAAGGTATTTACTGTGATCGAAACCAATCAACAATACGTGAACTGGTTCCGCCACTCTGCGCCCTATATTAATGCTCACAGAGGCCGGACCTTTGTCATTTATTTACCGGGGGAAGCCTTAGCCAACGCCAACTTTGCCCATACCATTCACGACATAAACCTGCTTAATAGCCTAGGTGTGAAGTTAGTTTTGGTGCATGGCAGCCGACCCCAGATTCAGGCCGCGTCAAGCAAAGCTAATCTCGAAACCAACTTTCACAACGGCCTACGCATTACCGATCTACAACAGCTCGCTTTAGTGCAAGCCACTGTAGGTCGCCAAGCCATGCAACTGGAAGCCCGCTTTTCCATGGGTCTAGCCAACTCACCCATGCAAGGCTCGCGCATTAGAACCAGCCGAGGTAACTTTATTACTGCTCGGCCTATTGGCATTAAAAACGGGGTCGATTTTTCCTATACCGGCGAAGTCCGCAGGGTGGATGCCGAGGCTATTAGTAAACAACTTAACGATGAAAATTTGGTACTCATTTCCTGTTTAGGTTACTCGCCGACCGGTGAAACCTTTAACTTAGCCGCAGCACAAGTAGCAGGGCGAGTTGCAGCCAGCCTACAGGCAGATAAATTAATTGTGTTTGGCGCAGACAAAGGCATCACCAACTCCCGTGGCGAGCAAGTGGCTGAGTTACTCACCCGAGCAGGCCACCGCTTAGTACACCAACATCAAAGTAGCGGTGACAGCTGGAGCGACCTGTCAATGCACATTGATGTCCTCTCCAAGGCCTGTGATGCCGGCGTTGCCCGCGGCCACTTACTGAGTTATCAAGAAGATGGCGCTTTGCTGAGTGAGTTATTTAGTCGCGACGGCTCCGGCACCATGGTCATCAAAGAAAGCTACGAACAGGTGCGCAACGCCTGTATTGATGACGTAGGTGGTATTTTACAACTGATTCGCCCATTAGAAGATGATGGCGTGTTAGTGCGTCGATCCCGTGAATTACTCGAGTCAGAAATACACTATTTTAGCGTTATAGAGCGCGATGGTGCTATTATTGGTTGTGCAGCCTTGTATCCGTTTGATGATGCACGGCAGGGCGAATTAGCCTGCATGGCCATCGATTCTAGCTACCGAGGTGGCGATCGAGGCCAAACCTTATTAAAACACATAGAAAAGCAATCCAGTCACATGGGATTGCAAACCCTATTTGTACTCACCACTGCTTCATCGCATTGGTTTATTGAAAATGGTTTTGTCAGTGCTGTGCTTGAAGAATTACCCACAAGCCGCCAGTCTCTGTATAATTTCCAACGTAACTCCCAAGTCTTTAGTAAACAATTACTTTAGCCACTAAACCTTATTAAAAGATACTTTTATCATGCCAGCTTATCGTTCTAAAATCTCCACTTCCGGCCGCAACATGGCAGGCGCACGTGCTTTATGGCGCGCCACTGGCATGACTGATGCCGATTTTCAAAAGCCCATCATCGCCGTAGTTAACTCCTTTACCCAATTTGTACCTGGCCATGTTCACCTAAAAGACATGGGGCAACTGGTAGCTCGTGAGATAGAAAAAGCCGGCGGTGTGGCAAAAGAATTTAACACCATTGCTGTTGATGACGGCATTGCCATGGGTCATGACGGCATGCTCTATTCGCTGCCATCACGAGATATTATTGCCGACTCGGTAGAGTACATGGTAAACGCTCACTGTGCCGACGCCATGGTATGTATCTCTAACTGTGACAAAATCACCCCGGGCATGTTAATAGCTGCTATGCGCCTAAACATTCCCTGCGTTTTCGTTTCTGGCGGCCCTATGGAAGCCGGTAAAACCAAACTAGGCGAACGTAAACTCGACTTGGTTGATGCCATGGTTATCGCCGTAGACGACACCGCGAGTGACGAAAAAGTAGCCGAGTACGAACGCTCTGCATGCCCAACCTGTGGCTCTTGTTCTGGCATGTTTACCGCCAACTCAATGAATTGCCTAACCGAGGCCTTAGGTTTATCTTTGCCTGGTAACGGTAGCTTATTGGCCACCCATGCCGATCGTGAAGAATTATTTTTACAAGCCGGCCGCACCATAGTTGAGCTATGTAAGCGTTACTACGACAATGATGACGAAGGCGCTTTGCCACGCAATATCGCCAGCTTCAGAGCCTTTGAAAACGCCATGTGCTTAGACATTGCCATGGGTGGCTCTACCAACACTATTTTGCACTTATTAGCAGCGGCCCAAGAAGGCGAGGTTGACTTTGACATGTCTAACATTGACCTGCTGTCTCGAAAAGTGCCACAGCTGTGTAAAGTAGCACCTAATACACCCAAGTATCATATGGAAGATGTGCACCGTGCCGGTGGCGTATTTGGCATTTTAGGCGAACTCAACCGCGCCGGTTTATTACACGCAGACCTACCCACCGTTCACAGCCCAACCATGGCAGCGGGCATTGCTAAGTGGGACATCGCCACTACCGATGACGCTGCTGTAAAAACCTTCTACCAAGCCGGCCCTGCTGGCATTCCTACACAAACGGCTTTTAGCCAAGCCACTCGCTGGCCAAGTGTAGACGACGACCGTGCAGAAGGCTGTATTCGTAACTTAGCTAATGCCTACTCCACCGAAGGTGGTCTTGCGGTACTGACGGGCAACCTTGCCGCAGACGGCTGCGTAGTCAAAACCTCGGGGGTTGACGAAAGCATTTGGGTATTTGAAGGCCCTGCGTATATTTGCGAAAGCCAAGATCAAGCGGTAGCGGACATATTGAGTGATCGGGTTAAAGCCGGTGATGTGGTAGTGATCCGTTACGAAGGCCCACGTGGTGGCCCTGGTATGCAAGAAATGCTATACCCCACCAGCTACCTGAAGTCTAAAGGCTTAGGCAAAGCATGCGCTTTATTAACCGATGGACGCTTCTCTGGCGGTACCTCCGGCTTATCAATTGGCCACGTGTCTCCAGAAGCGGCTGGCGGTGGTACCATCGCGCTGGTTGAGCCAGGTGATCGTATTCGTATTGATATCCCCAACCGCACCATTGATGTATTGGTCTCGGACACAGAGCTTGCAAGCCGCCGCGCTGCAATGGATGCTAAAGGCAAGCAAGGCTGGCAACCTACAGCTGAACGACCTCGCAAGATAACCTCGGCCCTCAAGGCCTACGCTAAGATGGTTACAAGTGCCGATAAGGGTGCGGTGAGGGATGTGTCCCTACTCGACTAGGTTGTTGGGCGGCGTCTTTGCCAAGGCGCAGCCTGTGGCAATGACGGAGCGGGTGCTTCGCCTCCGCAATGTCGGGTTGGGGGATTGTCGCAGGCTTCGCCGTGGCGGTGACAGGTTAGGCGCGGTCTAGCACCAGATAACTAAAATCAAACGGATTAGGTTCAGCCGCCGCTACATCTTCACGGGCCACTTCACTCCACTGCTCAGATTCCAACTCGGGAAAATACGCATCACCCTCAACATGGCGATGGACCCGCGTTAGATAAACCCGATCTGCCGAAGCTAAAGACTCCGCATAGATCTGAGCACCACCGATGATCATCACTTCCTGGGCGCCATTAATAAGGTTGATGCTTTCGCCTAGTTCAATGGCAGCCGCTAGGCTGGACACCAGCTTAATGCCTTCAGCCGCGTAATCCGCTTGGCGGCTAATCACAATATTGTCCCGCCCGGGTAGTGGCTTGCCAATCGACTCAAAGGTCTTGCGGCCCATAATCACCGGTTTACCTAAGGTTATGGCCTTGAAGTACTGTAAATCGCCAGGTAAATACCAAGGCAACTGGTTATTACGGCCGATGACATTGTTTTCAGAGGCGGCCACAATTAATGCTAAGGTCATACCGCTACCGCTCCTTTGATGTGTGCATGGGATTGGTAATTGTGTAATTCAAAATCTTGAAACTTAAACCCAAAGATATCATCCACGGCCGGATTGATACGCATCGTCGGTAACGCCATGGTATCGCGCGACAATTGCAAATCGACTTGTTCCAAGTGATTACTGTACAGGTGAGCATCGCCCAAGGTATGCACAAAATCACCTGCTTCAAGGCCACAAACCTGAGCTACCATCATGGTCAATAGAGCATAACTGGCAATGTTAAATGGTACCCCTAAAAATATGTCTGCGCTACGCTGGTAGAGCTGGCATGAGAGTTTGCCATCGGCTACGTAGAACTGAAACATCATATGACACGGCGGCAGGGCCATGCGTTCTACGTCGGCCACATTCCAGGCGCTAACAATAAGACGGCGGGAATCTGGATTGCTTTTAATCTGTTCAATCAGCTGACTAATTTGATCGATATGGCCGCCATCAGGCTTTGGCCATGAGCGCCATTGAGAACCGTACACTGGGCCTAAATTACCTTGCTCATCCGCCCATTCGTCCCAGATACGCACACCATTTTCCTGCAAATACTGGATGTTGGTGGAGCCCTGCAAAAACCACAATAGTTCATGAATTATCGACTTCAAATGTAGCTTTTTGGTGGTAAGAACAGGGAAACCTTGGCTCAGGTCAAAGCGCATTTGGTATCCAAATACGCTGACGGTGCCGGTACCGGTGCGGTCTTCTTTGAGCGCACCTTGGTCGCGCACGTGGCGCATGAGTTGCAGATATTGTTGCATAGCTATGGCTTTCGGTTGGCTCAGTTTCGAGGATTAATTTAGAGATTTATTTTACCCTTTTTAGCTCGGCATAGGGGCTTTACGTAGTAATAAATACAAACCTAGGGCCACCATAGGCAACGACAACAATTGGCCTTGAGTCATCCAATCAAAGGCTACAAAATTGAGGTGGGAATCGGGCTGGCGAGCAAACTCAACGATCAAGCGCTGGGCACCATACCCGAGCAAGAACAAGCCAGAAACGCGTAATGCCGGTCTAGGTTTGGCGGAATAAAACCAAACTAACACAAACAAAAGCACGCCTTCTAAGGCCAATTGATACAATTGTGACGGGTGCCGAGCCAATGAGTCGACGTGGGGAAACACCATGCCCCAAGGCAAATCTGTGGGGCGGCCCCATAATTCGCCACCAATGAAGTTACCCAAACGACCCGCCCCTAAACCAATAGGTACGATAGGAGCGACAAAGTCCATGACTTGGTAAAATTTGAAGCGATGTTTACGCGCAAACCAAATCACCCCAACAATAACGCCGATCAAGCCACCATGAAAACTCATACCGCCATCCCAGACTCGGATCAACAAACTCGGTTGAGATAAAAAGGCCTCAAACTGGTAGAACAACACGTACCCTAATCGGCCACCCAGAACCACGCCCACAGCGCCAAAAAAAATCAAATCACTGACTTGGTCTTTGCTAAAGCCGTGCATCGCTGCACGCCGGTTGCCAAGCCAAAGGGCCGAACCAAAAGCCAATAAGTACATCACGCCATACCAATGAATGGCAACGGGACCTAATTGAATCAACACCGGGTCAATATTGGGAAACATCAACATATTTGTCCTTAAAACCACATACTGATTAACATTCGTAGGCCCACTAATAACAGCATCCATGCGAACAAACGCTTAAGCAGTATGGCTGATAATTGGTGGGCAATTTTGGCGCCGTAATTGGCGGCTATAAAGCTGGTAGAGACAATGCCAAGCAGTGCAGGTAAGTAGATATAGCCCAGACTATAGCTAGGTAAAATAGGGTTGTCCCAGCCTAACACTGCATTGGAAATAGCGCCGACTATGGCTATCGCAAAACCACAAGCGCTGGCTGTGGCCACGGCTTTTTGCATGACTAATTGACGGTTAGATAACCACGACACCATCAAGTTGCCACCACCAATACCAAACAGCGCCGAAACCCAGCCGATAAATACACCCGTGGCACCCAAACCAAAGGTATTTGGCAGTGTTAACTTCCCCAGTTGTGCCGCAGACAACATCATTCTTAAGCTTAGGAAAATGGCAAAAGCACCAAAACTTGCCTGCAAGTAGATCGCTGGAATAGACAAGGCTGTGTTGACCCCAATAAATGAGCCTAGCAGCATGCCTACTGCAATAGGTTTCACCAAAAACCACTCAATGGCACCTTTTTTATGATGAGTACGGATCGCGCTCAGGGAGGTAAATATTATGTTAGCTAAGGAGGTTGCAATAGCCATGTAAAAAACAATCTCAGGGTTAATGCCCTGCACATTAAATGCCATCACCAACACGGGGACAACAATAACACCCCCGCCAATTCCAAACAGGCCGGCCAATAATCCAGAAATTGCGCCAAGGGCCATATAAGCGATAAAAATCATGTATTCACATCTGGGTAAGAAAGACGCTATTATCTACGCTACGCACCCCAAGCGCAAAGTTTAGGACACAAATTCAGCCATGTGCCTCATTGTATTCGCCCACCAGCTCAGCACCGATTACCCTCTTGTCATGGTCGCCAACCGAGATGAATTTCGACAGCGCGTGACTCAAAATATGTTTTGGTGGCCTAACATAGACATCTTGGCAGGCAAGGACCTAGAAGCGGGAGGCACTTGGTTAGCACTACACAAGGACGGCCGCTGGGCGGCGGTGACCAATTTTCGGCGAGGGTTCAAAAGTCCTAACCCGGCGCTCTACTCCCGCGGTCACTTAGCGCTAGATTTTCTCAGCCAAAAGGGGGCAGCTTTAGCCTTTGCACAAACCGTACCGAATACTAAGTTAGCAGGTTTTAACTTATTGCTGTGGGACAATAATGAGCTGGTATTTTGTTCCAATGAGGAACACACCGAACCCACAGTACTAGGCCCTGGGTTATATGCCTTAAGCAACGGTACGTTAGACAGTGATTGGCCGAAAATGAAGCATGTAAAAGACCAGCTAGAGGGCTCACTAAGCCAGCCACCGCAGCACTCACAATTGCAAACCATAATGCAACATAAAATCCCTGCGCCAGACCATCTACTGCCGCAAACAGGCATTCCCATCGACTGGGAACGGCGGCTGTCGGCATGTTTTATAGATGCCCCTGAGTATAATTACGGCACCCGTTCCTGTATTAGTCTATGGCGCGACCAGTGGGGCAGCATAGACGTACAAGAAACCTGTTTTGATACGCCCACCCCTATACAACAAAATTTTAACTGGACCCATAAAACCCCATGCACAACAGCTTAATTTTTATTAATGGCCTAGCGCTGAGTGCCGGGCTGATTATAGCTATTGGCGCTCAAAATGCCTTTCTTCTTAACCGCGCATTACGGTGTCAACACCAATACGCTATTGCCTCGTTTTGTAGCATTGCCGACGCCAGCCTTATTTGTTTGGGTATTTTTGGTATGGGATCACTGGTGCAGGCGCAACCCCAACTATTGTTCTGGATCACTTGTGGTGGGGCAGTATTTTTGCTGTTATACGGTGCTTTATCTTTTCGCTCAGCTGCTATAAATCATACAATGACAAGGGATTTTGGCAATAGTGAATACTCACTTATTAAAGCCATCGCCATCACGGCAAGTGTAAGCCTATTAAATCCCCATGCCTATTTGGACACGGTGATTTTGTTGGGCAGCATTAGCACTCAATACTTAGGCCAAGAAAAACTATGGTTTGGCGCAGGAGCGGTGAGCGCTTCATTTATATGGTTTTTTGGTTTGGCTTGGGGTGCACAATGGCTCATGCCTATATTCAAAAACCCCACTGCGTGGCGGGTATTGGATGGACTAATTGGGTTGATAATGTGGAGTATCGCGGCCAGCTTAATCGTCCACATAGCGGCTATGTAAACGGGTAAGTCCGGCAGCTTTGAGGTGTTCTTGAATGACTTGTTTTACGCCGTCGGCACCCATTTGTTGCAACGCTTGCTGTAACATGGCTTGAGCTTGGCTGAGGCTAAAGTTACGAATCACCGATTTAACTTTAGGCAAACTGGCCGCGTTCATCGACAAACTGTCGTAGCCCATACCCATGAGCAACAATGCGCCAGCAGGGTCACCCGCCAGCTCACCACATAAACTCACGGGTATATCCGCCACTTTGGCGGCCTTCACGACCGATTGCAACGCCATTAATACCGCAGGGTGCATGGTGTGGTACAGGTCAGCCACGCGTGGATTGTCTCGGTCCACTGCCAAGATGTACTGAGTTAAGTCATTACTACCCACCGAAATAAAGTCCACCCGTTGGGCAATGTGTTTAGCTTGATACACGGCAGCTGGCACCTCGATCATCACCCCAATAGCCGGACGCACGAGTTGATAACCTTCTTCACACAGTTCAGCAAAGGCCTGGTCAATCCAACGAATGGATTCATCAATTTCGTTAACATGGGTAATCATGGGTAGCATGATGCGCAAGTTATCAAGCCCTACACTGGCCTTCAGCATGGCTCGAATTTGCACTAAGAAAATTTCTGGATGGTCCAGCGTTACCCGAATACCACGCCAACCCAAAAACGGGTTATCTTCTTCAATGGTAAAGTAGGGCAAGTTTTTGTCGCCACCAATATCCAAGGTACGCATGGTCACAGGCAGAGGCGCAAAACCTTGTAGCTGGGTACGGTAACAATCAGTTTGCTCATCTTCCGATGGAAAATGTTCTTTGATCATAAAGGGCACTTCCGTGCGGTAAAGCCCCACCCCTTCTGCACCCTGATCTAATGAGCGAGATACATCTAACGGCAAGCTGGTATTCACCAACAAAGGCACCGTATGCTGGTCCCGTGTTTGCGCCGGAACATTGCGTAATACTTCGAGCTCCTTAGTGAACGAAGCTTCCTCGGCGATAGCTTGCTCATACTGGCGTCGTAGGTCTTGGCTGGGGTTACGGAATATACGTCCGACATAACCGTCAATCACAACCTCTTGACCTTCCATACGCCTATAGGGGAAGTCCACTGCACCCATCACCGTGGGAATACCCATAGAGCGAGCGAGTATGGCGGCATGGGAGTTATTGGTACCTAAGGTCGATACGATCGCTTTGAGCTTATGCGCCGGCACTTCGGCCAACATGGCTGCGGTGACTTCCTCTGCCACCAACACAGTGGCCTCTTCGAAGGTACGCACTTCGGTATTGGTTTGTTGTAATTCAGCCAGTATACGTCGGCCAAGGTCGCGGATATCCGTCGCTCTTTCCCGTAAATAAGGGTCTTCCATGGCCTCAAACGCACCAATGTGTTGCTGTACCACTTTACGTAACGCGCCTTGAACCCACTGGCCTTGGCGAATATGCTGAATCACTTCGCCGGCTAGGGCGTTGTCGTCTAGCATACGCATATATACCTCAAACAATTCGTGTTCTTGGTTTTTTAAGTTGCGCGCCAAAGTACGGCTAACTATTTTAATTTTACGTCGCACAGCTTCTAACGCCGTTTGGAAGGCCTCCACTTCGGCTTCTGGGTTACGACAACGCCGGTCGGGGACTTTGTCCAAATCTGCCGGTGGTGCAATCACGGCCACATGGCCAATCGCCACACCACCAGACCCACTTACACCTTCGTAATGTAAATCCAGGCTTTCGTCATCGGCCAACGCATCGTGACGTAAACCACCACCAGTGGCTTCGGCATGGGCAATAAAACCAGCCAACTGGGCCGACAAGGTAATCAGTAAGGCTTCTTCTTCGGTGCCAAAATGGCGTTCATCACGTTGCTGTACCACTAAAATACCCAGCACTTTACGGTGATGGATAATCGGTACGCCTAAAAATGAGTTAAATGCTTCTTCACCGGTTTCTTGTACGTAATGAAAATTAGGGTGTTCAGCCGCCCGCTTCAAGTTAACAGGTTCTGCTTTGTGCCCCACCAAACCCACCAAACCTTTGCCCGAGGGCAAACAAGCACGGCCAATAGACGCCTGATTGAGGCCTTCACTGGCCATCAGCACATAATTGTCGGTTTGTGGAAAGTGAAGGTAAATAGAGCACACGTCGGTACGCATGGCTCGCCGAACTTGGTGTACCACCAATTTCAGAGCCGATTGCAAATCCTCTGCGGCGCTCACCGCTTGGATTATTTTGCGTAAACTGTGCAACATTAAACTAACTTCCTAATTAAGGTTGTGGTGGCGCCAGTACACCATTGTGAAACACCAAACGTGAGTGCCGCAAACACAACTCTTTCATGGCACGACGATAGACCTCGCGCTTAAATGACACCACTTGATCCACCGGATACCAATAACTCACCCACTGCCATGCATCAAATTCTGGGCTATCGGTGGTGGCCGTTTGCACCGCTGAGTCGGGTGCCAACATACGCAGCAAAAACCATTTTTGTTTTTGGCCAATACATAAAGGCTGCTGGCCCTGACGTATCATACGTTTAGGCAAGCGGTAACGTAACCAACCACGCGTACAGGCGAGCACTTCCACATGTTCTGGCAGCAAGCCAATTTCTTCTTTTAATTCCCTAAATAAGGCTTCTTCTGGCGTTTCATGGGTGTCAATTCCCCCTTGAGGAAATTGCCACGCATCCCAGCCCAAACGTTTAGCCCATAACACTTGGCCATGGGAGTTTGCCAGAATAATGCCTACATTGGGGCGAAAACCATCTTTATCGATCACGGCTTTGCACCATACAAAATATATTTGTACCCATTGTTCCACAAAACGGCGGGCAACAACAACCACAGATCAAAATGAGCTAAAATAATACTTTATAAGCAATTATCTTAGGATTTACCATGCCATCAAGGCTCGCTTTATTTGATTTAGACAACACGTTATTGGCCGGTGACAGCGATCACGGCTGGGGTGAGTTTATGGTGCACCAAGGGTTAGTAGACGCGGCCGACTATGGCGCTATGAATGACGCCTTCTATGCAGATTATCTCGCCGGCAGTTTGGACATGGTGGCCTACGCCGAGTTTGCTTTGGCGCCACTGACTCAGTACAGCGCCCAAGAATTAGCCGAGATTCATAAGCAGTTCATGCAAACCACGGTCATCCCCATGATTGCGCCTAAAACCCAAGCCTTATTACAACAACACCGTGACGCGGGTGATGTACTCGTCATTATCACCGCCACTAACGACTTTATAGCCGGGCCTATTGCCGCCCACTTGGATATTCCCCACCTCATCGCAACACCTACAGAATGTATTGATGGCCGTTATACTGGCAAACTCAGCGGTTCACCCTGCTTTAAGGCGGGCAAGATTGACAAGCTCAACACATGGATGAGCCAACGGGGCTACACCATTAAAGGCGCGTGCTTTTATAGTGACTCCCACAACGACCTGCCCCTGTTAGAGCTCGTAGACGAGCCTATTGCGGTAGACCCCGACGCACAGCTTGAAGCCCGTGCACTGGCCAAGGGCTGGCCAGTGCTGAGTTTACGTTAGTCCTCGTACCAAGTGCGCAGAATAACAGACTTAAGGTAATCGGTTTCGGGAATAGCGGGGTGTATCGGGTGATCGCCACCCTGACCGCCTTGCTCCAAAACTTGCCCGTTACGGCCATTTTTACGACACGCTTCCTGCAATAACTGAGTCAGGCGTGTACGCTCCAAATGCATGGAGCATGAGGCAGACACCAGTATGCCTTCGGGCGTGAGCAAACGCATGGCCAATTGGTTGGCGCGCTGATAGGCTAATTCACCGGCCTTAATGTCTTTGCGTCGGGCAATAAATGCGGGTGGATCGATAATCACCACATCAAACCGCTCGCCGTCTTCATGCAATTGTTTCATGGCCGCAAAGGCATCGCCTCTTAAACTGTGCACTTTGTCGGCCACACCATTTAATTCGGCTTGTTGATGTACCAAATCCAACGCCGGAGCAGACGCATCCACACAGATCACTTCTTTAGCACCAGCTGCTGCAGACTGAATACCCCAGCCACCAATATAACTAAAAATGTCTAACACGCGTTTACCGGCAGACAGTTTTTGCACCCGACGACGATTTAATCGATGGTCGTAAAACCAACCGGTTTTTTGGCCGTCCCATACTGGGGCTAAGAAACTCACGCCATTTTCTTTTAACGGCACAAGCTTTGGAACATCGCCTTGGGCTACTCGCACATACTCATCTAGGCCTTCAATAGCGCGCATTTTGCCATCATTCTTGAGCAAAATATTCAGCCCAAGCAGCAACTCATTGATAGCCGCTAATAAGGCTTCTAATAACAACTCAATGCCGGCGTTAGACACTTGCACCACAATCACGTCGCCAAAGCGGTCGATCACCAATCCCGGCAACCCATCACTGTCGCCATATACCCAGCGATAGCAGTGATCGTCAAACAAGGCTTCTCGGCTAGCCAAGGCTGATTTTAAGCGGCTTTTTAAACGTTCTTGAGTTAACGGCTGGCCTGCTTTTCGGCTCACCAAACGGCCACAAATCAACTGCTTAGGGTTGATGATTGCGGTCCCTAAGGGTTTGCCTTTGGCGTCCAACACATCCACCTGCTCACCTGCCACAAAACTCTGCAGCGGTGACTTGCCAACGTCAACTTCGTTGCTATAAATCCACAAGTGACCTTGGCGTAGGCGGCGGTCGGATTTAGCTTTAAGAATTAAATCCGGCATTTATTCGTCGTCGCATAAAGCGCTGTAGGCATCCGCATCGAGCAAGCCTTCCAACTCTGCAACATTGCTTAAGCGTACTTTTAACAGCCATGCATCGCCGTATGGGTCCGAGTTAACCAACTCTGGATCATCATCCAATTGTTCGTTAACTTCAATGACTTCGCCCGATACGGGGGCAAACAGATCTGAGGCGGCTTTGACCGATTCAATGACGCCAAATTCATCTTCGGATGCAAGCTCTGCGCCGACGTCTGGCAGCTCAACAAATACCACATCGCCAAGCTGTTCTTGAGCGAAATCAGTAACACCAATAGTAACGGTGCCATCACCTTCATCGCGGATCCATTCGTGGCTAGCCACATAGTGTAAGCCTTGGGGCAGAGTGCTCATTGTTTATTCCTTATTCTTGATACTTGGGGGTTCTGTGGTTTTTGGCGCTTGAGACAAAGGCGGTAAGTGTGGTCCTACACCCATGGCCTGTTGCGCTAAATGTTGTTTAATAGGGCTGAGTTTTTGCACCCAATTCATACCGGTATTGCGCAGCAAACTCAACAGTGGGTGCTGGTTGCCAAATAAGCGAGCGAAGCTTTCCATCAGCGCCATCATCCGTAGATTATCGCCACGTCTTAACTGCTGGTATTTTTCTAACACTGGCAAGCTGGCTAGGTCTTGGCTATCATGGCGGGCTTGTTCTAAAGTGAGTACCAAGGCGGCTACGTCTAACAAACCTAAATTAACACCTTGGCCCGCAAGCGGGTGAATGGTGTGGGCCGCATCCCCAACCAGCACCAAACCGGGTTGTACATAACGTTTAGCATGACGCTGGCGCAAGGCAATAACATGTCGAGGATCGGTGGCTAATACTGGCCCCAGCTTGCCCTCAAAAGCGGCGCTCAAGGCTTGGCAAAACTCATCTTCTGGCAATGCCTGCATGGCCTGCGCCGCCGCTTGAGGTTGCGACCAAACAATTGAACAATAATGCGCTTGAGGGTCTGTGTCTGGACTGGATAACGGCAAAAATGCCAAGATACCGTTTTCAGTAAAACGTTGCCAAGCCGTGTTAGCATGACCTTGACTGACTTTAACACGAGTCACCAAGGCATGATGTGGGTAATCCCACTCTCGTGTTGGTAACCCAGCTAGCTGACGTATTTTTGAGTTGGCGCCGTCGGCACCCACCACCACATCCGCGGTAATTTGTTCACCATCAGCCAAGCTTAAACACCGTGGCGTAATATCTTGGGGACTCATATCAACAATTTTTGTTTGCTCAAACAAAGTATAGTTCTTGTGCTCTAAGCATTGGTGCAAGGCACTGGTAATGGTGCGATTTTCTAGAATATGTCCCAAGTAAGGCAAGTGCTGTTCGGCTGCGGTAAATTCCAACTCACCGGTACCGCAACCATCCCACACCTGCATGGCTTGGTATGGCTGTAGTCGCTGCATAGATTCAAGCAGTGGCCACGCGCCTAAATGAGTTAACAGATTCTGTGACGCCAAACTCAAGGCCGAAACTCGGGGATCAATGTCATTTTGTGGCCAGTCACAAGTGCTATCAAGCTGACCTGCTTCCACTAAAGCCACCTTAAACCCGGCATCCACCAAACCACAGGTAAGGCTAGCGCCCACCATACCAGCGCCCACCACTACAATGTCGAAATGGCTCATGTCACACGCTCAATAGCCACCGTAGCGGCAGGCAAAGGCAACACTTGGGCTAAGGGCACATCAAGCCCCATGGCCGCACGAGTAAATACCGTTTTCACTAACGGCACTTGTTGCATGGTGAGCAAACCTAATTGGCGCACTATGGAATAGTGGGGTTTGCGACTAGAGAACAACTTCATGACTTTATCACTCGCGCCAATGACACGATTTTGATCCCATTGACTGGCCGCAACAAACTGATTGAGGTTAGCTAAATCACCTAACGGCAGGCCGCTTTTACAGGCTCTTAAAACAGCTTCGGCCAAGGCAAAACTGCCTCGCAAAGCTAGGTTAAAACCCTGCCCGGCGATGGGATGCAAGGTATGAGCTGCGTTACCAATGACCGCCATGCCCTGACGAGCCTGCTCTTGAGCGACACTCATGCTTAACGGATACACTTGGCGACCCCCAATAGCGCGCAATTCACCCATTGGATAACCCACCTGCTGCTGAATTTCTTGCAACAGGTGAGTATCGCTCATCTGCTCTAATTGTTGCTGCCGCGCTAACGGCTGAGTCCACACCAATGCTACCCGGTGACGGCTGCCTGGGTCGCTCATGTGGTCAATCATGGGCAACAAAGCCACGGGGCCGGATGAGGTAAATCGCTCGCATGCCAAACCTTGGTGCGGTTGCTCCAGTTCAAGGTTAGCCACCAAGGCCACTTGATCATAACTATGGACCCGATCAAACATGCCTAGCTGCTGGCGTAATTGAGAGCGGCCACCGTCGGCCATGACAATAAGTTCAGAGGTAAGGGTGATTGGCGGCTCTGGATCGCTAGCCGTTTGACGTTGATAAATCAACTGACTGTGCTGGCGCGCGTTGTCGATGGAAACCACTTGAGCTTGATCGATCAAATCCACAAACCCACTGCAGCGCTGCTGAATTTGTTGCAAAAACACATGCCCTAGGGCTTGGTTTTGGATCACGTAACCCAAGGCTTCACGCTGCATGCTGCTCGCGCTCATATCGCTCTTCCAAGGCTGGCCTTGATCGCTAACCTGAATATTATTAATGGCTTGCGCATGCTCGCTCAGGTGCTGCCACAAACCAATACTGTGTAATAAATTGCGGCTGCCGTATGCCAACGCCGTCGCTCGGCCGTCCAATACGCCGCCAGCTGTAGGTGTTGTGCCTTCAATCTTAGCGCTGTCCAATATAGCAATTTTTAAGCCATAGGTTTGAGCAATACCCGCCACAGCCAAACACAAGCTCGCGCCGACTAAGCCGCCACCTACAATCACTATGTCGTAGCGTTGATTTGCTGTCATGCGCAGGCCATCAGCGCTTCAATGTCGGCCACGGTCACGGGCAAGGCTTGGGTTAAGTTCAGGTAGCCGTCTGGCGTGACTAATATATTGTCTTCAATACGCACGCCAATACCACGCCACTGCGGGTCAACGGTTTCATCTTCAGGGTCAATGTAGAGGCCAGGCTCTACGGTCGTCACCATTCCAACTTCTAACGGCCGCGATTCACCGTCGAGTTTATAAATGCCAACATCATGCACGTCCATACCTAACCAATGGCCGATGTTGTGCATGTAATATTTACGATAGCTTTGATCATCTATGTTTTTATCAAGGGTGCCTTCTAGTAGTCCCAAATCCAACAACCCTTGGGTCATCACCGTCACTGCTGCATCTTGCATTGCACTAAACGGGGTGGCTGGTTTAATCACCGCTAGGGCCGCTTGATGAGCCGCTAACACCAATTCATAAATGGCCTTTTGTGGCGCAGTAAAGCGTCCATTGATGGGGAAGGTACGGGTAATATCTGCGGCATAATGGTCTAACTCACAACCCGCATCAATAAGCACTAGATCGTTATCTCGCAAGGCTTGATCATTATTGGTGTAGTGTAAAATACAGGCATTTTCACCTCCGGCAACAATCGAACCATAAGCCACCCGCGCACTACCTTGCACGGCAAACTGATGATGCACTTCTGCAGCCAGTTGGTATTCGTTCATGCCAACCTTGCACACGCTCATGGCGCGTTTGTGGGCGGCCACGCTAATGTCACAAGCGGCTTGCATTTGGGCCACCTCGGCTTCGGACTTAAGAAGGCGCATCGCGTCTAGTAAAGGGTCTAAATCTGCCAATTGAGTGGGGCACTGTTTACCCTGTCGGCTCAGACCGCGCAACTGCTGCAAGCTGCGCTGCACCAACTGCTGAGTATCTTCGCGGCTAAAACAATAGAGCATTTGGCTGGCGCCATCTAATAATTCAATCAGTTTTTCTGCCAAAGTATCGATGGCAAAGGCTTGATCTATATTGAGCGCTGCAGGTGCAGCCTTCACACCTAAACGACGGCCATGCCAAATTTCTTGTAACTTATCTTTGCTGCGGCAAAACACGCTGCTGACAGGGCCCTTAGCATGATTGCTAAGCACCAATACCGCGTCTGGCTCTAGAAAACCACATAGGTATTGAAAGTTACTGCTTTGACGGTAGTCTTGCTCCACGTCACCATTACGGGTTTGGCTAGCCGCGGCTTGGATCAACACCACGGCACCTACGGGTAATTGGGCCAGCAATTGTTGCCGGCGTTGAGCATATTCAGCGGTTGGAAGTTTAAGCATAGTGTGTGCCTTTAATGCAATTGGCTGGGTTGTGTATGTGGCTGTTCGTCGGCCGGTAAGTTGAACTCAGCAAACACCATCATAGCAGCCAAACGCACATATTCTACCAATTCAATGTAGCTGGTTTCTGCACTATCTGCGGGTTCGTCTTCATCAGCATCGTCGGTATCAAAGGACACTTGTGCGATGTTAGCCAAGTCCTCCATTGAATCGGTGATTTCACTAGAAAGTTTTTGTTTAGTACGATCAAACCCTAACCCAAAACCACTTAAGAAGCCGCTGCACCATGCACCCAATGATTCTGTCCTGGCGGCTAGTTCGGTGTCATCTTCGGGTAATAACAACTGAAAACCAAAATCGGCTTGCTGCAATTGACCTAAAGCAATGTCGTACAAACCAACTAATTCGGCTTTATCGTCATCATCTTCTACCTCTTGCACATCCAAGTGCGCCACTACCATTGTTAGCCAGGCTTCGGCGTCGGCACGGATGCCCGCTGCAAGCTGTCCCGCCAGCAGGCCATGTAATTCTGAGGGAGTGCCAAAGGCACCCAGCTCAACAAACATGTCGGCAAAGTCATCAAATATATAGTTTATCTTGGGCGTGGTGTCGGTCATTGATGTCGCTCTCGAAGCTAATAGATAGGTTGAGTAAGCCAGCCATTATACCTGAGATATCGGCATTCTCTAGGCTTTTGCTGAGGGTAACTAGACAGGGGCGTAATTTACTATAAAATTAGTAGCCTTAACTTCTCCGACGCGGGCCATCATGTCGACAATCAATTCAGTGTTGCACCATACTGACCAGCTGCTAACCCAGCATCGTCAGCTACAAATAACCCACACTCAGCTACAAGCACGTATTGCCGAGCTAGAACAACAACTGGCAGAGCAACAACAAACCTCCGATACGCTTGCACAATCTAACGATCAACTCGCCCAACAAGAGATGCAGCAAGCCATAGAGGCAGACTTAACCTACCTGATTGGTTTATTTGACAAGTCAGAGGAGCCCGACTATGAGTAAGCCACAAGCGGTACAAGTGTCCATCTTAGAGCAACACTACACCCTCACTTGCCCAGCAGGCAAAGAAGCGGCCCTTAGACAAGCCGCCACCAATTTGGATGTAAAATTGCGCGAAATTAAAGCCATGGGCCGAGTTATGGGTTTAGAGCGTATGGCGGTGATGGCAGGGCTCAACATGAGCGCCGAATTACTCGACTGCAAAGCACAATTGCAGACCTTAGAAATTGCCATGCAACACTTGGATCAGCGTCTTATTACCGCGCTGGATCAATAGCCCGTTACACATTTTTTGTTCCATTCTTTAAAATACAGGCATATACTAGCCTTAAGACTCCCTGTGGTGCCCGGCATTCGATAACGTCCTTGAGCCGATTCACTTTTATAGGGTGCTTCTCGCTTATGCTCTGTGCACGTCCGCTCGTCGGAACGCCTTCTGCCTAATCAGGAGCGCCCACCTTGAACCTCCGGGTTCAGGACAACCATTGGAACCGACACCTTGGGGGGTCCTTATTACGCTGCCCTGTAAAAGTCTGTAAAAACCTCCCCCTCTCGCCATACTCCACCACTAAATGTGGCACAATCGATGCTATATATTATTTGATAAGCCGCAGGGCGAATCGGTATAGAGATCTAGCGCACATGACTAAACGAATCTTATTGATTGAAGACGACCAAGAGTTAAACGAACTTTTGAGCGAATTTTTGGCCTTAGAGAACTTTGACGTAGACCAAGCCTTCGACGGCGAGCAAGGCCTAACTATGGCCTTAAGCGACAACTACGACGTCTTAGTGCTCGACATTATGATGCCCAAAATGAATGGCCTAGACCTGCTAAAACAATTTCGCATAGACCACAAAACGCCCGTACTGATGCTCACTGCCCGTAGCGACGAAATAGACCGCATCCTTGGTTTTGAAATGGGCGCCGATGACTACCTACCTAAACCGTGTAACCCCAGAGAAATCATTGCCCGTATTCGCGCTATATTGCGTCGCGTAGAAATGGATAAGGCAGGCATGCAAACCACAGGCAGCCGCCAAGTCATGATGCGCGAAGACGTTGAGCTTAACCACAATACTCGCATTGTCTCCAAAGGCGGTGAGGCACTCGACCTCACTAGTACCGAATTCAATCTGCTCGCCAGTCTACTTGAAAATGCCGGCCGTGTATTAAGCAAAGAAGAACTTACGGAAACCGCATTAGGCCGCAAACTCACCTTATATGACCGTAGTGTTGACATGCACATGAGTAATCTGCGTCGCAAGTTGGGCCCCTTTGCTAACGACGATGCGCGTATTAAAACAGTCCGTGGCGTAGGTTATCAATATGTCATCAATGATTAAGTGGCCGCTAGTGTTTCGTAGCCTGTATTGGAAAATTTTCTTCTTTTTCTGGCTCACGCTCATTGCCGCCATTTTTTCTGTGGCCACCTTATCCGAAATCATCGTTAACGAGCGGGATGAAGACCAATACCAAAAGGTGGTCCATTTAGGCATCCAAGCGGCTAACATATACGAACGCAAAGGGGCGAAAGCCTTAACCGCCCACCTTCGCCATATTGACCAAGAATTTGACGTGAAGGGGTTTATGCTAGATGCCAAATATCGCCCCATAAGCCGAGCAAATCTACCCAACAACTGGCTTGAATTCACTCTCCCTTTGACACAAAATCGTTTGTCAGTACGTAGTAACTTGCGTGGCTTTCAACCGTACCGCATCTCCAGCAACAGTGGCCACACTTATACCTTTGTGGCTTACCGTGACAACCGTGGGCCATACCCAGCCTGGCTCAAACATTTGCCGATGCTGCAGGTGCTCACTGCATTAATCATTGTGGCCCTGCTTACTGCCTTTGTAACCTGGCGCATCACTAATCCATTACGTAAGCTCAAGCAGGCCACCGACTCGTTTGCCCGTGGTAATTTGGATACCCGTTTACCTAAGCTGGTGGGTTGTCGCAAAGATGAAATTGGAGAAGTAGGTCTAGCATTTAACCGTATGGCGGAGCGCATTAGTTTATTAGTGAGTAACCAACAGCGTTTGTTTCGAGATATCTCGCACGAATTACGCACACCATTAGCTCGCCAACAGATTGCTTTAGAGTTGTTGGCGCGTAAATTACCCGACACCGAACATCAGTCTTTGCATCGCATCGATCGTGAAATTGGCCGTATGAATCAACTGATCGACCAAGTACTCACCTTATTGCGCTTGGAGCAAAATGAACAGAGCCCAACGATAGAAGCCTATGATCTGAGCAAATTGCTGCGCAAACTCACCCAAGATGCACAATTTGAAGCCCAGTCAAAAGATCAAGTGGATTTACGCCAACCCAAACAGGTCTCAATATTGGGGCAACAAGAGTTGGTCGCGCGCGCAGTAGAGAACATTTTACGTAATGCCTTGCGCTACACGCCAGTCGATGGCCGCGTGTATTTGCAAGTAGACGAGCAAAAAGACAGCGTCATGATTCGTATCGAGGATGAAGGCGAGGGTGTACCCGAAGAGTGCTTAAGCCGCCTTTTTGAACCCTTTTATCGGGTTGAAGCCAGCCGCAACCAACAAAGCGGGGGTTACGGCATTGGCATGGCCATAGCCGAACAAGCCATTCGTGCCCAAGGTGGCAACATTAATGCAAGCAACCGCAAAGTGGGTGGTTTGTGTGTAGAAATCAGCCTACCCAAAACCAGCCTCAACACCTAAACCATTAAGGTTTGGGGCTTAAAAACAACTGATAAGCTGGATTCTGAGTTTCTTCATGGAAGGCATAACCCAGCTCATGTAAGTAGCCCTCGAGCTTAGACTTGTCGGCGTCGGGCACTTGCATAGCCACCAACACTCGACCGAAGGCCGAGCCGTGGTTGCGGTAATGAAACATGGATATATTCCAGGGCTGGCCCAATTTATTGAGGAATTTCAATAAAGCCCCCGGCCGTTCAGGAAAGGTAAAGCGGTAAACCACTTCGTTATCTACCTTGGAGTGCCCACCCACCATGTAGCGAATGTGGGTTTTCGCCATTTCGTTGTCACTTAAGTCTAGGGCAGGAATGTCGTGTTGCTGCAACTCTTGTAACAACTGCCCACGACCGCCATCATCGGTTTTCAACTGCACGCCTACAAACACTTGCGCTTGCTCATCGTCAGCGTAGCGGTAATTAAACTCGGTAATATTGCGCTCGCCTAAGGCTGTACAAAAACGCTTAAAGCTGCCAGGCTGCTCTGGAATTTGGGCCGCAATGAGCGCCTCACGCCCCTCACCAATTTCGGCGCGTTCAGCAACATGGCGCAAGCGGTCAAAGTTAACGTTGGCGCCACTGGCGACCGCCACCAATGTTTGGCCTTGCGCTTGCTCACGCTGCACATATTTTTTTAGACCAGCTAGAGCACAGGCACCGGCAGGTTCAGTGATAGCTCGGGTATCGTCGTACACGTCTTTAATAGCCGCACACAGTTCGTCGGTCGTCACAGTAATGACTTCATCAACGTACTTTTGTGCGAGTTCAAATGTGAGTTCGCCAATTTGAGCCACCGCCACACCTTCGGCAAAAATACCTACTTCTGGTAACACTACCCGCTCACCCGCATCCAAAGCGGCTTTGAGGCAGCAGGAGTCTTCTGGCTCCACGCCAATGATCTTAATGTCTGGGCGTAGGTATTTAATGTACACAGCAATACCAGAAATCAAGCCGCCACCACCCACGGGCACAAACACAGCATCAATGTTGCCGCGGATTTGGCGTAACAACTCAACCGCCACCGTACCTTGACCAGCAATCACGTTTTCGTCGTCAAACGGGTGGATATAAACCAAACCCTTATCAGCCACCATCTTCAGCGAATGTGCATAGGCTTCGGCAAACGAGTCACCAAACAAAATGACTTTGCCGCCCAGCGCTTTAACCGAGTTGACCTTTATGTCCGGGGTGGTCTTAGGCATCACAATGGTGGCTTTAATGCCCAGATGTTTAGCCGACATGGCCACACCCTGAGCATGATTACCGGCAGAAGCTGCAACCACGCCACAAGCACGCTGAGCGGCCGTCAATTGTGAAATACAGTTATAAGCGCCACGAATTTTGAAAGAAAATACCGGTTGCAAATCCTCTCGCTTAATCAAGATATTGTTGCCCAAGCGGGTGGACAATCCACGCGCGGATTCTAACGGCGTTTCCACGGCCACGTCGTACACGTTGGCGGCGAGTATTTTCTTGATATAACGATGGGGCATGTGGGTATCTGCTGTAATTTGCCGCGTTTGGACGAAGCATTAGAATGAACTGATTATATTAATGGCTCAGGCCACGAGCGTCTACATGATGAGCCGCTAAATCCTGTATAATCTCGTTTTTCCTGCCAAACAATGACGTCATTATGAACCAAGACCAGTTAAAGCAAGCCGTGGCACAAGCGGCTGTAGACCACATCGCACCACACCTTAATAAAGATTCTATTGTCGGTGTTGGTACGGGCTCCACTGCAAACTGTTTTATTGACGCACTAGCCAACATCAAACATACCTTTGATGCTGCCGTAGCCAGCTCAGAAGCCACCGCGGAGCGCCTTAAGAACCATGGCATCAATGTACTGGAACTTAACACCGTACCCCACATGAGCTTTTATGTGGACGGTGCAGATGAAAGCGATGCCCACTTAAACCTTATTAAAGGTGGTGGTGGCGCACTCACGCGGGAGAAAATTGTTGCAGCGGTGGCCGAAACCTTTGTCTGTATTGCCGATGAGTCTAAACTGGTCGATGTGCTGGGCGACTTCCCACTACCCGTAGAAGTGATTCCTATGGCGCGTAGCTATGTGGCTCGCAAGCTGGTGGGGTTAGGTGGTGAGCCGGTATGGCGTCAGGGCTTCATTACCGACAATGGCAACTTGATTTTAGATGTTTATGGCATGGATATTGTTGACCCTAAAGGCCTAGAACAAAAAATAAATCAAATCACCGGGGTGGTGACTAACGGTTTGTTTGCTCAACGCCCCGCCGACCTATTGTTACTAGGTACCAGCGAAGGCGTTAAGAGCCTTACCGCTTAAAACAGTACTCTACAACTAATAGTACCGTTAACCTGCTTCAACTTAGTTAGTGCCAGCTCCGAACAGCTGGCATCGACATCAATCACCACGTAGCCAACCTTCTCATTGGTATTGAGGTACTGGCCCGAAATGTTGATGCTGTTTTCTGAAAATACATTGTTAATCTGTGATAAAACACCCGGTATGTTGCTATGAATATGCAATAGACGATGCGTGTTTTCGTGGCTAGGCAAGGATACTTCTGGGAAGTTAACTGCCGAAAGACTGGTGCCGTTATCACAATAACGGATTAGTTTATCGGCCACTTCCACACCAATATTGGCTTGCGCCTCTACGGTAGAGCCACCAATGTGGGGGGTGAGCAAAACGTTATCTACACAGCGTAATGGCGAAACAAACTCGTCATTATTTGAGCGTGGCTCAACCGGGAATACGTCAATAGCAGCGCCAAGCAACTTGCCGTTGCCCAAACTGGTAGCCAAGGCATCGATGTCGACCACAGTACCACGAGAGGCATTGATAAGAATCGAGCCTTCTTTCATTTGCGCAAATTGTTTTGGCCCCATTAAACAATGGGTGGCTGAGGTTTCTGGCACATGCAGTGTGACTACGTCGGCTCTCCCCAACAACTCGGCCAAACTGGCACACGGCCTTGCGTTGCCCAAACTCAGTTTAGTAATTTGGTCGTAGTAGATGACTTCCATGCCCATGGCTTCGGCCATGATACCTAGCTGAGAACCAATGGAACCATAACCGACCACACCAAGTTTTTTACCCCTCGCTTCGTAGGACTGATGAGCCGACTTAAGCCATTGACCACGATGAGCCTTGGCATTTTTCTCGGGGATACCACGCAACAACAATACAGCTTGAGCAATCACCAGCTCAGCCACACTACGGGTGTTGCTGTAAGGAGCGTTAAACACCGGAATACCCAGCTCTAGTGCAGCACCTAAATCGACCTGATTAGTGCCAATGCAAAAACAGCCTACCGCCATCAGTTTAGGCGCTTGTTCTAGCACTTCACGGGTGAGTTGGGTGCGAGATCGAATGCCTACAAAATGAGCATCGGCCAGCACAGACACCAATTCATCTTGGGGTAAAGCTGTGGTGTAGAAGTGAATATTATCAAAACCATCGGCATGTAAAGCGGCTATCGCAGTCTGATGTACGCCTTCTAACAAGACAATTTTAATCTTTTTCTTAACGAGGGAGATGTGCTGCGCTTGGGTCAATTTAGAACCTTTATGAGTGAGATTAAAGAATAAATCAATAAATCTAAAGGCGACTATTATATAGCTATTAGCGACATTAAAATAGCTCATCAGACATAAAAAAGCCCCTACTTATTGCTAAGCAGAGGCTCCTTTAAAACATGGTTAAAACCCTTTGGGGTATTAGGCTTCCATGTCTTTCATAGACAACTTGATACGGCCACGTGCATCAACGTCTAGCACCTTCACCTTAACCATTTGACCTTCTTCTAGGTAATCGGTTACTTTCTCAACGCGTTCGCTAGAGATCTGAGAAATATGCAACAAACCATCTTTGCCAGGCAGGATATTAATGAAAGCACCAAAGTCGACGATACGCTCAACCTTACCTTCGTAGATAGCACCCACTTCGGCTTCGGCAGTAATTTCTAGAATCTTAGCTTCGGCCAATTCAGCCGCTGCTTTGTCGTCTGCATAAACACGAACAGTACCGTCGTCTTCGATGTCGATAGATGCGCCAGTCTCTTCACACAAACCACGAATAGTTGCGCCGCCCTTACCAATTACGTCACGGATCTTATCTTGATCAATCTTGATGGTTTTCATGGTGGGAGCATTGTCATTCAACTCTGTGCGAGGTGTAGCAATAACCTTGTTCATTTCGTCAAGAATATGGATACGCGCTTCGTGCGCCTGCTCTAGAGCAATTTCCATAATCTCTTCGGTAATGCCTTGAATTTTGATATCCATTTGCAAAGCAGTGATGCCCGCAGCAGAACCGGCTACTTTAAAGTCCATGTCACCCAAATGATCTTCGTCACCCAAGATATCAGTCAATACAGCAAAACCTTCGTCTTCTTTGATCAGACCCATAGCGATACCGGCAACAGGTGCCTTAATCGGCACACCCGCATCCATAAGCGCTAGAGAAGCACCACACACAGAAGCCATAGAGCTAGAGCCGTTAGATTCGGTGATCTCTGACACTACACGGATGGTGTATGGAAATTCTTCTTGAGTAGGCAACATGGCTTGGATACCACGGCGAGCCAAACGACCATGACCAATCTCACGACGGCCTGGGCCCATGAAACGGCCCGTTTCACCAACAGAGTAGCTTGGGAAGTTGTAGTGCAACATAAACGGATCTTTACGTGAGCCTTCTAGGGCGTCGATAATCTGCTGATCACGGCTCGTTCCTAAAGTAGCAACTACAATAGACTGCGTTTCGCCACGAGTGAACAAAGAAGAACCGTGAGCTTTAGCCAAAGTGCCAATTTCTACGTTAATACCACGTACAGTCTTGGTGTCACGACCGTCGATACGCGGCTCACCCGCAACCACACGTGAACGTACGGTGTGCTTTTCTAGCTTGCCTACCATGCCTAATACGTCAGACTTAGAAGGCGCAGCGGCATCGTCGTTGCATAGTGCAGCAACTGCTTGAGCTTTTACATCAGCTAAACGCGCTTGACGATCCATCTTGTCACTAATTTGGTAAGCGTCGCCAACGGCAGCACCAACTTCAGCAGTAACAGCGGCCTTTAGCACGGTATCTTCTTCAGCAGCAACCCAATCCCAAGTAGGCTTTGCAGCTTCTGAGGCAAATTCGCTAACGGCTGCAACAACAGCTTGTAGCTCGTCATGGGCAAAAAGAACAGCACCCAACATTACGTCTTCGCTTAGTTCTTTAGCTTCTGATTCAACCATTAATACGGCGTCAGAAGTGCCGGCAACAACCATGTCCAGGTCAGAAGTGGCTAAGGCTTCGAAGCTAGGGTTAAGGGTATAACCGGCTTCATCAGTGTAAGCAACACGGGCTGCACCAATAGGACCAGCAAAAGGAATGCCAGAGATTGCTAGAGCAGCAGATGTGCCGATCATGGCAGCAATGTCTGTGTCGTTTTGCTTGTCAGCAGAAACAACTGTACAGATAACCTGCACTTCGTTCATAAAACCCTTAGGGAACAATGGACGAATAGGACGGTCGATTAATCGGCTAGTTAGCGTTTCTTTTTCAGATGGACGCGCTTCGCGCTTAAAGAAACCACCAGGGATCTTACCTACAGAGTAAGTCTTTTCTTGGTAGTGTACAGAAAGAGGGAAAAAACCTTGATCAGGCTTGGCTGTTTTCGCACCAACAACGGCAACCAATACTTGGATTGCGTCGTCGATAGTGACTAATACGGCACCAGAAGCTTGGCGTGCAATGCGGCCAGTTTCTAGGGTTACGGTTTGTTCACCGTACTGAAATTTTTTGGTAATGATAGACATATGTATCTCCATAATTGAGTGAACTGCAATCAATCGAGCGATCTAATCCACCAGTACACTTATTAACTCGGCATAGGCTCAACCCTACCTAAACCACCAAGCCAATAAGAGTACGGGCCGACCCTCTCTTATTGCTTACAGGAAAAACAATAAAGGCCAAGTAATCAAAGATTACCCAGCCTCTATATAGTATCGCTAATTAGTAGCGATTAACGACGTAGGCCTAAACGTCCGATCAAAGTTGCATAACGTGATGCATCTTTACGGTTTAAGTAGTCCAATAACTTACGACGCTGGTTAACCATACGGATCAAGCCACGACGAGAGTGGTGATCATGATTATGCTCTTTGAAGTGACCTTGTAGTGCCAAAATGTTCGCAGTTAACAATGCAACTTGAACTTCTGGTGAACCGGTGTCGCCTTCGGCAGTTTGGTAATCAGCTACGATAGCAGCTTTTTCAACGGCAGATAGAGCCATGGTAATTCTCCAATAATTAATATGCCCTCTAGCTTGGCAATTAAGGCCGCTAGGGGATCGTTAGTGTTCACACCGTGCATATTTACAGCGGAACGTAAATGAAGGTCTAAGTGCTCATTAAGCGTTTAGCTTTTAAGCGACCTTCTGCCTGCACTTCTACTAAGCCTATAAATGTCTCAGTGTCGGTACCAGTTGAGCCATAGGCTCTCACCACATCCAATTCAGCGAAGTCAGTGGCATGGTCTACAACCTTACCTTGCTGCAACGCCTCTATTTGATGGGCGGCTAATTGTACAGCATTTAATGTCAAAACGGCAGTATCTGCTGGCATTAATAGCTTATCCAAGGTTTCAAACGCAGGCGTGATATCTGGCCACTTACCCTCTTCCACCACTTGGCCCTTGGTTGCTTCGTCGATGATGGCCTGCAAATCCTCTAAGGTCACCATTTGATCGGCCACAAAAGGTCCCGCCTGCAGGCGTCTCAACTGCGCCACATGAGCACCGCAGTCTAGCGCTAGACCTAAGTCTTCGACAATACTGCGAATATAAGTGCCTTTAGTGCAGGTGATATCCATACGCACTTGGGTATCTTCAAAGCTCATAAGCTCAAGATTGTGAATAGTCACTTGGCGTGATTTTACTTCAACCGTTTTGCCCGCCCTAGCCAACTTATACAACGGCTGACCTTGGTGCTTAAGCGCCGAGAACATAGAGGGTACTTGGCTAATCAAACCACGAAACTGCGGCAACTGCGCTTCTACCTCGGCCAAAGTCACATGATCACAGGCTTTGGTTTCCACGATTTTGCCATCGGCGTCGCTAGAATCGGTGCGCACACCCAGCTGACCTATGGCTTGGTAACGCTTGTCTGAATCTAATAGAAACTGGCTAAACTTAGTCGCTTCGCCTAAACAAATGGGCAGCAAGCCCGTTGCAAGAGGATCTAACGCACCGGTGTGGCCCGCTTTACGAGCCCCAAACATACGCTTTACCCGCTGCAAGGCATGATTTGAACTCATGCCTGTGGGCTTATCTAAAATCAGAATACCGCTAACTGCACGGCCTTTGGGTTGTTTTGCCACCTAAGGTTACTCGGTGCCGTAGTCAACATCAGACTCAAGCTCTGGGTCTGATGCCCGAGCTTCGTCGATCAAGTTGCTTAAATAGTTACCCCGCGACAAACTATCATCAAAGTGGAAGCGCAAGGTTGGGACGATACGCAATTTCATGCGCTGACCCAACTTACTGCGCAAAAACCCTGAGGCATTATTAAGCGCTTTCACCGACTCACGAATCTCTTCTTGGTCTTCACCACCATTAAAAATGGTAACAAACACCTTAGCATGAGAAAGGTCACGGGACACTTCTACAGCACTCACCGTAGCCATACCAACACGAGGGTCTTTCACCTCACGTTGAATTAGGGCCGCGAGCTCGCGCTGTATTTGGTCTGCCACACGCTGGGTGCGGCTATATTCTTGTGCCATAGTCTGCTCAGCCCTTACAAGCTACGCTCAACTTCAACAGTGTCGAAGACTTCGATTTGGTCGCCAACACGTACGTCGTTGTAGCTCTTCACACCGATACCACACTCGATACCGTTACGAACTTCTGCCACTGCATCTTTGTGACGACGTAAGGATTCTAACTCACCTTCGTAGATCACTACGTTGTCACGCAATACACGGATCGGCTTACTGCGGAACATGGTACCTTCGGTCACCATACAGCCAGCAATTTGACCCAATTTAGGCGAACGGAAGACTTCACGCACTTCTGCAATACCGACAATGGATTCGCGCAACTCAGGCGACAACATACCAGAAAGAGCGGCTTTAACATCGTTAATGATGTCGTAGATTACGCTGTAGTAACGTAAATCTATGCCTTCTTTTTCGATCAATGCTTTAGCCGGTGTATCTGCACGAACGTTAAAACCAAAGATCACAGCGTTAGATGCCACGGCAAGGTTAACGTCAGACTCGGCAATACCGCCTACGCCACTAGACACTACCTGCACCTTAACTTCGTCGGTACCGATATCCATAAGCGAGCTGGTTAGGGCTTCTAACGATCCACGTACGTCAGTTTTAAGTACCACGTTCAATACAGAGGCTTGGTTCTTGCCCATGTTCTCGAACATTGCATCTAGCTTAGAGGCCTGCTGGCGCGCTAGCTTCACGTCGCGGTACTTTCCTTGACGGAACAATGCCACTTCGCGAGCTTTCTTTTCGTCTGCTACTACGGCAAAATCTTCACCAGAGTCAGGCGTGCCGCCTAAACCTAAAATTTCTACTGGAATAGATGGGCCAGCACTGGTAATTGGCTTGCCGTTCTCGTCTAGCATGGCGCGTACGCGACCAAACTGCTGACCAGCCAAGACAATGTCACCTTTCTTCAAAGTGCCATTTTGAACCAAGATAGTCGCTACAGAACCACGGCCTTTATCAAGGCGGGCTTCAACAACCACGCCCTTAGCTGGTGCTTCTGGCACGGCAGTCAGCTCTAATACTTCAGCTTCTAGCAATACTGCATCAACCAAGGCGTCAATACCTTCACCGGTTTTGGCGGACACAGGCACGAACTGAGTCACACCACCCCAATCTTCTGGCACAACGTCACGGCTAGACAATTCTGTCCTCACACGATCTGGGTCTGCACCTTCCTTATCCATTTTATTAACTGCAACAATCAAAGGTACACCAGCGGCTTTCGCATGCTGTACGGCTTCTTCGGTCTGCGGCATTACGCCATCGTCTGCAGCCACTACCAAAATCACAATGTCTGTGGCCTTCGCACCACGAGCACGCATGGCGGTAAACGCGGCGTGTCCTGGCGTATCTAAGAAGGTCACTATACCTTTGTCAGTTTTTACGTGGTAAGCACCAATGTGCTGAGTAATGCCACCCGACTCGCCAGACGCAACCTTAGTTGAACGAATGCAGTCTAGGAGGGATGTTTTACCATGGTCTACGTGACCCATTACCGTCACTACAGGAGCGCGGGTAATTTCGGCGCCTTCGTAGTTAATGCTCTCTACCACTTCTGTCTCAATCGCATCATCCATGACCAACTTCACGGTATGACCCATTTCTTCAACCACGATGGTGGCTGTGTCTTGGTCAATCACTTGGTTGATAGTAGCCATTGCGCCCATGTTGAACATGACCTTAATAACTTCAGCTGCCTTCACTTTCATGCGCGAAGCTAGATCTGCAACGGTAATCGATTCCGGTACGTTAACTTCCTGGATCACCTTCTCTGTGGGTACTGCAAAAGCGTGTTCGCTATTACCAGTACGCTTAGGTGCGGCCAACTTACCTTTGTTACGAGAACCTTTACCACGGCTGCGGTCATCACGACCAGCAGCAGCACGGCCTTTGCCTTTACCTTTGCCAGCTGGTGCACCACCACGGGGCTTGTCTGGAGAGGTAAATGTTTTTTGATGAGCCGGCTTCTTCTTGGCATCTTCTGCAGCTTTCTGACGAGCCACTTCAGCATTGGCCGCGGCCTTATCTGCAGCAGCGTTATCAGCCGCGGTATTGACTGCCGTTGCGGCTGCTTGAACGGCTAAGGCAGCTACTTGAACATCGACTGCAGCTTGTGCTTGCAGTGCAGCCTCTGCTTGGGCAGCTGCTAATTCTGCTTGTTCAGCTTCAATTACAGCGGCCTGATCGCTTTCTTCTGCCTTAACGTAGGTACGCTTTTTGCGCACCTCTACGTTAACTGTACGTTTGCCAGCCGTGCCCGCAACTTTTAGGGTGCTGGTGGTCTTACGGCGCAAGGTAATCTTTTTAGGGCCGTCAGCATCGTCGCCTTCGCCACCGTGGGACTTTTGCAAGTGCGACAAAAGCGTTTTACGCTCATCATCGGACACAGCATCAGTAGCAGTACGACGGGTGAGGCCTGCTTCTTCCATTTGGCTCAACAAACGCTCAGCGGGAACACCTACCGTTGCAGCTAGGGTGTTGACAGTTTGGTCTGTCATAATAATATTCTCCTATCGGTCAAGCGGTGGTTTAAACAAACCAAGGGGCGCGGGCCGTCATAATTAATTCTGCGGCTTTCTCGTCGCTCAAATCTTCAATGTCCGAAATCTCATCGACCGCTTGCTCAGCTAAGTCTTCCATGGTAATAATGCCACGGCTAGCGAAAACAAAAGCAAGGTGTTTATCCATGCCTTCCATTTCCAACAAGTCTTGTGCCGGCTCTGCGTTGTCTAGCTGCTCTTCCGCTGCTAACGCCTGATTCAATAGCTTATCTTTGGCACGGGTACGAAGCTCTTCAACAATACCTTCGTCCAAACCATCAATGGCTAACATTTCATCAAGCGGTACGTAGGCGATTTCTTCAAGGCTTACAAAACCTTCTTCTACCAACATCTCAGCAAATTCTTCGTCGATATCTAGGGCATCAACAAAGGTCTGCACCACACCGCCTACTTCGTCTTCTTGCTTGGATGCCGCATCCTCTTCTGACATGACGTTGATTGTCCAACCGGTCAACTCAGAGGCAAGGCGTACGTTTTGGCCATTACGACCAATGGCCATGGCTAAGTTTTCATCGCTTACAGCAACATCCATTGCGTGACGGTCTTCATCAACAACAATAGAACTTACTTCGGCTGGCGCCATGGCGTTAATGACTAATTGAGCTGGGTTATCATCCCACAAAACAATGTCTACACGCTCATTGTTTAGCTCACCAGTAACGGCTTGGACACGCGAACCACGCATACCTACACAAGCGCCCACTGGGTCGATGCGGCCGTCATTAGTCTTCACGGCAATTTTAGCACGTGAGCCTGGATCGCGAGCGGCGGCACGAATCTCAATCACTTCTTCAGAAATTTCTGGCACTTCAATCTTAAACAGCTCAACCAACATTTTAGGATTGGTTCGGCTTAAAAAAAGTTGTGGTCCGCGGCTTTCGGTGCGAACTTCATCTAGCAAAGCCCGTACACGATCACCCATACGGAAGGTTTCACGACCAATCAGTTGATCGCGCGCCATCAATGCTTCGGCATTGTTACCCAAATCAACAATTACGTTGTCGCGAGTTACTTTCTTAACGCTACCACTAATAATTTCGCCAATACGATCGCGGTATAGCTCGACTACCTTAGCGCGCTCAGCTTCTCGTACTTTTTGTACGATGACTTGCTTCGCAGTTTGGGCGGCAATACGGCCAAAGGCTTCGGTGAGCAACACTTCTTCAACTACATCATCTAACTGTAGCTCAGGGCGCGTTTCTTGCGCATCCTCTAAAATCAATTCAGCAGCAGGGTTGGTGTACACCTCATCGGTTACCACTGTCCAGCAGCGAGTCGTAGTCGCTTCGCCAGTCTTACGGTCGATAGACACACGAATATCACTTTCTTCGTCGATACGCTTGCGTGTGGCAGTGGCCAAGGCTAACTCGATGGCCTCAAAAATAACATCCTTGGGCACGTCCTTCTCATTGGATACGGCTTCGGCCACCAACAAAATTTCTTTATTCATTTCAAGCTCTCACTTAATTTGGACTTATAAAACCGGCTTAAAAGCGCGGTACGATATTGGCTTTTTCTATACTATCAAAAGGCAACAGGTATTCTTCATCATCAATTTGCACAATCACATCATCACCTTCGATGCCTTTTAACAAACCGTTAAATCTGCGGCGGCCATCAAAAGCCAAACGCAACTTCAAACTAACTTTTTCGCCCACGCTCGCTTGATATTGCTCTACGCTAAACAGTGGTCGGTCTAAGCCTGGCGACGACACCTCTAAGGTATACTCACCACTAATAGGGTCTTCTACGTCCAGCACGGCTGCCACCTGGCGACTGACGTCGGCACATTGCTCAACACCAATGCCTTTGGCATGGTCAATATACACACGTAAAGTGGTGTGGCGACCCTGAGATAAATATTCAATACCCCAAAGATCACAACCACAGGCTGCCACCGCTGGCGCGACTAAAGATTCTATTTGTGCTGCTGCACCTGCCATTCTAATATCCTAAAACGCAAAAAGCCCCAAAAGAGGGGCTTTTTGTTGACTATATGTATTCAGTCTCGTGTGCTAGCTTCCTGCCGAACAACGAACCCCTGAATTACTTCTTCATGACTTACGCCATAGGGAAATGTTAAAACACTTCCCTGAAAATTGGTAGCGGGGGCAGGATTTGAACCTACGACCTTCGGGTTATGAGCCCGACGAGCTACCATGCTGCTCCACCCCGCATCAAAGAGCGCACATAATATTCATTTTATCGTTTGCCGTCAAGCATTTATATGACATTAATACATATAATTTGGGCCCATTCACAGACTCAGCGTTTTATCGTAGAGTGCAGCATATTAACCCCTGAGATTTTGGCCGCCACATGCCCAATGGAAACCAGTCACCCAAGCGTCAACATTTATTTCAACCCATTCAGTTGCGGCATACCCAGCTAAAAAATCGATGTGTGTTTGGCGCCCACACCACCAATATGAGCAAACTCAGCTTACCCGGCGCCCAACACCGAGCTTACTATAAAGAACGAGCTCAAGGTGGCGCTGCTATGATTGTGGTGGAGCCCATGCCGGTACACCCAACCGCGGTACTCACCCGGGGCAATTTTCTCACCAATGATGACGCCGTCATCGAACCGTTCAAACAATTAGTGGACGAGTGCAAGGCCTTTGGCACAGTGATGATTCAACAGCTTTACCACGTTGGTCAACACGGCGATGCCGATTTGTCATTTAGCCCTAACTGGTCACCCTCGGGCCAACCGTCCTACCACGACTCCGATGGCAGTCATGCCATGTCTGCGAGCCAAATTGAAGAGCTCATCCAAAGCTTTATCGACAGCGCCATACGCTGCCAGAAAGCCGGTTTCGACGGCATCGAGTTGTTTGCTAACTACCATGCCCTGATCGAACAGTTTTGGACCCCATGGTCGAATCATCGCACCGACCAATGGGGCGGCCGCCTAGAAAATCGTTTACGTTTTGGAAGCCGCATCATGGAGGGCATACGCACAGCCTGTGGCAACGATTTTATCATCGGCCTAGCCATTAGTTATGGCAACGCCCACAGCCCAGACCTAAGTTTAGAGGAAAAGGTGGTTATTGTGGCCTACCATGATCACGCTCGGCATATGGACTACGTCACTTGCGGCAGTGGTGGTTACCTAGGCTTTGATAAGCTCATGCCCACCTTCGTATTTGAAGAAAAAATAGGCCTACCTTTAGCAGCCGCAGTTAAACAAGCCGTAAATCACGCGCTCGTCACCTGTGAGAGCCACGTGCGCACACCAGAAAACGCAGACTATATTATCGCCAGTGAAGACGCCGACCTAGTCTCCATCGTGCGCGGCCAGATTGCCGACCCACAACTGATTAGCAAAACCCAGACACAGCGTGAACAGGACATAAGAGGCTGCATCTCTTGCAACCAAATGTGTTGGGGTCGGCGCTCTCGAGATTATTGGATCTCCTGCCTAGTTAACCCGCGGGTAGGCCGTGAACACGATTGGCACATACAAACCAGCAACACGCCGAAAAAAATCATCATCATCGGCGCCGGCCCAGCTGGGCTAGAATGCGCTCGAGTGCTCGCTGAGCGCGGACACCACGTCAGCATTTACGAAGCCACACCGGACCTAGGCGGGCAATTTAGACTGGCCGGCTTAGCACCACGCAGGGGTCAAATTTTAGAACTACTTGGCTGGTACCAAAGCCAGTTGCAAGCACTAAAGGTTACCATAAACTACAACAGCTACATGGACGCAGACGACCTAGGTCAATTACAGGCCGATGAGATTATCCTCGCCACAGGCTCCATGCCGGACCCAACGGCGAGCCAACGTTGGTTATGGCTAGCAGGCAATCAAGCCCTGCCCGGTTTGGATAATAAGGTGTACAGTGCGGAAGACGTACTACGCAAACAAGCAAAGCTGGGGCATCGCCTTATCTTGCTCGATGAAGGCGGCAACTGGCGCGGCTTGGGCACTGCCCTCTACCTTGCACAACAAGGCCATCAACTCACCATCGTCACGCCCGACCCATACGTGGGCAAAGAACTCACCCGCACCTCCGCCGACCTACCACTGCGCAGCCAACTAAAACAACTTGGCACTGTTTTTTTAGTGGAATCAGTGATCAGCCAATGGCAGTCTAGCACGGCCACCATTACCAGCTTGCTCGACCACCAGCAAACCCAAGTCGAAGCGTCCGCCATCGTCGTGGCCACCACAAACCGCGCTTTTAATGAGCTAGAACTCGAACTGACCGAAGGTGGCATTAGCTGCCACACCATTGGCGACTGCGTTGCGCCAAGGCAGGCCATGCAAGCCATATATGAAGGTCATAAACTAGGCCTTGAACTATAGGTCAAGCAAGCGTCTACCAACTGCCTTGGTTGGCCATTGATAACCAAGGCTCACAAGGAATAACAGCGCCGCCGGCCTGTAACAGCTCAACTGACACGCCATCTGGCGATTTAATAAAGGCCATACGGCCGTCTCTAGGCGGGCGGTTAATAGTTGTGCCGGCATCCAATAAACGCTGGCAAAGGCCGTGGATATCATCCACTTCATAAGCCAAATGCCCCCAACTTCGGCCACTCGATAAAACCTCATCGCCATCCCAGTTATAGGTTAATTCCAACAACGGCGCTTGGCTTGTTTGCGCTGCCTCAGCATCCATAGGTGCAGCTAAAAATATCAAACTGAAGCGGCCCGACTCATAGTCACTACGCTTGGTTTGCACCAAGCCCAACTGACCACACCAAAAGGCTAGGGATTGCTCCAGATCACTCACCCGAATCATTGTATGTAGATAACGCATTAGACTCTCTTTATAACGTCAAAATCAGGCCTCAGTAAAACATAGCAGCCACAAAAAAGCCTAGCAAATGCTGGGATTTTTAAGGTCATCATGGGTTTTATTTATGGGTGAGTGTTCTCAACATGACGCTTCTGATCAACCGGACGAGTGGTTAAGTTGGCAAAGAACGCCACCACCAATAACGCAGCCATTGCATACATTGTTGTATTGTAAAGGCTGGGGAGTGGAGTGAATAGTGCCCGCCGGAGCCAGTTCCATTAACTTACTTACTGTCACCGTTTTAGCTGCCACAAATTCATTTAACTGACTCACAGAGGATCCAAACTTAGTTTGGAAAGCAGCGGGGTCGTTTATGGCGTCGTTGACCGACATATTCCGTAGATACGTCATCGCAAAAGGACCTAAAACACCTGCCGTGGCCCAAGCAGTCAGCAAGCGACCATGGATGCCGCCGGCATGTAAGGTGCCAAATTTGTCCGCCAAATACACAGGCATGGTTGCAAAACCACCCACAACTTCCAAAACTGTGATGTTTTCATTGCCTGGTCGATATGAACATCGTTAGAAGTGATCATACTTTTGCAGATTCACTTTTCTCAGGCGCGGTCCAGCCTTCAGACTTCCAATCTTTAGCAGGCACACGATAAGCAAAAGAAGCTACCAATAACGAAACCACCACCCCATAAGAAGGAAAAAAACCACCACTTTTACTAGACATAACTTACTCCTGTTAGTTACAAGAGCTGCTATTATAGTTATTAGTTTTAGAACTGAAGGTAATCATCCATACACTATTATTGACAAGTGTCGCAGTGACCGGAAAATACATTTCGGCTTAACAGCCCGAAATATTCACTGCTACAGCGAACAATGCCAGCACTGCTATTCGATGATAAAAACTAGTATAGATTCATTGCCTTAGGCTGCCTAATAGACCAACGTCGTGTTGTAATAGGTGCCAGCTATTGCATGCCAACAAATCTACAGGCAAAAAAAAGAGCCTTGATAACAATTACGCCATCAAAGCTCTCTTTATATATTAAGTGGTGCGGATGGGGGGACTTGAACCCCCACAACCTAAGTTACCAGCCCCTCAAGCTGGCGCGTCTACCAATTCCGCCACATCCGCATTTAAAGTGTTAAAGTTGCCAGCCTCAGCCAACCAACTTACTCTGCTACTGGTACGTCGCTGTCTGTCGGCACTAGTGCAGAATCTAGCTCAGGTAGAGCTGATTCAACCACTTCGACTTCTTCAACAACGGGAATACCCGCATCAGAAATACTGCCGGCTTGTTGCTTGGCGTAAATAGCCAAGGCAAAGCTGGTTACAAATAAACCGGCTGCCAAAATAGCGGTGGTACGGCTTAGGAAATTACCCGAACCACTACTACCAAATACTGTTTGTGAAGCGCCACCGCCACCAAAGGAAGCGCCTGCATCAGCGCCTTTACCTTGCTGGATCATAATGAAACCGATTAAGGCCACAGCCAACAACACATGTACAATTAAGATTGCTACTTCCATTAAACTTCTCGCTTCGTCTGGTTCTGCTCGTTTACTGAGCCGCTTGGCCAATGGCCAAAAATGATTCTGCCTGTAAAGACGCGCCGCCTACCAGACCGCCGTCGATGTCTGCTTGAGCAAATAGCTCCGCAGCACTAGCAGCAGTTACACTGCCGCCATATAAAATTTTAACGCTCGCCGCTTCAACTGGGGCCACCGTTGCCACATGTTCACGAATGGCCTTATGCACCGCCTGAGCTTGTGCTGGGCTGGCGGTTAAACCAGTGCCAATGGCCCAAACGGGTTCATAGGCAATCACTGCATTAGCAAAGCTATCAGCGCCAGCGGCGTCGATAATGGCCTGTACCTGGGCGTTAACCACGGCCAATGTTTGACCTTGCTCGCGTTGTTCCAAGGTTTCCCCAACACATAAAATAGGTGTTAGATTGGCTGCTTGTGTGGCTACATATTTAGCCGCCACTTGAGCGTCGTCTTCGGCAAACAAAGCACGTCGTTCGGAGTGGCCAACCAATACATAGGTCACACCAAATTCCGCCGCCATTGCCAACGACACTTCGCCGGTAAATGCGCCCTTGGGTGCGGCACAAACATTTTGCACACCAATACGAATACTGCTCGCTGCCAACTCTTGTTGCACCTGCGCTAAATAAGGAAAAGGTGGAAAAACCACCAACTCAGCTCCGCTGGTGCCAACAAGACCTTGTTTTAGGCCCGATAATAGCTCGGTTACAGCACTTCTGCTGGCATTCATCTTCCAGTTGCCTGCAACTATCATGTTTGCCATACCTTCCCTACTTCGTGGATAAACCAAGGGTATTCAATTTAAGCGCGCCATAATACTCAAATTAGCGGTGCTAAACAAGGTATTCGCAGGTTTTGGCGCTCAATTGAATCAAATTTATTAACTGATAACCTGTTTCACGTCGTGAGCCAGTTCATGGGCGTACTGATTCACCAAGTCTGCGTTCTCACCTTCTACCATGACCCTAACCACTGGCTCAGTGCCTGATGGACGTAGCAACACACGCCCCCTGCCTTCCATACGTTTTTCTATGGCATCTACATAGGTATCAATAGCAGGGTATTCGGATAAATTTACGCGATTACCAAAACGTAAATTAATCAGCTTTTGTGGCATTTTTTGCATCTGATTTTTTAGTTCATGCAACGTTTTACGGCTCGACTGCATCGCTTGTAGCACCTGAAGCGCTGCCACAATACCATCACCGGTAGTGGTGAGGTTGCGACAAATTAAATGGCCGGACGATTCACCCCCCAACAACCAGCCTTTTTCTTTGAGCATCTGCATTACATAGCGGTCACCCACTTTGGCGCGAACAAAGTCGATACCCAAATCTTTAAGGCTTAACTCCATGCCCAAATTACTCATTTGTGTACCCACAACCCCACCTTCCAACTGGCCGTTACGCTGTTGGTGTGCAGCAATGATAAACATAAGTTCATCACCATCGACTTCTTCACCCATATGATCAACCATGATCACGCGGTCACCATCACCATCTAGGGCAATACCCAAATCGGCTTCTTGCAAACGCACCACTTTACGCAGCATAGCAATTGAGGTTGAACCACAGTCTTGGTTGATGTTGAGTCCATCGGGATCAATACCGATGCTATTTACGTCGGCACCGAGTTCGTGCAATACATTAGGCGCGATATGATAGGTAGCGCCGTGAGCGCAATCCAATACAATTTTCATACCCTTTAAGTTGGTATGGGGGCCTACGGTGCCTTTACAAAATTCGATATAACGGCCTGCGGCATCTTCGATGCGTCGCGCACGGCCTAAATCTTCTGGGGCCACACACTGCATGACTTCTTGTAATTTATCTTCGATAGCAGCTTCTACAGAATCGGCTAATTTAGTGCCGTTAGATGAGAAAAACTTGATACCGTTATCTTGGTAGCCATTATGAGAAGCACTAATAACAATGCCCGCTTCGGCATGAAAAGTACGGGTAAGGTAGGCCACCGCCGGGGTCGGCATGGGGCCCAACAACCGCACATCAACACCGGCTGCTGACAATCCGGCCTGCAGGGCCGATTCGAACATGTAGCCCGAAATACGGGTGTCTTTGCCAATCAGTATTTTACTGCGGCCAGACTCAGAAAACACTTTGCCAACCGCCCAGCCTAACTTGAGCATAAAATCTGGTGTAATTGGGTATTCACCACAACAACCGCGAATACCATCGGTACCAAAATATTTCATACTGCGCTCCTTTGTTCTTCTGTATGTACTTTCCTAGTACAGTGTTTTAACCGTGCAATTTTAGATACTGTTCATGACCGCATGTGCCATGCGCAATGCGTCTACCGTAGGGCCCACGTCATGTACCCGTATGATATGGGCGCCACGCTCGTAAGCCATAACCGAGACCGCTAGGCCACCGTGCAAACGCTCGTCAACTGGCCGGTTAAGCACATTGCCGATCATACTTTTGCGTGACATACCCACCAACAAGGGTAAACCTTTGTTGGCTAAGCTGCGCAACTGCTTCAACAATTGTAGATTATGCGCCAAGCTTTTGCCAAACCCAAATCCTGGATCCAGCAAAATTTTGTGTGCCGTAATGCCCGCATCTTCGCATTCGCTAACCCGCTGCTCAAAGTAGTTGCCAATATCATGCACCACCGACTCGTAGACTGGATTATCTTGCATAGTTTGGGGGTCGCCCTGCATGTGCATAAGACATACAGGTAAAGCCGTAGATGCGGCGGCTGCCAGCGCGCCAGCGCGGCCTAGGGCACGCACATCGTTAATCAACCCAGCACCAGCTGCCGCCGCTTCCAGCATCACCTGTGGGGTACTGGTGTCAATGGACACCACCACATCAAGGGAGGCTTTAATGGCTTCTATCACAGGGATAACGCGGTCGAGTTCTTGCTGCGCCGACACAGGCTCAGCGCCTGGGCGGGTGGATTCACCACCAATATCGAGGAAACTTGCGCCTTCCGCCACAATGGTTCGAGCTCGAACCATGGCCGCATCTAGGCACAAAGACTGGCTGGCAAACAAACTGCCACCATCAGAGAAGGAGTCGGGTGTGACATTAACCACACCCATGACATGAGGCTCGTTCAAATCGAGCCATTGCGAAGCAAACTGCATTTAGCTTGGCGCTTCGTCCGCACCAGGCACGTCACTGTTGTCAGCATCAAGGTCAGCCTCGGCAACGGTGGCTTGGTCTTGTGATGGCTCAGCGTCGGCATTGCCATCACCGTCGACATCGCTGCTATTACGCTCTTGCTCATCCCAGCCTTCTGGCGCAGAGACTTCTTCACGTGCAAGCAACTGATCAAGCTGGCTAGAATCAATGGTCTCGTATTTCATTAACGCTGCGGCCATCGCGTCTAGAATGTCACGATTATCATGCAAAATGGTATGAGCACGTTGGTAACAATCTTCAATAATATCTTTAATTTCTGCGTCTATAGCCGCCGTAGTCTCATCGGAAAAGCCTTTAGCGCCTTTGCCTGGAGCTCCGCTAAACGGATCAGAGTCTTCTGATTCATACAATAATGGCCCTAGCTTTTCGGACAAGCCCCACTTAGTAACCATGTTGCGTGCCAGCTGTGTTGCGCGCTGAATATCGTTAGATGCGCCGGTGGTTACGCCGTCTTTACCCAGAGTCATTTCTTCCGCAATTCGGCCGCCATAGAGGCTACATATTTGGCTCAAAATACCTTGGCGAGACAAGCTATAGCGGTCTTGCTCGGGTAAGAACATGGTGACACCCAAAGCACGGCCACGTGGAATGATGGTGACCTTGTAAACTGGGTCATGATCTGGCACTAAACGACCTACAATAGCATGGCCCGCTTCATGGAAAGCGGTGTTAAGCTTTTCTTGAGGTAGCATCACCATTGATTTGCGCTCTGCGCCCATCATGATTTTATCTTTGGCTTTTTCTAGCTCATCCATGCCCACAGTGCGTTTATTCAGTCGCGCTGTAAATAAGGCCGCTTCGTTCACTAAGTTGGCCAAATCGGCACCCGAGAATCCTGGCGTACCACGGGCAATAAGTTTAGGCTCTACGCCGTCACCTAAAGGTACCTTTTTAAGGTGCACATTAAGAATTTGTTCGCGGCCACGGATATCAGGCAATGGCACGTTCACTTGACGATCGAAGCGACCTGGGCGCAATAAAGCGTTGTCTAAAACGTCTGGGCGGTTGGTGGCCGCAATAACAATAATGCCTTCGTTACCTTCAAAGCCATCCATTTCCACCAACAACTGGTTTAGTGTTTGCTCACGCTCGTCGTTACCACCACCCATACCGGCACCACGGTGGCGACCTACGGCATCGATTTCGTCGATGAAGATAATACAAGGGGCTTGTTTTTTAGCTTGCTCAAACATGTCACGTACACGTGATGCACCCACGCCTACAAACATCTCTACAAAATCGGAACCAGAAATACTAAAGAACGGCACCTTGGCTTCACCGGCAATGGCTTTAGCCAATAGGGTTTTACCTGTACCTGGAGAGCCAGACATCAACACGCCGCGGGGAATATAACCACCTAAACGCTGAAACTTGCCCGGGTCACGCAAAAATTCTACTAACTCTTCGACGTCTTCTTTGGCTTCTTCTATACCTGCCACGTCGGCAAAAGTGGTTTTAATTTGATCTTCGCTCATCAAGCGCGCTTTGCTCTTGCCAAACGACATAGGGCCGCCTTTACCACCTGCACCACCTTGCATTTGACGCATGAAGAACATGAATACCACAATAATGATGAGGATCGGCGCACTGGCTACAAGTAATTGCACCCAAATACTTTGTTGTTCTGGCTGCTTACCTACAATGCCAACCTGATGCGCAATTAAGTCATCCACTAACTTAGGGTCGGATAAGGCAGGCCGCACCACTTCAAATTCAGTGCCATTACCATATGTACCGGTAATAATAATACCGTCAACTTCAATGTCTTTAACTTGGTCACGCTGTACTGCATGCACAAAGTCGGAGTAGCTCACCCGATTGGGGGCAGCTTCTTGGCTAAAATTGTTAAACACCGTTAGCAGCACTGCTGCAATGATGAGCCATAAAACCAAATTCTTTGTCATGTTGTTCAAGTGCTAAACTCCTAATCCTCTATCCGAGGCTGGCGCCGGTATTAGTGGCAATAATTATTGCCCTTTAAAACCGGTGGCCAATTGATAAACTTCTCGCGAACGGCCGCGTGAAGCATCGGGTTTACGTGACCGTACACTAGTGAAGCTGGTACGGGTGTCTTTTAATAAATCATCAAATCCTTCGCCCTGGAATACCTTGGCAACAAAGGCACCGCCAGGTTTCAACACGCTACGGGCCATATCTAAAGCCAATTCCACCAAGTACATCGATTTTGGCTGATCAATAGCGGGGTTACCACTCATATTGGGGGCCATATCAGAAATTACAAGGTCTGCTTTTTGGTCGCCAAGGGCGGCAACGATTTGATCGTAAACCGCTTGCTCAGTAAAGTCGCCTTGCACAAAGGTAACATCAGCAATGGAATCCATAGCGAGAATATCAGAGGCCACCACGGTGCCCTCTTCACCGACCAGCTGCATAGCCACTTGGGTCCAACCTCCCGGAGCCGCGCCTAAATCCACCACGATCATGCCAGGTTTAATTAGGCGATCTTTTTTACTCATTTCAAGCAGCTTGTAACTGGCACGCGAGCGATAGCCATCCTTTTGGGACTGCTTAACATAAGGGTCGTCAAAGTGCTCTTTGAGCCAATTACTGCTGGTTTTTGATCTAGCCAAGTGAATCTCTGATGATAGTTGTCAATGTCGGTTACAATTCGAGCGACGTACAAGCGCAGGCGCCATACATCGGGTATAATGTGGGCCAGTTTAACACAGCATCGCGGCCCTTGGCGCCCTGCTCAGCACGCATTTTATTTTGGACACCCATGAAACTACCACAATCACAGCAAAAACAACTCCGCACCATTGGCCACGCACTACATCCGTTGGTGACCGTGGCAGGTAACGGCCTATCAGAAAACGTAATGGCAGAAATAGCTCGTGCGTTATTTGATCATGAATTGATTAAAGTGAAATTTTCGGTGGGTGATCGGGCGGTAAAGAGCGCACTGATTGCCGATATGCTCAAGCAAAGCGGCGCAACTTTGGTACAATCTATTGGCAACGTGGCGTTGGTTTATTTACACAATCCAGATGCCGACCCGAAGAAGTCTAACCTAGAGCGTTAGACTGCTAACGCCATGCTGAGATTCCGGCCTACGCCTGAATGACGAGGGTAAAACGTCATCCTGACGGAGGTCAGGATCTCTGCGCTGCAAAACCGACGACGTGCTTAACCTCTACACGAGGTGCTGAACCTCAGCAATTTCGTAGTCCAGCACGCCACCTGGGGTGGTGACCTTAACTTCGTCGCCTTCGTCTTTGCCAATTAAGGCGCGGGCAATGGGCGAGCCCAATGAAATCTTACCGGCCTTGATATCCGCTTCGTCTTCGCCAACAATGCAATAGGTTTTCTCTTCGTCGGTATCCAAGTTAATAATGGTCACCGTGGTGCCAAAGATCACCTTGCCGGTGGGCGCAATCTGACTCACGTCGATCACTTGCACCAAAGACAACTTAGCTTCCACTTCTTGAATACGGCCTTCACAAAAGCTCTGTTGCTCACGCGCCGCGTGGTACTCAGCATTTTCCTTCAAATCACCGTGCTCGCGAGCAGTGGCAATATCTTGAATGATGCGTGGCCGAGTTACGGTTTTTAATTCCGCTAGCTCCGTACGTAACATTTGCTCGCCACGTACCGTCATGGGGACTTTAGTAATCGCCATAATGTTGTTCCTTACGCTGTTAGCGTGGCATGCATATCTTGCAAGCGACGCACTTCTTTTTCTTCACCAAACTCCAAACCTTGCATGACAGCTAAGCCACCTGTGAGGGTCGTAGAGTAAGCTACTTTATGCTGCAAGGCCGAACGACGAATCAACGATGAGTCGTTAATCGCTTGGCGACCTTCGGTGGTATTCACAACAAAGGTGATTTCGTCATTCTTGATCTTATCAACAATGTTAGGACGACCTTCCATCACCTTGTTAACCAACTCACATTCAAAACCGGCATCGGTCAAGGTTTTTTGAGTGCCACTGGTTGCCACTAGGGTGAAACCAAGGTTAATTAACCCTGCTGCAAGCTTTAATGACGCCGGCTTGTCCACTTCGCGTACCGATATAAATGCCTTGCCAGCTACAGGCATAGCTTGGCCAGTACCCATATGTGCTTTAGCAAAGGCCTCGGCGAAACTGTCACCAATACCCATCACTTCACCGGTAGACTTCATTTCTGGGCTCAGAATAGGGTCAACACCTGGGAACTTGTTGAATGGGAATACAGCTTCCTTAACATTAAAGTAGCCAGGGATAATTTCTTCAGTATAGCCAATTTCTGCAAGCGTCTTCCCCGACATCACTTGGGCTGCAATATCAGCCAAAGACACACCAATACACTTAGAAACAAACGGCACTGTGCGTGAAGCACGAGGATTGACTTCGATGATGTAAATTTCACCATCTTGCCATGCAAGCTGCGTATTCATTAAGCCGATCACACCCAGCTCTAGTGCCATACGCTTAACTTGATCACGCATTGCGTCTTGAACGTCTTGCGGCAAGTCGTAAGGCGGTAAGGAACACGCCGAGTCACCTGAGTGAACACCAGCTTGCTCAATGTGCTGCATGATGGCACCAATCACCACCTGTTCGCCGTCACATACCGCGTCAATGTCCACTTCTACGGCATTGCTCAAAAAGCGGTCTAGCAATACTGGGGAGTCGTTAGACACCTCTACAGCCTCGTTCATATAGCGCTTGAGTTCGTCTTCTTTGTGCACGATTTCCATGGCGCGGCCACCGAGTACATAGGATGGGCGAACCACTAGCGGGTAACCAATTTTTTCTGCAGCGCGTACCGCTTCTTCTTGGCTACGCACAGTAGAGTTGTCTGGCTGCAACAAGCCCAAACGTTGAATCATCTGCTGGAAACGCTCACGATCTTCGGCACGGTCAATGGCTTCTGGGCTGGTGCCCAAGATAGGCACGCCGGCATTTTCAAGATCTACAGCCAACTTCAGCGGGGTTTGACCGCCGTATTGAACAATAACGCCTTTAGGCTGTTCAATGGCAACAACTTCTAACACATCTTCTAGGGTAACAGACTCAAAGTACAAACGGTCCGAGGTGTCGTAATCGGTCGATACGGTCTCAGGGTTACAGTTAACCATAATGGTTTCGTACCCTTGGTCACGCATAGTAAGCGCCGCATGAACACAACAGTAGTCAAACTCAATGCCTTGACCAATACGGTTTGGCCCGCCACCTAAGATCATGATCTTATCGCGGTTACTTGGGCGCGACTCGCACTCTTCTTCATAGGTCGAGTACATATACGCTGTGTCTGTAGAGAACTCGGCCGCGCAGGTATCCACTCGCTTGTATACTGGGCGTACACCCAACTTTTGACGGTGCTGACGGAAGCCTTTTTCGGTCAGGCCTAGCAACGTGGCTAAACGGATGTCAGAGAAACCTTTACGCTTGAGGCCATAGACCATGTCGTAGTTAAGGTCTGCCAAACCCAAGGTGGCCAATTTGGCCTCTTCTTTAATTAGGTCTTCTAACTGCACCAAGAACCAAGGATCAATGCCAGAGTGCTGGTAGATCTCTTGCATGTCCATACCCATACGCATGGCATCGCCCACATATTGGATGCGGTCTGCACGTGGTGTCTTTAGCTCGGCAATAACTTTGCTGCGTGGATTTTCTTCATCGGACGATAGAATTGGGTCTAAACCATGAATGCCAGTCTCTAAACCACGAAGGGCTTTTTGTAGAGACTCTTGGAAGGTACGGCCAATGGCCATCACTTCGCCCACAGATTTCATTTGCGTGGTTAAACGGTCGTCGGCCTGAGGGAACTTCTCAAAGGTGAAACGAGGAATTTTCGTCACAACGTAATCGATGGCCGGCTCAAATGAAGCAGGTGTAGCGCCGCCGGTAATGTCGTTTTGAAGTTCGTCTAAGGTGTAACCTACGGCCAACTTAGCCGCCACCTTGGCAATCGGGAAACCCGTGGCTTTAGAGGCTAATGCAGAAGAACGAGATACCCGCGGGTTCATCTCGATGACCACCATGCGGCCGTCTTCTGGGTTCACGCCAAACTGTACGTTAGATCCGCCCGTTTCTACACCGATCTCACGCAATACCGCCAACGAGGCGTTACGCATAATTTGGTATTCTTTGTCGGTGAGGGTTTGTGCAGGCGCTACAGTAATGGAGTCACCGGTGTGTACACCCATGGCATCAAAGTTTTCAATGGAACAAATGATGATACAGTTGTCGTTGGTGTCACGCACGACTTCCATTTCATACTCTTTCCAACCAATCAGCGACTCGTCGATTAACAGCTCACTGGTGGGTGAAAGGTCTAAACCACGGATACAAATTTCTTCAAATTCCTCGCGGTTGTAAGCGATACCGCCACCCGAACCACCCATAGTGAAAGAAGGGCGAATAATGGCAGGAAAACCAATGCGCGTTTGCACGTCAAAGGCCTCTTCCAACGTGTGGGCAATTTCCGCACGCGGACATTCAAGGCCAATGTTCTTCATGGCTTTGTCGAAACGATTACGGTCTTCGGCTTTATCGATGGTGTCTGCGTCGGCACCAATCATTTCTACATTGTACTTTTCCAGTACTCCCATGCGGTTAAGGTCTAAGGCGCAGTTGAGCGCAGTTTGACCACCCATGGTCGGCAAAATAGCGCTTGGGCGCTCTTTTTCGATGATTCGTTCTACCGTTTCCCAACATATCGGCTCGATGTACGTGGCGTCTGCCATGCTGGGGTCGGTCATAATGGTGGCTGGGTTCGAGTTCACCAAAATGACACGATAGCCTTCTTCACGCAGGGCTTTACAGGCTTGAGCACCTGAGTAATCAAATTCACAGGCTTGACCAATGATGATAGGTCCAGCGCCAAGGATTAATATACTTTCGAGGTCGGAACGTTTAGGCATGTCGGTTATCCAATAATCTGTTCTAGGGCTTAAGCTTTACGCGCTGTCATGATGTCGATAAAACGATCAAACAGTGGCGCCACGTCGTGTGGGCCTGGGCTCGCTTCTGGGTGACCTTGAAAACTAAAGGCCTGCTTATCGGTACGTTCAATACCTTGCAAAGAACCATCAAACAAAGACTTGTGGGTAGCCCGCAAGGTGTTTGGCATGGTGTCTTCTGCGACTGAAAAACCGTGGTTTTGGCTGGTGATCATCACCACTTTAGAATCTAAATCTTGTACTGGATGGTTGGCACCGTGGTGACCAAACTTCATTTTTTCAGTCTTAGCACCAGAGGCCAAAGCCAGTAACTGATGGCCCAAGCAAATACCAAACACAGGCGTGTCTGTTTCTAGGATTTCTTTGATGGCGGCGATGGCATAGTCACAGGGCTCTGGGTCACCCGGGCCGTTAGACAAAAATACGCCGTCTGGGTTCATAGCCAATACGTCTTTGGCTGGCGTTTGTGCAGGCACTACTGTTAAATCACAACCGCGCTCTACCAACATGCGTAGAATATTGCGCTTAACACCGTAGTCGTAGGCCACAACCTTAAGCTGACCGTCGGTCTTTTCTGTATTGCCTTCCACTAAATCCCAAGTAGAACCGGTCCAGTCGTAGGCCTCTTCAACCGTAACTTGTTTAGCAAGGTCCATGCCTTTTAGACCAGCAAAACCCTTAGCCGCGGCTAAAGCTGCTGCTTCATCAATATCGTCACCAGCCATAATGCAGCCAGATTGAGCGCCCTTTTCGCGCAAAATGCGAGTTAAGCGGCGGGTGTCTATATCGGCAATGGCCACCACGTTGTTGGCAATAAGGTATTCATCAAGTGGCTGAGTATTACGCCAGTTGCTCGCCATTAACGGCAAGTCTCGAATCACCAAGCCAGCTGACCAGATGTGGGCAGACTCTTCGTCTTCTGAGTTGGTACCAGTATTGCCAATGTGTGGGTAGGTAAGAGTAACAATTTGGTGTGCGTACGAGGGATCCGTAAGGATTTCTTGGTAGCCGGTCATGGAAGTGTTAAACACCACCTCACCCGTGCTTTGGCCAGTGGTGCCAATAGCAACCCCTCTAAATATGCTGCCGTCTTCTAAAGCCAGAATGGCGGGAGTAGTCAATGGGGGCCTCCTCAGGTGTATACGCAATGCGGGTAAATGTTTTCTTCAGGTACAAAAAAGTGCGGTCTCTAGTCGCAAAAAAGCGAGGTGTGTTAGACACGCCCCGCTTTTTATAAATGCTATGACCGGCAGCTAAATTATTGCGCCTTTGAACTGACGAAATTATACAGAATAAAGCGGCTGTTTGTCTAGCAGATTCTGTGGAACAAAGCGGATCAGTTAATCTTTCAAACTCAGCACATCTTGCATGTCGTACAAGCCATTTGTCTGGCCTTCAAGCCATGCACAAGCACGCACAGCGCCTTTAGCAAAGGTCATACGACTGCTGGCTTTATGGGTGATTTCAATGCGCTCGCCTTCGCTGGCAAACAACACCGTATGATCGCCCACTACGTCGCCTGCACGAATGGTTTCAAAACCAATTTCGGTGGCGCTGCGTGGCCCAGTGATACCTTCGCGGCCGTATACAGCACACTCGTCGAGGTTACGACCCATGGCATCGGCAACCACTTCGCCTAGACGTAACGCAGTACCTGAGGGCGCGTCGACTTTATGGCGATGGTGGGTTTCGATAATTTCTACGTCGTAGCCCTCCTGCAACACACTGGCGGCACGATGCAAAATATCTAGCAACAAGTTGATACCCACACTCATGTTGGGTGCAAATACCACCGGCGCATTTTGCGACGCATCTAACAATATTTGTTTTTGCCCAGTACTTAGGCCGGTAGTACCTATGACCATGGCTTTGTTGAGCCTTGCACACTCGAGCACATTAGCGAGGGATAATTCTGGATTGGTGAAGTCAATGAGCACGTCAAAGTCGTCGGCTACTGCAGCGAGGGAATTACTAAGGCAAACACCTAATTTACCTACCCCAGCCAGTTCGCCAGCGTCGGCACCCACTAAGCTACTGAGAGGCGACACGATGGCAGCACCTAGGGTTACACCCGAAGCTTGATGCACAGCCTCAATTAAAACTTTGCCCATGCGCCCAGCGGCACCCATTACTGCAATTCGTGTCATGTTATACCTCTATTGATTGCCGCACTTCGTTCGCAATCTATGTATCTTCAAAAAAGCTCTTAACGCCATCAAACCAAGACGACTTTTTCGGCGAATGCTTCCCTTTACTGGCTTCCAAAGTGTCATGGAACTTACGCAATAGATCTTTTTGCTCTTTGCTTAAATGCACTGGTGTTTCTACGGCTACGCGGCACATAAGATCGCCTTGTCCACCACCACGCACCTGCGTCACACCCTTGCCGCGCAAACGAAACATTTTGCCGCTCTGAGCACCTTCAGGGATTTTTAGCTTAACACGGCCATCTAAGGTCGGTACTTCTATTTCTCCACCTAGCGCTGCATCGGTAAAGCTAATAGGCACTTCGCAATAGAGGTTTTTACCATCGCGGGTAAAGATTTTATGCTCGCGCACCGACACTTGTACATAAAGGTCACCACTTGGCCCACCGTTAACACCGGCTTCACCTTCACCAGTTAAACGTATACGGTCGCCGGTATCGACACCCGCCGGAATCTTAACCGATAGGGTTTTGTATTCTTGAACACGGCCTTCCCCGTGACATGAACCACAAGGGTCGCTAATGACTTTGCCGTTACCGTGACAGGTAGGGCAGGTTTGCTGCACCGAGAAAAAGCCTTGCTGCATGCGTACTTGGCCTTGACCATGACAAGTGCCACAACTCTTGCTGCTGGTACCAGGCTTAGCGCCCGAACCATCACAAGGGCCACACTCTACTTGAGTTGGAATGCGAATTTCTTTGGTGGTACCACGTACGGCCCGCTCTAAATCTAAGTCCATGGTGTAACGTAAGTCAGAACCACGCTGCACACTAGAACGCCCGCCAGCGCCACCTGCGCCACCAAAAATGTCGCCAAACATGTCGCCAAACACGTCGCCAAAACCAGCACCCCCACCACGGGCATTAGGATCAACGCCCGCATGGCCATATTGGTCGTAAGCCGCTTTCTTTTGCTCGTCGACCAAAATTTCGTAAGCTTCGTTAACTTCTTTAAAGCTCTCTTCTGCCGCTTTATCGTCGGGGTTACGGTCGGGATGGTACTTCATCGCCATACGGCGAAAAGCCTTTTTAATTTCCTTCTTGTCCGACCCTTTGGCCACACCAAGAACTTCGTAAAAATCACGTTTAGACATAATTATTCCACTGTGCTTCTTCTTGTGAGAAGCAGATACAAGAACGCAGGGCCAAGCCCCGCGTTGTAATTTCGCGCCCTATTAAGGGGCGCTAACAGGCGTATAGGGCTTACTTTTTGTCGTCGTCTTTTACTTCTTCAAACTCTGCATCAACTGCATCGTCCGCGCCCGCATCACCTTGTGCTTCTTCGCCACCTTGGGCAGCAGCATCTTCAGCGTACATCTTCTGAGCAATGGCACCTGAAGCTTCAGTCAAAGCAGCTGTAGCGGCTTCGATGGCTTCTTTGTCGTCGCCCTTTAGCGCTTCCTCAACGGCTTCGATAGCAGTAGTTACGGCAGCTTTCTCTTCGTCTGTCGCTTTCTCGCCAGCTTCTTCAATCATCTTCTTAGTTGAGTGAACCATGCCGTCGGCCGTGTTTCGAGCCTGTACCATTTCTTCAAACTTCTGGTCTTCCGCTGCGTTAGCTTCTGCATCTTGTACCATTTGTTCAATTTCTTCATCGCTCAAGCCAGAAGAGGCCTTGATAATGATGGACTGCTCTTTGCCAGTACCTTTGTCTTTAGCAGACACGTTTAAGATACCGTTAGCATCAATGTCGAAGCTCACTTCGATTTGTGGCATGCCACGTGGCGCTGGTGGAATGTCGCTAAGATCAAAACGGCCCAATGACTTGTTTTGTGTGGCTTGCTTACGCTCACCTTGGCATACGTGAATAGTCACGGCAGCTTGGTTGTCATCTGCAGTAGAGAAGACTTGCGACTTCTTAGTTGGGATCGTGGTGTTTTTGTCGATCACCGAAGTCATCACGCCGCCCATGGTCTCAATACCAAGGGTCAACGGTGTTACGTCTAACAATAGTACGTCTGTTACGTCGCCAGCCAATACGCCGCCCTGAATGGCTGCGCCCATGGCTACAGCTTCGTCTGGGTTTACGTCTTTACGTGGCTCTTTACCAAAGAACTTAGTTACTTCGGCTTGCACTAAAGGCATACGGCTCTGACCGCCTACTAAAATCACTTCGTCGATTTCGCTAGCGTCTAGGTCTGCATCCTTAAGGGCTTGAGCACATGGCTTCAAAGTACTAGAAACCAAATCTTCAACCAATGACTCCAACTTAGCACGGGAAATCTTAACGTTTAAGTGCTTAGGACCTGTTGCGTCTGCAGTAATGTACGGTAAGTTAACGTCGGTTTGGTTAGATGTAGACAATTCAACTTTCGCTTTCTCGCCCGCTTCTTTCAAACGCTGAAGTGCAATAGGATCGTTATGTAGATCAATACCACTTTCTTTCTTAAATTCGCCTGCCAAAAACTCGATCAAACGCAAGTCAAAGTCTTCGCCGCCTAGGAAGGTATCGCCGTTGGTGGCCAATACTTCAAACTGAGTTTCGCCATCTACGTCGGCAATTTCGATGATAGAGATATCAAAAGTACCACCACCAAGGTCATATACAGCAATGGTAGAATCGCCACGGGCTTTATCAAGGCCGTAGGCCAAAGCAGCTGCGGTAGGCTCGTTAATAATACGTTTTACTTCAAGGCCAGCAATGCGACCAGCGTCTTTAGTCGCTTGACGTTGAGAGTCGTTAAAGTAAGCCGGTACAGTAATCACGGCTTCAGAAACGCTTTCGCCCAAAAAGTCTTCTGCAGTCTTCTTCATCTTCTTCAAGATTTCAGCAGAAATTTGTGGTGGTGCTTTGGTTTCGCCATTCACATGAACCCAAGCGTCACCATTGTCGGCTGCTTCGATTTTGTAAGGCACCATTTTGATGTCTTTTTGTACAACGTCGTCTTTAAACTTACGCCCGATCAAACGCTTGATCGCGAATAAAGTGTTTTCTGGGTTGGTTACAGCTTGACGCTTGGCTGACTGACCTACCAAAGTCTCGCCATCATCAGCAAATGCGATGATGGAAGGGGTAGTACGATCGCCTTCGGCGTTCTCGATTACTTTGGCGCTGCCGCCATCTAAAACTGATACACATGAGTTGGTGGTGCCCAAGTCAATACCGATGATCTTTCCCATCATAAACTCCAATACTTTATGTCCTTGAAGGACTTTAATTACAATTCTGTTCAAACCACGCTAGCGGCTTAGGCTCTTCTGTCTGGCCCTAGGCTTGGCGCTGTTTGCTTGTGTTCTTATGTAAGGACGATTGTCCAAACTTCAAGTGAAAAACCTTATTTTTTCTAGGCTTTGGAAACCACAACCATGGCCGGGCGAATAAGGCGACTATTTAAGGTATACCCTTTCTGAAACACTTCCATAACGGTGTTTGGCTCCATGTCTGGATTTGGTACGGCAGTCATCGCCTCGTGCAATTCTGGGTTGAAGGGCTCGCCATGGGGGTCCACTTGCTCAACGTTAAACTTCTTCAAACCATCCAAAAGCATTTTTTGGCTCAATTCAACGCCTTCAAGCAAGCCTTCCACAGTCGCTTGCTCTGCTTTACCAGCCTCTACCGCACGGCCCAAGTTATCTAACAAAGAAACCACTTCAGTCATCAATTTCTCTTGACCAAACTTGTGCGCTTTACTTACATCTTGCTCGCTACGACGGCGGATATTTTGCACTTCGGCTTGAGCACGCAATACATCAGCCTGCTGCTCTTCAATTTTTGCCAAAGCTACTTCAAGCTCGGCTTGCACCGACTCTACTGTAATTTCTTGCAACACTTCTGCATCAGCAGGTGCGTCTGTGGCTGGGTTCTCTACGGTGGCACCGTCTAGTTCTACGTCAGTAGGCTGTTGTTGCTCGCTCATTTACTTCTCCGTTACTTTACTTCCGCCACACAAATTAGAGAGAGTCTCTCGAACCGCTAGCTTGACTGCCAATCTATATGGGGACACACCGCAATGATTCAAGCAAAAAGACCCTAGTTTTATGACAAATATGGGCTTTTTTTTAAGCGCTGTTGCAAGATAGAGGCAGGTCAACATAAAACTACTGGACATAATGCCACTACTGGTTATACTTACAGTATAAAAACCACTCAGGATACGCCTTATGTTGCAGCAACTCATTGTTCATCATTACGCCCTAGTCGACTTTTTACATTTAGATTTTAGCCGTAGCATGACGGCCATAAGTGGCGAAACTGGGGCCGGAAAATCAATCCTGTTAGGCGCCCTAGGGCTGACCTTAGGTGACCGAGCCGAATCAGGCTGCGTTCGCCAGGGTGCCGAACGAGCCGACATTCACGCGGTTTTTGACCTAACCCACTTGCCGCAAGTTAAAGACTACTTGTGTGCTAAGCACTTAGTGGCCGCCGAAGATCCCGACACGTGTATCTTACGCCGCATGATCAACCAAGATGGGCGCTCTCGCGGCTATATCAACGGTAAACCTGTCAATATCACCGCCCTAAAAGAACTGGGTAAGCAACTGATCAACATTCACGGCCAACACGAACACCAACATTTACTGGGCCGCGACAGCCACCAGACCTTATTGGACGCGTTTGGCAAATACCCTGAGCAACAACACGCGGTGTTATGCATAAGTCAGCAATGGCAGGGATTAGAGCGCCAAAGCAACATCTTAACCGGTGGCCAAGAACTGTCTGAAGCAGAGCGACAGCTATTACAATATCAAGTGGATGAACTTAATCAGCTCGACCTACAAGAAAACGAATTACTGGCCTTAGAACAAGAACATAAACAACGCGCCAATGCGGACCAACTGTTACAAACCGTACGCAACCTGTTGCCAGACAATACCTTAGGTGAAGACCCCAAAGCCTGCATTCAGCGCTGGCACCAGCAATTACAAAGTTTCAGCCAACACAGCCCACACCTCAGTGCCGCCTCCGACATGCTCGCCAACGCCGCCATACAACTAGAAGAAAGCCAATACGAATTACAGAATTTTTTGCAGGGTTTCGACCAAGACCCTGCGCGCTTACAAACACTGGAACTGCGCCTTGATCAAATTTACAGTATGGCCCGCAAACATAAGATTCAAGCATCTGATTTGGCTGAACACCTCAATTCATTACAACAGCAGCTACAGCAAAACCAAGATCTAGAAGGCCAGTTAGATGCTATCCGTACGCAACAAGCAAACTTAGTAAAGGACTACGACACAGCCGCCGCAGCGTTAACTACCGCACGCAAAAAAGCGGCTAAAAAATTGGAAAAAGCTGTCGGTCAGCAACTTAAACAGCTTGCCATGCCCCATTGCCGATTAGAACTAAGCATTCAAAACAAAGCCGACGAACGCTTACAGCCACAGGGCAGAGATGACATCGAAATCCTTATCAGTACCAACCCAGGCCAAAGTGCAAAACCCTTAGCCAAGATTGCTTCTGGTGGCGAGCTATCTCGTATTAGCTTGGCCATACAGGTGGTTATTGCCAGCACTAGCATAACTCCCAGCCTCATTTTTGACGAAGTGGACGTGGGCATTGGTGGTGCTACTGCAGAGATTGTAGGCCGCTTATTGTCGCAACTTGGGCAAGAATGCCAACTCTTGTGCATCACCCACCTACCTCAAGTGGCAAGCCAAGCACAACACCATTTACAAGTGAGTAAATCGAGCCAAGGTCAATCGACCCAAACTCAGGTAGCTGCATTAGATGAGGAGCAGAGAATACAAGAAATAGCACGTATGCTAGGCGGCGTTAAGCTCACGCAACAAACCATAGCCCATGCCAAGGAGATGCTCGGCGCTGGTGTTCAGCTACACTAACTACGGCAGTAAGTTAGTCCTTACTTACTCCGTATAAGTATACGGTTCGACTGGTAAGTTCGTAGCCCAACTCGCCGGCAATTTCTTCGAGGCGCTGATTAAGCACGGGATCATTAAACTCTTTAATCTTACCTGACTTAATGCACACAATGTGATCGTGGCTGCTTTCTGTGGCCAATTCAAACACCGAATTACCACCTTCAAAGTGATGACGAACCACCAAACCTGCGGCTTCAAACTGAGTTAGAACACGGTATACAGTCGCTAGGCCAACATCTTCATCCTGCGACATCAGCAGCTTATAAATATCTTCGGCGCTCCAATGGTCGCCTTCGGTAGCCTGTTCTAATATTTGATATATCTTCACGCGTGGCAAGGTTACTTTTAACCCAGCTTTACGCAATTCTTGGCTTTCTGACGCCATAGTATTTGCTACACTCTTTAGACTATTGGGGGATTCAGGTATGATTCTGCCTTACTTATCAAACTAACAGACCTGGCTAATGAAACGCTATCTTATCACGTCTCTTTTTATCACGCTCCTAGGCGGTTGCTCTAATATCGACAGTTTAGGTTTTCTTGGCGTCCATAAAATTGATATCCAACAGGGTAACCTCATCACCGACCAAATGGTGGAGCTGTTACGCCCAGGATTAACCCAACGCCAAGTTCAATATGTAATGGGCACTCCATTGGTAGTGGATACCTTCAACCCTAACCATTGGGACTATGTGTATCAGTACCGTCATGGTGACGGGCGCTACGAAAAACGTAAACTGCGGGTGGTGTTTGATCAAGGCCTTGTGACCTCAATCGAGTAGTAACCACCTAAGTTTTAGCTACTTGGCTTTAGCTTTCGCCGCTGCTTTGGCAGCCCGATTTGCTCGAGCCACTTTTGGGTCTATGGTCAGCGGCCGATAGATTTCCACGCGCTGACCGTGTTTAATTTCTTCTGCCTGGGGGTTTCTTACGGCCTTACCGAAAATCCCCATCGGCGTACCTTCCAATTGCAAACCTTCAAAATGGCTGCTAATCCCCGACATTACCGCCGCATCGAACACGCTGGTACCTTTTGGTACTTGTAAGGCAATAATTTCTTGTTGGTCTGGTAAGGCGAATGCCACCTCTACATCGATCATTTGTTTCTCACTTATAAATAATATCGGCACGCTTACAAAAAGCATCGACCATGTTGGCAGCAATGGGGCTAAACAAACCACTCAACGCCTTACCTTTTAAACCTGTGACGCCGAACTCTAACGCCATTTCTACCTTACAGGCGTCGTCGCGCAAGGGGGTGAATGCCCACGATCCTCGCAAGTAGTCAAACGACCCCTGCTCTAGCTCAAGTTCAATCAAGGCATCAGGAGTCAGTTGGTTACGCGTCACAAACTGGTAACACAATCCCGCCTTACTTAAATGCAGCCGAGCCACCATCTGTGTGGGGCTAGATTCTATCAAATCAACTTCCGCGCAGCCGTCCAAAAACTCTGGATAGCGCTCTACGTCATTCACTAGATCATACATTTGCGCCGCCGAATGCATTACCAGGGCAGAACGATTTATTGAGGCCACAGACTTTACTCTTGGGAAAACGCCCATATTAAGGTTAAAAGCCGCAATTGTCACTGCAGCCCTATACCAGTTAATGTAGAATGCGCCCCATGGCAAAGAAATCAAAAACCCAAAAAAGCTCCACCGGCACCATCGCCCTCAATAAACGTGCGAAGTTCGAATATCATTTGGATCAGCGGATTGAAGCGGGGCTTGTGCTGACGGGCTGGGAAATCAAAAGCATTAGAGATGGCCGCGCCAATCTCACCGACTCTTACGTGCACATGAAAGGCGGAGAAGCCTTTTTAGTGGGCGCTCACATCTCACCTTTAATGACAGCTTGCACCCACGTGGTCGCCGAACCACGGCGTGAGCGAAAGCTTCTACTCAACAAAAAAGAAATTGCTCGGTTGTTTGCCTCCTCGTCACAAACCGGCCACACCATTGTTGCTACAGCGCTCTACTGGAAAGGCCATCGTGTGAAATGTGAAATAGCCTTAGCCAAAGGTAAGCAACTACACGACAAGCGCGCTACCGAAAAAGAACGCGATTGGAGCAAACAAAAACACCGCATCCTTATGAAAGCCTAGGGCTAATCCCGTATAGCTTTGTTGGTGTTGAGCATATTAACGATAAGCGCATCGCGCTCGCTGGCAAGCTGAGCAAGAGGCTTGTCACCCGCTTCATCTTGCACACCAGACACCAGCTTAGCGATGGTCGCAGCATCTAATTGCACATCACCCAGATCACCCCACCACCGCTGGAAGCTGTCGGCATAACGACGGCAAAACTCTTCCATACCACCTTCACCTGCACCTAAGTTGAACAGCATATGCGGCCCCATTGCCGCCCAGCGCAACCCTGGGCCAGCCCAAACCGCCTTATCCACATCTTCCACGGAAGCCACACCCGTAGCCACCAAATGAATCGCCTCTTTCCATAACGCCGCCTGTAATCGGTTGGCAACATGGGCCGGCACTTCACGATTGACCCTGATAGTGACCTTACCCACTTGTTTGTAAAAGGCCTCTGCAGACTCCAATACACCTGCCGCAGCTTTATCATTAGCCACCAGCTCCACCAAAGGAATTAAGTGTGGTGGGTTAAACGGGTGGCCCAATATAAAGCGTGACGGGTCACTCCAACCCTGCTGCATTTCAGTGACCATTAGACCCGAGGCCGACGACGCCACAATGGCGTGGGGCAATAGGTGATCTTCGATTTGCCCATACAGTTGGTGCTTAATGGCTAATTGCTCTGGCGCGCATTCTTGCACAAACTCACACCCCTGCACCGCCTCACTAGCACTGGTATAAAAACTGATGTCCCCTTGCGCTGCATTCAAGCCCAATTGTTGCAACATAGGCTGAGCATCGGCAACGTAGGAGCGCACATTTTCCTCAGCCGTTGCCAGCGGGTCATACACCTTAACTCGCAAGCCAGCACTAGCGAAAAGCGCCGTCCAGCTAGCGCCAATCACACCCGCCCCGAGTACCGCAACGCAAGTTACTTCGTGTTTCATTGTTAATCCTACCTATGTCATTGCACGCTTGTAGGCCGCTAACAACATGCCATGAAAGTGATGTACGGCATGTTCACTCATGCCGTGTTCGCCGTCTGGGTTAGCCATAATTCGCCCCGACTGGAACGCAGGCGTATTCATACCCCGCTGCACACTTTCCACCAAGTTAATGTCTTCGACTTGTAATACTTCATCGATGAACTTTAGCGCTTCTTGTTCCGCCTCGGTGACATCCGCCGTTTCAAAATAAATGTCGAATTCTTCGTAGGTTTCTTCTGGCCCTTCTGGGTTGAATCGCCACACCATAAAATTGCCTCGCCCCGGATATCGCATCAGGGCGATGTTGGGCCATAAATACCACACCGCATGGTCTGTAACCGCAGCATCCTCAATATTGTAGGCGGCATTGCCCGTCAGTTTAGCTTTAGCCAAATGGCTTGAATAGATACCATGGGTTTTAACTTTGTACGTCTGCATGTCCACCAAACTAACAAAATCTTTATGGGCAGTCGTGCAGTGGTAACACTCCAGAAAGTTGTCGGTTACGGCTTTCCAGTTAGCCTTAATTTTGTACGACAAATGGGTAGCGTAAGTGAGTTTACTCAGATCTGGCGCATAGGTCATAATCTCATCAGCGAGATCGCCAGTTTGGCTTGCCAAGGACTCAGCGCCAGGGTCTAAGTTTACAAACACTAGGTGACAAAAGATCTCCACCTGGACCTGATCAAGGCACACATCTGCGGCATCAAAATTTTCGATGAGTTTTGATCGTGGCGCCGCTAACAACTGGCCTTTTAGGTCATAATTCCAAGAATGATAAGGACAAACAATTTTAGCCATGTTGCCCTGCCCCTGGGCTAACAAATGCCCTCGGTGCTTACACACGTTATAGAATGCCTGTAGCTCATTAGTATGATTACGTACGACTAACATAGGCTGGCCTGCAACCTCTTGCGCCACGTAATCACCTACGTATTGCAGCGCCTCTTCGTGGCAAATAAACTGCCAAGATTTAGCGAACACATGCGTTTTTTCGATGGCCTGGTATTTACCATCAATGTAGCACTGGGAGCCCAACGACCACGATTCACAAGGATCTTCTGCATAGCCTAATGCAGCAGCATCAAATTCTAACTGGGTTAAAGAAGCCATCAACTCGTCCTCGACGCAAATTAAAACAAACTGGGGTTTAACGGTGACGAGGCGGTTAAACCCCCATCTACCGTGAACAACTGTCCGGTCACAAATTGTGACTCATTACTCGCTAGCCACAGCGCCATATTGGCAATATCTGCAGGTGTGCCAAAACGCCCTGCGGGATGCCGAACCAGTGCATCTTGCTTTGCCGCTACTGGGTTATTTGCAACCGCAAATGCATTATCAGCCATAGCCGTCATAATCCAACCGGGGCAAATAGCGTTGCAGCGGATGCTAGGACCATGATCCACCGCCACAGAGCGCGTTAGGCCGTGCACAAACGCCTTGGAGGCGTTATACAAGGCCAATCCTGGGTCTGCGGCACTGCCCGACACAGAGCCCATGTTGATGATAGAACCACCACTGGCCATAATTGGTAACAGGCTACGAATCGCATTAAACACACCTTTCGCATTGGCCCCCATCAATATGTCCCAATCATCATCACTGGTATCAACTAATGTTTTTTCGATTTGCACACCGGCGTTATTGACCAAAATATCTAACCCACCGTAGTGGGTTGCCACATGGTCTTTGAGTTTAGAGATCTGGGTGGTACAACTCACATCAGCCTGCACCCAATCAATGTTCGGTGCCATATCACTGGGTCTAGCACCTCGACCACAAGTCACCACTTTGGCGCCTTCTAATACAAAACGCTCGACAATGGCAGCGCCAATTCCTTTACGCCCGCCCGTAACCAAAGCAACCTTACCAGATAGTTGCATACTGCCTCCTATAACTTCATTTGCTGAACTTGGGCCGTCAAACCACCATCCAATACCCACAGTGCACCCGAGGCGTAGCGCGCTTCGTCACCGGCCAACCAATTCACCAAATTGGCCATGTCATCCGGTATGCCATATCGACGCAGGGGGTGTATGTCTCGAACCTCCTGTTTGAGGCTTTCTATATCGCCACTGTCGCCAAAAAAGCTTTCCAACATGGGCGTGGCTACAAAGCCTGGGCAAATGGCATTCACACGAATATTTTCCTTACCATAGTCACACGCCATAGCTTTAGTCAGTGCGTGCACCGCACCTTTGGTTGCGCAATACGCTGCTAAATTAGGGTCGGCAATAAAACCATCGTAAGAACCAAAATTAATAATGGACCCCGCGCCCTTTTTGCGCATCAATGGCACACCGTATTTGCTGGTTAAAAACGTGCCAGTAACGTTAATTGCAAAAATACGCTGCCATTCATCTAACGTCGTTTCTTCAATGGTTTTTTCGATTTCGATACCGGCCGCATTCACCAATACATCTAAATGGCCAAATTGTTGCTCCACAAATGCCATTAATTCCTGCGCACTTTGCTCCCTCGTCACATCATGGTTAAAATATTGAGCTGATGATTGCAGCGCCTCTGGCATGGGTGCCACGTCAGCTGCGATAACGTGGGCACCTTCATTTACAAAGCGCCTACATATCGCCTGCCCAATACCGCCGCAGCCGCCAGCTACCACCGCTACACGGCCCTTTAAATGCCCTGTGAATTTCTTATCAACCACCACGCACTCCCATTAATCCAAATTTTAACTGCTCAATATTAGCTGTCACTGGCTTTTTATTCTGCATTTTTACGACCACAGCTTGAGCTTATTCGCCAGCCTAACCCTTAGTATTTAACAGATTACCCCACATTATTAGCACATTGCTGATATAATTAGCTTTACTACGGGGATGACTGGATTCGACGTTGGTTACAAACCCTGAGGTGCATGTAGAGAATGTAAGGTTTCTCTTTAATCCCACCTTGCAAAAGTTATAGTCGCAAACGACGAAAACTACGCACTAGCGGCCTAAATCCCGCTTACACTGATCACCGGATGCCTGTAAACGGTTGTGAAGTGGCTCGCAGAACAGGATCGTGTGGACTCCTCGCTCGTGGAGAAAACCCTAAAACTAATCGAGATCGCCTTATGCTCCCTGACACTTGGGCCGCGGTAGGTTAAAACAATTAAGTGATCTAAACATGTAGAGCCAATGGCAGAGGACTGGCGGACGGGGGTTCGACTCCCCCCATCTCCACCACATAGAAGTAACAAAAGG